>Ga0208204_100001_pt1 | contig 639087 bp, 574 predicted proteins | sample DeeseametaMP2252_FD_184173 | JGI IMG/M metagenome (GOLD analysis project Ga0208204, IMG submission 184173) | Marine microbial communities from the Deep Pacific Ocean - MP2252 (SPAdes) | ecosystem: Environmental > Aquatic > Marine > Oceanic | place: West of El Salvador, Pacific Ocean | collected...
CAACACAGTGTAAAAATAATTGCTTGGTTCAAGCCTACTCGGAAAATCCTGCGGATTTTCCTCTGGTTCGTTCCATTTTTAGCAAGTTAGTTGCTCGCACACGCAACTATCCTTACACAAACCGTTGGGCACAATACCCAAAAACAGCTCTGCGAAAGAATTTAAATTTCGTAAATTTGTTAAAATTTAAGAACTAATTGAAACTATATAAATTGAATAAAAAAGAACTTGTAGATTACTGTAAATCTTTAGGAATTGAGACAAAAGGAAAAACCAGAAACACTTTAATGGAGGATGCAGAAACATACGGCAATCAACAAATCCTGCAAGCGAAAAAGGACGGGACGGACTATGAGTTATTATATTCAAAAATTGTAGAACTTTCCAATAGATATGCTGAAACTCTGAATGGAAAGATAGAGGATAGAAAAGAAGAAATGCTTGAAGATGATAATTCACATTATCTAATTTATAGAGTTTTGGGAATTTCCAATGAAAGAGGTCAATTAATTGATGTTTATCAAAACACAGGACGATTTCTCTACAAATATGCAGGCTCTTTTTTAGAGGAAGCAACTGTTCTATGTTTCAAATTTAACAATTTAAAAGGAAAGAGAACGCTTGTAGATAATACAGTAGGCTCTAAACCTAAAACCTTTGAAATTGACTTTTTAGATGACAATAACGCTATTGAAATCAAATGGCGAGATGCAACTACAGATGGAGACCATATAACAAAGGAGCATACAAGAGTTGAGTGTATAACTAGTTACGGTTATAAACCAATTCGAGTTATGTTTTATTATCCTCAAAGGAAACAAGCAATTAAAATTCAAAAAATACTCGCTACTTACTATAAAGGTGTAAAAGGAGAATATTATGGAGGAGATGAAGCTTGGAATTTTGTCAAAAAATATACTGGATACGACTTATTAGAAATCCTAACTTCTATCGCAGATAAAAAAACTAGTGCTGATGGAAGTAAATAAAATATATCAAGGTAATTGTATTAATAAATTGACAGAATTAGAATCTAACTCTGTTGATTTAGTATATTTTGACCCACCGTTTTTTACTCAAAAAAAACATTCATTAGTTACTAGAGATGAATCAAAAAAATATGAATTCAGTGATAGTTGGGATTCATTAGATGACTACCTCGATTTAATTGAGGCTTGTTTAAAGGAATGTAAAAGAATTTTAAAAGAAACTGGTAGTGTTTTTCTTCATTGTGACAAAGTTGCTTCTCATTATATCAGAGTAACTCTTGACAAAGTTTTTGGTATGAAAAACTTCCAAAGTGAAATTATTTGGAGTTATAAAAGATGGTCTAATTCTAAGAAAGGGCTTTTAAACTCGCATCAAAATATATACTTCTATTCAAAAAGTAAGCATTTTAAATTCAATCAATATTATACTAATTACGCAGCTACAACAAATATTGACCAAATATTACAAGACAGAAAAAAAACTGCAAATGGTAAGTCAATTTACAAGACAGATGAAGATGGCAACATTGTTTTAGGAAAAGAAAAAAAAGGCGTTCCGTTATCAGATACTTGGGAAATTCCTTATTTAAACCCTAAAGCAAAAGAAAGAGTTGGTTATCCAACACAAAAACCTGTTTTACTCTTAAAAGAAATAATTAAAATAGTAACGGACAGAGGAGATTTAATTGTTGACCCTTTTTGTGGAAGTGGTACAACCTGTGTTGCTGCTAAATCTATGGATAGAGATTTCATTGGAATTGATGCGTCTCAAGATGCAGTTGAACTTGCGAACAGACGATTAGAAGAAATGATAATCACAGATTCTGCATTATTAAACAAAGGCTATAACAGCTATCTTGAAAAATCAGAATATGAGATGGCAATTTTAAAAAGTATTGGTGCTTTACCAGTTCAAAGAAACTCTGGAATTGATGGATTTTTAAGAAAGCATTTTAACGAGAAACCAGTACCTGTTAAAATTCAAGGAAAAAGAGAAACTCTTAATGATGCAATTGAAAAACTTGAAAAATCTTGCCAAGGAAAAGAATTTGAACTAAAAATTGTAATTCAAACTCGAAAAGAATCAAGAGGTAATCGACTTTTTGAATTGGAATCTGATATAGAAATTATCCAATCACAGGAATTGATAATTGAGGAGTTGAAAGAAAAAAGTACAGTGCCCAACAATGTATAAAAATAATAGCGGTTTTAGTGCTTAAACCAAAGTCAGTAAACCTAAATAAGGTCTGTGCTTAACCGAAAAGTTAGTGCTTGAAAATCCGCTACTATTCTTATACGAGACCGTTGTGTTTCATTGCGCAACGCACCCAAAACGGAAAAAAATCTAGTTAGTTTTTCGAAATTTTTTTTTTGAATTTTAAGCAAGTAAAAACAGAAAAGTTGTATTGCGGAATTTCAAATGTTACGTCGGATTCTCACTCAAATGTGGAATAAAAAACGTATCGGACTTTTAGCTTGTTTGCGGAATAAAAAATCAAAAAACATCCGACTGACCAAAGCAGTGCGCAACTGTTGCGGCGGACTGACTAGCGAAACGCAAAAAAAAGAATTTGACAACTGACCAAAAACTCTAAGAAAAAAAACAACGAAAACACAACAATGTGTATAAAAAATTGCTAGTTTTATACTAAACCAATGTGAGTTGCTTTGTTTGCTTGCATCCGATTTTCCTTCGGAAAATCCTCGCACACAAACACGCAACTTTCCATATACATAAACGTTGTAAGTAATGCGAAAATCGTGCTGAAATTGAAAATTTGAACTGCAAAAGCCAGCCGCACAAACAGCACATTTGGTTTTTTGCCGACACAAAAGCCAACACTAAAAAACCAAAAGAGCTTTTCTTTCCCAACGCTCAAAAAACTGTATATTGGAAATGAATAAATTGACCAAAAATAAATGCTTAAAAGATTAATAATATTAAACTCTGACATCTATTCAAAAGCAGATATTGAACTTGATAATTGCAATTCCCTTCAAATTGTTGGGCCAAATAATATTGGAAAAAGCACACTGATTTACGCTCTAAACTTTCTATTTATAATTGATGGAAGAGAAATGACTTTTAGCGGAAATAGAATTGGAGATAAAACTACTTTCAACCATTATTTTCCCTCAATCAATTCTAGTTTTATAATCTTTGAAATTTTCAAAAATCGCTACTACTCTATCTTAGTTAAGAAAAATGCCGAAGGCAATCTAGACTACTATAAAATTGACAGCGAATACAAGGAGGAACTATTTTTTACAGAAACAAATAAGGGTCAAAAAATAAGAAAGTTCGATTCACTACTATCTGAACTTACAACAAATGGAATTGAACATAAAAAATTCACGAAACGTTCAGAGGTTTTCAATTTTGTGTACCAAAAAGGAAAAAGAAATAACGGAGTTGTTTGGCTAAATCAAAACGTAAATCAAGATGGACGAGGAATCAGTAATAATTTTTCCAAAATCTACAAATACCTAATAAACTCAAAATTAATCAATAACAATTCACTTAAAGAATCTTTAATAATAGCAGATAATAAAGAAAACGAGAGTGTTTCTTTTTCAAAGAAAAACCAAAAAGATATTCAGACTTTATTGAGACATAATCGAGATATAAAAGTTATCAAGAGCATCCAACGAAGCTTTACTGATTTCAGAGAATTAGTAAATCAATACAAAGGGAAAAGTGCCATTCTGTCTGAATTAATTTTTGCGTTTAATCAACAGTATTCTTCTTTATATTCTGAACTTGGTACTTCCGTTTCTAAAATGAAAACCGAAAGAGATGAGAAACGAACTCACTTAAATGAAATACTCAATCCAAAAGAGAAAGTATTAAATCAACTTATTGGAAAAATCACAAATCAAATTGAGCAAAAACAAAAAGACCTAGATACAAAAGAGAAATTAGTACTTGAAATTAAAGCTTTTGAAGATTTACAATTTCTAGAGCAGTCTTTTCAAAACCTAGAAAAAGACAGAAAAAACATTGAAAGTCAAATAACTTTAATAGAAAACCAAAATCTCAGTAGCAAAGAAATTGAAAATAATATTCAAAAAGCTGAATCTAAAATTTCAAGAATTAAAAATCAAGTTGATAGCTATTCAAACCAATTAATTCATCGAATTTCAGATAACCAAGAAAATAAAGAGTTACTAAATAGAATCCTTTCTACAGATATAACAAGTTTATCTTCCGACAATATTTCAGTAAAAATAAAGCAAACACAAAACTTGATGAAGTTGTTTGATGGTGCTATTGAGTTACCAAATAATTTTAAAGGAAAGCCAATAGAATCTATTGAAGATTTAAATAAGCAAATTGAACAACTAGAAAAAGAAAAGGGAATAAATGAAAAGCTATTACCTATAGCTAAAGATTTAGAAAAACATCGTAAAAATTTAATTGAGATAAACACCAAAATTAAAATCATAACTGATAAGATTGAAAAGTTAAAACAACTTCCAACCATTGAGAAAGAACTTGAAGCTCTGAAAGTAGAATTTGATAACCTATTACAACAAAAAGAACAATCCACTAAAGACGTTAAGTTAATTGAAGAAGAAATCAGAAAACTTAACGAGACTATTGAACAAGCGAGTAAGGAAATTTTTAAAAAAGAAAAAAGAATTGAAGAAATCCAAACTTGGAAAGTAGAACTTGAACAGCTAGGAATTAAACCTATTGAATATCAATCAACAGATTCACTTGACAACATCTTCAAAAATCTTAAAAGAAATTTTGAAGAAAGAAGAGAAATAAAACTCAAAAAGGATAGTTTATTTGAACGCTTAAAGCTAAAAACAGAAACATCATTTGCAAGTGAAACTGATTTTATAAAACACGTTGATTCTGAATTAGTAACATTGGAAGACAAACAAAAGGCAATTGATGGTTTACTTAAAAATATATCTACGCAATTTGCAAATCCTTGTCGTACAATTTATTCAAGATTTGAAGAATTTAATTCATTCATTACAAATCAATTCAATTCAAAGATTAAAAAAATAAAAATCTCTGATATTGACACCTTAAAAATTGAAATAGTAGAGAACGAGAAACTCATAAAGGACTTAAATAAAATCATTCAAATTAGAGATTTAACATCAGAGTTAATTTTTGATGACCAATCAGAAAATCTAAACACACTCAATAAATATTTAGATAATCAAACCACGATAACATTTAATGATTTATTTGATATCAAACTTCATCTACATAAAAAAGGACAACACAAAGTTGTTGACCTAAAAAATCAAATTGAATCTGATGGAACAGATAAAATGATTCGTTTGGTTTTAATTATGTCTATTATTAATCAAATAGTTGTAAAAGATGATGAGAACAAAATTGTGCTTTTTATTGATGAAATAGGAACCATTGACGAAGCAAACAGAATTGAAATTTTAAACTTCTGTAAAGAACACAATTTTATACCGATTTCAGCTGCACCACTTCATCCTTATGATGGTTTTGATAAATACTATCTCGTCAGAAGAAATAAAGGTAAAATCGTAGTTAGCGAAAAGAATGGAAATGTTATATTAAGAAAACCGATTGAAGCCTAATGAGAGAAGTTGACTTCAACACATATAAACTATTATATGAGACTAAATCGGTTTCAAAATCGGCAATTCCAAAAAGCGTTTTGAAATCCGATATTTTTCAAAACTTAGTTAGTGCTGAAATTTTAGAATCTTTAAAACTTGGCAGAGGATTTAAAATTAAAGTCGTTAAAGAAAATGAATTTGAAAAATTTTTTAAAACATCATTTCCAGAACAAAACGTTAGCAAAAGTAAGTCAGGAAATATTAAAAAATATAGAAACTCAAAGGCAACAAAAATTGACAATAACCCAATTTTCTTGTTGAGAGGTTTTAACCCTGTTCAAATAAATAATCAAAGTGTAAATATTAAAAAGCAGACTCTTGATTTTGGTTTATTTTCTGTAATACCTAATTCAATTAATGCTAATAAAATCTGCTTTGTAGAAAATTTAGAAACTTTCTTAAATGCAGAAAAACTCTTAGGTAAAAAGTATCTGTTTCTACATAAATATGGTAGAATCGGAAAAGAATCTATTTCAAAAATTAGTGCAAAGGAAGTTTTAGTTTTTGTCGATTTTGACTTTAATGGACTTGATGAATATTTACGAATAAAAGAAGTTTTTACTAATGCTCAATTGTATATGCCATACAATTACAATGAACTTTTCGACAAACATTCAGCATCGTTAAAAGGAAATATGGCTAAAATGAGCAATCTTGTAAAAAATTCAAAAGATTCAATCGTTATACAAATTCGAGAACAAGTTGCTCGTACAAATAGATTTTTAGAACAAGAAATTTTAATCAATGTTTAAGTCTGAACCAAAAACCATATTGCAATTTTTGGCAACTCATTTTGACTTGCTAAGGCAGCTCTTTGATACACAAGTTAAGAATGAAATTATCTTAAAAAGTCAAGTTTCTGACGCACTTAAAGAATTTGGAAGTGATATTGAGAACCAACTTTTTGAACATAAATTACTTGTTGAACAAAATGACGATTATGTAATCAATGAACCATATTTCGTTTTATTTGAGTTTGTTCTTCAACAATTCAAACCATTACTTCCAGAAGAGATTGAAAAATTTGGTCAATCGATTAGAACTTTGTTTTTAAATATAAAAGAAGGCATCAATCAAGACAAAAACATTTTGCTGGATAGAATTGAAGCTTTGTCAAACGAGATTAAGAAATTTTCAAATGCAGTAACTAATAACACAATAAGTCTTCTAAATGAATCTAGAGAATTAAAAGCAAATACTCGCAAAATTGAATATCAAGAAAAAGTACAAAAAGCTAGATATTTAATTGATTATTATATCATTCCTTTAAACACAATTTTAGATATAAATCATTCTCAATCAATCTATAATGAACTACTAAGTATTTCTCAATTTTCAAATAACAAGCGTTTTGATTATACAGACGAAAGCATAAGAAGGCAGTTCGAAAAACTTTATAATTTGTTAAGGCAAGTAGTAAAAGATATTAGCAAACAGTCTTCTATCTTAAGTAATGAACTTTTACCTCTTATAGATAGGATTAGGACAGAAAGTGAATATTTACAAGGTTTCCATTTATACTTAACAAATGGAAATTGCTATAAAGGAATTAAACCACCTGAGATTTTCAATACAACAAGGGATAATCTATATAATCAGTTTATATATGAAAACACAAAAGAATATTTTGACCAATTTAAAAATGAAGAAGATGTATTTATTGAAGAGGAAACTGAAATTGTAGAGCAATGGATTTTCAATAAAAGTGAATATAAATCTCAGCTAAACTCAAAACTTCCAGTTGACGACTTTTTCACTTGGTGCAAAACATCATTAGAAAATGAAAACAAAAGCTTTGATTTTGACAACTATTTTATGGTAACGAGCTTAATCTTTGAAGAAGAATATGAAGTACAACAGGACAAAAAGAATCGAAATATTTCCTTTAAAACAGAACAAGGAGAGTTGATAATGCCAAAACTTAAAATCACTAAAAAAGAAAATGTATCCCAATAAACACAAACAAATAGTTACATCTTTAATGGATGGAAGATTTATAACCATTGACGAATCTTATTTTGATATCGTAAAGGAGAATCAAGATTTCTATGCTGAGTTTTTTGATAAATCTTTTGGTTTTGAATTAAAGAATACACAGGAGTTTTATTATCTAATTTCAGAAGAAACAAATGAAAACACTTCTCGTGATATAAGCATATTTTTCTCAATCTTTTGTTATGAACTAGACAAAGACGGAAAGAATTTTATGGATGAATTAGGGTTTTCGGACTTTCACATTGACGAAATAGTTGATTACATAAAAAATAGCTCTTGGACTGATATTATTAAATCAAATAAGCAATTAAATGATGCAGATAGTATCAAAAGGTTAGTTGGTTCTACAATGGTAAAAAGGAACATAGCTGTTAAACATTCAGATGACAACTATTCATTTACAAAAGCATATAAATTATTTATTGATTTTGCACGTGAATTGATAAAATCTGAACCGAATAATGCCAACGCATAAGTCATACACATTTGCAATTCGCTTCAGCCAAAACATAAGCCAAAAATTGCAAAAGAGTATGTCTTGCCTACGCTGAAATCGAACTAAACAAGAAACATCGGAAAACCAAACAGAATGAAAAAAGCACTACTTACAACAACGTATATAAAAAATAGCGATTTAGTGGCTTAACCGAAAGAAAATGAATATATTAGAGGTCATTTATAAACCGAAAAGTTACTGCGTAAAAACCCGCTACTTTTCATATACAAGACCGTTATGTGCCAAATAAAGAGAAGTCTTACCCTAAAAAATAAATGATATGGAAATTTATCAACCACAAGAATTAAAGAAACCCAGTTTGATTCAAAAATTGTTTGGAAAGGTTCCTACAGAAAATGGATTAATAGAAATAAACAACTTGTTTGCTTCTAACCAGACCGATATTGAGAAAATTTCGCTCGACCACATTATTGAAATAGCGGAAAAATATAAGATTAATCTGAAAAAGAAATTTAAAACAAAACGACTGGATTTGTTTGCCAAATATTTACATCATTGTTTAATTGACAGCAAGTTAGAAGATTCGGAATTAATTGCATTGAAACATGTTAAAGACATTTTATTTCTAAGTGAAAAAGAAACGCAAGAACTTTTAAAGACAGAAACAGAAAAACTTTATAGTGAACATGTTCACGAAGCCGTTTCTGATGGTAGATTAGACGATTTGGAGAAGGAAAATTTGGAAAAACTTAAAAAGGATTTGCTAATCTCTGAAGATATTGCAGATAAAATCTATGAAACTAATGCAAAACAAATTTTACAAAACTTTATTGACGGAGCGATTTCTGACGAACGTTTATCACCCGAAGAAGAAGTTGAAATTAATGAAATCGCAAAAAGTTTAAGTATTGACCTAAAAGTTGACGACAAATCCAAAGAAGTGCTTGATAGGTATAAATTATACTGGCAAATTGAAAATGGAGATTTACCGACAATTGTTCCTGACATCAATATTCAAAAATCAGAAAATTTATATTTCAGGACTTCTGTAAAATGGTTAGAACAACGCAAGGTTACTAAAAGAATAAATTATGGTGGACCTACAGCAAGAATAAAAATTGCCAAAGGAGTTTATTACCGGATGGGTAGCGTTGGAGTTCAAAAAGTTTCAGAAGATGTTTGGCAAACAATTGACTCAGGACAATTATACCTGACTAACAAGAGATTAATTTTTATGGGGCGAAATGGTAATAAAACCATCCAATTAAATAAGATTTTGGATTTTAAACCTTATAAAAACGGAATTGATATACAAAAAGAAACTGGGAAAAGTCCATTTTTAGAGTTCAATCATAATGTTGACATTTTCTCAATGATTTTGGTAAGATTAATGGATGAATAAAAAATTCGGCACATAACACGCGGTCATAAAACATAAGGGGTTCAGTGGGTTAAGCAACTTTTGAGTATTTAATCAGCTCCGCCAAAACTACGTTTTGACGGTTTTGTAAAAAATATTAACTTCGGTGCTAAACGTAGTTTTGGCTACTTAACGGTAAGATACTGAAGTGCATTAAATCCCTTACGTTTCATACCGCAACCGTTGTGCAACATTTGACAAAACCAACAAAAATTTGAATTTTATGAAGAAAATACTAATACTTACCCTAATTTTGATTTCCTCGATTTCTTGTAAAGACAAACCAAAATCAATAGATAAACCTAGTTATACAATTTATAATTCTAATGAAGTCGTAAGAGTTGATGGTGTAGTTTCATTTAAAAGAAATATGGAAAGAGTTACTGGAATTATTCACGGATTTTACGATAATGGCGGACAAAAAGAAGCTTATGAAGTAATTGATGGAATTCCAAACGGATTTAGTAACTCTTGGAATGAAGAAGGGCAACAAAGATATCAAGGTCATTACGAAAATGGGGAAAAAAGCGGATTGTGGAGATTTTGGTGGCCAAATGGTCAGCTAAAAGCTGAATCTCATTACCAAAATGGAATGTTAAACGGAACTAAAAAAACTTGGGATGAATATGGGAAACTTACCGCAGAAGAAGTTTGGGTAAATAATAACAAGCAATAAAATGGAATTACCAAAAGTTATACCTGTGGAAATTGCGTTTCCAGCTGAAGGACATCCTGAAATTGTGAATATAAACTATGATTTATGGAGGTTAATTATAACCTTAAGCTTTTCAAAAAAAGATAATCCTGTTTATGTTACATTTGAAAATATAGTTGGATTCCGTGTTTTAGATGAGGGAGATTTACTTGAATTTTGGAATGATGAAATACGTTTAAATGATTGGTTTTGGAATATCGAAAAAGGTGGTTGGACCGATTTAGAAAGAACCAGAAAAGGATTTGTGAGCGGATTAAATAATGAAACAACTGAATACTTAATTTTGGGAATTAACCATTGCATAAGTATAATTGCAAATGACAAGCCAAAGATTAGTGAACCAAACTGAATTAAAAAACTCTAATGGAAAAAACAAGCATCTATGAATTTTACAAACTTGGCCTTTTGTTGAATGAATTTAATTCTGATGGAGAACCTACTAACGTGGAACTTTACAATCGAATTACAAACTTTTTCGACTATGTCCAAAAGTTAAATTTACAAGTAACAAATGCTGCAATAACTCTTGGTAAAATCAGAAAATATCACAAATACCTAGATGCAGAAAATAAAAGAGAGAAAGTAAAAGCAGATTTAGTTAAAAAAGTTAATACTGAAATTAACAAACTCATTCCAACCTTTGAAGCTGAAATTCTAAATAAAAATTCATTTGTCCTAAAAGATAAAAAGTTTAAAATTGAACATCTGATTGACAATCAAACTCTGTTGTTTAAGAAAAAAGAAGTTCTTCTAACTGCTCCTTTTGATGTAAAATATAATGTTATGGAAAGTGCTAATTGTCTAGCATTTGATAGAAATTCAGCTTGTGCTTTCCACATACTTTTAGCGACGGAACAATATGTCAAATTTTTCAATGATAATTTCTTTGAATCATCAGAGGATGATACAGAAGAGGAAGTTAATTTTTTTGGTTTAATAAAAGAAACTGAAGAAATACTTTCAGAACAAAAACACAAAAGTGAATTGATTGGATTATTGCATATTATTAGAAAATATTACCGAAACCAATCTCAACATTCAAATAGAAAATTTACAGAAATAGAGGCTACTGATTTATTAAATATTTGTATAAAAATTATGAATGAACTTTATGGAATAATAGAGAAAAACGTTGCACAACACCGGCTATAGTTCATTGCTTCTGACTTTCCTCTCGGAAAGTCCTCGCAAGTTTGCTATCTTCGGTTTACGGCGGAAAATCCTCGCGGATTTTCACGCAACGAAACCATAGCCAAACACGTTACCCACCATTTGAAAAAAAACCACAATGAAACAAACTTTACATAATTTTTTAAGGAACGAAGACCAAATAAAATGTAGAATTCTCTTTAATTGGGAACAATGTACTTTTAAAAATGACATCGGAACTGGGACACCAATATTAATGACATTTACTGACGATAATCAAACTGTTATTGAATTTAAAAAAGTTGTTTTAATGAACGATACTCTGAAAATAACTTTCGGACCAAAAACGATATATGAATTGAATGTTATTTGTAAAATAAGTGCTCTTCAAAATAAACTTAAAGAAAATCCATACGATGACATTTTACTAAACGATAGTTATTTCAACGTAATGAACGAAAGTGATGCTTATGAAATTCGATTTGGAATTCAGACTGATTCTTTAACTTTGAGTTATTTGGAAAAAGACAAACTGAAACAGTTCGTATTTAAAGAAATTGAAAAAATTGATTATCAAACCGAATAAAAACGGTGGGTAACACCGTATAAAAAAAATTGCTAGTTTTAGCTAAGCCAAAGTTAGTTGCTTATTTGCTAGCTTCTGATTTTCCTTCGGAAAATCCTCGCAAACAAACACGCAACTTTCCTTATACATAAACGTTGGCAACAAGCTGAAAAAACAGAGAAAATCGAAAATGAACAACGAAAAATGGAATGAAATCTGCTTTATATTATCCGACAATATTCGGACTGATATTAGCGAAAGTGATTTTGAACTAAACGTAGTCCAAGCTTTAAGAGTTTTGGATTGGAAAGAATATTCTGGAGATATAGAAATTCGACCTTCCTTTCAAGTTGGTGCCTCAAACAGAATTACACCTGATTTTGTAATAAAAGATTCCGATAATAGAAAATTGTTCGTGATTGAAATTAAACAACCAAACATTCCACTTAATTCAAGATTCCAACAACAGTTATTTTCATATATGCGTCAGTTAAAACTCGAATACGGAATTTTAATCGGACAAGGAATCCAAATTTTTTACGATGGAAATTTAGCAAAACAAGAAGACCCAATACTTTTAGAAACAATAAAGTTCACAAAGGATAATGACAAAGGATTAAAATTTGTCGAAATATTTGCTAAAGAAAATTTTAACCAAGAATCATTGCGGAATTTTACTCTTAATGGACTAAAAAAATTAAATCGCAGAGAGGAACACAAGGAACTGACAAAAAAACTACTCGATGAAAATTATCAAGAAAAAATATCGGAACTTATAAAACAAGATTTTCTTGACCAATATGATGGCGAATTAATTGAGTCTGTTTTGGAAAATTTGAGAATTGAGATTAGAGCAAAAAATGCACTACCAACACAAAGTGAATTACCAAAAAGAGAATTTTCTAAAGAAAGAATAGTTGACTATTCAAATGGAATTTTACCAATTGAATTAAATCCGTCAACGGAATATGAATTTAAAAGGAGACTTTTATTGACCAAAACAGCTTATATCACGACATTTTATAAAAACGGAACTTCTAAACAAAAAGTTTGGAATGCTAACAGATTTAGAGAAACTTCGGGAGTTTTAGGAAATTTAAGGTCAAGACCAGAATTCAGAAATGGAGAATGGCAAAAACTCGGAATTGAAAAAGTTTTAGTTTCGATTGACAAATAGAAATCGGAAAGAAAAGCCAGTTGCCAACAACGTATAAAATTAATTGCTTGGTTCTAGCCTACTTACGAAAATCCTCGCGGATTTTCTATTCGGTTTGTATTTGCTAAATTCGTTGCTTAACCACGCAACTAATCTTATACAAAACCGTTGGGTTTAATGCTGAAAAACGTCCGTACCAAATCCAAAGTTCCGGCTGAAATTCAAGCTGATTAAAAATCGGAATCTGACAAATTTTACGTGGAATTTGAGCATTCTACGGAAAACAAAAACGGCGGATTTTTAGCATGTTTACAGAATCGAAACGCTGACAAAAGTTACGGCCGACTTTTGAGCTTGTTTGCGGAATCGAAACCTAAAAGCTGAACAGAACGCGGAAATCACTCTTGCGGAATTGAAAAACAGAACGGAATTGAGCAAGGTTGCGGAACAAAAAACTGGACGGAAAAATTAGTCGGAATTAAAAACTGACCGAAAAAATAAAAACGGAACGAATCATTAAGCGGAAAAAAGCACTAAAACCCAACACTGGCTATAGTTCATTGCGGCGGAATTTTCTGCCGAAAATTCCGCGCACTTTTACTATCTTTGGTTTACGGCGGAAAGAATCCTGCGGATCTTTCCGCAACGAAACCATAGCCCAACACGTTAGAGCAAATTTGAGAATGAAACCAACTTATAGAAAAATATTAGTAATTATTCCAATAATTTTAATTCTTGGTTATATAGTTTTTGACTGGAATAAGGTTGGTGGTAAAAGTTTCGAAGAAGCTGGAACGGATTTCACAAAATCATTCAACGCTGAAAGAAAAAAAATGAACCTACCAATAATTCCTGACAATTGGACGAATTTAAGTCCATTGGAATATAAAGTACAGACTTGGGAAAATCCTGATTTCTCTTTGCCTTCTCATTCCGAAAAAACAGTTATTGCGACATATGAAACAGCGGAATTTCAAAGTGAAGTTGATAGATATAATTTAAAGAAAATAGGAGAAAAATATTATCAGTTAGTTGTTGAGTTTTCGAAAACTGAAAACCAATGGTACTGCACTCTGAGAGAAACTAGTCCTAACCCAATCGATGTAAATCGAAAATTACTAAGAGATGCTGGAACTCTTATTTCGGAATTGACTCTTGAACAGGCAACAGATACTCTAAAAAAGTACGGAATCGAAAGGTTGAACTATTAAAAAAAACTTGCTCTAACACCGTGTATAATTAATTGCTTTGGTCGTTGCTTATTTGGAAAATTCCTTCGGAATTTTCTCGCGTTCGTTTTTGTTTACTAAATTAGTTGCTGAAACACGCAACTAACCATACACAAAACCGTTGTAAAACATTTAAACCGACCAAGAATGTTCGATGAAAATTTAGAAAATATAGTTGACCAATTTGAGAACCGAATAATACCTGTAAGGGATGGAGACGTAATTGAATCTATTGCGGAACAATACGAATCAATAAACCATCCGCAAATTGGTTACAGAATTGGGGAAAAATTCTTAATAGTTGATTGGAAAGAAGATTCATTACCATACTTAATACAAAGTGCAAGTTTCGGACTTGACCCTGACAACTTTTATTTAGGAACTGGATACGGAGATTCAATTGCTCAAAGTATGTGGTATATTCTAAAAAATTTCGATTTTAAAACTGATTTTGAACCTTATGAATATAAAATTTATTGCTCTTCATTTATGATTTTATCGCTTATGATAAATGCAATGGGAAATAACGCATACAACTCATTGAAAACAAGGGCAATGATGATTGATAATCTAAATAAACCTTGCGTAAAAAAAATGCTCTCAAAATATTATTATGACGGAGAAGATTTGTGTATCGAAATTCTGTCATTTATGGATTATCATAGAGCATCAATTGGGTTTTTAGAGGCTCAAGAAATTCAAAATGCTCAAAACTGCCGAAATTGGGCGCAGGAAAATTTAGATAAAATGCTATCACTTCCACAATACAAGGCAATGACTGGAATGCCCGAACAAACTATTCAAAGAATGAGTCAAGAAAATCAAATTCATTTATTAAATAATATGTTGCAGGATTACAAAAATGGTGCTTTCAAACTATCGAAATCTGAATTTGAAAATGCTATTTCTAACTATAGAATTAAACCTCGAAGTGGATTTGGAAGTTGGATTTAAAAAACGTTTTACAACACCGTGTATAATTAATTGCTTTGGCTAGTGCTCATCACGAAAATTCCTTCGGAATTTCCTCTGGCAAGTATTTGTTTACTAAATTAGTTGCTGCACACGCAACTAACCATACACCAAACGTTGTGCAACATATGAGAAACGAACTTCTGAAATACATTATTCTACCAATAATTTATATTTTGAGTGTTCTTTTAATGGAATTCTATCCGAATATAATTACGAGCGGAATTTGGCTAATTTCGATTCTTTTGTGTTCAATCGGACTTATCCGTTTGCTCGTAAAAAAACGGATTATAACACAAAAACTGCTTCTGATTTTTTTACTGCTAATTCCAATATTTGATATGACATTCGGAATTACTAATTCAATCAGAAACGGAATAAAAGGAGAAATTGTACTCGACATAATTGACGACAGTTTTGCGACAACAAAGTCGCTGACTGTTCGAGAAAAAAACGGAAAATTAACAGCGGAATTTTATAATTCTGTTGCTGGATTTGGAGATATGGAAAAAGCTCGAACCGAATTACTGAATGACAGTACTTTGACTTTTAAAGTGTCTGACAGGAATTATTCAGAAAGTCTGACTTTTGATAGACAAAACAAAAGTTTGCGGAATAAAGAAAAGAATCTGAATTATCGGATTTTAAAAAATGAACTATTTAAATAAAATACGTTGCACAACACAGTGTAAAAATAATTGCTTGGTTCAAGCCTACTCGGAAAATCCTGCGGATTTTCCTCTGGTTCGTTCCATTTTTAGCAAGTTAGTTGCTCGCACACGCAACTATCCTTACACAAACCGTTGTGCTTCATTATGACCAACCATTGAACAATGATTAAATTTTTTAGAAAAATTAGGCAAAATTTACTTTCAGAGGGAAAAACTGGAAAGTATTTTAAATATGCAATCGGAGAAATTATTCTAGTCGTTATTGGGATTTTGATTGCCCTACAGATTAATAATTGGAATCAGCAAAGAATATTAGAAAAGCAATCGCAACAAGTATTACTAAATCTTCGAGAACAAAACTGAACTGGAAAGCGCAACTGAATTCTTGAAACAAAGAGTTGATAAACGTCTTGAATATTTGAATAGGAGTGACCAGAATATTTCTGATTCTGAAAAGATAAAAAAGATTAGTAATATGGTCTTTTTCTATCTAGAAAGTATTGAACTACCCATAATTGAAAACGAACTCGGACCTAATAAAAAGATTTTTCAATGGACTGAACTTACAAAAAGTATGCAGAATCTTTCAGAATCAATTGGATATTATAATAAAGGAATAGAGTATCTAGAAAATGATGTGCATTCCAATATACTTCCTTATTTAGTTAATCAAGGAGTAATGACAGATATAATGGTTAGTAATGGAATATTAAATTTTAAGGACTATCTAAGCGCAGACGTATATAACAGTGAGAATTTCAGGAATATTATAGCCAGTAGTACATTGATGACATCTGCCCTCTTAGAAGGCGCAAATAAAGTAATAAAAAACTATAACGAATTGCTTCTCATCATTAACCAAAAAATTGAATAAAAATTCAAAAAACGAAAGCACAACAATGGCTATAAGTAATTGCTTGTTCTCGCCTACTTCTGAAAATCCTCGCGGATTTTCAGTTTGGTGTGTACTTGCAAAGTTTAGTGGTAATCCACGCAACTACCCATAGCCCAAACCGTTAGCAACAAGTTGACAAACCAACAAAAATCGTGCTTAATTTTAAGTTTTTAGATTTTTAAGAAAGGAAATTGAAATTCTGAATTGTGCAAAACAACATCGGAATTTCACTCAATCGGAATTGAAAAATGTTGTGGAAAAATACGTGGAATTTCGGCTCGCCAAAAGTCAGTTTTCGCGTCGAAAATTTAGTTAACCGAAAAGTTTCGGCTGAATAGCAGAATCGCTAAACGTTACGGCTGAACTGTATGAAAAAAGGATTTTCCCAAGTTTCGTTATTAACGACAAAAATTTAGAAAACCAAAGGTTTGAGCTGAATATTGGAATGGCAAAACGTTCGGAAAAAAAACGGAATGAAACTCGAATTTTTTTTTTTTGAGATTTTAAGAAAAAAAGAATAAACTGAATTTAAAAACTAATCGGAATTTAACTCGGACGAATAAAAAAATAAAACCAGTTGCTAACACCGTGTAAAAAACATTGCTTATTTTAGTTAAACCGTTTGGTCGTTGCTCTTTTGTTACATCTGATTTTCCTTCGGAAAATCCTCGCATACAAAACCGCAACGTTCCTTACACAAACACGTTGGCAACAAGCAGAGAAATGAACATAAAATCAACATTAATTATAATTTTAACGATTTGTTTTATACAAATATCTTTCGGTCAGAATGAACTGAAAATAAAGAAATCTAAAAATTATCGACTGATTAAAGTCTTGAATAATTCTGAACTAATCGGAGAGAATCGAGAAAATTATTTGTCTGTAAAAATATATTCAATCGACAACGGAACTGGAAGCGCTGGATTCGAAAGTTCTGAAGTTTCACATAATTTGCTAATTGCTGTTTCCGAATTTGACGAAGAACCAAATCAAAACCTTTTCGAAATCGGATCTTTTTATAATCCAAAGTTTATTAAATGGACTGACAAAGAGAAATTTGAAAAAGAATTTGAAATCGAATATGGAATTCACAATAACCGAAAGACTATAAAACTGAAAATAAATATTAACGAATTGAAAATGGAAAAATAAAGCCAGTTGCCAACACCGTATATAAAAAATTGCTGGTGTTTGGCTTAAACAAAGGTAGTTACACGTTTGCTACGTCTGAATTTCCTTCGGAAATTCCTCGCACGCAAACACGCAACTTTCCATATACAAACACGTTGCCTGTAATTGTGGCGCTACCTTAAAAATCAATTATGAAATCAAAACTAATTTTACTTTTTGCAATCCTAATCGCCTATTCTTGTTCGGATAATAACGATGATGACTCAAACTCTGAATCGGAATTTATCACACTAACGGTTAACAACGTTTATCTGGAAAATCCTGACAACGTTAGAATTGTAAGCGACATTTCAATCGTTCCGACTTGGGGAATTAGAAGAAATATTGGAAGTCACTTTACGTACGAAACTGGAATTGGAATTGGATATTTATATTATTTTGCAAAAGACGCTGGATATGCCGAAAATGAAAGTGATGTTGCTGTGAATTTGCACTTGCGAATTGGATATAGATTTTAAAAAGAGCGGAATAAAAACGTTGCACAACACCGTGTATAACTTATTGCTTCTGAATTTCCTACTCGGAAATTCTTGCGCAATTTGCTATCTTGTTTCCTTAATCGGAAAATCATACTGATTTTCCGCAACAAGCCATACACGAACACGTTGCAAGCAATAGCGGAAACTCACTCTGGCGGAACAAATCGGATTTTTTAAAAACGGATTTAAATAACAAACGTGAAATAGATTACGCCGATTTTTCCACTCAAACTCTGAATGAATAGCAGAACGTAAAGATAACTGACTCAAAAGATTTGCGGAATTTGAGCAAAATGCGAAAAAGCAAACTATATGCGGACTGAATTGCTCACCAAAACCGACTTTGACCAGGATTGCGGAAACTTAAACTGACTGAACTCACTCAAACCGAATCGATAAGCGGAATAGCACGCCGACCAAAAACTACTGCTTGCAACACCGGCTATAGTTCATTGCGGCGGAATTTTCTGCCGAAAATTCCGCACACTTTTGCTATCTTTGGTTTACGGCGGAAAGAATCCTGCGGATTTTTCCGCAACGAAACCATAGCCAAACACGTTGGCAAACATTTAAAAACCACTCCTTTTGGAGTGATTTTATTGGTACATTAAGACCTTTTTTTGCTGTTTAAGATAGAATTCAAAAACTAAAAAAGAGGATGAAATAAATTCCATCCCCTTTTCCTAACAACTAAACCTCGAACTCTACATTTTTATAAATTTTAAATCGAATACTTCGCCATCATCTGTAATAGCTTTAATAATATACATTCCATTATTAAAATTACCTACTTGTAAACTCATATCATTTGCAGGGACTACATTAGTAACAGTATTCATTACCACTCCATAAAGATTATATATAACTAAGCTCATTATATTAGCATCTGAAGTAATATTTACATTAGATACTGCAGGGTTTGGAGAAACTATAAATGCATGATAATTTCCTTTATTGCCTTTAACATAATGGTTTTCATTTTTGTCATCACATCTGTGTTTACCACCATGTTTTGAACATACACAATCGTTATTTGCTTCGTCATCTTCATCTTCATCAGTAGTGTCGTCATCCTCCTCTTCTGTTGTGTCAGTAGGTTCAACTGGATTGTAAGCAAACTCCTGAACCACGCTCATACTTCCCGAACCTTTAAATGTTGCAGTATACGCACGGAAACCATCATTCTCATTAACATCTGTTAATGATCCATTATATTGAATGTTGTTTGGGTCTTCAATAGCATCATTCATATTATTAGAATACACCATTAAAGGCTTTAAAGAAATTGTCTCATCAAATGCATTTAATTCATTTTCTGTAAAATACATTGTTACATCATACGTTGCCTCGTTATTAGATGTTGTTATACTAAATGCTTTTGATGGTCTTGCTGTATTAATATTAGAAAATATTCTAAAACTTGAACCTTGATCAATAACAGACATTGTAACACATCCTAAATCGTCTGATGCATTTTCAATTTTTGCAATTAGTGAATTATCTGAATTACTCATAAAGTATATTGTGTTTCCTTGATATACTTGAGTAGTAGCGGTTTTTCCAATTTGTGTTGCTATCCCAGCAGGAATTGCTGATACTTTTACATTGTCTATTGCAAAACTAAATGCTGTACCTGCATTGGTATCGTTATACCATCTCCATGCTAAAAAGAAAGGTTTGCCATTTAGTTCATTTATAACACCTGTATAAGTCCCTGATTCAGTTATAGCTCCAAGTGGTCCTGACCCAGTAAATTGTTCTACTGAAACATAATTTGATCCATCTAAAGAGTACATAAATTCACCATAATCAAAGATTGCTGGACCTGCTGGTTCTTCCAATTCACCACCTGCTTCCCAGTCAAAAGACACTGTTATATTGCTTGATGCTCCTGCGTTAATCATTGGAGATCTTAACAATGTATTGGTTGGTGAGTTTGTATCATAAATTGGTAAATCTGTAATACCATCACTAATATAAGCTCTACCTGCTGCATTTGCGTCTCCATTTACTTTCCATACGTTATTACCATCTGATAAAGAAATAGCTGACCAACCTGTTGGTAAACCATCTACAGAAAATGTTTCAGTAGGTAATAAATCAAATGGCTCTGTTCCTGTTCTTGGAGCAAAATCATTATCAGAAATTGAAAATTCTTGTTTATAAAATTTACCATTATAAATATAAGACAATACAATGGTTTCAGTATTTTCAACAATTGCATCATCATAAACAATAACTTCTATAGATATAATTTCAGAACCTGAAAATGTTAATGATGTTGTAGACAAATTAAAATCTTGTCCTAAAGTTGCAGTACTTCCTGCTGTACTTAAAGTAATTGTAGCAGTAGGATCAACATCTACACCAGTAAAATATACTGGAAATGAATTTGAATCATTACAGCCACTAATTGCATTACTTTCTGAAAAAATTCTAACATTGCTTTCATTAAATGAAATTGTATTTGGCTCACCTGTGTTATAAGAATCCCCTATATCAACAGCGTGCCACGCATTAGTTGTTTGAACTTCTTCATTTGACCCAGGTCCATATAAAATTTGAGCAGCTAAAATAGACGCTTCTCGCATTTCAATAAACTTTGCATTTGGTGATAACATTGTTTCTCCTAAATAAGCAATTTTAGATGCTTTTAAGAACCCTAACCCTTTAACACTGTATTGGTTTCCTGCATCTGAAACCTCATCGTCAGCAGATGGTTTATTGTATCCTAATGAAAATGACTGTCCACTTCCTGTAACTAATAAATAATACCATTTATTTAAAACACCACTATTAGTATGCACACCACATTGATCATTTGCTAATGTAGGAGTACCGCATTCTGGTTCAATCCAGTTTAATCCTCCATATGAGTCTGGGTCTCCTGCTGCTTTAGGGTCATCCATCCAACGAAGCGCTCTTGAAGCTGCTTCTCCTGGTTGTAGCCCTCCATCACGTTCATCAATCTGTTCTCCAATTCCCCAAGGGTCATAATTTAAAGATCCATCAATTTGAGATAAAACATAAGCTTCAACTGAAGCCGCCCAAATGTCTGAAAAACCTTCATTCATTGCGCCAGACTCTCTTTGATATACTAAATCTGCAGTAAATTCGCATACACCATGACCTATTTCGTGAGCACACACATCCATTGATGTTAAAGGCGCAAATGAACCATCTGGATACTGACCTCCTTGGTAACTTCCATCTCCATATGTCATTGCTGTTCCATTCCAAAATGCATTGTCATAAGCATCTCCATAGTGTACATAATTAGTTACTTTAGTTCCTAAATTATCATAACTAGATCTATTATGAATATTTTTCCAATATTCTAAAACTACCTCAGCTCCCCAATGCGCATCTAAAGCAATATCATCATTATGCGCTTCATTATGGCCTGCTGAAGGCACTCCATCTACTGGTACAACTGGTCCATAAGGCAATGAAAAATCATCTTTTCTATGTTCATCTGATGTCCAATTATTATCAGCTGTTTCTGAGTTTAATGCATCACCATCGCCATCTGCTATTGGCACTGCAAATTGCGAAATTGGTGCGCTAATTGGAAGTCCACCTAGACCTTCATAGGAAAGTGTTTCATTTTCGATACCTGACGGTGTAACTCCTTTTAATACCCAATTCCCATTAGAGTCCATTGAAGTATCAAAACTTCTAACTCCAGCATAACGCGTTTGACCACTACCTACCGTATATAACATTGGCCCATAAGTGTTTCTTGCTGCTGGTTTTATTTCTTTTTTAATCTCCTCTTTAGTATGATTAGCATCCGCATGCTTAATGATAGCATCTAATAACAATATATTTCCCGATACAGCATCAACATAAATATCTGCACGAGATAAAGGCTCAGCTGCATAAATATTAAATTTGTAGGCTAAAGAAAGATCAACAGCATCTGTTAAATAATTATCTACAAATACAAGTTCACCTTGTGGAAAGACTTCGTTATATGCTGCTGTGATCTCAGGCGAGTTTCCTAAACTCTGAATATACTCCCAAGCATAAGTTGTTGCTCCAACATGATCTAGTGCTTTTTGAAGTGCTGCACTTTCAGATAATGAAGGGATTGAATTTATTGAAGCTGGTAAATTATAATACTCAGCTGTTAAAGCAAATACAATGCCTTTTTTTGACATCGCTTTAAAAACTCCATGCTCAACCTTTATTCCATTAGTATATTGTTGGAATTTATCTACTTGTACCCCATTAGATATAATAGATGAGGTGATTTCAAATATTGTTTCATCTCCAACTCCTAAAACAGTACTAAGAAAATTTGAAGTCTCACTTAATAACAATGTCTCTCCTGTGCTATTTAATTTAATAAGAGAGGGAGTCCCTCTGTTTGGTTCCATATTAAACTGTGTTACTCTGGAATCCTGAGATAAGTTTGCCATTAAATCTAATGAAGACGTTTGGGCATTTAACATAAAAAATCCCTGAAAGCATAAAGCAACTCCAAGGATAATTTTTTTTGGTAATGGTTTGTTCATAATGTATTAAATTTAAAGGTGTTAATAAAAAATTGGTTTCTATTAAAATTTTCATTTTAACATTTATTAACATTAAGACAACTCGATTTATTTCTACCCTACTTTTTCTTATAAATTAGTTATACAAAAAGTTTTTAGGCGCATATTAATGGTCATTTTTTTATCAATCTTAAAGCATTTCTGAAAATATTTAACCTTCTAATTTACAAGTCAATAATTTGTCTATAAAAATTACCCTATACTATTTGGTAATCAAATAGATTATCGTAAATTTGCAAACTCTTTTTGAGAGAGGAATGTTTAATAAATAAAATTAATTAGTGTGGATACATTAAGCTACAAAACGATTTCAGCAAACAAAGCTACTGTAAATAAAGAGTGGGTTTTGGTTGATGCTGAAGGTCAAAGTCTAGGTCGTTTAGCTTCTAAAGTTGCAAAACTATTAAGAGGTAAACACAAGCCTAACTTCACACCACACGTTGATTGCGGAGATAACGTTATTGTTATCAACTCTGAAAAAATCAACTTAACAGGTAACAAGTGGAATGACAAAACGTACATTCGTCACACAGGTTATCCAGGTGGTCAAAGAAGTTTATCTGCTACAGAAATGTTTGGAAAAGATCCAGCAAGATTAGTAGAAAAATCAGTAAAAGGAATGCTCCCTAAAAACAAATTAGGTGCAGATTTATTCCGTAACCTAACTGCTGTGGTTGGAACAGAGCATGCTCATGCTGCTCAAAAACCTAAAGCAATTAACTTAAACGAATTCAATTAATGGAAGTAATTCACAAAATTGGCCGTAGAAAAACGGCTGTTGCTCGCGCATATGTTGCCAAAGGAAAAGGTAACATTACAATCAATAAAAAAGACATGGCGACTTATTTTCCTACTGCTACATTGCAGTACAAAGTAAATCAACCTTTGGTCATGACTAACAATGAAGGCAACTTTGATATTACAGTAAATGTATATGGAGGTGGTATTACTGGTCAAGCAGAAGCTATCCGTTTAGCATTATCTCGCGCAATGTGCGAAGTTGATGCAGAAAACAGATTGATTCTTAAACCAGAAGGATTGTTAACAAGAGACCCTAGAATGGTTGAGCGTAAGAAATTCGGACAGAAGAAAGCTCGTAAGAAATTCCAGTTCTCTAAACGTTAATCTTATTACCAACTCGATTGGAAATATTATAAAACGTATTTCCAATCAAGTTTTTTTAAAACAAAATTTAAACCAGTTATTGTTGTCCATGACTCAAAAGGTCAGGATTTAGTTAAGCATCTAAATGAAGCCAAACGCCAAAAGGCAAATGGAACATTGCTAATCAACAGAACGTAAACTAAAACAAAATGAAAGTAGAAGTAAAAGAATTACTTGACGCAGGTGTACACTTCGGTCACTTGACAAGAAAATGGGATCCAAACATGGCTCCTTACATTTATATGGAGCGTAATGGTATCCATATCATCAATCTTTACAAAACAGCAGCAAAAATAGAAGAGACATCAGAAGCTCTTCATAAAATTGCAGCTTCAGGAAAGAAAATATTATTTGTAGCTACAAAAAAACAAGCTAAAGACATCGTTGCTGAAAAAGCAGGTGCTGTAAGCATGCCTTACATTACTGAAAGATGGCCAGGTGGAATGTTAACTAACTTCGTAACTATCAGAAAAGCTGTTAAGAAAATGGCAATGATTGATAAAATGAAGAAAGATGGTACATTCTTAACATTATCTAAAAAAGAACGTTTACAAGTTGATCGTTTAAGAGCTAAGTTAGAAAAAAACTTAGGTTCTATTTCAGACATGACTCGTTTACCAGGTGCTTTATTTGTAGTTGATATTAAACGTGAACACATTGCAATAAAAGAAGCTCAAAAATTAAACATTCCAATCTTCGCAATGGTTGATACGAATTCTGATCCACGTCAAGTAGATTATTTAATTCCTGCAAATGATGATGCTTCAAAATCTATAGATAAAGTTTTATCTCTTGTAACATCTGCTATCGCTGATGGTTTATCTGAACGTAAATCAGAGAAAACTGAAAAAGATGCTAAAGACGAAAAAGAAGCTAAAGCACCAAAAAAAGCAGCTACAAAAAAGAAAGTAGCCGCTGAAGAAGAAGAATAAATAACAATTTCACAACATAAATAAGTCGTTTAGTTCTTTTCTTTGTTGAAAATTAATTGAACGACTTTTTTAAATTTTAAAAATATTATGGAAGCTATGGTAAAAATAACAGCCGCAGAAGTAAACAAGCTAAGACAAGCAACAGGAGCAGGTATGATGGACTGCAAAAAAGCATTAGTTGAAGCTGAAGGAGATTTTGATAAAGCTATCGAAGTATTACGTAAAAAAGGTCAAAAAGTTGCAGAAAAAAGAGCTGACAGAGAATCATCTGAAGGTGCTGCTGTTGCTAAAATAAATGCTGATAATACAGTTGGTGTTGCTATCGTTTTAGGTTGCGAAACTGATTTCGTTGGTAAAAATGAATCTTTTATTGCATTAGCAAACGATGTAGCTGATTTAGCATTAAACTGTAATTCTAAAGAAGAATTATTAGCTGCTAATTTTGGTGGTATGACTGTTGCTGATAAATTAGTTGAGCAAACTGGTGTTATTGGTGAAAAAATCGATTTAAATGCTTTTGAAAAATTAGAAGCACCTTACGTTGGAGCTTATGTTCATATTAACAAAATTGCTGCCATTGTAGGTTTTACTGCAAAAGTTAACAATGTTGAAGAATTAGCAAAAGACGTTGCAATGCAAATTGCATCAATGGGAGCTTCAACATTATCTTATAAAGATTTTGATCCTGCATTTATTGCATCAGAAACTGAAGCAAGAATTGCTGTTATCGAAAAAGATAATGAAGAATTAGGTCGTTTAGGAAAAACTCTTAAAAATGTACCTCAATATATCTCAATGGCACAATTAACTCCAGAAGTTCTAGCAAAAGCTGAAGCAGATGCTAAGGCAGAGCTTAAAGCTGAAGGTAAACCAGAACAAATCTGGGATAGAATTCTTCCAGGTAAAATGGAAAGATTCATTTCTGATAACACAACTTTAGATCAAGAAAAATGTTTATTAGACCAAACATTTATTAAAGACGAAAAATTAAATGTTGCAAAATATGTTGCCTCTTATGGTGAGGTTGCTGTTACAGATTTTAAACGTGTGTCTTTAGGATAGTCTAACACATTTGTTATATAATAAAAAGCTTCTCTGTTTAGAGAGGCTTTTTTTATAATCTAAAAACAAAAAAATTATGTAGTTTTGCGTAAGCATTCAAAACAACCGATGAAATACAAAAGAATCCTCCTTAAATTATCTGGTGAAGCCTTAATGGGAACTCGCCAATATGGTATTGACCCTCAACGTTTAGCAGAGTATGCAGAAGATATAAAAGCCATTACAGAAAAAGGTGTAGAAGTAGCCATTGTTATTGGTGGTGGAAATATTTTTAGAGGTGTTGCAGGTGCAAGTAATGGTATGGACAGAGTACAAGGAGACCACATGGGAATGTTAGCTACCGTTATTAATGGTTTAGCATTACAGAGCGCCCTAGAAGATGCTGGTGTGCCTACTCGATTACAATCTGCAGTTCATATCAATCAAGTTGCAGAGCCTTTTATTCGTCGAAAAGCAATGCGCCATTTAGAAAAAGGTCGTGTTGTTATTTTTGGTGGTGGTACTGGAAATCCTTATTTCACAACCGATTCGGCAGCAGTACTACGTGCTATAGAAATTGAAGCTGATGTTATTTTAAAAGGAACACGTGTAGATGGTATTTATAACGTTGACCCAGAAAAAGATAATACAGCTGTTAAGTTTGACCACATTACTTTTGATGACGTATTACGCAAAGGTTTAAAAGTAATGGATACTACAGCATTTACCTTAAGCCAAGAAAACGAACTGCCAATTATAGTTTTTGATATGAATAAAAAAGGCAATTTACTTAAGGTTGTTGCTGGCGAAAAAATTGGAACCAAAGTAAACTTATAATTATAAATACATTTTGGCTTGCTTTTTGAAAGCCATTAAAACATTAAAGTTTTTTAAAAATGAACGAAGAAATTCAATTTATATTAGATTCAACTAAAGAAGCAATGGATGCAGCAATTAAGCATCTAGAAAAACAACTTGTTAATATTAGAGCAGGTAAGGCTAGCCCAGCAATGCTTGGTGGAGTTATGGTTAATTACTATGGTTCACAAACACCTTTAAATCAAGTTGCCAATGTAAATACTCCAGATGGTAGAACTATAACAGTTCAGCCTTGGGAAAAAAATATGCTTCAAGAAATTGAAAAAGGGATTCAGATTGCGAATTTAGGATTTAACCCTATGAATAATGGCGAAACTATTATTATTAATGTTCCGCCTTTAACAGAAGAGCGTCGTCGTGACCTTGCAAAACAAGCTAAAATGGAGGCCGAAGATGCTAAAATTGGCGTTAGAAGTGCTCGTAAAGATGCTAATTCTGATATTAAAAAACTTACTGATGTATCTGAAGACCTTCAAAAAAATGCTGAAGTAGATGTGCAACATCTTACCGACAAATACGTTAAAAGAATTGATGATATCTTAGAAATCAAAGAAAAAGAAATCATGACAGTATAAATTATAAGCGGCTAATTTGTCGCTTTTTTTATACTAATTTTTATAACTATTTACTTTTTAATGCTAAAAAACTTCGTTTTATTCATTCTTATTCTTTGCTCTTCTTTAGCGCAATCACAAACAACTCCTGTGCCTAAGGATTCTACAGCAGTTAATGATTCAATTGTAAAGAAAGCAGAATTTTTAAAGCAATTAGGCAATGGTTTTTTACCGACTAAGTATATAAATTTAGACTTACGCTATTTACTGAAATTTAATCAGTACGAAGGATTAAGAACAGGTCTAGGAGGTGTCACAAACGAAAACTTTTCTAAAAAATACCGCATTAACAGCTATGTTGTTTATGGTTTTAGAGACCATACATTTAAATATAGTATTGGTGGCGGTTTTAGAATTGCCGAAAAAACTAATTCTTGGGTAAATTTATCATATACAGATGATTTACAAGAAACTGGAAGTTCAGCTTTTTTAACTGATAAACGCTTCTTTTCTTTTTTTGAACCTCGTCTATTAAATATCGATTTATTTCACAGACACATAACTAAAGCTGTTTCATTAGAACATCAGTTTGCAAAAAATTTATTATCAGAAACACAATTTGCAATTAGTAATATTAATCCAACTTACAACTATGCATATACTGTAAATGGTAATACATTTAGGGAGTTTCATTTAAGTACTGCCAAAATAGCTTTACAATGGTCTCCTTTTAGTGATTTTGAAATTACTAAAAAAGGGATCATAGAAAAAAAAGAAGGCTATCCGAAGTTTACCTTGCAATACACTAAAAGTTTTAAAGATGTTTTTGAAAGTAATTTTAGCTTTTCGAAAATTGATTTTAGAACTATATACCAGATAAAGCACAAAAATGATGCTATAACAGAAGCAACAATTACAGGTGGATTTGCAAATGGAAATATTCCTTTAACCAATTTATATCATGCATATCCAAATAATATCACAAAAGAAACTATACTACAGCGCTTTTCGGTTGCTGGTATAAATAGTTTTGAAACTATGTACTTTAATGAATTCTTTTCAGATAGATTTACTACGTTTCAGTTTAAACATTATGTAAGTCCGTTTAAGATTTCAGCTCGATTTAAACCACAGCTAGTATTAATAACAAGATACGCTGTAGGTGATATGAGCCATGTAGAGAGACATGAAAATATTAATTTTGGAATTTTAGACAAAGGTTACTCTGAATCAGGTTTTGAAATTAACAAACTCCTTTTTGGTTTCGGCTTTAGCTTTGCTTACAGATATGGTGGTTATCATCTTCCAAAAATTGAAGATAATATTGCTTTTAAGTTTACTTTTAATGTCAATTTATAATTGAATATTATCTAATAATTAAGCACTCTAATACTTAGCTTTTTTCTACCTTTGTCGCTTCTTAAACAAGAGCATGTTTAAATTATTCACAACAGGATTTTGGGAAGTGATTGCGCGACTTATTTTGCGTAACAGAATTGCCATACTTATAACTATAGGTTTAATTACAGTCGCATTAGGTTCTCAATGGAAAAATATGCGCTTTACTTACACTGAAGCTAACTTACTACCTGATGACCATGAGGTTAATGTAACTTATAACGAGTTTTTAAAAATATTTGGCGAAGAAGGCAATCTTATTGTTCTTGGTGTTAAAGATTCTTCTTTGTTTACAGTTGAAAAACTTAATGCATGGAACAGGCTCTCTGAAGATTTTAAATCTTATGACGAAGTAGATGCTGTTCTGTCAATAAAAGATCTTCAAAAACTTGTAAAAAACACTGATAAGCAAAAATTTGAATTAGAGCCTTTTATTAAAGATTCTATTGAGTCTCTAGATCAGATAACCATTTTAGAGAAAGAACTGTTTGAACAATATCCATTTTATGACAATTTCCTTTTTAATAAAAACACAAAAACTGTTCGTACAGCCATCTATCTTAAAAAGGATATAGTTAATACATCGGCTCGAAAAGATTTTATAATAGATGTTTTAGAACAAAAGATTGAGGCATTTGAAAATGCCAACAATTTAGATGTTCGAGTATCTGGAATGCCTTACATACGTACCTTAAATGCTCAAAATATTGTTGATGAAATTGGGTTGTTTGTTGGTGCTGCCTTACTTGTAACTTCTCTAATTTTCTTTTTCTTTTTTAGATCATTTAGAGCCACATTTATCTCTCTTATTGTTGTTAGTATTGGTGTAATGTGGACATTAGGAATTATTGGATTTCTTAATTATGAAATCACAGTGTTAACAGCACTAATTCCACCATTAATTATTGTAATTGGTATACCTAACTGTATTTTTCTTATTAACAAATATCAAAATGAGGTAAAATCGCATGGTAATAAAGTAAAATCATTACAACGCGTTGTTACTAAAATTGGTAATGCTACCTTGATGACTAATGTTACAACAGCATCGGGTTTTGCAACATTTATGCTTACAGAAAGTACTCTATTAAAAGAGTTTGGAGTCGTGGCATCATTAAGTATTCTAGCAATTTTTATGCTGTGCTTACTTATTATTCCTATTATTTACAGTTTTATGCCTTTCCCTAAAGATCGCCATTTAGAACATTTAAATAAGCGATGGATTGGTGGTTTTGTAAATTGGATGGAACGCATGGTAAAAGAGCGAAAAATAACTATCTATTTTTCTGCTGTTATTTTACTTATTGTTAGTATGATTGGTATTTTTCAGATAAAAGTTTCTGGAAGTCTCATAGAAGATATGCCTAAAAATCAAGAGTTTTTTCAAGACATACGTTTCTTTGAAAGTGAGTTTAATGGTATAATGCCATTAGAAATAATGGTAGACACCAAACGCAAAAAAGGTGTTATGAAATTAAGCACTTTAAAACGTATGAATGAACTTGAAGAGTTAATTGATGAAATACCTGAACTCTCAAGACCAGTTTCTGTTGTTAGTTTGGTTAAATATTCTAAACAAGCCTATTACAACGGAAATCCAAAATATTATCAGCTACCTACAAGTCAGGAGAATAGTTTTATTTTATCGTATGCAAAAAACTCTTCTTCTGAAGCAAATCTTTTAAAAAGTTTTGTCGACAGCACTGGCCAATACGCTCGTATCACAACCTTTATGAAAGACATTGGAACTGATAAAATGGAACGTATAGAGGAAGATCTTCAGGCTAAAATAGATAAGGTTTTTCCTAAAGAAAATTATAATGTTACTATAACTGGTAAAGCATTAGTTTTTCAAAAAGGAACAACTTACTTAGTTAAAAACTTAGCAATTTCATTATCATTAGCAATTTTCTTAATCTCACTATTTATGGCTTACATGTTTAGGTCATTTAGAATGATATTAATTTCACTAATCCCAAATTTATTGCCTTTAATAATTACTGCTGGATTAATGGGTTATTTAGGTGTACCTATTAAACCATCAACAATATTAGTGTTTAGTATTGCTTTTGGTATTTCGGTAGATGATACCATTCACTTTTTAGCAAAATACAGACAAGAATTGCAGGCTAATCATTGGAAAATCAGAAAATCTGTTTATGCTGCTTTGCGTGAAACTGGAGTAAGTATGTTTTATACTTCAATAGTTTTATTCTTTGGTTTTTCAGTATTTACAATTTCAAGTTTTGGAGGCACAGTAGCTCTTGGTGCTTTAGTATCTGCTACATTATTATTTGCAATGTTGTCTAATTTATTATTGCTTCCATCACTATTATTATCATTAGAAAGAAGTATTGCAAATAAAGAAGTTTTAAAAGAGCCTTCTATAAATATTATTCCTGAGGAAGACGACGAAAATTTAAAAGATTAGATTTAAAATAGTGTAAACTTTTATCTTTGCACTTTAAAAATAAAATTATCCAAATGAAATCGAATACAGTTGCCGAACTATTAAAGAAAGACGCAAAATCACAAGATATAGAAATAAAAGGATGGGTTCGTACTTTTAGAGCTAACCGTTTTATTGCTTTAAATGATGGTTCTACGCTTCAAAATATACAATGTGTAGTTGACTTTGAAAAAACTGACGAAGCTATACTAAAACGTATAACTACAGGAGCTGCAGTACATATAAAAGGACAATTAATTGAGAGTCAAGGTAAGGGTCAGAATGTAGAAATTGCTGTATTATCAATTAACATTCTTGGAGATTCTGATCCAGAAACTTATCCAATTCAACCTAAAAAACATTCGTTTGAATTTTTAAGAGAAAATGCTCATTTACGTACTCGTACTAATACATTTAGTGCAGTAATGCGTTTGCGCTCATCACTATCGTTTGCTATTCATAAGTATTTTAATGAAAACGGATTTTACTACATGCATACACCTATTATTACAGGTAGTGATGCTGAAGGTGCTGGCGAAATGTTTCGTGTAAGTAACTTAGATGCAAAAAATCCGCCTTTAAATGAAGATGGTTCTGTAAACTTTAAAGAAGATTTCTTCGGAAAAGAAACAAACCTTACTGTTTCTGGTCAGTTAGAAGCAGAAACCTTTGCAATGTCTCTAGGTAAAGTATATACATTTGGACCTACGTTTAGAGCAGAAAACTCTAACACCTCACGCCATTTAGCAGAATTCTGGATGATTGAGCCAGAAGTTGCTTTTATGGATTTGGCTGGAAATATGGATTTGGCTGAAGATTTCATGAAATCTGTTTTAAAATATGTTTTAGATAATAACAGAGAAGATTTAGAATTTTTAGAGCAACGCTTGTTAGATGAAGAAAAAACAAAGCCTCAAGCAGAACGTTCTGAAATGAGTCTTATTGAAAAAATAAATTTTGTTGTAGATAATAACTTTAAACGAGTAAGCTATACTGAAGCAATAGATATTTTAAAGAATTCAAAACCTAACAAGAAAAAACAATTCAATTATATTATTGAAGAATGGGGAGCCGACTTACAAAGTGAACATGAGCGTTTCTTGGTAGAAAAACATTTTAAATGTCCAGTAATTTTATTTGATTATCCAGCTAATATAAAAGCGTTTTATATGCGATTAAATGAAGATGGAAAAACGGTTAGAGCTATGGATATTCTGTTCCCAGGAATTGGCGAAATGGTTGGCGGCTCACAACGTGAGGAGCGTTTAGATGTATTAAAAGCAAAAATGAAAGCTCTAGATATAGATGAAGAAGAATTATGGTGGTATTTAGATTTACGTAAATATGGTACTGCAGTACATTCAGGTTTTGGTCTAGGTTTTGAGCGTTTAGTAATGTTTGCTACAGGAATGGGTAATATTAGAGATGTAATTCCTTATCCTAGAACACCTCAAAATGCTGAATTTTAACTATTAAATAAAATATTCTTATTACAAAACAATCTATATTTATAACTTATATAGATTGTTTTTTTTAATTTTAGAGTAATCAAATTTATTATATGCTTAAACAATATTTACAGTTCAAATTATCGCAAAAGTTGTCACCACAACAAATTCAGTTAATGAAACTGATACAGTTGCCTACGCAAGCATTTGAACAACGTTTAAAGCAAGAAATGGAAGAAAATCCTGCCTTAGAAGGCGGAAAAGAAGAGAATATTGACGATAATTATGATGAATTTGATAATACAGATGATAATTACGATGATAGCGAAACAATAGGCGAAGACATTAATGTTGATGAGTATTTGAGTGATGACGATATTCCTGATTACAGAACTCAAACCAATAATTATAGCGCAGATGATGATGACAAAGACATTCCTTTTGCTGCTGGAACTTCATTTACACAATATTTAACCAATCAATTAAACACTTTTAGATTATCTGACGACGAAAGAGATATAGCCGAGTTTTTAGTAGGAAGTGTTGATGAAAGTGGATACATACGTCGTTCGTTAACAGATATTGCAGATGATTTAGCATTTACACAAAATGTATATACCGACGAAAAAAGCATAGAAAAAGTGCTTCACATAGTACATCAGTTAGATCCTGCGGGAGTTGGAGCTCGCAATCTTCAAGAGTGTTTAAGCATTCAGCTACATCGAAAAGAGAAAAATCCAGATGTTGAATTAGCGATTGCAATAATTGATAAGGCTTTTGATCAATTTACTAAAAAACACTATAAAAAACTACTTCAAAAATTCGACATTAGCGAAATTCAGCTTAAAGATGCTATTGATGAAATTGAACATTTAAACCCTAAACCAGGTGGTTCTTACGCTGGAAACAATAAAATAGTTGAGCATATAGTACCAGATTTTGCTATTAAAATTATTGATGGCGAATTAGAGTTAACTTTAAATGGCAGAAATGCTCCAGAGCTTCATGTATCTAGAGAATATTCAGATATGATGAAGGGTTATAAAGAATCTAAAGACAAATCTAAATCGCAAAAAGATGCAGTAATATTTATTAAACAAAAATTAGATGCTGCAAAATGGTTTATTGAGGCTATAAAACAACGCCAACAAACATTATTTGTGACTATGAGTGCAATTATGCATTATCAACAAGAATATTTTTTAACAGGTGATGAACGAAAGTTAAAACCTATGATTCTTAAAGATATTGCCGATGAAATAGAGATGGATGTTTCTACAGTATCGCGTGTTGCTAATAGCAAATATGTTGATACGCCTTATGGAACTAAACTAGTGAAAGAATTCTTTTCTGAATCAATGACTAATGACCAAGGAGAGGAAGTTTCAACAAGAGAAATTAAAAAGATTCTTGAAACTGTTATTGAAGAAGAAAATAAACGCAAGCCATTAACAGACGAAAAATTAGCTTCAATTTTATTAGAAAAAGGATATCCTATAGCTCGTAGAACTGTTGCAAAATATAGAGAACAATTAGATATTCCTGTAGCACGTTTACGTAAAAAGATATGATAGATCGTGTTATAAAAGCAATTTCATACATTTTTCATCCTCTATTTATGCCTCTGCTGGGTGTAACTTTATATTTTTCTAAAACTCCACGTTACATTCCAGATCCAATAATTAAAGCTAAAATATTCTCGATAACAATTTTAACTGTAGTACTTCCAATACTTTTATTTTATCTGTTAAAGACATTAAAAAAAGTTGAAAGTGTACATCTAGAAACTACTAGAGAACGCATTATTCCTTTAATATTAAATGGATTAATCACTTTTATATTAGTAAGTAGAGTAATAACTCATAATGAAATTGAAGAGTTATATTATTTTTTTATTGGTGCTCTTTGTTCAACTTTTGCCTGTTTAATATTAGCCATATTAAAATTTAAAGCAAGCTTGCATATGGTAGCGGCTTCAGGCTTTTTTATGTTTGCTATTGCTATTAGTATTCATTTTCAAATAAATATTAATGGCACTATAGCCTTATTATGTATAATGCTAGGTGCTATTGCTACCTCAAGGCTACATTTAAAAGCACATACAAATTCAGAATTAATTATTGGTTTTTTTGTTGGTGTAATACCTCAATTACTTGTTTTAAATTATTGGCTATAAAATATAGAACATCAAGCCTATTTTAATATTGCTTGTGTCTATTGCTTTCCCATCTATTATAGCAGAATTTTTAAATATCGGGTTTAGTCCATAATACACATGAAAATTCCATGTTGAATATCCAGCACTTAAAGTCAAACCATATTGTAGTTTTTCAATATCATCTATTCCACTTGTTTTAACAGACCCTAAATCGCCTTTATATTTTGATGAGCTATGAATAACATATCCTACTTTAAAACCTGTATAAACTCTCCAAAAAGTGTAATCTGTTGGTGTTGACTTACGCCATCTGAACTCTAATGGCATTTCAACTAAATATGTTGTAAACTTATTTTTTTTAAAAGCATCAACACTCTTATCAATTACTGTATAAGTAAACTGATTTGTATTATCCTTTTGAATAAGCATATTCTGATTGTAGGAATTTGAAGATAAACCAAGACCTAAACCTATTGCGAAATCTCTTTTTTCATTTAAAGGCATATCTCTAATAAACCCAAAATGAAAACCACTAGAAAACCCACTTTGTGATACATCTGTAGGCTTATTATTAAGTAAGTTGTAAGTAACAGATATATAAAACTGATCTTCTCTATAGTTTAGATCTACATTTGTAGTGTCGTTAGCTGTTTCTTCTTGAGCAAAAGAAGAACCAACAAAACAACATAAAATATAAAAAAGAAAATTTTTGCTCATAGTACAAATATAATTTATTAAAGATTTAAAATTAGTATATAAAAAAACATCCTGAATAAAATATTCAGGATGTTTAAAATTTATTTTTAACAAATAAAATTAGTTACCTTTTTTATTTAAAGTTATATCACCTTTTTTAGTGGTATAATTTATTTTTAAGGCGTTAACTTTTCTTAGTTCTTGCTTAATATCGCCTACTAATCCCATGTTAGCATCTTTATCTACTTTTAAAGATGTAGTAAGGTAATCTCTAAGCTCTTCGCGTTTTGATGCACGCTCAGCAGCTATAAAGGCTGCAATATCTTTTACATCAGCAAATTTATCATTTAGTTGAATACGTGATTCTTTACCAAATTGACTTTGAAATCTTTCTTGTGGCTGACCTGCATAAATATACATTACCAAATCTTTCTTATCAAGTTTTTCAATTTGATCAGCACTTGGCAAGTTATTCTTTATCAATAATGTGTTTTCACGCATTACTGTAGCAACCATGAAAAAGAACAGTAACATAAATACAATATCTGGTAAAGATGCTGTAGATATGGCTGGTAAATCTCCTGATTTTTTCTTTTTAAATTTAGACATATTATTCTATTTTTCTAAATTAGTTTTGTACTTCAGATAATTTTTGAGGGTATTCAACCTGAATTTTCTCAATTTTCTCTTTAAGTTTATCTTTATTTCCTTTGTAATTTACATCTGAAAGATTTTTTTGCATTTCTTTAAATGTAATTCCATACAAATCTTGTGCTCTTCTATCTCTTAAATCATTATATGCAGCAACAAGTTCATTTTGAACTGATATGTACACTGAATATGTTGTTTCTCTATCATTTTTTAAAGAGATAATAGCTTTATCTGGATGGTCGGAAGAAGAAGGATCTTTCTTTCCATGACAATAATCGCATTTGTTACCTTCATTATCAGTACCTCCACCATTATCTAAAAACGCGGTTGCGGCTTTTCTAAGGTCTTTAAGCTCCATCAATTCGTCTTCAACTAACAATTGGTCTTTACCATTAATTAGAACTGTAAATAAGTTCTTTTCTTTGATAATTACATCCTCTTGTTGAGTATCATCTATTGGTGGCAACTTACGACTAATACCTGAATCGGTTTCAATAGTTGTAGTTACTAAAAAGAATATTAAAAGTAAAAACGCAATATCAGCCATAGAGCCTGCATTTACTTCTGGTGCTGCTCTCTTTGCCATATTATTTCGCTATTTTTTTAATTCCTGAAAATATCATTGCTGCTGCTGCACCAACAATAAGTATGTAAAATGCATTTAATCCTGCACCAACCATATGAGATTCTCCTTCGGTTGCTGCAACACCATTATACATATAATTACTTGCATCATCTCCACTAGATGTAAGATATGCTATTATAAGTACTGCTAGAAATGCTCCTACACCTATTAACGTACTTTTTAAAGAACCAGTATTTGTAAATAAGTTTTTTACTACAAAAAACAAAACAAATGCAATAGATAATCCAAAAATTATATACGTTAACCAAGCCATTGGGTCAATAATTGCCGTGTCACCAGTTAATGCTGAAGCTTTTATGGCCTCATCACCTTTAGAAATAATCATAATTAAAGATATGATTGCGCCTAAACTTAGTACAGCAACTAATATTTTTAAAATTTTATGTAAATTCATATTTTATAATTATTGAATTATTATTTTTTGTTTCTAATCAATAAATCCATAAGAGTTATTGAAGCATCTTCCATATCATTTACAATGCTATCGATTTTTGCAATAATATAGTTATAAAATACTTGAAGAATAATTGCTACAACAAGACCAAATACAGTTGTTAAAAGTGCTACTTTAATACCTCCAGCAACAAGTGATGGTTGCATATCTCCAGCAGCTTCAATTTTATCAAATGCTTGAATCATACCAATTACAGTTCCCATGAAACCAAGCATTGGTGCTAATGCAATAAATAATGAAATCCAAGAAACGTTTTTCTCTAATTGTCCCATTTGAACACCTCCATAAGCTACTACAGCTTTTTCAACGGCATCCATACCTTCGTCAGTTCTATCTAATCCTTGATAGAAAATAGAAGCAACAGGTCCTTTTGTGTTTCTGCAAACTTCTTTAGCTGCTTCAACTCCACCTGATTGTAAAGCGTCCTCAACGTTTTGAGTTAACTTTTTAGTGTTTGTAGTTGATAAGTTTAAAAAGATAATTCTCTCAATAGCAATTGCTAATCCAAGAATTAAACATAACAATACAATACCCATAAACCCAGGGCCTCCTTCAATAAAACGTTTTTTTAATTCTTGAGTAAACCCTAATTCAGGTTCAGCTGCAGCATCTGCATCTTGAATTGTTGTTGCAACAGTTGTTGCGCTTGACGTTGTAATAGCATTTGTATTTGCATTAACAGTCCCGAAAGCCATCATACCTGCAATGGCTAGAATAGAAAATAATCTTTTCATTGTTCTTAATCTTAATTTTATTAGTTAAAGTGTTAAAGATATAAAAAATTTGCAATTAAAAAATAAAAATTACAGCAGAGAGAAAGGGATTCGAACCCTCGATGCGCTTTTGACGCATACACACTTTCCAGGCGTGCGCCTTCGACCACTCGGCCACCTCTCTAAACTTTTATTACGAAATTGACATGCCAAATAACGAAAAAAAGTTTCAAGGCAAAAAATTTTGTTCGTTAATTTTAGGACATTTCTCCTCGCAAAGACGTCTCAAATATGGTTTTGAACGTTTTAGCTGAAATTTTTTCTCCTAATAAATACATCAATTTTGTAATTGCTGCCTCAGTTGTTATGTCTTTTCCAGAGATTACACCAATAGTTTTGAGTTGAGAACTGGTTTCATACTGTCCCATATTAACACTTCCGCCTGAGCATTGGGTGACATTTATTATAGGTATTCCTCTTTTTATTGTTTTATCTAAAAGTTTTATAAACCAATCTTCTGTTGTAGTGTTACCTGCTCCATAAGTTTCAATAATAATACCTTTGATATCTGGAGAGCTAAACATACAGTTTAAAACAGATTGAGATATTCCTGGAAATAACTTTATTAATGCAATATTAGTGTCGAATTTTTTATGAAGGACTAATTTTTTTCTTGTGTTAGGTTGAAATAGATAATCTTTATAAACTTTTAAATGCACTCCAGATTCAGACAAATGCGGATAGTTTAAAGACTCAAAAGCTTCAAAATGTTCTGCATTAATTTTTGTTGTTCGGTTGCCTCTATATAATTTATATTCAAAATATAGACCTACTTCTTTTATTACTGGCTTGCCATTATGTTGTAAAGATGCCATTTGTATTGATGTAATTAAATTCTCTTTGGCATCTGTGCGCAAATCACCTATTGGCAATTGTGACCCTGTAAATATTACTGGTTTTGCTAAATTTTCTAACATAAAACTTAAAGCAGAAGCAGAATAACTCATTGTATCACTTCCGTGTAAAACTACAAATCCATCAAAATCATTATAATTACTTTCAATAATTTCTGCTATCTGAACCCAATATTCTGGATTCATATTTGAAGAATCTATCGGCTCAATAAATGAAACGGTTTTTATCTCACAATCTAACAGTTTTAATTCTGGAATTTTTTTTAGAAGATTATTAAAATCAAAAGCTTTCAACACACCTGTATTGGCATCTTTTATCATACCAATAGTTCCTCCTGTATATATTAATAGTATGTTAGGTTGCGAGTTTGGCATTTTTATATATTAAATATGTCTTTAGAATTTTGAGTTGTAATTTCGGCAATTTTTTCTTCTGATAACTCATAAAGCTCAGATAGTTTTTCTAATACCTTTATTATATAAGCACTTTCGTTGCGTTTTCCTCTATAAGGTTTTGGCGCTAAATAAGGCGAATCGGTTTCTAGTACTATATGCTTTAAATCTATTTGATTAATAAACTGATCTATTCCTCCGTTTTTAAAAGTAACAACACCTCCAATACCTAGTTTCATATTATAAGAAATTGCTTTTTTAGCTTGCTCTAAATTACCAGTAAAACAGTGAAAAATTCCAAACAAATCTTCACTCTTTTCGCTTTCTAAAACTTCAAAAATCTCATCAAAGGCATCTCTACAGTGAATTACAATTGGCAATTTATATTGTTTTGCTAGTTTAATTTGATGTTTAAAAGCAGCTATCTGATTTGCTAAAGTGCTTTTATCCCAATACAAATCGATACCTATTTCACCAACTGCATAAAATTTACGCTTTGCCAGCATAGTTTCAACATGATTTAATTCTTCCTTATAGTTATCCTTAACATGTGTTGGGTGTAAACCCATCATTAAAAATATATGTTCAGGAAAATCAGCTTCGAGTTGAAGCATTGCTTCGGTATAAGTTGAGTCTATTGCAGGAATAAAAAAACGTGTAACCTTATTATTAATAGCACGCTTTATCATTTCGTGTCTATCTTCATCAAACGCTTCACTGTACAAGTGTGTATGAGTATCTGTAATTATCATAAAGCAAAAATAATTGTTTTATATAATTATACTTCCTCTTAAAAAATTATTTTAAATTGTAATGTTTATAAAATACAATATGGAATTGCTTCAAGAGTTTTTATTAAAAAAAGGGTATACAAAAGTTAAATTAAAACTTACAAAAACTAATCATTTTGAAATTAAAGCTACTATAAACGGTGTAAAAGGACTTTTTATTTTAGACACTGGAGCTTCGAGCTCTTGCGTAGGCTTTGAAGCAATAGAAACTTTTAAATTAAAAGCCAAAGATAGTGATGTAAAAGCTGCTGGAGCAGGCGCAACAGATATGTTAACTCAAGTTTCTAAAAAGAATAGTTTAAAAATTGGAAAATGGAAACATAAAAAAGTTGCTCTAATTTTATTCAATCTTACACATGTAAATACAGCTTTAATAAGCCACAATGCAAAGCCTGTTGATGGTATTATTGGTGCTGATATTCTAAAGCAATCTAAAGCTATAATTGATTATGAAAAAAAATACTTGTACTTAAAATTGTAGCTTAATTCTTTATTTGTTGGCAAAATGTAATTATCTTTAAACTCGAAATCCCTCATTATTAATAGCACATGAACGCATCAATTATTATAGCTGATGACCATCCACTTATACTTAAAGGGTTAAATGACTTTTTGTTAGAAAAACAATATAACGTTGTTGCAAGTGCTGTAAATGGCAAAGAAGCTTTACAGCGTATTGAAGAGTTAAACCCTGATATTGCTATTTTAGATATTCAAATGCCTTTTTTGACTGGTTTACAAATAGCTCAAAAATGTAAAGAGCTAAACCTACAAACAAAAATTATACTAATTACTTTCGAAAAAGATGAAACTATTTATAAGAAGGCTAAATCGTTAGGTGTTTTTGGCTATGTTTTAAAAGAATTTGCTCTAGTAGAAATTGAAAATTGTATTGCATCTGTATTAAACAACAAACCATATTTTAGTGCTGAGTTAATTAAATATTTACAGATTGAAGAAATTCCTGAAGAGCTAGAACTTCTTACACCAGCTGAAACAGAAGTACTTAAACTTATTGCTCAAAATAAAACTGCTAAAGAAATTGGTGATATCTTATTTATTTCTAGCAGAACTGTTGAAAAACACAAAAGCCACATCATTAGTAAACTCAAACTAGAATCGAAAAGTGGTAGTTTGGCATTGTATGCGAAAGAAAATGAAGAATTTTTAGATAAAAATACGTAGTTCTACGTATTGTTTGGTGTTTTCTTTATCACGATATTTACAGTGCTATTAATCAATTTCTTTTAGGTTAAAAAAACTCTGGATATTTAGTGATTCAGAGTTTTTAACCTAATTGTTAAACACCAAAATGAAACACAAATTCGGCCTCATTAATACTTTCTTTATAATAGGGTTAATAATTAGCTCTATACTTGTTATTTCTTTAAATCTATTAGTAATCTTACTTTAGTTATTAGTTAATTACATAAAAAGGCACAACCAATAAAAGTTGTGCCTTTTTTGATTTATTCTCAAAAAAGTCGAAAATCATTCAATTTTCATTAAAAAATACGTAGAACTACGTATTGTTTGGTGTTTTCTTTATAACGATATTTACAGCGCTATTAATTCTTAGGGAGAATTATTTTTAAAAGGCTCTAAATTGTCATTGATTTAGGGCTTTTTTATTTTTTCTAATAAAAAATAAAAATTTATTTTATTGATTATCAGTATTTTATGTTTTTAAAAACAAAAAATACGTAGTTCTACGTATTGTTTGGTGTTATTATAATTAAGACATTTACAATGCTATTAACTTAGTTATTATATGGGATTCTATTAAAGCTCTGAATTGTCATTGATTCAGGGCTTTTAGTTAAAAAATTAATAATAACGATTTCAACTTTAGGTAAAATGAAAACTATGAAGCGTAAATATAATCATGACAATAAATTTTTAATCATTGGATTAATTGTTAGTGTCATCTTAATCATTACAGTGAATATTCTTGTTAATTTTTTTTAGTTATTAGTTAGTTATATATTTTCAAGAAAAAAGGGCAACTTAATAAATAAGTTGCCCTTTTAAATTTTAGTTTAAATATTATTATAACTCTAATGCTTTTTTCACATCGTTATTCATTAATAGTTCTGTCGGATTTTCTAAAGCTTCTTTAACTGCTACTAAAAACCCTACACTCTCTTTCCCGTCAATTATTCTATGGTCGTAAGATAGCGCAACAAACATTATTGGTCGTATTTCAACTTTACCATCAACAGCTACAGGTCTTTCAACAATATTATGCATCCCTAAAATTCCACTTTGAGGAGGGTTTATAATTGGTGTAGATAGCATGCTTCCAAAAACACCACCATTAGATATTGTAAAAGTTCCTCCTGTCATTTCGTCAACAGTTATTTGTCCATCACGAGCTCTAATAGCTAGACGTTTTACTTCGTTTTCAACACCTCTAAATGATAGGTTTTCTGCATTTCTCATAACAGGAACCATTAATCCTTTTGGCCCAGAAACTGCAATACTAATATCACAAAAATCGTAACTTACCATTTCTTGTCCATCTATCATTGAGTTTACTGCAGGATACATTTTTAATGCTCTCACAACTGCTAGTGTAAAGAAGCTCATAAACCCTAAACTTACTCCATGTTTATTTTTAAATGTGTCTTTATATTCATTTCGTAAAGCAAATATTGGAGACATATCAACCTCATTAAATGTGGTTAACATTGCTGTAGTATTTTTTGCTTCAACTAAACGTTCAGCAACTTTACGTCGCAACATCGACATTTTACTTCTAGATGTTCCTCTTGCACCACCTGTTGGTGTTCCCATTGATGGTGTAGCATTTACAGCATCATCTTTAGTAATACGACCATCTTTACCAGAACCAGAAACTGATGATGCATCCATTCCTTTTTCGGCTAGTATTTTTTTAGCTGCAGGACTTGCTGTACCTGTAGCATATGTTTTGTTCTCGACTGTACTCGAACTGACTGCCTTCTTTTCTTCTGCTTTAGGAGCCTCAACCTTTTTCTCTTCTTTTGCTGGCGCATCTCCTTCTGGTTTTGCAGCGCTTGTATCAATTAAACAAACTACTTCACCAACTGCTACAGCATCACCTTCTTCAGCTTTTAAAGTAATAATTCCACTTGCTTCAGCTGGCAACTCTAGAGTTGCTTTATCACTATCTACCTCAGCTATTGCTTGATCTTTTTCAACATAATCTCCATCTGCAACTAACCAAGTTGCTATTTCTACTTCTGTGATAGACTCTCCTGGTGAAGGAACTTTCATTTCTAAAATCATTGTATATTATATTTTAGTGTTTTTGTTTTCTTTAAATTATCGTTGGTTGTTTTTGGTTTTATCAAAAACGTAATCAATTACTTCTTGGTGACGACGCTTAGATCGTGTTGAACTTCCTGCTGCTGGTGCTCCATAAGCTCTCATTGAAGCTGCTCTGAATGTTTTTGCCTCATCTAAATGCATCAACATATGGCTATAAGCTCCCATATTTCTTGGCTCTTCTTGTGCCCAAACTACATCATCGGCATTTTTATATTTCTTCAATATATCTCTAATATCATCCGTTGGCAAAGGAAATAATTGTTCTATTCTAACTAAAGCAACATCATTTCTGCCGAGATTTTCTTGTGCTTCTAGTAAATCGTAATAGAATTTTCCTGTCACAAATACTAATGTTTTAATTTTATCAGCTTTAGCTTGCTCATCATCAATTAACATTTTAAAACTTCCATTTGCAAACTCATCAACTGTTGAAACACATCTTGGATGACGTAATAAACTTTTAGGTGTAAATACAATTAAAGGTTTTCTAAAATTAGCCTTCATTTGTTTACGTAACAAATGGTACATGTTTGCAGGTGTTGTACAATCTACAACATACATGTTATCTTTTGCACACAACTGTAAATAACGCTCCATACGTGCCGAAGAATGCTCTGCTCCTTGACCTTCATAACCATGAGGTAATAACATTACCAATCCATTTTGAAGCTTCCATTTATCTTCAGCTGCTGAAATATATTGGTCTAACATTATTTGAGCTCCATTACTAAAGTCTCCAAATTGCGCTTCCCAAATGGTTAATGTTTTTGGGCTTGCCATAGCATAACCATAATCGAAACCTACTACACCATATTCTGATAATAGTGAGTTATAAATAAAGAACTTTCCTTGCTTATCACTTATTTGATTGAGCAATAAAATTTCTTCTTCACTATCTTCTACTTTTACAACTGCATGACGATGAGAAAAAGTTCCACGTTCTACATCTTGACCAGATATACGAACATCATAACCTTCTTCTAACAAAGTACCATAAGCCAAATGCTCTGCCATTGCCCAATCTAGTTTGTCTTCATCAAACATTGTTTGTCTTGACTCTACTAATCGTTCAATCTTGCGAATGAATTTTTTATCTTTTGGAAGTGTTGATATAACTTGCGTTATTTTTGATAACTCTTTTTTAGAAACCTTTGTGTTGATTGGCTTCATCATTTCATCTTCAGTTACTGTCACATAATTTTTCCATTCATTTTCCATAAATGGAGTAATGACAGTTTTTTCAATTTTACGTGAATCTTCAAGATTAACTTCTAAAGATGCTTTATAGTCTTCTTCTAATTTTGTAACATACTCCTTATTGATAATACCTTGCGCAATTAATTTTTCTGCATATATATCTCTAGGGTTTTCATGCTTAGCTATAGCTTTGTATAATTTTGGTTGAGTAAAACGTGGCTCGTCTCCTTCATTATGACCATATTTTCTATAACCTAATAAATCTATAAATACATCACGTTTAAACTTCATTCTAAAATGCAATGCAAACAATACTGAATGTACTACAGCCTCAACATCATCAGCATTAACGTGTAACACTGGCGACAAAGTTACTTTACCTACATCTGTACAATAGGTGCTTGAACGTGCATCTAAATAATTAGTAGTAAACCCTATTTGATTATTAACTACAATATGAATTGTACCATTAGTTTTATAACCATCTAATGATGCCATTTGTATAATCTCATAAACAAGTCCTTGTCCAGCAATAGCTGCATCACCATGTACTACGATTGGTAATACTTGAGATGGATTGTCTGGATATTTATCGTCTTGTTTTGCTCTTACAATACCTTCAACTACAGCTCCAACAGTTTCTAAATGCGAAGGGTTTGGCGCAATATTTAAGTTAATTTTTGCTCCTGTATCTGTAACTCTATCACTTGTCCAGCCTAAATGGTATTTTACATCACCATCAAAAACTTCCTGCTCATAATCTTTTCCGTCAAACTCACTAAAAATGTCTTTAGCAGATTTTCCGAAAATATTTGTTAGAGTGCTTAAACGTCCACGATGAGCCATTCCCATAACAAACTCTTTAACTCCATACTCAGAAGCTTTTTCAATAATTGCATCTAAAGCTGGAATTAATGACTCTCCTCCTTCTAATGAAAATCGTTTTTGACCAACATACTTTGTATGTAAAAAACTTTCAAACGAAACGGCTTCATTTAGTTTTTTAAGTAAATGTTTCTTTTGATCAACCGTGAAATTTGGCTGATTATCATTTACATTTAACTTATCTTGAATCCACTGAATTTCTTCAGGTTTTCTAATGTACATATACTCAACACCAATTGAGTTGCAATAAATTTTATCTAAATGCACAATTATGCTTCTGAGTGATTGTGGGCCAATGCCTAAAATCTCTCCTGCAGAGAACACTGTGTCTAAATCTTGGTTTGACAACCCAAAGTTGGCTATATCTAAAGTTGGCTCATAGGTTCTTCTTGCTCGAACTGGATTAGTTTTTGTAAACAAATGCCCTCTGTTTCTGTAACCATCTATTAAACGAACAACATTAAATTCTTTCTGAATTTGTTCAGGAATTTGTGTAGATACACCTTCAACAATTTCTCCATTTAACCCATAGCTTTCACTACCAAAATCGTAACCTTGAAAAAAGGCCCTCCAACTTGGTTCAACTGAATCTGGATTTAGTAAATATTGGTCGTATAAATCAGCAAAATATGCTGTATGTGCTGCGTTTAAGAAGGAAAATTTATCCATTATGCTTTGTAAAACTTTCTGGTGTTGTCAAATTTTTTTCAAAAATACAACTTTTACTAAAATTAGATATGGTTTTATTATATTTATAATATTCAATTATAATAAATTATCTAATTATGAGTTTTAGCCCACAAATCTTGAAAAAACAATTTCTTTTAAGTCTAATTTTTTGCTTTTGTTCAACAGTGATACTTTCACAAAACAACAATCCAGATTCTAAAAAAGATTTTTGGAAGCATGTTCGCTTTGGTGGAGGTTTAGGTTTAAGTTTTGGCGATGGGTTTTTTAGTGGTACAATAGCGCCAAGTGCTATTTATGAGTTTAATAATAAGTTTGCTTTAGGAGTAGGACTTAATGGCACTTATAACAGTCAAAAAAACGCATACAAATCAACAATTTTTGGTGGAAGCATTATAGGGTTATTTAGCCCAATTGAAGAACTACAACTTTCGGCAGAATTTGAAGAACTTAATGTTAATAGAAAGTGGGAAGATAATTTAGGAATTGAAGACCAAAACTATTGGTATCCTGCGTTGTTTATTGGTGCAGGTTATAGAACAAGAAATGTAACTGTTGGTATACGCTATGACGTGCTTTATGATAAAGATAAAAGTGTTTATGCAGACGCTTGGGCTCCTTTTGTTAGAGTTTATTTTTAAACCAAACCTTTTGCCACTCTCGCTTTAAAATTAAAAATGTTACTTGTTCTGATAATTGTATGGCATCACTTCCATCGAGCTGCTTTATTTTTTCTTCAGAAACATCAACTATATAGAGTAAGTTAAGATAATCATTAAACTTTTCTTGTATTAATTTATAAACCGTTTCATGAAGTATTAATTTTAAACTTGAAGGTAACACCTCTTCATCAAACTCTAAATTTATGTTTGCAAACAACAAGTCTTTATTTAACTGAGCAACAAGTTTTTTGTATAAATTAAGTTGATTAGCTTCCTCTACTAATTCTTCAAAAGTTGCTACTTTTTTCATTTTATACTTTTCTGCTCATTAACTGCTCTCCAAACTGTTTTAAAACTTGCTTTTTTTCTTCAGAAATTGCAATATCTTCTAACACTGAAAAAGCTTTATTGGTGTAGTTTTTAATTTCTTGTTGAGTTGCATCGGCTGAGCCACTTGTTATAAACAGTTGTTTAACAGATTCTATTTTATCATTATTTTCAGAAGGACTTATTCCAAAAAGATGTTGTAGTTGCAAAGCATCTTCATCATTAGAAAATTCTAATGCTTTAAGATATAAATACGTTTTTTTGTTCTCAATAATATCGCCTCCAACTTGTTTCCCAAATGTTTTTGGGTCACCAAAAGCGTCTAAATAATCGTCTTGTAACTGAAATGCTATACCAAGGTTTTTTCCAAATTGATAAATATTTTGCTGATCTTTCTCTGATGCTTCGGCAACAATTGCTCCCATTTTCATGGCAGCTCCAACTAAAACTGCTGTTTTATACTCTATCATTTTTAAATACTCTTCAATAGTTACATCATCTCGAGTTTCAAAATCCATATCGTATTGTTGCCCTTCACAAACCTCTAAAGCTGTTTTGCTAAACAACTTGGCTAATGCTTGAAAGGTTTTAGCATCATAATTTTCAAACAACTGATATGCCATAATTAGCATTGCATCTCCTGATAGAATACCTGTATTTATATCCCATTTTTCATGAACGGTTTCTTTTCCTCTTCGTAATGGCGCATCATCCATAATATCGTCATGTATTAATGAGAAATTATGAAATACTTCAATACTTAATGCTGCGTCTAAAGATTTTTTATAATCGCAATTAAAAATTTCGGCAGTCATTAACGTTAAAACTGGACGTAACCGTTTACCTCCTAAATCTAGTATATATTGTATTGGTTGATACAATGAAGCAGGTTGCCTTTCAACCTTAAAATCATTAAGATATTTTAGAAATGCTTCCTGATAGAATTGAATATGTTGCATGTCACAAAAATAAAGTAAATGAATCAACTATTACAAGCTCTTTAAAAACATATGTTAAGAAATTATTAAAACTTTGGAAACTATTTTTGTTTTTAAAGTTTCCTTGTGTACATTTGCACCCAATTATGAGAGAAAAAATTATACAAAAATCAGCCGAACTGTTTTTAACACTAGGTTTTAAAAGCGTAACAATGGACGATATTGCCAATGAAATGGGCATATCTAAAAAAACCATTTATGTGCATTTTGAAAACAAAACCAAGTTAGTTGAAGCAGTTACCTTTTCGCTTTTTGAGAATATTTGCGATGGTATAGATTGCATTTGTGATGCATCACACAATCCTATTGAGGAATTGTACGACATAAAAATGTATGTGATGAATTATTTAAAGAATGAAAAAACATCGCCACAACATCAACTTAAAAAATATTATCCTCAAATATTTCAGCGACTACAGTTAAAGCAATTCGAAAAAATGCACGTCTCTGTTAAAGAGAGTATTCAAAACGGAGTAGACACTGGTCTTTTTAGACCTAATATAGATGTCGATTTCATTTCAAGAATGTACTTCAATGGAATGTCTGGAATAAAGGACGAGACTATTTTCCCTTCACAAAACTTCACAATGGACTATTTAATGGAAAGTTATTTAGAATACCATTTAAGAGCTATTGTTACAGACAAAGGGCTAAAAACATTAAACAAATTCATAAACAATCAATCATAAAACATGTATAAAAAAATTATAATAACCTTAGTGGTGTTGCTCCCTTTTTTAGGATTATCTCAAGAGAACACACAAAGTTTCAGCTTACAAGAAGCCATTGATTTTGCATTACAAAATAACAGAACATCAAAAAACGCTGAACGCGATATAGAAGCTGCAAAACAACGTAAATGGGAAACGACAGCAACAGGTTTACCACAAATAAATGGGAAAATAGAATATCAAAACTGGTTAAAACAACAAGTATCACTTTTACCAGCTGCAGCTTTTGATAACACACAAAGTGTTATAGATGTTGTAAATGATTATTTTGATGCTAACCAAACAAATTTTGATGTTAACTCACCTGACGGTTTTATTCCTGTACGTTTTGGAACCAAGCAAACAATGAATGCGTCAGTTACAGTAAGTCAATTAATTTTTGATGGTTCTTATCTTGTTGGTTTACAGTCTGCAAAAGTGTATTTAGAAATTTCTGAAAACGCCAAAGTAAAAACAGATTTAGAAGTTCGCAAAGCAGTTATTAATGCTTACGGAAATGTGCTTTTAGCTGAAGAAAGTGTTCAGATATTACAACGAAACAAAGAAGTGCTTCAAAAAAACTTAAACGATCTAACTAAAATTTATGAAAATGGATTGGAAGAAGAAGAAAGTGTTGAGCAATTACAAATCACGCTTTCTAGTGTTGAAAGCTCACTTAAAAATACCGAACGTTTAAAAACATTGGCTTATCAAATGTTTAATATCACTTTAGGAATAGATCTTAATAACAATTCTGTTTTAACAGATAATCTAGAAACTTTAACTCAAGAAAACATCTCATTAACTCTTTTAGAGGCAGATGCCAATGTTGAAAACACTATCGATTATCAAATAGCAGAGAACGACAAGGTTTCTAAAGAGTTGTTACTAAAATTAGAAAAAAGTAAAGCTTTACCTAGTTTAAGTGCTTTTGTAAATGCAGGTTATTCAGGAAATGCAGATAATTTCGATTTCTTAAAAAAAGAACAACAATGGTTTGGGTCATCTTTATTAGGTGTAAGTATGAATATTCCAATATTTAGTTCTTTAGGTAGAAGTGCATCAACTCAACGTGCAAAAATAAACCTTGAAAAAGCTGAAGATGATTTATTAGAAACACAACAAAAACTTCAATTACAAATATCTTCTGCTAAAAGCAATTATCAATTTGCTATAGAAGATTATGATAACAAAAAACAAAACCTAAAACTTGCTGAACGTATTGAAGCTAAAAATCAAACCAAATTTTTCGAAGGTATTGCTTCTAGTTTCGATTTGCGTCAAGCACAAACTCAATTATACACAGCTCAACAAGAATTTTTACAAGCAATGTTAGATGTGATTACCAAAAAAGCTGAATTAGAAACCATACTAAACTCAATCAACAAACAATAAAAACACTATCAAATGAAACATATATTATCAATCATTGCAATTGCATTCATTTTAACTTCCTGTGGTGAAGAAAAAAAGAATTCTGTAGAAAAAGTATTAGAAAGTAATAATCTAGAAACTATTAGAACAAAACGTGCTGAATTAGTTGGCCAACAAGAAGCTATTCACGCAAAAATAAAATTGTTAGATGAAAAAATTTCTGAATTAGATACTACCAAAAATATTCCTCTAATAACAACTTTTACCGCAAAACAAGAAGTGTTTAATCACATGCTTGAATTACAAGGTAATGTGACTACCAAAAACTTAATGGTTATTACTCCAGAATACAATGGTATTTTAACCAATGTGTATGTTAAAGAAGGTCAAAAAGTAACTAAAGGTCAAGTATTAGCTAGAATTGACGATGGAGGATTAGGACAACAATTAGCACAATTACAAATTCAGGCTGATTTGGCTAAAACAACTTTTGAGCGTCAAAAACGTCTTTGGGATCAAAAAATAGGAAGCGAAATTCAATATTTACAAACAAAATCTTCTTACGAATCACAACAACAAGCAGTAAATCAATTAAAACAGCAGTTAGCTAAAACTACTGTTAGAGCTCCTTTTTCTGGAACTATTGATGATATTATTACAGAACAAGGTAGTGTTGTTGGTGCAGGACAAACACAGCTAATACGCATTGTAAACCTAGACAATATGTATATAGAAACCGAAGTGCCTGAACGTTATATTTCTAATGTTGTTGCAGGTAAAAATGTACAGGTAGAATTTGCTGTTTTAGGAAAAACTATAGATACAAAAGTACGTCAGGCTAGTGATTTTATAAATCCAGCAAATAGAACGTTTAAAGTAGAAATTGCTATTCCAAATAAAGAAAAAACTATTAAACCAAACCTTACTGCAAAGCTTAAAATTAATGATTACACAAGCGAAAATGCATTACTAGTACCACAAAGTATTATTTCAGAAAATGCAGAAGGTGAGCAATATGTTTATGTAGTAAAAAACAAAAATGCTAACGGAGAAGGCGTTGCAAATAGAGTTATTATTAAAACAGGAAAAACACAAGGCGATGTTATTGAAGTTCTTGAAGGTATTGAGAATGGTGTTGAAATTATTAAAGAAGGAGCAAGAAGCGTAAAAGATGGCCAAACTGTGAAAGTATTAACTTATGAAACTGAAAAAAATGGCTAAAAACAAAAAACAAATCGATAAAGAATTTGGTTTATCATCGTGGGCTATTAACAATAAAACCACAATGTATGTGCTTATTTTAGTAATCTTCTATCTTGGTTTAGTTGCATTTTTTAATATGCCAAGAGAAAACTTCCCTGAAGTTAATGAAACTAAAATATACGTAAGTACTGTATATCCAGGAAACACAGCTGAAGATATTGAAAAGCTGATTACAGATCCTATTGAAGATAAACTAAAAACAGTGAGTAATATGGTTGACATTACCTCAACATCACAAGAAGATTACTCTATGGTGATTGTTGAGTTTGATGAAAACATTACTGTTGACCAGGCTAAACAAAAAGTAAAAGACGAAATTGATAGTGAAACATCAAGCGAAGATTGGCCAACTTTTAATGGTGCCAAAGTAGAACCAAATATATTTGAGTTGAGTCTATCGGAAGAAATGCCTATTCTTAATATTAATATTTCTGGAGATTATCCTATTGAAAAATTAAAAGAGTATGCTGAATATCTTCAAGATAGAATTGAAAACTTAATTGAAATTAAAAAAGCAGATATACGTGGTGCTCAAGATAAAGAAGTAGAAATTGCTGTAGACATCTATAAAATGATGGCTTCAGAAGTTACTTTTAACGATATCATTGGAGCAATTAATAATGGTAACATGACAATGTCTGCTGGTAATTTAATTGCAAGTGGACAACGTCGTACTATTAGAATTCTTGGGGAAATAGAATCGCCTTCACAATTAGAAAATTTTGTTGTAAAATCTGAAAATGGTGAAGCTATTTACTTAAAAGACGTGGCAACAGTGGCTTTTAAAGAAGAAGACAAAACCACTTTTGCTAGAGAATATGGTGATCCTGTAGTGATGCTCGACGTTAAAAAGCGTGTTGGAAAAAACATGGTTGATGCAGTAGACCAAATTAAAGTAATTGTTAAAAACGCAAAAGATGATTATTTCCCAAAAGATTTAAAAGTTACAATAGCAAACGATCAGTCTTCTGTAACTATAGGTCAAGTAGATGATTTAGTTAACAATATCATCTTTGGAGTTATCCTTGTTGTAACGGTTTTAATGTTCTTTTTAGGATTTAAAAATGCCATATTCGTAGGGTTTGCAATTCCAATGTCCATGTTTATGTCGCTAATGATTTTAAATCTACTAGGACATAGTTTAAACACAATGGTTCTTTTCGGACTAATTATGGGACTAGGAATGCTTGTAGATAATGGTATTGTGGTTGTAGAAAACGTCTATCGACTCATGGATGAAGAAGGCATGAGTAGGCTTGAAGCAGCTAAAAAAGGAATTAGCGAAATTGCTTTCCCAATTATTATCTCAACAGCAACAACAGTAGCAGCCTTTATCCCATTAGGTTTATGGCCTGGAATTATGGGAGAATTCATGATGATTTTACCAATAACGCTTTCTGTTGTTTTAGGGTCTTCATTATTTGTGGCTATCTTTTTTAACTCGGTTTTGGTGTCTCAATTTATGAGTATTGAAGACAAAGACATGCCATTAAAAAAGATAATAACTTCTACAAGTATAATGGCAATATTAGGTCTTATTGTGTTTTTTGTAGCTGGAGAATATAGAGCATTAGGAACATTAATGTTATTTACAGCTATTATGCTTTGGGTATATCGTTTGTTCTTAAGAAAAATGGCAAATAATTTCCAAAACAACACCTTAGTAAAACTCGAAAATTGGTATGAGCGTCAATTACGTCGTGCACTTTCAGGTAGAATGCCGATTATATTAACTGTTGGAACTTTCGCTTTATTGATTTTAGCTTTTATTGCTTTTGGAGCTTCTTTAGCAACACAACGTACAAAAGTTGAGTTTTTCCCAGATAACAAACCAAATCAAATTATAGTTTACATCGAGTATCCTCAAGGTACTGCAATCGATAAAACAAATGCCATAACTAAAGAAATTGAATCTAGGGTTTATAAGGTTCTTGATAATAGCCAATATAAAGAAGGTGATTATAATTTCTTGGTAGAAAGTGCTGTTTCTCAAGTAGGAGAAGGTGCTGGAAACCCACAAACTGATGGTGGCTCTGCTGCCGAAATGCCTCATAAAGCTAAAATTACAGCTTCCATGAGAGAGTTTAAGTACAGAAAAGGTGAAGATAGTGAGTTATTGCGTCAAAAAGTACAAGAAGCTCTAGTAGGCATTTATCCTGGTGTATTAATTTCAGTTGAAAAAAATGCAGATGGTCCTCCAGCTGGAGCTCCTATTAATATTGAATTGGAAGGTGATGATTATAATGAATTGATTAACACCGCAGAAAATATGCGCGAATTCATCAATGAAAAAAACATTGCAGGAATTGATGAGCTAAAAATTGATGTTAATAAAGATAAGCCAACAATGCGTGTTACTATTGACAGAAAAAAAGCAGGAGAATTAGGAGTTAGTGCCGCTCAAGTTGGCCAACAACTACGTAATTCAATCTTTGGTGCAAAAGCAGGTGTTTATAAAGAAGGTGGTGATGATTTTGATATTTATGTTCGTTTTAATGAAGAAAACAGATATAACACCAGCGCATTATTTAATCAAAATATCACGTTTAGAGATAATACTGGAAAACTTAAAGATATTCCATTATCTACATTAGTTAAGTTTGAAAACAACTCTGGATTTAGTGCTATAAAACATAAAAGCACCAAGCGTGTGGTTACAGTATATTCTGCTTTAGCACCTGGTTATACAGATGCTGGAGCTATTGTAACTCAAGTACAAAACGAAATGAAAAGTTATGAAGGTTTGCCTGAAAACATCAAAATAGATTATACAGGGCAAATTGAAGAGCAAAATAAACAAATGGCCTTTTTAATGGGAGCATTTTTTACAGGTTTACTCTTAATATTTTTCATCTTAATCTTTCAATTTAACTCTGTTTCAAAGCCAGCAATTATTATGATGGCAATATTCTTAAGCTTTATTGGAGTTTTTGGTGGCATTGTAATTACTGGAAGTGCATTTGTCATTATGATGACCATGGTTGGTATTATTTCATTAGCTGGAATTGTGGTAAACAATGGTGTTGTATTACTTGATTACGCTCAACTTTTAGTTGATAGAAAAAAGAATGAATTAGATATTGATATGGATGATTATTTAGAAGTCGATGATTTGTTCGAAAGCATAGTAAAAGCAGGAAAAGCACGTTTGCGTCCTGTATTACTTACAGCAATTACTACGATTTTAGGATTAATTCCATTAGCAATAGGATTAAACATTAACTTCTTTACTTTATTTAGCGATTTTAATCCTAATATTTATATGGGAGGAGATAACGTAGTATTTTGGGGTCCATTAGCTTGGACAGTAATTTATGGATTATTAGTTGCAACCTTCCTAACATTGATTTTTGTTCCAGTTATGTTTTTCCTTACAATGAAATTCAAAATGTGGCTACGACGAAAAGTGAAATCAGTAAATGAAGATTTAGAAAATGGATCTAACGTCCAATTGGACATTGATTAATAGCGAAAAAGCCTCGACAAATGTTGAGGCTTTTTTATTTGATAATCATATAACTTCATTAAATTTGCAACCTTAAACACTTTACTAATTAGAAAAGTGTAAAAAATTAAATTTATGTATAGAAGTCACAATTGTGGTGAAATAAGAACATCACACATTAATAACGAAGTTACACTTGCAGGTTGGGTACAAAAAGTACGTGATAAAGGATTTATGGTTTGGGTCGATTTACGTGATCGATATGGTATTACACAACTTATTTTTGATGAAGAGCGTACACCAAAAGCAATAATGGAGCAAGCTCAAAAATTAGGACGTGAATTTGTAATCCAAGTAAAAGGAACTGTTATTGAACGTGCTTCTAAAAACCCAAATATCCCAACAGGTGATATTGAAATTTTGGTGTCTGAATTAACTATTTTAAATTCTGCAATATTGCCACCTTTTACAATTGAAGATGAAACAGATGGTGGAGAAGAATTGCGAATGAAATATCGTTATTTAGATATTCGTCGTAATCCAGTAAAAAACAGTTTAATTTTTAGAGCAAAAGTGGCTCAAGAGGTTAGAAATTATTTGTCTAAAGAAGGATTTATTGAAGTTGAAACGCCTTATTTAATAAAATCTACTCCAGAAGGAGCTCGTGATTTTGTTGTGCCTTCTCGTATGAATGAAGGTCAATTTTATGCATTACCACAGTCGCCTCAAACGTTTAAACAATTGTTGATGGTTGGCGGCATGGATAAGTATTTTCAAATTGTAAAATGCTTTAGAGACGAAGATTTACGTGCCGACAGACAGCCAGAGTTCACACAAATAGATTGCGAAATGGCATTTGTTGAACAAGAAGATATATTAAATGCTTTTGAAGGATTAACACGTCATTTACTAAAAGAAGTAAATGGAGTTGACGTCAAAGAATTTCCAAGAATGTTATACGATGACGCTATGCGTTTGTATGGAAATGATAAACCAGACATTCGTTTCGGGATGCAATTTGGCGAGCTAAATGAGGTTACTCAACATAAAGATTTTGGTGTTTTTAATTCTGCTGAATTAGTCGTTGGTATTGCTGTTCCTGGTGGAAACAATTATACTCGTAAAGAAATAGACCAACTTATCGATTGGGTAAAACGTCCACAAATTGGTGCTTTAGGAATGGTTTATTGTAGAGTAAATGAAGATGGAACTTATAAATCTTCAGTTGATAAATTTTATGATGAAGCTGATTTAGCAAAATGGGCTGAAATCACTGGAGCAAAAGCTGGCGATTTAATATGTGTGCTTTCTGGAGATACAAATAAAGTTCGTCCGCAACTGAGTGCTTTACGTATGGAATTGGCAACACGACTTGGATTACGTAATCCAAAAGAATTCGCTCCACTTTGGGTAATGGATTTTCCATTATTAGAATGGGATGAGGACACCCAACGTTACCATGCAATGCATCACCCATTTACCTCTCCAAAACCAGGTCAGTTAGAATTACTTTCTACAAATCCAGGAGATGTAAAAGCAAATGCTTACGATTTGGTGTTGAATGGTAATGAAATTGGAGGTGGTTCAATTAGAATTCACGATAAAAAAACACAATCGTTAATGTTTGATTATCTAGGCTTTACACCTGAAGAAGCTAAAGCACAATTCGGTTTCTTAATGGATGCTTTTCAATATGGAGCGCCTCCTCATGGTGGATTAGCATTTGGGTTAGATAGATTAGTTGCTATTCTTGGCGGACAAGAAACAATACGTGATTTTATTGCATTCCCAAAAAATAATTCTGGCCGCGATGTGATGATTGATGCACCTGCTCCTATTGATGACAAACAACTTGAAGAGTTAAGTTTAAAACTAAACCTTAAATCATAAAAAATTAATCCTGCAATTGCAGGATTTTTTAGTAGTTTTAATAATGCCAAAACAGTCACTTCTTAAACGGTTTCATATTTGGAGATACAAGAATATCTCTCAAAAAAACTTTGTTTATATATTAAGTGTTCTTGTTGGTTTACTTGCTGGTTTAGCAGCAGTAACATTAAAAAACATTACTTTTTTTATTCAAAGCTTATTAGAACATGGTATAATTTTTTCTCAAAATCAATTATACTTCATTTTACCAGTTCTAGGGTTGCTTTTTGTTTATTTACTTAACAAGTATGTATTTAAAAAAGTCGTTGCAAATGAAACACCTTCGTTTATAAAAAGAGCAATCCCATCTGTTTTATATTCATTATTAAGACAAAAAGGGTTTTTACATTATAAACAGATTTACTATCCATTAATTGCTGCACCATTAACAGTAGGTTTTGGTGGTTCTGTTGGTTTATTAGGCCCTGCAATAACTTCTGGTTCTGCTATAAGCTCTAATTTAAGTAGATTGTTACATATAGACCGAAAAACAAGAACTCTTCTTATAGCATGTGCATCTGCTGGAGCTATGGCATCTATGTTTAAATCGCCAATTGCGGCTATTGTTTTTGCTGTGGAAGTGTTTAGTTTAGATTTAACTTTTGCATCGTTATTACCATTATTAATTGCATCAATTTCATCTGTATTAACATCGTACTTTTTTTTGGGAGATGATTTACTTTTCAATTTTAATCTAACTGAGAAATTTACCATTAATGATACTGTTTTCTTTATCATTTTAGGTATCGGAACAGGAATTGCTTCTTTATATTTTACAAAAATATATTTCGCCATTTATGCCTTTTTCGAGAATTTTAAAACTCGATTTTTAAAACTCGTTGTTGGAGGTTTTGCAATAGGGATTATGTTGTATTTCATTCCGCCACTTTATGGTGAGGGTCTAAGTTTCACGAAAGACCTATTTAATGGTAATTATTTACATGCACTTGGCTCAAATCCTTTTGATTCATACATAGATAATATTTGGGTTGTTATAGCTCTATTAATTGGGTTCACTTTTTTTAAAGTTATTGCAATGACAACAACTTTTGCAGCAGGTGGTGTTGGAGGAATTGTTGTACCAACAATGGTTATGGGTAGTGCTTTAGGAAATGTTGTTGCAAAAATAATTAATAATATTGGTCTTGGCTTTCAGGTATCTGAAGCTAATTTTACATTGGTTGGTATGGCTGGATTAATAGCAGGAGTTATACATGCACCATTAACTGCTATTTTTTTAATTGCTGAAATTACTGGTGGATACGTGCTGTTTTTACCTCTAATGATTACTGTAGCCATATCTTATATGATTACAAAACATTATATGCCGCATACTATATACACTCGTGAATTGGCTGAAAGAGGTGACTTGTTAACTCACGACAAAGACCAAAATGTTTTAACATTAATGAAGCTTGATAATGTTGTAGAGCAAGATTTTATTAAACTAAAACCAGAAATGACTTTAGGTGAAATGCTTCATAATGGTGTTGCAAAATCACAGCGAAATTTATTCCCAGTAACTAATACTGAAGGTGAATTTTTAGGTATTATTTTGTTAGATGATATTAGAGAGTTTATGTTTGATCAAGATTTATACGACTCTACAAAAGTTGAATTGTATATGCACAATCCTCCAGATATTATTGTATTTGAAACCGATACCATGCAAACGGTTATGGATAAATTTCAAAGCTCTGGAGCTTGGAATTTGCCAGTAATTAATAACGGAAAATATTATGGCTTTGTTTCAAAATCTAAATTATTAACCGCCTACAGAAGGCATTTAATTAGCTTTACAAAGTAACAGATGAAATATTTAATTGGAATTTTAACACTAATAGTTTTTGCTTGTATTTTCTACGGATTTATTTGGAATACTGACTATTCTGAAAAATTTATAGGCTTTGGTGTTGTTGGGTTATTTTTTGTTGTTTTTCCTCTATTTTCTTATTACAGATGGAAAGATAAAAAAGTAGAAGACTATATGCTTACCAAAGAAAATCTTGAAAAAATGCGTAAACGAGAAGGTGACAAACGTAGTTAATTTAAATTTCGTTTTTCGATAAAAAAGCGTTTCAATAATTGTGAAGCCTCTTCAGCCATAATACCGCCAATAATTTCTGTTTTAGGATGTAATTTAGTATTTAAAGTTGTGCAACCTCGCTCTTCATCTTTAGCTCCATACACAATCTTGCTAATTTGACTCCAATACAAAGCACCAGCACACATTTGGCAAGGTTCTAAAGTGACATATAGTGTACAATTTTGAAGATACTTCCCACCCAAAAAATTAGACGCAGCAGTTATGGCTTGCATTTCGGCATGTGCAGTAACATCAACCAATAATTCTGTTAGGTTATGTGCTCTAGCAATAATTCTGTTTTCAATAACAATAACAGCTCCTACAGGGATTTCTCCTTTTTCATAAGCAGTTTCGGCTTCTTGAAGTGCTTTTTTCATGAAGTAAGTGTCATCAAAAGGATTTTCCATTATTAAAATTTAAAAGGTCGGAATTCAAAAATACGATTTTCAAATACTACATTTGTAAACTGATGAGCAAATTTTTAGACCATATTAATTCACCTTCTGATTTACGAAAACTAAATCAGAATGACTTACCTCAACTCGCTAAAGAGTTGCGTAAGTTCATCATTAATATTGTTGCTACAAAAGAAGGGCATCTTGGCGCTAGTCTTGGTGTGGTAGAATTAACCATTGCGCTACATTATGTTTTTGACACACCTAACGACTTGCTTATTTGGGATGTTGGGCATCAGGCCTATGGTCACAAGCTACTAACTGGACGAAAAGATAATTTTCATACTAATAGACAACTCAATGGAATTAGTGGTTTTCCAAAACGAAGTGAAAGTGTTTATGATGCTTTTGGTGTTGGTCACTCCTCTACATCTATTTCTGCTGCTTTAGGAATGGCAATTGCCTCACAGTTAAAAGGAGAAAACAAACACCACATTGCTGTTATAGGAGATGCATCTATAGCTAGTGGAATGGCATTTGAAGGTTTAAATCATGCTGGTGTTACTGATGCCAATTTATTAGTTATTCTTAATGATAATGCCATAGGTATTGACCCAAGTGTTGGTGCTTTAAAACAATATTTAACCAATGTTAAAAAAGGTACTGAAAAGCAAGATAATATTTTTGAAGCTTTAAATTTTAATTATTCTGGACCTATTGATGGTCATGATATTGATAAAATTATTTCGGAATTACAGCGCTTAAAAAATGTAAAAGGTCCTAAATTTTTGCATATCATAACTACAAAAGGCAAAGGGTTAAAGCAAGCTGAAGAAAATCAGGTTAAATATCATGCTCCAGGAAAATTCGATGCCATTACTGGCGACTTATTTCCAAAAACAAAAACAGATGAAGCACCAAAGTTTCAAGATGTTTTTGGATATACCATTGTAGAATTAGCTAAGCAAAATGATAAAATAGTAGGTATTACGCCAGCGATGCCAACTGGTAGTTCTTTAAAATACATGATGGATGAAATGCCAAATCGTGCTTTTGATGTTGGTATTGCAGAGCAACATGCTGTAACGCTTTCTGCTGGTATGGTTGCTCAAGGCTTGGTTGTATTTTGTAATATTTATTCAACGTTTCTGCAGAGAGCTTATGACCAAGTTATACATGATGTTGCTTTACAGAATTTACCTGTGATTTTTTGTTTAGATAGAGCTGGTTTGGTTGGTGAAGATGGAGCTACACATCATGGTGTTTTTGATTTAGCTTACTTAAGCTGCATCCCTAACCTCATCATTTTTGCGCCTCGAAATGAGATTGAATTACGTAATATAATGTATACTGCTCAATTAGGTTTAGACAATCCTATTGCTATAAGATACCCTAGAGGAAAAGGTGTTACAATAGATTGGAAACAACCTTTTTCTAATATAGAAATTGGGAAAGGAATTGAATTAAAAAAAGGGGCTTCACTAGCTGTTTTGAGTATTGGGTTTATTTCTGAAAATGTATCAACTGCCATAAAAAATGTAAAGAACAATACAACTATTGGTCACTACGATATGCGATTTATAAAGCCTTTAGATGAAGATTTGCTTCATCAAGTTTTTAAAAATTATAAAACTATTATTACTATTGAAGACGGAACTATTAAAGGAGGCTTTGGTAGTGCTGTTTTAGAATTTGCTGCACATAATAACTACAAAAATTCTATAAAATGTTTAGGAATTCCTGATGAGTTTGTAGAACAAGGAACAATTGACGAACTTCAAAAGTTAACATCGTTAGATGCTTACAACATTACTACAATTTTAGAAAGCTACTCTTAATCGTTTACAACGATATCTGATTGTTGATTTTTATTATAAGTTTTAACACTCTCTTTTGTGTTCTTATTTGTTTCTTTAGAAATATCATCGATTACTAACAAAAACGCTAATGTTACAAAAAACACTACTATAGCACTTAGAATATTTTTTTTCATTTTGGTAGAGCTAAGGGTTGATGTTATCAAAAGTAATGATTTATCGTTAATAAGCAAATTTTTTCGATGAAATACACAAAAGTAAAAAGGGAGCTTATGGGCTCCCTTTCAAAATATTTATTTATTGTTATTATTTTATTACAATCTTCTTTGTTTCGGTAAATGTTCCTTTAGTGAATTTAACAAGATAAACACCTGAAGACAAATTAAGTTTTAATGATTTAGAACTACCATTTAAATCAATATCTGTATTATAAACTTTCTTCCCTGTAATACTAAATACATCTAAATTAACTTTACCAATGTTTAAAGTAGATGAGATAGTTATATTTCCATTAGAAACTGTAGGATATATTCTTAAAGTATTTTTATTGATTGTGTTATCATTAATACTCAGTGGTGTTGCTGTAAACTGCCCTGTAAACAACCCTCTCCCATGAGTAGATGCTAAAATTACATTATCTGCAGCTCTTAAATCTAAATCAATAACAGTAACATCACTCATTCCATTATAAACAGGAACCCAAACAGGGCTTGCAACAGTAATATCTGCTGTTGCCCAAACACCTAGTTCTGTACCTATTATAACCTCTTGAGGTATTAATGGGTTTTGTAAAATACATTTAACAGGCATATCTGGTAAATTCCCTTCTTTGTTTTGCCAAGTAGTTCCTCCATTTGAGGTATACCATACACTATTTACTCCATAATTAAACATTGTTACAAAAATTTCATTTTCATTTTGTCCAAATTCAATATCAGAAATACTTCCAACAAATCCATTAAACCCAATATTACTCCAAACTGGAACGTTATCGGCATTTGTTAATTTAAGAAGTCTTCCATTTGCAAGTCCTACTAATAGAGTCGCTGTACTTGTTGGAGGAGTTCCGTTTGTTGAATGTGGATTAATTTTAAACGCTGTTGGTCTGGCATTTAATAGTGCATTCGTTAAATCTGAAGCACTCATTATTGATTGAATATTTACATTTATATATCGAGAAATACGGTTTGTTCCTCCTGAAGAAGAATTAGTATATAATACATGTCTATTATCATCTAACTCAGCTTCGTTTATAAAGCTACCTCTATTGTTATTTGCTATTGTATATCTTCCACTATTATAGCTTGGAAAGTTAGAAAATATATGCGACTCTCCTGTATATGAAGTAATCAAATAATCACCATTTTTACTAATCTCAGTATAAGCACCATCTCCTGTTCTTGGATCAACATAAGCATTTGCTCCTGCATTAGAATTAAGTGAAATCTGAGTCCCATTATCTTGTAATCCTCCAACTAAGTCATCTCCATTTGCAATATCAACTTGGTTAATATCTCCATAATAAAAATGTGTAGTATTGTAGTCTTTATTTCTAGCTTGAATTGCTGTAGTGCTATTTGAAGTAACTATAGACGATATATTACTTCCATAAAACACACCTCCATCATTACCAAATGCAGCTTGGTTTCCATTACTTCCTGGTCTAAATACAATTGCATGATGATCTGCATGTACTAAAGGCACTTGTAAAGCTGCTAAATTATTATTGTTTGACCATTTTGAAATTTGTCTCCAGTTGATACCAAAATCTGTTGTTCTAAACAAATCAATACCACCAACATAAAGCACGTCACTTTGGTCTGCCTCAATAACTAAATCGTAAAAAGCTTGACCTCTTGTAAAATCAGTATCAGGGATACCTGTATCAGCATCATTCGGCTCTGTTGGCATCGGACTTACAGTACTAAATGCATTAGCAGTAAAAAATAAATCTGCACCATTACCTACTCTTGCTGCTACCCAAAAAATGTTTGCAGAAGTTTGAGAAGGTTCAAGTTCAGTTCTTAAAGCTCCAGGTATATTAGTAATTAAACTAAATGTTAAACCATCAGTAGATTTATATATATCTCCTCCAGGATTACCAAAAGAATCGCCTGTTGTTGTAAACCAAATGTTATTATTTATATCTAACTCTATATCACAAGGGTTTTTAAAAACTCCACTTGTATGTTGTATTGCAAATCGTGTCCATGTATTACCATTATCAACAGATTTATATAAACCCATTTCATTAAGGCCATTAAAATTTCCTGAAGCAGCATCTGCATATGCAGCACTTGAAACTGCGGCATATAATTCGGTAACACCTCCATTGTTTCTTGCTACAATATCATTCACATAAAAGAAACCGTTTACAAACTGTCCAGATGTATTTGTAGTTCCTCCTAAAACATTTTGCCATGTTATACCTGCATCTGTAGATCTCCAAATTCCTCTACCAACAGCATCACCTGATGTAAAAGATTCACCCGAGCCTATAAAAAATGTATTTGAATTATTTGGGTCAGAAATAATTGTTGTAACAGATATATTTGCTTGAACGTTTAGTTGAGTCCAAGAAGAGCTTGAACTTGTTATATCATTATTAACCCATAAGCCTCCTGAAACTCCTCCTGCAAAAACACGAGTATAATCATCAGCTGGGTTTGCATTTCCAACATCGTTCGGGTCAAACATTATACCTCTTGTACGACCTCCTTGATTATTAGGTCCTCTGTCAATCCAAGGAGTAGAAGTAGTTCCACTAACACCTCTTCCTGCTAATCTGTCTTCTCTTAATTGAGCTTGAAGCTCTAATACTCGCTCTGGCATTGGTCGTCCAGTATTTGGGTCCATTGTAAGTTCCCACATTTGCTCATAATAAGCATTTGGTGGTAAACCTAAATCCTTTCTTTCTGATTTAGAAAGTCCTCTTGTTTTGGCAAACGGGCTGTTTTTTAAAAATTCTGCATGTTTTGCCTTTAAAGCTTCAACCGTTTGTGCTTCATTTTCCTTGTTGTTAGTAAGCTTAAATGTCGTTATAACTATTATCGCTAAAACCGACGCAGCTAACATTAGTAGTAATCCTTTTTTCATGTTTGTTTTTTTTGTTTTAATATAATACACAGTTATATTAGCTAAAACTGCGTTGTGCTTTTATAAATGATTTCCTTTTAACTTTCTGTATGTTAATATTGCATTACTGTCAGACAGCTTTGACACATAATTGCAAATTGATAGTAAATTATCATAAAGACTATCTTTATTTAAGTCTAGTGTTTTTGGAAAAACTTTCAGAATTAAATGATTATAGTTAGATAAACTTCCTAACTGCTTATTATAAATTGTCGTTGTAAATATATTTAAAAGTTCATTAATTACCTCATAACCTGCAATCTCTTTGTTAATTACTTCTTTAGAATTATAGATGTTTTGAATACTAATTTTAATAATATCATTTATTTGAGCCTTATATTTACTCATATCTAATAATGCTTTTGAAAATTTTCCTGCTAATATTTCATCTTCATATAGCATAAATAATTCTACAGCCTCATTTATTAAAGTGTTTATAGCTAATGCTCTTAAATAACTTATTCTGTCTTCGGTATTAGTAAGTGCATTATAATTTTTACTATTTATTGTTTCTTTAACTAGATTTATTAAATACTCTAAAGCATAATCCTCCTCTATTAATCCTAAGTTAATCCCATCTTCAAAATCTATAATTGTATAGCAAATATCATCAGCAGCTTCAACCAAAAAAGTTAATGGATGTCTAGAATAACTTATGTCGCTTGTAGAGTTTCTAGTTATGAGTCCTAGCTCATTAACAACATCTAAAAAAGCTTCTTTTTCACTTTGAAAAAAACCATACTTTTTATCTGCAATATGTGGTGTTGGTTTTTTTGGAAGAGACTCTTTTGGGTATTTTATAAAAGCTCCAAGAGTTGCATAGCTTAATCTTAGACCTCCTTCTCGACCTTTTCTGCTTTCGGTTAATATTTTAAATCCGTTTGCATTACCTTCAAAATCACATAAATCTTGATATTCTTTAATTGTTAAGTGCTTTTTGAATTCTTTTCCTTTTCCTGTTTTAAAAAACTCTCCAATAGCTTTTTCTCCAGAATGACCAAATGGCGGATTTCCAATATCATGAGCTAATGCTGCTGCTGCAACAATAGCACCAAAATCGTTAATTTGATATCCATGAATACTTTGCAAATGTGGATGTTTTTTTAATAATTTTTGACCTACTTTTCTACCTAGAGAACGACCAACAACACTTACTTCTAAACTATGAGTTAACCTTGTATGAACAAAATCTGTTTGCGATAATGGAATCACTTGTGTTTTGTCTTGAAGGCTTCTAAACTCTGAAGAGAATATAACACGATCATAATCAACTTCAAACCCTAAACGAGTTTCGTCTTGTTCTTTACGTATGCGTTTGTTTTTATCTCCAAAACGTTTTAGTGACAGTAATTGTTCCCAGTTCATAGCAATTCTTTAAGCGCATGCAAGATACATTTTTCAATGTTAAATTAACATATCCTAATTGCAATTTATTGAACATTAGATAACGTTTAGGTAACTTTTTTATGAAGTACGTTTAACCTTGAGTTAACCTCATCTTTACACTCAATAGGTTTCTTTGCAGCAAATAATTATGATTAAATAAATGAAACAACTTATAATAGTATTTGCACTTTTTACGACTTCATTTTTAATAGGTCAAACTGGTTCGATTGCAGGAAAATTATTAGATAAAGAATACAACAATGAGCCTTTGCCTTTTGCTAATGTATTAATAAAAGGCACTACAACAGGCACAACGTCTAATATAGATGGTCTTTATATTTTTGAAAATCTAAGCCCAGGCGATTATACTTTAAGTTTTAGTTTTGTTGGTTATGAAACTCAGGACGTTTTAGTTAAAGTTGTTGCTGGAAAAGTAACTACTGTTAATTTAACTATGGGAGCTAGTGCTGCTTCATTAGACGAGGTAGTAATTACTACAACTACAAGAAAAGAAAGTGAGGCTGCTTTATTATTAGATCAGAAAAAAGCAGTAGAAATTAAACAAAGTATAGGTGCCGAAGAGCTTTCTAGAAAAGGTGTTAGTAATGCTGCTTCTGCTGTAGCAAAAATTTCTGGTGTATCAAAACAAGAAGGTTCGAGCAATGTATATGTAAGAGGTCTTGGTGATAGGTACTTAAACACAACTATGAATGGCCTTTCATTACCTTCAAACGATGTTAATAAGAAAAATATAAACTTAGATTTATTTTCTTCAGATGTTATTGAAAGTGTATCAATAAGCAAGGCTTATTCATCAAAATTTTATGGAGATTTCTCTGCTGGTAATGTAGATATAGTTTCTAAAGATTATAAAGGAACAGGATTTTTTGAAGCCTTTACTGGTTCAGGTTTTAACAGTAATGCAGTAAATAAAAATTTTGTTAGAAGCGAAGGTACTGGTTACTTTGGTTATTATGGTCGTTATGCACATAACCCATTTGCCATTATACTATCTCATGGTATTGATCCTGAAGATGCTGGAACACCAATAAATATTGTATATGGTGCTTCTGCAGGTAAGTCATTTAATTTTAAAAATGGTTCTCGTTTAAGCCTTTTTGCTACTGGTTCTTTTGAAAACAATTATGAATACAGAAAAGGAGCTGCTATTGATTATACGCTAGTTGAAAAAAAGGCATTTGATGAAGCTGAAGAATATGAGTATTCTACTACAACTACTGCAATGGCAAATGCAAATTATAGAATTGATGATAATAATACTTTAAAATATAATTCTCTATTTATTAATAATTCTTCAGATGTTGTTGGGTATTTCGGTATAGATGGTAATGGTCGTAGTAGAGATGCTATTTTAGATACTGAGCAAGGGTTTTACCAAATGAATGTTCAGTTTGACCAAACTAGAATGTTTGTAAATCAATTGCAAGGAGAGCATAAGTCTGGCAAACTAAATTTAGATTGGGGAATTGGTTACAATGTAGTTTACTCTAAACAACCAGATAGAAAACGTATCTCATTAGAGAACTACCAGTATGCATTAGATAATGACCCAAATACAAATCCAACGTTCTACAGCAATGTGGTGTTTGATAATCAGCGTTACTTTCAAAGTATTGAAGACGAAGAATTAAATAGCAGAATTAACTTTGCTTACAATGCTTCTGAAAATATAAAACTCAACTTTGGGTATAATGGTCGTAAAAAAGAAAGAAATTTCGAAAACATTAGATATGGTTACGACATTGTTAATTCAACATTTCCTGTAACAAATGTTAATGATTTCAATAGTATTTTCGATTTAGAAAATCTTAATATATCAAGTAACAGCAATGGTATTTATGAAATTAAAGTTATTAATACAATCCCAACTTTATCAAATACTAATAGACCTGGCTTACCAGAAAATACTTATAAAGGAAGCCTAAATATACATTCAGCTTATATTGATACAGAAATAAAAGCTAGTGAAAAATGGTTAATTGTTCCTGGTATCAGAATAGAATCATTAGACCAAAAAATAGCTTATGACGTTATTAACCTTGGCAATAGTGGTGAAGATGAAAAAAGGTTTTACAAAAACTTTTACCTACCTAGTTTAAATATAAAATATAGCTTAACCGACGAGCAAAATTTACGTTTCACCGCAAGTCAAACAGTATCAATACCAGAGTTTAAAGAAATTGCTCCGTTTGTTTACGAAGATGTTACAACACGTATTGGAGGTAACCCAGATTTGTTAGAAAAAGGATTCTCTGAAATAATCAATGTTGATTTAAAATACGAATGGTTTTTCAGCAAAAATGAATTATTATCATTAGCTGCTTTTGGAAAACAAATTAAAGACCCTGTTAACTTAGTAGTTGGTGCTGACGCAACAGGCACACAACGTTATTTCAGAACTGGTGATAAAGCAACAGTTTATGGTTTTGAGGTTGAGCTTAGAAAAAATTTAATCACAGACGAGAACGATAAGTCTAAATTATCTTTTGGTGTAAATGCAACTTATATGCACACAGAGCAAGACTTATACACTCAAATAGATGGTGAGACTTATGACGTAAGTTTTAATAAAGACAAAGAAGATTTACAAGGCGCTTCACCTTTACTTATAAATGCAGATGTTAGCTATTCACCAATTTTTGGTAAGTACAAACCAACTGCAAACTTAATATATTCTTACTTCTCTGACAGAATTGATGCATTAGGCTCTGGTCAATTAGGAAATGTGATAGAAAAAAGTGTTTCCACTTTAGATTTCATTTGGAAAAATAATATTAATGACAAGTTCGAAATCAATTTCAGTGCTAAAAATCTTCTTAATCCTTCAGTAAAATATATAAGAGAAACAACTCTAGGCAATGTAGTTGTTAACTCTGCTAATGGAAAAGGAGTCTCAGACTATAAAAGAGGAATGGATTTAGGATTACAACTTAAATACAAATTTTAAACATAAATAATCACAAAATAAAAATTTAATTAAACTCAAAAAAAATGAAAAATAATTTATTATTAGGATTAGCATTAATAACAATGTTATTCTCGTGCACAACAGATGGTACTTCAGATATTATCATCAATGATAACAGCGTTACAAATAATGGTAACGGTAATGGAAATACAGATCCGCAAACCATATTTTTATCAGGTACCTATACAGAAAATTTAACTTTAAATGCTAATAACACTTATAAAGTTAATGGGTCTTTAATTATGGCTTCAGGAACAACTTTAACAATTCCTGCAGGCATGACTATTAAAGCTTTGGCTTCAGGAGCTAATGTGTATATTGCTATAGCTCAAGGAGCAAAAATTATTGCAAATGGTACTGCTGATAATCCAATTATTTTGACATCTGATGCTTCTTCACCAGCTGCTGGAGATTGGGGAGGATTAATCATTTTAGGTCGTGCACCAATAAACTCTGTTACTGGTAGCGCATCATCTACTTCAGAAATTGCTAGTTTACCTTATGGAGGAACGAATGCAAATGATGATTCTGGATCATTACGTTATGTACGTGTTGAATATTCAGGAGGAGCAGCTGATGGACAGTCTGAAAATAACGGATTCTCTTTTTATGGTGTTGGTAACGGAACAAATGTTGAGTATATCCAAGCTTATGAAGGTAAAGATGATGGTATAGAGTTTTTTGGCGGAACTGTTAATGCTAGCTATGTTTCAGTAATCAATGCTCAAGACGATTCTATCGATTGGACTGAAGGATATACAGGAACAATAACAAACGCATACGTAAAACATGGTGCAGAGCATGACAAAGCAATTGAAGCTGATGGTTACAATACAGATTTTAGTAATGCTGCTGGATATTTCTCTAAACCAAATATTACTAACCTAACAATTATTGGTGTTGGAAATACTGTTGGTACTGAAGCTATACGTTTAAGAGCTGGTACTCAAGGAATTTTTACAAATTTAGTTATACAGGGTTTTGAAGAAGGTTTTGATTTAGATGGTGACGCTGGTGATAATCCAACTGGTGCAGGAGTAACAAATGGACATTTAAATGTAACTAACGTAACCTTTACAGATGTTACACTTAAAGTGAAAAATGATACAGGAGTAGCATTTAACGTTAATGGAGATTTTATTATCTCTGGAGATGGTAATGGAACAGGTACTAATTACGCAACTTGGGGAGCAGGTTGGACTGTAGGAAACTAATTAACGCAATAAATAAAATAATAAAAAAGCATCCAGAAATTGGATGCTTTTTTATTTTAAAATCAAATCTAAAAATATTTAATTTCTTACTGCTAATGACGATGTGTTAGTCCATTCACTAACGCTTACAATAGCATTATTTGTATAATCTACTTCTTTTAAAGTTTTATCATTCCAATAAAACCATTTGCCGACTTTCTTCCCATTATCATAACTAGCAGAAACTACTTTATTGCCTTCTGTGTCAAAACTTAACCATTCTCCTTGAAGTTTACCATCTAAAGTGTAATACCCTGTTTGGCTTACAACTCCGTTGTCATGATAATAAACAACTTCAATAACATTGGCTTTTTTATTAAGTTTTAAATCTCTCTTTTGTTGACCAAAAGAAACCACAGTAATTAATAAGACGAATAAAAATAAAATGTTTTTCTTCATAATTATGGGTTTTACATTATTTAATAATCAAATATAAACATTAATTAACATTAACGCAACATTTGCTTAACATTAAGTTTACATTAAAGTTTTAATAATCTGATTATCAGAAATTAAAGCAATGTTAAGTTTAATAATTAGTTAATATTATGGTTACATAAACATTGCTTAAATACTTGATATTTGAGTGTATTTTGAAATACAAATTAGTTTCATATAATCTATTAGTTTTTGTCGACTACATTATCATGAACACTAGTAACTGCCTTTGGCCAAGGCAGTTTTTTTATGTTCTAAACTTAACATACAAGAAACATTTAGTTAACATTTAAATTGGTTCTTTGCAGCGACAAAAATTAATAAAACAAAATATGAAACTTAGACTATTTGTAATAGCTTTTTTTACGCTATTTATTATGAACGCCCAAGAAATTAATGCTCCAAAATTTGGTAAAGGAATTTTTAATCTTGTGGGTCAAGATAGTACTTGGACAATGAAAATTGCTGCAAGAATGCAGTTTTTAGCTGTATCAACTTGGCCTGAAGAACAAAGTAACGAATCGGAGTTTTTAGTACGTAGAGCGCGTTTAAAATTTGATGGATACGCTTTTAGTCCAAAACTAGAGTATAAATTGGAGTTAGGATTATCTAATAATGATATTTCTGGTGCTTCAGAATTTACAAGTAATGCGCCAAGATACATTCTTGATGCTGTTATAAAATGGCATTTTGCTCCTAATTTCGAGCTATGGTTTGGCCAAACTAAACTACCAGGAAATAGAGAACGTGTAATTTCTTCTGGTAACATGCAAATGGTAGATCGATCACTTCTTAATAGTAGATTTAATATCGATCGTGATATGGGTATTCAATTACGTCATAAGTTTAACTTAAGTGATAAGTTTATTGTTAAAGAAATATTCGCAATTTCTCAAGGTGAAGGTAGAAATATAACTACTGGAAATTTAGGAGGTCATCAGTATACATCTCGATTAGAGATATTACCTTTTGGAGAGTTCGCAAGTGATGGAGATTATTCAGGAAGTGATTTAAAAAGAGAAAAAACACCAAAATTAGCAATTGGTGCAACTTACGATTTTAATAATAACGCTGTTAAAAACAGAAGTAACCAAGGGTCTTATATGGCAAATGATGTTGGTTTTTATGAAACTAATATTTCTACTGTTTTTGTAGATGCTATGTTTAAATATGATGGTTTTTCTTTAATGGCTGAATACTCAAACAGAGACGCAAAAGATCCTTATGCAAAAAATAGCGATGGTACTTTAACTGGTGATGAAGTACAGGTTGGAAGCGGATTAAATTTACAAGCAGGATATCTTTTTAAATCTAATTGGGAAGTCTCTGGTCGTTATACAAACATTGCTTTAGACAAAACTATTACAGGCAAGGATACTGAAAATCAATACACATTAGGTGTTTCAAAATATATAGTAGGTCATAAATTAAAAGTACAAACTGATATTAGTCACTTAGAAGTAGCTAATGGGACTAACGAATTAATGTACAGATTACAATTTGATATTCATTTCTAATAAAAAAATCTAAAAAATCATGAAAAAACAAATATTAATTATGCTAGTTGCTGTTATAGCATTAAGCTGTGGAGAAAATAAAAAATCTTCAGAATCTTCAAACTCTGAAATGTTATCAGGCACTATTCAAGTAGATGGGTCTAGCACAGTTTTTCCAGTAACAGAAGCAGTTGCAGAAGAATACAGAACAGAACAACCAGATGTTAAAGTAACTATTGGTGTTTCTGGAACTGGAGGTGGTTTTAAAAAATTCTCTAGAGGAGAAACAAATATTTCTAATGCATCTCGCCCGATAAAAGATATAGAAATAGAGGCATGTAAGGAAAACAATATTACTTATGTTGAATTAGAAGTCGCTTATGATGGTCTTGCGGTTTTAGTAAACCCAGAAAATACTTGGGTTGACAGTTTTACTATTGAAGAATTAAAGAAAATTTGGGAACCAGCTGCACAAGGTAAAATCATGAAATGGAACCAAATTAGACCTGAATGGCCAAACGAAGAAATTCATTTATTTGGTCCTGGTGTAGCATCTGGTACTTATGATTATTTCACAGAAGCTATCGTTGGTAAAAGTGGTTCAAGTAGAGGTGATTTTACTGCAAGTGAAGATGACCATGTATTAGTTCAAGGTATAGCTGGAGATAAATATTCTTTAGGCTTTTTCGGATTGGCTTATTATACAGAAAATGCTGATAAATTAACATTAATTGGTGTACATAATGGAACTGAGGTAGTTAAACCAACTTTAGAAACTGTAAGTAACGGAACATATAAACCATTATCTAGACCTTTATTTATTTATGTAAATAGTACGTCAGTAAAATCTCCTGAAGTAGTAGATTTTGTAAACTTCTATTTAAACAATGCTGGAGAATTAGCTGAAGACGTAGGATACATTCCTTTACCTACAGATATCTACAAAAAACAGATAGAAAACTTCAAAACTTTTGTTGAAAGTAACAAATAAGCAAAAGTTTCTATTGAGAGAATCAGGTACTTTTTGTACCTGATTTTTACATATTTAATACAAATAATTTAATGAGACGAATTAAAGAACTGATAATTGAAAGGTCGCTATTAACTAGCGCTTTAATTACTATTGCTGTTACAGTTGGTATTATTTTAGTTCTTTCTATTGAAGCTATAAACTTTTTTAGCGAAGTATCAATTGTCGATTTTTTTACTGACACTCAATGGACTCCATTATTCACTGAAAAGCATTTTGGAATTTTACCTTTGTTGAGTGGAACCTTATTAACATCATTAATTGCTATTATTGTTGCATTACCTATTGGGCTTACAATAAGTATATACTTAAGCGAATATGCTCCAAAAAGTTTTAGAAAAACTATAAAACCTCTTTTAGAGCTTTTAGCTGCTGTACCAACTGTAGTTTATGGTTTTTTTGCATTAATAGTTGTAACACCTATTCTTCAAGACTTCATTCCTGGTTTGTCTGGTTTTAATTCTCTTTCAGCTGGAATAGTTATGGGAATAATGATAATTCCATTTGTGTCATCTATAAGTGAAGACGCTTTACATGCTGTACCAAGCTCCTTAAGAGAAGCCTCATTTGGAATGGGAGCAACAAAACTTCAAACGGCTTTTAAAGTTATTGTGCCAGCCGCTTCATCAGGTATTATTGTGTCAGTCATTTTAGCAATATCTAGAGCAATTGGTGAAACTATGATTGTGGCAATTGCAGCAGGACAACAACCACGTTTAACATTAGACCCAACAGTCCCTGTTGAAACTATTACTGCATACATTGTTCAGGTAAGTTTAGGTGATGTACAACATGGTTCATTAGAATATAGAACCATATTTGCTGCTGGTATTACATTGTTTGCATTTACCTTCTTATTAAATACAATTAGTTATAGAATAAGAAAAAAATATCAAGAAAAGTATGAATAATATTCAAAAAAACAGACTTAAAGATCAAATTTTCAAAATATGGGGAATAGGCTGTACCCTTTTTGGATTAGTGATTTTATTCTTTTTTATAGGAGATATTTTAATTGATGGTATTCAACGAATCGATTGGAGTTTTATAACAGACTTACCTTCAAGAAAAGCTGAAAAATCTGGAATATATACTGCCTTAATGGGAAGTATCTGGATTTTATGTTTAACAACTGTAATAGCACTACCAATTGGTATTGCTGCAGGTATTTACCTTGAAGAGTATAGCAAAAAAGGGAAACTATCTGCTTTATTAGAAATAAATATTTCAAATTTAGCTGGTGTACCATCTATCATTTATGGATTATTAGGGCTTGAAGTATTTGTGAGAATAATGAGTTTAGGCGCAAGTGTTTTAGCAGGAAGTTTAACATTGTCTCTTTTAATTCTGCCTATAATTATTGTTGCAACAAGAGAAGCAATAAAAGCTGTACCAACATCTATAAAAGATGCATCATATGCTTTAGGAGCCTCAAAATGGCAAACCATTTGGTATCAAATACTTCCAGCTTCTAGTGGTGGAATTTTAACTGGAGTTATACTTGCTCTCTCCAGAGCTGTTGGTGAAACCGCACCTTTAATTGTAATAGGAGCTTTAGCTTATGTGCCTTTTGCACCTTCAACTCCAATGGATGAATTTTCAGTATTACCAATTCAAATTTTTAACTGGATTTCTAGACCTCAACATGGCTTTATAGAAAATGCAGCAGCAGCAATCATCATACTATTATTAATAACGTTTGTTATGAATGGAATTGCGGTTTATTTCAGAAATAAATGGCAAAAGAAGTTAAAATAACATAGATACACTTATAGAAAACAAAATGACTTTAGATAAAATTATAGATCCTGCTTTAAAAAAAGTACCAAAAATAGAGGTTAAAGATGTAAAGGTCTGGTATAGCGATTTTAATGCTATAAAAGGTATTAGTATGGACATTAAGCCTAATACAGTTACAGCTTTTATTGGGCCTTCAGGTTGTGGTAAATCTACTTTTTTACGTTTATTTAATCGAATGAACGATTATATTGATGGGTTCAAATTAGATGGTAAAATAAAAATCAATGGCGATAACATCTACAAGAAAAAAATAAATATAGAAGAACTTCGCAAAGAAATTGGAATGGTATTTCAAAAACCTAACCCATTTCCAAAATCTATATTTGACAATGTTGCTTATGGCTTAAAAATTCAAGGCATAAATGACAAAAAATTTATTGCAGAGCGTGTAGAAAAAGCTTTAAAACAAGCAGATTTATGGAATGAAGTTAAAGACGATTTAAAAAAATCTGCACTATCTTTATCTGGAGGTCAGCAACAACGTTTATGTATTGCAAGAACATTAGCTGTTGAACCATCTATAATTTTAATGGATGAGCCTACCTCTGCGTTAGACCCTATATCTACTGCAAAAATTGAAGAATTAATTTTTGAACTAAAAGAAAAGTACACAATTATTATTGTTACTCATAATATGCAACAAGCTAGTAGAATAAGTGATTATACTGCTTTCTTTTATCTTGGTGAATTGATTGAGTTCGACAAGACTAAAAAAATATTTACTAATCCAGAAAAACAACAAACCGAAAACTACATTACTGGTCGTTTCGGATAAAAAATAATATTATGGATAACGCTTCATACCAAAGAGAAATAATAAATCATGCAGGTTTAGACATGCTAAACTTAAGTATGTCTCAATTAGAGAAAGCTAAGGAAGCCTTTTTAACGCATGACAGTGACCTTGCCGAAGAAGTTATAAACACAGAAAATCGTGTAAATGCTTTAGATATTAAAATAGAAAAAGACTGCGAAAAATTCATAGCACTTTATAACCCTGTTGCTATAGACCTTCGTTTTATTATGGCAATTCGTAAAATAAATTTTGATTTAGAGCGTATTGCTGATCACGCTTATGGAATATCAAGATATGTTGTTGATGTTGATAAAAGCATTCCTAAGCACTTAATTAAAGCAGTGGAGTTTGAAAAAATGTATGAAACCATTTCTTCAATGTTTGATAACATCATAGAAGCTTTTGAAAACAAAAATGTAAAAACAGCTAGAAAAGTATTCAAAAAAGACAAAATTGTTGATGTTATAAATGTTAACTCATTTAATATTATTGAAGAAGAAATCAAAAAAGATAATACAATAATAGCAGAAGCTTTAATATTATTTTCGGTTGTTAAAAAATTAGAACGTGTTGGCGATCTAATAAAAAACGTTGCTGAAGAAATTATTTTCTATATCGATGCTGAAGTAGTAAAACATAAGCGAAAAAAATAACCTCTAATATATCAAATTAAGTAATTAGCATCAATTGGCAATATATTTGTTAACCTTTTGGTAACATTAAGAATTTATAATTGAAGTAATTTTGCCGCGTTACTTTCAATAAATTTTTTATGGATAATATTTACTTAATAATGATAATTGCCTTAGCCGTTTTAGCAGTAGCTGATTTGGTTGTTGGTGTGAGCAACGATGCAGTAAACTTCTTAAACTCTGCAATAGGCTCAAAAGCAGTTTCTTTTAAAACAATAATGATTGTTGCCAGTTTAGGTGTAGCAATTGGAGCTGTATTTTCAAGTGGGATGATGGAAGTTGCTCGTAAAGGGATTTTTAATCCACACGAGTTTATGTTCAATGAAATCATGATTATTTTCATGGCAGTAATGATTACAGACATCTTACTTCTTGACTTTTTTAACACCGTTGGTATGCCAACATCAACAACAGTTTCTATTGTTTTTGAATTATTAGGAGCTTCAGTTGCAATGGCATTAATTAAAATTGGTCATGCTGGTGGAGGTTTAGTAGATGTTGTTAATTATATAAATACAACTAAAGCAACCGAAATCATATTTGGTATTTTACTCTCTGTGGTCGTCGCCTTTTCAGTAGGTGCTCTTGTGCAATGGTTTTCACGTTTGTTATTATCGTATAATTTTGAGAAAAAAGCTAAATGGGTTGGTGCTGTATTTGGCGGTTTAGCACTATCAGCAATTACTTATTTTATATTTTTAAAAGGTATAAAAGGAGCTGCGTTTGCTGACGAAAGTTATGACATAATAGGTGGTATGAAAATTAAGAACTTTTTAGAAGTTCAAGTACTTCCAATTATAGGTGTAAGCTTTTTATTTTGGTCACTACTATCAATGGTTTTAATCAACTTCTTTAAAACCAATATTTATAAACTTATTATTGTTGTTGGAACATTTGCATTAGCATTAGCGTTTGCAGGAAATGACTTAGTTAACTTTATTGGTGTTCCTATTGCAGCATGGCAATCATACGAAGCTTGGGTTGCATCTGGAGTTCCTGCTACTGATTTCAGTATGGGATTCTTAGCAGACAAAGTACCAACACCAACTATTTTATTAGTAATTTCTGGTCTGGTAATGGTATTAACTCTATGGTTTTCTGAAAAAGCAAAATCTGTAACAGAAACAGAAATAAATTTATCTAGAGAAGGAGATGGTAAAGAGCGTTTTCAACCAAACTTTTTATCTAGAGGCCTTGTAAGATTTGCTATTGCTAGTTCTCAAATGATGTCATACATCCTTCCAAATTCTTGGAATGAAAAAATAGATAAGAAATTTGAAAAACCTGTTATAGCCTTAAATAAGTCTAAAACATACGAGATGCCAGCTTTTGATATGGTAAGAGCAGCAGTAAACCTTATGGTTGCGAGTGTTCTTATTTCTTTAGCAACATCTATGAAATTGCCATTATCTACAACTTATGTAACTTTTATGGTTGCTATGGGTTCTTCTCTTGCTGATAGAGCTTGGGGAGCAGAAAGCGCTGTATATAGAGTTGCTGGAGTACTAAACGTTATTGGTGGATGGTTTTTCACAGCTATCATTGCATTTGTTGCTGCTGCCACTATTGTAGTCTTAATTAATATACATGTACCATCTATGGTTGGAGTGTTATTACTTATAGCTATTTTATTATTGGTAAGAAACTATATTGCACACAATAAAAAAGGAAAAGAGCTAAAAGCTGAAGACCGTTTAAACAAAACTGAAAGTAGTTCTGTGCAAGGTGTAATTCATGAAAGTGCAAAAAATATTGCTAACGTTGTTAAACGTGGAAACAGAATTTACACTAATGCTATAAATGGTTTAGCTAAACAAGACTTGTCTTTACTTAAAAAGAATAAAAAACAAGTTGTAAAATTATCTGAAGAAATTGATGAGTTAAGAGACAACATCTTTTATTTCATTAAAAATCTTGACGACTCTAGTGTTGCTGCAAGTAATTTTTATATAAATGTTTTAGGGTATTTACAAGATATGACTCAATCGTTAGAATACATTACTAAAGTGAGCCATAAGCACATTAACAACAATCATAAAAAACTTAAGTTTAGCCAAATAAAAGAGCTAAAAGAAGTTGATGAACGTTTTGAGCTTTTCTTCAACAATACTAAAAACGCATTTGACTCAATGTCATTTGAAGAAATCGGAACTATTTTAGGTCGTAAAAAAGAGATTATGGGCTTAGTTACTGATAAGATACAAAAGCAAGTTGAACGTACACGTACTGAAGAATCTAGTCCTAAAAACACAACGCTTTACTTTAGTTTATTGTTAGAAACTAAAGATTTATTAAATGCTACCATGAATCTTTTAGAAGAGTATCATAATGCTCATGATAGTTCAGTAAAACCTGCAACTATTAATCCTTCTGAAGAAGAAAACAAGTAAAATAAATTAATGTTATATAAAAAAAGCACCTCTTTCGAGGTGCTTTTTGTTTAAGCAGCATTCCAAATAGATTTAACTTCTTCACATATAACTTCAATTTCTGTTAATGATTTAGGTAGATTTTTTGGGACTGATATTACTTTTTCTCCAAATACATCTATTGACAAGCAAAGCTCATCTAAAACCACTTCGTCAGCTTCTGCCACTACCTCTTTTAGGTACTTATTGATTAAGCTAGATATATATCTTGATTGGATATTATCAAAAACATTGTTCTTAGATATATGAACTTTAACTGCTCCTAAATATGTGTTTCCATTCACTTTTATTCTAAAAATTACATCAGGAGAAATAATAATTTCTACATCATTAATAAAAATAGATTTACTTTCAACATTTTTAATTATTTCATAAGGGACACTTTTTAATAAATCAGGAAGTTTAATACTAACATACCTATTAAGTGCTTCTAAAGAAACTATTCTATCAAGTACTTGCCTTGGCTTATTAGGAATACGTAGTTTTAATTCTTCAATTCCTTTTAAAATAGGTTCTAAATCACAATTGTTTTCAATCGATTTTCTAATTTTTGCTTTAGGTAATTGATACCATGCTACCAAAAATTTATTAGGCTCCTTTTGTTGCCTAATAATTCTCCTTTTACTAGCCTCTGAGGCTTTTGAGAAATCTGCAAATTGATTTACAGAAAGTTTAATGTTTTTTTTCATATTTTTAAATATTTCTAGGGTAATTGTATTTTTTTATTACCCTGATTGTTAATAAGCCCAAAAACAGTTAATAAATTATAAGAGTCATAAAGCCTTATATAATCAGTGTTTTTAGCTATTTAATTAATTATAGAAATATTTAACTTGGCTAGAAGATTCTAATTTTGTACGTTTGAAGAACAAAATAGGAGATGAGTTAATCTCACTCCGATTTAAATTACATTTAGGGCTACGAATCCAAATTTGTAAATTAAAAACCAAGAGGGATATTTCTAAATGTCCCTTTTTTTATACTCTTTTTTTAACTCTATATTTTTTATTTAAGTTATTTACTCAAATTTACCCTTAACAGATTAAAAATGAATGATAAAATTATAAACATTGTTAACAAGTTCTAAACAAAAACACTATCTCATTTACTTTAAAAAAGCACCTCTTTCGAGGTGCTTTTTTTTACACTTAAAATTGGTTTATTAAGAACCGCACATTAAACAATCGTCTCCTTCTGCTTCTTTAGCTTGAGCAATTAATGCTTTCATCTCTTCGGCAGTCATTGGTTTTACTTCGGTTGTTTCTTGTGCAAACTTTGCAGCTGTTTTTGCAGCTTGTTGTTTTTGTTTATTCACTACAGTTTCATCTACTTCAACAATTTCAGATTCTTCTGCAACTGGCTCTTCTTTTTTAACTGAATCTAAAGTAAATTTAATAGCATCAACAGCACTCTTAGTACGTAAATAATACATACCTGTTTTTAAGCCGCTCTTCCAAGCATAAAAATGCATAGATGTTAATTTAGCCATTGTAGCACCTTCCATAAATAGGTTAAGTGATTGTGATTGATCTATAAAATATCCTCTGTGACGAGACATATCTATAATATCTTTCATACTCAATTCCCAAACAGTTTTATATAACTCTTTTATATCTTGAGGTATATTATCTATGTTTTGAATAGAACCGTTGGCTCTCATTATTTCTTGTTTTAGCCCTTCATTCCAAAGTCCTAATTCTACTAAGTCTTCAAGTAAATGCTTGTTAACCACAATAAACTCACCAGATAATACACGACGTGTATAAATGTTAGATGTATATGGTTCAAAACATTCGTTGTTTCCTAATATTTGAGATGTACTTGCCGTTGGCATTGGTGCAACTAATAATGAGTTGCGAACACCATGTTTTTTAACTTCTTTACGCAGTTTACTCCAATCCCAAAGACCACTTAACTCTTCATCTTTAATTCCCCAAAGGTTATATTGAAACTCTCCATTACTTATTGGAGAACCTTTATAAGTTTCGTATGGTCCATCTTTTTGAGCTTCTTCCATACTAGCTGTAACTGCAGCAAAGTAAAGTGTTTCAAAAATATCTTGGTTTAGTTTTTTAGCTTCATCACTTGTAAAAGGCATTCTTAACATGATAAATGTATCTGCTAAACCTTGTACTCCTAACCCAATTGGACGATGACGGAAATTAGAATTTTCTGCTTCTATAACTGGATAGTAGTTTCTATCAATAACTTTATTTAAGTTTTTTGTAACTCTTTTTGTTATTCTAAATAGTTCTTTATGGTCAAACTGTCCATTTTTCACAAACATTGGCAATGCAATTGAAGCTAAATTACATACAGCAACTTCGTCTGGAGATGTATACTCCATAATCTCAGTACATAAATTTGAAGAACGAATAGTTCCTAAATTTTTCTGGTTAGATTTACGGTTGGCAGCATCTTTATATAGCATGTAAGGTGTGCCTGTTTCAATTTGAGATTCTAAAATTTTCTCCCAAAGTTCGCGTGCTTTTATTGTTTTGCGACCTTTACCTGCTTTTTCATATTTAGTATATAATGCTTCAAACTCTTCGCTATGAACATCGCATAATTCTGGACATTCGTTAGGACACATTAATGTCCACATGCCATCTTCTTGTACACGCTCCATGAATAAATCAGAAATCCACATTGCGTAAAACAAGTCACGAGCACGCATTTCTTCTTTTCCGTGATTTTTCTTCAAATCCAAGAAATCAAAAATATCAGCATGCCACGTTTCCATATAAATAGCAAAACTTCCTTTACGCTTTCCTCCTCCTTGGTCTACATAACGAGCAGTATCATTAAATACCTGTAGCATTGGTACAATACCATTACTTGTTCCGTTTGTTCCAGCAATATAACTACCTGTAGCTCTAATATTATGAATAGATAAACCTATACCTCCTGCAGATTGCGATATTTTTGCAGTTTGTTTTAGTGTATCATAAATACCTTCTATACTATCATCTTTCATTGTTAATAAGAAACAAGATGACATTTGAGGTTTTGGTGTACCTGCATTAAATAGTGTTGGTGTAGCGTGAGTAAAATATTTTTTAGACATTAACTCGTATGTCTCAATTGCTGCATCTAAATCGTTTAAATGTATACCTATTGACACACGCATTAACATATGTTGAGGGCGTTCAGCTATTTCACCATTTAATTTTAATAAGTAAGAACGCTCTAAAGTTTTAAACCCAAAATAATCGTAACCAAAATCGCGATTATATATAATTGTAGAGTCTAAAACCTCTTTGTTTTCCATAATAACCTTATACACATCATCAGCTAAAAGAGGTGCTTTTTTTCCTGTTCTAGGATTAACGTAAGTGTATAAATCTTCCATTACTTCACTAAAAGATTTTTTAGTGTTTTTATGTAAGTTAGATACAGAGATACGTGCTGCTAATCGTGCATAATCTGGGTGTGCAGTAGTCATAGTTGCTGCGATTTCGGCCGCTAGGTTGTCTAACTCACTTGTTGTAACACCATCATACAAACCTTCAATAACACGCATTGCTACTTTTACTGGGTCTACAAGTTCGTTAAGTCCATAACACAATTTTCTCACTCTCGCAGTGATTTTGTCGAACATCATTGGCTCTCTGTGGCCATCTCTTTTTACTACATACATATTGCTACACTTTTTTTATGTTTTCTGTACACCTTTCAGAAAACGGGATTAATTAGTTAGTTGTTTTATTTTGATTTTTTGGGTAAAAAAGGCTGTTCCGAAAATTCGAAATTCTTTAAATACTTAAAACCAAACTGTTTAGATTAATTAATTTGATTCTTGTTTTTACTGAAAAAAATCAGCCATTTACAAGAACACTCTTATTAGAAATCAGCATCAAAGCTGAATTTATCTTTCTCTTCTTCTTTGTTTAGAACACCAGCTTTTTGGTATTCTGATACACGCTTTTCAAAGAAATTTGTTTTTCCTTGTAAAGAAATCATATCCATAAAATCGAACGGATTTGCTGTGTTGTATTCTTTTTCGCAGTCAAGCTCTGTTAATAGTCTGTCGGTTACAAACTCTAAATATTGAGACATTAAATTAGCATTCATCCCAATTAAACTTGCTGGTAAAGACTCAGTAATAAACTCTCTTTCAATATTTAAAGCATCAACCAAAATTTCTCTAATACGTTCTTTTGGCACTTTATTTACTAAGTGTTTATTATGTAAATGCACAGCAAAATCGCAATGCACACCTTCATCACGTGATATTAGCTCGTTAGAAAATGTTAAACCTGGCATTAACCCACGTTTTTTAAGCCAAAATATTGAGCAAAATGCTCCTGAAAAGAAAATACCTTCAACAGCTGCAAAAGCAATTAAACGCTCAGCAAAACTTGGAGATTCAATCCATTTTAAAGCCCAGTCTGCTTTTTTCTTAATCGCAGGAAAAGTCTCGATAGCATTAAATAATTGATTTTTTTCTGTCTCATCTTTTACATAAGTATCAATCAATAATGAATAGGTTTCACTATGTATGTTTTCCATCATAATCTGAAACCCATAAAAGAATTTTGCTTCGCTATATTGCACTTCGTTTACAAAATTTTCCGCTAAATTTTCATTTACAATACCATCACTTGCAGCAAAAAATGCCAAAATGTGCTTTATAAAATAACGCTCGTCATCATTTAACTTATTTTTCCAATCTGTAAGATCTTGGTGTAAATCAATTTCTTCAGCTGTCCAAAAACTAGCTTCCGACTTTTTATACCATTCCCAAATATCATGATGTTGAATAGGAAAAATAACAAAACGATCTTTGTTTTCTTGCAATATTGGTTCTGTAAATTGAGACATTTCTATTTGTTTTTTTAGTTGGAAAATTTAGATAAAAAATGATGTGATTTGGGACTAACAAAGATTCAAAAATGTGGTCGAAAATGAAAGGTAATTTTATAAACAATGTTAACAAGTTTTTAACAACGCAGTGTTTATCGCTTGTGACAGAGGTTTTTGCGCATGAAAAGATATGAATTTGATTTTCAGACAATTAAAAAAACGAAAGGCTTGAAACCCTTATGAAATAAGGATAGTTAAATTTAAAAAATATGTGTTTTTTAATCCTTAAGACGCTCAAAAAACACAAATAAAAAAGAGAGCTTATATAAAGCTCTCTTTTTTTCCCAATAATTAACTAAACTAACTAAAACTAATATAGTTATTTTTAAAAATATTTTGTGGTGATAAAAAAGTCAGGAACTTTCCTGACTTTTTGTTGATTAATAGCATTTAATCACAAAGCGAATCCCCACTCACTTTATATTGTAATAATTTAGTATCTAACTAATATAAATTTGAAGTAAATATGCATATATAAAATCACAAAGTAAATGACATATGTATAGTTGGTAGTAAAATTTGTATAGTTGGTAATTAGGGTGAAATTTTATTAATCATTCTATAATGAATTGTAATTTATTGTCTTTTTACACAAAAAAAACTACTAATCATACATATGTTACATGCATCAACCTCATATATTATTATATTTGAAGTTATGATAAAAGCAGTAATTGTAGATGACGAACCTAAAGCAATCCAAAGCTTGTCTTGGGAGTTAACTTCTTTTAGTGATGAGATAGAAATTATTAAAACATTTTCCAACCCTGAAGAAGCTATTGACTACCTAGATAATAATGTTTTAGACTGCTTGTTTTTAGATATTCAAATGCCAACAATGGATGGCTTTCAGTTTTTAGAAAAGCTTACCAATAGAGATTTTGCTGTTGTTATTACTACTGCCTATAACGAGTATGCTATAAAAGCATTAAAACATGAAGCTATAGACTATTTATTAAAGCCCATAGATTCTGATGATTTAAATGACACCATATTAAAAATAAAAAAACATAATAGTAGGCTAGTAAACTCATCAAAAATTGAAGAAGTATTGCTAAATTTTAATGCTAAACACGATAAAAAGAAAATTACCATAAATACAGACGGAAAATTAATTTTTATTGACGCCGAAAGTATAGAGTTTGTTGAATCTGATGGTAATTACAGTACTATTTTTATTGAAGATGGTCAAAAAATAGTAATTACAAAAAAGCTTAAAGAGGTGAGTTTAATTTTACCGGAAGCTTGTTTTTTTAGAATCCACAACTCATTTATTATTAACCTTAATAAAATAAAAGAGTTTATAAAAAATGATGGTTATGTTATCATGGAATCTAATCATAAAATCCCTGTTGCCAGACAACGTAAATCTGATTTTTTAGAAAAGCTATAGTATGCAAAAAATCCTCCCTAAAAACATATTATTAGCCAAATTAAAACTATGTCTTTGTTTTATAGTGTTTTTCAACTCAATAGTTTTAATGGCTCAAACTAATAAAGATTCAATCTTTAATGAGAGCATAATGCATAGTCGTTTAATTAAGCTAAAAAACTATTCTAGCATAGACTCTGTTTTTTCAAGTTTTAAGAATGATAGTATTAAAATGAAAACACTAGCATCTAGAGCTTCTAAAAACAAATATCCTGAAGTAGAGTGTTATGCTTTAATATCTGTTGGAAATATTTATAGAAATGTTTCTAATTATGAAACATCTATTAATATTCTTAAAAAAGCAGAAAAAATTGCAGATAGTATTAATAATGTAGAATTAAAGGTTGTTAGTTTAAATATGTTAGGTGTTGTATATAGACGTATAGATTTAATTAGACCTGCACTAGACTATCACAAAAGAGCACTAGATATAGCAAGTTCTTTTAAAAACCCATCAGCCGAACTTAAACATAGTGTTGCCGTTTCACAAAATAGTTTGGGAAACATTTATTTAACCTTAGAACAATACGATTTAGCCATTTCTCTTTTTACCAAATCTCTAAAAATTGAAGAAGAGTCTAATAACATTTTAGGGCTTGCTATTAATAATCAGAATATTGGCTACGCTCAAGAAGCTATGGGCAATTTAGATATAGCTCTAAAGCATTTTGAATTGTCTCTAGATTATAACACCCAAATTAACTCAGACATTGGATTGGTAATTTGTTATAACAGTATTGGAAAAATATACACAAAACAAAACAGGCTCAAAGAAGCTGAAATTATACTAGAAAAAGCACTGCAAAAATCATTAATAATTAATGATAAATATTACATAGCAACCTCATACATCAATTTTGGTTCTAACTTAAATGAGCTAAAACAATATAAAGCTTCAGAGAATTATTTATTGAAAGCCCTAGAAATTTCAAATCAATATGGCCTTAAGTCATTTATTATAGAATCTCATGAGGCCTTATCAAATTTATACAACAATACTAAGCAGTTCGAAAAAGCCTTGTTTCATTATAAATCGGCTATAGATTTTGAAAAAACATTGACAAGTAAAATTAATATTCAATATGCCAATGATATTATTTTACAGTATGAAGACGAAGTAAAAAATAATCAAATAAAAGCCCTTGCTGAAGAAAATGAATTGGTAAAACTAAAGCTCAACAGGAATCAGAAAATATTCTGGTTTACTCTATTAGGACTAATCATCTTGGCAATAATATTATTTTCTGTAAATAGGACTAGGCAACTAAATAACGAAAAACAGATACTTACATTAGAACAAGATATGTTAAGAAGCCAAATGAATCCTCACTTCATTTTCAATTCTTTAAACTCTATTAAGCTTTATATTATAAATAATGAAAAGGAAAATGCTGTTTACTACTTAAATAAATTCTCAAAGTTTATCAGAAAAATTTTAATTGCGTCAACAGAAAAAGAAATGTCTTTAGAAGATGAGTTAGAAACTATGCAACTCTATATGAATATTGAAAACATTCGCTTTTCTAACGCAATAGATTTTAAAATAAATGTTGAAGAAAGCATAAATACAGCTAGTATAAAAGTACCTTCTTTAATACTACAACCCTTTTTGGAAAACGCACTATGGCATGGCCTTTCATCAAAAAATGATGAAAAAAATATTGTATTAAATGTTTACAAAACGTCTGATGATTTTGTTACTATCTCAATTACAGACAATGGTATAGGACGAAAAGAAGCTGAACGCATAAATAAAGACAAAGTGCTTAAACGAAAATCTGTTGGAATAAACATTACAAAAGCACGTTTGGCTAATTTTTCAAAACGATATACAACCGATTATAAAATTACAATTGAAGATTTATATAACGACACAAAAAAACCTATTGGCACAAAAGTTATTGTTGATATACCTACGCGATCTAATGCTTTAAAAACTGCATAAATTAACGCTTATAAGTTTCAGCTACTTTTTCTAGTTGCATATACCAGTCTTCACCAAATTTTCTAATTAGTGCTTGTTTTACAAACTTGTAAACTGGCACTTGTAATTCTTTACCTAAAGTACAGGCATCATCGCAAATTTCCCATTTATGATAATTAACTGCAGAAAACTCTGTGTAATCTTTTACTCTAACTGGATATAAATGGCAAGACACTGGTTTTTTCCAGTTTATTTCTCCTTGATTATGTGCTTCCTCAATAGCGCAAAGTGCTGTTCCTTTTTTATCAAAAATAACATATGCACAATCGGCTCCGTTTATTAAAGGTGTTTCAAACTCACCTTTTTCTGTTGTTATAAAGACACCTTGCTCCTCGATAGCTGCAATACCCTCTTTTCGTAAAAACGGCTTTACTTTTGGGTAAATATCTTCCATGATTTTGGTCTCTGCTAACTCTAAAGGGGCTCCAGCATCACCATCAATACAACAGGCACCTTTACATGCAGATAAATTACACACAAAATCTTTTTCGATAATGTCCTCTGAAACTATGGTTTTTCCTAATTGAAACATGACGCAAAAATACTTAAACTTTATAGTTTTTTAACGTTAAGAATAAGGATTAATGCTCTACTTTTGCAAAAAATCTTAAAGATATAAGTAATGGAACTTAATATTAAAGAAATATTTACAGCCTTTATGGTTCTTTTTGCCGTTATAGATATTATAGGTAACATTCCTATTGTGATTGATTTACGAAAAAAGGTTGGGCACATTCAAAGTGAAAAAGCATCAATTATTTCTGGTGTTATTATGATTTTATTTTTGTTTTTAGGGCAAAACATATTATCGTTAATTGGTATTGGTGTTAACTCGTTTGCTGTGGCTGGTGCTTTTATTCTTTTCTTTATTGCTTTAGAAATGATTTTAGGTATTACATTATATAAACAAGATGAGCATACTGCAATGACAGCTTCGGTATTTCCTTTAGCTTTCCCGTTAATTGCTGGTCCAGGAAGTTTAACAACTTTATTATCATTACGTGCAGAGTTTAGAATTGAGAACATTATCGTTGCTGTAGTTTTAAATGTAATTATTATATTTATTGTACTAAAAACATCGGCTAAAATAGAGCGTGTATTAGGTCCAAATGGCATTGATATTATTCGTAAAATATTTGGTGTAATATTACTAGCTATTGCTGTAAAACTATTTGCTCATAATATTAAAGAGCTTTTTGAGCTAGCTTAAAAATTTAATACTAAAATGAAAATCTTTACTATTCTTTTATCAGTAATTGCATTAGGGTTAATTGCTTTTAATGCTACAAAATTAAATTTTGATGCCTTTTTTGAAGGCGAAAGCATTATTGCAATTATAACTATTGTAGCTTCACTTTGTGTTATTATTTTAATGCAAATTTTAAGAACCTCTAAACGTATAGAGCAACTATCAAAACGTAATAATAACTAATGTTTGATGCGCTAATAATTGGTGGTGGTGCAGCTGGCATGTCTTGTGCATTAGTACTAGGTTCTGCTAAAAATAAACCTTATGCAGAACATAAGCAGATTGGCATTATTGCGCATCAGCGAACATCTCATTTACAAAGCGCTTTGTTTAATAATGTTTTAGGGTTGGCTCCTGGCACTACAGGACAATCTATTTTAGAAAGTGGTATAAAACAGCTCACAGATTTGTATCCTCATGTTGAGCAAATAAATGATGAAAAGGTTTCTGAAATAATTAAAACTACCGAAGGTTTTAAAGTGGTTACTAATAAAACAACTCACACCTCAAAACTTGTTGTAATTGCAGTAGGTTATACTAATTTGCTAACAATAAAAGGGCTAGAAAAATATATAGAATCTCATCCTAGAGCAGTTGCAGAAAAAGAACGTATTTGGCTAAAAAACAACAATCATTTAATTGAAAACGGATTGTATGTTGCTGGCACTTTAGCTGGTTGGCGAAGCCAGTTTGCTATTGCTTCTGGTAGCGGAGCGCAAGTTGCTACAGATATTTTAACGCTGTGGAATGATGGAAAAGATGCTCAAGTACACGATAAAGTTTAAATTATCATTCCTGGCTTAACTTTATTACTTCTTCAATCATATCATCATTAGAATTTATAATTTCTTCGTAAACATTTCTGCCATATAACTGATCTGCCAAAGCTGCTTTTATTAACTTTTTCATTTCATCATGGTAAGCTACAAATGTGACATTTGCATTTTCTTTAAGGTTTAAATAATCCTGAAACTTAATAACAACATCGTCACTAATTATAAAATTATTTATAAAGTCTTTTTGAGTGACATTCTCATATACTTTTCTGTCTTTATCTAACTCTTCAAAAACAAAATAACTAATATAGCCACTACGTTGAATGTAGCTTAAAGTTTCATTTTGTATACTAGTGTCTAAAGGCACAAAAATATCAGGAATAATACCTCCTCCTCCATATACAACCTTCCCTTTTGGCGTAGTAAATCTTAATGAATCTGCAACCTTTATACTGTTATAATCGTTTAATTCGCCATTACGTTCGCGCTTATAATAATCTTTATAATAATTGTCATTATCTCCATTACTATATGGTCTTTGTATAGATCGTCCTGTTGGTGTATAGTAACGAGACACTGTTAATCTAACAGCACTCCCATCACCCAAAGCCATTTCTCGTTGTACAAGACCTTTACCATAACTACGTCTGCCAACAATAGTGCCTTTGTCATTATCTTGCAATGCTCCAGCAACAATCTCGCTTGCTGATGCAGAGTTTTCATTTATAAGTATAAAAACTTCACCTTCTTCAAAATCACCTTTGCGTGTGGCAAAGCTTTTTTCGACTTTACCAGATTTGTTTTTTGTAAACAAAATAAGCTTATCGTCTTCCAAAAATTCATCAACTATTTGCTCTGCAATCCCTAAAAAGCCACCTGGATTGTCTCTTAAGTCTAAAGCCAGTTTTGTTGCGCCTTGATTTTGAAGTTGGTCTAACGCCTTTTTAAATTCTTTATAGGTAGATTCTGCAAAACGATTAATCTTAATATATCCAAGATCTGACGTAAGCATATAAGCAGCAATCACACTTTTTATTGGTATATCTGATCGTTTTACAGTAAAATCGAGCAGTTTTTTTTGTCCTTTTCGATATACTTTTAGGTTAATTTTAGAGTCTTTCTCCCCTTTAAGTTTCTTAATAATTGCCTCGTTACTCCATTGTCTTCCAAAAATTGAATCGCCATCGGCTACAATAATTCTGTCGCCACTTTTTATTCCTGCTTTTTCGCTTGGACCACCTTCAGTTGGTCTAATTACAGTAATTGTATCTCTATACGTATAAAAGCTAACGCCTATACCTACAAAATCACCTTTCATGTTTTCTGTAACACGTTGCAATTCACTTTTAGGTATATAAGTTGAGTGAGGATCAAGATTACTTAAAATACCATTCACTGTAACATCGACAATGCTATCTGTATTAACATCATCAACATACTCATAATCAATATAATCTATAAGTCTGTTAAGTTTATCCTTTTTACTATTTGAGGTAAAAAGCCTGTCTGAAGTATCTGTAAAATTTAGTTTTCCACCAATAAAAACACCTGCCGCAACTGCAACTCCAGTAATTAGTGGTATGTATTTTTTTTGAAAACCCATTATGAGTCTAAATCTTCAATTAATTGCAAATCTATTCCTGCTTTCTCTAAAAATTGTAATCCAGAATTGTCTTTATAACCTTCTCTATAAACAACTCTTATAATTCCAGCTTGATGTATTAATTTACTACACTCTTTACAAGGTGATAATGTAATATATAGCGTAGCACCTTTACACGATTGTGTTGATGCTGCAACTTTTAAAATAGCATTAGCTTCGGCATGTAATACATACCATTTTGTGTAACCTTCATCATCTTCACAATAGTTTTCAAAACCTGTTGGAGTGCCATTATATCCATCAGAAATAATCATTCTATCTTTAACAATAATAGCACCTACTTGTTTGCGCTTACAATGAGATAATTTTCCCCATTCCTCTGCCATTCTTAAATAGGCTTTGTCGTATCGTAATTGTTTCTTTTTTGGCATTAAAATTTAATGTTTTGGGCGTTTTTATTTTTTAATAAAAATAAAACAAGCTTTCGGTAGTCGCTATTTAAAAATAAATGAGCTTCAACAATACCTCAATCTTTAACGCAGAACTATATAACGAATATAGTAGGTTAGTATTTTAATTTTTACAATTATGAGTTAAAATTTTATCAAAAATACAGTATTCAAGAAAATAACCTACTGTTAATGAGCATTGGTATTAGTAATCCAACAACAACTGCCGAAATTATCATTACCCAATCACGTTTAGAAAATCTAAAAAGAGTCTGGCAAATAAATCCTATAAAAATGACAATAAAAGCAACAATAAGCTGACCAATCTCAATACCTAACGATATTTCTAAAAGGGCAATAAATTTATTATCCGTTTTAGTTAATAACGATTCAAATGCAGATAAATAACCTAAACCATGTACTAACCCGAAAAACAATGTGGTAAAAAACAAAATACCAGCCTTTTCGTTTTGTGCCTTTTTCCCTGCTGTAAACACATTGTATAAGGCTATAATTAAAATTGTAATTGGTATTAATAACTCTACCAACTGAATATTAACTCTTATAATATTAAACGTTGCTAAAAGCAATGATAATGAATGACCTATAGTAAAAACAGTAACTAGTAGTAATACTCTCTTCCAGTCCTTAAACAAATAAGGAAGGCATAGCACAATTAAAAATAAAATGTGGTCGTAGGCATTTACGTTAAGCACGTGATACATGCCATGTTGTATGTGAGGCAAAAAAGTATCGAACATAAGTTTATTATTTGGGTTGAGTCAAAGTTACGATTTATAACCATTTGTCAAAATAAATTTTAACACATTCATTATGGCTAAAAATTATAATTATTAATGCTTTTAGGCTAATTTTATACACATGTTTGCACTAGTAGATTGTAATAATTTTTATGCGTCTTGCGAGCGCGTTTTTCAGCCACAATTAAACAATAAGCCTATTGCTGTTTTGTCTAATAATGATGGTTGTGTTATTTCGCGTAGTGATGAAGCTAAAGCTTTAGGCTTGCCTATGGGAGCGCCTGCTTTTAAGTACGAAGCGTTTTTTAAACAGCATAATATTAGTGTGTTTTCATCTAACTATTCGCTATATGGCGATATGAGCGAACGCGTAATGACTATTCTAAATCAGTTTACTCCAGATGTTGAGGTTTATAGTATAGACGAAGCTTTTTTACAATTTAAAGGGTTTGAAAATTATAACTTAAACGATTATGGTCTTCAAATGCGACAACGCATTCTCAAGTGGACAGGAATACCTACTTGTGTTGGTATTGCACCAACCAAAGCGCTATCTAAAGTGGCTAATAAAATAGCTCGCAAATTCCCGAAACAAACTAATGGTGTGTACGTTATAGATTCTGAAGAAAAACGAATAAAAGCTTTAAAGTGGTTAAAAGTTGAAGATGTTTGGGGAATTGGCTATGGTTTACAAAAACGGTTGAAAGCCAAAAATTGTAAAACAGCTTATGATTTTATTCAACTTTCTGATGATTGGATTCGTAATAATTTTTCAATCACAGAGTGGAAACTTAAAAAAGATCTTGAAGGTATCCCAACTCTAGAACTAGACTATAAAGAACCTAAGCGTTCTATTGCAACAACACGTAGTTTTGAGTACACGTATTCCGATTTAGAAAATATTAAAGAGCGCGTATCTACCTTTGCTACTAGCTGTGCCGAAAAATTAAGAAAGCAAGGCTCTAGCTGCCATGTTATTATAGTGCTATTAAGTAGCGATAGACATAAAAAAGATTTACCTCAACATAAAACCAGCAGGACCATAAGTCTCCCTTATGCCACAGACTCATCATTAATTATAAGCGATTGTGCAGTAAAAGCAGTAGCTTCAATATTTAAAGAAGGTATTAAATATAAACGTGCTGGAGTTATTGTTACAGGTTTGGTGCCAACCGACAATCATCAACTCAATTTGTTTCAGCATGAAAACCCAAAACACAAACCATTAATGCAACGTATTGACGCTATAAATCATAAATACGAAGCAGCAAAAATAAAATTAGGAAATCAAGATTTAGAACGCACTTGGAAAATGCGTCAAGAACGCCTATCTTTAAAATATACAACCAATATTAACGAAATACTTACTGTAAAATGTCATTAAAATTTTTCACTCCAAAACATGCTTTAGAGTTTTATACTCCAGACGAAACTCAAAGCTTAGACATTGTTTTAGCGCAAACTGGCATTTCGGCTGGTTTTCCTTCTCCAGCTGACGACTTTAGAGATAACAAAATAAGTTTAGATAGAGTTTTAGTAAAAAATAAAGAAGCTACTTTTTATGCCAAGGTAAGTGGGCAATCAATGATTGGTGCTGGTTTAGACGATGGTGATTTATTAGTTGTAGATAAAAGTTTAGAACCAGAGCACAACAAGATTGCTGTTTGTTTTATTGATGGCGAATTTACAGTAAAACGCTTACAGGTTACTAAAGAAGGAGTGTTTTTACTACCAGCAAATCCTGCTTATGAGCCAATACAGGTTACTGAAGATAATAATTTTCAAATTTGGGGTATTGTAACTCACGTGATTAAGAGGATGTAAATAAAAAAACCTGCTAATCATTAAATTAACAGGCCTTGTACTCAAGGTGGGAATCGAACCCACACTCCGAAGAATCGGATTTTGAATCCGACGCGTCTACCAATTCCGCCACTTGAGCAAATTTGGACAGCAAAATTATAAAATAATTTACTACAAACAATCAAAAATAGTGGCTTTTATACTTTTGCAGTCCAAATAAATTCCTAAATTTGCACCTCGTTAAGCAAAACAGAAATTAATTCATTAAATAACAACCCATTAACAATGCCAAATGTAGTCACAGAAGCTAAGATTTTTGCTTGTTCTCAAAGTAGAGAATTAGCTGAGAAAATTGCAGCAACTTTCGGAGCTCCATTAGGTAATGTAATTACTTCAACATACAGCGATGGCGAATTTCAGCCATCTTATGAAGAATCAATAAGAGGAACTCGAATTTTTATTATTGGCTCTACTCATCCTGGTGCTGAAAATTTAATGGAAATGTTATTAATGATTGATGCCGCAAAACGCGCTTCAGCAAGGCATATTACTGCTGTTTTACCTTACTTTGGTTGGGCAAGACAAGACAGAAAAGATAAGCCTAGAGTACCTATTGCTGCTAAATTAGTAGCAAAAATGCTCGAAGCTGCAGGCGCAACTCGTATAATAACTATGGATTTGCATGCTGACCAAATTCAAGGGTTTTTTGAAAAACCAGTAGACCATTTATTTGCTTCAACTGTGTTTTTACCTTATTTAAAAGGATTAAACCTTGATAATTTAACTATTGCTTCGCCAGATATGGGAGGTTCCAAAAGAGCCTACGCATATTCAAAAGCACTAGAAAGCGATGTAGTAATTTGTTATAAGCAACGTGCTAAAGCTAATGTAATTTCTCATATGGAATTAATTGGTGACGTTACAGGAAAAAATGTAGTATTGGTTGATGATATGGTTGATACAGCTGGAACTTTAACAAAGGCTGCAGACCTAATGATGGAAAGAGGAGCGTTAAGTGTAAGAGCAATTTGTACTCATCCTATTTTATCTGGTAGCGCATACGAAAGGCTTGAAAACTCTAAGTTAGAAGAATTAATAGTAACCGATTCAATTCCTCTAAAACAAACAAGTAAAAAAATTAGAGTAATTAGCTGTGCTGATTTATTTGCAGAAGTAATGCATAATGTACATTACAACAAATCTATTAGTTCAAAATTTTTAATGTAAATTAATATTAATATAAACACAAACAATGAAATCAATTACAATCAATGGATCTCAAAGAGAAAGCGTGGGCAAAAAAGATACAAAAGCCTTACGTAATGCTGGTCAGGTTCCTTGCGTATTATACGGAGGAGACAAACCAGTGCATTTCTCTGCACCAGAATTGGCTTTCTCTAAACTTGTATACACGCCTAATGCGCATACAGTTGTGATTGCCATAGAAAACGGAAAATCTTACAATGCAATTATGCAAGATATTCAGTTTCACCCAGTAACAGACAGAATCTTACACATAGATTTTTATCAGTTATTTGAAGACAAAGAAATCACTATGGAAATTCCAGTACACGTTATTGGAACATCTAGAGGTGTATTAAATGGAGGTGTTCTTCGTAAGAACAAACGTAAATTAAGAATTAAAGCTTTACCAGCTAATTTACCTGATTATGTTGAGGCAGATATTACACCTTTAAAAATTGGAAGTAAATTATATATTACAGCTTTAGCTAATCCTGATTATAAATTCTTACATCCAGATAACACTGTAGTATGTCAAGTTAGACGTTCTAGAGCTAGTGTTGCTGAATTTGAAGAAGAAGAGGAAGAAGCAGCAGCTGAGGCAGCAGCAGAAGCAGCAGCTGATGGAACTGCAACAGAAGCAACTTCTGAAGGTCAAGAATAAATCAATTTGTTTTGATATATCAAAAAGCATTCTGTTAATTCAGGATGCTTTTTTTATTTTTACAAAAAAGATAAATGTGTAGATTTTTACTTAATCTATTTAAATCAAATAAACCTTCAATTGTAATTGAAGAAGACTCTATGAAAAAATATTTAATCGTCGGACTAGGAAATATTGGTAATGAGTATACAAATACTAGGCATAATATAGGGTTTAAAGTTCTAGACTTTTTAGCCTCTAAAGAATCATTAATTTTTGAAACTCAAAAATTAGGAGACGTAACAGTTTATAAGTTTAAAGGTCGTCAATTTATATTGCTTAAGCCAAGTACGTATATGAATTTAAGTGGCAAATCTGTTTTATATTGGCTTACAAAAGAAAATATTCCAATGGAAAATTTATTGATAATTACTGACGATTTAAATCTCCCTTTTGGAAGTATAAGACTAAAAACTAAAGGAAGTGATGGAGGTCATAATGGTTTAAAAGATATTCAAGATAAACTACAAACTACAAATTATAATCGCTTTAGATTTGGCATAAGTGATGCTTTTTCAAAAGGCAGACAAGTGGATTATGTTTTAGGTGAATGGAGCGATGAAGAAAATGAAAAACTATCAGAACGCCTTGAAAAATCTGTAGAACTTATTAAATCTTTTGGTACTGCAGGTGTTAATATAACTATGAATACTTTTAATGGAACATAAAAAAAGGGAGCTAAATTTTAGCTCCCTTTTAATTTAAAATATTCAATTATTATTTTATAATAATCTTTTTGGTTTCTGTTCTTAATCCATCAGTAACATTAATTAAATACATTCCTGATTGAACATCACCTAATCTTATTACTTGGTTAAAATTCCCATTATTAGTATAACGATTATTAAATACTTTTCTACCTCTTATATCATATACATTAATTCTAATATCATCTCCAGAGTTAGAATTTAGCTTAACCGTAAACTCTCCGTTGTTTGGATTAGGGAAAATTGAGAAAGCAGAAAACTCATTCTCTTCAACACCTAAAGATCCTTGTACACATAAATCAAGTCTAAACTCATTTATTGAACCTCCGTCTAAATTAAAATTATCTCTTACTGTTAATGTCCAATTTCCAGCAGACATTTCTCCATTTATTGTAGATAAATTTCCTTCTGGTCTAAATGTTCCTGTATAAGGAGGAGAACCAGCAGTAATCAATGTAGCAGCACTTTGGTCAAAAAGAGTATTAGTAAAATTATCACCACTTCCTCCATTCCCTGAAGACAAGTCAACAACTGTTCCATTAGGACTAGTTAAAGAAATATCTAAATCTGAAACATATGTATGAGGTATATTAATTCTTACGTTTACGTCTGTAACAGGAAAGTTTGGTGCAATGTTAATTACAGATGTATAGGTATTAGCTCCTGAAGGTGAAATTGCTATTGGAGTATCTGTAGCTGTATAAGATGCACAAGTAACATTCTCGGTTGTAAAACTAAATACACTAGATGCTGCTGCAGTTGCACAAGTATTAGAAGCTGTTACTCTCCAATAATATTGGGTATTTGCAGATAGTGATGTTGTATATGTGGTGTTTGTTACTGTAGCTGAATTAACAATATTAGTAAAAGCTGCGTCTGTAGCAACCTCTACTAAATAGTTTTGAGCATTTGCAACTGAGTTCCATGTTAAATTCCCAGCAGCTGGTACATTTGTTGCGCCATTTGCAGGAGTAGCTAAAGTCGCTGCAGCTAATGAATTACTAAACACATTTAAAGTTACATTTGTTGTTTTTGTTGTTGATGTAGCCGTACCTACTGCTGTAATTGTATAATTACCTGGAGCTACAGAACCAATATTAGAAACCGTCATAGTAACTGGAGTCCCATCTGCTGAAGCAGATGTTGGTGAAAACGTTACGTTTGCACCTGCAGGAACATTAGTTGCTGAGAATGTTGTTGTTTCAGAAAACCCATTATATGCATTATATGTAAAATTATAAACTGCATTATTTGGTTGACAAACAGTAACATTAGAAGATGCAAAATTCATCAAAAATTCAGTTGTTTGAATTTGAAAGTTTGAGCTATTTGCTGCAAAAAAGATATTATTAGCTCCTTCAACAATAATACGTGCTTGTGAAGTTACATTGTTTGGTACTGTAACATTATAAGATCCATTATTAGGAACATTAGATGCTAAAACTATTGGAAAGGTTAATCCACCATCTGTTGATAATAATATATTAACATTTGCTGTATTTACTGGAGCAACATTTGTATTTGCAACATTCCAAGTCACTGTTTGAGATGAGCCTACAAACCAAATCACATTAGATGTTTGTGATGTTACAGTAAAGGGTCCTGATGCTCCATCAACTGTAATTCGCATCAAATCAAAACTAGTCTGACCGTTCAATCCAGTTGCAGTAGGTTGTCTATCCCTAACTGTTAAAGCCCAATTCATAGTTCTTGCAACACTAGGAACAGTTTCCCAAGCGGAATTAATCGTTGGGTTTGTTTGTGTTAGTTGCCCTGCAATTACTCTACTCAACCTTGGAATATATCTGTTTGGAGAAGTTGTTGGAGGTAAAGATCTATTCATTGATCCAGATGTAAGGGTTGGTCCAAAATTAGTATTTGTTACATTTCCTGAATCTGTTTGCTCCCAACAATACCTAAGTACATCACCAGCATTGGCGTCTGTGGCAGAACCTCTTAATACATATGCCGTCCCTCTTGGAATAACATAATCACTTCCAGCGTTTGCAACAGGAGGGCTATTTGTAATTACTCCTGGCGAATTACTTTGCCAACAAGTTCTTGTAACTAATCTATTTAATATCTGATTAATACTATGGTAGTGAAAGTATGGATCACTATTTGATTGTACATTGTTTGCCCCAGTAATCCCTGCATAAGCCATAATTGTTGAACCACTTCCTGGTTCCGCATTTACCCCAGTCCCTTCTGTATTAAAAGCAAATGTATGATTTGCACCCATTTGGTGGCCAATCTCATGTGCTACGTAATCAATGTCAAAAGTATCTCCAGCTGGAATATTATTAGACGGTGAAGTATAAGCACTCCCTTTTTGGTTATTAACACATACACATCCTATACAACCTGCATTACCTCCACCCCCAGAAGCACCAAATAAATGACCTATATCATAATTTGCTTCTCCAATAACCGAAGTTAATGTACTTTGTAGTTCTCCATTCCAAGCTCCAGCTGTTCCAGCAGGAGCGTCAGAGTATGGGTCTGTAGATGCATTTGTATATATTACACTAGTTGTATTTGCGATTACTAAAAAGGTCACAGCCATATCAGTTTCAAATGTTTCATTAACTCTAGTTATAGATGCATTTATCGCTGCTAACGCTGTTGGGACAGTACCTCCATGATATGCAGTATATTCACCTGTTACAGAAACTGCTAATCTAAACTTACGTAATGTTTGATCATTAGCATCTCTGTTGAGTAATGAAGAATCTAAGTTTGCTTCTTTTGAAAACTCATCAATTGTTGCACAATTAAAACCTTCAGTATAATTCTCCCCTCTTGCGAGTCTATTATAAACAATATATTTTTGAGCATCTCCATTTACTGGCTGCATAAACACAGTTGGTTTATCTAAATAGCTAATCATAGTTTCAACCCCTTTTGGAGAAATACTCATGCGTAATCTTGTACCAGAATCATTAACTCCCACATACGATTTAATGTCTGGAAATTGTGCTGAAAGTTCTGCATCAAAAACTGGTGCTTCCAACATCCTAAATGTTTCTAAAACACCTTCTTCATTAGGAACATTAATAAATGTTGTAGATACTTGATTACTTTCTCTTAAAGGCGCATTGACTAATGCTTGCCTAAATGCTTCGAAGTCTAATTGAAATACTTCGTAGTGTTTTTCATTCAATTCACTAATCGGTATTGTATTTAAACTTCCATTTGAGGTACTTTTTTGCCAAAATTTTGTCTGACCGAAAACAGAAAATCCAATTAATAAAACTGCTAATGTAAAAACATAATGTAGTTTTGTTTTCATAATATTACTTTTGTTAATTATATAAGCTATAAAATTAAGTTTTTTTTAGTAAAAACTAGCTAGACTTCAATTTTTTATGAAAAAAAATATCAACTTCACAAACTATAATAATAGTAACGCTACTATTGTCACTATTGGCACTTTTGATGGTGTTCATATTGGTCATCAAAAAATTATTAAAAGATTAGTTGATATTGCTCATAAAAAACATTTAAACTCGGTTGTGCTTACTTTTTTCCCGCACCCAAGAATGGTTTTGCAAAACAATAATGATATTAAGCTTTTAAACACTATTGAAGAACGTGAAACAATTTTATCTGATTTAGGCCTAGACTATTTGGTTGTTAAAACGTTTACTAAAGAATTTGCAAATCTTTCAGCCGAAGAATTTGTTAAAAATATACTAGTTGATAAATTAAATGCTAAACACATTATAATAGGCTATGACCATCGTTTTGGTAAAGGCAGAAGTGCAAATATTGATGATTTAAAGAGTTTTGGAAAGCAGTATAATTTTGAAGTTGAAGAAATATCTGTTCAAGACATTGAAGATGTGTCTGTAAGTTCAACCAAAATACGAAATGCACTTAATGATGGAGATATATTAACTGCCAACACCTATTTAGGATATAATTTTTACATTACAGGTAAAGTAGTTAAAGGCAAAGGGTTGGGTAGAAAAATAGGATTCCCTACAGCTAACATAGAGATAGCTGAAGATTATAAGCTCATACCAAAAAATGGCGTTTATGTGATTAAAACATCAATTGAAAACAAGTTAGTTTATGGCATGATGAACATAGGCATGAACCCAACTGTTAATGGAACAAAGAAAACTATTGAAGCTCATTTTTTTAATTTCAATAATGATATTTATAATCAAACATTAAAAATAGAATTCGTAGCTAGACTTCGTGATGAGCAAAAATTTGAATCTGTTGAGTTACTTAAAAAACAACTAAAGCTTGATGAAAAAAATGCAAAAGTTTTTATTTAAACATATAGACAATAGTGCTTTAATTGTTTTTAGAATCATTTTTGGGCTACTAATTTTTTTAGAAAGTGTTGGCGCAATTTTTACTGGTTGGGTAAAAAGAACTCTTATTGAGCCTCAATTTACCTTCTCTTTTATTGGTTTTGAATGGTTGCAACCACTTCCTGGAAATTGGATGTATGCTTTTTATGCTATTATGGGTCTTTTTGGGCTTATGGTAATGATTGGTTACAAGTACAGAATAAGTATGATTGCATTTACGCTTATGTGGTCAGCAACATATTTTATGCAAAAAACCTCTTACAACAATCATTACTATTTATTAATGCTATTGAGTGCTATTATGGTATGTATGCCTGCAAACAAATATGCATCCATAGACGCAAAACAAAATCCAAGTATTGAAAGTGTTTCTATGCCTCAGTGGTGCAGAGTTGTATTTATTTTACAAATGTTTATTGTTTACACATATGCATCAATAGCTAAGTTATATCCAGATTGGCTAGACACTTCTGTTGTTGAATTATTAATGGAAAGCAAAAAAGGATACCCTTTGGTTGGTGAATTTCTTCAGATAAAGTCAGTTCATTATTTCATTGCTTATGGTGGCATTTTATTTGATGGTTTAATAATTCCTTTATTATTATGGAAACCAACAAGAAAATGGGCTTTTTTCGCTTCTATTTTCTTTCATTTGTTCAACTCAATTGTCTTTCAAATTGGAATTTTCCCTTTTCTATCTTTAGCATTTGCACTTTTCTTTTTTGAACCAAAAACAATTCAACAATTGTTTTTAAAAAAGAAACCATTTTACTCTGAGGCTGAAATTATAGTACCAAAATATAAAACGGCATTTCTAACTGTTTTCATAACTTATTTTGTGATTCAAATTGGATTACCTTTACGTCATTGGTTTATTAAAGATGATGTATTATGGACCGAAGAAGGGCATCGTTTGTCGTGGCGAATGATGTTAAGAGCTAAAAGTGGTTATACTTATTTTAGAGTTGTTGACACAAAAACAAATGTTGAAATTCCAATAAAACTAGAAGATTACTTAACAAAAAAACAAGTAAGAACTATCTCAACTAAGCCTGATGTAATTTGGCAGTTTGCACAGTATTTAAAGAGATCATTTGCCAAAAAAGGAATGGATGTAAAAGTATACGCAAATACAACAATAAAGGTAAATAATGGCGAACTCAAACCACTTATTAATTCTGAGGTAGACCTAGCAAATACCAAATGGAATGCTTTTAAACATAACGATTGGATTTTACCTTCAAAATAGCACCATATTTTGTTTCGCTCGTTATAAAAACTTATTACTTTTGCTTTTCAAATTAAAATTATGCTACAAGTACCATTTATTAGAGAAAACAAAGACGCAGTAATCAAAGGATTAGCAAAGAGAAACATTGATGCTACTCAAATGATTAATGATGTTATTGATTTAGATGAAGACAGAAGGGGTTTACAAACTCAATTAGACAATATCTTAGCAGAATCTAATAGTTTATCCAAAGAGATAGGCAACTTGTATAAATCTGGCGAAACTCAAAAGGCCAATATTCTAAAAGAAAAAACGAGTCAGCTTAAAGAAGATTCAAAAGCACTTAATGAGCAGCTTAATGAAAAAGCAGAAGCATTAAACCAATTGTTATATAAAATTCCTAACGTTCCAAACACATTAGTGCCTTCAGGAAATAGTGAAGATGATAATGAAGAAGTTTTTAGAAAAGGTGATATTCCTGTATTACATAAAGATGCAATTCCGCATTGGGAGTTAGCTAAAAAATATGATATTATCGATTTTGAGCTTGGTAACAAAATTACTGGAGCTGGCTTCCCTGTTTACAAAGGAAAAGGAGCTCGCTTACAGCGTGCTCTAATAGCTTACTTTTTAGATAAAAATACAGCTGCAGGTTACACAGAATATCAATTACCTCATTTAGTAAATGAAGCTTCAGGTTTTGGAACTGGACAATTACCTGATAAAGAAGGGCAAATGTATCATGTTACTGAAGATAATTTATACTTAATACCAACTGCCGAAGTACCAGGAACCAATATTTTTAGAGACGAATTACTTAATGAAAGTGATTTACCTATAGGTATAACTGGATACACACCTTGCTTTAGACGTGAAGCTGGAAGTTATGGTGCACATGTAAGAGGTTTAAATCGTTTACATCAGTTTGATAAAGTTGAAATATTACGTGTTGAGCATCCTTCTCGTTCTTATAAAGCATTAGACGAAATGGTTGAACATGTAAAAATGATTCTTGATGAACTTAAATTACCTTACAGAATCTTACGTTTGTGTGGTGGTGATTTAGGATTTACATCTGCATTAACTTACGATTTTGAAGTGTTCTCAACTGCACAAGACCGTTGGTTAGAAATTTCATCTGTATCAAATTTTGAAACATTTCAAGCAAATCGCTTAAAGCTACGTTTTAAAAATAGCGATGGTAAAAATGAGTTAGCTCATACACTTAATGGCAGTTCATTAGCACTACCAAGAGTTCTTGCAGGTATTTTAGAAAACTATCAAACTGAAGATGGTATTAAAATTCCTGATGTTTTAGTGCCATATACAGGGTTTGAAAAAATATAATTTGTAAGAATTTTCATTTGATTATCTGTTGAAATGCAAAAAAAAGGTGTCGTTTAACGATTTTTTGCTGTTTTCTTTTGATTTTTAGTAAATATTTTTGAAGTTAGTATTCTCATAAATAATCAACCTACTTATGAAAAATATTATGCGAATCGTTTTACTAGTATCATTAGTCATTTTGGTTAGTAAAATTTTATTTTAACGTTACAGGCATTTAGTGCTACGATAATAAAAAATGCCAAATCAGGATAATTGAATCATTTTTAAAAAAATAATGATTAATAGCACATTTATTTTGCTTGGTAATGCCCAAACTTTTGTTTGGGCATTTTTTTATAATAACATTCACAATAAGAGTTATAGCATTTGTTATATTTACATAAACTTAGTTTTATGAAATGCCGACAACCACATATTTGGATGCCAAAAAAGATAATTTAGGCATTGCATCTGACCAATAAAAAAGCAAATAAATGTTAACAGATGAATAAGATTTTTCTTTTTATAGCACTATTATTTAGCTCGATGTTATTTTCACAAGATGAAGATCAACAACGTGCTGATTCTTATTTTAAAGATGGTGAGTTTGAAAAAGCATTAATAATTTATCAAAAACTATACGACCAAAATGCCAATAGCAGTAAGTACTTATTTCAGCTTATAAAAACACAACAACAATTAGAACAATACGAAATAGTTAGAAAAACTCTTCTTCAAAAAGTTGAACGCATTAAAAACCCTGTTTATTTAATAGAATTAGGTTACAATTATCAACTAATGGATAGCACCCAACTTGCTGAAAAATATTATGATGAAGCTATTCTAAAAGTTGATGAAAACCCAAGTTTTGCCTACATGATAGCGTCTCAGTTTGAAGACCATTCGTTATTAGACAACGCCATTACTACCTACAAAAAAGCAGCAGAATTAAATCCTGAATTTAATTTTAATATTCAGTTAGCTCGTATTTATGGTGAACAAGGTGACATTGAAAATATGTTCTCTAATTATATTGATTATATAGAAACAAAACCAGATTTTATAAATACTGCCAAAAGAGCTTTTAGCGATTTTGTTTCTGAAAACAAAGACAACGAAAACAACCTTATTTTAAAAAAATTATTATTAAAAAAAATTCAACTTCAACCAGATGAGTATTGGTATGATTTATTAAGCTGGTTGTTTAATCAAGAGAAAGAGTTTGACAAAGCCTTTACTCAAGAAAAAGCGTTATATAAAAGAAACCCAGAAAGTTTAAGTAGAATTATTGAGCTTGCAGTTACTACTATTAACGAAAAACAATATAATACTGCCCAAGAAATTTTTAATTACATATTAGAAAACACTCAGGATATAGAAACCAAACTCATTGCTCATCAATATTTATTAGAAATTGAAACTACTTTAGCAACTGAAAAAGATTATGCTAATATTGATAAAAAATACAACGCGCTATTTAATCAATATGGGAAATATGAGCAAACAACAGGATTGCAATTAGCATATGGTGATTTTTTAGCATTTAACCTTAAAAAGCCTGAAGAAGCTAGTAATTTTATAAAACAAAGCCTAAAACTAAAATTACCTGCTTTTCAAGAAGCTACATTTAAATTAAAATTAGGCGATATTTTAGTCTTCCAAGAAAAATTTAATGAAGCCTTAATTTATTATACACAAATTCAAGCCAATTTAAAAAACAGTACAATCTCTCAAGAAGCTCGTTTTAAAGTCGCTAAAACTAGTTATTATAAAGGTGATTTTGATTGGGCAGAAACCCAACTTAAAATATTAAAATCTTCAACATCGCAGCTTATAGCAAATGATGCTCTAGACTTAAAGCTTTTAATTTCAGACAACAAATATGATGACTCTTTACATGTTGCTCTTAAGCTATATGCTAAAGCTGATCTCATGGCATTTCAAAACAAAAACGACGAAGCTATTTCATTATTAGATAAAATATTAACAGAACACAAAGGCGAAAGCATTGAAGATCAAGCGCTATTTATGCAAGCGCAACTTTTTGAAATTAAAAAACAATACGATAAAGCCATTGTTAATTATCAAATGATTATTGCTAATTATAAAGATGATATTTTAGCTGATGATGCATATTACTTTTTAGGTGAATTATATAATAATTTATTAGCAGAACCTGAAAAGGCTAAGGGCTTTTATGAACGCATTATTTTTGACCATAAAGACAGTATTTATTTTGTTGAGGCAAGAAAAAAATACAGAATGCTTCGTGGTGATGCCATAAATTAATTAACTAATGATAGCTGAAACCAACCGACTTATCATATCTAAAATTACTTTAGATGATGCAGCTTTCTTTTTGGAACTTGTAAACACTCCTAATTTTATAAAATATATTGGAGATAGAAATCTTAAAACAGTTGAAGATGCAAAAACGTATCTAAAAAATGGAACTCTAAAAAGCTATAAAGACTTTGGGTTTGGGTTTTATAAACTCTTACTAAAGGAAGAAAACAATAAAGTCATAGGAACTTGTGGCCTTGTAAAAAGAGAACAATTAGACAATGTAGATATTGGTTTTGCAATGCTACCTAATTATGAAGGAAAAGGGTTTGGGTATGAATCTTGTATTGCTGTTTTAAAATTAGCTAAAGAGCAATTTAAATTAAATAAAATTTTAGCCATTACCTTACCAACAAATAATAATTCTATTAAACTATTAGAAAAAATAGGCTTATCTTATGAAAAAAGGGTAAAACCCTTTGAAGATGATGAAGAACTCCTGTTATTTGCAAAAAACTTAAATACATGATTATATACAATGTTACTTCAAATATAGATGAGAGCGTACATGAACAATGGTTAGTATGGATAAAAGAACATATTCCTCATGTACTTGCAACTGGCTGTTTTATTGAAGCCAAACTAACTCGTGTGCTTGTTGAAGAAGATTTAGGAGGTGCAACTTACTCTGTTCAATACAGAGCAAATTCGCGTGAAGATTTAGAGCGTTATTATAAAACCTATGCAGATGCTTTACGTCAAGAAGCATTTAAACGTTTTGCTGACAAAGTATTGGCTTTCAGAACCGAGTTGGAAGTTATTGATGAATATTCGGTAACAATAAACTAAACATGACTGTAAAAGCAAAAAAACATTTAGGGCAACACTTCTTAAACGATGAATCCATTGCAGAAAAAATTGCAGACTCACTATCGCTTAAAGGCTACAACCATGTCTTAGAAATTGGTCCTGGAATGGGAGTTTTAACTAAATATTTGCTCAAAAAAAAAACGACAACTCATGTTATTGAGATTGACAGCGAATCGGTTGAATATCTTCAGGCAAACTACCTCAACCTTGCTGATAGAATTATTGAAAAGGATTTTTTAAAATACGATTTAAACGAAGTTTTTAATGGCGAGTCTTTTGCTATAATAGGTAATTTCCCGTATAATATTTCGTCTCAAATACTTTTTAAAACATTAGAAATGCGCAATCAAATTCCTGAGTTTTCAGGAATGTTTCAAAAAGAAGTTGCCTTGCGCATTTGTTCTAAAGAAGGTAGTAAAGTATATGGCATATTGTCGGTATTAACACAAGCATTTTATGATGCTGAGTATTTGTTTACTGTGCCACCAAATGTTTTTAATCCACCTCCAAAAGTAGATTCTGGAGTTTTACTTCTTACTAGAAAAGAAAATTACACACTACCATGTGATGAATCTTTATTTTTCAGAGTGGTTAAAACAGGGTTTCAACAACGAAGAAAAACACTTCGTAACAGTTTAAAAACATTCAATTTATCAGATAATTTAAAAGCAAATGTTATCTTTGACAAACGTCCTGAACAATTATCAGTCAAAGAATTCATTACACTTACACAATTAATTGAAAAGGATGCCTAACCATAAAATTATATCGTAGTTGGCTGAAGAAAAAGAAAACATACAATTTGAATTAACAGACGAACTTATTGAGAGAGTAGAGTTACTTATCGAACAAAAAAACGATAAAGAGCTTCGCAAACTCCTTAATGAGTTTCACTATGCTGATATTGCCGAAATTCTTGATGAAGTCGATCTAGAAGAGGCAATGTATGTTATCAAATTGCTGGATTCTGAAACTACTTCAGATGTGTTGATGGAGCTCGATGAAGACAATCGAGAAAAAGTACTTCGTAATCTTTCAGCAAAAGAAATTGCCGAAGAAATTGAAGAGCTAGATACTGATGATGCTGCCGATATTATTGCCGAATTACCAGAAAATCGTCAACAAGAAGTTATCTCTCAAATTGAAGACGAAGAACATAAGGCCGAAATTACTGAGCTTTTAGCTTACGACGAAGATACAGCTGGTGGACTCATGGCAAAAGAGCTTGTAAAGGTTTACGAAACCTGGACAGTGGCTGGTTGTTTACGACGCATTAGAGGTCAAGCTAAAGATGTTACAAGAGTTCACTCTATTTATGTAGTAAACAAACAAAATAAACTTATTGGTCGTTTATCATTAAAAGATTTAATCGTAGCTAAAAGTGACGAAAAAATTGCAGATATATACATTACTAGTGTTGATTATGTATATGTAGATGACGATGTTGAAGACGTAGCAAAAGTAATGTCTAAATACGATTTGGAAGCCATTCCTGTAGTCGATGAAAATATGACATTATTAGGTCGTATTACCATTGATGATATCGTCGATGTATTAAAAGAAGAAGCCGATAAAGACTACCAATTAGCAGCAGGTATTACTAGCGATGTAGAAGCCGATGATAGTATTTGGGAACTCACTAAAGCACGATTACCTTGGTTACTTATAGGTATGTTTGGAGGTATAGGAGCTGCAAGTATCATTAATGGATTTAGTGATGCCATGCTTAAGTTTCCAGCCTTATTAATGTTTATTCCACTCATTCAAGCAACAGCAGGTAATGTAGGTGTACAATCATCAGCAATTGTTGTTCAAGGTTTAGCAAACGATACTATAGATGGTAATATATTAAACAGACTCCTCAAAGAATTTATGTTAGGTTTAGTTAATGGTCTTGCTATTGCATGTGTAGTTTTAGTAATAAGTCATTTTGCATTCAACACAACATATCACGAATCTTTAACCATCTGTATTGCTCTTATTGCAGTTATTATTATGGCAGCATTAATAGGCACGTTTATCCCAATATTTTTAGATAAAAGAGGCATCGATGCAGCAGTCGCTACAGGACCATTTATTACCACAAGTAATGATGTTTTTGGCATCTTAATGTACTTTATGATTGCAAAATTTATTTTAGGTTTTTAAGTTTTAATGGCGTTACCTTTCAGGTCGTGCTATCCATTACAATCTTTTTGCTCGAAACTCTCAAAAAGGATTTCCATTGCTATCACTAACGCAAAACTTCGTAAATTTACAAGATGAAAACAATCAATATCAAAGACAAATTCTCAAAATTTGATAAAAATTGGCATCCACATCAAATTGCTTTAGTCGATAATATGCAAGTTATTTTAGCAAAGCTAAAAGGCGAGTTTGTGTGGCATAGTCACGACAATGAAGATGAACTTTTTCAGGTTGTAAAAGGTACATTATATATGCAATTTCGTGATCGAACAGAAATTGTTAATGAAGGCGAAATTATTGTAGTTCCAAAAGGTGTTGAGCATAATCCTATGACAAAAAATAACGAAGAAGTACATGTGTTACTTTTCGAAAAACTAACAACTGCTCATACTGGTAATGTACAACACGAAAAAACTCAAACACATTATCCAAAAATATAAATGAAAATTCTTCATCTAGATACTAATCATCAATTACTCATTAGCCAATTAAACGATTTAGGCTTTGTTAATGACGAAGATTACACCTCATCAAAAGATGCCATCGAAAAAAAAATTCAAAATTACGATGGTATTATTATTAGAAGTCGATTTAGTATAGACAAAACATTTCTAGATGCGGCAACTAATTTAAAATTTATAGGACGCGTAGGTGCAGGATTAGAAAACATAGATTGCGATTATGCCACTAAAAAAGGTATAACACTCATTGCAGCTCCAGAAGGCAACAGAAATGCAGTAGGCGAACACGCTTTAGGAATGTTGTTATCATTATTCAACAAGCTCAATAAAGCAGATAGAGAAGTCAGAAACGGACTTTGGCAACGTGAAGCCAATAGAGGTGTTGAGCTCGACGGTAAAACTATTGGTCTAATTGGTTATGGCAATATGGGAAAAGCCTTTGCAAAAAAATTACTTGGTTTTAATGTAGAAGTACTTTGTTATGACATAAAAGAATATGTTGGAGATAAAAATGCCAAACAAGTCACGCTTAAAGAACTGCAAGAACAAGCAGATGTTTTAAGCATACACACACCACAAACACCACAAACTGTAGGAATGATAAACACGGCGTTTATCAATCAATTTAAAAAATCATTTTGGTTTATTAATACTGCTAGAGGCAAAAGCGTTGTTACTAAAGATTTGGTTGCTGCATTACAATCAGGTAAAATATTAGGTGCTGGTTTAGATGTTTTGGAGTATGAAAAGTCATCGTTTGAAGATATGTTTTCATCTCAAATGCCTGAAGCATTTCAATACTTAATAAAAGCAGAAAATGTATTACTCACACCTCATGTTGCAGGTTGGACCATTGAAAGCAAAGAAAAATTAGCACAAACTATTGTAGATAAAATAAAGGCTAAATTTTGTTAACTTTATAACTATAAAACCAAAACAATGCAATACAAAGCTAATACACCTGAAGATTATATAAATCAAGTTCCTGAAGAACGTAAAGAAGCACTCAAAAATTTACGTAACATTATAAAAAAAAGCCTCCCAAAAGGTTTTGAAGAAGGCATACAATATGGCATGATTGGTTATTATGTGCCTCATAGTATTTATCCCGATGGCTATCATTGCACACCATCTGAACCATTACCATTTATGAGTTTTGCTTCTCAAAAAAATTCAGTCAACTTATATCATAGTGGTATATATGCAGTCCCAAAAATTAACGAATGGTTTGTAAATGAATATCCTAAACACTGCAAGCGCAAACTCGATATGGGAAAAAGCTGTATTCGTTTTAAAAATGTTGATGAAATCCCTTTAGATTTAATCGCTGAACTATGTACTAAAATGACAGTTGACGAATGGATTACTGTCTATGAAAAAGCATTAAAAAAATAATTGAAATGAAAAAAAGAGTTACAGGAATTGGTGGATTATTCTTTAAAAGTAAAGATCCAAAAGCATCTAAAGATTGGTACAAAAAACATTTAGGTTTTAACACCGACGATTATGGCTGCACTTTTTGGTGGAAAGACAAAGAAGGCAATGATTGTTCAACACAATGGAGCCCGTTTGCTGAAGACACTAAATATTACGAGCCTTCAAAAAAAGACTTCATGTTTAACTATCGTGTAGAAAATTTGGTTGAATTATTAGCAGCTTTAAAAGAAGAAGGTGTTACCATAGTTGGAAAAATGGAAGAATATGATTACGGAAAATTTGGTTGGATTTTAGATAATGATGGTAATAAAATAGAACTTTGGGAGCCTGTAGATAAGGCGTTTTTGTAACAAAACACAAATAGATGTTACTTATAAGTTGAATACTTATTTTTAATAAACAATTATAAAAAGATAAGTTCAAAATTAAAAAAATAAATTATTGTATTTTCTTTTTTTATTACCTTTAAACAACTAACCTTAAACACATTAAAATGTCTGACGAAAAAAAATTAAGCGACGACCTAAATGACATGTTAGGCGATGCAAAAGAAGGAGCAAAAAAAGCTGCGCATAAAGCTGAAGAGTTTGCTGACGAAGCTAAAGAAAAAGCCAAAGAATTTGCTAATGAGGCAAAAGAAACATTTACCGAAATTTCAAAAGACGGAAAAAATGTAGCAATAATAGCACACTTAACTTTAATTGGTTGGGTTATCGCATTAATTATGAATAACGGTAACAAAACAGAATTAGGCTCTTTTTATATTAGACAAGTATTAGGTATAATTATTCTTGCGCTATTATCTTGGATTCCTCTTTTAGGATGGATTATTGGTTTTGTGTGTTTTATAATGTGGATTATGAGTTTAATCAGTGCTATAAATGGTGAGAAAAAACCAGTATTTTTATTAGGCGAACAATTTCAAGATTGGTTTAAATCTTTATAATAAATTAAGACCATAATTAATAGTTATGGTTTTTATTTAAATTTTATCATCGTAATATTGCAATATTACATTTTTATCGTATATTTGCCTTATAATTAAATAATATGGGAGCATCTAAAGTTGATATTTACTCTGCCGAAATAAACGATATGGCAACAATTGCCAAAGTGTTTGCGCATCCTGCTCGTGTAGCTATTTTGCAATATATAAGTAAACAAGAAGGCTGCATTTGTAATGATATTGTAGATGAAATTGGCTTATCGCAACCTACAATTTCCCAGCATCTTAAAGTTATAAATGAAGCTGGCTTACTAAAAGGAAATTTTGTTGGTAAAAGCATTTGCTATTGCCTTAACATTAATCGTTTTCAAGAATTTCAAGAATTATTTAACTCATTTTTTAATAAAACAAAATCTAACTGCTGCTAGCCGATAATCGGCTTTTGGCAGTTCACTCAACAGTAAAACAAAGAATTAACTCAAGTAATTATGAAAACACAAGAATTATTTAATATACTAGAACAAAATCAAGACAAATCACTTCTTTTTGAATATGCTCCTAAACAATTAGTAGGTGCTAACTATCATATAACAGAAGTAAAACACCTAACAATCGATTCGGTTGATTGTGGCGCTCAAACAGATGCTTGGAAAGAGACTGTTATTCAACTTTGGGAAAGCCCTTTAGAGCTTGGTAAAACAGAATACATGACTGTTTACAAAGCTTTAGGAATACTTAAAAAAGTAGGCAAAATGAAACCTTATGTTTTAGATGCTGAAGTTAAATTTGAATATAGTAATGCATCATTTCATACTGCTCAACTATTTGTTAACGATTACGAAATACAAAACAATAATTTAATACTTAAGTTAGCTGTTGAAAAAACCGATTGCAAAGCAAAAACAATTTGCGGTGTTGTTGATACGGTTAAAGAAATGGTTAAAAGCGAAGAGCCTTGTTGCTCACCAGAAGGTAATTGTTGCTAAACAAATGAGTATTACAATAAGACCATTAGTAAAAAACGATTGGGATTCGGTTTCAAAAATTTATTCCGAAGGTTTAGCCACAGGAATAGCAACCTTTGAAACCGAAATTCCTGATTGGGAAGAATGGAATTCAAAGTATATTGAGTCTTGCCGAATTATAGCAGAAAAAGACAATCAGGTTGCAGGCTTTGCAGTTTTATCATTGGTTTCTAAACGTGAAGTTTATAAAGGTGTTGCCGAAATTACTTTATATATTGGTAAAGATTTTAGAGGTCAGCATATTGGTGAAACACTACTAAATACTCTTATTACAGAAAGTGAAAACAATGGATTTTGGACTCTAAATGCAGCCATTTTTTCTGAAAATATTGCAAGCATTAACTTGCACAAAAAATGTGGTTTTAGGGTTGTTGGTATAAGAGAAAAATTAGGACAACGTCATGGCAAATGGCATGACAATTATTTATTAGAAAAACGAAGTAAAAAAACTGGAATTGATATGAAAAACATATTAGTGCTTTGCACAGGAAACTCATGTAGAAGCCAAATGGCTCATGGTTATTTAAACAAATTAGCAAAAGGAAAAGCTACTATTTATAGTGCAGGTATTGAAACACATGGGTTAAATCCTGGAGCCGTTTCAATAATGAAAGAAGATGGTATAGACATCTCTAATCACACCTCAAACCATGTTGATGAATACTCAAACATAAATTTTGATTACATTATAACTGTTTGCGATCATGCTAATGAAAATTGCCCTTTTATACCAAGCAAAAATGCTTTAAGGCTACATCATAACTTTTTTGATCCATCAAAAGTGGTTGGTACAAATGACGAAAAACATGCTGCTTTTTTAAAAGCCAGAAATGAAATTAAATCGTATTGTGAAGAGTTTGTAGAAAAGTATTTAAACGTCTAAACTGTCTCCATTTTCAGAAAACTTGCGTTCCATTTCTGCTTGAAACTCTTCTAGTACAGGCTTTACAGTGCTTTCTGGTAAGTCGGCTATACGTATATACATTAAACCATCTACTGCATTGTTAAATAGCGGATCAACGTTAAACGCTACTACTTTTGCATTTTGTTTGATGTACTTTTTGATTAATACAGGTAATCGCAAACTGCCTGGTTCTAATTCATCAATAATTTTATCAAACTTCATTAAGTCAGCCTCAGTTTCATCAAACACAAAATCTTTATCAGCATCTTTAAGCTTCACCTTAAATTCTTTCTTTGGATGCACATATTGCGCAACATAAGGATCGTAATAATGAGATTTCATAAACTCAATCATTAACGATTTAGAAAAATTGGTAAACTTGTCACTTATCGTTACACCTCCTATTAGATATTTATGTTCTGGATAACGCAATGTTGTATGTACAATACCTTTCCATAATAAAAACAAAGGCATTGGTTTTTGCTGATATTCGCTAATAATGAAAGCTCTACCCATTTCAATAGATTCGCTCATCATTTTGTATAATTCTGGTTCAAAACGGAACAAATCCTGAAGATAAAAACCATCTATACCATACTCGGCAAATATTTTTGAGCCTAGTCCCATTCGGTATGCACCTGCAAGCATGTTAGTGTCTTTATCCCATAAAAACATGTGGTGATAATAGGTATCAAAAGGGTCCAAATCTATTGCTTCATTAGTGCCTTCACCAACTTCTCTAAACGTTATTTCACGAAGTCTACCAATCTCTCGCATAATGTTAGGGATGGCTTTAGCATTTGTTAAAAACACTTCGTAGTTTTTACTTTCTAACAATCTGGCATCACTATCTCGTAAGGCTTGAACTTCACTTTTCATAGCCTCAACACTAACAGGAGTAACTATGTTTTTAATTGGCTTTGGTACTTTTAAAGTAGAAGAAATATTACTTAATAAATTGTCGTCTTTATCATCAAAAGAGTTTGCCAACATATAGGTTTTCTTTCTTAAAAATTCAGAAAATTCCTGAAGGGTTGTATGCTCTTTTTGGTCGTTAACTGTAATAGGTTTTCCTATTCTTACTTTAATAGTTCTTCGTTTTTGAGTTAACAATTCCGAAGGTAATTTAGCAGTCCTAAACGTATCGCTTATTTTAGAAAGCTTATAAAACAACTTACTGTTTTTCGCATGAAAGTAAATAGGCACAACAGGAACTTCTGCTTTTTGTATTAACTTCATTGCGGCTTCTTCCCAAGGCTTGTCTATTACTAATTTTCCATCTCTGTAAGTTGATACTTCTCCAGCAGGAAACACTCCTAATGGATGCCCTTCTCTTAAATGAAGAATTGCATTTTTAAAACCAGCAACACTAGATTTAGCGTCCTTGTGATCTTCAAAAGGATTAACTGGCATTATGTATGGCTTTAAAGGCTCTATACGATGTAATAAAAAATTAGCGATGATTTTAAAATCTTCACGCTGTTCAACCATTAACTTTAATAGTAAAATACCATCAATTCCTCCTAACGGATGGTTAGAAACAGTAATATAAGCACCATCTTTGGGCAATCGTTTTAGATCTTCTTCTGGAATTTCAAATTTAATTTGAAACTCATTTAAAATACCATCTAAAAACTCTACATCATTAAGGTGTTTGTTGCGGTTATAAATTTTATTGAGCGTAGATATTTTGAGTACTTTCATAAGTATCCATCCACAAAAAGTTCCGAAAATGCCATACTTATCTGTTTTAATAGCTTTAGCTACTTCTTTGGCTGAAACTAATCCTATATCTTGTTGCTTGGTCATGTGTGTAAAAGTAATAAAATGTTATTTAGTAACCATTTGAACTGTTTCTTTGGTTAACTGCTTTAACAACACAGTTTTATCTTTTTCTAATTGGTCTATGTCTTCTTGATTGTAATGTCTAATAGTATATAAAGATACATTATCGTTACAGGTAACTTTAAATTTAGCTTTTAAGTGCTGTAGTAATTTATCTAAGTTATTATAAATATTATCTACACAAACCGAGAAGCTAATTGCCGAATTTTGTATTACATCTACTTTCATTTTATAGAGGTGTAGTAGAGCAAAAATTTCACTTATACTTTCTTCAACAATGTAAGAAAAATCTAGTGATGATAATGATATTAATACTTGATTTTTTTTAACTATAAAGCAAGGTATATTAGGCTCAATACCTATACCTTTTTCAACTTTTGTGCCATTGTTTTCAGGCTTTAAAAATGATTTTACGAATAATGGTATTTCTTTACCTTGTAATGGTTGTAATGTTTTTGGATGAATTACAGATGCTCCGTAAAAAGCTAACTCAATAGCTTCGCGATATGAAATTTTATTAAGTAGTTGCGCATTTTCAAAATACCTTGGATCGGCATTTAAAACACCTGGAACATCTTTCCAAATAGTTACACTTTCTGCATTTAAACAATACGCAAAAATTGCTGCTGTATAATCACTTCCTTCTCTACCTAATGTGGTTGTAAAATTGTTACTATCACTACCAATAAATCCTTGAGTGATGTTTAATATACTTTTATCGAATTTTGAAGATATTTGCTGTTGTGTCTCATCCCAGTTAACATTTGCTCGCCTGTAATAATTGTCTGTTTTTATGTATTCTCTAGCATCTAACCAATTATTTTTTATTCCAGTTTCGTTAAGATACTCACTAATTATAGTTGTAGATATTAGCTCGCCATAACCTATTACCTGGTCGTATATAAAATTATAATCTGGTGATTTGTTTCTGTCAAAAAAACTCTTAAGCTCTTCAAATAAACTAGACACTTTTTTAAAAACAGGATGTCTTTCATTAGAAAATAAATCTAACAGAATTTCATTATGATACTTAATGACATCATGTATCGAGCTTTGCAACTCTCCTTTATTATTAAGATAATTATTTATAATTACTTCTATAGCATTGGTTGTTTTTCCCATTGCTGAAACAACTATCAATGTATTTTTATATCCTACTTTTTGTAAAACAGATGATAAATTTTTTACTCCATTTGCATCTTTTACTGATGCGCCTCCAAATTTGAATACTTGCATGTTATAATTTAGATAAATAATCTTTAATTCCTTGTTCGTTTAAATGTACCACATCCCAATCTCGTTTCACATCTGCTCCTTTTTTTTCATAGAATGTGATTGCTGGTTCATTCCAATCTAATACTTCCCAACTTATACGCTTTACACCTAATTGATGCCCAAATTTTATAACCTCATCTAAAAGCGCTGTTCCTAAACCTGTTCCTCTCATTTTTTGACTTACAACCAAATCTTCAAGGTGCAATACTTTTCCTTTCCAAGTAGAATATCTATTGTAAACTAACGCAATACCTTCAATTTTACCTGAAACTTCAGCAACAAAACATTGAAAAGCTGGTCTTGAATTAAATCCATCGTTTTTTAAATCTTCAACAGATATTTCAACTGCATCTGGCTCTTTCTCAAATACTGCTAACTCAGTAATAAGGTCTAGTACCTGAGGCATATCTTTTTCTAAAGCTTTTCTAATAGTGAAGTTCATGATTTATATTTGAAATCAAATATAATGCAAACTATCATATTTTAGACTATTAAACTTTTTCGAAAACGATGTAGTTTGCTAAAAAATACGATATTTGCACAAACTAAATATCTGTACTTCATGTCTCGTAGAAATCAAACTTTAGGCGAATTTATTATTGAAAATCAATCTTCATTTAAATACTCGTCTGGAGAGTTATCAAGGCTAATAAATTCTATACGTTTAGCTGCTAAAGTAGTAAATCATGAAGTGAATAAAGCTGGCTTGGTAGATATTATTGGTGCTGCTGGAGAAACAAACATTCAAGGTGAAGATCAGCAAAAACTAGATGTTTATGCCAATACAAAATTTATTCAGACTTTAAAAAACAGGAATATTGTTTGTGGTATTGCGAGTGAAGAAGAAGACGATTTTATTACTATAAACAGTCAGGATGAAAATAATCAAAATAAATATGTTGTTCTTATTGATCCTTTAGACGGTTCATCAAATATAGATGTAAATGTATCTGTAGGAACTATTTTTTCAATTTACAGACGTGTAACTCCTGTTGGATCTCCTGTTCAGATTGAAGATTTTTTACAACCAGGCAATCAACAAGTAGCTGCTGGATATGTTGTTTATGGAACATCTACGATGCTAGTATATACAACTGGTGATGGTGTAAATGGTTTTACATTAAACCCTGCAATTGGAACCTTCTATTTATCTCACCCAAAAATGAGTTTCCCTGAAAACGGAAAAATTTACTCTGTAAATGAAGGTAATTATATTCATTTTCCTCAAGGTATAAAAAACTATATTAAGTACTGCCAAATGGAAGAAGGCGACAGGCCTTATACCTCTAGATATATTGGTTCTTTGGTATCAGATTTTCATAGAAATATGATAAAAGGTGGTATTTATCTGTATCCGAAAAGCTCTAAAGACTCTGTTGGGAAATTACGTTTACTGTATGAATGCAATCCTATGGCTTTTCTTGCCGAACAGGCTAATGGTAAAGCTAGTGATGGCTTTAATCGTATATTAGACATCCAACCTACAGAACTACACCAACGTGTTCCGTTTATCTGCGGTAGTAAAAACATGGTTGAGAAAGCAGAAGAATTTATGAGGAATGCTTAGCAAAACAAAAACCCTATTTCAATGCCGAAAAATTATCGGGAGAAATAAGGTTTATTTGTAATTGATTAATAGCATTTCAAAAATCGTAAATTAAAACCATACTCTTACAAAAAAACTATAAGTGGTTAAAAAATCTGTATGAATGGTATTTTTTTGATATTCATTGATTTAAGAAACGTTTAAAAAGACAAAAAACCTGTTTCAATGCCAAAATTTTATTGGGAGAAACGAGGCTTATTTGATCTGATTAATAGCACTGTAAAATTACTGATTAACAATCCTTTAAATATTAATATAACACTACGTTTATGTTAAGTAATTGAATACTAACTGTATTTTACTTTTCTTAAAATACGTAACGATTCTTTAAACGTTAAATACATCTCTTCACTATAATCTTTTAAATAAGGTCTTGACTCATTTAGCTTATCAATGGCTTCATGAAATAGATTGAGATAACATATTAAATAGGTTGCTGGAAGGTTTTTTAAATCTTGTTCTTCATTACTTGTTAAGGTTAATCCTTTTTTTAGTTTTTCTAAAATAGCATTATTAGCATTATAAATATGATGCAATACTTTTTTATCAAACTGTGGTGGCTGAAATAATAATTTTGTATCTATATGATAATTAGCATTGTTGCCAAATTGAATTATAGTTTCTTCTAATGGATAATATTTATAAGAGTTTTGTAGCCCAAGTGAAACATATTCAACTATTTTAAAAGAGTCATCATCATAGGAAATAGACACCTCATCTAAAGTTGAAAAAAACAAACGTACTTGCTCGTTTACAAGCTCAATATCTACTCTACTAAAAAAAGTTTCGTCTTTAACATGCTTTTTTTGTCCTGCCCAACACAACACAAAATACTCTTTAAAAACTTTATATTGTGGTTGATAGTCTTTACGCTTGTTCATAAAATCGAAAACACCATCTAAGGTATATTCAATATTGTTTTGAGCATGTGCTTCAATAGACTCAACAATTTTAGAATTAACATCTTTAATTTCAATATCAAACACTTTAGGCATACTCATACTTCCATCTCTAAAAAAGACAGAGCCTCCATAATATTTCCAGATGTTTTTACGAAGTGATGTTATTTTTCCTATTGGTCGTATAGTTACTAAACCAACTACTTTATCGTCTGGCAAATGCGGAAACGGAATGTTTTCATATTGAACAATTGGAGGATTTGACAGATAAGCATTAATAAGGTTTTGAATTTTACTGTCGTCAAAAAAATCGACTCCAACAATGTTATTATCTTCATCATCTACACCAATAACAATAAATGAATTGTTTTTTGGGTTACTGTTAGATAACGCACAAATATGCTTTAAAAACTTCGCCTTCCCTTCCTTTTCACTAATATCTATTTTACGCTTTTTATCATAAAAGCTATTCTCATCATTATGAGCAAGTAGGTTTTTTATGAGTAGGCGTTTGTTAATCATAGATACTTCCCATGAGAGTGGAATTTTTTTAGTTTATAGTTTAAAATTCAATTGGAATAAAGAATTGATCTGTAAATGTTTTAGGAGTGAATTGAATGGTATCTTTTGTTACCAATTCAGGTTCTTTTTTTCTTAAACTAATTTGCGGTTTTTGCCATGGTTTAAGCCCTTTAATTTTTTCTATTATATCATCTGCATATTTTGGGTCTTGAACATAAACTTTTTTTAAATTTTTCATAGCTTCTAAAATAAACTGGTCAACTTTTCGGTTGAAAAATGGGAATGAATATCCTATAACAATAAATATGTCCGTTTCTTCAATAGAGCTTTTTAACTCTTTATAAAAATTATGCTCAATATTAAAATTCTCCCATGCAAAAGACATATCTGAAGATGAAAGCTTTAAATCAATGCTATTATAAACTTCTAAAAATTCGTCAAGCAATTCCAACCCTTCTAAATCAAAATTTTCAATTATTGAATAACTATTATACTCTTCAGTTCTTTTAATATTTAACCCTGTTGTTCCATTTATTTTAAATACTGAAAAGCTATTATTCGTATTATCAAGTATCTCGTCCCTTTTTGAGAAGATATTAAGTGTCTTTTTGGTTTGTGCAAAAGTTGAGTTTGAAAACCGTTGAAAAGCTAATTCTAATTGAGAATCATAATTCCAAGATAACACCTTTATATTATTGGGAATTGAATTTAAATCTTCTAAAATAGACGCAAAAAAACTATCATATCTTTTATCAAATTTTTTGGTTTGCATATAGAGAAAGAAGAAAGATAGAATTAGTTTCAACTTCTTTAGTGCTTCATAATTTTTTTGCAGATAAAGTTTTTTTGCAAAAGTATCAATACTTGAATGATTATATGATTCTTCTTTTAGCCATAAAATATCATTATGAAATCTTTTTATTTGATAATAATATTTTTCTTGTTCAGCTTTATTTGAATCTAATCTAATTAAAAACTTTTTTGCAAGAGAGCCTCCATTAATGAATTCTAGTGGATTTAATTCTTTTAATATTCCAGGATCAAAATCATTAGAGAAAGCATTTAAACTATTAGGAATATTCTCAACAATTGGTAAAGCATCATAGCTTGCTCCAGCTCCCAATAAATATGTAATATTTGCCATAACTAAATATCTTTTTTAACCAATGTCGAATTTGCCTGTGCGGTTGGAAACACTAATAAATCTGCAATGTTAACATGTGTTGGTCGAGAAATAGCAAAATAGATGATTTCTGCTATATCTTCTGGTTGCAATGCTTTGTATCCTTTATAGACTGAATCTGCAACGACATCACCTTTAAATCGAACTTGAGAAAACTCGGTTTCAACCAATCCTGGGTTAATTGCACATACTTTAATCCCAAACGGATTTAAGTCAATACGCATACCTTCAGTTATTGCTAAAACAGCATGTTTACTCGCACAATACACATTGCCTTTTGGATACACTTCCTTACCTGCTGAAGAACCAATGTTTATAATATGTCCAGATTGTCTTACAGTCATTTGAGGTATTACAGCTTTGCTTACATACAGTAATCCTTTTACATTTATATCCATCATTGCATCCCAATCGTCTGTATTTCCTGTTTGTATTGGGTCTAATCCGTGAGCATTTCCTGCATTATTAATTAATATGTCTATACTTTTAAAATCTTCAGGAAGGGAGTTTATAGCATTAAACGTTTCATCTTTATCTCGTACATCAAAATTAAGCGTGTGCACATCTGTTTGTTTTTCTAAAGCTTTTTGTATGGTATCTAATCGTTCTTGACGTCTACCACACAAAACTAAATTTATACCATATTTAGCAAATTCGTGAGCTGTTGCTCTTCCTATTCCGCTTGTAGCTCCTGTTATTAAGGCTGTTTTTTTCATTTATTATAATCTATTATGGAACTTTGTGCCCTTGGCAAGCCACTAAAATTAAAAACCAATCTTCTAGTTCTAATTTTATCTGTATTGCTTTGGTTGCATTAGTAATTCTTTTGTAATCTGTGGTGCCAACAACTGGATGAATATTAGCAGGATGCATCATAATCCAAGCCAGTAATAATTGGTCTTCAGTAGCATTATACTTACCCATTAACTCACCTAGCTGTTTATGTATTCGTTTTGTTTGCTCGTTATCGTCTTTAAAAACATAACCTAAAGGTGACCAAGCCATAGGAGTGATATTGTTTAGCATCATATAATCTAAAGTTCCATCATGCATCGCATTATGCTCTGTTAATGAAAACTCTATCTGATTTACAGAAACAACTGTGCTTTTTGATATTAAATCTACTTGAGAGTTTGTAAAATTTGAAACCCCGAATGCTTTTATTTTCCCTTGTTGTTTTAATATTGAAACTGCTTCGGCAATATCATCTGGTTGCATTAACGGACTCGGTCGATGTAATAAAAACAAATCGAGATAGTCTGTTTTTAAATTTTTTAATGATTCTTCGGCAGACCAAATAATATAATCTTTAGAATAATTATAATGTTTTACCTTATTATTTCTGTTTTCTGATATGTATTGAATGCCACATTTAGATATTAATTGAATTGTTTCACGTTTTATACCACTTTCTGCAAAAGCATTTCCAAAATCTATTTCTGTAGTATAACCTCCATAAATATCAGCATGATCAAATGTAGTTATTTGATTATCAACACAATGATTTGTTAGTTTAATTATTTCTGTTTTAGAAAATTGCTTACCCCAACTTCCCCATGTCATTGCACCTGCAATAATTTTTGAAAAATTCTTTTTCATTTTTTTAATATATTCACACCTTAAAAATAGAAAACTAAAAACTCATAAAGCCCTTTGCATACTTAAATTTTTAACCAATTATTAACAGCAACACACGAAAAATTTTAACAATTTGCGGTACTCAAAATTTAGACACCAATTTGAGACTAATTAAATTTAAATTATGATGGAAGAAACAGGTACAATTGATATTAAGACCATTAACGAGAAAATTGAAAAGGAAAGTGCTTTTATTGATTTGCTTACGTTAGAAATGAACAAAGTAATTGTTGGCCAAAAATATATGGTAGAACGATTACTAATTGGACTATTAGGTCAAGGACACATTTTACTTGAAGGTGTGCCTGGATTAGCAAAAACTTTAGCTATTAATACACTTTCACAAGCTGTAAGCGGAAGCTTTAGCAGAGTACAGTTTACACCAGATTTATTACCAGCAGATGTTGTAGGTACTTTAATTTACAACATGAAGGAGAACGATTTTAAAATTAAAAAAGGTCCTATTTTTGCAAACTTCGTTTTAGCAGATGAGATTAATAGAGCACCTGCAAAAGTGCAATCTGCATTGCTTGAAGCAATGCAAGAAAAGCAAGTAACAATTGGTGATGAAACGTTTAAATTAGACAGACCATTTTTAGTAATGGCAACTCAAAACCCAATTGAGCAAGAGGGAACTTATCCTTTGCCAGAAGCTCAAGTTGATCGTTTTATGCTAAAAACAGTTATTGATTATCCTACAATTAATGACGAGCAATTAATTATTAGAGCTAACTTAAAAGGCGGTTTCGAAAAAGTTAACTCTGTTGTTTCTGTTGAACAAATATTAAGAGCACAACAAGTTGTTAGAGAAGTGTACATGGATGAGAAAATTGAAAAATATATTCTCGATATTATTTTCGCAACACGTTTCCCTGAAAAATATAAACTAGCCGATTTAAAACCGCTTATATCGTTTGGAGCATCACCTCGTGGTAGTATTAATTTAGCGTTAGCAGCAAAATGTTATGCTTTTATTAAACGTCGTGGTTATGTAATACCAGAAGATGTTCGTGCTGTTGTACATGATGTATTACGCCACAGAATCGGAATTACTTACGAAGCAGAAGCTGAAAACATCACTTCAGTTGATATCATCAACAAAATTGTAAACGAAATAGAAGTGCCATAATGTGAGTTTGCTGTATTCAGTTAAAGTATGCGATTGCTTACTCGATTCTGAATACTATATATTAAACTCAACGGTTTGCTGAAAACTGCAACTGAAAACTGTTTACTAAAAAAGATGGATACTAAAGAATTACTATAAATGAAAAATGAAACATTATTTAAACCAAGACATAAACTAAGTATTGTAATTTATTCTGCTTTATTAATTGCTGTAATATATTTAAGTTATACAAAGTTTTGGGAACAAAGAATGGCTTATGTTTTTGGTGGAGTTTTGATTTTTCTATTGATTTCAGACATTTTAAAGCAATCAAAAAAATATGTATTAAAAATAAATGATGATTTAGTTTCTTATAAAGATGATAAAAAAAAATACCGTTGGAATGAAATCCAAAGTTTTAATGGAGAATTTGATTTAGGTGGAATATCTACAAAAATAATAATTACAACAAAAAATGGTTCAGAGTCACTTCATTTAGAAAATTATAACAAAAGAAAAGTTGAAAAAGTTCTAGAAGCACTTATTAAACATCAACAAAACTTCCAGTCAAAGAGGTAATTAAAAATGGATACTAAAGAACTTCTTAAAAAAGTAAGAAAAATAGAGATTAAGACACGCCGATTGTCTAATCATATTTTTGGAGGTGAATACCACTCAACCTTCAAAGGTCGTGGTATGACTTTTAGTGAAGTTCGCGAGTATCAATATGGTGATGATGTTAGAAATATAGACTGGAATGTTACAGCAAGATATAACGAGCCTTACATTAAAATATTTGAGGAAGAACGTGAGCTAACCATGATGTTGATGGTTGATATTTCTGGATCAGAATGGTTTGGTACAGGTGAGCAGTTTAAAAACGAAATCATCACAGAAATTGCAGCAACCCTTGCATTCTCTGCAACTCAAAATAATGATAAAATTGGATTGATTTTATTTTCTGACACCATTGAGTTGTATATTCCTCCAAAAAAAGGTCGTTCTCATGTATTGCGAATTATTCGTGAGTTAATTGAGTTTGAGCCAAAAAGCAAACAAACAAATATTGCCGAAGCATTAAAATTTTTATCAAATGTGATGAAAAAGAAAGCTATTGTTTTTGTCCTTTCAGATTTTATTGCTGACGACTACAAGCAAACACTTAAAATTGTCGCAGGAAAACATGATGTTACTGGTATAAGAGTGTATGACAAACGCGAAGAAAATATTCCAAATTTAGGTGTTGTACAAATGCAAGATGAAGAAACAGGTGAGCTAATGTTAGTAAACACATCATCAAAAAAAGTACGTACTAATTATGGCAAATTTTATAACGAAAAGGTAGACTATTATAAAGATAGTTTTACTAAATCTGGCGCTGGAGTAATTGATTGTCGTGTTGATGAAAGTTATGTAAAAAAGCTATTAGGATATTTTAAACAAAGAGGATAAAAGATTTATGATTTACGAGTTTAAATTAACAAATTTTAAAAATAGACAAATAAGAAAAAGGCTTGTTACTATTGCCTTTTGTCTTTTGTCTATGGTCTCTTTTTCTCAAGTTAAATTTTCAATCGATTCAACAAAAATTAAAATAGGTGAACAAATTACCTATAAAATTGAAGTTGAAGCAGACACTACAGATTTAGTGGTTTTCCCAGAAGGGCAAACATTTACGCCTTTAGAAATGATTGAGTCTTACAAAACAGATACAACTAAAAACAAGGCTAAATACAATCTGATAAAAAAATATGGCTTAACACAATTCGATTCTGGCTCATATACTATACCAAGACAAAAAATTATAATAGGCACAAAAACCTTTTACACAGATTCTTTAAAGGTTCTTGTAAATAATATAAAGGTAGACTCTACAAAACAAGGGTTGTATGATATAAAACCATTTATACAAGTAGAAAAAAGCACAAGTAACTGGTGGAAACCTTTACTATATATATTAGCAGCCTTACTAATTGTTGGTTTTTTATTGTACTGGTTTATATGGCGAAAAAAACCATTAACAGAAGAAGAAGAAATTGCATTACTACCTCCTTATGAACGTGCTAAACTTGCTTTAAAAAAATTAGACGAAAGTGACTTTTTAATGCAAGCAGAATTAAAAGGCTACTATTCTGAATTGACTTTTATTATTAGACGTTATCTGGACGAAAAAGTTTATGATAGAGCTTTAGAAAGCACTACAGATGAGCTTGTCTCTAGATTAAAGCTACTTAAAGATGGTAACCAAATTGAATTGAGCCATGACGATATTAGAAACATTGAAACCATTCTTAAACGTGCCGATTTAGTAAAATTTGCCAAATCAGAACCAGATATTGAATTAGCCAAAATTGATAGAAATACTATTGATATAGAAATTGACCATGTAAAAGAAGCACTACCAGAACCAACTGAAGAAGAAAAGCTTCTCGACAAACAATATAAAGAAGAACAAGAACGCAAAAAGAAACGTAAAAAAATTATTGCTACAGTAGCAATTAGTGTGTTTTTATTATTTGCAACGCTTACAGGCTTTATCATAAAGTATGGATTTAACTATGTTAAAGACTCCGTTTTTGGTCACGAAAGCAAAGAATTATTGGAAGGCGATTGGGTAAGAAGTGAGTATGGTGTGCCACCTGTTATAATTTCTACACCTAAAGTTTTAGAGCGAATGGAAGTTAAAGCTATTGACACTATTCCAAATGCTAAAACAACATATTTTAATTACGGAACACTGTTAAGCTCATTAAACATTGGTGTTAGTACAACTAAATTTAACTTACCAGATTCAACCAAAATAGATTTAAATCTTGCCGTTGAAAGTGGTTTAAAACTTCTTGAAAAAAACGGTGTTAAAAATATCATAACTAAACGAGAACAATTTATTACGCCTAATGCAGCAGAAGGCTTAAAAGTACATGGAACTGCAGATTTCCCTCGTCCACTTTCATCAGGCTATCAAAAAGGGAAATATACATTTCTATTATTTACATCAGGCAATGTGCTTCAGCAAGTAATTATGGTTTGTGAAGATGACGATGTTTATGCTAATGATATATTGGAACGTATTTTAAATTCAGTAGAACTTAATAAGGCAGAATGATGTTTGAAGGCATAGAATTTTTAAATAAAGAAATGTTTTGGCTGTTTTTATTACTTCCATTAGCAATACTATGGTATGTTTTTAAACACAAAAAACAAACTGCAGAACTTAAAATATCTAGTATTAAAGGTTTTAAATTAACAAATAGTTTTTTACCAAAAATTAAACATCTTCTTTTTGCATTAAGATTATTAGCACTAGCATTATTAATCACAGCTATTGCACGACCAAGAACATCAGATGTATCTTCTAAAACTAAAACCACAAGAGGTATAGACATTGTAATGGCAATTGATGTATCGGCAAGTATGTTGGCAAAAGATTTATTACCTAACCGATTAGAAGCCTTAAAAAAAGTTGCAGCTCAATTTATAAAAGGACGTCCTAACGATCGTATAGGTATTGTTGAATACGCAGGAGAAAGTTATACCAAAACACCTATTACTAGTGATAAAGCCATTGTTTTACAGTCGCTAAACAATGTTGAATATAATACTGTTATTGAAGGAGGAACTGCTATAGGAATGGGACTTGGAACAGCAGTAAACAGAATTAAAGATAGTAAAGCAAAAAGCAAAGTCATTATTCTATTAACAGATGGTGTAAACAATTCTGGGCAAATAGATCCAAAAACAGCTAGCTCCTTAGCTGTAGAATACGGAATTAAAGTATATACAATAGGATTAGGTACAAACGGAATGGCATTATCACCAATTGGTATAACTCCAAACGGAGCGTTTCAATATGGTCGAGTACAAGTAGAAATTGACGAAGCGCTTTTAAAAGATATAGCTAAAGTTACAGGTGGTGAGTATTTTAGAGCTACAGATAATAAAAAACTAGCTGAAATTTATAACGAAATTAATAAGCTCGAAAAAACTGATGTCGAAGAATTTAAGTTTACTAACTACGAAGAAAAATATCGTTCGTTAGTATTACTTGCTGGTTTACTATTATTAATAGAAGTGCTTTTGCGCTCAACATTATTTAGAAGTTTTATATAAAGAAGATTAAAAACTAAAGCATGCAATTAGAAGAGAAAATATGGTTTTGGGTTTTAGGAGTAATTCCTGTAATCTTTCTATTGTTTTTAATACTTCAGCTCTGGAAATATAAAACGCAAAGCAAGTTTGCTAATAAATCTATGCTTAAAAAATTAAGCCCAAATAGATCTATTTTCAAATCTGTTTTAAAAATGTTAGTACTATGTTTTGTGTTCTTCTGTCTAGCTATAGCATTAGTAAACCCTAAAATTGGAACAAAATTAGAAACTGTTAAACGCGAAGGTGTAGATATTGTTTTTGCTGTCGATGTTTCTAAAAGTATGTTAGCCGAAGATATTGCACCTAACCGATTAGAAAAGTCAAAACAATTAGTAACTCAAATTATAAATAATCTAGCAAGTGACAGAGTTGGTATAATAGCATATGCAGGGAAAGCATTTCCTCAACTACCAATAACAACAGATTACTCTTCCGCTAAAATGTTCTTACAAAGTATGAACACAGATATGTTGTCATCACAAGGAACAGCAATTAACGAAGCTATAAAATTGGCGCGAACCTATTATGATGATGATGAGCAAACAAATAGAGTGCTAATTATTATTTCAGATGGAGAAGATCATAGTAATGTTGCTGCAAATGTTGCCGAAGAAGCCGCAGATGAAGGCATAAGAATATTTACTATAGGTGTTGGAGATATAAAAGGTGGTCCAATTCCTGAAAAGAGAAACGGAATCATTCTTAATTATAAAAAAGACAATAATGGCGAAACCGTTATAACACGCTTAGATGAAGAGACTCTTAAAAACATTGCTACAGAAGCCAATGGTGCATATATAAATGGTAGTAATACCAATAAAGTAGTAGAAGAGATAAGAGATATTCTTAATAAAATGGATAAAAAAGAATTTGAAGCAAAGCAATTTGCCGATTTCGAATCGCAATTTCAATGGTTTTTAGGTGCTGCTATTTTCTTTTTATTTATTGATATATTCTTATTAGAAAGAAAAACAGGATGGCTTAAACGATTGAATTTGTTTAACGAAAACCTATAAAACATTTAAGAAAACATTATAATTATTGTAGCATTAGATTTTTTAGTTTTATAAAATATTTTAAATGAAACACTTAGTAATCATATTAATCGCATTAACAAGCATCTTTTCTTATGCACAAGAAAAAGATGAGGAAAAACTATTGGCTATAAAAAAGGCCAATAACTATGTTTATGAAGGTAATGAGCAAGTGTCTCAAGATAAATATATTGCTGCCGAAATGGAATATCGCAAAGCCATTTCTGAACAGCCAGCAAATGTAGCTGGAGCATACAACTTAGGGAATTCTTATTACAAGAAAAATAAATATGATGAAGCCTTGTATCGTTATGAGCAAGCGGCAAAAAATTCAACTTCGAAATCAGAAAAACATAAGGCTTATCATAATATTGGGAACATTTTAATGAAAAATAAAAAATGCAAAGAGGCTGTTGAAGCTTTTAAAAATGCATTACGAAACGACCCAACAGATGATGAAACTCGCTATAATCTTGGTTTAGCTAAAGAATGTGCCGAAAAACAAAAAGACGACGACAAAGGAAACGATAAAGACAAGGACAAAGACAAAAAGGACGAGGATAAAAAAGACCAAGATAAGCAAGACAATAAAGACAAAAAAGAAGGCGACGATAAAAAAGATGAAGAAGGGAAGCCTAAAGATGATAAGCAAGATAAAGGCAAAGGTGACGAGAAGAAAGATGAAAAAAAACAACAACCTCAACCTGGTCAATTATCTCCTCAACAAATAAAAAACTTGCTTGAAGCAATGAATAATCAAGAACAAAAAGTTCAGGAAAAAATAAATGCCGAAAAACAAAAAGGTGTTAAAGTAAAAACAGAAAAAGATTGGTAAATCAAACTTTTTAGTGAATTAAAATGAAACTTATTAAATATATATCATTATTTCTAATTCTGTTAACAACAGGAATCGCTTCTGCTCAAATTAAATTTGAAGCAAAAGTGAGTAAAACTAAACTTGGCGTAAACGAACGATTAAGAGTAGATTTTGAAATGAATAAAGATGGCGATAATTTTAATCCACCAGATTTTGAAAATTTTACAGTTATTGGCGGACCAAACACTTCGGTTAGTAATTCTTGGGTAAATGGTGTTCGTTCTTTTTCTAAAACATATAGCTACTTTTTAGCTCCAAAACGTCAAGGAAAATTTAGTATAAAACAAGCCACTATAGAGATTGATGGTGAAACTTACAAAACGCAAGTTGTTACTGTAGAAATTACCTCAGCTGTAGAAAGGCCAAACGATCCTGATAATGCTATAAACGTAGCCGATGATAATATTCATTTGGTTGCCGAAATTTCTAAAACAAATCCATATCTCAACGAAGCTATAACAGTTGTTTATAAATTGTACGTATCACCAAATACTGGTGTTAGCAACTGGCGAGAAATTGACAATCCAAAATTTAATGATTTTTGGAGTCAAAATATCGACATGAAAGGCGTAAAAGTTGAAAATGGAACCTATAAAGGTGAAGATTATCGTTTTGTTGTACTACGTAAAACTGTTTTATATCCTCAAAAAACTGGAAAACTAGAAATTGAACCTCTGAGTTTAGATCTTACTGTTGAAGTACCAACAAATAGACGTGATATTTTTGGTGGTCGTTTAATGACACAAGTACATAAAACAGTTTCAGCAGGAAGCAATACTATAACAATTAAGCCTTTACCTGAAGAAGGTAAACCAGATAATTTTACAGGAGCTGTAGGTAAGTTCGACTTTAAAATTACTACATCTAAAACCACTTTAAATGCTACCGAATCGCTTCAGGCTAGAGTTGAAGTAAGCGGAAATGGAAATTTAAAATTGTTTCAATTACCAAAACTAACCTTACCAAGTTCGTTAGAAGTTTATGAACCTGAGCATGCTGAAAATGTCAATACTAATTTAAATGGTATGCAAGGAAATATTTCAGATAGCTATACAATAGTTCCTCAGTTTAAAGGTAAATATCCAATACCAAATGTGTCTTTTTCGTATTTCGACCTAGAAACTGGAACCTACAAAACAATGTCATCTAGCGAAATTATTATTGACGTATTAGAAGGACCAACAAACAACTCAAATTCTGATAATAATTTTGCATCAACAGGAGCAGAAAAACAAAAAGTTGTCTTAAGTACTAATCAATTTGCATTTATCAAAAGCGACCCTAATTTAACAAGTACACAACCAAGTTATTTCTTTAAATCTACTTGGTTCTGGACAGCTTTATTTGCACCACTTTTGGCAATCCCTTTAGCCATTGTTTTTAGAAAAAAGAAAGCAGAACGTGATGCCGATGTTTTTGGAAACAAAGTGAGAAAAGCAGATAAACTTGCAAGAAAATATTTAAGCGAGGCTAAAAAAGCACTTGGGCAAAAAGAAGCGTTTTATATAGCTCTTGAAAAAGCATTACACAATTACTTAAAAGCAAAACTTTATATTGAAACCAGTGACTTAAGTAAAGATAAAATTAAAAGTTTACTTCTTGAAAAAGGAGTTGATGAGTCTAGTGTAATAGAGTTTAATAGTATTCTTAAAAATTGTGAGCTTGCTAGGTATACACCAATTACAAATGTTGAAATGCAAAATGACTATGAAAAAGCAGCTAGCACAATTTCAGTAATTGATAAACAAATGAATTAAGATGAAACAGTTAATTTACATTTTTGCATTTGTATTCAGCACAATTACCTTAGCTCAAAACGAAGCTTTGTTTGAGCAAGCAAACTCCTTATATAATGATGGTAATTATTCTGAAGCTATAAAAAAATATGACGCTATTTTAAAAAGCGGCAAACATTCTGCCGAATTATATTTTAACCTTGGTAACTCTCATTATAAACTCAATCATGTAGCTCCAAGTATTTATTATTATGAAAAGGCTTTACAATTAGCTCCAAATGATAAGGAAATAATAAATAATATTGCCTTTGCTCGTAATATGACTATAGATGCTATTGACACTATCCCAGAAGTAGGTTTTGCAAAATGGATAAAAAATATTACAAATACATTCTCATTTGAAACTTGGGCAAAAATATGTGTTGTATTAATGTCGCTATTTGTGATTTTGTTTTTGATATATTACTTTACATACTCAACTGGAAAAAAGAGATTAACATTTGTAGGTAGTATTACAACACTAACCCTTTCTTGTTTGGCTTTAGTTTTTGCATTTCACAAGTACAACTTAACTAAAAATGATAAACCTGCTATTGTATTTACTCAAGAAAGTAAAGTAAAAAGTGAACCAAACTTAAGAAGCACAGAAGCTTTCACTCTTCATGAAGGCACAAAGGTTCAAGTTTTAGACACTGTAAACAATTGGAGAAAGATCAAATTAGCCGACGGGAAAATTGGTTGGATTTCTTCAGAAGACATTAAACTGTTGAATAACTTTTAAAAATTATTTAACAATTAAATACAAACTTTGTCTTATTTTCGCGCTTTAAGTTAATTAGATGTACAAAAAATCGATAGCAACATTTTTTATTATATTATTTATGGGCTTCATAATAGCGCCATCAATAATTGTTGCTTTTGATAATTCAATAGACATCTCTATTATTTATTCTTTAAACGAAGAAGAAGAAAAGGGAAGTGAAACACACAAAAATATTGTAGTTGTGTTTTCTAAAAACAATCATCTTGAATTATCTCTCTTATCTACTAATCTTAAAAATAAGCCTGGATACTTTTCTAAAAAGTACCCAAAACCACATCTCAATCTCATTTCTCCACCTCCAGAAGTACACATTTTATAAATCTGATAGGATTTTTTAATCCAAATTGAAAGTCAAATTTAAACTCAATCTTAATAAGGTTGAGATAATCTATTTATAAAATGTTTAAACATATTAAAAGTGACTTACCAGCGAGTATAGTCGTATTTTTTGTTGCATTACCACTTTGTCTTGGTATTGCTTTAGCTAGTGGTGCACCTCTGTTTTCTGGTCTTATTGCAGGTATTGTTGGAGGTGTTGTTGTAGGATCATTAAGTGGTTCTAAAATTGGAGTAAGTGGTCCAGCAGCTGGTTTAGCTGCAATTGTATTAACAGCTATTGGAACTTTAGGCGCTTATGAAAATTTCTTAGTTGCTGTAGTTTTAGCTGGAATTATACAGTTAATTTTTGGCCTTTTAAAAGCTGGAATTATTGGTTATTATTTTCCATCATCAGTAATTAAGGGTATGCTTACTGGTATCGGAATTATTATTATATTAAAACAGATTCCGCATTTTTTTGGTTATGATGCTGATGCCTCAGGCGATTTTGGTCTTTTCCAATCTACAAGTAAAAATACTTTTACACATATTTTTGGGATTGTTAAATATATAACCTTAGGTTCAACTATTGTTGGTTTTGTAGGATTGGGAATTTTAATTTTTTGGGATAAAGTATTATCAAAAAAATCGAAGATATTTCAAATTATTCAAGGCCCTTTAGTTGCAGTTGCTGTAGGTATTATATTTTATGTATTAACTAAGTCTAACGACACATTTTCTATCGCAAAATCGCATTTAGTTAGTGTTCCAGTTCCTGAAGATGTTACCTCTTTTTTGGGACAGTTTAGTTTTCCAAATTTTATGGTTATTACAAATCCTGATGTTTGGGTAGTAGCATTCACTTTAGCTTTAGTAGCAAGTTTAGAAACTTTGCTTTGTGTTGAAGCAACTGATAAGTTAGACCCTCACAAAAACGTAACTCCAACCAACAGAGAGTTATTTGCTCAAGGAACAGGGAATGTAATTTCAGGATTAATTGGTGGACTTCCAATTACACAAGTTATTGTAAGAAGTTCGGCAAATATTCAATCTGGAGGACGTACAAAACTTTCAGCCATAGTCCACGGACTTTTGCTTTTAATATCTGTAATTTTAATTCCTAGATTGTTAAACATGATTCCCTTATCAGTTTTAGCAGCTATTTTATTAATTGTAGGTTACAAACTAGCAAAACCAGGATTGTTCAAAAAAATGTATGATCTGGGTTGGAAGCAATGGATTCCATTTAATGTTACAGTTTTTGGTATTGTATTTATTGACTTACTATACGGAATTGGACTAGGATTAATGGTAGGGATTGTAGTTATTCTTATCAAAAGCTATCAAAATTCGCATTTTCTACATAAAGAAGATGTAAGCAATGGTGTGCAAAAAATGAAGATGACTCTAGCCGAAGAAGTTACCTTTTTCAATAAAGGAGCTATTTTAAAAGAATTAGATAGACTTCCTCATGATTCATATTTAGAATTAGATGTAAGAAAAACTAGATATCTAGATAATGATATTATTGAGATTCTTGATGATTTTGCTTTTAAAGCAAAAGAACGAAATATTACTATAAAATTAATTTCAGAACGTGGTACTATTGAAAATCCACCAAGTTATTTGGAATTTTTTAAACTAAGACCACAAACAGCATAATAAATTATAAACTTTAAAAATTAAATTAAAATGAAAGCGCATACAAGAGAAACACAGGCAACAATGACACCTCAAAAGTCATTACAGTATTTAAAAGAAGGAAACTTAAGATTCCAAAATAACTTAAAAGCAAATAGAAACTTATTAGAGCAAGTTAATGACACGAGCGATGGTCAATTCCCTTTTGCTACAATTTTAAGTTGTATTGACTCTAGAGTTTCAGCAGAATTAGTTTTTGACCAAGGATTAGGTGATATATTTAGTGTTCGTATTGCAGGTAACTTTGTAAATGAGGATATTTTAGGCAGTATGGAATTTGCATGCAAATTGGCTGGTACAAAACTAATTGTTGTTTTAGGACACACTGCATGTGGTGCTGTAAAAGGTGCTTGCGATGATGCAAAAATGGGTAACTTAACGAAGTTAATTGAGAAAATCACTCCTGCTGTAAATGCTGTAAGTGAGCCAAAAGATGTAAGTTTAAGAAACTCTAAAAATGCTGAGTTTGTTGATACTGTTGCTGAGAAAAATGTTCAGTTAACTATTGACAGAATTCATGCAGAAAGTCCAATTCTTTCAGAAATGGAGAAAAATGGAGAAATAATGATTGTTGGAGCCATGTATGACATTAACACTGGTGAAGTCAAATTTTTATAAAAAGCTGAAAGAAATTGACAAAAAAAAGAAAAATAATTAAATTTAAAACGGCAGCATTGGTAACTATGCTGATGCTGCCTATTTTCACTATTGCGCAAGACAGTAATTTTGGTAATTGGATGATTTATTTTGGAAATAAGCAATTGAACTCCAAATGGAACCTTCATCATGAAGTGCAATACCGAAATTACAACGCCATTGGTGATTTAGAGCAATTACTGTTACGCACAGGTTTAGGATATAATTTAACCGACAATACAAACATATTAATGGGTTATGGTTATATTTTATCTGAAAACTATATTGCAAATACAGATGAAAAGTTTCAAATTAATGAGCATCGTATCTATCAGCAATTAATTACAAAACAGAAATTCAAAAATATAACTATTCAGCATAGATATAGATTTGAGCAACGCTTTGTAGAAGATGATTTTAAATTACGATTTCGTTATTTTTTAGGGGTTAATGCGCCTTTAAGTAAAAAAGAAACCAATAAATGGTATCTTTCAGCTTACAACGAATTATTTATAAATACAGAATCATCTGTTTTTGATAGAAATCGATTATACGGAGGATTAGGTTACAAGATTAGCAATTCTGTAAGAATGGAATTGGGCTATATGAACCAGTTTTTTGAAACCAGCAGCAGAGACCAGTTTAACATAATCACATTTGTGAATTTTTAAAAAAAGTATAACCAACTAAAACAACAAAAAATGAAAAATTTATTTTCAAACATTAAAGGAGATGCCTTTGGAGGTATCACAGCAGGAATCGTTGCTTTGCCTTTGGCATTAGCATTTGGTGTTTCCTCTGGATTAGGACCTAGTGCAGGACTTTACGGAGCCATATTTTTAAGCTTTTTTGCTGCTTTATTTGGTGGTACAAATACACAAATTTCTGGTCCAACTGCTCCAATGACTGCTGTTAGTATGGTTGTAATTGCTGGAATAATTGCTGCAAATGATGGTGATATTAATAAAGCATTACCAGTAATTTTAACAGTATTCCTTTTGGCTGGACTTATACAAGTTGGACTTGGGTTTCTAGGATTTGGAAAATATATTAAATACATTCCATATCCTGTTGTCTCTGGTTTTATGACTGCAATTGGTGTAATTATTTTGGTTACTCAAATTTTGCCTGCAGTAGGTTATTACCCAAAAGAAGATATGCCATATGTAGAAACCTTTAAGCCTCAAGCAGAAGAAATCATTCTTGAAAATATATTAAAAGAAGAAGCAGGTGAAGGCATTTTGGTTCTTGAAGATTTTAAAGAAACTATTAATAGAGCAGAAAGTATTTCGCAAGATGATATTTTAAAAGAATCTAAAACACTAGCCGCAAATAATGCTTCAGGTGTTTTAGGAGCAATAAAAGTATTACCTCAAGCATTAAGAAACATAAGTTGGTTAGAGCTTATACTAGCTCTTTCAACCATTTTTATAATCTACGGATTTAAACGAATTACAACAGCAGTCCCAAGTACATTGGTGGCTTTACTTGTTGTTTCAGGTGTAGCAGTAGGTTTCGGTTTAGATTATCGTCCAATTGAAGAAATTCCATCAGGACTTCCAATTCCAAATCTAGAAATTATTACAGGATTTAGTTTAAGTAGTCTTACACCTTATGTTTTTACTGCACTTACATTAGCGCTTTTAGGAGCCATTGACTCATTGCTTACAAGTGTTGTAGCTGATAATATGACCAAAACAAAACACCAACCTAATAAAGAATTAATAGGTCAGGGAATTGGTAATAGTATTGGAGCAATTTTTGGTGGTATTCCTGGAGCAGGAGCTACAATTAGAACTGTTGTAAATATTAAATCTGGAGGAAAAACTAAGTTGTCTGGAATGATTGCTGGTATTATGTTATTATTCATTTTATTGGCTTTAGGTCCAGTTGCCTCAAGAATTCCAGCTGCTGTGTTAGCAGGAATTTTAATAACAGTTGGTATTGGTGTAATGGACTACAAAGGTTTAAAAGCTATTCCTAGTTTACCACGAGACATGAAGATTGGTCCTTTAAAAATCAGTTCTGAAGTAGTTATCATGTTAATTGTACTTGTACTTTCTAGCTTATGGAATTTAGTATATGCTGTAGGTATTGGTCTAATTATAGCTTCGTTAATGTTCATGAAAAAAATTGGCGATTTAACTGCTGAACGCTCTGATGTTAAATCTTTACTTAAAGAAAAAGCTTGGGATGATGAAGTTGATTTTCCTGAACGATTAAAAGAAGAAGTATTTATAAAACATATAAAAGGACCATTGTTTTTTGGATCTACAAGTGATTTTCAACAATTAGCTGCTCAAATACCTAAGACAGCCTCTACTGTTGTAATAAGGTTAGGTAGAATGCAATATATGGATCAGTCTGGTTTATATGCAATGGAAGACGTTTTAGTAGACTTAAGAAAAGATAATATTAATGTACTTTTTGTAGGCTTATTAAGACAGCCACAATATATGATGGAACGAATAGATATTATTCCAGATTTAATTCCAAAAGAGCATATATTTACTACTTTTAAGGATTGCCTTACTTGGATTAAAGCTAATGTTAAGGATAAACATTAAATATATCTCTTATGAATTTAGACAGAGTATTTGAAAACAACGAAGTGTGGATTAAAGAAAAACTATCTACAAACCCAAAATACTTTGATGAATTAGGAGAAGGTCAGAGTCCTGAACTTTTATTTATTGGTTGTTCAGATAGTCGTGTTACAGCAGAAGAGTTAATGGGACTTGGTCCTGGTGAAGCCTTTGTGCATCGAAACATTGCAAATATGGTTTCTGGAACAGATTTAAATGTTATGTCTGTTGTAGAATATGCTGTAGTGCACTTAAAAGTAAATCATGTGGTTGTTTGTGGTCATTATGCTTGTGGAGGAGTAAAAGCAGCCATGCAATCGGCCGATTTAGGTATTTTAAATCCTTGGTTACGTAATATTAGAGATGTATATCGTCTTCATAAAAATAAGCTTAACGCTATAGTCTCTGAAGAAGATCGTTATGACAGATTTGTTGAATTGAATGTTCAAGAACAATGTGTAAATCTTATTAAAACAGCTGCAGTACAAAAGGCTGTAAGAGAAAGAGGCTTAAAAGTACATGGATGGGTTTTTGATATTCATACTGGGAAACTTGTAGATTTAAAAATTGATTTTGAAGCTATTCTCGAAAACATTAGAGAAATTTATCATCTAGATTAACATAAAAAAGCCACTCAAATTGAGTGGCTTTTTTTATTTAAATAGGTTTAATCCAAAGTAAGTGTTTCCACTTTTCCTTTTCTTTTAAAACAAGAGCTATGTTAACTAAAAACAATCCTCCTGTTTGTATAAGTTCTCCTATTTCATCTGCTTCAAGAAATAAATGGAATAAGAAAATGTGTAGTGTTATTGGTAATAAAAATAAGGCTCCGATAAATCCAGTGCCTTGGATAATTAAAAGAAAACCAAAGATAAGTTCGCAAATGCCTAACACTTGCCAGAAGTAGCCAGTTTGTTTTGCGCCACTTATATACAATACTTTTTGAAGTGTAGCCTCTTTATCAGGAGCAGAAAATTTTTCTGCCTTTTCTAAGACTTCAATAGAGCTTGGAATTGGCTTTTCAAACTTTTGAATTCCGCCATAAATCATGAATCCTCCTAAGAGTAAACGAAGTACAATAAATAAAATGCTAATTGATTTTTTCATAATTAAAATGTTGTAACACCTGTATTTGGTTGATATACATAATTGAATGTGTAAAATTGAGAATTGCTTAAATCATCATTTGGTTGGCTGTTTTGGTAATAACTCAAAATTTCCAATTTAGCATATCTACCATCATTGGTTTTTACAACAATAATTTTTCCTGCAATTGGAGAAATAATGTGAGTTGATGGATTATAATGATACCATCCATTATCAGAACCTGTTGGTATTGCTAAACCGTTTGCTGAACTATCAGATGTGAATAGCTCTGTGTTAACTTCTGTAATACCTGCTAAAGTTCCTGTAACAATATAAGCACCAGCATTTGCTGTTCTTATTGGTTGATCTGCTGCAGTAGCTTCGCCACCATTTACAATAATTGTTGAGCCTCTAAATGCAATATCCCAATTATCGCTTGTTGTGGTTGTGCCTGTTTCAAAAGAAAATTTAATGTAATCACCAGTAATTGTTGGAGGATTTGTTGAGTAATCAGCAGTTTGTGTTGCTTGTAAGTTTGAAACTGTTTCAGATTCTATTTCTAAAACTGGTGTAGAATCATCATCATTACTACAAGATGTGAAACCGATAAAAAGTGTTACTAATGTTAAAAATTTAAATGTGTTCATAGTGTTTATATATAATTATTAAAATTGAATGTTTAATTTTCCGTAAATAATCCGACCAGAAATATTGCTAATGTTTTGAGTATCTGTAAAAGCAAAAACGTTATCAATACCAAAGCCTAATTTGTAGTTTTTATAAAGTGTTTTATTAATTGCAAAGTCCCAAATACTATAACCTTCAACAAAGTCATCATAGATATCTAAATAGGTGTTTCCATTTGTATCGTACAATCCATATTTGCTCCTGTAAGTGGCGCGTATATTGGCATCTAAATTCAAAGTTGTGAATTCGTAAAACACTTTTAAATTTGCCATATGTCGAGAACGATTGTATAACCCAAAATAATCGTCTTCTTTTAGCTGAAATGAGGGAGAACTTGGCGTTTCTCTTGCATAAACTTCTCCATTTTTAAAAGCTTTTTCTGCAGCCTTATCTTTTGCAAAAAGCAATTGGTAACCACCTGTAATTTTTAAGTTGCTATTTGGTTTCCAAGTAGAGTTGAATTCTAAACCTTGTGTGTAAACCTCGTGTACATTGTAGTAACTAAATACATTTTGCCCATTAGTTTTATTTGCAATAACTCGTGTGTCTATTAAGTCTTCAATAGTGTTTCTAAAGACATTAAGATTTAGTTTTATTGATGAGATTGGATTGTAATCTAAGCCTATGTTGATACCAATTGAGTTTTCAGGATTTAATTCATTTTCAAACTCAGAAAGAGGTACTATTATATTTGCAATCTGCCCTTCGGCTTCTAATTCAGGAATTTTTGTAGTTACTGCATTATACCCTAAAACGGTATACCCAACGGTTGCGTTTGTAAAATCGAAATATAATTGTCTAAAATCTGGCGCTTTAAAACCATACCCAACAGACGATTTAATTGCTAATTTTTCTGATAATTTATAACGCAAAGCAACTTTTGGGCTGAATTGAGATTTATATGCGCTATGATTATCAAAACGAGCACCAAAAATAATATTCATTTTCTCGGTAGGATTGGTGTCATATTGTAAATAGGCGTAAGGCGAATTAAACTCTGGTTGCGTAGAAAAATCGGTTCTGGTTAAAGTTTCATGATTCCATCCTAAACCAGCTATAAAAGCAGATTTTTCTGTTGGATTATAAGTTGCTCTAATTTCTGGACGAACTAATAATTGATTAAAATTACTATCACTAAAGCGAGAGGCATCAGTATTATTCAAGTATTCATGAGCTTTGTATCGTGTGGCGTAAAATTCAAAATAGCTACTCCATTTTTGGCTATATGTATGGCTTAATTTTAAATGAGTATTCCATTCGTTTACATTGCTTTCGCCTTTTAAATCTTCTGAAGCTATGTAGTCTTGGTTTTGTGTGTAGTATCTTCCAGATAAGAATAAGCTGGTATTATCATTAAAATTATAGTTCAGTTTTGTGCTTAATGTATAATTTGAATAAGGCTCAATCGTGTTTAATGCATCATTTTCATTTAAATCATAACCATCACTTTTAAAACTATTAAGAAAAGTACTTATTGAAAAATTTTCTTTTTTATACCCTAGATTTAAACCAGTATCGTAAGTATTAAATGTTCCAACACGAGAATTTAAATCTCCTTTAAAATCATATTTAGGATTATCTGTTATAATATTTATAACACCACCAAGAGCTTCGCTGCCATATAAACTAGACGATGCGCCTTTAACAATTTCTATCTGTTTAATATTACCAACACTTACTCTACTAATATCTAAAGTACCAGCAGAACGACCTATAAGTGGCACACCATCAACTAAAATAAGGGTGTATTGAGAATCTAACCCTTGAAGCTGAATCCCTTCTCCTCCTCCAAAATCTGGCACAGTAATAAGTCCTGTTTGCTCGTTTAAAATGTCGCTTAAACGCGATGAATTAACACTTTGAATCTCTTTTTTTGATATCAATTGTGCAGGTAAGGGTAAAGATGATAGCTGCCTGACAGTTCGGGTTGCCGTTATAATGACTTCTTCTAAAGATTCAATTTTGGTCGAATCTTGTTTAGTTATAGTTTCTTCTTGAGAAAATGAAAAGCAACTAAAAAAAATTAAAAAAAAGATTGAAATATTATTTTTATTTAGACTCATTCTATATAAATTTGTCGCAAATATATAAGTTATTTTTATTCAATCTAAATAAGAATAGTAAAAATTTTAATTTTTTTAATCTCAAAAATCAAACACTTTAAAAATGAAACGATTAACACTTTTATCAATTTTTTCATTAGCATTTATATTAAATGTTAATGCACAAAGCAAAAAAAATCAAGATCAAAAAGCTATAAAAAGCATGTGTGGTTGCTATGAAGTAAGCTTTAATTTTGCTGAAACTTTTCAATACTCAAACGATTCAACTTATAAAGCCTCTGATGTAAAACATGATACAGGTTTAGAATGGGTTGAACTATTAGAAGATTCTGAAAACAAAATTGTAATGCAGCATTTATTAATAGTTGGAAAACCAGAAGAGCAACATGTTATTAAACATTGGAGACAAGATTGGTTGTTTGAAAACACTAACTTATATACATATAATGCTGACAATAAATGGAATTATGTTAGTCTTCCTAAGAGTCAAGTAAAAGGACAATGGACACAAAAAGTGTTTCAGGTAGATGATAGTCCGCGTTATGAAGGTTCAGCTACATGGATTCATGCAGATGGGAAAAGTTATTGGGAAAACACAACAGATGCTCCCTTACCAAGAAGAGAATATACAAAACGTAATGACTATAATGTAACTGTTAGAACCAACAAACATGAAATTACTAAATATGGTTGGATACATGACCAAGACAATGATAAAGTAATTAGAACGACAGGAAAAGACGATGTTGTTTTAGCACAAGAAAAGGGACTAAACACTTACACAAAAGTAGACGACAGTAAATGTAAATCTGCTCAAGATTGGTGGAAAACAAATAATCAAAATTGGAAGTTGGTACGCAATAAATGGGATGAAGTCTTTAATAGAAAAACAGATCTAATTTTAGAAGAAAAGGTAGATGAAAAACCTCTATATAGTATATTATTCTCAAAAGAATTTTCGAATAAAGAAGAAGATATAAATAGTATTATTGAGGCTTTTGTAAAAAAATCTTAATAGTGATTAGTTAATTTTTTGCCACTTTTTCAAAATCTTGAGGAAGTGGCTTTTTTATACAGTTTCTTCAGGTGTATTGCTATTTTCTTTAATCTCTTTTTTATTCAAAATACTAGGGAAAATCTTAGGCGCAAATCCTTTAACAGGTTCGTAAAGTATAGAATCTTCTAAAGACTCTTCATCTGTAAAGGGGATAGTGCTATTTAAACTATCAAACACTATTAAAACAACGCTTAATATTAACCCTATTTTTAAGGCACCGAAAAGTCCTCCTAATATTTTATTTATAATTCCTAAAGCTGCAAAATCTGCTAATTTGGTTAATGCCTTTCCTGCTAAAGCAATTACCAAAACTATCACAACAAAAGTTATTGCAAATGCAGTAATGTTAATTGTTTTCTCACTCCATTCTGTTTTATCCATCAAAAAATTAGCCGCAAAATCACTAAAGTGTATCGCTCCATAAACACCAGCTACCAAAGCAACTAAAGAAGCGACTTCAACAAAAAGACCATTTATTAATCCTCTTACCAATCCAAAAAGCAATAAAGCTGCCAAAACTATATCTAAAACACTCATATCGTATAGAATTTTATCAAATATAAGTTAACTTTGCGACTTTATAATTAATACGATTTTCACTAAAGTGGATATATATATATGTCAAGAGACGAACAATTAAAACAACGTTGGGATTTAGTGGTCCAAAAATTATCTGCTCAATTTGCTGAAGGCGATACATTAGATTTGGATGCCATTATTTACCTCATTGGAGTACAAGAATTAGGTCAGCCACATAGTAAATTTAAAAAAGACCATAAGTTAGACCTTATGCACATTGCTATTTGCCGTCTTTTAGAACCTTATGGTTATTATGAGTTTGATTTTTATGATGAAGACAAATGGCCGCATTATAAAATAAAAGAACAATTACCTCCATTAAAAGCAGGTGAACAAAGCATCTTAATGAAAGAAGCTATCGTTAACTATTTTTTGGAATCAGAATATATAGAGTAAGATTTACTAAATTTGCAGTCATTTTTTGAATTGATACCATGATAGACAAGATAAAAGAACTTATTGCTGAAGCAGAGTCATTTAAAGCACAATCTAAAGACGAGATTGAAGCATTTCGTATAAAATACTTAGGCAAAAAAGGATTGCTTAACGATTATTTTGCCGAATTTAAAAACGTAGCCAACGACCAAAAGAAAGAATTCGGGCAGGTTATTAATGCGCTTAAAAAAACCGCTGAAGACAAAGTAAATGCTTTAAAAGAAGAGCTAGAAAGCAAAGAAGAAGTAAAAGGTGTTTATGGTGATTTGTCTCGTCCTGGTGAGCCTGTTCAACTTGGTGCTCGTCATCCTATATCTATTGTAAAAAACCAAATTATTGATATCTTTTCTCGTATTGGATTTAACGTGAGTGAAGGTCCAGAAATTGAAGACGATTGGCATAATTTTACCGCTTTAAATTTACCTGAATATCATCCAGCAAGAGATATGCAGGATACATTTTTTATTCAAACCAATCCAGATATTTTATTACGTACACACACAAGTTCTGTACAAGTGCGTTATATGGAAAACAACAAACCTCCTATTCGTACTATTTCTCCGGGTCGTGTGTATCGTAACGAAGCTATTTCGGCACGTTCGCACTGTTTTTTTCATCAAGTAGAAGGGTTATATATTGATAAAGATGTAAGCTTTGCCGATTTAAAACAAACACTCCAATATTTTACAACCGAAATGTTTGGGAAAAGTAAAATACGTTTGCGTCCATCATACTTCCCGTTTACAGAACCAAGTGCAGAAGTAGATGTATATTGGGGACTTGAGACCGAAGTAGATTACCGAATTACCAAAGGAACAGGTTGGTTAGAAATTATGGGTTGTGGTATGGTTGACCCTAATGTTTTAGAAAATTGTGGTATAGACTCTAAAGAATATTCAGGTTTTGCTTTTGGTATGGGAATCGATCGTATTGCGATGCTTTTACACCAAATTGGAGATATTAGATTATTAAGTGAAAATGATGTTAGATTTTTAGAGCAGTTTAAATCATCTATCTAATTCATGAAAAAAGACATTCAAATTCCAAAAGTTGAAGATGTTTATGTTGCAGTGGTTTATGAGTATAATGATATTTATAAAACCAACGATTGGAATGCCTACATTATTAATGATAAAGATGTCGATTTAGATGTTGTACTTATTGTAACAAGTGGTTATTCTGATAAAAAAATGACGTCTATTTTCAGAAAAAAACTAGACCATCTTCCTAAAAAAAGCTACGCTAAAATTGAGCTAATGCAAGAAGATTTGTTTGCATTAAACAACGAATTTAAAGTTACTTTTTTTGAAGGCAACACTATGTTTGAAAAAACATATTTGTTCAGAAAAAACACCATTAACGAGCGTGCTTTGCAAACCATTCCTTTAATGAAAGTAAAGGGTGTTTTGGTGAAATAGCAAATTTCTGGTTTTGCAGGAGTATTAATCCAACTTATCAGTCAGTTTTTTAAACGTTATTTTAGGATCTTTCCCTTCATATAAAATACCATAAACTGCCTCAATAATTGGTAATCGTGTTTTCTTTTTATTCTTTTCATTTAATTGGTGGGCACTTTTAGTCGCATAATAACCTTCGGCAACCATACTCATTTCCATTTGTGCAGATTTTACTGTATAACCTTTACCAATCATATTACCAAACATTCTGTTGCGAGAAAACACAGAGTAACCTGTAACAAGCAAATCGCCTAAATACGCAGAGTTGTTAATGTTACGTTTCATCTTGTGCATCTTTTTAATAAAACGCTTCATTTCTCTAATAGCATTACTCATCAATACACTTTGAAAATTATCTCCATAACCTAATCCGTGAGCAATACCAGCAGCAATAGCGTAAATATTTTTAAGCATTACTGCATATTCAGTACCTATAATATCGTCACTGATTTTAGTTTTTATATAGTCGCTAGATAAGTTTTTGGCAATATCTTTTGCTTTTGCAGCATCAGCACAAGAAATTGTTAAGTAAGATAAACGCTCTAATGCTACCTCTTCAGCATGACAAGGTCCAGCTATAACAGCAATATTTCCAAAAGGCACATTATATATATCATGAAAATGTTCGCCAAGTAGTTTGCCAGATTCTGGTAAAATTCCTTTTACTGCAGATACAACTGTTTTCTCTTTAAGGTCAATTGTTATTTTATCTAATTCATCTTGTATAAAAGCCGATGGTATTACAAAAATTAGTACATCTGCATAGGCTGCAATCTCATTAATATCATTGCTTAACTTTAATTGTTTTGTATTAAACTCAACCGAACTCAAATAACTTGGGTTATGCTGCTCTTTTAATAAATGCTCTTTAATGTAAACACTACGCATATACCATCCTACTTCATCTAAATTTTCACATAACATTTTTACTATAGCAGTTGCCCAACTTCCAGACCCAAAAACAGCGTATTTTACTGACTTACTCATATAATTTGCATTAATTAATCACTCCAAAAATACATAAAATTTGAGTCTTAAGGGTTATCTAAAATTGAAGATGAAATAATTTTTGGCACGCGTTTTGAAACCTCATCTATTATAACCCTAAAATTGTTAGATTATGAAGACAATAAAATTACTTTTCGCATTCGCTTTATCAGCAACATTATTTACTTCTTGTTATACAGAAGTATTAGTAGATGATCATAATAATAACAATATATCACTAAATCAGTTATTAGGCTCGTATGAGTTATGGTATGTAGATATTAATCAAACCATTGGTCATGGAGAAACTCCTTTTTTACAAATTGCATTTACAATGTCGTTTAGAAACGGAACCGTTTTTGCTAATAACAATTTAGTTGGCTTTGGAACTCAAGGAAATGGTTATGGAATAGATGTTGGAAGCTATCAGGCTTATGATATGATTTTAGATATCTACCACGATATTGATGGTTATAATACTTTTGACGTTTACCAAATAGATAATAATACTATAGAATTATATAACCCATTTAATGATACTTCATACTTTTTACACGGTTACCAACGTAGCACGTTTGATTATGACTATGTGTTTTATGATAATATTCATTATTTCTTACAAGAGTATGAAGCATGGGAAAAAACATACACAAGCCAAGTTGGAGCTATAAATGAATTTGATAACGAAAACTACTTACAGTTTTTAGCAGGTGGAAACGATTCAACTTTTAGAAGCTCTCAAGACACAAACATTGGGAACCCAGATAATATTTATTGGGATTACACAGGAGTTTACGGCGTTGGAGACATCTCAAATAATATGTACTTAAAAACATTAACATTAGATTATGATTTTTTTGACAATGAATTTTTTGAGTTGAGCGTTATTAATGATCAGAGAATAGAATTATACCATCCTTCATCAGGAACTTTTTATGAGTTTACAGGAAGAGGATATATACAATATTTAAGAGAAAGTAACGCTAAAGGCGAAATCACTAAAAAAACGACAGAGCCTAAAAAACGTAAACAAAAAACCGAGAAAAAAGATAATCCTCGTATAAGTAATAGAAACTAGATTTTGGTTGGTTATTTAGTTTCAAAAGAAACGCTCACTAATGTATTTTAGATGAGCGTTTTTTCTTTTTATAAAATTCTTATTGGCTATATATTGGAATTGAACAAGAATTTCTTGAACTTTACGTAAACTGATAACTCTTTTAAAACTAACTATTATGGGATTATTTTCATTTATTAAAGATGCTGGAAATAAGATTTTTGGCATAAATAAAAAAAAAGCTGCTGCTAAAGAGGCAAACACTAATGCAAAAGCAAATGCTGCTGCTGAGTTGCTTAAAGAAGAAGAAAATGCTGCACTTAAACTTGAAGAAACTATTAACGATTTACAACTTAAAGTTGATGGTTTAAAAGTGAAAATTAAAGGCGAAATGGCGACTGTAAAAGGTATAGCCCTAGACCAAACAACTAAAGAGAAAGTGGTTTTAGTGGTTGGTAATAATGAAGGCATTTCTGTTGTTGATGACCAAATGACTGTTGAAAACCCTGAGCCTGAAGCTCAGTTTCATACTGTTATAAGTGGTGATACATTAGGTAAAATAGCAAAGAAATATTATGGCAACCCAATGAAGTATCCTATTATTTTTGAAGCTAACCAACCAATGCTAACTGATCCTGATAAAATTTACCCAGGACAAGTATTACGAATTCCGCATTTGGGTTAGGCTATTACAACTTACTTAACTCAACTTCTAAAGTTTCAACATCTGCAGGCTTTGCAATTATTTTTTTGTCTTTGTCTAATACAAAATAGCTTGGTGTTGCTTTTATTCCGTATTCGTTAGCTATAGTGTTATCCCACTTTGCTAGTCCTAAAACATGAATAAACTCTGGGTAATTTGTTATTGTGTTTTTCCAAGTTGAGTCATCATCTTCAAGCCCAATAGCTATTACTTTTAAATTTTTAGGATGTGCTTCAATAAATGCTTTTACTTTAGGAAGTTCGTCTAAACAATGAAAACAAGTACTACTCCAAAAAATAATTAAATAGTGGTCTGCACTATCTAGCTTGTGTAAAGATGTTTCTGTTATTTTTCCATTTTTTGAAATTTTAATTGGAAAATCGATAGCCACTTCGCCTAATGAATTATCTCTGTATGTAACAATAGTTTCTAATAAGTCATTATTATTACTTTGCTTGGCTATTTCTAATAAGTAAGTATTAGTTATGTAGTTAGCAACATTAGATTTTTCAAGCTCTACAAATCGCCACCAAAGCATTTCTAACAATATGGACTTAACTCCAATTTTAGTAGTGCTAATTGCTTTTGCTATATCATCAACATGTTGGTTGAAGGTGGTATCTTCTGTACTTGACGACATTCCAAAAACGTAAGCTAAAATTCTATCGGTTAAAAAATTTGAGCTTTGTAGTAACTCATTATTAAAATCTACGCGCTGCAAATAAGTGTTTTTTAAATTTTTAGAATAGGTTGAAATATCTTCAAACTGTGTTGGTATATAAGGCTCGTTAGCTTTAATAAAAACATTAGCCATTGTGCCTTTTGAAGCCTCATCATAACCTTTTTGAGTATCAGAAAGTGTATTGAAAATATCTTCAAAGGCCTTTTCATCTGTACTTTCTTTTGCGTAAAAATTACTTATTGCTGCGTTTATCAACTCCATACTTTTCGTATAAGAAGCCCATAATTCGTTTTCATTAGATGCTGTAAAAACCAAACCTTCTTCTAAACTAAAAGTTAACTTTACGTCTTCTTTTCCGCTATATATTAAATCGAAATTATTTTCCTCTTGTGGTAATGCGTATACAATTTTATAAATACCTGCTGGAGCGTTAGCATCCATCTGTATTTTAAAACTACCATCCGATTGTACTACGCCTCTATTTACATACTCAGTACTTGTTGGACTTGATTTATACAACATAGCAAATGAGAATTTTTCTGCTGGTGTAAAAACGCCTTCAATACTATGTTGTGAAAACATAAGTACTGGTAGTAACACTAAAAGAAATACACTTTTTTTCATTCTATATATTTTTATTTTTTGTTCAAAAATTAAGCCACTATTGGTTGCAACACTACTAATGCTTGCTTTACAGATTTAATATTCTCAAATGTAAGTAATAAACGCAAACCTCCTCTTGTTTGTTTCTCTTTCATTTTTGCTGCATTAGGATGTGTTTGTACAAATTGTAACACTTTGGTAAATCCGTGACTTTGGTAAAACGCACTTTGTTGGTCATTAATAAAATAACCTACTAATTTGCCGTGTTTCATGATAACTTTTTCTAATCCAATTTTTGTTGCTATCCATTTTATACGAACACTATTTAATAAATCTACAACTTGTTTTGGCAGTTCTCCAAAACGATCGACAAGTTGATTCTCAAAAACCTGAAGTTCCTCTTCTGTTTTAATAGTATTAAGCTGTGTGTAAAGATTTAATCGTTCAGTAATATTGTTTACATAGTCATCTGGAAACAACAACTCAAAATCAGAATCTATCGTAATATCTTTTACATACTCTTTATCAACTCCTTCGTCTTGATATAAATCTTTAAACTCGTTTTCTTTTAATTCTTCAATAGCTTCATTTAATATTTTCTGGTAGGTATCAAAACCAATATCATTAATAAAACCACTTTGTTCTCCACCTAGTAAATCACCTGCTCCACGAATTTCTAAATCCTTCATGGCTATATTAAATCCGCTTCCCAATTCAGAAAATTGCTCTAGTGCAGTTATACGTTTACGAGCATCATCTGTCATAGCAGAATATTCTGGCGTAATGAAATAGCAAAACGCCTTTTTATTACTTCGTCCTACTCGACCTCGCATTTGATGTAAATCACTTAACCCAAAATTATTAGCATTATTGATAAAAATTGTATTAGCGTTAGGTACATCTAGTCCGCTTTCTACAATAGTTGTACTTACCAACACATCAAACTCACCATTCATAAAAGAGAGCATTAAATTTTCAAGTTTCTTGCCATCTAATTGACCATGACCAACACCAACTTTAGCATCTGGAACTAGCCTTTGAATCATACCTGCAACTTCTTTTATATTTTCTATTCGATTATGAATAAAGAACACTTGTCCGCCACGTTGAATTTCATAAGTAATAGCATCTCTAATGGTCTCTTCATTAAATCTTACAACATGGCTTTCTATAGGATAACGATTTGGTGGAGGTGTTGTAATAACCGACAAATCTCTTGCTGCCATTAAGCTAAATTGAAGTGTACGCGGAATAGGAGTTGCTGTTAATGTAAGCACATCAACATTGTCTTTTAAAGTTTTTAGTTTCTCTTTTACAGCAACACCAAATTTTTGCTCTTCATCAACAATAAGCAAACCTAAATCTTTAAACTTTACATTTTTATTTACGAGTTGATGTGTTCCTATAATAATATCAACATGACCATTTTCAAGGCTTTCAAGTGTTTCGCGTTTTTCTTTGGCTGTTCTAAAACGATTCACATAATCAACAGTTACAGGAAAATCTTTTAACCGTTCTGTAAACGTTCTATAATGCTGATAAGCCAAAATAGTTGTAGGCACTAAAACCGCAACTTGCTTACCATTATCAACGGCTTTAAATGCAGCTCTTATAGCAACTTCAGTTTTTCCAAAGCCAACATCGCCACAAACCAATCTATCCATTGGTCGTTCGCTTTCCATATCAGCTTTAATATCTGCTGTCGATGACATTTGATCTGGAGTATCTTCATACAAAAACGATGCTTCTAGCTCCAATTGCATATAGCTATCTGGTTTATACTGATAGCCTTTTTCTAGCTTGCGTTTAGCATACACCTGAATTAAATTAAAGGCAATTTCTTTAACTCTAGATTTTGTTTTCTGCTTTAAGGTTTTCCAAGCATTACTTCCAAGCTTATAAATTTTTGGAGGTTTACCATCTTTCCCATTAAACTTGGTGATTTTATGTAATGAGTGAATGCTTAAATACAGCACATCACGTTCGCCATAAATAAGTTTTATAGCTTCTTGTTTTTTCCCTTCTACATCAATTTTTTGCAAGCCTCCAAAACGTCCTATTCCATGATCGATATGTGTTACGTAATCTCCAATATCGAGGTTTGTCAACTCTTTTAGAGTTATAGCTTGCTTTTTAGCATAACCATTTTTTAGATGAAACTTATGGTAACGCTCAAATATTTGATGATCTGTATAACAGGTAATTTTATTGTCGTGATCTATAAATCCTTGAAACAAGGATAATACTATTGTTTTATAATATACATCTTGCTCAACATCTTCAAAAATATCGTGAAAACGTTTGGCTTGTTGTTCGCTTACACAGGCAATATAATTGGTGTAACCTTTATCATGAGATGCATTAAGGTTTTCAATTAACAAATCGAATTGTTTATTAAAAGACGGTTGAGGAGAAGTGTTGAATTGAATTGTTTCACTATTAAAATAGCTTGAAGTTCCAAACTCAACTAATGTATATTCTAATAATTGTCGTTTAAGTAACTCTGAGTTGCAAAACAACTCGTTAGGAGACGCATGTTTTATGTCTTTTGAAAGTGTTTTAAAAGCGTCTTCAGCTTTACTAAAAAAATCATCTATTCTTGAAAATAATAAATCTGCATTTTTAGTAAATACAATTGTTTTTGAAGCAATATACTTTAAGAAACTCTCTCTGCTTTCTTCTAAAAACTTATTCTCAACATTTGGAATAATACTTATTTTTTTAATCTGTTCTGTAGATAATTGTGTTTCTACATCAAAGGTTCTAATACTATCTACTTCGTCTCCAAAAAACTCAATTCGATAAGGTTCATCATGCGAAAATGAAAACACATCTACAATGCCTCCTCTTACAGAAAACTCGCCAGGTTCAGTCACAAAATCGACACGTTTAAACTGATACTCAAACAACACTTCGTTTACAAAATCGATTGACAAATTATCGTTAAGTGAAATTTTAAGTGTATTTCGCTCAAGTTCCTTTCTTGTTACCACCTTTTCAAACAAAGCATCAGGATAGGTAACAATAATGGCTGGTTTTTTACGAGAATTGATTCGGTTTAAAACTTCAGCTCGCAACAACACGTTTGCATTATCGGTTTCTTCAATTTGATATGGACGACGATAACTTCCAGGATAAAACAATACATCTTTATCGTTAAGCAATAATTCTAAGTCATTAAGATAAAAAGCCGCTTCTTCTTTGTCATTAAAAACCAATAAAAATGGTACTTCAGATTGCTTAAATGTTTCTGAAATAATAAACGATAATGACGAGCCAACAAGCCCTTTAAGATGTAATTTGGGCTTGTCCTGAGCGGAGTCGAAGGGTTGATTTTTGGCAATAGCAATTTGCAGATTTTGCGCTTGCAAAGTCTGTGCATAGGTTTGCGAGAGATGTGATTTACTCAAGACAATTTATTTTGTACAAATATAAAATTTTGTGATAGAGTTTGTTGTTAAAAAGTAATTTTAAAATTATATTTAATAGGTGTTTTTCATTCTTATTATATAGGCTTATTAACCTTACTTTATAGATGATTTATATTTCAAAAGATAAAAAAAATATGTAGGTTTGCAGAACCTTAAAAACAAGAAAATTATGTCAATTTCAGATTTATTTGATAGTGGATTTAAAAAGCGTAATGAAGACCATTTTGCAGCAATAGTAAGAGTTGCTATGGATGATGGTGTTATATCTGACGATGAAAAAGCGTTTTTAGATAGATTGGCTCGTAATTTAGACATTAGCGAAAGTGATTATAAGTTAATTTTAAAAGATTACCAATCTCATCCTATTAATCCACCAACCTCTTATGACAGACGTTTAGAGCGTTTATATGATTTGGCTCGTATGGTTCAAGTTGACCATATTAAAGGAGACCATGAAGAAATTTTATTAAGAAAAATAGGAATTGGGCTAGGCTTTTCTCCAGACAATGTAAAGTATGTTGTTGACAAAGCATTAACTTTAGTTAGTAATGGTGTTGATTTAGATACTTTTATTGAAGAAATAAGAAACATGAATAGATAATTAATAATCTATAAATAAAAAAAGCCACATCAAATGATGTGGCTTTTTTGTTTTCTATAATTACTTAATTACAAATCAAACTTAATCCCTTGTGCTAAAGGTAAGCTTGTTGTATAATTTATGGTATTTGTTTGTCTACGCATATACACTTTCCAAGCATCAGACCCAGACTCGCGTCCTCCTCCAGTTTCTTTTTCTCCTCCAAAAGCTCCACCAATTTCTGCTCCTGATGTTCCAATATTTACGTTTGCTATTCCGCAATCAGAACCTTGTACTGATAAGAATGCTTCAGCTTCGCGCAAGTTATTAGTCATAATGGCTGATGACAATCCTTGCGCAACACCATTTTGAATTTCTAATGCATTATGTACATCTCCTGAATATTTCAATAAGTATAAAACTGGAGCAAATGTTTCATGCTGTACAATTTTAAATTCTGGTTTTGCTTCAGCAATTGCTGGTTTTACATAACAACCGCTTTCATAACCTTCGCCAGATAGAACACCACCTTCAACAATAACATTTCCACCTTCTTCAACAACTTGAGTTAATGCATTTTGATACATTTTTACTGCATCCTTGTCAATTAATGGTCCAACATGATTTTTTTCATCTAATGGGTTTCCAATACGTAATTGTTTGTAAGCATCAACTACAGCATTTTTAACAGTGTCGTACATGCTTTCGTGAATAATCAATCGACGAGTTGACGTACAACGTTGTCCTGCTGTACCAACCGCTCCAAATACAGCTCCAATAACAGTCATTTTTACATCAGCATCTGGTGTTACAATAATTGCATTGTTACCACCTAATTCAAGTAAAGATTTTCCTAAACGTCCTGCTACTTCTTTAGCAACTATTTTTCCCATTCTGGTACTTCCTGTTGCAGATACTAAAGGTATTCTTGTGTCTTTAGTCATCATCTCTCCAACTCTATAATCACCATTTATCAAACAAGAAATACCTTCTGGTAAATTATTAGCAGCAAAAACTTCAGCTGCTATATTTTGACAAGCAATACCACACATTGGTGTTTTTTCACTTGGTTTCCAAACGCAAACATCACCACAAATCCATGCTAATGCTGTATTCCAAGCCCAAACAGCTACAGGAAAATTAAATGCTGAAATAATACCAACAACACCAAGCGGATGATATTGCTCATACATTCTGTGCCCTGGACGCTCAGAGTGCATTGTTAATCCGTGAAGCTGACGAGATAAACCAACAGCAAAGTCACAGATGTCAATCATTTCTTGAACTTCTCCTAAGCCTTCTTGGTATGATTTACCCATTTCATATGAAACAAGTTTCCCTAAAGCTTCTTTTTTCTCTCTTAATTTTTCACCAAACTGACGAACAATTTCTCCACGCTGTGGTGCAGGCATAGTTCTCCAAGTTTTAAAAGCTTTGGTTGCAGCATCCATTACTTTATCGTAATCTGCTTGTGTAGTTGTTTTAACTTTACCAATTAATTTACCGTCAACTGGAGAATAGCTTTCAATAATATCTCCATTAGAAAAGTTGTTAGAGCCTGTTGAAGTTCCTTCATTTATATCTTTTACTCCAAGTTGTTTTAATGCTTTTTCAATTCCGAAATCGGTAGCAATTGCTTCCATATATATCTGTTTTTTACGAATTATTAAATTTTGATGCGAAGATACTAATAAAATGTTGTTTTTACCTGAAGCATACATTGTAAAAAAATGTAACTTTAGTGTTTAATCTTTTAAACATCCAACATGAGAAAATTAATGTATTGCATATCGTTTTTATTTCTTTTAACAAGCTGTAAGGACAGTGAGAAACAACTTAAAGTTGAAAAACCTATTGAATCTCCTAAAGCTGAATTTTCTATTGTAATACACGGAGGAGCTGGTACCATATTGAGAGAAAATATGACTCCAGAAGACGAAGCAGCTTACAAAGCAAAGCTCGAAGAAGCTATTAGAGTAGGTTACGAAATTTTAAAAAATGGAGGAAGCAGTCTAGATGCTGTTGAAAAAACTATAAACGTAATGGAAGATTCGCCTTTGTTTAATGCTGGTAAAGGCGCTGTGTTTACAAATGCTGAAACCAATGAATTAGATGCATCGATAATGGATGGAAAAACATTAAATGCAGGTGCTTCTGCTGGTACAACTAATGTAAGAAACCCAATAAATTTAGCAAGAGCAATAATGGAAAAATCGCCTCATGTAATGTTATCTGGAAAAGGTGCTGAAGAGTTTGCTAAAGAACAAGGAATACAAATTGTTGACCCTAGTTATTTCTTTACTGAAAGACGATACAATTCACTTTTAAAAATTAAAGAAACTGAAAAAGTAGAATTAGACCACGACGACAAAACTGCTTTTTATGATTCAACTATTAAAGATTCGAAATTTGGTACTGTAGGATGTGTTGCTTTAGATAAAAACGGAAATCTTGCTGCTGGAACTTCTACTGGCGGAATGACCAACAAACGTTGGGGACGCATTGGTGATGCTCCAATAATTGGCGCTGGAACTTATGCAAATAATAATACATGTGCTGTATCGAGCACTGGTTGGGGGGAATTTTTTATTCGTGCTATGGTTGCCCACGATATTTCTGCTTTAATGGAATATAAAGGCTTAACACTACAAGAAGCTGCAAAAGAAGTTATACAGAAAAAAGTACCTCAACTTGGTGGTGATGGTGGTATAGTTGCTGTAGATAAAAACGGAAATATGGTAATGGAATTTAATACTGCTGGTATGTATAGAGCATCAATGAATGATAAAGGCGAACTATATATTGGTATATACAAAGACTAAACTTTATGACGAATTTAACGCTTCATAAAAGTCTAACGTATTAAAAAAACTCGTATTTTAATTAACAGGAAAACGCCTACTTTTCTTTTCGTTTAAATCATCATCAAATACCATCAGTACTATGTCTCTAAAAAAGCTTTTTGCCATCACATTTTTACTAACTCTAGTTGTTTCTTGTAAAAAAAAGGAAGTCGAAGAAGAAACCGATAATCTATTTAAATTCAGAGAATATATTAGTTATACTACATCTGGAGTTGTGTCAATTGCCGATCCAATTGTAATTAATTTAGCTACTGATGTCGAAGGTTGGGAAGCTGGTAAAGATATAAAAGACGCTATTGTTGCTATAGACCCTTATGTACAAGGAAAATTAACTGTTGCCAATGCTCATGCACTAACATTTACTCCAGACGAACACCTTAAACCAGATACAGAATATACGGTTTCGGTGAAGTTGAGTAAAATTTATAAAAACTTACCTAAAGGCTTTGAAACCTATACATTCAAATTTAAAACTATAACACCAAATTTTAGTGTAACAACCAATAATTTACAGTCTTACAGTAAAAATTGGCAATACTTAGAAGCGGTTTTAAGAACTTCAGATATTGTATCGCTAAAAAATGCAAAGCAACTGGTTGAAGCCTATCAGAATGGAAAAAAATTAAAACTGCAATGGAATGATGCTATTGATAATGCAACGCTTTTTGAATTTAAAATTGATAGTATTAATCGCCTTATTGAAGATAGCGATATTTTAGTGAAATGGAATGGAAAAGCTATAAACGCTGATAATGAAGGTGAAAATAAAGTAATGATTCCTGGCATTAATAACTTTACAATTGTTAATGTAGAGGTGATTCAAACTCCAGAACAATATCTATCCATCAATTTTTCTGACCCTTTAAAAAAGCAACAAAATTTTGATGGATTAGTGACTATTCAAAATGCTAAAAGTCCAAAATATATTGTTGATGGTAATGTGCTAAAAGTATATCCAGATAATAAATTAGTTGGTAATGTTTTAGTTGACGTCTTTCAAGGTATCACTAATACAGATGGCTTTAAACTCAAAAAACCATTCTCCGAAACTATATCTTTTGAAGAGTTAAAACCTCAAGTGCGTTTAATAAGTAACGGAACCATATTACCAAATTCGGAAGAACTAAAATTCAATTTTGAAGCTGTTAATTTAAAGGCTGTTGATGTAAGAGTTATTAAAATATTTGAAGATAATGTGCTTCAGTTTTTACAAGATAACGACCTGCAAAGTAATAACGAAACTGCTATAAAACGTGTTGGTCGTCGTATTGCAAAACAAACCATAACATTACAAAATGATGGTGTTGAAAATGATGGTCGCTGGAAAGCATACAGCATCGATTTATCTAAATTTTTCAAAGCCGATCCAGGTGCTATTTATCGAATAGAGCTGAGTATTAAAAAAGAATATTCTTTATTCAATTGTGATAATTATACCAATATTGATAACGCTGAAGATGACTATTATGAAGATTATTATTACGAAGACGATTATTACTACAACGAAAACTATAATGAAAGTTACACAGAAGATAACGATTTAAGAGAAGAAGAATATTGGGATAATTTAACTTACAGATATAGAAACTCAAACTACAATTGGAGAGAACGCAATAACCCTTGTCATGATGCTTATTATAATGAAAACAGAATTGTATCTCAAAACCTATTGGCTTCTAATCTCGGAGTCATTGTTAAACAAGGTGCAAATAATGCATACTATTTTGCTGTCACTAATATTTTAAACACTAATCCAGAATCTGGCGCAACTATAACGTTGTATAATTTTCAGCAACAAGAAATCAATAAGATAACAACTGATGGTGAAGGTCTGGCAAAAATAAATTCAAACAAATATGCTTCGTTTGCCATTGTTACAAAAGGGAAAAACACAACATACATAAAATTAGCCGATGGAAATTCTCTATCATTAAGCAAATTTGATGTCTCTGGTAATAGTTTGCAACGAGGGCTTAAAGGCTATATTTATGGAGAACGTGGTGTTTGGCGACCAGGTGATTCGTTGTTTTTAACTTTTATGTTAAATGATAATAAACTCCCAAAAGGACATCCTGTAAAAATGGAAATTACAGATCCTAATGGAAAACTGATTTACAAAAACGTCACGACCGATAATGTCAATAATTTTTACCGATTCACAGCTCCTACATCTTCCGAAGGTAAAACAGGAAGTTACAATGCAAAAGTATCCGTTGGTGGTGCATCGTTTTATAAGAGTTTACGAGTTGAAACTGTAAAACCAAATCGATTAAAAATTAAAGTAGATTTTGAAAACGAAATACTAACAAGTAACGAACCACTTAAAGGGACTTTAGATGTAAAATGGCTTCATGGAGCTGTTGCAAAAAACCTTAAAGCTGAAATTAAGGCAAAATTCAGTACGTCTTATGCTGGATTTAAAAATTATAAAGATTACGAATTCACAGACCCAACTCGAAGTTTTTCGTCAGAAGAACTTAATGTTTTTGAAGGAAAAGTAGATGAAAACGGAATCGCAAAAATCAATAACAAATTAGATATTGGTAAAAATGCGCCTGGACTACTAAACGTTCAGTTTTTGGTACGTGCATTCGAAAATGGAGGCGACTTTTCTTTAGATGCATTTACTAAAACCTACGCACCTTATGAATCTTTTGTTGGGCTACATTCACCTAAAGGGAATATGTATGGTTCGTTTTTTACAGATGAAAATCAAACCTTTGATATTGTAGTTGTAGATGCTCAAGGCAAACCTGTAAAAAGAGATAATCTTGAAATTAAGGTGTATAAAGTAGAATGGCGTTGGTGGTGGAACTCTTCTTACGATAATTTATCAAGCTACGTATCGAGTAATTACCACAGACCTTTTTTAGATAAAAAAGTGAGTACTGATGCTAACGGAAAAGGGAAATTCACATTAAAAATCCCTGAAAATGAACGTGGTCGATACCTTATAAGAGTGAATGATCCAAAAAGTGGTCATGCTACAGGTCGTACTGCATATTTTTATAAAAACTGGTATCAAACGTCACCTTCATCAGATAAAGAAGCTGCTAAAATGCTTGTCTTTGCTGCTGATAAAGAAAAATATAATGTAGGTCAAACAGCTAAAATTACGTTCCCATCTGGCACAGAAGGCAGAGCATTAATTAGTATTGAAAATGGTTCTGATGTTTTGTCTCATAAATGGGTAAAAACCACAAAAGGAGAAACAACAGTTAATATTCCAATTACTGCCGAAATGGCTCCAAACGTATTTATTAATATTTCATTATTGCAACCTCATGCAACAACTGCTAATGATTTACCATTGCGTTTATATGGTGTTATTCCTATTCTTGTAGAAAATCCAGGCACAAAATTATCACCAGAAATTAAGATGCCTAGTAGTCTTCAACCTGAACAACAGTTTGAAGTTGTTGTATCTGAAAAAAACAAAAAAGCAATGACTTACACTATTGCTATGGTTGAAGAAGGCTTGTTAGATTTAACACGTTTTAAAACTCCAAACGCTTGGGATGCGTTTTATGCTCGTGAAGCTTTAGGCGTGAAAACTTGGGATGTTTTTGATGATGTTATTGGAGCTTATTCTGGAAGTATAGACCAAGTATTTGCAATTGGTGGAGATGGAAGTGCAGCAGCAGGGAAAAACCAAAAAGCAAACCGATTTAAGCCAGTAGTGACATATTTAGGCCCTTTTAAACTGGAAGCTGGAGCAAAAGCTACACACAAAATTAAAATGCCAAATTATATTGGTGCTGTTAGAACAATGGTTGTTGCTGGTGATGCTAAAACTGAAGCTTATGGAAGTGTCGATAAATCTGTTGAGGTTAAAAAACCACTTATGGTCTTGGCAACCTTACCTCGTAAGTTAAGTCCAGGTGAAAAAGTAACACTTCCTGTTACTGTTTTCGCAATGGAACCTAATGTGAAAAATGTAAATATCAGCTTAAAATTAAGCAATGGAATTGAAGTTGTTGGCGATAGAAGTAAATCGCTAACCTTTGCAAGACCAGATGAGCAAATGGCATATTTTGAATTAGATGTTAGCAGAGCTAATGGGTTTAATACTGTTGAAGTAATTGCCACAGGGAATGGCGAAAAATCGACTTACAAAGTTGAGATTGATGTGTATAATCCTAATCCAATCACATCAAAAGTATTAGAAAAAACGATGGAAGCCAATGCAAATGCTTCATTAGATTTTTCCACCTTTGGTGTTGTAGGAACCAATTCGGCAACTGTTGAATTTTCAACAATGCCACCAATGGATTTTTCAAGACGACTTCAGTATTTAGTACAATATCCTCATGGTTGTTTGGAGCAAACCACATCGAGTGTGTTCCCTCAATTATATTTAAACGATATTTTCGATTTGCCATATAAGAAGAAGCAAGAAATAAAATCGAATATTGAAAACGGAATAAAACGTTTGGGTAATTTTCAACATCCAAATGGTGGTATGAGTTATTGGATGGGTGAAAATACAGCCAACGACTGGAGTACAAGTTACGCAGGACATTTTATGATTGAAGCCGAGAAAAAAGGGTTTGTATTACCATTAACCTTTAAAAGCAATTGGTTAAAATACCAAAAACAAGCTGCACAAGATTGGCGACCAAGCTATAAAACTTACAATTCCGATTTAGCACAAGCCTATCGTTTATATACATTAGCATTGGCTGGAAATCCAGATTTGGCATCAATGAATCGCTTAAGAGAATTTAGTGAAATTTCAAATGAAGCCAAATGGCGACTCGCTGCCGCTTATGCTTTAGCAGGACAAAAAGAAGCCAGTAACAAAATATCGAGTACTGCAAACATCAATTTTACGCCTCCAAAGTATAATTATTATACCTATGGTTCGGTTGATAGAAACAGAGCAATGGCTTTAGAAACCATGATTCTGACTAAAAATTCTAAAATGCGAGAATTGGCGCAATACATTGCTAAAGATTTATCGAGCGACCAATGGATGAGCACACAAACTACTGCATATAGTTTATTGGCTGTGGCAAAAATGGTAGAAGCTAATGGAGGAAAGGCTATGAAGCTATCTTATACTTTTAATGAAAAAACCGAAACTATCGATACCAAAAGTGCAATTGCACAACGAGAATTATCTGTAAAAGATGGAAGCAATTCGTTTTCATTTAAAAACAATTTAGATAATGTTGTGTATGTACGAGTGCTTAATTCTGGGAAATTACCTTTAGGTCAAGAAATAGCAGAACAACGAGGTTTAAGTGTTTCTGTTGAATATAAAGATTTAAAAGGCAACAAGATTGATATCAGTAAACTGCAACAAGGACAAGATTTTGTTGCAACTGTAAAAGTGAGTAACCTCAAAGACGAAAACGTAAATGATGTGGCATTAACACAAATATTCCCTTCAGGATGGGAAATTGTGAACACACGTTTTACCGATTTTGGAGACAATACTACTAGTCAAGCACGATTTACAGATATAAGAGATGATAGAGTTAACTTCTATTTTGATTTGAATAGACGAGGACAATATGATACTAAAACCTTTAACGTTATGTTGAATGCTTCTTATTTAGGTACCTATTATTTACCAGGAATTCAAGTAGAAGCCATGTATGATAATGAGTATTTGGTGCGCACTAAAGGACGTTGGGTTGAGGTTGAGAAATAACAAATTCCTGCCTTCGCAGAAATTTTATCGCTTCAACGTAAAGTGACCTTTAAACTCTTTAAGAATTGTAGTATTAGGTTCAAGATATTTAATAACAAACCAATAATCATTTACTGGTAGTTTTTCCCCATTAAATGTTCCGTCCCATCCTAAACTATTAATATTTAATTGCTTAAGTAATTTACCAAATCTATCATATATATAAATAACAGCATAACTTAAACAAGAAGATCCTTTTATCGTCCAATTATCATTAAACCCATCACCATTTGGTGTGAAAAATTTAGAATAACCAATTAAACAAATTTCAATACTAGAATAACCGCAACCTTGCTTATCTCTTGTAGTTATAATATGGTTTCCAGAAACTACATTTGTAAATAGTGAACTATCTTGCCAAGGCCCATTATCTAGACTATATTCATAACTACCATTACCAATTGCAATAACTTCAATAATCCCATTTTCAGAAAAAGGACTTGATGTTTGAATAATATTTAATTCAGGAGGACTGCCCTCAAAAACTTCTGTAGAGTATAAACTTATACAACCAGATGATAAATTAGTTACTTTAAGATTATATATACCAGAAAGTGAAGGTTGATAAAAAGAATCTGTGCCTACAATTACTCCAATTTCGTTTGTCCATTCAAATAAATACTCAGTTGTGGATAAATTTGTAGCAATAATAGGATTTGTAATTTCAGTATTTTCTGAATTTGAACATATAGCATAATAATCTTCAAAATCAATAATTGGTTTAGGATTTACATCTATTGTTATAGAAAAAAGACTAGAACATTCGTCTTCATTTGGTGTAAACGTATATGTTGTAGTTGTTGTATTATTTAAAGCTGGAGACCATGTCCCTATAATATTATTTAATGAAATTGTAGGTAAAGGGTTTAGTGGTTCGCCTTCACAAATTTCTGTTACAATGTTAAACAATGGAACTGTGGGTTGATTAACAATAATGGTTAACGCCTGCGTTGTTGCACATTGTCCTATGTTTGGGGTAAACGTATATGTCGTTGTCGTTGTATTATCTATAGCTGGAGACCATGTCCCAATAATATTATTTAATGAAGTTGTAGGTAATGAAACTGTATCACCAATACAGATTGGATTAATAGCCGCAAAATTAGGTGTCACTGGCTGTAAGACTTCAACTGTAATTATTTGATTTTGAGCGCATTGGTTAGGATTAGGAGAAAAAGTATATGTAGTTGTGCTAGTATTATTAAGTAAAGGTGACCAAGTTCCTGAAATTCCATTTAAAGAAGTAGTTGGTAGAGCAAAGGTACTTCCATTACAAATTGGAGGAATAGTATTAAAAATTGGAGTGTCTGGCGAGTTTATTATTATTTCAAAGCTATCAGAAATAGAATTACAAGAGGAATTTAGAAGATTATTAGCACTTTCAGCAAATTTAACTCTATAATATAATGTACCTGACGGTGAAGGAGCTGGGGCGTTATATATGTTATTAGTAGCTCCTGGAATATCTGTCCATACTAATTCGTCGCTACTTACTTGCCATTGATAAGCATGAGTTGAAAACACAGAAAAATCTGGAGTAGCTGTAAGTTGTACATTACTAATCATATCATTTTCACATGCTTCAAAACTATTTACTCCACTATTGTTTTCTATAACTACAGAGTCACCACAAGACTTAAACACAATATCATCAATTGCTAAATCATTACCACAACCACCTATACCATTATTCAGCATTTTTAGTATTACTGAAGATTGGCCAGCTAAAGTTTGAAATACTAATCCGTATTGTTGCCAGTTAGGAGTAGATATCCCAAAAATGTTTCCTGTATCTCCAGACGCTAATAAGTTTGTATTTGAAAAATCCCAAATTTCAAATTTTACATTTACTGGAATGCCATTACCACCACATCCAGAACTAGGTAAGATATTAATTAACCAAGCAGAAAATTCATAAGTAGTATTCTCACACAATCCACTAATAGTGGTTTTATAAAATTCACCAGGGGTAAAACTTGCATTTACAATTAAACATTTTCCATTGGTGTCATTAGGTGTATGATCGCTAGGTAAATTCCAACCATAAGAAAATGTATTACTTCCTATAGTATATTCTCCATCTTGTGGCCCAGAATTTCCAATAAAATTATAGGTTGTAGTTCCTGCTGGTAGCTGTGGTCCATAATTGGTACCAGTACCAAATGTTTCAGTGAAAATAGCCTCGCCAGAATTACCATTACAAAACCCTAGTTGTGCAAAAGTATTAGGTATACTTACACACAATAAAACAATTTGGATACTTTTTCTTAAAAATTTCACGTTTTAAAAATAAACATTATACCTTAAAAACACTGCTAATGTTTATATTAGTAGTAAGTTTTTAATGAAAATTATAAACGCAATCGTTTTCGTTAATTTTAATTACGCTTAATAATAAAAAATGAGGGCTTCAGAAATATTAAATAAAGCAAATCATCGCGATTTTGAATATCCTAAACGGCCTTGGAAGTTTTATCAGGAATGGAATAAAGCTATTTTTTTACATTGGGAAATTGAACCAGAGTTAATAAAACCTTTGCTGCCAAAATCTGTTGAATTAGATACCATTAATAACAAAGCATGGGTTAGTTTAGTTGCTTTTGATATGAATCATATTGGCATTAGAAACATGCCTAAAATACCTCATATTTCAGATTTTCATGAAATAAATATCAGAACCTACATTAAGTGTAATGGAAAGTCTAGTGTTTATTTTTTAAGTATGGAAGGTAGCAAACGATCATCATGTAAAGTTTTAAAAGCAATATCAAAGTTTCCTTATGAACATTCTAAAATGAAGCGAACAGATTTTAGTTATGAGTCTCATAATTCAATCTCAAATAATAGTTTAGAACTTATTTACAGATTACAAATTGAAGCCACAAAAAAAGACGCTACAGATATCTGGTTGACTGAACGTTATGCTGTTTTTCAAGATTATAAAAACAAACTTATTGAATATGATGTGCATCATATAGAATGGCCAATTCAACCCATTTTAATAAAAAACCTAGAGTTAAATTATCTAAAATTTAATCACCTTATTAACAACCAACCAAATAGAGTACACTATTCTGAAGGTGTAAAAGTGCTAACTTGGGACAAACGAAAACACAAATTATGACTTCTAATTTTGAGCCTTATTACGCTGTTATTTTTACTTCAAAACGAACTGAAGGTGATAATGGCTATGCTGAAATGTCACAGCTTATGGATAGTTTAGTCAAAAAGCAAAAAGGATTTATAGGTGTTGATAGTGCTCGAAACGATATAGGAATTACTGTTAGTTATTGGAAAAATTTAGAAGCCATTAAAAATTGGAAACAACAAACAGACCATTTAATGGCTCAAAAAAAAGGAAGGACAGATTGGTACAGTTGGTATAATGTGAAGATTTGTAAGGTTGAACGCGAATATGAGTTTGGACATTGAAACGAATTATTAATTACATTAAACGCCACAAAATCAAATCTACCATTGTATTTATACTTCTGGTAATTTACTATTTCTCATTGCCAAGGCAACTTTTTAAAGACCCAACAGCAACTGTTATTACAAGTTCTAATAATGAATTGCTTGGTGCTATGATTGCTAAAGATGGTCAATGGCGATTTCCTCATAATGATTGTATTCCTGACAAGTTTAAAACATGCATTATTCAATTTGAAGACGAATATTTTTATAAGCATCCTGGTTTTAATCCTGTTTCAATATTTAAAGCGCTTCGAGATAATATAAGTTCTGGAGACGTAAAACGTGGTGGTAGCACATTAACACAGCAAGTTGTTAGGTTATCAAGAAAAGGCCAATCACGCACCTATTTTGAAAAATTTAAAGAACTCATTTTGGCAACTCGATTAGAATTTAGAGCCTCAAAAGAAAAAATCTTGTCTTATTACAGTAGTAATGCTCCTTTTGGAGGTAATGTTGTTGGTTTAGATGCCGCTTCGTGGCGTTATTTTAATAGAGATGCCAACGAGTTATCTTGGGCAGAAAGCGCAACACTTGCTGTATTACCAAATGCTCCAAGTCTTATTTATCCAGGTAAAAATCAAGAACGACTATTAACTAAACGTAACATATTACTAAAAAAACTGCTTCAAAATAAAATCATTGACTCATTAACTTATGATTTGTCTATTGCCGAAGAGCTACCTCAAAAGCCCTATGCATTGCCACAAATTGCGCCTCATTTACTGCAAAAAGTAACACAATCATACTATGGAAAACGAATAAAAACAACGCTTAAAAAATCACTCCAAGAGCAAACCAACAGGATTGTGAGCAATCATTACAATCAATTAAGTCAGAATGAAATTTACAATATTGCTGTTTTAGTATTAGATGTAAAAACCCGAAAAGTCTTGGCTTATGTAGGTAATTCACCAACAGATAATGAACATCAAAAAGATGTTGATGTAATTGATAAGCCCAGAAGCACAGGCAGTATTTTAAAACCTTTTTTATATGCTGCTATGTTAGATACTGGCGATATTCTGCCAAACACATTAGTCGCAGATGTGCCTTCACAATTTGGAAGTTATAATCCAGAAAATTTTGATAAAGAATACGATGGTGCTGTTCCTGCAAGTAGAGCGTTATCACGTTCGTTAAATGTTCCTGCTGTGAGAATGTTGCAGGAGTTCGGATTAGATCGTTTTCATCATTATTTAGAGGCTTTAAAACTCAAGGATTTAAAATACAACGCTAACCATTATGGTTTATCTCTTATTCTTGGAGGTGCAGAAAGTAACCTTTGGGATTTATGTAAAAGCTACGCGGCTTTATCTTCTACTTTAAATCATTTTAATGATACATCAAGTGAATATTTTACAAACGAATTTTGTGAACCCACTTTTTTAGCTGATAATGACATCGATTTTGGTAAAAAAACCTCTGAAAAAATACTTTTTGATGCTGCATCAATTTATCTAACTTATGAAAGTTTAAAAAATGTTAACAGACCTGAAGGTGATGAAAATTGGGAGTTTTTTGATAGTTCTAAACAAATTGCATGGAAAACAGGTACTAGCTTTGGCTTTAGAGATGCTTGGGCAATAGGTACAACAAAAGATTATGTAGTTGGAGTATGGGTTGGTAATGCAGATGGCGAAGGCAGACCAGGTTTAGTTGGAGTGCAAACAGCAGCTCCAATTTTATTTGATGTTTTTGATGTGTTGCCAAATAGTAATTGGTTTTCTAAACCGTTTGATGAAATGCAGGAAGTAGATATTTGTACCAAAAGTGGCTATAGAGCCTCGGTAAACTGTGAAGAAAAAGAGCAAAAATTTATTCAGTTAAGCGGATTGAAAACTCAGCCTTGTCCTTATCATGTATTAGTTCATTTGGATAGAAATGAACAATATCAAGTGAATTCTTCTTGTGAAGATTTAGGGAATATTACTCATAAAACTTGGTTTGTATTGCCTCCATTAATGGAATACTATTACAAGTCTAAAAATCCATTTTATAAGTCATTACCTCAATTTAGAAGTGATTGTTTAGGTGACAATGCTATTAGCATGCAGTTTATATATCCGAAGGAAAATAATTCTATTTTTTTACCTAAAGATTTTGATGGAAAGCGAAACGAATTAATCTTAAAAATAGCACATTCTAAACCAGAAACTATTGTATTTTGGTATATAAATGAAACCTTTGTTGGAACCACAAAAGATATTCATGATATGGCAATCATTCCAAAACAAGGCAAACATTGGATTACTGTAGTTGATGAGTTTGGTAATGAAGCGAAGCGACAAATTGAGATTTCTCAATAATTATAAAGTTGAACCTTTAAAATTAGTATTTTTGTTTTCTAACCTTTCAAACACACATTTATGTATAATACAATACAATTTCTACATTCTTATTGGGCTTATCTTGTCCTAACTATTTTAGTATTAGCAACCTTTAATGCACTTATTAAATTTTTTGGTAATAAAGAGTTTCAAGCTAATGATTTTAGAATTTCATTGTTTGCTTTAATTGTTACACACATTCAATTACTTTTAGGATTGTTTCTTTATTTTGTTTCTCCTTTTGGATTGAAAAACATTACTACAAATGGAATGGGTGGATTAGATAGCTTTTCGAGATTACTAGCTGTAGAGCATCCTTTTGTTGGAATATTAGCAGTTGTACTTATCACTATTGGTTATTCTAAACACAAAAAGAAACTAACGTCAAAACCTAAATTTAAAGTCTTATCCATTTTTTACACGCTTGGTTTAATTTTGGTTTTATCAAGAATACCATGGAGTAATTGGTTTTAGAGAATAAAAAAGGCGCAAATGTTTATTTGCGCCTTTTTTATTTAATTGAATATTTTATTCTTTAACTTCTCTTAATAGATAAATATACACTGGAAAGTGATCACTAAACCCATCAGTAAATCCGCCATCAGACCAGCTTCTAAATGGATAGCCTTTCCATCTACCTCTTTTGGTTGTTAAATAGTATTTGTTATAAATAGCTGCTTTATACAATCTGAAAGAACTAAAATCTTTTTCTAAAAATGGTTTTGTAACCAAAATTTGGTCAAATAAACTCCATGCATCTCTATAAGCAGTAGTACCTAAACCATCTTTGTAAAAATTTTCATAAGGATTATAAATTCCTTTAATATCTACTTCTTCTTTTTCTGCTTTTGCTTTTAATACCTCTTTAACACTTTCATTAGTTGGGTCATCATTTAAATCTCCCATTGTAATTATCTTAGCATAAGGGTCAATTACTTGTAAAGAATCTATGATATGCTTATTGAGTTTTGCCGCAGCAACTCGTTTAGATCTACTTCTTGCTTCACCTCCACTTCGTGATGGCCAGTGGCTAACTATAATATGTATTATTTCTCCATCTAATTTTCCAGTGACTAACAATTGATCTCGAGTATAAACTCTGTCTCGAGTATAATCATCGTAAATTTTTAATTCATGAGAACTTGTGCTAATTGGAGTAAATAATGCTTTTTGATATAAGAGAGCAACATCAATACCTCTAGCGTCAGGCGAATTATAGTGTATTATACCATAGTCTTTATCCAGTAATTGTGGGTCATTAGCCAAGTCTACTAACACTTCTCTATTTTCAACTTCAGAAACACCAATTATTGCAGGTGCATTTTTAGCAAAATCAGCACCAACATCAGCTATAACTCTAGCCATATTCTTCACCTTTTTATTGTAAGCGTCCTGTCTGTTAGTATTCATTTCCATAATCGGACTTGCTTCATCAAACTTAGTAACATCATTAATGGTATCAAATAGGTTTTCTAAATTGTAAAATGCAACAGTATGTATTTTAAATTTTTTTGCTTCTTGTGACCACATGTTAAAAACAAGGAGTAAAAAAAGTACTAATTGTAATTGTTTAAGCGATTTCATTTTTTGTATATTATTTTTATGTTATGTTAATACAAATGTTACGCCAAAAGTAGATATTTATTATAAATAATGTAAATTTGCAAGCCTTAAATAATTATTATTTAACGGTTAAGACTATTAACTTTAAAATTAAATATGAAAAAAAGTATTTTAATTTACTTATTTGTAATTTTTTCAGCCTTTACATCATTAGCTCAAGAAACGGTTGTAAAGGGAAGTGTTTTAGACGCTGTTACCAATAATCCAATTCCTGGCGTTACAATTACTATAGAAGAAACTTTTCAATCAACTCAAACAGATGCTTTAGGTGAATTTAGCTTTACAACAAATGTACCTTTAGGAGAACAGGTTTTATTGGTAGAAAAAGTAGGCTTTGTCACTAAACGATATCCTATAGTTGTAAACGAAGGAAAAACTGTTGACATTAGTGGTATGGTATTAGATATAGATATTTCTGATACTGCAGATCAATTTACCATCAGTTTAAGTGATGATGAATTAAATGACGATACTGGTGGCGCAGATAATATTTCTGGATTACTACAGTCATCACAAGATGTGTTTCAGAACACAGCTGCGTTTGAATTTAGTTCTTCATTTTTTAATGTAAGAGGACTAGACTCTGAAAATGGTGCTGTTTTAATTAATGGTATTGACATGAACAAGCTTTACAACGGTCGCCCACAATGGAGTGATTGGGGAGGGCTAAACGATGTTGTTAGAAACCAAGAATTATCAGTTGGTATGTCGCCTTCAAATTATACTTTTGGAGGTATTTTAGGAACAACCAATATTAATGTTAGAGCTTCTCAATACAGAAAAGGAGGACGCCTAACTTATTCTTCAACAAACAGAAGTTACACAAACCGTCTACTTGCAAGCTATGCTACTGGAATGATGGAAGGTGGCTGGTCATTTGTTGCTGCTATAGGAAGACGCTGGGGAGAAGAAGGTTTTCAAGACGCAACTTTATATGATTCAAATTCATTTTTTGCTTCTATCGAGAAAAAAATAGGAGAAAGTCACAGTATAAATTTCACATCTATTTATGCTCCTAACAGGAGAGGTAAATCTTCACCTAATACACAAGAGGTTTATGATTTAAAAGGTATAAAATATAATGAATATTGGGGATGGTATGATGGTGAAAAAAGAAACTCACGTATAAAGGAAGTTGAAGAACCAATATTAATGTTAAATCATTTTTGGGACATCAGTTCAAATACTACTTTAAATACAAATGTTGCTTATCAATTCGGAAAAATTGGTAATAGCCGTTTAGACAATAATGGTCAGCGCTTAAATGAAGATGGTATCCCTGTTGGTGGTGGTGCAAATCCAAGTCCAGCTTACTATCAAAAACTACCAAGTTACTGGCTAACACCTGCTGCTGGACCAAACTATGAACAAGCCTATTTAAGTGAGCAAGAGTTTTTAAATGATGGACAAATAGATTGGAATAGTTTATATCAAACAAACCTTGAAAATACAGGTAATTATTCAACTTATATACTTTATGAAGATAGAAATGATGACAAACAGTTTACTGCAAATTCTATCTTAACAACCTATTTAAACGACAACATTACTTTAAATGGTTCATTAAATTACAGCCGTTTAAAATCTGAAAATTTTGCAGAAATTATCGACCTTTTAGGTGGTAATGGGTTTTTAAATGTAGACTCTTTTGATGGTTTTCAATTTGATTTGCAAAACCCAAATAGAATTGCATTAGAAGGCGATAGATTTAGATATAATTTTAATCTCTATGCAGATGTGCTTTCTGGTTTCGCTCAAGGACAATTTAAATACAATAAAGTAGATTTTTACGCTTCAGCAAGTGTAACTAATACTCAATACCAAAGAGAGGGATTATATCAAAATGGTGCTTACGAAGACAACTCTTTAGGTAAAGGTGAAAAACTATCATTTACTGGTATTGCTACAAAAGCAGGTTTAACTTATAAGCTAACAGGAAAACACTTGTTTGATATAAATGCAGCTTACATAACTAGAGCTCCTTCATTAAGAAATACCTATTCAAATTCTAGAGAAAATCATAATATAGTAAGTGATATTACAGAAGAAAAAGTTAGCTCTGTAGATGCAAGCTATATTTTTCGCTCTTCAATTGTAAAAGCTAAATTAACAGGTTACTTCACTAAAATTGAAGATGCTAATGAAATTTCATTTTTCTATGCTGATGGTATTGGCGGAGACAATACTGCTTTTGTTCAAGAGATTTTACAAGGTATTGACAAAAAACATTTTGGTGGTGAGTTTGGTATTGAAGCTCAAGTAACACCAACAATTAAATTGAAAGGTGTTGCTGCTGTTGGTCAATTTACTTACGATAATAACCCTAATCTTTACTTAACGTCTTCTGATTTTGATGGAGGAAGAAGAGATGTTGGTGAAGCAAGCTTGAAAGATTATAAATTGGCAGGTGGTCCTCAAACGGCTTACTCTGTTGGTTTTGAATATCGTGATCCAGATTATTGGTGGTTTGGAGCAACGGCAAACTTTTTCGACAATACTTATATAGATGTGAGCCCTTTAACAAGAACTAGTAATTTTTATCAAGATTCTGATGGGTTACCATTTAATGACTATGATGAAGATTTAGCAAGACAGTTATTAAAACAAGAAAAATTTGATAATTATATGATTGTAAACCTTGTTGGTGGAAAATCATGGAAAATTGATGACTACTTTGTTGGCTTTTTTGCGAGTGTAAACAATCTATTAGATGTTGTTCATAAAACTGGTGGATTTGAACAAGGAAGAAACGCAAATTACAGACAATTACGAGATGACACAAGTAATGATACTCCTGTATTTGGTTCAAAATATTGGTATGGTAGAGGAACGTCTTACTTTGTAAATGTTTATTTTAGATTTTAAAAAAAATTAATTATGAAAAATATAATATTAAAAATTATGAAAACGAATAGAATTTTAAGCCTTATGTCAATTCTATTTTTGGGATTAATAGTTGTATCATGTGTACAAGATGACGACTATAACATTCCAACTTTAGAAATTGTAGAACCTAACATTACTGCTAACACTACAATTAGTATTGTAAAAAGTATGTACGCTGGAACTTTAGTAGATTTCACTGAAGCAAGTAATGGTGGAGAATTAATTATTGAAGGGTATGTAGTTTCTAATGATGAAGCTGGTAATTTCTATAAAGTATTAGTATTACAAGATGCTCCTGAAAACCCAACTGCTGCAATACAATTAGATATAGACGTAACTGCATTGTATTCAAAATACAAACCAGGAAGAAAAGTATATGTAAAATTAAACGGATTAGGAATGACTAACCTAAATGGTGTTTTACATATTGGTAGTATTGAAGGTAATTCAGTTGGAAGAATTTCTGCAACAAATTATGAAGATTATATTATTCGTTCATCTGAAATTACAACATTAGTTCCTAAATTAATAACTCCTTCACAATATAATGACAACATGATTAACATGTTAGTTCAATTAGATAATATGCAATTGAGTGGTAGTGAAGTAGGTCAGCCTTATGCAAATGCAGATGATACATTTACAGTAAACAGAAAGTTGAAAAATTGCGACGATAATTCTGAAACCATTTTAAGAAATAGTGGTTTTGCTAGTTTTAAAAATGAATTATTTCCTACAGGAAAAGGATCTATCGTAGCTATTTTTAGCAAATACAATTCAGACTATCAGTTATTTATTAGAGATACTGAAGATGTAGACTTTGAAGGCAATCGTTGTGATCCATTATTTGAAGATTCTTTCTCTGATGGCACATTAAATAAATGGGATCCTTACAGTGTAACAGGTGCTCAAGTATGGTATTATAATACTTTTGGTAACCCTGCAGATAGTGCTACAATGTCTGGATTTAGTAGTGGAAATCAAACAAATGAAGACTGGTTAATATCAAAACCAATTGATATGACAGGAGTTACTTCGGCAACACTAACCTTTCAGACTGTAAAGCGTTATGCAGGTAATGATATTCAAGTGTTTATGTCAACAAACTATACAGGAGGAAACCCTAACACTAATGGTACTTGGACACAATTATCTGCTGCTTTAGATACTAACATTAACAGTTGGTCGTCTTGGACAAACTCTGGAGATGTCGATGTATCTGCTGCTGCTGGAGGAACTTTATATATAGCTTTTAAATATACATCAACAACCTCTGCTTCATCAACTTGGGAAGTAGACAATGTAGAAGTAATAAGTAATTAAAAATTATTCTAATAATAAATTTATATTTAGAGCCTGCAAATGCAGGCTCTATTTTTTTAAACAGTATATATATGTCATTTTTTGATACCTTGTTTTTTAATGTTTTTAATTACTATAAAAATAGTCGATTTAAAAAATCGGCAATTAATATTGCTTTATACTATATAACTATTGTACAAGGCTCTTTATTACTTCTTTTAGGTGTGTTCTTTTCAGAATTTTTCAACCAAATGAATGTTATTACCATGTCTTCCATTAAAGCGTGGACATTATACGTAATTGCTGTTGTTATTTTACTTTTTAAGAACTGGATTCAGTATAGTGGTAAGAGAAGAAACATACTTAATGCAAAACAAAAAAGAAAATCTGGCTATAGTATTTGGACATTGTGGTTAATACCAATTATATGTGTTTTCCTTTCTATATTGATGCTAAAAGTATTTTAACAAAAAAGCCCTATCAAAGTAATAGAGCTTTTTCAAATTAAGGTTAGTTAGTTAGTAATTATAGTTGTAATAAATGTTTATTGTGCTTGAGGACTTCCACTAACAATAATAAACTCAGAACGTCTATTAAGTTGGTGTTCATCTTCTGTACAGTTAGTTCCGCAGTCTACTTTAGGCTCGCTTTCTCCTTTACCCATTCCTGTAATTCTACTTTTATCAATACCTTTAGATATTACATATTGAACAGTAGTTTTTGCTCTTCTATCAGATAAGCGCTCATTGTATGACGCAGAACCTCTACTATCTGTATGTGATGTAGCGCTGATAACTAGTTCTGGATATTTATTCATAATTTGTACAAGCTTATCTAATTCAAAAGCAGCTTGCGATGTGATATTAGACTTATCAAAATCAAAATAAATAGGAGCTAATTCAATTCTATCAGCTGCAATTAATTTTTCTATTGGGTCTAAAGCAATCGGCACATTTACTTCCTCTTCTTCAGTTCCTTTAACAGCAACTTGTCTACTTTCATAACCATCTACTGATACTTCTAAAATACTATTTTTACTGCATTCTACAATAAATTCAGCAGTACCATCTGTATTTGTCACTTTAGAAACAACTTTGTTTCCTTGTTCATCATTTAAAGTCACAGTAGCAGCATTTAATGGTTTTCCTGTTTTTATATCAGTTACTGTAGCAGTAATTAAAACATCGCAAAGTGGTTGTAATTTTTTAATTGCATAAATATCATCACTACCAACACCGCCTTCTCTGTTTGAAGACACAAAACCTTCTCCTGTTTCTTCATCTAAATGAAATGCAAAATCGTCTGCATTACTATTTACTGGTATTCCTATATTACGAATAGGAGCTATTTTGCCGTCTATTTCTTTAGTGTGGAATACATCTAGGCCTCCAAGCCCTAAATGCCCGTTAGAAGAGAAGTATAGCGTTCCATTATCACTAATATATGGGAACATTTCTTGTCCTTCAGTATTTACTTTTTGCCCTAGATTAACTGGTTCACCTAATGAACCATCATCATTAATATTTGCTTTGTAAATATCAAATCCTCCATATCCATTTGGCATGTCAGATGCAAAATAAATTGTTTTTCCATCGCTACTAACTGATGGGTTTTTAATAGAGTAGTTTTTACTATTCATTGGAAAACCTTCTACATTATCCCAATTAGCTCCTGATTTTTTTGCTCTGAATAAATGTAAAACACTATATCTGTTTTTAGTAATTGAATCTTTCTCATAAATTTTTTCGAAGAAACTTTCTCTAGAAAAATACATTGTATTTCCGTCTGGGCTAAATGATACAATACCTTCATGATATTTAGTGTTTATTTTATCATCTAATAAAACTGCTGGTTGATAAGTTCCATCAGAATTTTTAGTTAGTGTATATATATCCAAGAAAGGTTGTTCGTTCCATCCATAAGTTCTTCTATTACTATTTCTAGCAGATGTAATATAAAGTTTGCCATCTTTAAAAGTTCCTCCAAAATCAGAAACTTGTGAGTTAAAGCCCATATTTTGAACGTTAAACTTTTTACCTTTTTCTAAAATTTTTGGTAAGTAATCTGGATTTTGTTTAAAAGCGACAGCTCTATCATCTCCTGGACGCATAGATGCAAATTTTGCCATTTGTTGATTAGACTCTTCATATTTACCGTTAGCTTTTAGCATTTGAGAATACTTGTAAATAGTTTCAGGGTCTTGAGAACTTTCAAGAGCTTTAGCGTACCAACGCTCTGCTTCAACAGTATTAAATATATTATAATACGAATCTGCTAATCGCTTGTATACATATGTATCAGCTTTACCATCTTCAACTAATTTTTTATAGTCTTCGGCTGCTTCAATAAACTCAAATCTTGCAAAGTGTTTGTCTGCTTTTTTAGTGTCTTTATTTTGAGCAGTTAAGCTGAAACTACTCAATATAATAATTGTAATAAGTATATTAATTTTTTTCATAATGTTTAGCTTAACTGGTTAGAAATATCTTGGTGAACGTGAAACATTTTTAGGGAAATTTAAATCAAATAGCAGCATAAACTCATGTGATGCTGGTGCATATCTTTTTATATCAGATGTAACGCTATCGTAAGCATAACCAATACGTAATGATGGTGTAATAGCAAAGTTAATCAACCCTGAAAATGAATCGTCTAATCTGTATGAAGCTCCAATTTCAAATTTCTCATAGAACAACATATTTGCATTAATATCAAATGATGTTGGTGCATCAAATGAAGACTTCACTAAAAAAGAAGGCTTAAGTTTTGCATTTGGTGATAATTCAAACACATATCCTCCAGTTAAAAAGTAATGAGTTGCTTCAGAACCTAGTTGATTGCCATTAGCATCTAAATGAACTGAATTTAAAATATTTGGAACAGAACCTGCTAAATAATAGTTGTCTGTATAATAAAAGAAACCTGCTCCAATATTAGGCGTTGTACTATTTATATTTTGAGAAAAGAATGGATCATTAGGATCAACAACATCTATTCCTGCTAACCCAATATCGTGAAACGTTGCTCCTGCCTTTAATCCAAAAGCTAAACGATGCTCTCCTCCTAATCTTAATGTATAAGAAAAATCAGCATAAGCATTGGTCTCTTTAACTGGGCCATGTTCGTCTGATATGATTGAAAGACCCAGACCAACTTTTTCACCTACAGGTAAATGTCCAAAAAATGTTCCTGTTTTTGGTGCACCATCAATACCTGACCATTGGGTACGATACAATAACCCGAACGAAAGATTTTCTTTTGATCCAGCATAAGCAGGATTGATGACATTCATATTATACATGTACTGTGTATACTGAGGGTCTTGCTGTCCATGCATTTGTGTAGCGATGAGCAATACAATTATAATATATAGTTTTTTCATCTGTTATTTTGTTTTTTAGTTGTCAGATGGAATTCGCACAATAATCATTTACTGTTTGAAATGATTATTGTGCTCATTTCATATTTATTTAGTTGATTAGTTATTTGTTAATGTAAACCCAAGCACTTCTAGTTTTACCATTTTCGTATTCCATAGTGTAATAATATGTACCTACTGGAAGTTCATCCCCATTATTTGTTTGTCCATACCATTCATTAGTATAATTTGTTTTAGAATACACTAAGGTTCCGTTTCTATTAAATATCTCGAGTTTAGTAACTGCAAAACTGCTTAAATCAAAGAAATCATTATACCCATCGTTATTAGGAGAGATTCCTTGTGGAATAACACACTGTTCTAATTCAATAATAACTATGTCTGTTGATGATGTACAACCTGTATCATTAAATGTTACATCAATTGTATAAGTCCCTTCAACCAAGACAGGTAATACTAAACCATTCTGACCTGTTATTAGTGTACCATCTAAATACCAATCAATAGTAACTTCACCTACAGAATAATTGTTTGCTGTTGCTTCTACCATAATTGGAACTGTAGCATTCGGACAAACTTCATAATCAAAGTCTGAAGTAAACGACGTTACAGGAATATCATCAACAATTAAATCAAAATCAATTATTGAATAACAGTCTACAGCTATATTACTTTCTACTCTAGCCCAAATAGTTTGTGGGTTTGAGGTGTTTGTATAAGGAGAAACTAAAGCTGATGTCCCTGCGTTTGCATCGGCTTGTGTAGCATAATATGAAACTGAATAATCAGTTGCACTTTGTCCATTTAATACATTTGCGTCATGTGCAGTAAGATCAAATGATTCAACTCCGTCTCTAGATGCATCATCACACAACGCAATATCTACAGATGTTGCAGTAGGTGTTGGACCAGAAATAATTAAGTCAAAACTTGTTGTTACACTACAAAATGTTGCATTAGCATCTTCTATACGAATCCATATTGTTTGAGGGTTAGTAACGTTAATATAAGGTGATGACAATGCTCCTGTATTAGAGTTTGCGTCACTTTGAGTTAAGTGATAAGTAACATTAAATAATGATGGATCTTGAGCGCCTAAAACAATAGGTGTTTGAGATTCTAAATCAAAATCTTCAAAACCATCAGCAGATGCATCGTCACAAGTTATGATATCTTGAACTGGATTTGCTACAGGCTCTGTACCAAATGTTACAAGAATTTCATCGGTAGCCACAGCATCACAGTTAGTATCATACGCAAATACTGTATAAATACCTGTTTCTGTAACTGTTAATGTAGAACTTGTTTCACCATCAATAATAAATCCATCATAATACCACTCATACGTATCTGCAAATGGAGAATCAGCAACAATAGTATAATCTGGGAAACCACAAAAATCTTGATCTTCCCCTAGGTCTACTTGTATTTCTGCAACTGTTGAACCAGCTCCACCATTACCTGCATTTGTTTGAGTAATAGTAATTGTTCCTGCTTGATTAGAGAAATTAGTTACTAATAAAACATATATTTCTCCTGCTTGTGCATTATCTATAGTTAAATTTTCTGTAGGTGCTGCAGAATAGCTACAGTCTACAATATTACCATATGGATAAAAATTAGGGTTAGTAGTATTATTTGGACAGTTGTTTGGAGCCGGACAACCTTGGTCTAAAACACCAGCGGCACAAAAGTCAGTGTCTGAATCAAAAGGTCCCCAAAGCACAAAATCAACATCTAATCCTCCACCAGAACCATTAACTTGGTCTATTTGGATTTCTATAAGCCCTGGGTCACCAATTTGAATTATATTCCATGATGGATTAGGTGTAGTAAATAAACACGCTATTTGACCAATACTTGGGAATCCAATAATATTTGACCCTGTTGCTGGACCTCCATCACCACAAAAATTAGCTGCTTGCTCACAAATTGTATTTTCTGGTGCTTTTTGAATACATAAATCAAATGTTGTTGATGTTGGTGTACTTCCAAATGAAAATACTCTAACGTAATATGTATTTCCAACTGTTAATAAAGGAGTAACGCTTGCAGTATTTGGTGAGCAATAAAGCTCAGTTAAAGACCCACAACTTCCACTGTAAACCGCATGGTCTAAATTAGTAGAGCCTCCTGCAATATTTATAAGAGAAATTAATTGTACTTCATTAAGTGCAGTAAATTCAAACCAAACATCATCATCTGGAGCACCAGTACAAGAACCTCCTGGCACACCTGATGGTGTTGCTGCTAATACAGTTCCGGGTGTAATTAAATCACATGTTGATCCAGCATTTACTGCTGCAGCAGTTGCATCAATACAGTTATCATTTGAAGGAGGACAAGCTAATACTTGAATAGGTTGACTATTAATCACACAGTTAACATCTTGATCATTAGAAACCGTTACAATTACTGGAGTAGCAAATGGGAAAGGTCCTATTTGATAAGTCCCAGTTGCTGTAGCTGGTACAGTATTAGCATTAATGTTATTAGAGATTGTTAAAGATGTAGCATCACCTATACTAGTAATATTTACATCTATTAAAAATTGATTTCCATTATCACAATCATCTATCACAGCATAAGTAGCTACAGGATTAATACAAGTAGCACAAGTTACCGTAACGTCTAATGGATTTATTGTTGAAGACGTCGTACAATCTACCGTTGTATCATAATTTACATAAAATGATATTGTGGGTCCAGAAGATTGATATGTAATACCAGCTACGTTACCAGCCGCTCCATAAGGAGTAGCGGCATTTAAATTGGTAGTACCATCACTGTCTAATACTATAAGTTCATCCCAATTATTTTCAACATTTCCACTATTAAACACAATGTTAAGAGGTGTAATACCATCAGAACTTGTAAAAGTATAAATTGGAGGCGTTGGGTCTCCGTCGTCATAACAAGAAACAGAATTTACTGGTCCAACATTACAATCAACTATAAAATCTGTTTGCACAGTTGTAGTGAAATTAACTGGACCTGCCCAAACACTATAGTTTCCTCCACCACAATCTGCTCTTACATAAACTTCGTAAGCTGTAGAATAGTTTAAAGTTGTTTCATTTACTGTTGTTGAGGAAACTGGATTTCCAGATCCTGTTGGAGCTCCTGTTCCCGCTGGTTGAACTACATATTCCCAAGCTAATTCACCATTATTTGGAGTCCAAGAAATATCTGCTGAAGTACCACCAACATTAGCAACTGCTAAATTACTTGGTGCAATACAAAATGATCCACAGGTTTCAACTCTAACATAATCGATAGATAAATCTCCTTCAAATCCTGTTCCAGCACCACCATAACTAAATCTAATATATACAACTTGACCTAAATAAGCATCAAGGTTAATTCCAATCGGAACCCAAGCTTCATTTGCCGTTGTTTGATAATCTCCAACCCAACTATATAAATTAGTAAAAGGCCCTGTAGCAGAAGTACTTATTCCCACATTCAAAGTTCCCATATCATCACCAAAAGCATGCATATAAAAAGATAGTTCAGCCCCATCAACTGCTGTTGACAAGTCAATTGCTGGGCTTATTGCATTTGCAATATTAGTTGCATTTCCAGAAGCCTCATATTCTAAATGCATTCCTCCATTAAAGGACACAAATGGTCCTGTACCTCCTGAATTAGCATTACCTGCTGTTATATCCCAATTTCCATTGTTTCCATCAAAAGAATTACCTGTCCAACCAGAAGGAGGATCTGTTTCGAAGCTTTCAGAAAAAATGAAAGAAGAAGAGCCACTACTACATGTCACACCATTTGGTGGTGGTGGTGGTGTATTTAAAGTTGTAAAATTAATTGGTCCAACCCAATTACTTAATCCATTTGCTCCACAATCTCCTCTCACATAAATTTCGTAAGCTGTGCTAGGGTTTAATGACATTGCATTATATGGCGCATTATTAGGAGTCTGCGTTCCTGGTCCTGAAGGAGTACCTGTTCCAGCTGGCTGAATTGCTATTTCCCATAATACTTCTGTATTTCCTGCGCTCCATGTTACATCAGCTGTTGTAGAAGTAACATTTGCAACTGCAAGGCCTGTAATATCAGGACAAGTTGGAGGGGTTTGAGATGTTATAGTTGGAGAATTGAAACAAAAACCCCAAGCCCAAACACCACCATCATTATAAAATATTCGGTATCTAAATCCTGCTAATTGTGTTGGTGTAAAACCAGCAATATTTAATTCACCACTATTAAATGGTTGAGATGCTCCATTACAAAAATTATCTAATGGTGCTCCTGGTGTGTCTGCTGCTAATGGCGTTCCCCAGTTAATCCAAGTGCTAGTATCAGCATTCCAATATTGAACACCTAATCTATCAGCACCAATATTATTGTAGACATAAGTTGAATTTAAAAACAACCATGTTTCTCCAGCATTAAAAGCTGCAGTCAAGTCTATTACAGGAGAAACTGCCTGAATATTGTTAATTGCACCACTTCCAGCATCATCATCATCATAAGCAAAGTTTGCTGATGTTGTTGGGTTAGCTTCAAAAATTGTCGGTCCATTGACATAAGTTCCAGTGATAGACCAATTCGTATTTGGCCAGCTAGCAGCCTGATTTAAAACTTGTGCTATAGCCTGAAACGAAAATAGTAACAGCAATAGGAAGAAAGTAATTTTTTTCATTTGAATTGATTAGGTTAATTAAATCATTTTATCAGGTCAATTGTAACTAGTTAATTACAAGTAACTTATATTTTTTGTAGGTTAATAAAAAAACAATTTGGGAGTATTCTTGTTCCACCTTTACAGAGCAAACAAGTAACCGAAGATAAAAAAAATGACTATTAACAAACTATTAACAATGCTATAATAGATTAAGTGCAATAATTCTCGATAAAAAGAAAAAAGCTTTAACAGCAAGATTCTTTTGTTATTTTTTGAGTTGAATATAAACTGGAAAATGGTCACTAAATCCTCCCTTATATTTCTTACCAACATAAGTTCTAAATGGCTGACCCTTGAATTTGCCTTTGTGTTGTGTTAAAAATTTTTCATCAAAAATATTGGCTCTTTCAAATTGAAGCCCTTGACCTTTTAAATTCAAAAAATTTTGTGAGAGTAAAATTTGATCAAATAAAATCCAAGTAAAGTTATGATTTACGCTTCCTCTACTATATGACCATAACGACTCGGTTGCATTGTAAAGTGAGTTTTCTTTTTTTAGTTGAAGCATACTATTGCTAGTTGGATTATCATTAAAATCTCCCATAACAATAATTTTGGAATCTAAGTTATGTTCTTTTAAATTAGCTATTATTTCTGAGGCCTTTTTCGAAGCTAACAATCTTTTGTATTCGGTTTGGTCTGACCCTTCATGTCTAGAAGGCCAATGATTAACAAGGATATGCATCTTTTCATTTTTTAAATATCCTGTAACCAATAATATATCTCTAGTAAAATCTTGCTCAGCTTGCTCGTCTTGTATATATATATTAAATGTTTCAGAATGCTCTACAGTAAATTCATCTTCATTATATAAAAGGGCTACATCGATTCCTCTTTCATCTAATGAGTTATAATGAATAAACTTATAATTATATAATTTTAAATCTTCACTATTAATTAAGTCTTTTAAAACCGAATCGTTTTCAACTTCAGCTAAACCTATAATAGTTGGTGGTTTTTGAGCAGATTCAAACCCTATTTTAGAAATTACAGAACCTAATTTATAAATCTTTGTTTCATATCTTTTTTTTGTCCAATTCTTTGCAGATGTAGGGAGAAAATCATTATCATTAGTCCTTCTATCTAAATAGATATCAAACAAATTTTCAGTATTATAAAAGGCAATGGTATAAAGGTTTGATATAGAACTCACAATAAAAATTTAAGTTTTAAAAATACTAAAACGACTGCATTCATTTATGTAACTTTGCACAATATTTATATTTATGTTAGAAAAGAAAGATATAGAATTAGAAAGAGCAGTGCTAATTGGTGTTGTTACCAAAGAACAAGATGAAGCAAAATCTAAAGAATATTTAGACGAGTTAGCTTTCTTAACTTTTACTGCAGGAGGAGAAGTGGTAAAGCGTTTTACCCAAAAAATGGAAATGCCTAATCCTAAAACTTTTTTAGGAACAGGTAAAATTGAAGAAATACAAGCTTTTATTAACGATAACGAAATTGGCACAGCAATTTTTGATGACGAATTATCTGCAGCACAAGAGCGCAATATTAGTAAAATATTAAACTGTAAAGTACTAGACAGAACCAATCTAATTTTAGATATTTTTGCCCAACGCGCACAAACAAGTTATGCAAGAACCCAAGTAGAACTTGCACAATGTGAATACTTACTTCCTAGACTTAAAGGAATGTGGACTCACCTTGAAAGACAAAAAGGTGGTATTGGAATGCGTGGTCCTGGAGAAACAGAAATAGAAACCGATAGACGTATTGTTAGAGACAGAATTTCATTACTTAAAGACAAGATAAAAACGATTGATAAGCAAATGGCTGTGCAACGTGGTAACAGAGGCCAGATGGTTAGAGTTGCTTTAGTTGGTTACACCAATGTTGGAAAATCTACTCTTATGAATGTTATTAGCAAGAGTGATGTGTTTGCCGAAAACAAGTTGTTTGCTACTTTAGATACAACTGTAAGAAAAGTAGTTATAGGTAACTTGCCTTTTTTAGTTAGTGATACTGTTGGATTTATTAGAAAACTCCCTACACAATTAGTAGAGAGTTTTAAAAGCACATTAGATGAAGTTAGAGAAGCAGATTTATTACTTCATGTTGTTGATATTTCACATTCAAATTTTGAAGAACATATTGATTCTGTAAACAAAATTTTAGATGAGATTAATAGCAACGATAAACCAACAATTATGGTTTTTAACAAGATTGATGCTTATGAAGCTGTTCCGTTTGATGCTGATGATTTAGTTCATGTTAAAACCAAAGCAAACTATACACTTGAAGAATGGAAAAAAACATGGATGAATAAAATAGGTAACGACGCTATTTTTATTTCAGCTTTAAATAAAGAAAACCTTGAAGCCTTTAAAAAGCGTGTTTATGATGAGGTAAGAGAAATACATGTAAAACGCTTTCCTTATAATCATTTTTTATATCCTGATTACGAGGAAGAATCATAAAAAAAGCGCACCAATTGGTGCGCTTTTTTATTAATGTTATATTAATTAAAACTTATAGTTTAGACCAGCTGTCCAATAACTTTGTAATTTGTTATCTACTGAGTCAAAAGTTTCTGCTGTGTTCCCTAATGTATTAATTGAATAGTTTAGTGCTTCTTGCTTATTGCTTCTTAATCCGAAGTCAAAACCAACACCAATCATTTTCCATAATGTATATCCAAATGAGTTAGTCCAAGTCCAGTTTGAGTAATCTGAACTTTTATAGCTTTGGAACATTGATAAGTTAGTTTTAAAATTAACAGCTCCAATTTGTCTTGTGTAATCAGCAACAATTTTAGCTCCTAAAGACGATTCAAAAACAGTGTCTCCTTTGCTAAATACAAAATTGTAGTTTAATGGATGAACAACTACAATTAAATCTGTAATTGGTGTCCAAGTTGCTCCAACTCCTAAATCTAAATATCCAGGATCATTAAAATTGTTTAATACTGTAGTTCTGTATTCCATTAATCCAGAAGCAGCAAGTTTATCAGTAATATTTCTACCATAAAGAGAAGATATATTAAATACATCTGTAGTTGGTTCAAAATCTTCACTATCTGTGTTAATGTCTTTATTATCTAATTTCACCCAACTAAAGTTTGTGTTTAAGGCGTTTCTCCAGAAAAATTTCTCTTCAATTAAATTCGCACGACCATTAAAAGTAAACCCAATATTACCTGAAGAATTGTTTGGTGCTCCTTGTGCATACCAGTTATTAAAGTTAGATAAACTTCCACCAATGGTACCAAAAGCTGCTAATCTCCAACCAGGAAGTGCATTAATTTGAGCTTGTAGTGCGTCTGCCTCAGCTTGCAATGCATCTGCTGCTGCTTGCTTTTCTGCTTTTTGAGATTCTAGCTCTTCTTTTGTTTGAGAAAAACCAAACGAAATTGTAAACATTAAGGCAATCGTAAAAAAAACTCTTTTATTCATTTTCATTGTTTTTAAGTGATTCATATTTTTATAAAGGGTTGCAAATATATGAGTTACATCTATTTTTTGAAAGATTTTATGTGCGTTATTTCTTTTTGTAAAGTGGCACAGAAGAACATGCTTCACCATACATTATAGATTTTGCAATTGGTTTTAGCTTTTGAGAAAGCAAAATATAAGCGTTTTCTGGCACAGGTTTGTTAGAGCATCCTTTAATAATTAAAGGCTTATCTAAAAATGCATTTGTATCTAGATTTTGAATAATATCTTGATAAATAGATGTCTCTAATTGCTGTAAATCGCCTATTATAATTCGTTTAGCGTAAGGCTGTAATTGCATTGTTACAAGCATAAATGCCCAAGCAGGCACAATGGCGTCTGAAGTACATGTTAATGCCACATAATGATCTTGATATTGCTCCCAATTATGTTTACTAACATAATCTCTAAAATCCTTTTCACGAAGTACTAATTCTTCATAAAGCCAATCTTTAATATCAAAAAGAGTTCTTTCGCCTTTCGGATAATAATCTTCAAGGTCAACAACTATAAGTTTGCTGTTCGCAACTCTATTAATAATCTCGTCTGCCATATATTAAAGCATTCCTAACTCTAGTTTTGCTTCTTCACTCATTAAATCCTGACTCCAAGGTGGATCGAAAGTGATTTCAACCTCAGCAGATTTTACATCATTTAGAGACTTAACTTTTTCTTCAACCTCAAGAGGTAATGTTTCGGCAACAGGACAATTTGGTGTTGTTAATGTCATTAAGATTTTAACATCATAATCTTCATTTACAAATACGTCATAAATTAATCCTAGTTCATATATATCGACAGGAATTTCTGGATCATATATGGTTTTTAAAACTTTAACTATTTTTTCGCCTAATGCGTTTGTGTCTATTGTTGTTTCCATTTTAACTCAATTGTGTTTGGTATGCAATGGCATACATTTTTATTTGTTTTATCATACTCACCAATCCATTTGCTCTTGTTGGCGACAAATGTTCTTTTAAACCGATGTCATCAATAAAAGAAGTGTCTGCATCAATAATATCTTTTGGGTGCTGATTAGAAAATACTCGTATTAAAATTGCTATAATACCTTTAGTTATAATGGCATCACTATCTGCAGTAAAAACAACTTTGTCGTCTTTCATTTCGGCATGTACCCAAACTTTACTTTGACATCCTTTTATAATGTTGTCTTCTGTTTTGTACTGCGAATCTATTAAAGGTAAAGTTTTACCTAAATCTATCATATACTGATAGCGTTCTTCCCAATCTTCAAACATTGAAAACTCATCAATTATCTCGTCTTTTATTGCTTTAATTGTCATTATAAAATTTTATACAAAAGTACAATTTATCTATTGTTTTTTAGCGTTTTCCATTATTGATAATACCTTATTGACTAACTTTTCAATTGCTGCAGGAGGATAACCATGATCAAAACTATTGCTTTGTATAGTTTCGTTACTTTTTGTTATTGAAAGACTTGCGTGAGCTGCTCCATCATAAAGTCGTTTTGCTGTTGGTGCTTCTAAATTTGGAAGTGATTTTAAATCCACTTTATCTAAAAGCGTCATTATATCATTCCAGTCTTTTTCTGCGCATAAGTATGTGCTTTTTTCAACTAGGTTTCTGTCGTTTGAAACAATTACAGCATCTTTGGTAATCCATACTTTTTCAAACAGACCTCGTGACATTGCCTCATAGGTAATTGTAACCTGTTCTTCCTGATTCATATTTGCAGTAGTTTCTGTTGGCGTAACGGTTTGTGATAGATTAGTATCTTTTTTATCACACTCTTTGTTAAGCATTAAAATGGTTAAAAGACTAAGTAAAATTTTCATGTGCTATTAATTATTATTTTTTAAATATTAATACAAAAAAGAAGCCAAAGTTTGTTTAGCTAGTTACCTTCTTTTAAATGGCTACATTCTATTATAACTTTTTTGTCTTTTGACATTAGTTTTAATGTATTGCCTTCGGCTTTAAAAAAAGTTGCTTCGTTAAGTGCTTCAAAAAATAATTGCTCTGTGTTTATATTATTACACATCATTTTTGTTGAACCAACATTACTAATTTTTACCTGGTTTTTATTTATAGTTACATCTCCAAAGTATCGGTTACATCCTGAGCTTCCTGAAATTCCTTTTCCAGAAAGATCAATACGTATTGTTGGCTGTCTTGAAAACTCTGTTTCTCCTTTTAAATTTACGACTAACCATGATGTGTTTTCAATACTTTCTGTTGTATTTGAATCTTGATTCTCTTTTTTGTCTTGAGCGCATGATAAAACAACACAAAAACAAAGTAATATAAACTTATATTTCAAACTCATATTTAATATTCTAATCATATTAGTAAAAGTAAAAAAATTAACCCGTTTTAAGTATTAATTATAAGAACAAAAAAAACGCCATAAAGGCGCTTTTTTTTTTGCAAAAGTAATTAGTTATATTAATTAACCATAGAGTCTCTCGCTCCTCCTGCTAAGAAAATTGTTCTCATTCTTTCTTTTTGTCCTTCAGAAAACATATACATACAAGCATCATTAGTGTAATCCATATAATTCATCGTCATATCATTAGAACGGCAATTTACAGTTGGATAAGATGGACAGCCATAATTTGGCGCATCTGACGAAGGAGTATCTGAAACAAAATCATCTCTATTACATCTTCCATCTCCCCAAATATGACGTAAATTAAAATAGTGACCAACTTCGTGAGTTGTTGTTCTACCTTTATCAAACGGAGCTGATAAATAGCCTGTTGACCCAAAATAATTAGGTCCAACTACAACACCATCTGTTGCTGATGGTCCTCCTGGAAATTGAGCATAGCCTAAAATTCCTCCTCCTATGTTACAAACCCAAATATTTAAATGAGTTTCTGGTGTAATTGGTGGATAAGCAGATTTAACGGCATCATTAGTTCCCCAAGATGTTCTAGAATTTGAATATCTAAAAGTGTTTACTAGATTAAATTGAATCTCAGTATCTGCAACTAAACCTGCAAATTCTGAAGGCGTTTGATTTGCATCATTATTTGTAGCTCTAAAATCGTCATTTAAAACAGCTATTTGAGATGCAATCTGTGCATTAGAAATATTTTCGTTTGAGTTACTATATACCACATGTACATAAACAGGAATTGTAATTACTCCTAAATCATCTGGAGGAGTTGAGCCTCCACCTCCATTACCTCCTTTTGGTGGTTTTCCTTTTCCTGTAATTCTCGCTCTAGTTGTATATTCAATATCATACATTTTTTTGTATAAATCTGGATTTTCATTAAGTAATCTATTAAGGTTGACCATAGAATAACATGATTTTGAATCGCCAAATTCAGCTTTTCTAGAAGTCTCATCAGTATCAGCATCTGTATACAAATAAAAGTCGCTCATATCTACTTTAGATTGATCTTGACTTGGAGAGTCTTCATCTTTATTACAAGATGTAAATACGAGTGCTAAAGCAGCCATTCCTAAAAATACTTTTTTCATTTTTATATATATTTTAGTTAATAATTCTGCTCAATATATAATTTAACAATTAAAATTTTAACATTTTGTTAAGAATTTTTGTGTTTTTTCGATGAAATGCAAATCTGCTTTTTTGCATAAAAAAAGCATCTTAAAAAGATGCTTAATCATATATAATTGGTTTTAAGTTTTTTAGGATAACATAAGCTTTGCTTTTTTCACACCTTCAACTAATGCGTCTATTTCTTGTTTAGTATTATAAAATGCAAACGATGCTCTTACTGTTCCTGGAATTTTGTAGAAATCCATAATTGGTTGTGCGCAATGATGTCCTGTACGAACAGCGATTCCCATTTTGTCTAAAATTGTACCTACATCATAAGGATGAATACTTTCTAGATTAAAAGAAATTACTGATGTTTTATGTTTTGCGGTTCCGTAAATTTTTAAGCCTTCTATTTCAGAGAGTTTTTGTGTTCCATACTCTAAAAGCTCGTGTTCATATTTTGCTATATTATCAAAGCCAATTGCATTCATATAATCTATTGCTGCACCAAAGGCAATACCACCACAAATATTTGGAGTTCCTGCTTCAAATTTATGTGGTAAAATTGCGTAAGTGGTTTTTTCGAAAGTTACCTCGGCAATCATTTCGCCTCCTCCTTGATAAGGTGGTAATTTGTTAAGCCATTCTTCTTTACCATACAAGATACCAACACCTGTTGGTCCACACATTTTATGAGCAGAAACTACATAAAAATCGACATCTAGTTTTTGAACATCTGCTTTTATATGCGGACTTGCTTGGGCTCCATCTATTAAAACTGCTGCACCAACATTGTGTGCTTTAGCTATAATGTCTTCAATAGGGTTTATTGTACCTAATGCGTTTGAAATATGATTTACAAAAACAAGTTTTGTTTTGTTTGAGAGGAGTTTGTCGTACTCACTAATTACGAGCTCTCCTTCTTGATTCATTGGGATGACTTTTAAAATAGCTCCTGTACGCTCACAAAGCATTTGCCATGGCACAATATTACTATGATGCTCTAAGGCCGAAACTATAACTTCATCTCCCTCTTTTAATATTGAAGAAAATCCGTTTGCTACTAGATTAATTCCGTGAGTTGTTCCTGATGTGAAAATGATTTCATGAGCAGATTTGGCATTAAAATGATTTTGTATTTTATGTCTTGCTTGCTCGTACTTATCTGTAGCTTCTTGACTTAAACTATGAACTCCTCTATGTATGTTGGCATTATAATTTGAATAATAATCTACAATAACATCTATTACCTGTTGTGGTGTTTGAGATGTTGCTGCATTATCAAAATACACTAAAGGTTTGCCATTAACTTTACGAGAAAGTATTGGAAAGTCTTTTCTTATGGTTTCTACGTTGAACATAGTCGTGTTTTAGCCTCGATAGTAGCGGCATCCTTTTTTATGTTTGACCCTTCGACTGCGCTCAAGGTGACAGAAAAAAGATATAGCGGATAGCGAGAAATAGCTTCAAATAATTTTATAAATCGAACCCAATATCAACACCAAGTTTTGTTGCTATAATTTTAGTAATACGTTGCTTGATTTCAGGAATTTTAACTGAACTTAATACATTATTACTAAACGCATACATCAACAAGGCTTTGGCTTCTTTCTCTGGAATACCTCGTGAGCGCATGTAAAACATAGCACTTTCGTCTAACTGCCCAATTGTACAGCCATGAGAGCATTTTACATCGTCTGCAAAAATTTCTAATTGTGGTTTGGTATTAATGCTTGCTTTGTCGCTTACTAAAATATTGTTGTTTGCCTGAAAAGCATTTGTTTTTTGAGCTTCTTTTTCTACAAGTACTTTACCATTAAAAACACCTGTTGCACTATCTCCAAAAATACCTTTGTAGTCTTGATGGCTTTCGCAATTTGGTTGTATGTGGTGAACTAGTGTATTATGATCGACATGCTGTTTACTGCCAATAATAGTAACTCCTTTTAATGTAGAATCTATACGCTCTCCGTTTTGATAAAAATTAAGATTGTTACGTGTTAATTTTCCTCCAAACGAAAATGTATGTGTAGATGCTACACTTTCTTGTTTTTGATTTATAAAAGTATTATCAATTAACGACGCATTTTCGTTGTCGTTTTGAATTTTATAATAGTCTACTATTGCTCTCTTATTAGCATAAATTTCTGTTACACTATTAGTAAGCACAGGATTATCTGTTAAACTTTGATGACGCTCAATAATTTGAACATGCGAATTTTCGTCAACAACAATCAGATTACGAGGCTGATTCATTAATGCAGATTCGCTACCTGTTGAAAAATGTATAATTTGAATTGGTTTTGCTGCCAATTTATTTTTTGGAATGTGTATGTAAGCACCTTCACTAGAAAATGCAGTGTTTAGCGATGTTAAACTATCTTTTGTTGCTATTTTATTAAAATAGTTTTCAATAATTAACTGGTACTTTGGTTTTGCTAACGCTGATGACATTAAACAAACATCAATTCCATCGTGCGTTGTTTGTGACAAATGTGATGCATATTTACCATCTATAAACACAATTTTGTAGGTGTCTATATCGTGAATAAAGTACTTTTTTACATCGTTATATTCTACAGTATTTTCGTGTTTTGGAAACACACTATAATCGTGCTTTAAAATACTGTTTAAAGAAGTATACTTCCACGCTTCTTCCTTTTTTGAAGGAAACCCTTGTGTTTCGAATACTTTTATTGCTTCACTTCTAACATCATGAACTGGTGAATCTACATCCACTAGGTTCTCGAATGCCATAAATGATGATATGAGTTTTTCTTTTAAATCCATTTGCTTGTTATTAAGCGTTCACTTCTTCTTTAATCCAATCGTAACCTTTTTCTTCAAGCTCATGCGCTAACTCTTTACCACCTGATTTTACAATACGACCATTGTATAATACATGTACAAAATCTGGAACGATATAGTCTAACAATCTTTGGTAGTGTGTAATTACAATAACTGCGTTGTCTTTACTTTTTAATTTGTTTACACCATTAGCTACAATTCGTAATGCATCAATATCTAATCCTGAATCTGTTTCGTCTAGTATAGCCAATTTTGGTTCTAACATTGCCATTTGAAAGATTTCATTACGCTTTTTTTCACCACCTGAAAAACCTTCATTTAATGAACGTGATAAAAACTTACGGTCTATTTCTAATAATTCAGACTTTTCGCGAATAAGTTTCAACATTTCATTAGCAGGCATATCTTCTAACCCTTTTGCTTTTCGAGTTTCGTTTATAGCTGTTTTCATAAAATTAGTTACACTAACTCCAGGAATTTCAACAGGATATTGAAACGATAAAAAGATACCTTTATGTGCTCGCTCTTCAGCTGCTAATTCATCAATATTTTCGTCATTAAGAAGTATTTCTCCTTCACTAACTTCATACTCTTCTTTTCCTGCAATCACAGACGCTAAAGTGCTTTTACCAGAACCATTTGGTCCCATAATTGCATGAACTTCGCCTGCTTTTACCTCTAGGTTTATACCTCTTAAAATTGCTTTGTCTTCAACACTTGCGTGTAAATTGTTAATCTTTAACATACTACTCATCACCAAATTTTATAATGTCGTTATCTTCTTTTGATTCAGAAACGTTTACTATTTCTTTAATATCTATACTATAATCCCAACCTTCTTCGTTTTCTGGTCTAGGAATTAGTATTCCTCTTAATTCTACAGAAACCATATCTGTATCTTCTTTTTTAAATTGTTTAGAAAGTTTGTCTAGCTCTAGTGCTTTATCGTTTATAATTACACCATAAACTATTGAATCTGTTTGTAAAACAGCGGCTCCATCATAATAGATAAATTGCCCTTTAACTAGCTCTCCTTTATCACAACTAGTTAGTGCTATCATAAAACATATTAAAAACAAAACTTTTTTCATTCTTGATTTTTTTATCCTACAGATCCTTCTAAACTTATTTCTAGTAATTTTTGAGCTTCAACAGCAAACTCCATTGGAAGCTTGTTTAATACATCTTTACTAAACCCATTTACAATTAACGCAATAGCTTTTTCTGTATTTATACCACGTTGGTTACAGTAAAAAATTTGGTCTTCACCAATTTTACTTGTTGTTGCTTCGTGCTCTATTATTGCTGATTTATTTTTTGCTTCTATATAAGGAAATGTATGCGCTCCACATTCATTACCCATAAGTAAACTATCACATTGAGAGAAGTTACGAGCATTGTCTGCTCTTGAACTTATTTGAACCAAACCTCTGTAAGAGTTTTGAGATTTTCCTGCAGATATACCTTTACTAATAATGGTAGATTTAGTGTTTTTACCTAAATGAATCATTTTAGTTCCTGTATCTGCTTGCTGATAATTATTGGTTACTGCAATAGAATAAAACTCTCCTACAGAATTATCTCCTTTAAGTATACAACTTGGATATTTCCATGTAATTGCAGAACCTGTTTCTACTTGTGTCCATGAAATTTTTGCGTTTTTCTCACATAAACCTCGTTTGGTTACAAAATTGTAAACGCCTCCTTTTCCTTCGGCATTTCCTGGATACCAGTTTTGCACTGTTGAGTATTTTATCTCTGCATCATCAAGAGCAATAAGCTCTACAACTGCTGCATGTAATTGATTTTCATCTCTACTTGGTGCTGTACAACCTTCTAAATAACTCACATAACTACCTTCGTCTGCAATAACAAGAGTTCTTTCAAACTGCCCTGTTCCTGCTTGGTTAATTCTAAAGTAAGTTGACAACTCCATTGGGCAACGTACGCCTTTTGGAATGTAACAGAAACTTCCATCACTAAACACTGCACTATTTAATGCTGCGTAAAAATTGTCTTTTTGTGGCACAACTGTACCAATATATTTTTTTACTAATTCTGGATATTCTCTAATAGCTTCAGATATTGAACAGAAAATTATTCCCTTTTCAGAAAGTGTTTTCTTAAATGTTGTTGCTACAGAAACTGAATCTACAACAACATCCATAGCTACATTAGCTAATTTTTTTTGCTCATCTATAGAAATACCTAATTTTTTAAAGGTTTCTAAAAGCTCTGGATCTACCTCATCAAGACTATCATATTTAGGCTTGCTGTTTGGTGCAGAATAATAAGAAATCGCTTGAAAATCTGGTTTTACATAATTTACATTTGCCCATTCTGGTTCAATCATTTCTTTCCAAGCACGAAAAGATTCTAATCGCCATTCTGTCATCCATTGTGGCTCTTCTTTTTTAAGTGAAATTGCTTTTACTATATCTTCATTTAAGCCAATAGGAAATGTATCTGATTCAATATCAGTATAAAAACCATACTCATACTCTTTGGTTTTTAATTCTTCTCTTAAATCGTCTTCGGTATATTTGTTCATTATTTTTATTTATAGGGAGAAACTTTCACCACAACCACAAGTTCTGTTGGCGTTTGGGTTGTTAAATACAAAACCTGCTCCATTTAATCCTCCTGAATACTCAAGAGTAGTTCCAATAAGGTATAAAAAGCTTTTTTTGTCAACAATGATTTTTACACCATTGTCTTCAAATACTTTATCATCTTCCTTTTGTTCTTTATCAAATTTTAAGTCATAAGATAAGCCAGAGCAACCTCCACTTTTTACGCCTACACGTACAAAGTCGGTTACTGAATTGAACCCATCATCGCTCATCAATTCTATAACTTTCTTTTTAGCTGTTTCAGATACTTTAATCATGTGTTAATTAGATTATGTCTAAATAGACTGCAAATATACAATATAAGTAGAGTTTTCCCATAGAACCTAACATTATATTAGCAAATGATTCTATAGTAATCTTTAATGATAAAAAATATAAATGTTAACTAAAGAGTAAACGCTTTAAGATACTTGTTTAATAAAAAAGATTAAGCTGAAAAGAGCACACGAGACATTTTAGTTTTTAATAAAAATAATTCTCTTAAGATAAATTGAATCTCTTTGTTTGTGTATAATTCTTCATTAAAATTTCCAAGCTTGTCTGTAACAACTTTGGCTTTACAAGTAGAACAAATTAACTCTGTATATGAATGTGTTTTTGATTTTGAACGATACAGGTTGTGTCCAAAAATAGAGCAAGTAAGCTCGTTGGTTGAGTTAGATTTCATGGCTATTATAGATTTAGGGGATTCAAACATAATTAATTTGTTTAAAAATCATGTTAAAACGCAAATATTTTCGACGAAATACGTTTGGCGTTGTATACTTATTATGGCATATTAACTTAATTAGTTTTAAAAAAGTGACTATTTTTGCAGCATGATAGAAGATAAGAATCAACAACGAACATCATTAGAAGCTCTAGGTGAATTTGGCTTGATAGAGCATCTTACCAAGCATTTTAAAATTAAGCAAAAATCTACAGTTAAAGGCATAGGAGATGATGCTGCTGTTTTAGATTTTAAATCGAAAAAAATTGTTGTTACCACAGATTTACTGGTCGAACAAGTACATTTTGATTTGAGCTACATGCCTTTAAAACACTTGGGCTACAAAGCTATAATGGTAAATTTATCTGATGTATATGCTATGAATGCAAATGCAACTCAGGTAACAGTTTCTATTGCTGTGTCTAATAGGTTTCCTTTAGAAGCGTTGGAAGAGTTATACGCTGGAATGGAATTGGCATCTGAAATTTATGGTGTTGATATTGTTGGTGGTGATACCACCTCATCAACAACAGGTTTAATTATTTCTGTTACTGCGATTGGAGATGTTGATGTAAAAGACATAACTTACAGAACTGGAGCTAAACCAAATGATTTATTGGTGGTCTCTGGAGATTTAGGCGCTGCTTATATGGGTTTGCAAGTTTTAGAGAGAGAAAAAGAAGTGTTTAAAGTTAACCCAAACAACCAGCCAGATTTAGATTTATATACTTACATTATTGAGCGCCAATTAAAGCCTGAAGCCCGAAAAGATATTGTAAAACTATTAAAGGATTTGAAGGTAAAACCTACATCGATGATTGATATTAGTGACGGCCTGTCATCAGAAATTATACATTTATGCAAACAAAGTGATGTTGGCGTTGAACTTTATGAAAATAAAATTCCTTTAGACCCTCAAGTTATTTCTACTTGTGAAGAATTTAATATTGACAGTACTACTATTGCGCTAAATGGTGGAGAAGATTACGAACTTTTAATGACAATTTCTCAAGAAGATTTTCCTAAAATTAAGGCAAATCCTAACTTAACGGCTATTGGTTATATTACTGATAAAAATAAGGGAATGAATCTGGTTACTAGAGCAGAAACTCTAATACCATTGATTGCAAAAGGTTGGAATTCACTTAATGCTTAAACACAAGAAGGTTTTCTTGTTTAGCCATTTTTTTATTGTGAATGTGTCGCAAAACCAAATTAATCTCCTTGTATTTTGGAGTTAATGGCGTTAGCTCGCCTTTACTATTGGTGGTCATTTGTACACTACAATGCTTGCATTTATACTCATTAACATGTAATGTAATTTTTTTAGTGATGACGTATTGATGACCAAATACAGAGCAGTAAATATTTTTCACTTTAGCTATTAAATTAATTATTACTTAGAGGGAAGCTAAATATATGAAAATCAATTTATACACTTTTAGTTTTGCTTAATATATCGACGAACTGAGCGTTTTTGTCTTTAAACGTGACATTCTTCTAACATAAATGTCTTCTAGAATAGTATTAATCTCTCTGTATTTAGGAGTTAACTCAATTAGATTGCCATTACTATTAGTTGTTAATTGTCTTTTACAGCATTTACAAGTGTACTCTTTTACATGTGAAGTTACTGATTTTGAAACTTTATATTGATGTCCAAAAACATTGCAATATAATTTGTTTGAGGCTGTGTTGGTAAAGTTTTTTTTCATGGTCGATTGGGTTAAGAGCCTCTAAACTAATAAAATAAATAAAATAAAACGTTTAACAGTGTTATTTTTCGATGAATTGATTTATATTGTAAGATAAATCTTTCATGTTTTCTATATGACTCATATGTCCATCTGGAAACTCAACAACTTTAACATCTGTTCCTGTTGTCTGTTTTATTAGTGTATTGTATTCTAATACAGGATCTTTACTCCCAATAATCATCATTTTTTTTAAGCTTCTATTCTGAAGTATTAATTCTCTGTTTTTTCTAATTTTCATTCCTTCCAAAGCAGCAATTATCCCTTGCAATGGCATCTGTAATGCTTCTTCTTTAATTAGTTTAATCTCATCTTTAAAAACTAATCTGTTTTTTGGTCTAAATAAATTAGCAATAGACATGCTAATAAATTTTTTATGATTACTCTTAACCGCTAAAATTGCCCTATCTCTATTAAGTTGCTTTTCTTTACTATCTGCAATTGTCGTTGAATTCATTAAGCATAATTTAGTAACCTTATCTGGATAAAGTTCAATAAAAGCCAACGCTACATAACCTCCCATTGAATGGCCTATAAATACAGATTTATCAATCTTTAAAAAACTTATAACTTTATTAACAGCTTCAGCCATCATTTCCATTGTATGTATATAACCCAAACAACCAGTTTGCCCATGACCTATTAAATCTATGGTAATAACTCTATTCTTTTCAACTAAATCAGGAATTAAATACTGCCACATAGAACTATTCTCAAGAAAACCATGCAACAAAACAATAGCCTCTCCTTTACCTTCATCTGTGTAAAAAATATTAATCCCTTTATGCTCTAAAATCATATTTAAACTATATTAGGCAAATATATTATCTTACTGTTAGAAATTTGATAAACTTAATATGAATAATACAAAAGAAACATTGGTTTTTGGCTTTGCTTTATTTGCAGGCTTTTTTGGTGCTGGTAATTTAATTTTACCTCCTTTATTAGGTTTTAATTCAGGCCCTGATTGGTGGTTAGTAACTTTAGGTTTTGTTATTTCTGCTACAATTATACCTTTAATATCTCTTTTTGCTCATGCTCGCTTACAAGGAACAATGTTGGCTTTTGGAAATAAAGTGTCGCCTCTGTTTAGTTTATTTTTTGTTCTGTGTGTGTTTCCTATAGTAATAGCTTTACCATGTCCTAGAACTGCAGCAGTAACACACGAAATGGTTATTCAACCATTTTTTGGAACCAGCGCAATTTTAACTAGTAGTATCTTTTTTGCTTTAGCATTTATTTTTGTTATAAACAGAAATAATGCGCTTAACATATTAGGAAAATATTTAACACCAATAATTGTTGCAATATTGATATTAATTATTGTGTTAGGTATAATATCACCTGTCCCTGAAATGAATCCTTCCATTTATAGCACACCTATTGTTGAAGGTTTACTTGAAGGCTATCAAACTTATGATGCTATAGCAGGTATGCTTATGGGAGGCATGGTCATAATCTCAATAAACAACTCAAAATCAAATATGTCATTTGAGGACAAAAAGAAGATGATTGCTAAATCTGGCTTTATAGCCATGTGTGGGTTATTTATTGTTTATGCAGGTTTAATAGCTTTAGGAGCGTTATATAATTCAGAGTTTGATAATGGTATTTCAAGAACAAACCTTCTATTAGGTTTAGCATCAAAAACACTGGGTAATTATGGTGCTATTAGTTTAGGAGTTCTTGTTTCGTTAGCATGCTTCACTACTGCTGTAGCTATAATTGTAAGTACTGCTGATTTTTTTAAAGAACTATTTAAAGGGTCTGAAAAAGCTTATCTTTTAACAACTATAATATGTTGTGTTGTAGGAATAATTGTTGGAAGTTATAATGTTGGTTTTATTATTGATATCGCACTACCTGCTTTAATGTTTATCTATCCAATTTCTATCGTTTTGATAATTTTGAATGTAGTTCCAGAACGATTTGGGACAACTTTAGTATTTAAATCTGTTGTACTTGTAACTTTTATATTTAGTATTCCAGACTTTTTAAAATTCATTATTCCTATTGAAAATATTCAAGGCGTTATTGACATAATACCATTAGCTAAACATAGTTTAGGATGGGTTTTACCAGCTATAATAACATTTGTTTTAGTGAATTTATTAGAGCATAAAAAAGCCTGAAATTAATTCAGGCTCTATTATTTTTATATCTATTAAGAAATTAAGAATTCATTATATCTTCAATTTCATCAGCTTCAATAGGAATGTTGCGCATTAAATTAAAAGGCTCTCCTTTCTTTTGTATTACAACATCATCTTCCAAACGAATACCAAATCCTTCTGCAGGAATATAAATTCCAGGTTCTACAGTAAATACCATATTAGCTTGCATTGGTTCTGTTAAAATTCCATAATCATGGGTGTCTAATCCCATGTGGTGTGATGTACCATGCATGAAGTACTTTTTATAAGCTGGCCAATCAGGGTTTTCGTTTTTCACATCAGCTTTGTCTAGCAGTTTTAAACCTAGCAATTCTGAAGTCATTAATTTACCAACCTCAACATGGTATTCCGCCCAATCAGTTCCTGGAATTAGTAGTTTTGTTGCTTCGTTCTTAACTCTATTAACTGCATTATAAACTTCTTTTTGACGTTTTGTAAATTTACCAGACACTGGAATAGTTCGAGACATATCGCTAGAATAATTTGCATACTCTGCACCAACATCAAGAAGTATCAAATCGCCTTTTTTACACTGCTGATTGTTTTCAATATAATGCAATACATTTGCATTATTTCCTGAAGCAATTATTGGTGTATAAGCAAACTTTTTAGAGCGGTTTCTTAAAAACTCATGCATAAATTCGGCCTCAATTTCATATTCCCAAACACCTGGCTTAACATAACCTAAAACGCGTCTAAATCCTTTTTCGGTGATATTGCAAGCTTGTTGTAATAAATCAATCTCAACCTTATCTTTTACCGAACGTAAGCGTTGTAATATAGGATTGCTTTTAGCAACAGAATGAGCTGGATACTTGTCTTTTAACCATTTAGTAAAACGATCTTCTCTGGTTTCAGTTTCAACAGATGCTCTATAATGTTCATTTGTATTGATATAAACTGTATCACATTGTGTCATAAGTTCAAACATCACTTTTTCCATGTCTTGTAGCCAATACACTGTTTTTATACCAGATGTTTTAAAAGCAGCATCTTTCGTCAGTTTTTCCCCTTCCCAAACTGCAATATGTTCATTTGTTTCTTTTAAAAACAAAATTTCGCGATGCTTTTCTTTTGGGCAATCTGGAAATAAAACCAAAATACTTTCTTCTTGGTCAACACCACTTAAATAAAAAATATCACGATGCTGCTCAAAAGGCATAGTACTATCTGCGCTTATTGGATAGATATCATTCGAATTAAAAACCGCTAAACTACTAGGCTTCATTTTGGCTGTAAAATTTTTGCGATTCTTTATAAAAAGTTTATTGTCAATTGGTAAATATTTCATACTGTTTATTATTATTTTATTATAGAAATAGTTATTTAAACAAAGCGTTTGTCGTTAAATTGTTATATTTATCGACGAAATACAATATTTAAATTCAAAATCATAACCTATGAAAAAAATTACTTTAAAGAGTCTTTTAATCCCTTTTTTCGCTTTATTCTTTTATACATCTATTGCTCAAGAATTGATGTATGAAGTTTCTTTAAGCCAACAAGTACAATCTTCAACACAAATTATTGAAGGTAAAGTTATTTCAAAAAAATCATTTTGGGATAACAATCGTTCAAATATTTATACCATAAACACAGTAGAGGTTTTTAAAGTATTTAAAGGGCAAGCTCTTTCAACAATTGAAATTGTTACTAGAGGAGGCGCTGTAGGTCTTGAAGCAGAAATTGTATCACCAAGTTTACAACTAGAAATAAATGATATAGGAATATTTACATTAGAAAATAATAATAATAATTTACCAAATAATTCTAATGCGAGATTTAAGCCTTATAGTGAAGCTCAAGGTTTTTATAAATATAACACTTACACTAATGTAGCTGTAAACCCTTTTAAGATTAAAAATGGTATTGCTCATTTTTATAATGAAATTGAAACATTAACCAACAGAAGCTATACTACTGTTAATACTTTTGATATTGAACAAATTATTACAACTTCAAATACCAATAGAAATGTTGCTGCTATAAACAATTTCACGCCAACTAATGCAACTGCAGGAACAAAAACTGTTTTAACAATAAATGGTTCTGGATTTGGAGCAACAAAACAAAATGTAGGTTTTGCAAATGCTAATGATGGTGGATCAACATATACTCTAGCATTAGCTACTCAAATTTTAACTTGGAATGACACTCAAATTACTGTTGAAATCCCATCACAAGCAGGTACAGGGACAATCGCAATTATAAATTCTGCAGCAACAGCTATAATTTTCTCATCAGCTGGAACTCTAAATATAAATTATTCAGAAATTAATGCGGTATCAGATGCTGTTAGTGCTGGAACAAATGTTGCGTATCCTACACAACATATAAATAGAAATGGAAATGGTGGTTATATCTGGCAAATGCATACAGACTTTAATAATAATGCTGCAGCTAATGCATCATTTATGAGAGCTTTTGATACTTGGCGTTGTGAAACTGATATTTATTGGGAGATTGGTGCTGTTACTGCTATAGATGTAGTTGCAAATGATGATGTAAATATAATTCGTTTTGATAATGGAGCTGAGTTATCAGCTGGTGTTTTAGGAGTTTGTACAAGTAGATTTTCTGGTTGCTTTACAAACGGAAACACAAGTATTGATTGGTTTGTTGAAGAGCTTGATATCGTTTTTGATGATACAACAAATTGGCAGTTTGGTCCTGCAAATGCTAATGGAGCACAAATAGATTTTGAAACTGTAGCAGTTCATGAACTTGGTCATGGTCACCAGCTTGGTCATGTTATTGACTCAAACAAAATAATGCACTATGCTATAGGTGGTGGAACTAATAATAGAGTTTTAAATGCTAGTGATATTGCAGCGGGTAATGATGTGCAAAGCAGAAGCACAACTTTGGCTCCTTGTGGTACTACTTCAATGTCAAATTTTGATTGTTCAATTCTATCTGTAGACGATATGACGTTAGAAAATAATATCCTTATTTATCCTAACCCAGCGCAACAAATTCTAAACATAAAAAATAACACCTACGCAATTATTGATTCTGCAACAATATATGATGTAAGAGGTAGATTAATTTCTACTACGCAAATAAATGACTCAAGAGTAACTAAATCAATTAATGTTAGCAATTTACAATCAGGATTGTATTTTGTTAAATTAAATATTAATGACACTTCAATAACAAAGAAATTTGTCGTTGAATAAACTTTATTTAGTATATAACAAAAAGGCGTTTAACTAAAGTTAAACGCCTTTTTTAATTCAAAAAAAGAGATAATATTATTTTTTACCCATTGCATTTTTTACAGCTCCAATAACTGCCATTAAAACACCACCTCCAACACCACCTCCAGCAACACTCCCTAGTATGCTAGTTAAATCCATACTAGTAGATGCTTCAGCAGCTTCAGCGCCACCAACACCTAACATTCCTAAAATTTGTCCACCTAATCCTCCACCAAGAATTCCTACAATAGAATTCAAAACAGTTCCCATAGATAGATTTTTCATAAATGAGCCAGCAATGTTTCCACCAACTGCTCCACTCACAAGTTGGATAATTAACGGTAAATACTCTTCCATTTTATTAGTTTTTAATTGGTTATACAAAACTAAAATAGTTAAATAATTTAATTTTTATTAAAAATATATGGTTTAAATTGCATTTTAAGCAATTTTTTAGCTAAAACATTAATTGGAATTATTGAGGTTATTGTTAAACTTTAAAATCAAATTTTGTTAGTGTTATCTTTATCATTAATTTTCAAACTACAAATACCACCCTTTATGAAAATTTCTAAATTCATTGTTTTAGCATTAAGTATTACTTCTTTTATATGCTATAGTCAAAACCCGTCTACATCTTCATCAACTGTTGAAAATGCTCTTCAACAAAAAGAAGCATTAATGCAAAATTCGCTAGTAAAAAACATAGCTTTCAGCAATATTGGTCCAACAGTAATGAGTGGTCGTGTAACAGATTTAGCAGTAAGTCCTGAAAACCCAACCGAGTTTTATGTGGCTTACGCTTCAGGTGGTTTATGGCACACCATAAATAACGGAACAACATTTACACCAATTCTCGATAATTCCAACACACAAAATGTTGGTGATATTGCTGTAGATTGGAAAAACAAAACTATTTGGGTTGGTACAGGTGAAAACAATTCATCGCGTTCAAGTTATGCTGGAATTGGGATCCTAAAATCTACTGATAACGGGAAGACTTGGCAGAATGTTGGCTTGAAAGATTCACACCATATTGGTCGTATTCTAATCAATCCTAACAATCCTAACGAAGTAACAGTTGGAGTAACTGGCCATTTATATTCTGCTAATAAAGAGCGAGGCATTTATAAAACTACTGATGGAGGAAAAACATGGAGTCAAACACTGTTTGTTGATGATATGAGTGGAATTATTGACCTTCAACATGCTCCTAATAATTATAATATAATGTTTGCTTCGTCTTGGACAAAAGACAGAAAAGCTTGGAATTTTGATGGAAATGGCAACAATTCTGCTATTTACAAAAGTACTGATGCTGGACAAACATGGACTAAAGTGTCTACCGAAAAAAGTGGTTTCCCAATAGGGAATGGCGTTGGTAGAATTGGACTTGCAATTTTTGATGACAACACTGTTTATGCAATTCACGATAGTCAATTCAGAAGGCCTGACGAACCAAAAAAGAAAGATTCTGATGCTCTAACAAAAGACGACTTTAAAACTATGTCTGTAGATGCGTTTTTAAATTTAGATGATAAAAAGCTAAATGGATATTTAAAAATGAATGGTTTTCAAGAAAAATATCGTGCAGATAATGTTAAGCAAATGGTAAGAAGCGGCAATGTAAAACCTATTGACCTTGCTAAATATCTTGAAGATGCAAATTCATTATTATTTGACACTCCTGTTGTTGGTGCTGAAATTTATAAAAGTACCGATGGAGGAAAAACTTGGTCTAAAACTCACAAGGATTATCTAGACGATTTGTATTATAGCTATGGTTATTATTTTGGCCATATTTATGTAGCACCTAATAATCAAGACAATATTTATGTGTATGGAGTTCCTATTTTAAAATCAAAAGATGGAGGAAAAACATTTACTTCAATTGATGCAGAAAATGTCCATGCCGATCATCATGCCCTTTGGATTAATCCTAAAAACCCAAATCATTTAATTAATGGAAATGATGGTGGTGTCAACATTACTTATGATGATGGTGAAAACTGGATAAAAAACAACTCGCCATCTGTTGGTCAATTTTATGCTATAAATGTTGATAACGAAAAACCTTACAATGTTTATGGAGGCCTTCAAGATAATGGCGTTTGGGTTGGTGCTAATAACGCAAGACAAGATGTAAGATGGCACGCAAGTGGTCAATACCCTTGGGAAAGTATTATGGGTGGCGATGGTATGCAAATACAAATTGATAGTAGAAACTCTAATATTGTTTACACAGGTTTTCAGTTTGGTAATTACTTCAGAATTAATAGAGAAAAAGATGAGCAAACTTACATACAACCCAAACACGAATTAGGCGAAAACCCTTATCGTTTTAACTGGCAAACACCTATATTATTATCACCTCACAATCAAGATATCTTGTATTTAGGAGGTAATAAACTAATGCGCTCAATGAATCAAGGTACCGATTTTACAGCTATAAGTGATGACCTTACTAATGGCGGAAAAAAAGGAAATGTTGCGTACGGAACACTAACATCTATTAGCGAATCACCTTTTCAGTTTGGATTAATTTATACAGGAAGTGATGATGGTTTAGTATATGTGACTAAAAATGCTGGAGGAAGCTGGACAAATATATCCTCAGCATTACCTAAAGACCTTTGGGTTAGCAGAGTCATTGCTTCACAACACAAAAAAGAACGAGTTTATGTTGCTCTTAACGGTTATCGTTGGGATGATTTTTCGGTGTACTTATTTGTTAGTGATGACTATGGCCAAACTTGGAAGAGTATTAGCAGTAACATTCCTGCATCACCAGTAAATGTTATTAGAGAAGATTCTAAAAATGAAAATTTATTATTTGTTGGAACAGATAATGGTGCTTATGTCTCATTTGATAGAGGAAACTCCTGGGAAGCATTTAGTAAAGGCTTGCCAAATGTAGCTATTCATGATATAGTAATTCAAACAAACGCAAACGACTTGCTATTAGGAACTCACGGAAGAAGCATTTACAAAACTAATATAGAAAACCTACAACAAATGAATGCTTCTAAAATGAGCCAATCTGTTGTGCTCTTTAATGCTGAAAATGTTCGTCATTCTAGTCGTTGGGGAAGCTCGTTTGGAAGTTGGTCAAAACCATTTACGCCTTCTACTTCTATTTCATTTTACACAAATAGTTCAGGTTCTAAAACCATCAAGATTTTATCTGATAAAAATTCTGAATTAAATGAAATTAAAGTTAATGCAGATAAAGGGTTTAATAGTGCAGACTACGATTTGTCTATAACTGAAGCTGGTAGAAAAGCTTTGTTAAAAGAAAACTCAAGTGCAGAAATTAATAAAGCAGATAATGGAACATACTACTTACCAAAAGGCGTTTACACAATTCAAATTGATGACCAAAAAACAAAACTTGAAATCAAATAATATACTTTTTTAAGGCTTTTACAGTTATATAACAAAACTCTAAACTCATGAAAATCCTAAATCTTTTACTGATAGTTTGTGTTGTTATAGTATCATCTTGTGCAAGTGACGCAGATGATACTACACCAGCTGAACCACAATTAATTATCAAGCTAAAATTTGATCCTACTCAAGTTAGGTTGAACAATCTAGGACAACCATCAACTATTCCTGCGGGAAATGCTGCTCAATCACCAACTATAAGACGCATGAGTGCCAACTATATTGAATTTGCTCCTTCTCCAACCACACTATTGGGTCAAGGTGAAATTATTTTTACTGGACCAGAAACCACTTCTGGAGGAAACAATGCTATAAATTTTCAAAGCGCTACGTTTGCGGGTAACGATGAGGTTTTTTTAAGCATTCCCTTAAGTGAAGTTGCTAATGGCAATTACGATTGGGTTCGTGTGTCATTGGCTTATCAAGAAGGTGATATAACTTTTAAAGCTGCAAATGGTAACGACTATTCTGGTACTTTAGCAAGTTTTGTGGGTTACAATACCTATATCACAAGTTTTAACCTTAATGGAAGCTCTTTTAATGTCAATGCTAACCGACTGCAAGGCTTCTGGGCATTTGAAGCATTAGGATTTGCATCACAAGGCCAAGCTCCCGAAGGAGCCACAACCGTTCCTAACCCATTGTTTAATTCATCTCCTATTCCGCAAGGTTCTTGTGTCGTAACAGGGCAGTTTGCAAACGGATTAACAGTAACAGGTAACGAAACTCAAGATATAGTTGTAATGCTTTCATTTTCAATAAATAACAGTTTTGAATGGACTGAAGTTAATTTTGATGGAAAATACGAGCCAACAGCTGGAGAACAGGTTGTTGATATGGGTCTTCGAGGTTTAATTCCTATTGTTGAAAATTAAATAGCTCTGTTAATTAATTAAAATGATTCTAAATACTCATAATTAAATGTATTTTTTGGCTTTCAAACGTTTGAAGTGTATCTTTGTGTAATATAAAACTAACTTCAAAATAATGAGCGGAATTTTAAATTCGTCAATTGGAAGAAAGTTTGCCATGGCGCTTTCAGCATTCTTCCTAATGTTTTTCTTATTACAACATTTTGCCATTAACGTAACTTCAGTGTTTAGTGCTGATACGTTTAATGAAATTTCCCACTTTATGGGAACAAACCCATTAATTCAATATGTATTACAACCTGTTTTATTATTTGGTGTAATATTCCATTTTGTTATGGGATTTGTATTAGAACTAAAAAACAAAAAAGCACGCCAAGTTTCTTATGCTAAAAATAATGGAGCTGCAAATTCTTCTTGGATGAGTCGCAACATGATTTATAGCGGATTAGCAATTTTGGCTTTTATGGGTCTTCACTTTTACGACTTTTGGTTCCCTGAAATCAATACTAAATTTATTGAAGGTGATATGTCTGGATTATTAGCTGATGGCAGTGGCTACAGATATTTTGAAGAGCTACAACATAAATTTTTAAGCCCAATAAGAGTTGGACTTTATGTGGTAGCATTCATATTTTTAGCATTACACTTATTACATGGTTTTAACTCGGCTTTTCAGTCGGTTGGAGCTAATAATAAATATACAAAAGGGTTGAAAGGCTTTGGAAAAGCTTACGCTATTTTAATTCCGCTAGGGTTTGTAATCATTGCGTTATATCACCATTTCAATCATATTTCTTAAGACTTAATATACTATGGCTTTAGATTCTAAAATACCAAAAGGTCCAATTGCAGACAAATGGACTAATTATAAAAATCACATCGATTTAGTAAATCCTGCCAACAAACGTAACATAGATGTTATCATAGTAGGTACAGGATTAGCAGGTGGTTCTGCAGCAGCAACGTTAGCCGAATTAGGTTATAATGTTAAAGCTTTTTGCTTCCAGGATTCTCCAAGACGTGCGCACTCTATTGCAGCTCAAGGAGGAATTAACGCAGCAAAAAACTACCAAGGCGATGGCGATTCAACTTACAGATTATTTTACGACACTGTAAAAGGTGGTGATTATCGTTCGCGTGAAGCTAACGTATATCGTCTTGCAGAAGTATCAGCAAATATTATTGACCAATGCGTTGCTCAAGGTGTTCCTTTTGCTCGTGAATATGGTGGATTATTAGATAACCGTTCGTTTGGTGGTGTTCTTGTTTCAAGAACATTTTATGCTGCTGGGCAAACAGGACAACAATTATTATTAGGAGCTTATTCTGCTATGAACCGTCAAATTGGTCGTGGTAAAATAAAAATGTACAACCGTCACGAAATGTTAGACGTTGTTGTAGTAAATGGGAAAGCTCGTGGTATTATAACACGTAACTTAATTACGGGGGAAATAGAACGTCATTCTGCACACGCAGTTGTTCTTGGAACTGGTGGTTATGGTAACGTATTCTTCTTATCAACAAACGCGATGGGAAGTAATGTAACAGCAGCCTGGAAAGCACATAAACGTGGTGCATATTTTGCAAACCCATGTTATACACAAATTCACCCAACATGTATTCCAGTTTCAGGAGATCATCAATCTAAATTAACTTTGATGTCTGAATCTTTGCGTAATGATGGTCGTATTTGGGTGCCTAAAAAAATGGAAGATGTTTTAGCAATCAGAAATAAAACACTAAAACCAAAAGATATCGCTGAAGAAGATAGAGATTACTATTTAGAGCGTCGTTATCCAGCTTTCGGAAATTTAGTGCCTCGAGATGTAGCTTCTCGTGCCGCAAAAGAGCGTTGCGATGCTGGTTTTGGAGTAAATGCAACTGGTGAAGCTGTGTTTTTAGATTTTGCTTCTGCTATTCAACGTTACGGAAAAGAGCAAGCAATCATTAGACATTTAGATGTAAACGATGCTGCTTTAGTTAAAAAATTAGGGCAAGAAGTTGTTAAAAACAAATACGGAAACTTATTCCAAATGTATGAGAAGATTGTCGATCAAGATCCATACGAAACTCCTATGATGATTTATCCTGCAGTACACTATACAATGGGTGGTATTTGGGTAGATTATAACTTAATGACAACTGTTCCTGGTTTGTATTGCATTGGTGAGGCTAATTTCTCAGATCATGGTGCAAATCGTCTTGGAGCTTCGGCTTTAATGCAAGGTTTAGCAGATGGTTATTTTGTATTACCTTATACTATTGGTGATTACTTATCTCATGATATTAGAACAGGGAAAATTTCAACAGTAAGTCCAGAATTTGATGAAGCTGAGAAAAATGTAAGAGATCGTATCAATCATTTAATCAACAATAACGGTACACACTCTGTTGACCATTTCCATAAGAAATTAGGAAAAATAATGTGGGATAAAGTAGGAATGTCTCGTAATGCTAAAGGTTTAAAAGAAGCAATTTCAGAAATAAAAGCACTTCGTGAAGAATTTTGGAAAGATGTTAAAGTTCCTGGAACTAATGAAGAATACAATGAAGAACTTGCTAAAGCTGGTCGTGTTGCTGACTTCTTAGAGTTAGGAGAATTGTTTGCTAAAGATGCCTTAATGCGAGAAGAGTCTTGTGGAGGACATTTTAGAGAAGAATCTGTTGAATTGGATGGCGAACAAAAAGGTGAAGCAAAACGTGATGACGATAACTTTGCATTTGTTGCAGCCTGGGAATACAAAGGTGAACCAAGTGACGCTGTGTTGCATAAAGAAGAATTAGAATTCGTCGATATAGAATTAAAACAAAGAAGTTATAAATAATTAGGAAAGCTATGAATTTAACGTTAAAAATATGGCGTCAAAAAAACGCAAACGATAAAGGAAAACTTGTTGATTACAAAATCAATGATGTATCTCCAGATATGTCTTTCCTTGAAATGCTAGATGTTTTAAACGAACAGCTAATAAACAAAGGTGAAGATCCTGTTGCTTTTGACCATGATTGTCGTGAAGGAATTTGTGGTATGTGCTCATTATATATTAATGGAGAAGCTCATGGACCAGATAGAGGCGTAACAACTTGTCAGTTACATATGCGTATGTTTAAAGATGGTGATACTATATTTATCGAACCATTTAGAGCAACTGCATTCCCTGTTATTAAAGATTTAATTGTTGATAGAAGTTCTTTTGATAGAATTCAACATGCTGGTGGGTTTATTTCTGTAAATACGTCTGGAAATACTATCGATGCAAATGCAATTCCTGTGAATAAGCATGATGCTGACAATGCTTTTGAAGCTGCCACATGTATTGGTTGTGGAGCTTGTGTGGCAAGTTGTAAAAATTCTTCAGCTATGTTATTTGTAGGAGCTAAGGTATCACAATTTGCTTTATTACCTCAAGGAAAAGTAGAAGCTACTGATCGTGTATTAAACATGGTTAAACAAATGGATGAAGAAGGTTTTGGTAACTGTACCAATACAGGAGCTTGCGAAGTAGAATGCCCTAAAGGAATTTCTTTAGAAAATATAGCACGTATGAATCGTGAATATTTAAGTGCAAGCTTAAAAGGATAATAAATTCCGATAATAAAATTATAAATCCCAAGTAATCACTTGGGATTTTTTGTTTCTTTATACTTCAATTATAACTAAAATGAATAACCCAACATCATATTATATAAACCAAAAAGAGATACACCAGCAAATCGCAGCCAAACTCTATAAAAAAATGACTGCATTTAGTACATTCCGAATTTTAGTGTTTTTAGCCACATGTTTAGGAGTCTATCTGTTTTATAAGCAATGGCAAGTTGCTTCAGTTATAGGAGTTTTAGGCATTGCTATTTTTGTGTTCTTGCTTACAAAATATACCGACATTAAAGCAAAACGTGAGTTGCATAAAAAGTTAGTCACTATTAATGAAGAAGAATTAAAAATTGCCTCAGGAGATTTTCATAGCAGACCACAAGGTTTAGAGTATCAAAATCCAACTCATTTTTATAGTTTAGATATCGATTTATTTGGAAGAGGTTCATTTTTTCAATACATCAACAGAACATCTATAAATGAAGGCACAAAAAAATTGGCTGATGAGTTAACAGCAAATAATATTGAAAACATCAAACTACGCCAAGACGCTATAAAAGAATTAGCTTCTAAACCTGAATGGCGACAATTATATTTAGCAACAGCTAGCTTAATAAAAGTAGAAACCGAAGCCAAAAAAATTATTAATTGGCTTAATGTTTACAAACCTTTTATAACAAAACGAATGCGTTGGTTTCCTTTAGTTTTTAGCTTGATTTCTTTAACATTAATTGTAATGGCTTTTTTAAAACAACTAGACGCATACGCTGCTTTTTTCTGGCTGCTTTTGGGATTAGCTATTGTTGGGTTTTATTTAAAAAGAATAAATATTCTAGCATCAAATACAGACAAATTAAAAGATACTTTTAAACAATATGCCTTCCTTTTAGATCAGATTGAAAACGAATCGTTTGCTTCAGAATTACTAAAACAAAAGCAACAACAAATTCAGTCTGAAAACAAAAAAGCATCAGTAATTTTTGCCGAATTTTCAAAACATCTAGATGCATTAGATAATCGTAACAATTTCATTTCTGCTATTTTTGGAAATGGGTTTATGCTTACCGATATTAAAAACTCATACCATATTGAGCAATGGATATCTAAGCATCATAACAAAGTAAGCGATTGGTTTGAAGTAGTTTCCTTTTTTGATGCCTATAACAGTTTAGGTAACTACGCTTTTAATCATCCACAATATGTCTATCCAAATATTACAAAAGACAAAGCCGCAATCAATGCCAAAAAATTAGGGCATCCTTTATTAAAAACTGAAAAACGTATCAATAACGACTTACTTATAGAAAATGAACAATTCTTTATAGTAACTGGTGCAAATATGGCTGGGAAAAGTACTTTTTTAAGAACTGTGTCACTTCATATAGTAATGGCAAATGTTGGTCTCCCTGTTTGTGCGTCATCAAGTGAATACAATCCTGTAAAACTCATTACAAGTATGCGTACAAGCGATTCACTCACTGATGACAGTTCGTACTTCTTTTCGGAATTAACACGTTTAAAATTCATAGTAGACGCTATACAAAAAGAGCCCTATTTTATCATACTAGATGAAATACTAAAAGGCACTAACAGCACAGACAAAGCTATTGGCTCACGAAAGTTTGTAGAAAAATTAGTAGCTTCTAAGGCAACTGGCATTATTGCTACGCACGATTTGAGTTTGTGTGAAATCGAAAAAGAACTAGAAGAAGTAAAAAACTACTACTTTGATGCCGAAATCATCAATGATGAGTTGCATTTTGACTATACCTTTAAAGCTGGTGTTTGCAAGAATATGAATGCGAGTTTTTTGTTAAAAAAGATGGAGATAGTATAAAGAAAAAACCCTCTCTATTTCCAGAAAGGGTTTTTAATTATTTTAAAGATTGTAATCCTTAAACCGTAAACGGTTCAATTGACACATAAGACTTGTTGTCTTTTTTCTTTTCAAATTTTACAAGACCATCTACTTGCGCGTGCAAAGTATGGTCTTTAGAAGAATATACATTCTCACCTGGATGATGTGTATTTCCTCTTTGTCTTACGATGATATTTCCAGCAATAGCAGCTTGTCCACCAAAAATCTTAACACCTAAGCGTTTCGATTCCGATTCTCTACCGTTTTTAGAACTACCAACTCCTTTTTTATGAGCCATTGTCTTAAGGTTTTATATTGTTAAACTTAATGTATAGAAAATTACTTTTCTACTCCACCATCTAATTTGTCTTGTAATTCTTTTAACTCATCCCACTTACCAGCAGCAGCTAATTTAGCTTGTTTTGGCCAAGTGTCAGTTACTAAATGTGCTAATCTTGGGCTAGCATCTGTCAAAATAGTGCTAATTGCCTCTGGCTTCATAGCAGCTAGTTTAGCAAATGTATCAACACCTGCAGCAACTAATGCTTCAGCAGCTTTTGGTCCTGCGCCTTCAATCTTTTTTAAATCGTCTGCTTTTGCAGTTGATTTTTTAGGAGTCGCTTTTTTAGCCTCTACTTTAACTTCTTTTTTTGCTTCTTTTACTGGAGCCGCTTTTTCAGCTTTAGCTGGTTTAGCTTTTTCAGTTTTTGGAGCCTTTGTAGCTCCTGAAGCTACAATACTTTCAATTACGATTTCAGTAAGAGATTGACGGTGTCCGTTTTTAACACGGTAACCTTTACGTCTTTTCTTTTTGAAAACGATAACTTTATCACCTTTAAGATGACTTAAGACTTTTGCTCCTACTTGAGCTCCGTCTATAGCTGGGGCGCCTACAGTAATATTGTTACCATCACCAATTAGAAGAACATTATCGAAAGATACTTTCTTTCCTTCTTCTGTTGATAAACGGTGAACAAACACTTTTTGGTCTTTTTCAACTTTGAATTGTTGCCCTGCTATCTCTACAATTGCGTACATAGCGTTACGTTTAAATTAGTTTATTTTATTAAAAAATGAGTGCAAATATACACCTAAATTATTAAACTACAAACGTTTTATGGATTTTGAAGATTATTATGACTTTTTTTGAAAATCTGCATGAATGTTAGTGTTAGAATCACTGTTGATGCTAATCCCTCTATAAGAATAATGAAAATTAAAATTCCTGTCCCTTCTTCATAATTAGAAAACCAGTCTGATAAGAGTTTTTTTGAAAATTCTGGGTCTAAATGAAATAGGTAAACAGCCATAAATGCTGTAAACAAAATCGTGGCAACAAACCCAGTAATTAAACCAGTTTTAAAGCCGTCAACATAAGTAAAATCTTTATTCACAGAAAGCTTATAATATTTTATAGCATAGTAAATTCCCACAGCCATAAAAACTCCGTTTAGTAGTCTTAGCCAAGGGTTTTGGTGTAAATCAAATAATCTTAAAATCAAGAAATAGGCAATTAAAGATGTGGTGATAAAAAGCCCATATTTTAAAGCAACAGAAAAAGATTTATTCATAATACAAGTTTTTGAAAATCAATTCTGTAATAAATTTCGTGAAAATTTGTGTATTTATATAATATTTAGCAACTAAATTTTAAATGAAAAGGAAAGAAATGGCTTTCAAATTATTATTTTTGTAGAAATACTGTAACAAATTAAGGCCTTTAAAGACCTATATTAAATAATCACTAATTTTTAAAAACAAACTCACAATGAAAAAATGCTTATTTTCTTTAGCTTCTTTGATGTTTGTTGGTTTAATAGCCAATGCTCAAAAAGTTGAATTTGAAGAGTATGATTTAGATAATGGTATGCATGTCATACTACATCAAGATAATACTGCTCCAGTTGTAATCACTTCAGTTATGTACCATGTTGGTGCTAAAGATGAAAATCCTGAAAGAACTGGTTTTGCTCACTTTTTTGAACACCTTTTATTTGAAGGAACACAAAATATAGAACGTGGTAAATGGTTTGATATCGTAAGTTCTAATGGAGGAAGTAACAACGCAAACACTACAGACGACAGAACGTATTATTATGAAGTATTCCCTTCAAACAGTGTAGAACTTGGTCTTTGGATGGAGTCTGAGCGATTAATGCATCCTATCATCAACCAAATAGGTGTTGACACACAAAATGAAGTAGTAAAAGAGGAAAAGCGTTTAAGAGTTGATAATTCTCCTTATGGAAATATTTTAGCTGAAATAAAAAAGAACATCTTTTTTAAACACCCTTACCGTTGGGCAACTATTGGCTCTATGGATCATTTAGATGCTGCAACTCTAGAAGAGTTTCAAGCCTTTAATAAAAAGTTTTATGTGCCTAACAATGCTGTTTTAGTTGTTGCTGGTGATATTAATAAAGCTGAAGTTAAAAAAATGATTAAAGCATATTTTGGGCCTATCCCAAGAGGAGCTGAAGTTACAAGAGATTTGCCTAGAGAAACTCCAATAACTGAAACCATGAAGGCTACAGCTTACGATCCTAATATTCAAATTCCTGCAGTTATAGCTTCATACAGAACACCATCTTATAAAGAAAGAGACTCTTATGTATTAAACATGATTTCTAGTTATTTAAGTGGTGGAAAAAGTTCAGTATTGTACAAAAAACTAGTTGATGAGCAAAAACAAGCTCTTGCTGTACAAGCCGTAAATATTAGTCAGGAAGATTATGGTATCTATGCATTATTTGCTTTACCACTAGGTGATGTGTCTTTAGAAACTTTAATAGCCGAAATGGATGAAGAAGTTGCTAAAATTCAAACAGATTTAATTTCTGAAAAAGATTTTCAAAAACTTCAAAATCAATTTGAAAGTCAATTTGTTAATTCAAATTCTAGTATAGAAGGTATTGCTGGTTCACTGGCAACTTACTATATGTTATATGGTGATGTTAATCTAATAAATAATGAAATTGACATTTACAGAAACATAACAAGAGAAGACATTCAAGCTGTTGCTAAAAAATACTTGAATCCTAATCAACGATTAATTTTAGACTATTTACCAAAAAAAGATGACCAATAATATGAAAACGATATATAATATGAAAACGAACATAGCTGCGTTATTTATGGTGTGTTTTATGGTCTTTGGTGCTCATGCACAAATTGACCGTTCTAAACAACCTGAACCAGGACCTGCTCCAAAAATTGATTTAAAAACTCCTCAAGAGTTTACATTGAAAAATGGCTTAAAAGTTCTTGTTGTTGAAAATCATAAATTACCTCGAGTATCTTTCAGTCTTACTATAGATAATAAACCTGTTTTAGATGGAGATAAAGCTGGTGTTTCTAGTTTACTAGGCGCTATGCTTGGAAATGGTACTACTAACATTTCTAAAGACGACTTTAATAATGAAGTAGATTTTTTAGGTGCTAATGTTTCTTTTGGTGCTACTAGTGGTTTTGCTAGTGGATTATCTAAATATACAAGTAGAATTTTAGAATTAATGGCAGATGCTGGCATTAATCCATTACTTGTAGAAGAAGAATTCAATAAAGAAAAAACAAAGTTAATTGAAAGCTTAAAATCTAATGAGAAAAGTGTTGATGCAATTGCTAGTCGTGTAGGTGGAGCTTTATCTTATGGTACAAAACATCCTTATGGTGAGTATGTAACTGAAGCTACTGTTAATAATGTAACTTTTGCTGATGTTTTAGCTTACTACGAAAAGCATTTCAACCCTAATAACGCCTATTTAGTTGTTGTTGGAGATGTTGAGTTTAAGTCTATCAAAAAAGAAATTGAAAATCGTTTTAGCAAATGGGAAAAATCTGTTGATGTACAGTCAAATGTTCCTCAAGCTAAAGCAAATGAGCAATACACTCAAATCAATTTTGTTGATATGCCAAATGCTGTTCAGTCTAATATTAATGTTACAAATAACATTGATTTAAAAATGAACGATCCAGATTACCACGCTGTATTAATTGCTAATAAAATTTTAGGTGGTGGTTTTAATAGTTACCTAAACATGAACTTACGTGAAAAACATGGTTATACTTATGGTGCGCGTTCTGGTATTGATGCTGATAAATATGTTGGTACTTTTTCTGCAACTACAGCAGTAAGAAATATGGTAACAGATAGCTCTGTTGTTGAATCTTTAAAAGAAATTAACCGCATAAAAACTGAGCCTGTAGATGCAACTGCACTTAAAAATGCTAAAGCTAAATATGTTGGTGACTTTGTATTAGCTTTAGAGCGTCCACAAACTATTGCTCGTTATGCATTAAATATTAAACTAAATAATTTACCTAGCGACTTTTACACTACTTATCTTCAAAAAATAAATGCAGTAACTGCAGAAGATGTTATGCGTGTTGCTAATAAATACTTTAAGTCTGAAAATGCAAGAATTATTATTGTTGGTAAAGGAAGTGAAGTTTTAGAAAACCTTGAAAAAACTGGAATTCCAATTAAGTATTTTGACACTTACGCAAATCCAATAGATAAGCCAGTATTTTCTAAACCTATTCCTAATGGTGTAACAGCACAAACAGTGCTAGATGGTTACATTACTGCTATAGGCGGAAAGGATAAGGCTAAAACTGTAAAAACAGTGCATAGTGTGGCTGATGTTAAAATTGAAGGTGTTCCAATTCCTTTAAAAGCTGATATGAAAATGATGACTCCTAATAAAGAATCAATGGAAATGTCTGCAGAAGGTATGGGTGTGCTCATGAAACAAAAGTTTGATGGTGCTGCAGGTTATATGGAGCAACAAGGTATGCGTAAAGACTTATCTGAAGAAGAATTAGCCGATAAAAAAGCGGAAAACTCTTTATTCCCAGAATTATATTTTGATACCTCTGCTGTTAGTTTAGAAAGCATGACTACTATTGATGGTAATGATGTTTATAAATTGAAAGTTGTTGAGGGAGACAAAGAGTCTTTTAGATATTATGATGCTAAAACTGGTCTTTTAACAAGGGTAGAAAGCACAACTGAGGCTGCTGGTCAATCTGTAACTACAACTGTAGATTACGGAAACTATTCTCCAGTAAACGAAATTAAATTTCCTTATAGCCAATCTATAAAAGCTGGCCCTCAAGTAATAAATATGAATATTACAAATGTGAAAGTAAACGAAGGTGTTACAGAAGCAGATTTTAAATAATAATTAGTGATTATTATTTTTATTAAAAAACCCGAAGCTTAATCGCTTTGGGTTTTTTTATGCTTTAGGACGATGCGATAAGTAAACACCAATTAGTATTATAATTGATGCAAAGCCTTGTGTTATTGTAAAAGATTCTCCGTCTAAAATTCCCCATCCTAATGCAACAATAGGCATTAAATATGTTACAGAAGACGCAAACACAGGTGTTGAGATATGTATTAGTTTATTAAACATGACTTTCGCCAATGCTGTACCAAAAAATGATAAAATAGTAACATAAACTAACGACATTTTAAAATCTGGTTTATTAAATGTAGTGTCGCTAAAAAACCCAGAACACAATAAAATAATTACTGCAGGAATAATAATAGACACATAATTTCCTACTGCAATAGTAAGAGGCTTTACACTATGTAAATGTCTCTTAATAATATTAACATTAGCAGCATACATGATAGTTGAAAAAATAACAAATCCAGCATATAAGTAATTTTGATTAGGATTTAAGTTTGCTCCTTTTAAAATAAGTATTGCTGTACCAATAAACCCAACAATTACTCCTAACATTTGTCGTTTAGTAGAAGTAATCTTAAAAATAGCAAAGCCCATTAAAATGGTATTTAATGGCACCAATGAGTTTAATATTGATGCAATAGAACTATCAATTTCTGTTTCTGCAATTGCAAATAAAAAGGCAGGGAAAAAAGACCCTAAAAAGCCAGATAAAACCAACCATTTCCATTGCTGCTTTTCAATAGTTTTTATGGTACTGTATCCTGCAATAAAAAGAAAAGTTCCAGTAAAAATTGTTCTAAGAGAACCTAATTGAAAAGGCGTAAGCCCAAGAAGAGACTTTTTTATAAGGATAAACGAACTTCCCCAAATTAATGATAAAATAAAAAGATAAACCCACTTTGCATTAATTCCTTTCATCTAATAATGTTCTAAATCACAAAAATCGTTAATTATTATGCAATAAACATCAATATTTATTAGATTTGTTCGGAAATCAATACTTTAAATCTATGATGACATTTAAAAATATAAGTTTAATTGCTTTTGCAAGTCTACTAATTCTATCTTGTAAAAATGAAACAAGTCCAGAAGTAAAAACTGTTGAAACAGAGGTCTCAACAGAGGTTGCAAAGTTAGACCCAAATGCTAAATATGCTAAAGCTGAATTTGGTATAGAAGGAATGACTTGCGCAATGGGATGTGCAAAAACTATTGAAAAGAAAATTGCAAAAATGGAAGGTGTAAAATCTGCAACTGTAGATTTTGATAGACAATTAGCAATGGTAGAATATGATGAAGCAAAAGTAACACCAACCTCTCTTGAAGAAACAGTTAAAAAAGTTGGAGATACTTATTCAGTAAAAGATATGAAAACTGTTGAAGCTTTTTCTACAGAAAAGCATGAGTGCAGTGCAGATTGTAAAATGGCTAGTTGTACTGAAAAAACAGCTGCTGAAAAGAAAGCTTGTAAAGAAAACTGCAAAAAGGAATGTTGCGTTAAAAAAGAAAAAGCATAATTTAAATGCAAATACAATTAAAAAGCCGCTTCAAAAAAGAAGTGGCTTTTTTTATCTTAAAGAGAACCCTTTAGCTGCCCACCAAGGATGCATTTCTATTACTAATCTACCAGACTTTACCATTGGATCTGCATTTGCTAAACTATCAGCCATTTGTAATGTAGCCACATTATAAATTGTTATTCCTCTTATGTCACCATTATCTCCAAAAGGTCCAGAAATATCTGCATAACCTAAATCATACATCTTCCCTAAATGCGCCAAATGTAAAGCTTGTAAACTATCTGCAACTTCTTTAGATTGTGAACGGTTTGGCCCTGTTTTTAAAAAAGCTATAAAATATTGCTGCATTAGTATTGTGTCTTGTGACTTTTCATCTACATAATCAAAAATTTGAAAGCCTTTTGAGACCAATTCTTCTTTTATTTGCTTAGTTGATTTTTCAATTTTTTCTTCAATTATTCTTGTCTCTTTTTTAAGTTCTTTTGCTTCTTGTTTACATGAAAACAATAACAATGATCCTAGGACTAATACAATAGTTCTTTTCATAATTACCATGTTTTATAAGGTTGTTTGCTTAATTGCGAATTGTAATATTTTTCATTTCCAGTAACTTCTTCACCTAACCATAAAGGTTTTTTAAAAATTTCTGAAATGTGGTTTAATTCTATTTCAGCAATAATTAAGCCTTCATTATCTCCAAAAAATTCATCTACTTCATAGGTGTGATTATCGGCTTTTATTTCGTGTCTAACTTTATCAATAACCCCTTTTTCACATAACTTTAAAAGCAATTTGGCATCAGTTTCAGGTATTTCAGTTTCCCACTCAAAACGAGATAACCCATCATCAGATGATAGTCCTTTAACTGTTAAAAAACCTCTATCTCCTTTAAGCCTAACTCTTACTGTTCGTTCTTTATCAGTATTTAAAAACCCTTGTATTATATGTGTTTTCTTAAAGGCTTCTTCTTTAAAATTGTTTGAAGTAACTAAAAATTTACGTTCTATTTCTATCATGCTCAAATTCCGCTTTAGCGAAAATCTTATTAATTATTACAAATACGATATTTCAATTAGATGTTCTAAATTTACGTTATGCAAGACGATTTACCAATAAGAAAAATTATTCATGTAGATATGGATGCATTTTATGCGTCTGTAGAGCAAATGGATAATCCTGAACTTAAAGGTAAACCAATTGCTGTTGGTGGAAGTGAAAAACGCGGTGTAGTGAGTGCTGCTAGTTATGAGGCTCGTAAGTTTGGTGTTAGAAGCGCTATGAGTGGTTTGCAAGCAAAACGAAATTGCCCTGATCTTATTTTTGTGCGTCCTAATTTTGAGAGATATCACGAAATTTCTAAAAAAATACGTAAAATATTTCGCGATTATACCGACTTAGTTGAGCCATTATCATTAGACGAAGCTTATTTAGACGTTACTGAAAATAAAAAAGGAAACCCAAGCGCATCATTAATTGCAAAAGAAATTCGCGAACGCATTTTTAAAGAGGTTGGTTTAACTGCTTCAGCTGGAATTTCGGTAAATAAGTTTGTTGCTAAAGTTGCTAGTGACTATAATAAACCTAACGGTCAAAAAACTGTAAACCCTGAAGAGGTTTTAGAGTTTTTAGAACAATTAGATATTCGTAAGTTTTATGGAGTAGGTAAAGTAACTGCTGAAAAAATGTACCAATTAGGAATTTTCACAGGAAAGGATTTAAAATCTAAAACCTTTGAATATCTCGACGAAAACTTTGGCAAGTCTGGTCGCTATTATTATTACATTGTTAGAGGTATACATAATAGTGAAGTAAAGCCTAACAGGACAAGAAAATCGTTAGCTGCAGAACGCACCTTTAATGAAAACCTATCGAGTGAAATTTTTATGTTAGAAAAGCTAGATAACATTGCCAAAGAGGTCTCAAGACGTTTAGAAAAAAGTAAAGTAGCAGGCAAAACAGTAACATTAAAAATAAAATATAGCGACTTCACTCTACAAACACGAAGTAAAACTCTACCTTATTTTGTGAGTGATAAAAGCATTATTCTAGAGACTGCTAAAGATTTACTTTATCAAGAAAAGATGAATAATTCTGTGCGCTTACTTGGTATATCTATGTCTAACCTTAATACCGAAAAAGCTAAAGTGACACTCAAAACTGAACCTACTAAAACTGTAAGTGTACAGTTAAAGTTTGAGTTTTAATTAAAGTTAAAAACTACAACTAGTAATTTCAGTAACTCTTAATGTATTTACCATTCCTTTATCTTGTATTGGCATTGCAGCTAAGCTTACCAACATATCTCCAAGCTCTAAATAGCCTTTTTGACAAGCAATAGCATTTACGTCTTCAATGGTCTCATCAGTACTTACAAACTTATCGTAATAAAAAGCTTTAACTCCCCAAAGCAAGTTAAGCTGTGTTAAAATACGCTTGTTTGAAGTAAATACTAAAATATGGGCACTTGGTCTCCAAGCAGAAATTTGAAACGCAGTATAACCACTATTCGTTAATGTAGAAATAGCTTTTGCATTAATCTCATTTGCCATATGCGCAGCATGGTAACAAATTGATTTTGTTATATAGCGTTTAGTACGAATATGAGGTGGTATTTGTGGCACTTTAATAAGTGGAGAATCTTCAACACTACGTACTATATTTGCCATTTGCCTAATTACTTGCACTGGATAACTACCTACTGATGTTTCTCCAGATAGCATTACTGCATCTGCTCCATCCATTACAGAATTGGCAACATCATTTACCTCAGCTCTAGTTGGTGTAAGACTAGAAATCATAGTCTCCATCATTTGAGTTGCAATAATTACTGGTATTCTTGCACGTTTTGCTCTTAATACTAATTGCTTTTGTATTAATGGTACTTCTTCCGCAGGAATTTCTACTCCTAGATCTCCGCGCGCAACCATTAATCCATCGCAGTAAGCTACAATCTTATCAATATTTTCTACTGCTTCTGGCTTCTCAATTTTAGCAATAATAGGGATTTTGTGATCGCTATTTTGTTTTATCAATTCTTCTAATTGCATTAGGTCTTCAGCATGTCTAACAAATGATAAAGCCATCCAATCTACCTTCATTTTTATTGCAAATAAAGCATCTTCTATGTCTTTCTCGGTTAATGCTGGTTGAGAAATATTGGTGTTTGGTAAATTAACCCCTTTCTTAGAACGTAATGGTCCTCCTTGAATAACTCGTGCTTTAACTTCCGATTTTTTATCTGTTGATACAACTTCAAAGATTAACTTACCATCATCTAGTAATATTCTTTCTCCTGGTTTAGCGTCTTGAGGAAACTTATCATAGGTCATATAGACACGCTTTTTTGTGCCTTCAAATTTTTTGCCTGTTGCAAAAATAATTTCATCTCCTTCGTTAACAATTACCTCGCCTTTCATAACTCCAACTCTAAGCTTAGGGCCTTGTAAGTCGGCTAAAATAGCCGCATTAAACCCAAACTCATCATTAAGTTCTCGTATCATTTTAATACGCTCTTCAACATCTTTATAATCGGCATGTGAAAAATTAACTCTAAATACATCTACACCTTCTTCTAACATCGCTTTAAGCACTTCTTTTGTGCTTGTTGCTGGTCCTAGAGTTGCTACTATTTTTGTTTTTTTTCTTTTTAACATTAATTAAAAAATTAAATTGTCTTTCGATTTTATATGTTCAACATCTATACTGTAACTCGTTACGAGTTGTGGAATAGATTGTAATGTGTCTAAAATTTGTTTTTCGTCAAAACTTTGATCTTCATTCATAACCTTTATTAGATAATCAACATTTTTAAATTCTGGTAATAAATGATATGTTTTTAAAATGGTATTACTTGTATTAAATAGTGATCCTGAACTTTGCAAACCATCTTCTTCTCTCTTACATATATTAGATACTAAATTCCATGTGGTATGCTGTTTTTCATCTTCCCATTCAAAAATGGAATATGTTGCCGCAAAATATTTATAATCTAAGTCTTGAGGTTTTCGCACCAAACTAATGTTTAAATGCTTATTAAGAAGATAGGCTAATCTGTAATCTTCTAAACTGCAATGAATAGCAATTAACGAAAATGAGTCGTCATAAAAATCATCTACATGTAATTTGTGTAAAGCCATAATTATAAAATCATGAGTTGTAAATATAGTATTTTATGCAAATCTAGGGCTACGTTTTAACTATTCTTTACAGAAGATTATTACGAAAACGTTATAGTTTTCGGTATTTTGATGATTATTATTGAATTGTATTTAAAAAGGTCGTGAAATCTTATTCTGAAAAGCGAAGAAAGCCCGTTTTGAAGCTTTTTCTTCAGCTTTCTTTTTAGAGGTTGCTCTGGCTTTTGACACAATTTTATTGTCTATTGAAAGCTTAACTGAAAAATGTTTAATATTATCATTTCCTGTATCTTCATAAACATTGTAGTCAAATGTTTTCTTTTCTTTTTGACACCATTCTATTAGCAAACTTTTGTAGCTTATTACTTTGCCTTCGAGTGTTTCAATATCTACATGAGCATCAATTACTCTTTTGTAGATAAATTTTTCGCAATATTTATATCCTCTATCTAAAAAAATTGCGCCAACCAAGGCTTCAAAAAGGTTACCATGTATATTATTTCCAAAATTGCTTTTAGGTATTTTGCTTTCAATAAAATCAATAAGGTTAAGTTCTTTACCTAACTCATTAAGATGCTCTCTACTTACTACTTTAGAGCGCATTTTTGTTAAATATCCTTCGTCTCCTTCTGGAACTTCACTAAACAAATAAGATGCAATTACAGCACCAAGCATAGCATCTCCAACAAATTCTAATCGTTCGTAATTAATTGCTGCACCACCTTTATCCTTTATATTCATGGATCTGTGCGTAAATGCTTTTATATAAAGTGTTTTGTCTTTAGGTTTAAATCCTAAAATTTTTTGAAGTTGCAAAAAAAAATTCCCGTCGTTTTTAGAACGGGAATTTAATATGTTACGAATGTAATTCATTCGATGCTTAATCTAGTTTTTTGAATAAAACACAAGCGTTGTGTCCACCAAAACCAAACGTATTACTCATTGCCACTTTAACATCTCGCTTTTGAGCTTTATTTAAAGTTAAATTCAATTGTGAGTCAATATTTTCATCAACTACAGTGTGATTTATTGTTGGAGGGACAATTCCATGTTCCATTGCTAAAATTGCAGCAATAGATTCAACGGCTCCTGCAGCTCCCAATAAATGTCCAGTCATGGACTTCGTTGAATTAATATTAATGTTTTTAGCGTGATCGCCAAAAACTTCAGTAATAGCTTTTAGTTCGGCAACATCGCCTAAAGGTGTAGAGGTTCCATGTGTATTAATATGGTCTACATCTTCTGGTTTTAATCCTGCATTTTCCAAGCAATTTCTCATTACAGCCATAACTCCTAATCCATCTGGATGAGGCGCAGTCATATGATAAGCGTCAGAAGACATTCCGCCTCCTAATATCTCAGCATAAATTTTAGCTCCTCTTGCTTTTGCATGCTCGTAATCTTCAAGAATTATTGCTCCTGCTCCTTCTCCTAACACAAAACCATCTCTGGTTGCATCAAATGGTCTTGAAGCTGTTTCTGGGCTTTCATTACGTGTTGATAAAGCGTGCATCGCATTAAAACCTCCCATACCAGCAATCGTTACAGCAGCTTCACTTCCTCCTGTTACAATAACATCACAATGTCCTAAACGTATATAGTTTAAAGCATCAATCATTGCATTGGCTGACGAAGCACAAGCTGAAACTGTAGTATAGTTTGGTCCCATAAATCCATTTTTAATAGATATGTTTCCAGGGGCTATATCTGCAATCATTTTTGGAATAAAGAACGGATTAAAACGTGGTGAACCGTCGCCTTTAGCGAAATTCAAAACTTCTTCCTGAAATGTTTCAAGACCTCCAATTCCTGCTCCCCAAATAACTCCTACGCGTAACTTGTTAACCGTTTCTAAATCTAGTTTTGAGTCTGCAATAGCTTCATCTGAAGCTACCATTGCATACTGCGTAAACCGATCCATTCTGCTTGCTAACTTTCGATCTATAAAATCGGTCGCAACAAAGTTTTTTAATTCGCAAGCGAATTTGGTTTTGAACTTTTCAGTGTCAAAATATGTTATAGGCGCAGCACCACTTTTTCCACTAACCAGAGCATCCCAATATTCATCTTTGGTATTTCCAATTGGTGTTAAAGCGCCTAAACCTGTAACTACAACTCGCCTTAATTCCATAAAGTTTTTGTTACTTATTTTGCTTTTTCTATATAAGAGATAGCTTGACCAACTGTAGCAATGTTTTCTGCTTGGTCGTCTGGGATTTGAATATCAAATTCTTTTTCGAATTCCATGATTAATTCAACAGTGTCTAATGAATCCGCTCCTAAATCGTTAGTGAAGCTTGCTTCAGTAACAACTTCGTTTTCATCTACACCTAATTTGTCTACAATAATCGCTTTTACTCTTGATGCAATGTCTGACATAATCTTTTAATTTTAAGTTTTAATTAGTTGGCAAAAATAAAAAACTTTATTTTAATAAACACCTTTACTTTAAAAATGTGTTTGTAATTTAATAAAATAAAATTGAAGTAATTGACTTTTACCTTCTAATTGTTAATAATTATTCTTTTTTTTGTTCGAACAATTAACATTATAATCTGTAAAATGAAACGTGTGGTAATTTTTGCGTCCGGAAGTGGCACTAATGCTGAAAATTTAATCAAGTTTTTTCACAACAGAGATAATGTGTCTGTCATTCAGGTGCTTACTAACAATCCTCATGCCAAAGTTTTAGAAAGAGCTAAAAAACTTAATGTTAGCGCGCTTTCATTTAATAAAATAGCATTTACTCAAAGTAATGATGTTTTGAGCCTATTAAAGGCTAATAATCCTGATTTAATAGTTTTAGCTGGGTTTTTATGGAAATTCCCTGAGCAAATTTTAAAAGCATTTCCTAATAAAGTTATTAATATTCATCCTGCTTTATTACCAAAGTATGGAGGAAAAGGGATGTATGGCATGCACGTTCATGAAGCTGTTGTGAATAATAAAGAAACAGAAACAGGTATAACCATCCATTATGTGAATGAAAATTATGATGAAGGTGCAATTATATTTCAAGCGAAATGTGAGGTTGTTCCAACAGATACTTCGGAAGATGTAGCTGCTAAAATTCATCAATTAGAAATGGAGCATTTTCCTAAGGTGGTAGATTCAATATTATTTTCTTAATATGTCAAAAAAGAAAAAGAAATATTATACTGTCTGGAAAGGTCATCGTACAGGTGTGTTTGAAACTTGGGATGACTGCAAAGCTCAAATTAAAGATTTTCAAGGCGCACAATACAAGTCTTTTGAAACCTTTGATGCTGCAAAAAAAGCATTAAAAGGCAATTATAAAGACTATATAACTAAAGGTAAATTTAAAAGTGGACTCTCAGAAGAACAACTCAAAAAAATAGGGCAACCAAATTATAATTCTATTTCTGTTGATGCGGCTTCAAGTGGCAATCCTGGGATTATGGAATATCGTGGTGTCGACACAAAAACCAAAAAACAACTTTTTATTCAAGGTCCTTTTGAGCAAGGCACAAATAATATTGGCGAATTTCTTGCCATAGTTCATGGTTTAGCCTTGCTGAAGAAAAAAAACAGTGATAAAATTATTTATACAGATTCAAAAACAGCCATTAGTTGGGTGAAAAAGAAAAGCTGCAATACTAAGTTGGAAAGAAACGATAAAAATAAACCCGTCATTGATTTGGTTGATAGAGCAGTTCTTTGGCTTAAAGAAAACTCTTACACTACTACTATTGTAAAATGGGAAACTAAAGCTTGGGGAGAAATTCCTGCTGATTTTGGTAGAAAATAAATTCGCTATTTAGGACTTAAAAACCTTATATTTGCACAAAATTTTGAAACCTCAACATGAGTAAATTAGTAATTGTAGGAACAGTAGCTTTTGATGCTATTGAAACACCTTTTGGAAAAACAGATAAAATTCTTGGTGGAGCAGCAACATTTATTGGCTTAGCTGCATCACAATTTAATGTAGATGCAGCAATTGTATCTATTGTAGGAGGTGATTTTCCTCAAAAACATTTAGACTTACTTTCAAATAAAAATATTGATATTTCTGGTATTGAAATTGTAAAAGAAGGAAAAACTTTCTTTTGGAGTGGTAAATATCATAACGATATGAATACAAGAGATACTTTAGCAACTGAGCTTAATGTATTAGCAGATTTCAATCCTGTTGTACCAACAAATTATAAAGATGCCGAGGTTGTAATGCTTGGTAACTTACATCCATTAGTTCAACTCAGCGTATTGGAACAAATGGAGAAGAAACCTAAGTTGGTTATTTTAGACACTATGAACTTTTGGATGGATTGCGCTTTAGAGGAGTTAAAATCTGTAATTAAAAAAATAGATGTCATTACCATTAATGATGAGGAAGCAAGACAACTTACAGGAGAATATTCATTAGTAGTAGCAGCGCGCAAAATTCATGAAATGGGTCCAAAATATGTAGTTATTAAAAAAGGTGAACATGGCGCTTTATTGTTTCATGATGATAATGTGTTTTATGCACCTGCATTACCTTTAGAAGAAGTGTTTGACCCAACAGGAGCTGGAGATACATTTGCAGGAGGCTTTGCTGGATACCTTGCCAAAACCGATGATGTGTCTTTTGAAAACATGAAAAACGCAGTTATTTATGGCTCAACATTAGCCTCATTTTGTGTGGAAAAATTTGGAACAGAACGAATGGAGAATCTAGGCTATAAAGAAGTACATCAACGTTTACAACAGTTTAAACAACTAACACAATTTGAAATAGAATTAACATAAACTAACGCGCTCAAAATTGAGCGCGTTTTTTAATATAAATACAACACAACAAAACCAATGAGTGATGCTTTAAAACATGAGTGTGGAATTGCACTTATAAGACTTTTAAAACCATTAGAATTCTATAAGGAAAAATATGGAAGTGCATTTTATGGCGTTAATAAAATGTATTTAATGATGGAAAAACAACACAATCGAGGACAAGATGGTGCTGGTTTTGCAAGCATAAAATTAGACACAGCTCCTGGAGAACGTTATATAAGTAGAGTCCGCTCTATTGCTCAACAGCCAATACAAGATATTTTTGATCAAATTAATGAACGAGTTAATAAAGATTTTTCTGAAAACCCAGAATATCTTGATGATGTTGCATTACAAAAAAAACATATTCCATATATAGGCGAATTGCTTTTAGGCCATGTGCGTTATGGTACATTTGGTAAAAATAGTGTTGAGAGTGTTCATCCTTTTTTAAGACAAAATAACTGGATGCACAGAAACCTAATTGTTGCTGGAAACTTTAACATGACCAATGTTAATGAACTATTTGAAGGTTTAGTAAGGTTAGGGCAGCATCCAAAAGAAAAAGCAGACACTATAACCATCATGGAAAAAATTGGTCATTTCCTTGATGATGCTGTTGCTAAAAAATATAAGCAACTTAAAAATGAGGGGTTCAATAAAAATGAATGTACACCATTAATTGCAGAACGATTAAACGTTGCTAAAATTTTAAAAAAAGCTTCTAAAAACTGGGATGGAGGCTATGCAATGGCTGGTCTTTTAGGTCATGGAGACTCGTTTGTCTTACGTGATCCTGCTGGTATTCGTCCAGCTTATTATTATAAAGATGACGAGGTAGTAGTGGTAGCTTCTGAACGCCCTGTAATCCAAACTGTTTTTAATGTTAATTTTGAAGACGTTAAGGAACTCACGCCTGGTCATGCAATTATCACAAAAAAATCTGGAGAAACTTCAATTAAAAAAATAATTGAACCTTTAGAGCGTAAAGCCTGTTCGTTTGAACGCATATATTTTTCTAGAGGAAGTGATGCCGAAATATATCAAGAGCGAAAAAAACTAGGTAAATTATTAATGCCTAAAGTACTTGAGGCAATTGATAATGACACAAAAAACACAGTATTCTCATATATACCAAATACAGCAGAAACTTCGTTTTTTGGAATGATAGAAACCGTTGAAGAACATCTAAACAAAAGAAAAACTCAAGCTATCCTTGATGGAAATGGTAAGCTATCTGCAGAAAGAGTAACTCAAATTTTGTCTGAACGCCCACGAATAGAAAAAATTGCTATTAAAGATGTTAAGCTACGTACATTTATTACAGAAGATAGTAGTAGAGATGATTTAGTGGCTCACGTGTACGATGTAACTTATGGAGTTATTAAGCCAACTGATAATCTTGTTATAATTGATGATAGTATTGTTAGAGGTACAACTTTAAAAAAGAGCATCATTAAAATGATGGATAGATTGCATCCTAAAAAGATAATTGTAGTTTCATCTGCTCCTCAAATTCGTTACCCTGATTGTTATGGTATAGATATGGCTCGTCTTGAAGGTTTAATTGCTTTTAGAGCTATGTTAGAGCTTTTAAAAGAAAATAATAAATACCATTTAATTGATGAGGTTTACAAAAAATGTAAAGCTCAAGTTGATATAGAAGATAAAAACGTTCAAAATTTTGTAAAAGACTTATATAATGAATTTACAGATGAACAAATCTCTGATAAAATTGCTGAGCTAATAAGTGACACAACAGTAAAGGCTGAAGTAAAAACAATATTTCAAACTGTCGAAAATTTACATAAAGCATGCCCTAATAATTTAGGTGATTGGTATTTTACAGGTAATTACCCAACACCTGGAGGCAATCGTGTTGTAAATAAGGCATTTATAAACTTTTGCGAAGGCAATAAAGAACGTGCTTATTAAATAGGTTATCTTATTTTTTAGCATTTTATCCTGTAAAAAACGTATTTAATCTGATAAAAATGCATTTCGTCTAATATTTGTAAATTCTTAATATAGAAACACATACATTAGTAATACCATAACATAAGTAGGTTAAGTTCATGGTAGATTTGGGGCAAAAAAAGGTGAACACTCGTTCACCTTTTTTTATGGAATAAAATGAAATTATCTTTAGAATATTTATACTTTTTTAATCCTCTTCCGTATTAATTTACATAAAAAGGAAACGGATTTTTTCTTTCAGCCTAGTTTATTCGTCGTTTATCTAAAAAATTTAGCCGTTACATTAAAGTCCCTTTATATTTGTTAAACCATAACATAAGTAGGTTAAGTTTATGGTAGATTTGGGGCAAAAAAGGTGAACACTCGTTCACCTTTTTTCATTTTTAATAATGTTAAAAAAAGGCATAAAAAAAGCAAACCAAAAAGGTTTGCTTTTCATTTATTTATGTTAGAAACTTATTTAGCTTCTGCATATCGTCTTTCAACTTCATTCCAATTAATAACATTAAAAAATGCATTAATATAGTCTGGTCTTCTGTTTTGGTAATTTAAGTAGTATGCGTGTTCCCAAACATCTAATCCTAAAATTGGAGTTCCTCCACAAGTAACTCCTGGCATTAATGGGTTGTCTTGATTTGGTGTAGAACACACTTCAACTTTTCCTCCTTTATGTACGCATAACCAAGCCCATCCAGATCCAAACTGAGTAGCAGCTGCTTTGCTAAAAGCATCTTTAAAAGCATCAAAAGAGCCATAAGTTTTTTCAATCGCATCCTTTAAATCTCCCGACAAGCGTCCTTTTCCTTCAGGATTCATCACGTCCCAAAATAAAGAGTGATTATAAAACCCTCCACCATTATTTCTAACTGCTGCATTTTTCATGTCTAAATTAGAAAGAATATTTTCAATTGTTTTCCCTTCTAAATCTGTTCCAGCAATAGCATTATTTAGATTGTTTGTGTAACCTTGGTGGTGTTTAGAATGGTGTATCTCCATAGTACGAGCATCAATATTTGGTTCTAAAGCGTCGTACGCATATTTTAATTTCGGTAATTCGAAAGCCATAATTTCTGTTTATTATTGTTAATATTTAATTCCCTCAAATTTACGGATAAAAGAGCGCAATTAAAAATAATAAATAGCTATAGAATCATTGATAGTTTTTATCTTGTATCAAAATTTGTTTCATGTCAAAAGCACACCCTTTTACAATTTATAATGCATCTGCAGGAAGTGGCAAAACCTTCACGCTTGTAAAAGAATACCTTAAAATTTTATTCCACTCTAAATATCCTTTGGCTTTTAGAAACATTTTAGCATTAACTTTTACTAATAAAGCTGTTGCAGAAATGAAAGAACGAGTTATAGAAACTCTACAGCAATTTTCTGATGAAACCATACTTGTTAAACCAAACAGTATGTTTAATGCAATTGTTGAAGAAATGCCGATCGAACCAAAAGAATTGCATCAAAAGTCAAAAATTATTTTAGAAACTATTGTACACAATTATGCGTCTTTTGATATTTCGACTATCGATAAATTTAATCATAAGCTTATCCGAACTTTTGCTCACGATTTAAAATTACCTTTAAATTTTGAAGTTGAGCTAGATACAAAAACGCTTTTAAGTAAGGCTGTTGATAAGCTCATTGATAAAGCTGGAACTGATGAAGAGCTTACCAAAGTTTTAATTGATTTTGCAATTGAAAAAGCTGACGATGATAAAAGTTGGGATGTATCATACGATTTTAATAACATTTCTAAATTATTAGTTAGCGAAAACGATATTCCATTTATAAATGAATTAAAACATAAAACTCTAAATGATTTTAAAGCACTAAAAGAGCTACTAACAAAGAAAAATAAAACATTAGAAAAAGATATCATTGCAATTGCACAAAATACATTAGAGCTTATTGTTAATCATGGTTTGCAATTTGATGATTTTTCTAGTAGTTATTTGCCTAAATATTTTCAAAAACTAGTAGATGGCGATTTTAATGTTGGGTTTGGTTTGGTTTGGCAATCTAATCTTATTGAAGGTTCAGCACTTTACCCTAAACGTGTAACATCTGAAACCGCATCAATAATCGATGCTATTCAAAATCAATTAATAATATATTTTGAGGAGAGCAAGGCAAAAATTGTTGAGATTAAGTTTTTAAAAAACACATTAAAAAACATAACACCTTTGTCTGTTTTAAGTGCCATAAACCAAACTCTAAACGATATTAAAGAAGAAGAAGATTTACTTTTAATATCTGAATTTAACTCTATCATAAGTAATGAAATTAATGCTCAACCAGCGCCTTTTATTTATGAGCGAATAGGAGAAAAGTTTAAACATTATTTTATTGACGAATTTCAAGACACATCTCAATTACAATGGCAAAATTTAATTCCGTTAGTAGATAATGCTCTTTCTGGCGAAAACCTAAAAGGGGAAACAGGCTCTGCAATGATTGTTGGCGACGCTAAACAAGCAATTTATAGATGGAGAGGTGGAAAAGCCGAGCAGTTTATTGATTTGTACAGTAAAAAAGTTAAACCATTTGTTATCACTCAAGAAGTGAAAAATTTGCCTACTAATTATCGTAGTACAAAATCGATAGTCAATTTTAATAATGCTTTTTTAAAACATGTTTCTGACTTTGCTTTTTCAAATATTGAACATCAAACTATTTATAAAAACAGTCATCAAGATCAATTTATAAAAGAAGATGGCTATGTTGAATTGAGCTTTTTAGATATTAAAAATGAAGACGAAGATAAAGATGAGTTGCACTGCCAAAAAGTATTTGAAACAATTGAAAAGGTAAAAGCAAATGGATTTGATTTAAAAGATATTTGTGTTATAACCCGAAAATCTAAAGAAGGTATTGCTATTGCAGAATATTTAAGCAGCAGACAAATACCTGTTATTTCTTCAGAATCACTATTGCTTAAAAATTCTCCAGAAGTTAATTTTATTAATAGTATTATATCATTAGCCACACAACCAAAAAATGCGCAACTAAAAATTGAAGTGCTTGGTTATTTAGCAGAACATAAACTAAACCTTGAAGATAAACACTCCTTTTTTGAGTCTTTAGTGCATTTAGATGTAACTAAGCTTTTTGAAAACTTAAAAAATTATGGCTTTACGTTTCAGTTTAATTCTTTTTTACAAATGCCATTATATGAATCGGCTGAAACTATTGTAAGGCAATTTGATTTAAATGGCAACTCTAATGCTTATTTACAATTCTATTTAGACGAGGTATTAGATTATTCACAAAAACAAAGCGCAAGTTTTTCAGAATTCATTTCGTATTGGGAAACAAAAAAAGATAAATTAAGTATTGTATCACCACAAGGAAACAATGCTGTACAAATTATGACCATTCATAAATCTAAAGGATTAGAATTTCCTGTAGTTATATTCCCTTATGCTAATCAAGACCTTTATTTTGATATGTCACCAAAAACATGGTTCCCTGTTGATAAAAATGACTTTAATGGTTTTTCTCACCAATTTTTAAATCTAAATAAAGAATTAGAAGATTATGGCGATCTAGGCTCAGAGATATACCAACACTATCGCTCAGAATTGGAATTAGACACTATTAATTTGATATATGTAGTATTAACAAGAGCAGTAGAACAATTATATATTGTTTCTGAATTAGATATAGATACAAAAGGAAATGAAAAACTTAACTGGTATTCTGGGTTATTAATTAATTACTTAAAATCAATTCATTTATGGAACGATTCTCAAACCGAATATACTTTTGGAAATCAAGACAGAGAATTGGAATATGAAACAGGAAATGTTTCGGTTTTTCAAGAGCAATTCATATCTACTTCTAAAGAAGATCATAATTTAAAAATTGTTACTAATTCTGGGTATCTATGGGATACAGCACAAGAAAAAGCGCAAGAAAAAGGAAATTTAGTACACAATATAATGTCTTATATAAAATCTGTAACTGATATTGATTTTGTGATAGATGAATTTTTAGCCTCTGGTAAGCTTAATTCTCAACAAGAAAAAGAACTTAAACCTCTAATTTATGACATAGTAAATCATAAAGACTTAAAACCTTATTTCGATAGCAAGCTAATTATTTTCAATGAAAAAGATATTATAACTAAAGAAGGATATGTTTTCAGACCTGATAGAATTGTAATTAATGATGCTAATGAAGCTTTTATTATTGACTATAAAACTGGCACAGAAAAACAATCTCATATCTCACAAATAGAAACTTATCAGAATATACTTGAAGAGATGAATTATAAGGTTTTAAAAAAAATACTTATTTATATAAATGATGATATTCAAATAAAAGAATTTTAAATTTGTGCTAAATTAAAATCATTATGTACGGAAAACTGCAACAACACTTACAACAAGAATTAAAAGACATAAAAGAGGCTGGGCTTTATAAAGAAGAACGCATTATTACATCTCCACAAGGAGCAGAAATCACTTTAAATACTGGAGAAAAAGTATTAAACTTTTGTGCAAACAATTATTTAGGGCTTTCATCTCATCCTGAAGTTGTTCAAGCTGCTAAAGACGCTATGGACACTCATGGTTTTGGTATGTCTTCAGTTCGTTTTATTTGTGGAACTCAAGATATTCATAAAACTTTAGAGCAAAAAATTGCTGAGTTTTATGGCACTGAAGATACTATTTTGTATGCTGCGGCATTTGATGCTAATGGAGGCGTTTTTGAGCCTCTGCTGGGAGAAGAAGATGCAATAATTTCAGATTCTTTAAATCATGCATCAATTATAGATGGTGTTCGTTTATGTAAGGCAGCACGATATCGTTATCAAAATAGTGATATGAAAGATTTAGAACAGCAACTAATTGCAGCAAATACAAATGGAGCTCGTTTTAAAATTATTGTAACAGATGGCGTGTTTTCTATGGATGGTCTTGTTGCTCCCTTAGATAAAATTTGTGATTTAGCAGATAAGTATGATGCTTTAGTTATGATTGACGAATGCCATGCTGCTGGGTTTATTGGAGAAACTGGAAGAGGAACCTTAGAAGACAAAGGCGTTTTAGGAAGAATTGATATTATTACAGGGACTCTTGGTAAAGCACTTGGTGGCGCCATGGGAGGATATACAACAGGTAAAAAAGAAATTATTGATATGTTACGCCAACGATCAAGACCATATTTGTTTTCAAATTCTCTAGCTCCTGCTATTGTAGGTGCTTCTATTAAAGTATTTGAAATGCTTTCTACCAACACATCACTAAGAGATACTTTAGAAGAAAACACAAATTACTTTAAAAAAGGAATGAAAAATGCTGGTTTTGATATAGTTGATGGCGATTCTGCTATTGTGCCTGTTATGTTATATGATGCAAAATTATCTCAAACTATGGCAAAAATGTTATTAGCAGAAGGTATTTATGTTATCGGATTTTTCTTTCCGGTTGTACCAAAAGAAAAAGCAAGAATTCGCGTACAACTATCTGCAGCGCATACAAAAGAACATTTAGATAAAGCAATTGCTGCTTTTATTAAAGTTGGAAAAACATTAAATGTTATTTAAAATCAATCCAAACACCTATGTTTTAAGGCAAATAACCAATATTTTTATATATTTGTCTTTGTTAATAAAATTTAACAACTTACTTTTGCTTACAATTAACACTTAAAATTAAAATTATTTGAATATGAAAAATCTTAGCAGATTATTTTTCGCTATGTTGCTTTTAATGAGCTTTAGCAACGCAAATGCACAAGACCAAAACAATCCTTGGGCGATTGGTATTGGAGTTAATGCGGTTGACTTTTATCCTACTGGAGAGAATGCTCCTTTAGGTGATTACTTTGATGAGTTTTTTAACTTAGATGATCACTACAACTATTTACCGTCTTTATCGACTGTTTCAGTTTCTAGATATTTAAGTGATGGATTTTCATTAACAGCTGCAGGTTCTATTAATGAAATTAGTAAAATAGGAGATTCATCAGCTAGTGATTTATCTTATTATGCATTAGATGGAACAATTAAATATAGCTTTGCTAACTTAATTAAATCAAAAACTATTGAGCCTTATTTAGGTGTTGGTGGTGGTTACACTTGGGTTGACGAAATTGGTGCTGGTACATTAAATGGTACTTTAGGTTTAAATCTTTGGTTTAACGAAAACATTGGTTTAACTGTACAATCTTCTTACAAGCATGCTTTTGAAGATTATTTAGCTAAGCATTTCCAACACACTGTTGGTTTAGCTATCAAATTTGGTGGAAAAGACACTGATAAAGATGGAATTTATGACAAAGATGATGCTTGTCCAGATGTTCCTGGTTTAGCTGCATTTAATGGTTGTCCAGATTCAGATGGTGATGGTATTGAAGACTCTAAAGATGACTGTCCTAACGAAGCTGGTTTAGCTGAGTTTAACGGTTGTCCTGATACTGATGGTGATGGTGTTGCTGATAAAAATGACAACTGTCCTACAGTTGCTGGTTTAAAAGCTTTAGCTGGTTGTCCAGATGCTGATGGCGATGGTGTTGCTGATAAAGATGACAACTGTCCTAACGAAGCTGGTCCTGCTGCAAACAATGGTTGCCCTTGGAAAGATTCTGATGGTGATGGTGTATTAGATAAAGATGACAAATGCCCTAACGAAGCTGGTACTGTAGCTAACAATGGTTGCCCAGAAGTTAAGCCTGCTCCAGAAGTTATGAAGCAATTAAATGATTATGCTAGAACTATCTTATTTGATTCTGGTAAATCGACTTTCCAAAAACAAACTGATAAAGTATTACAAGCTATGGTAGCAATCTTCAAAGAATATCCACAAGCGGATTTCTCTATCGAAGGTCATACTGATAGTGATGGTTCTGCTTCATCAAATCAATTGTTATCTGAAAGAAGAGCTAATGCTGTGAGAGATTATTTAATCGCTAACGGAATTAACGCTGACAGATTAACTGCTGCTGGTTTTGGTGAGTCTAACCCAATTGATTCTAACAAAACTCGTTCTGGTAAAGCTAACAACAGACGTGTTGAAGTAAAACTTAAATAATTAAGTTTTTACAAAATAAATAAGTTTAAAAACGCTCCGAATATCGGAGCGTTTTTTATTTTTATACTATGACAAGTTTTATACAAGATGTTATAGTCGATTTACAAAAAAAAGAAGTTGATATCTCTCAACTCACCTTTATTCTTCCTAGCAAGAGAGCTGGGATTTTTTTAACACATATACTTTCTCAAACATCTAAAAAAACACAATTTGCGCCAGATGTTTTTTCAATAGAAGAATTTGTTGAAACACTATCAGATTTAAAATACTGTTCTAATACTGAGTTACTTTTTGAGTTTTACGAAGTTTACTTAAAAATCACTCCAAAAGAAGAAGTTGAATCTTTTGATAAGTTTTCAAAATGGGCTCAGCTTTTACTTCAAGACTTTAATGAGATTGATCGTTATCTAATCCCAACGGATAATATTTTTGATTATTTAAAATCAATAAAAGAGATTAATCATTGGTCATTAGCTGATGAGCAAACCGAATACATCAAAAACTATTTATCATTTTGGAACCGATTAAAGACTTATTATAATCTTTTTAAAGAACAATTAATTTCTAAACAGAAAGGGTATCAAGGCTTAGTGTACAGAGAGGCTGTAGAAGGCGTTGAGCAATATGTGGCTGCAAATACTAATAAAAGACTTGTCTTTGTTGGGTTTAATGCGTTAAATAAAGCTGAAGAAACAATAATACAAGAATTATTACAGCAAGGGCTCGCAGAGATATATTGGGATGTTGATGAGTATTTTATAAAAAACCCAATACATGATGCAGGCTTATTTATACGACTACATAAAGCTAATTGGCCATATTTTCAAAAGCACCAATTTAATTGGTTAACAAAAAATTATGCTAGTGAAAAACGAATAGAAGTTATTGGGACTCCAAAAAATATTGGGCAAGTAAAATACATTGGAGAGTTGCTTGATAAAATTTCAAAAGAGAAAAAAAACATTCAAAATACAGCAGTGGTTTTAGGTGATGAAAACCTATTAATACCACTTCTAAACTCTATTCCTAAAGGTATAGACAATATAAACATTACAATGGGATTCCCATTAAGGTCAATACCATTAGCTTCATTATTTGAAGAGTTGTTTAAAATCCATAAAACCTCAACATCGCAATTTTATTATAAAGATGTTACATCAATTCTGTCTCATCAATTTATATATTCTTTATTTGATGCAAAAACCAAGAATTTTGCTGCTATAATTAATAATTATATTCAATCAAATAACATTGTTTACATAACAGTTGAGAAGCTTAAGTTTTTAGCAGAAGAAAAAGATAATGTTATTGATTTGCTATTTACATCATGGAATAATACAGCTTCAAATGCTTTAGAGAGTTGCTCTAAACTCATTTTATTAATAAAAGAGAACTTATCGTTAGAAAAAAGCAAAAACTTATTAGCGTTAGAGTATTTATACCGTTTTAATGAAGTGTTTAATGAATTGCATTTGCTTAATTTGGAGTACAAGCACATAAATAACATTAATGCTCTTTTTGGTCTATACAAAGAGCTTATAAAAAGTGAAGCTTTAGATTTTAAAGGAGAACCTTTGCAAGGGCTTCAAATTATGGGAATGTTAGAGTCTCGTGTTCTCGATTTTGAAACTGTAATAATCTCTTCTGTCAACGAAGGCATTCTTCCTGCGGGCAAAAGCAATAATTCATTTATCCCATTTGATGTTAAATTAGAAAACGGATTACCAACCTATAAGGAAAAAGATGCTGTGTATACATATCACTTTTATAGATTGCTCCAACGTGCTAAAAACATATATATACTATATAATACTGAGCCAGATGTGTTAAATGGTGGCGAAAAAAGTAGGTTTATAACACAATTGAATATAGAAAAGCTACATAATATTAAAAATTATATTGTAGCACCAAAAGTGCCTTCTGCACAACAAAAGCTTAAAACCATTAAAAAAACTTCAGCTGTTTTAAATAAAATTAAAATACTAGCAAAAGATGGTTTTTCTCCTTCGTCTTTAACTAATTATATAAGAAATCCGATTGATTTTTATTATGACAAAATATTGGGCGTTAAAGACTATGAAGACGTTGAAGAAACTGTAGCTGCTAATACGTTAGGAAATGTAATTCATCAAACTCTTGAAGACTTTTACAAACCTTTAAAAGGAGAGTTTTTAACTAAAAATCATTTGCAAGATATGAAACTAGCAATTGATAAAACTGTAACATTTCATTTTAAATCACACTACAAAGAAGGAGATGTAACCAAAGGTAAAAACCTTATAGTTTTTGAAATAGCCAAGCGCTATATTCATAATTTTTTGAGCAAAGAATTAGAAACATTAAATGCTGGAAACGAAATTAAAATTATAGACCTTGAAAGAAAATCTAAAGTAGAAATCAATATTCCTGAATTAGATTTTCCTATTTACTTAAAGGGAACTGTTGATAGAATTGATGAGTTTAATGGTATTACCAGAATTATAGATTATAAAACTGGAAAGGTTGAGCAAAAGCATATAGAAATTATAGATTGGGAAGAGCTAAATACTGATTATGACAAATACAGTAAGAGCTTTCAAGTACTAGCTTATGCGTATATGTTAAATGAAGAGCATTTAATCTCTGGTGATATTGAAGGCGGAATTATATCATTTAAAAACCTTCAAGGTGATTATTTTTTAAAATTTACAGAAAAAGATAGAGCAGGCAAAGGTGCAGCAAAAAACCAAATTATATCTAAAGACACTTTAGAAAACTATTCTGTACAACTTAAAAAGTTGATTTTAGAAATATGTAATTCAGATATTGATTTTGTTGAGAAAGCCCTTTAACTTTTAGGCTATTTTTAAAATTGATTCATAGTGAATGTTGATCTTTTCTAATAATAAATCTCTGTTAATGGGTTTAGTAATGTAGTCATTCATACCTAATGCTAAAACTCTTTTTCTTGTTTCCTGCATTGCATCTGCAGTTACAGCTATTATAGCAACATCTCTAAGCATTTCACCTAATTCGCCATTTCTAATAATTTTTGTAGCTTCATATCCATCCATAACAGGCATTTGTAAATCCATAAGCACAAGATCATAAACATCGTCTTTTAAAGTATTGATTGCTTCTAATCCATTATTTACAACTTTAAAGTTAATTGAAGGAATCCCGCTTAATAGCTTGCGCATTACCAATTGATTTAAAATGTTATCTTCAACAACTAAAATATTAAGTGTTTTATTTAGGTCTTTTATATTATTATAATCAAAAACTACTGTCTTTTCTTTTATTAAGACTTGCAAAGGAATATCAATAAAAACTTGAGTTCCTTCACCTACTTTACTTTCAATAATTATATTACCATTAAAAAGTTCGACTAAATGTTTAACAATAGATAATCCCAATCCAATGCCTCCAAATTCTCTTTTATGATTTAAACGCATTTGATTAAAACTACTAAAAACATGCTTTTTCATTTCTGAATTCATTCCAATCCCAGTATCAGATATATTAAATGAAAAACGACACATACTGTTTGGTTGTGTGGTACAACTTAATTTTAATTTTACACTTCCTGTTGTGGTAAATTTCACTGAATTACTTAATATGTTATTAATAATTTGAACAAAACGCTCTGAGTCTCCTAAAACAAACTCAGGAATTTTATTGTCTAATTCAAAATCAAACTTTAACCCTTTGTTTTCTGCTTCTGTTTTCCAATTATTAGTGATTTGCGTTAAAACTTGTGAAGGATTAAACTCTTCTTGTTTTAACTCTAATTCGTTTTTTTCAATTTTCTCAAAATCAAGTATATCATTTACATTACTTAATAGACTTAAAGATGCATTTTTAATTATTTCAAAATGCTTATAGTTTTCACTATTAACATCATTAAGCTGAATCTCAGCAATTCCCATTATCGCATTAATAGGTGTTCTTAATTCATGACTTATATTTGACATGAAATAAGTTTTTAGCTCACTAATTTCTTCTGATTTCTGCAATGCTAATTCTTGTGAGGTTTCTTTTTCTACTCTTAGTTTTCTAATTAAATTGGTCATGGATAATGATAAAAATATTACCTCAAAACCAGCGCCAAATTTGGCACTATTAAGTGTGTAAAAATTATTTGGCAACAAGCTTAAATTGTTCATTACAAAGCCCAATAAACCAATAACTAAAAAGAAAATACCTATCGAAAAATATGGGTCGATTTTGATACGCTTATATCGCATAACAAAAACTGTAGTAAGTATTAATAATAAACTTACCAATCCATTTAAATTACTAATTGGATATACTAGCTCTAATGTTTTTTGGTTTACAAATATCATTATAAAAAGTACGGTCAAAACAATATATATTACATTAAAAGCTTTTTTAAATTTTATAAAATCTGTAGTAACTTTTAGAAAATGTTCACAATATTTGAGCAGAAATAAATTAGATAAAAGTGCTGTAATTAACACGGCTCTACTATTTAAAAAACCACCCTCAGGAAAAATATACTGATGTATAAATCCGTCTAATGCAGCTTGTAAAAGGGCAATTGAAAACACATAACATCCATAATACAAAAACGACCTTTCTTTTAAACTTCTATAAAAAAATAGATAAATAATTCCTGCTAAAAATAATAGCCCATAAAAAACACCTAGAAATAACTGTTGCTTATAATTCATCACCCAAAACGATGTTTCATTATATAGATTTAAAGGAATATTTATTGTTTCACCATCACTTTTAAAGTGCAAAAATATTTGTTGAGTCGATTTAGCTGGTAATATAATTTTAAAAAGAGTTGAGCGATGCTCAACTTGTTTTTCACCAAAAGGAATTTGATCACCACTCTTAAACTGCTTGATGTTATCTCCTGTTATTTGATATAGGGTTGCAAAATCTGTTATTGGTCTTGCTGTTTCAAGATAGTATGTATTAGCGTCATCGCTGCTGTTTTGCAATTTAAAACGAACCCAATAATTATCTCTTGTAAAACCAACGCTGTGGTTATCGGACTCTAAATCTTTAAATTGAAGTAGTGAGTCTTTTGCTATACTTTCAATAGTATAATTACATTGTGCTGCATTTATGTAATTGGCATATTCATATAATTGACCCTTACTTTTTTCAGGATCATAAGCAGAATTTTGAGCAAATAAACCAACGCTAACTACGTAGGTTAATAGTAGTAAATACTTCATGTTTGGGGCATTAGGTAGATGCAACATACAAAAAAGTGCTTTCTAATATATAAAAAATCGATTACAGGTATTAAAAAGACTATTAAGAGTAATAAAATGTAAAAGCAATATATTAAAACTCAAAAAAGTGGAGCATAAGGGAGTCGAACCCTTGACCTCTTGGCTGCCAGCCAAACGCTCTAGCCAACTGAGCTAATGCCCCAAAGTTTACTTTAGACCACTTAATACCAACACAGGAAGTGTTGAGCTGTGAAAATCCTTTTTTAAGATAATGTTGTTCTCCCAAAGCTTAGTAAAAAAGCCTCTTTTTCTGCGCACAACACATAACAAATCTGGATGTGCTTCTTTATAATTCTCTAAAACACCTTGAAAAGTAGTAGCATTTTCACTGTAAAGAGTATTTGTGATTAAAGTAGCTAACTCTTGATTAACATCAAAATCGCCTTCATTGTGGAAAGGTGTTTTTACTAAAAGTAAATTAACAATAGACTTAAATTGATTTTTAATACCAATTAATGGATTTAACACATTCTCTCTTTTTATAACTGCTGATTTTAAAGCTATTAAAATTGAAACCATCGGCTTAAACTTATAGCCTTCAGGTACTATTAATGCTGGAATGTTTGTTTGTTTTATAATTTTTCCTGATGTTTTTCCTAAATAAACTTCTTCTCTAATTGAATTGGTTCTTGGCTCTAGCAAAATTAAATCAATATCAGCCGTTTTGCATACAAGCTCTAAAGTATCTATAAGTTTCCCTTTAAATGTTTTTACAATAACCTCAACTCCTTTTGTATCAACCTTGCTAACATGAGACTTTAAAAACTCTAAACTTTCGCGCTCTAAAATATGATCTACTTTTATCATTGTCCCAGCTTTAGTATACACATTAAATACTTGTACTACATAGAGCCTTGCGCCAAATGTTTTTGCAAAATCAACTGCATATTGTAAATGACTAACTGCATTTTTTGATGACCCAACAGGAACTAAAATATTCTTCATAATCAATAATTTAAAACTAAATTTACAATGAATTTATACAAAAGTAAACATTAATAATGATTCGTAAAGCCACTTATTCAGATATTGATTCGATTTTAAATATCACCAAACTATGTGCAAAACACATGATTAGAAATGGTATATTTCAGTGGAACGAATATTACCCTAATAAAAACGCGTTTAAAAATGATATTGATAGAAACGAATTATTTGTTTTAGAAATTGATAACATAGTTATTGGAAGTATTGTTATTTCTACATTCATGGATGATGAATATGCTCCTATTAAATGGCTAACACCTAATAAAAATAATATTTATATCCATCGTTTAGCAATTAACCCAAACTATCAAGGTAAGGGTTATGCACAACAATTAATGGATTATGCAGAAAAATGGACAAAAGAAAATAATTTTAGCTCAGTTAGATTAGATACTTTCTCCCAAAACCCTCGAAACCAAAAATTTTACGAACTTCGTGGTTATAAAAGATTAGGAAATATTTATTTCCCAAAACAAAGCGAACATCCTTTTTACTGTTACGAACTCATAGTTTGAAAACAAGCATAAGTCTAAAACATATAAACAAACTAGCAATTCCTGCATTAATCTCAGGGGTATCAGAACCTATTCTCTCTATTACAGATACAGCCATTGTTGGTAATATGAATTTAAACGCAACTGAATCATTAGCAGCTGTTGGTATTGTTGGTGCTTTTATTTCAATGTTAATTTGGGTGTTAGGTCAAACACGAAGCGCTATTTCTTCTATTGTCTCACAACATTTAGGCGCTAATCAACTCGATAAAGTTAGAAACCTACCAGCTCAAGCTATTTTCATTATCACATCTATAAGTATATTAATCATTATTACTACCTACCCTTTTGCACATAATATTTTTAAACTTTATAATGCTTCTGGTTTAATTTTAGATTATAGTGTAGAGTATTACAGAATTAGAGTGTTTGGTTTCCCTTTTACGCTATTCACAATTGCTGTTTTTGGAGCATTTAGAGGTTTACAAAATACGTACTACCCAATGATAATTGCTATAATTGGAGCTGTTACAAATATAATTTTAGACGTAATTTTAGTTTATGGTATTGAAGGCGTCTTGAGTCCAATGCACATTAAAGGAGCTGCTTATGCTAGTGTTGCTGCTCAATTATTAATGGCTATCTGTTCTGCATATTACTTGCTTAAAAAAACCTCAATCCCTTTAAAGTTAACATTTCCATTTAATAGTCAAATAAAGAATTTTATACTGATGATTCTTAACCTATTTGTTCGAACATTAGCGCTAAATGTTACCTTATATTTTGCGACAAGTTTTGCTACAGATTATGGTAAAAACTATATTGCAGCTTATACTATTGCTATTAATTTATGGTTTTTGGGCGCTTTTATTATTGATGGTTATTCAAGTGCTGGAAATATTTTGTCAGGTAAATTATTTGGTGCTAAAGATTACAATTCACTAATAAAATTAAGTAACAAGCTTATTATATACGGAATTGTAATTGGTTTTATTCTAGCAATTATTGGAGGTGTTTTATATTATCCTATTGGGACATTATTTACCAAAGACCCAGAAGTGTTAGCTGAATTTTACAATGTGTTTTGGCTAATTTTAGCAATGCAGCCTATTTGTGCAATAGCCTTTATTTTTGATGGTATGTTTAAAGGTCTTGGTAAAATGAAAACACTACGTAACGTATTGCTGTTTTCAACCTTTATAGTTTTTGTGCCTATTTTGTTTTGGCTAGATAGTCTTGAGTACAAATTATACGCAATTTTTATAGCTTTAACCTTTTGGATGATTGCCAGAGGCCTCCCTTTAATTATAAAATTTAGAAAACTTTTTTTGCCACTATCACAAAACAATTAACTTTGGCAGAATATCATTTAAACAAAGACTAATATGGAATTTTTAAACTTTTTGGGTGGAAACGGATTATTTCTAATTTTAGGAATCGTGCTTATTGTGGTTTACTTTTATAATAAAAAGAAGAAACGTTAATCATCGTGTTTTTAACCAACCTGTAATACTCATTCTTTCTGTATTAACAGGTTTTACTTCGTGTTCAATTATTTGGCTTTCAAAAATAACCACACGTCCTGGAAATGGATAAATAACCTTTTCTTTCTCTTCTCCATTTTCATTTAAATACAATACCAATTCACCACCATTTTCTGGTAACCAACCATCTTCATTTAAGTAACACACAAACGATAATTTACGTCTATCATCATTCTGAAACGTATCAATATGGCGTTTGTAAAAAGTTCCTGTTGGATATAAAGCATAATGAAACTCTTTATGTAAAATACCCAGAAAACATGTTTTATTTAAATAACCAACAAGGTTATTAATTTTACTAAAAAACAAATCTTCAGCTAAATTTGCTTGTAATTCATCTATCCATAAAATAACATCTCCTCTAATAGATTTTGCTATTACTTCATTAGTTCTATTGCCAATTGCTGCCTTCTTAAAAGCATCTTCTTCATGTTTATCGAGTAATGATTGCCTTAAAACCATAACTTCGTTTTCAGTAAAAAAACCTTCAACTATACTATACTGTTGAGATATAATATCTTCAATAATCTTTTCGTATAGAGGGTTTTCAACAAAGGTAATGTCTTCAAAAAGCTGATTCATAGTTTTATATCTTATAAAAAGCGCGTAAAAGTAATCTAAAAACAAATTGCTTTTACAAAACGATTATCTTTGTAGTGAAAACAAAAACACAATGAGTAATATTAGAATTACAAAACAATTTTCTTTCGAAACAGGACATGCGCTTTATGGTTACGACGGAAAATGTAAAAATGTGCATGGACACAGCTATAAACTATCAGTAACAGTTATCGGAAAACCAATAGATAACACCTCAAATGTTAAACATGGAATGGTTATAGATTTTAGTGATCTAAAAAAAATTGTGAAAAACGAAATTGTAGATGTGTTCGACCATGCTACTGTTTTTAATAAAAACACTCCACATGTTGAGTTAGCAAAAGAGTTAGAAGACAGAGGTCATAATGTGCTTTTGGTAGATTATCAGCCAACTAGCGAAATGATGGTTATTGATTTTGCTGAAAAAATCAAGAAACATTTACCTCAACATATTACATTACACTCTTTAAAACTACAAGAAACCGAAACAAGTTTTGCTGAATGGTACTCAACAGATAATTAGATAGAAACATTTTCTATATTTACAATATGCAAATTCCAAAAGGGAAAAAAATATACTTCTCATCAGATAACCACCTTGGTGCTCCAACACTAGAAGCTTCGCTTCCGCGTGAAAAGAAATTTGTAGCCTGGCTTGATGAAGTAAAGCAAGATGCTGCAGCTATTTTTTTGCTTGGTGATTTGTTTGATTTTTGGATGGAATACAGAAAAGTGGTTCCTAAAGGGTTTACCAGAACCTTAGGCAAACTTGCCGAAATATCAGACTCAGGAATACCAATTTACTATTTTGTAGGTAATCACGATTTATGGATGAATGGCTATTTTGAAGAAGAACTTAATATTCCTGTTTACCATAAACCAAAAGAATTCACCTTTAATAATAAAAGCTTTTTTATAGGTCATGGAGATGGTTTAGGGCCAAATGACAAAGGTTATAAACGCATGAAAAAAGTGTTTACAAATCCTGTTTGTGTTTGGTTGTTTAGACGCTTAATTCATCCAGATTTTGGAATGCGTTTAGGGCATTATCTTTCTGTAAAAAACAAACTTATTTCTGGTGATGAAGATGCAAAGTTTCTTGGTGAAGATAATGAGTGGCTTGTACAATACTGCAAGAGAAAATTAGAAGATAAACACAGAGATTATTTTGTGTTTGGTCATAGGCATTTACCTATGGAAATTAATCTGAATAATTCTTCTAAATACATCAATCTTGGCGATTGGATTTCTTATTACACTTATGGTGTTTTTGATGGAGAAAATTTTGAGTTGAAAAAGTATTAATCCTCTTTTTCATGGTCTTCTAACTCCTTCTGCAAGTCTAATTTTCTAAAAGAAGGCAATGCTATTCCTGTTGTAACCACTGTAATTAATGTCATTGTTCCTCCAAAAACAACTGCTGTTACTGTTCCCATTAGTTTAGCTGTTAGTCCACTTTCAAAAGCGCCTAACTCATTTGAAGACCCAACAAAAATAGAATTCACTGAAGCAACACGACCTCGCATATGGTCTGGTGTTTTAAGTTGTAAAATGGTTTGACGAATAACCATTGATACGCCATCTGTAACTCCACTAAAAAATAAGGCAACCACAGAAACCCAAAATATTGATGATAATCCAAATACGATAATACAAATTCCAAACCCAAAAATGGCTGCTAATAATTTCATACCAGCATTTTTACTAACTGGAATATAAGCAGTAATCCACATTGTAATAAATGCGCCAACAGCTGGAGCGGCTCTTAATACTCCAAAGCCTTCAGAGCCTACTTTTAAAATGTCTTGTGCAAATATTGGTAATAAAGCCACAGCGCCTCCAAATAACACAGCTATCATGTCTAAAGTAATCGCTCCAAAAATTGCTTTAGTATTATATACAAATTTTACACCTTCCTTTAAACTAGACCAGATTGGCTCTCCTATTTTTGGATTAAGAATTGGTTTTTTAGAAATTCTGAATAAATTCAACAAAGCAATTATTGTAAAACCAACAACTAGGCACATCGACCAATGTACACCTATCCAAGCAATAGATAATCCTGCAACTGCTGGACCAACAACCGAAGCTACTTGCCATGTAGAACTACTCCAAGTTGCGGCATTTGGGTATAGTTTTTTGGGCACAATTAAAGCAATTAATGAAAACACTGTTGGTCCAATAAAAGCTCTAACTAATCCGCCACAAAACACTAGAAAATAAATACTGTACAAAATGGCATTTGTAGACCAGTCTCCTACAATTTTTGGCCATGTTAATAAAAACAATCCAAAACTAATGACAGAAAACCCTAGAATGCATTTAATGAGTAAACCTCGCTTTTCGTTTTGATCTACAATATGTCCTGCAAAAAGAGCAATGCCAACTGCTGGAATAATTTCCATTAAACCAATAAGGCCAAGTGACCAAGGGTCTTTGGTTATGGAGTAAACTTCCCACTCTATAATAACAAACTGCATAGACCACGCAAATACTAATGCAAATCTGACCAATAAAAAAATATTGAACTCCTTAATTCGTAATGCTGCGTATGGATCTTTTTTTGCCATCTACTCTTTAATATCTCTTAATTTTAGTTGTAAGCTCACACTTCCGTTCCAATGATTTTCATCAATTGAATACACTGCTTTAAATGGTTTTCTATTAGAAATTATATCATACTTGTCTCCTAATCCAAATCCAATACAAACTATTTTATCTGCTCCAGGTTGTGTAACAGTAATACGTAAATGTTTATCGTCTTCACCAACACATTTACCATAACCTGTGTCTTTTAAATTTTCGGTCATAAAAATAGGAGTCATGTTTCCAGGACCAAAAGGCGCAAATTGGCGAATTATTCGCCATAATTTATCATTAACATGATGTAAATCTATATTTAAATCAACTTTTATTTCTGGAGTTAAAAGCGATTTATCAATTGTTTTAGAAACCTCATCTTCAAAAGCTTGTTTAAAAGCTTCATAGTTTTCTTCTTTAAGCGTTAATCCTGCAGCATATTTGTGACCTCCAAATTGCTCTATATGTTCACTACAAGACTCTAATGCGTTATAGACATCAAAACCTGAAACCGAACGTGCAGAAGCCGCTAATTTATCGCCACTTTTAGTAAATACTAATGTTGGTCTGTAATAGGTTTCTATTAATCTTGATGCCACAATACCTATCACTCCTTTATGCCAATCTTCATGATATACAACAGTTGTAAAACCTTCTTGTTCTTTGTTTTTTTCAATTTGAAGAAGCGCTTCTTCAGTAATACGTTGGTCTGCTTCTCTCCTATCTGTATTAAATTCTTCTATTTCAGCTGCATATTGTTGTGCTAAATCAAAATTCATTTCGGTTAATAATGTCACTGCATAATTACCATGTTTCATTCGTCCAGCAGCATTAATTCTAGGAGCTACAATAAACACAACATCTGTAATATTTAACTCTTCCTTTTTAACCTGATTGATAATAGCTTTTATTCCTGGTCTTGGACTTGAATTAATTACCTGTAAACCAAAATATGCTAATACTCGATTTTCCCCAGTAATAGGCACAATATCTGCTCCAATTGCTGTTGCAACCAAATCTAAATATTCAACTAAATCTTCAACAGTTTTTCCTTCGTTTTGTGCTAATGCTTGTATCAATTTAAAACCAACTCCACAACCACATAATTCTTTATAAGGATACTCACAATCGTCGCGTTTTGGATCTAAAACCGCTATTGCATTTGGCAGCTCACTTCCTGGTCTGTGATGATCGCAAATAATAAAATCGATATCTTTTTCTTTTGCATATGCAACTTTATCTATCGCTTTTACACCACAGTCTAACGCAATAATGAGTGAAAAATCGTTATCATGAGCAAAGTCTATACCTTTTATTGAAACACCATAACCTTCATCATAACGATCAGGAATATAAGTGGCAACCCTGTCTGTTCTGGTTTTTAAATAAGAAGACATTAATGCAACTGATGATGTGCCATCAACATCATAATCACCAAACACCAAAATATTTTCTCCTTTACTTAACGCCTCTTCAATACGAGCAACAGCCTTATCCATATCTTTCATCAAAAATGGATTATGTAAATCTTCTAAACTTGGTCTGAAAAAGGTTTTTGCATCTTCATAGGTTTCAATACCTCTTTGAATTAATAATGTTGCAACTACCTCATCTACTTGAAGAGCGTTTTGTAAATCTGCCACTTTGGTGGCTTCTGGTTTTGGTTTAAGCGTCCAACGCATTTAAATAAATTTTTGGCTATTTATTATGATAGTGAATTGAAGTTTTAACATTGGCAAACTTGCGGAACATTTCCATAACACCACAATATTTTTCTATAGATAAATCGACTGCCTTTTTTATTTTCGATTCATCTAAATCGTCACCATAAAAATGATATTCAACACTAACTGTATGGTAATATTTTGGATGCTCTTCAGTTAATTCGCCATAAGTATCCATTCTGAAATCAGAAATTTTCACTTTCATTTTATCTAAGATAGATACCACGTCTAATCCTGAACAACCAGCTAAAGACGCTAACATCATCGCTTTAGGAGATAACCCAGAACTGTGTCCTCCATGTTCTGGAGATGTGTCCATTAATACTGTTTTACCGTTAGGATTATCAGATTCAAATTGTAAATTTCCTTTCCAATGAGTTATAACTTTATGCGACATATCTGAAGTTTTTTTCGTTTATTGTTACTTCAAAAATACCATTAAAAAATAAAAATATGCCATTAGTAACACCATTATCTGCTGAACATGATTTAGAAACAAAAGAACTTGCAGAATTCTTTAATGAAACGCTTGGGTTTTGTCCAAATTCAGTGTTAACAATGCAGCGTCGTCCAGCCATAAGTAAAGCATTTATTAACTTAAATAAAGCTGTAATGGCTAATGAAGGTAGAGTGACTTCGGCTTTAAAACGTATGATTGCTTGGGTTAGTAGCAACGCAACTGGCTGTAGATATTGCCAAGCACATGCTATTAGAGCAGCAGAACGTTATGGTGCTGAACAAGAACAGTTAGATAATATTTGGGAATACAGAACTCACCCTGCTTTTAATGATGCTGAACGTGCTGCTTTAGATTTTAGTTTAGCGGCTAGTATGGTGCCTAATGCTGTTGATGAACATATTAAAACCCGATTGTACGAGCATTGGAATGAAGGTGAAATTGTAGAAATGCTCGGTGTCATTTCTTTATTTGGCTACCTAAACCGATGGAATGATAGTATGGGAACTAGTATTGAAGAAGGTGCTGTTGAAAGCGGTAATCAATACTTAGGAAAACATGGTTGGGAAAAAGGAAAACATGTTTAAAAAAAACTACTTATGGCTAAATATTGCTTAAAAAATAACCTGCTGTGTTTAATTACTGTTTTTTTATTCGTTTTAAGTTGTAAAAAAGTTAAAGAAAAGAATGATACTTCGTTTACATTTATTGAAAGAGGATCGTATAAAATTAACTCCTCTAATGAACAAAATTTTTATTTTATTGACAGAAGCCTCATGGATGGTTATTATGTTGTTGGTAATGAATTAACAAAGTGGGAAGAATTTGATGTTGAAGAAGGCTTATTAAATGGTGATTATATTATTTTTCATCCTAATGGTGAAATATATACACATTCAAACTATATAAAAGGTAAGCTTAATGGTGAAGAAAAGGTTAATTATCTATCAGGAAAGTTAATGAAGTTAAAAACATACAAGAACGATGTTTTAGTTGGTAAAGTGGTCGAATATTATGAAAGTGGTCAGGTAAAATCTGAATCAAAAATTAAAGACGGTAAATCAATTGAGTCGGTATCTTATGACATTATTGGTAATGTTGAAAGCCAAATGTTTATAAAGGATGGATATACTTTTCATCAAAAAATATTAAAAGGCAAAGTGTTTTCAGAACAAATTTCATCTAACTATGATAATTTTGAAGCTATGAAATTTTATAATGAAGATGGCAGTTTAAAGGTGTTTTTGAGAATGCTAGATGATGGTGACAAAAGCTATCTAATAGAGCTTGACGAAAATCGTAATGAAATAAAGCGAATAGATGTTAAGGCAAACCCAGAGCAAGCAATGGAATACGCTAAATATTTTATTGGACTTTAATTAAATATATACTGTTTATTAATTAGGTCAATTCTTTACATCTTATATAAATTTCTCTACTCTCTTCTTTAACTCTGGCAAAACCTCAGTATCAAACCATGGGTTTTTAGTCAACCAAAACCTATTTCTTGGTGAAGGATGTGGTAATGGTAAATATTTAGGCAAGTACGCTTTGTAATTGGCAACCGTTTCTGTTAGTGTTTTCTTTGCTTCTTTTTTTAAATAATAGTTTTGTGAATACATTCCTATTAAAATTACCAATTCTAAATTAGGCATTTGCTCTAAAAGTAAATTGTGCCATTGTGGTGCGCATTCTGGTCGTGGTGGTAAATCGCCTGTTTTTCCTTTTCCTGGATAACAAAAACCCATAGGCATTAATGCTATTTTAGTTTTGTCATAAAACACTTCATCTGTAACACCTAGCCATTTACGTAGTTGTTTTCCGCTAGGATCATCCCAAGGGATTCCTGTTTTGTGTACACTTGTTCCTGGTGCTTGGCCTATAATTATAATTTTAGCATTAGGATGAGCAGAAACAATAGGCCTTGGCCCTAATGGTAAATGCTTTTCGCAAATAGTACATTGGCTTATGTTATGAAGTAGTTCTTGCATTGAGTTTTCTTTAGATTCTGAATCAAGTTCAGAATGACAAATCACTTCTTACCACCAACACAAATAACAATCTCGCCTTTAGGTGGTTTGTTAGTATAATGTTCTAGCACTTCTTTTGCAGTACCTCTCACAGTTTCTTCGTAGAGTTTTGTTAGCTCTCTAGACACAGTAACCTGTCTGTTTTCTCCGAAGTATTCACAGAAATTAGATAATGTTTTTATAAGTTTGTGAGGGCTTTCGTAAAAAATAATAGTTCTAGTTTCTTCGGCTAATAATAGTAGTCGTGTTTGACGGCCTTTCTTAACAGGTAAAAATCCTTCGAAAACAAATTTATCATTTGGAAGTCCAGAATTAACTAAAGCAGGCACAAATGCAGTGGCTCCAGGAAGGCAATCGACTTCTATGTTGTTTTCAATACAAGCACGTGTTAGTAAAAACCCAGGGTCGGAAATTGCTGGTGTTCCTGCATCGCTTATTAAAGCTACAGTTGTTCCGCTTTTTATTTTCTGAACTAAATTAGCTACCGTTTTATGCTCATTGTGCATATGATGTGATTGTGAAGGTGTGGCAATATCAAAATGCTTTAATAATTTACCTGATGTACGTGTGTCTTCTGCTAATATTAAATCAACTTCTTTTAAAACCTCTATGGCTCTAAAGGTTATATCTTTTAAATTTCCTATAGGTGTTGGTACGATGTAGAGTTTACTCATGTGTTAGTGATTGAACGATGTGTTTGAGCTCTTTTTGTGAAACTAAAAAGCGAGTAGTGAAAGCGCGACCACACATTTGTGTGGAAACACCAATAAAATTAATTAAACTTGCTTTCTATAATTTCCATAAAACGCTCTTCAATCTCTTCTTTACCTTTCCAACTATTATAATCGTGCTTAACTATATTTTGAATTAAGTTGTGAGCCTCATCAAAAGAACTTGAGGTAATAATTTGTGATAGAACTCGCTCATAATCTTCGCTATTACCATCAAAAAGATGTTTTATAAACGCAATTTTATCATTTAACCCTATAGAAATTCCACCATTTTTTAATTTATCATTTAACGACTTTTTAGTGTTCTCTTTGGTTGTATTTTGAGTATTGGTAACTGGCTCAAAAATTGGCATGTCTTTAAAATCTGCTGTTAATAAATCTAAATCGTGTTTATGGTTTTTACTTCCAGTTACGGCTTCTTCAATTATTGTGTCTACTTCATGTGTTTCTTGAGGCATTTGAGCAACAATATCTTTAATCTTTTCCATAACTGGCTCCATAATACCATCGTCTTCAACCTCATCAAGGTTAATATAGATCTTGTCTTCTCGTTCTATGTTATCACTTATTTTATTGTTGAAGGCTACATCTAACATTTCGAAAAATGACGAATCACTACCTATTGTTGGTAATGCTTGATCTAAATTTTCGTTAGCAAATTTTAAAACGCTCAACTTTTCATAAAGTAATGTTACTTCAGCATGCATTTTTAACACATCTTCTTTCCCTTTCAACTTTAGAATCCTGTGTGCAATACTCATTAATTCTGATTCCAATTTCTTCTTCATAACTTTTTTATCTTTAATCTGATTTATGCTTTTGATTTTTAATAAATTTACGCCACCTTTATGCAAACGAAAGTTTGCTTTGTTTTAGTGTTAAAATTACAAAATGTTTCTTGAAAATACAGTAAATCCTAAAGAACAATTTGGGTGGATTGAAGTTATTTGCGGTTCTATGTTCTCTGGTAAGACAGAAGAATTGATTAGACGATTAAAACGTGCACAGTTTGCAAAACAAAAAGTAGAAATTTTTAAACCTGCTGTTGATGTACGATATGATGACGAAATGGTTGTTTCGCATGATGCAAATGAAATTAGATCTACACCTGTTCCTGCAGCAGCTAATATCCCAATTTTAGCAGATGGTTGTGACGTTGTAGGTATTGATGAAGCTCAGTTTTTTGATGACGAAATTGTACGTGTTTGTAATGATTTAGCAAATAAAGGTATACGTGTTATTGTAGCTGGACTGGATATGGACTTTAAAGGCAATCCATTTGGCCCAATGCCACATTTAATGGCAACAGCTGAATATGTAACTAAAGTGCATGCGGTTTGTACAAGAACAGGAAATTTAGCGCAATATAGTTACCGAAAAGCAAAAAGTGATGCCTTAGTATTACTTGGTGAGGTTGACGAATATGAACCATTAAGCAGAGCTGCTTTTTATAAAGCTATGCTTCGTGATAAGGTAAGAAACATGAGTGTAAATGATCCTGAAGTTGTGATTACAAAACCCGATAATTCAAATGCCTAAAGCGCAAGAAACCATCCTCGAAATTGATTTAAAAGCCTTAAAGCATAATTTTGAGTATCTAAAATCTAAACTTAAATCCAACACTAAATTTCTAGCAGTAGTTAAAGCATTTGCGTATGGTAATGAAGCAAATGAAATAGCAAGTTACTTACAAAATTTAGATGTTGATTATTTTGCAGTCGCCTATACCAGTGAAGGCATTGCTTTAAGAGATGCTGGTATTACAAAACCTATTTTAGTATTACATCCTCTTCCTGTAAGTTTTAAGCTTTTAATTGAGCGTTGTTTAGAACCGAGTTTATATAACGAAAAAGTTTTAAATGAATTTATTGAAGTTGCTAAAACAGAAAAACAAACTAATTACCCAATACATCTTAAATTCAATACAGGTTTAAACCGATTAGGTTTTTCTGAAAACGATATAGTTGCCATACATTCTAAATTAAGTAAATCATCAGCTGTAAAAATAAAATCTATATTTTCTCATTTAGCAGCAAGTGAAGATTTAAATGAAGATAATTATACAAAAGGACAGATTTCATCATTCAAAAATATAACAGAAAAATTTGTTGCTACTTTTGGCTACAAACCAATATTACATTTGTGTAATACTTCAGGGATTTTAAACTATTCCGAAGCTCATTTAGATATGGTTAGAAGCGGAATTGGTTTATATGGTTTTGGTAATTCTGATAAAGAGAACAAAAACTTTATACCTATTGCATCATTAAAATCGGTTATATCTCAAATTCATCATATTAGTAAAGGAGAAACTGTTGGTTATAATAGAGCTTTTAAAAGTGAGGCATCACAAAAAACAGCAACACTTCCTATTGGTCATGCAGATGGAATTGGAAGACAGTATGGAAACGGAAAGGGCTATGTAATTATAAATAATCAAAAAGCACCAATTGTTGGTAATGTGTGTATGGATATGATTATGGTAAATGTTACTGGTATAGATTGTAAAGAAGGTGATGAAGTAATTATCTTTGATGCTAATCACACCGCAAACGACTTAGCTCAAGGAGCAAATACTATTTCTTATGAGCTTATTACCTCTATTTCTCAACGCATAAAACGGGTTGTTTTAAAATAATTTATTTGTGGTTTTTTAACATTTATATATTTTTCATACATTAGAGCCTAATAACTAACTTAATACAATTATTATGCTAAAAGAGTTTAAAGATTTTGCACTGAAAGGCAATTTAGTAGATATTGCTGTTGCTTTTGTAATGGGTGCCGCTTTTAATAAAGTTGTCACAACATTTACAGCTGGAATTGTTTCACCTTTAATTGGTTTGATTTTCAAATCAGATTTCAACGATTTAAAATATGTAATTACACCTGGTACAGCCGATGAAACTGGTAATGTCACAGGAGAAATTGCTGTTCTTTACGGAAGTTTTTTAACAAGTTTAATAGACTTTATTATTGTTGCATTTGTAATGTTTATGATTATAAAAGGTATTAATAAAACAAAGAAAAAAGAAGAGCCTGCACCACCTGCAGGACCATCTGATAATGATTTATTAAAAGAAATTAGAGACGCATTAAAAAAATAATCGCTACATACATATTCTAACTAAACCCAATTCTAACGAATTGGGTTCTTTTTTGGCTAAACTTTAAAGTTTTTGTACTAATTATTTGGTTATTTTTGTGCTTAAATAAAACTCAATACTAATGAAAATAGCAGTTGTTGGTGCCACAGGTATGGTTGGCGAAGTGATGTTAAAAGTCTTGGAAGAACGTAATTTTCCATTTACTGAATTAATACTGGTTGCGTCTGAAAAATCTATCGGAAAAATAATTTCTTTTAAAAACAAAGACTATAAAGTTATTGGTCTTGCTGAAGCTGTTGCATTAAAACCAGATGTTGCTCTTTTTTCAGCTGGTGGAAATACGTCGTTAGAATGGGCTCCAAAATTTGCTGCAGTTGGCACAACAGTTATCGACAACTCTTCTGCTTGGAGAATGGATTTAGACAAGAAATTAGTTGTTCCAGAGATTAATGCCAATCAACTTAAAAAACAAGACAAAATAATTGCAAACCCAAACTGTTCAACTATACAAATGGTTATGGTTTTGGCTCCTCTTCATAAAAAATATAAAATAAAGCGAATAGTCGTTTCTACATATCAGTCTATTACAGGAACAGGCTTAAAGGCTGTTAAACAGTTAGAAAACGAACTCGCAGGTGTAAAAGGTGAAATGGCATATCATTATCCTATTCACAAAAACGCCATTCCACATTGCGACGTTTTTGAAGAAAATGGATACACAAAAGAAGAAATGAAACTTGTAAGGGAAACACAAAAAATACTTAACGATAAAACAATTGCTGTAACTGCTACTGCTGTTCGTATTCCAACTTCAGGAGGTCATAGTGAAGCTGTAAATGTAGAGTTTGAATACGATTTTGATATCAACGATGTGCGTCAGTTGTTAAGTAAAACCGACGGAGTAACAGTACAAGATAATATTGATGTTAATACATATCCAATGCCAATATATGCAAATGGTAAAGATGATGTATTTGTTGGTAGAATTAGAAGAGATGGTTCTCAGCCTAAATCATTAAATTTATGGATTGTGAGTGATAATCTTCGTAAAGGAGCTGCAACAAACACGATTCAGATAGCAGAATACCTTCTATCTAATAACCTTATTTAAGATTGTTTTTGTTAATTTTTTCATCTCGACAGTAAAAAAGTGTAATACAACTAATTAATTGATTGATAAGTATCCAATTAGCTAAATTAGTAGTCCAAATTTTACTGTAAATGTCTAAAAATTACAATAATATCACTTTTCTGCTAGTGTTATCTTTACTCTTTACTTCTTGTGCTAAAGACGATGCTTACGTTCCTATTGAGCCTGAGTCAGAATCTCCAGTGGTTTTTGACATTGCTCAAGTGCCATATCAAACCCTATCAGAATATAATTTTTTTGATGGAGAAATGAAGAATTTGTCTCCTGTTTATGGTGTTTTGCCTTACGACTTAATAACACCTTTATTTTCAGATTACGCTCACAAAAAAAGATTTATTTGGATGCCTACAGGAGTAAGTGCAAGCTATATTAATGATTATTCTATTTTAGACTTCCCAATTGGCACAGTGCTTATAAAGAACTTTTACTACGAAAATGTTTTACCTTCAAATGAAGCTAAAATATTAGAAACAAGGTTACAAATAAGAAAAGAAGAGGGCTGGGTGTTTGCCAATTATAAATGGAATGACGATCAAACTCAAGCGTCTTTTGATTTGGCAGGAAGTTATGTGCCTTTAGATTTTATTGAAAATAACCAACAAAGGAGCGTTAACTATTATGTGCCTTCAGGGCCACAATGCTTAACTTGCCATAAATCGGATAATGATATCGCTCAACCAATAGGTGTTAAACCTCAAAATTTGAATATGGCGTTTAGTTACACAGATGGTAATTTTAATCAACTTCAAAAATGGAAAGAAGTGGGTTATTTGTCTGGAAATATCCCAACAAATATTCAAACAGTAGTTAAATGGGACGATGTGTCTCAACCTCTAGATTTAAGAGTTCGTTCTTATTTAGATATTAACTGTGCTCATTGTCATGAAGACAACAGACATTGCGATTACAGACCTATAAGATTTGCTTTTAACAAAACATCAAACCTTACAAATTTAGGTGTATGTGTTGAGGCGCATGAAATTTTTGACCCTTCGTTAACTTACATAGTCAATCCAGGAAATGCTGAAAGATCAATTTTGGCTGTAAGAATAAATTCGGTTGAAGAATCATTAAGAATGCCTCTTTTAGCAAGAACTCTAAAACATGATGAAGGCGCTCAACTAATAGAACAATGGATAAACTCATTAACAACAATATGTCAATAATATTATTTTATATTTTTTAATTATGAAAAAACTATTACTTTTTTTAACAATGTGTTTAACTACACTCTCATTAAGTGCTCAAAGTTATAATTCCTGTAATGAAGCTCTTGGTTCTTCGACCGCCTCGGCTGGCACTTACTCAGTTGCAACAATAAATGGTGCAGTTCCTAGTGGTTTTTGTTTTGGTGATGGCGCAAATGTTACTGCTGCAGAATGGATAAAATATGTCCCAACAGATGATTTCTCAGTAACTGTGAGTTCAGATTTAGCGGTTAATGGAGATAAAGATACACGATTACATATTTTTAAAGGACAATGTGGTTCATTGATATGTGTTGCTGGCGATGATGATTCTGGGGTTTTAACTGGTACAAATAGTAGCTCTTATTTATCAATTGCAACTTTTGATGCTGAATTGGGTGAGACCTATTATATTGTTTGGGATAATAAATGGACGAATAGCAGTAATTTTGATTTTACAATTTCTGAAACTCCAACAACACCTCCTCCTCCTGTACCTTCTGTGACTTTTACATCTCAAAACTTTCCTGGTGCTACTGGAACTTACGATAGAGCTTTAGTAGATATGAATGGAGATTATTTAGACGATGTTGTTTCTATTAGTTCAACTACTATAAATATTAATTATCAAATAGCGACAGGTGGTTTTAATACAGTAAATATTACTACAACATCTGCTGACTTTTTACCTTCATGGAGCTTAGCTGCTGGTGACTATGATGCTAATGGTTATACTGATTTACTATATGGAGCTGGTAATGGTGTTACTTTTATGAAGGCAAATAATGATGGAACTGCTTTTACAGAGATTTCTGGACCTGAAAATGTGTTTTCTCAACGTTCAAATTTTGTTGATATTAATAATGATGGTTTTTTAGATGCATTTGTATGTCATGATGTAGCTCCAAGTGTTTCTTACATAAATGATGGATCAAATAATCTTGTGTTTAACAACACTAATGGATTAGGTAACTATCCTTCTGGAGGAAATTATGCCTCAGTATGGATAGACTTTGATAATGATAGAGATATTGATATGTTTATGGCAAAATGTGGAGGTAGTGAAGCTCGAAGAACAAATCAATTGTTCAGAAATAATGGTGATGGTACTTTTACAGACATAGGTCCGTCTTGTAATCTTGCTGATATTATACAAACATGGTCTGCTGCTTGGGGAGATTTTGATAACGATGGCGATATGGATGCGTATGTTGGTTCAAGCACTGGTTATGATCACAAATTAATGCGAAACAATGGTGATAATACATTTACCGATGTGACTTCTGGTTCGGGAGTAAGTACGGCAAAAATAGGTCACGAAAATGTTCCTGGTGATTTTGATAATGATGGTAAGCTAGATATTTATTCAAATGGCTCAATTTTATTTGGAAATGGCGATATGACATTTAATGTTTTTAACTCACTAACCATTCCATCAACAGGCGCCATTGGAGATATAAATAATGATGGTTTCCTTGATATGTTTAATGGAAATGTTTTCTACAACAATGCTAATGCAAACCATTGGATAAAAATTGTAACTATTGGCCAAACTGGTACTGGGTTTTCAAATATAAACGGTATTGGTGCTCGCGTTGAAATAAATACTGCTAACGGAACTCAAATAAGAGATGTAAGAAGTGGTGAAGGATTTAGATTTATGCATTCTTTAAACACGCATTTTGGAATTGGAACAGAAACATCTATCAATTATGTTAGAGTTTACTGGCCATCTGGCTTAGTGGAAACTATTAATAATCCTTCAATAGATGCAGTGCTTGTAGTAAACGAGTCTAATGCAACATTAAGTACTCAAGATAATTTTGTTAACGATTTAATTTTATATCCAAATCCTACAAAGAGTGTTTTAAACCTTAATACTTTAGATAATTTACAAGATGCTATTTATACAGTTTTTGATATTAGTGGAAAACGTGTTTTAAATGCAAGATTAGATTCCAATACTATTGATGTTTCTAACTTAAGTGCTGGACAATATATTTTACGCATAATGTCTGATGGTTCGATTAAAAATCAAAAATTCATCAAACAATAAGAAAAGTTTATTTATAATTAAAATTCGCTCATAATATGAGCGAATTTTTTTTGTCCTACATTTGTCTTATTCTAACAATGCTGCAAGTTAAAAACATATCATTCGGTTACGAAAAAAGCTTTGTTCTAAAGAACATTGATTTTTCCGTTAATAAAGGGCAAAACCTTTCTGTAATTGGAGAAAGTGGTTCAGGAAAATCTACACTTTTAAGGTTGATTTATGGTGAATATGATTTAAATCAAGGGGAAATACTTTGGAATAATACTAAAATTTTAGGCCCAAAATTCAATCTTGTTATAGGTTATGATTTCATGAAACATGTTACCCAAGAGTTTGATTTAACGCCCTTTACTTCTGTTGAAGAAAATATAGGCAAACATTTGTCAAATTTCTTTCCTGTTGAAAAAAAAGAAAGAGTAACTGAGCTGCTTGAGGTTGTTGAACTTACTTTGTTCTCAAAAATAAAAGTTAAAAATTTAAGTGGTGGTCAAAAACAGCGTGTAGCACTTGCAAGAGCATTGGCAAAACAACCCGAAATTATATTATTAGATGAGCCTTTTAGTCATATTGATAATTTTAAAAAACAATCGCTTCGTCGTAATCTATTCAAATATTTAAAAGAAAAAAATATTACTTGTATTGTTGCCACTCACGACAAAGATGATGTTTTAGGTTTTGCTGATAAAATGATTGTTTTAGGAGATTCAAAAATTATAGCAAATGACATCCCTGAACACTTATATAAAAACCCTAAAACACCACTAATTGCTTCATTTTTTGGTGAATTTAACCTTATTGATGACAAAATCGTCTATTCAAATCAACTAAAAGTGGTAGAAAAATCTAATATAAAAGCCGTTGTAAATCACTCTTATTTTAAAGGGTATTATTATTTAATTGAAGCTAATTTAAATGGAGAAAAGGTGTTTTTTGAACACTCTAAATCAATTAAAAAAGGAGTAGCTGTGTTTTTAAGTATCTACTTATAAAACTTCATTAATTTCAAATTTTAAGTCTCTAAACGAAAAATTATCTCCTTTCGTTTTACCAATTAAAAGTTCGCCTATTGGTGTATTGGCAGAGATACAGTAATAATCTATATTTTCGATACGTATTTCGCCTGCGCTAATTGCTATAAAGTAGTTTGCTTTTGAAGTTATAATCAAACTCCCTAAACTAATTGTGCTACCTGCTTTATTTATATCAATCTTAGATATAATTTCGTTTAATTTCTGAATTTCGGCTAATTGTTGTCCAGCTTTTTCACGTTCAAGTTGTAGCATCGCTCGTCCTGTTTCGTGTTTATCTCCTGAACTGCTTTTAGTCTCAGATAATAATGAGTTTTGAATTTCGACTATTTGGTTTTGAACTGTTTGTAATCTAGCATCAATAAACTCGAGACAGTATTTGTATAGTTTTTGTTTGGTGTTTGGATTATTTATCATCCTTTGCTTCAAATTCTAATGGCCCAAAATAACCCATTTGCCTTACTATCCAGTTTTTTCTCCCTTGTATATAATTTGTTGCTGGTCGTGCCCTATACACTCTTGGATTTGGCAGTATTGCTGCAATTGCTGCTGCTTCGCTACGCGATAGTTTTGTTGCTGGTTTCTTAAACCAATGTTGTGACGCAGCTTCAGCTCCATAAATTCCATCTCCCATTTCTATACTATTAAGATAGACTTCTAAAATTCTTTCTTTAGACCAAAACACTTCTATTAAAAAGGTGAAATAAGCTTCTAATCCTTTACGAAACCAGCTCCTGTGAGGCCATAAAAACACATTTTTGGCTGTCTGTTGAGAAATGGTACTTGCGCCTCTAACTCTTTTTCCAGCTTTATTAAATTCGATAGCTTTTTCAATAGCCTTCATATCAAAACCGTTATGGTTTAAAAAATTCTGATCTTCACTACAAATAACAGCTAGCTTAAGATTTCTAGAAATTTCATCTTTTGATACCCAATCGTGTTTTAATACTACCTCTTTATCATCTTGATATTGTTGCACACTTCTAATAACCATTAACGGTGTCATTGGTACAGGAACCCATTTGAAAACTATAACCATGAAAATGGAAAATAAAAACATCCACATTATGGATTTTAAAATAAACTTGAAAAATCGTTTTATCATCTGTTATTTTATTAATTGCGCTAACTCTTTTCCTATTGTGCTACCAATTGCAATTCCCATTCCTCCTAGTCTAACACCACAAAACACATTATCGCTTAATTGTTTTACTATTGGTTTTTTTTGGCTTCCAACTCCCATAATCCCACTCCAACTATAATCAACTTCAAAATCTGAATCTGGCAAAATAGTGGTTTTTAAAAGCTCTTCTAATTTGTTTTGAATTAAGGCTGTTTGTGTCATTTCTGTGGTTTCTTCACCTTTAAAATCGAGATTTCTTCCTCCACCAAATAAAATCCTATTATCTATATTTCTAAAATAATAGTAGCCTTTATCTAAATGAAATGTGCCTTTTATATGTAAATCTTTAATGGGTTTGGTTATTAATACTTGAGCTCTAGCTGGCTTTACCTCTTCTGATATTAGCTGTGTTGCAAAACCATTTGTGGCAATAAAAAGCTTGTTGGTTTTTAACTCGAAATAATTTGTTTTTATATGTACCTCATTATTGCTCTCTTGAAAGTTTTCTACTTGTACTGTGTTTAATATTTTTATGCCTTTACTTAAAACTAATTGTGTTAAGGATTCCATCATTTTTCCTGTGTCGATTTGACCTTCAAATGAATTATAACAATAGTTTTCTTTTATGTTTTTAAAGTTAAAGCTATTGCTTTTTAATGTGAATACGTCGTCTTTAAAGAGTGGAAATAGCAATGTGTTAATTCGTTCTCGTTGTGATATACAATAGTTGTAAAATTCATCATCATTGTTAGAAAACAACTCATAACCTCCTAATTGTTGGTATTCTATTGCTTTGTCTGAAAGTGTTTGACGCAATAATAACAAACCATCAAATCGTTTTTTTACAAGTTCTAAAACTTCTTCTTCGGTGTGTGAATTTAAATCATCTAGTATTTCACTCAAACTTCCAAAACATGCGAATCCAGCATTTTTTGTGCTTGCGCCTTGTGGCAACACACCTCGTTCTAATACCAATATTTTAGCCTTTGGATATCGTTGCTGTAAATGTAATGCACAGTTAAGACCAACTATTCCACTACCTACAATTGTAAAGTCTACATTTGTTAGCCAAGATTTTATTTCCCAATAACTGAACATCATTTACGAGTAAGGTACTAAAATTTATGCTAATATATTGCTTTTAACAATTGCGCGCACACTAGAATAATAATTGTATTAGCGAATTTATCCTTTCGTCTTTAAGAACCATTTTCCCGTTAACATTTAAGGTTTTCTCTGTATTTAAATTTCCTTCGATTTTAAGTGTTAACAGCTTTTCTAAATAGGTGTTAATTATTGGAAAGTGATTCTGATCTTGTAACTTTTTAAAATCTACATCTAATACAAAAACCTGAGGATTTGTAACTTCTAACTGTGTTGGGCTTTTATTAAAATTAGTACTTGCATACAATCCATTTTTAGTAGTGTCTATTTTTATTTGATACAGAGGAAAGATTTCTTTATTTAGTTTACCATTATTAATAATTGAAGTGCTTTCTAAATAATTATAAAGTTTTGAAGGGTTTCCTGAAAGTTGAATATTAATTTCTGGCACTTGTTTTTCAGAAGCGGTTAATGTTTCAACTTTTTCAAAATCATCATTATATTCATAAGTAACAACAGAGTCTATTTGTGTTGTTGATTTTGCGATTTCAATAGCAAAATTACCTTTGTAATAACTGTTAATACTATCTGATTCAATAGTAATGTCTTTGTATATTAATGGTTTACTGTTTTTAGACATTCGTGCGTTTAGATAAAATTTTACACTACTATCGTCAGAAAATTTAGAGTATGATTTATCGTTGGGAATTTGTAGGTGTTCTAGTAATGTGAAATCTCCTTTTAAATTAATTTCTCCATCATTAAAACGAAGCGTTAAAACATCATTGCCTGATATATATGTTATATGCTCGTCAGTATCTTTAAGTTTTGACACTAATACATCTCCTTTTTTAAGTGTCTTATTCTCGATTAAAATATCAATAAATACATCGTCTATATTCTCTTTACTTGGATTATAAACCAACACACATTGATTATCACTAAATGCAATCTTTAATTTATTGTCTTTGTTTGTGGCAACTATTAGAGTTTGTAAATTTTGGAATTCGGTGATTTTATGTTCGTTTTTAAGATAGTTCTTGAAACTCTCTTTATCAGAAATTTTAAATGATGTAAAAACTGTAGTTGCATTTTTACCTTTTATAGTGTATAAAAAAACATTTGCTGGCAAGGAAAATCCCTTGTCTTTCTTTTCCTTAACTTCTAAAGTATCCTTTTTAGACTTACTGTTTTTGTAATAGTAGATAGGGTGTTTTATAGCATTATACGCTATAGTTTTACCGATTCCATCAATATTTACTTTAATAACTTTATCGGCATTTTTATGAATTGCATTTGTATAGGATTTATAATCTCTATACATAAAAACACCTTTAAAAATTAAGAGCAGCACACTTATAATTATGGCTGCTCTAATTAGTATTTTTCTTCTCTTCATTAAAGATTATTTAGAAAAGGTTTCTATAATATTGAATAGATATTTTAAAGCATTTTCTTCAGTTGAAGGAACCTCAATTACCATTTCGGCATCCATTGAATTACCTTTTATTTTAGATGATTTTATATAACCATCTTCAGTGTTGTTTAAAAACCAATTTAGCTTATCAACCATATCTTTACTCATGTCTTCCATCGGTATTTTTGATGCTAACTGTTTTCCGTTTAAATAGGCTGAATAATTACTATCTAATAATAATTTTTTGTGCTTAGATGATACCTTTGCGTCAAATGTACCTTTAATAATTTTATTCATTTCTAATTCAGATGTTCCTATAAATACTATTCCGTCTTTAATAGCAAAAAAAACATCTAATGGGCTTTGTGGTATTGTTAAAACATAATAACCGTTTTCATAAGTAACTAACTGTTTTTTTATTGAATAGTTTATAAACTTATTAAGAAACCTTGCGTCTTCAGTAGATATCATTAACAAAAAATCTGGTACAGTTTCCGTTTTAGTATTTTCAATCTCTACATACTCATAATCATCATTATACTCATAAGTAGTATATGTTACATCTCTCTGAGAAATTCCTGAAAGTAGAAATAACATATCACCAGGTAATACTTTAGAAACTGCTTCTTCATCTAATAAAAGTGAAAATAAATCTATTGCTAAACCTGCTTCTTCACCATAACTAGGCATACTGCTATATAGGTTTTTCATGAGTTTTGGATATTCGTCTAAAGCAGCTTTTGTGCTAATTGAATAACTCATATAGCCTATCATTCTTTCTTCATTAATGTATTTTAGAAACTTTTTGTTTAGCTTATTAGAAGTCATCTTCTTATAGCTTTCTGCCATTTCATCTGACATTGTATAAGTGGTAATTAACTGCAATTTATCTTTTTCTAAAAATAGCTTAGCTGTTAATCCAGAATCTGCATACATACTACCAAGGTTTAAACCTCCTAGTTGTCTATAGTACATTGAGCCAAATAAATTATCATATATAGAGCTAAAATCACTTATCCAAAGTGTTGCTTCTGCTTTGTCGTCTAGACTCTTTAAATACGATTTATTTTGAAGAATTGACTTACTTACTGGTTGTGATAGAAGCTCAATTGCTTTACTCATTGACCATTTTTTAGCAAGCTCTTTCTTTTTTGTGTAGTTTGTGTTATAGTAGTCATTATAATAACTGTAATCTTCTTCTTCCTCTGTGTCTTCTTCATAAATTTCGGTAGATTCAATTACTGTTTCTTCTATTTCTTCTTCAACCTCTTCAACTTCAACTTCTTCATAAACTTCAGTCGATTCAATTACATATTCTTCTACTTCAACGACTTCTTCTGCTCCATCAATAAACTCTTCATAACTGCTATAGTCTTCAGATTCTAAACCATAACGGTTTATGACTTCTTCATTCTCAAAATAAAAATCATTTGTTGAGCCAATAACCATAATTAAAACAGAGTCGTTCCATACAATTGCTCCATCATTTTGGTCTTTAAAAGATTTTACTCCATTTTGGTTAACAATTTCTTTATTGTTTTGGTCTTTTAGAAAAGACTCAAACTTATTAACATCCTTTATTGGAATGATAATCGTATTGTAGTTTATACTATCGTTAACTTGAAAAAAATAATGTGAAGTTGCTCCTAAATTAAATCCAAAATCTTCTAAGGAGTTATATTTATTTTCTTTTTTAGAAACTTCTTTTAAGATTTCAGCACCAACAAAAGAGTTGTTTAACTCCTCCATAGACATTAGTTGTAGTAAATTATTGCCCTTAATTGTTGCCACTACTACTGCGTCATTAGGAATTTTGGTTGTTGTGTCTTGAGCTATTGCAAATGCAGAAAAGCATAGCATTACGCTACATAAAAGTTTTTTCATTTGGTTTGGTTTTGAGGTTATTTTTTTAGTTGAATTTGATTGTTTATGTCTCCTTTTCCGTTTATTATATCTATAGCACTAATGCGTTGCATAACTGCTTTTTTAGATTTAGAAACTTTTGCTTGTTGGTTGTTTTGACTAGTTATTTCTTTGTCAAATCTGTAAATTACAGTGTAAGAAGCATCATCAAAAATCTTCTTGTTTTCTGCCTTGAGCCTGTTGTATTGTTTTTTTACATCACCTGTATAGCTATATTGTCTTTTAAAACTCCCTTTTGAGCTATCAAAAAAATAAGATGATAGAGGTGTTTTGTTTTTTTGTTTACTCCAAACCTCATTCGTCATCTTGTTTATGTTATCGATTTTTTTGAAATCACATTTCACTGAAAACACAAAATTATCGTAATCGGCAGTTTTTTTAATATTAGTAATCCCTTCTGCTTTCTTAAGCTCTAAAACAATATCATCTAATCCGTTTTGTATATCTTCTCTTGATGGTACTTTAAACCCATTAACAGAGTCTAAAAGCATTATTGAAGCTAATTTAGCTTTACTCTTACTCATGTTAAGTGTATATGCCATTGTACCAGAACCGTCACTTTTTAAGTCTACTTCTTCTATAATTTCAAAACAAGATGTAGTTGTGGATATTAAAGTAATTAGTAAACAAAATTTTAAATAGGTAAATATCTTCATTTGATGGCTTTTAAGAATTCAAATATAATGAAGCTTTTTTCTTATAGAAAGAAAAACTCCGAAATTGCTTTCGGAGTTTTTGTGTTAGTCTTCTTGTGGTGCTTGCATTTTAAAGCCTTCCATAAACTTAGTGGTATAATTACCTGCTAAATAATCAGGATGATCCATTAATTGTCTATGAAACGGAATTGTTGTTTTTATTCCTTCAATAACAAACTCATCAAGAGCTCTTTTCATCTTATTGATTGCCTCTTCACGCGTTTGAGCTGTTGTAATAAGCTTTGCAATCATAGAGTCGTAATTTGGCGGAATAGTATATCCAGCATATACGTGGGTATCTAAACGCACACCATGACCTCCAGGAGCATGAAGCGTAGTGATTTTTCCTGGTGAAGGTCTAAAATCGTTATAAGGGTCTTCAGCATTAATACGACATTCTATTGAATGTAAATTTGGTGTATAATTTTTACCCGAAATTGGCACACCTGCTGCAACTAATATTTGCTCACGAATTAAGTCGAAATCAATTACTTGCTCAGTAATTGGATGCTCAACCTGAATACGTGTGTTCATTTCCATAAAATAGAACTTACGGTGTTTATCAACCAAAAACTCAATTGTTCCTGCACCTTCATAACTTATATATTCTGCTGCTTTAACTGCAGCTAACCCCATATCATTACGCAGCTTATCTGTCATAAATGGTGATGGCGTTTCTTCGGTAAGTTTTTGGTGACGACGTTGTACAGAACAATCGCGCTCTGATAAGTGACACGCTTTACCTGTAGAGTCACCAACAATTTGAATTTCTATATGGCGAGGCTCTTCAATAAGCTTTTCCATATACATATCATCATTCCCAAATGCGGCTTTAGATTCTTGTCGTGCAGAGTCCCAAGCATCTCTTAAGTTTTCTGCTTTCCAAACAGCACGCATTCCTTTTCCTCCACCACCTGCAGTTGCTTTTAACATCACAGGATACCCTGTTTCTTTAGCAATTTTCTCACAATCTTCAAAGGATGCTATAATTCCATCACTTCCAGGTACGCAAGGCACTCCAGCTGCTTTCATCGTAGCTTTAGCTGTTGCTTTGTCACCCATTTTAGAAATCATTTCTGGCGAAGCACCAATAAATTTTATACCATGCTCCTCACAAATTTTTGAAAATTTAGCATTTTCTGATAAAAATCCATAACCTGGATGTATTGCGTCGGCATTTGTTATTTCGGCCGCCGATATAATGTTAGACATTTTTAAGTACGAGTCTTTACTCGCTGGTGGACCAATACAAACTGCTTCGTCAGCAAACTTAACATGTAAGCTTTCTGCATCTGCAGTAGAATATACTGCTACAGTTTTTATGCCCATTTCTTTACAAGTTCTAATAACACGTAGTGCTATTTCACCTCTATTGGCAATTAATATTTTTTTAAACATAACTTTTGGTTTTAAAAATTTCAAATTCCAAGCACCAAATTCCAAATATTGGATTTTGAGATTTGTCTATTGGAACTTTTAAATGGTTATGATGGATCTACTAAAAATAATGGTTGGTCGTATTCAACTGGTGATGAATCGTCAACTAAAATTTTAACAATTTTTCCAGATACTTCAGACTCTATTTCGTTGAATAACTTCATTGCTTCAATAACACAAAGCACATCGCCTTCTTTTATAGATTTACCTACCTCAACAAAAACTGGTTTGTCTGGAGATGGCTTACGATAAAAAGTACCTATAATTGGTGATTTTATAGTGATAAATTTAGAATTATCTTCTGATGTTGCTGAAGCCGGAGCAGCTGTTGTTGGTGCTGAAGCTGCAGGCGCAACTGTTTGAGCTACTGGAGCACTCATTGGTATTTGCTGAACAAATGTTGTCGTGTCTCTTTCTTCTCCACCAGTTTTAATGGTTATCTTAATGTCATCCATCTCTAATTTAACCTCACTTGCTCCTGACTTGGCTACAAACTTGATTAAGTTTTGAATTTCTTTTATATCCATAATTATTAATTTTAGTTGTTGTTATTGTTAGTTATTGTTTAGGAATTATAGGCCCAAGTTAGATAAATTGAACCCCAAGTAAAACCTCCTCCAAAGGCCGCAAAAATTAATTTGTCTCCTTTTTTGAGTTGAGATTCATAATCGTGTAATAGTAATGGTAAAGTTGCAGATGTTGTGTTTCCATACTTATGAATATTCATCATAACTTTACTCTCTTCTAGCTCTATTCTGCTTGCGGTAGCATCAATTATTCGTTTATTAGCTTGGTGTGCAACTAACCAAGCTATATCTTGTTTAGTAAGATTATTTCTATCTAATATTCTTTCAGCTACATCTGCCATATTAAAAACAGCATTTTTAAATACGGTTTTTCCGTCTTGAAACACATAATGTTTTCCTTCAGAAACGGCTTCTGGAGTAGATGGGTAAGATGAACCACCATAAGTAGCTTGTAAAAATTCTCTTCCTCCACCATCACTTCTTAAGAGCTCATCTTGTAATCCGAAACCTTCTTGATTAGGCTCAAATAATGCTGCTCCAGCTCCATCACCAAAAATAATGCATGTGGCTCTATCTTTATAATTAATCATTGACGAATTTTTATCGGCTCCAATTAATAAAACTTTCTTATATCTTCCAGAAACTATGTAACTAGAAGCGACAGACATTCCGAATAAAAAACTAGAACATGCAGCCTCCAAATCGAAAGAAAAAGCATTAACAGCTCCAATATTTGTTGCTGTATATGCTGCTGTACTTGCGGCTTTCATGTCTGGTGTTGCTGTTGCAACAATAACTAAATCTATTTCTTTGGGATCTAATCCTGTCTTGTCGATTAGATTTTGAGCGGCTTTAATAGCTAAAAAGGATGTTCCTTTTCCGTCTTCTTTAAGAATTCTTCGCTCTTTAATTCCTGTTCTGGTGGTTATCCATTCGTCATTAGTATCGACTAAGGTTTCCAATATTTGGTTTGTCAATACATACTCTGGTACATATCCACCTATAGCAGTAATTGCAGCAGTGATTTTACTCATTATTTTATATTAATTTGACCGAAAATCGATTAAAATTCGCAAAAAAGCAGTGAATTTTAGTCTAATTTAAACAAAATTGGTCTAATTTGATGCAAAGTAAGTTGTTTTTAAGACTTTCAAAAATTAATCATAAAAAAAACGCTCAATTATGAGCGTTTTATTATATGCGTGCATAATAATTATGCTAAGTTTTCTTCTTTTTCAGAGTTATCTATAAGCACTTGTCCTCTATAATAAAGTTTCCCTTCGTGCCAATGAGCTCTGTGGTATAAGTGTGCTTCTCCTGTTGTAGGACACGTAGCAATCTGAGGAACAGTTGCTTTATAATGTGTTCTTCTTTTATCTCTTCTAGTTTTAGAAATCTTTCTTTTAGGATGTGCCATTTTATATAATTATTTATCCGTTAATAGTTTTTTTAATGTATTCCAACGAGGATCAATTTCCTCTGTCTTTTCTTTTTCTTCTAAACCTTTTGGGCTTAACTCTTCTAACTTTTTAAGTATGTCTGATTGTAATGTTCCGTCTGCAATACCTGGGTGAATACGTTTTGCAGGTAATGACAATACAATTAACTCATATATATATTGTGCTACATTAACCTCATACTCTCCATGTGGTATAATAAGGATGTCTTCGTTTTCGTCATTATACTCTTCGCCAAACTTAACAACTAAATCAAAATCTGTTTTTATTTTTTGATTATAAGGCTCGTTTGTTGTGTCACAATTTACATTAACCATCCCTGAAGCTTGAAAATGTAACTCTAAAAGCGTGGTCTTTTTTTCAAAACCTAAATCTACTTTAATGTTTACATCATTAAACTCATCATACTCAAAATGTTCAAAGAACTTATTATCAATTTGATAATCAAAATGGTGCTTTCCTAATTTTAAACCTACAAACTGTATGTTGTACTCTTTTAAAGGCTTCATGGTCGCATTCATTTTGAGCCTGCAAATATATAAAATTTTTCTTTATTAAAAAGGTGTTATCAACAAAAAATGTTTATATCTTTTTAGAGGCTGCTTTTAAAGGGTTTTTTGATATTTTTTTATGCTCTTTTCTGTTTTTAAAAACCTGAATTGCTGTAAAAACAGCTTCTTTAAATGAGCTTTCGTCAGCAATTCCCTTGCCAGCAATTTCAAAAGCTGTACCATGGTCTGGTGAGGTTCTTACTTTAGATAGGCCTGCTGTGAAATTTACACCTTCTCCAAATGTGATTGTTTTAAAAGGAATTAATCCTTGGTCGTGATAGGAAGCTATAATAGCATCAAAGTTTTTGTAATTTTTAGAACCAAAAAAACTGTCTGCAGAATATGGACCATAAACTAATTTCCCTTTTTCTCTTATTTTCTCAAGTGTTGGCTTAACAACTTTATCGTCTTCTTCTCCAATAACACCATTATCTCCTGCGTGTGGATTAATCCCTAAAATTGCAATTCTTGGCTTATTTATTTTAAAGTCTTTAACTAGTGATTCGTAAACAGTTTCTACTTTTTCTGTAATTAATTTAGGGGTAATATGTTTTGCAACATCTTTAACAGGAACGTGATCGGTTAAAAGCCCAACCTTTAACTCGTCTGTTACCATAAACATGAGGCTTGTTCCACCAAGCTCTTTGGCTAAATAATTTGTGTGTCCTGGAAATTTAAATGAGTCTGATTGAATAGTAAGTTTGTTAATTGGTGCTGTTACCAAAACATCAATAGCATCGTTCTTTAATGCTTCTGTGGCTTTTTCTAATGATTTTACTGCGAGTTGTCCTATAAATTGATCCTCTTTTCCAAACTCAATATTTACATTGTCTTTCCAAACATTAAACACATTTACTTTTCCTTCAACTACTTGATTAATATCATTAATTCCGTGAAAATTAATAGAGCTGTTAAAGTGCTTTTTTAAAAAGGACATGGTTTTAATAGAAGCGAAGATTATTGGAGTACAAAATTCTAGCATTCGAGAATCTTCAAAAGTTTTTAAAATGATTTCTGTTCCAATACCATTTAAATCGCCTACCGAAATTCCAACTTTAATATATTCTTCTTTTTTCATTAAAACCTTATCTTTGTGTATATTTTACTATCGCAAATTTAACCATTTATTCGACATTATGTTTACTGGAATCATTGAAGATTTAGGAGTTATCACAAATTTAGTTTCCGAACAAGACAATCTTCATCTAACTTTAAAAAGCATTATAACCCCTGAACTTAAAATCGACCAAAGTGTGTCGCATAATGGTGTTTGCTTAACAGTTGTTGCCATAGATGGTCTCAACTATACGGTTACTGCTATTAAAGAGACTCTTAACAAAACCAATTTAGGTTCTTTAAAGGTAAATGATATTGTAAATCTGGAGCGCGCAATGAAACTTGGCGATAGACTTGATGGCCATATTGTACAAGGCCATGTAGACCAAACTGCTATTTGTAAATCTATCGATTCTCAAAAAGGAAGTTGGATATTTACTTTTGAATATGATGCTTCATTAAATAATATAACAATTGAAAAGGGCTCTATAACTGTTAATGGTGTGAGTTTGACTGTTATTAATTCTGAAAGAAACCAATTTAGCGTGGCAATTATTCCATATACTTTTGAGCACACAAATTTTAAGTTATTTAAAACTGGAGATATGGTCAATCTTGAATTTGATGTATTAGGGAAATATGTTCAAAAGCTACATAGTCTACAAAACTAGGCTTGACTATTTTTAACCGATTTAGCTTTTCTGTAAACTCCAAATGCTAAAGCCAATATTATAAGTATAGGCAAACTGCCATCAATAGGTAAACCTGGAGGTGGTGGTGGCGAAGGAGGAGGAGGCTCAACTCCTTGAGCGGAACATACAAAACTTATTAATACAAATAAGATTGAGGCTAAAATTTTCTTGTTTTGTATTCTCATTTTTATAAAAATGTATAGTAAGCAAAAAACCGAAATAATAAATGAGAAAAAATATTTTTTAAAAAAATTTCTGTCAACAAAATTATAATTAAAATCCCTCACTTAAATAAAATAGTTCTTTGACTTGAAATATACTTTATAAAACAAATATATATAAATTTGTCTTAAAAAAGATATTTTAATTTTTAATTTGAAAATTCTAATTAAAACCAAACGTATTAATTAATAGCGTTTTATCAAATACACCTTCTTAGTTTTTATTCTGTTTTTAACTTATTGCTAGTTACGAAAATAATTACATAACGGTTTTATTTCAGTAAAATTATCTTAGATTTTATAATAAAAAACAGTATTAAGTCAGATAAAAACAAAAAAAATCGTTTCAAACTAATGAAACGATTTATATTCTGTGGTCCCACTTGGGCTCGAACCAAGGACCACCTGATTATGAGTCAGGTGCTCTAACCAACTGAGCTATGGGACCGAAATTGGCTGCAAATCTAATATTAATTTTAAAACTCTACAAGAATTTTATTTCTTAATATCTTGACATAATTCAATAAGAACACCATTGGTAGTTTTAGGATGTAAAAATGCAACCAGCTTATTGTCGGCTCCTTTTTTAGGTGTTTTGTTTAATACCTGAAACCCTTCTTTAGATAACCTTTCTATTTCTTCTTCAATATTATCGACAGCAAAAGCAATATGGTGAATACCTTCTCCCTTTTTTTCTATAAATTTAGCAATTGGACTATCTGTTCTTGTTGCTTCCAATAATTCTATTTTATTGGGTCCTGCCTTAAAAAAAGAGGTTTTTACGCCTTCGCTTTCAACAGCTTCAATTTTATAATGTTTTTTACCAAATAACGCTGTAAACAATTCATTAGACTCATCTAAATTTTTAACAGCAATCCCAATATGTTCTATTTTTTTCATATTTACTTCCCACAAAAGTGGGAATCACTTTTAAATTCAACTTTATACTTTCAAAAGTACAATATTCCTTAAATATGCTCTATTTTTGCAGCTGAAAAGCTATTGCTTTAGGCTTTTATTTATTAATTTTAAGTCCTTTAGAACATTAAAGGCGTAAAAAAGTTTGTTTTGGAAGAAAGTCACAGACAGAAAAAAATAGGTGGAATTTTACAACAAGATTTAGTTGAAGTGCTACAAGGTGCTGCAACTAAAGGTGGATTGAGAGGTGTTATTATTTCGGTAAGTAAAGTAAATGTTACTGCAGACTTATCGATTGCAAAGGTGTATTTGAGTATTTTTCCGAATAAAGAAGGTGCTGAGTTGTTGAAAGGCATTCGATCTAACACGCCATTAATTCGTCATGAATTAGCGCAGCGAACCAAAAATCAACTTCGAAGAATGCCAAATTTAGAGTTCTTTATTGATGACTCTTTAGAATATATTGAGCGTATTGATAAGTCATTAAAAGGAGAGGATAATCCAATTAAAGATGCTAACCTGTTAGATAAACGAAAAAAGTCGTAATTAGCTTAAAATAAAATCTTCAACCTATGCGCTATATATTGAATCTCTGTTCTCTTGCTTAAGTATAAACATGAATTTTTCACTATATATAGCCAAGCGTTATTTATTTACTAAAAGCAGTAGTAACGCTATTAATATTATGACTGTTATCGCTGTTTCGGGAGTAATTGTATCTGCAGCAGCTCTTTTTATTGTGCTTTCGGGTTTTGCGGGTTTAAAGGACTTTAGCTTACAATTTTCTTCTTATGTAGATCCAGATTTAAAAATTGTTCCTTCTCAGGGTAAATCGTTTGTTTATACTGAAAACGATTCTGTCAAGCTTAATTCTATTGAAGGTATTGCTAGCTATTCAAAAATTATTGAAGAACGTGTTATTCTGGAATTTGATGACAAGCGAAAATTAGCAACCATAAAAGGTGTTGACAAAAATTACAATAAAGTCACTTCTATCGACTCCATGATTGCGCAAGGTAGTTGGTTTGAGAACGATACAGATCAGGTGGTTTCTGGTTGGGGAATTTCTAACAATTTATCATTTGGTGTTTTAGATTATGCTAAAAGCCTAACTATTTATGTTCCGAAACCAGGAAAAGGTCAAATAAGCTCTTTTAAAAGTGTTTATAATTCTGTAAATGCAATTAATGTTGGTGTGTTTCAGATTAATGAAGAGCTAGATAATGAGTATGTGTATGCCAATATTAATACTGCAAAATACTTACTAAATTATAAACATAATCAGATTAGTGGTATTGAGCTAAAATTAAAAGAAAATGCCGATGAGGCTCTTGTAAAAGAAGCTATTGAAAACGCGTTTGGTAATCGTCTTTTAGTGAAAAACAGAATTCAATTAAACGATTCGCTTTATAAAATGTTGAATACAGAAAATTTAGCTGTTTACTTGATTTTTACTTTGGTAATTATTATTGCTTTATTTAATGTAATTGGTGCTTTAATTATGATGATATTAGATAAAAAAGGCTCATTACACACGCTTTTTAATCTTGGAGCAACTACAAAAGAAATTAAAAGAATATTTTTTCTTCAAGGAAGTTTAATGTCTGTTTTAGGAGGAATTATTGGAACAACTATAGGCTTTATTATTGTATTGCTTCAGAAACAATTTGAACTAGTAATGATTACTCCTTCACTACCTTATCCTGTGACTATTGAAATTATGAATATTTTTCTGGTGCTAATTACTATAACTGTGTTAGGATTAATAGCATCTAAAATAGCGTCAGGAAGAATTAGTGAGACATTAGTAAGAAGCTAATTTTAAGCAAACTCATACCCAGAAAACACTTCTAAAACCTCATCAAAGGCAGCAAAAACATCAACAGAATCATCGCTTGTTACCATTTTCATTCTGTATTCCTTAAAGTTTGGAATGCCTTTGAAATAGTTTGTATAATGGCGTCTTGTTTCAAAAACACCTAGTTTTTCACCTTTCCAATCTATAGACATTTGTAAATGTCTGCGAGCAGCATCAACACGCTCTTCTAAACTTACTGGAGCCAAATGCTCACCTGTTTTAAAAAAGTGTTTTACTTGTTTAAAAAACCAAGGGTTACCAATGCTTGCGCGACCAATCATACAGCCATCTAAACCATAAACATCACGCATTTCCATTGCTCTTTCAGGCGAATCAACATCTCCATTTCCAAACACAGGAATATACATACGCTGATTGTTTTTTACTTCTGCTATTGGTTTCCAGTCTGCATCACCTTTATACATTTGTGCCCTTGTTCGACCGTGAATAGAAATTGCTTTACAACCAACATCTTGTAGGCGTTCGGCAACTTCAACAATACGAATAGAATCATGATCCCAACCTAAACGGGTTTTTACGGTTATTGGTAAGTGGGTACGCTTTACCATTTCTTCAGTAAGCTTTACCATTAAGTCGATATCTTTTAAGATTCCTGCTCCAGCGCCTTTACAAACCACTTTTTTAACAGGACACCCAAAATTTATATCTATAATATCTGGATTCGATTTTTCAACAATATCAACAGTCTGTAGCATGCTGTCTAGTTCAGCTCCAAAAATTTGAATGCCTACAGGTCGTTCTTTTTCGTAAATATAAAGTTTCATAACGCTTTTTGCAGCATCACGAATTAAGCCTTCACTAGAGATAAATTCGGTGTAAACAACATCTGCACCTTGTTCTTTGCATAACGCTCTAAAAGGTGGATCGCTAACGTCTTCCATTGGTGCTAAAAGCAATGGAAAGTCTGGAAGTTGTATGTCGCCTATTTTTACCATTATTGTTTTAAATATTTTGCAAAAGTATTGAAATTGATAGAATTATCTAGAATTTTAAATCTACTTCAATTTGTTTACCGTTTCTATCTACTATTACTTTAGTGCTATCGCCTTCATTAAAAACCGATAGTGCTCGCATATAACTCATCATATCTACAATTGTGCTATCGCCTAATTTAATTACAATATCACCTTTTTGTAATCCTGCTTTTTGAGCTGGTTTGTCTTCGCTTACGCCATCAATTCGCATACCTTTTCCATCAAACATATAATCTGGTATTACACCTAATCCAACTTTAAAACGAGGTGTTTCTTCACTTTCGTTTTTGGTTTTTCTGAATTGTAATTTTCCTGCTTTATCTAAATCGGAAATAACATCAAAAATATAATTAGAAATAGCCTCCATGCCTTCATAATTCAACTTGTCAGAATCATCGCCTGGTTTATGATAATCTTCATGTTGACCTGTGAAAAAATGCAGCACAGGAATATCACTCAAATAAAACGATGTGTGGTCTGATGGGCCAACACCAGATTCTTTTTCAATTAACTTAAACCTCGTATTATTTGCCATTAATGATTGCTTAAAACGTGGAGAAGTACCAACACCATAAACAGCCAATGTGCTATCTGCTTTTAAGCGTCCAACCATATCCATATTTATCATATAGTTAGCTTTCTTTATATCGATTGTTGGATTTTTTACAAAGTAATTACTCCCTAAAAGTCCCATTTCTTCTCCTGAAAAAGCCATAAATAAGTAATTGTTACTCTTGTTTGCGTTTTTCAACTTACTAATTAAGTCTAACATCACAGCAACTCCACTAGCATTGTCATCTGCTCCATTATGAATAGCATTTTCTTTTCCTCTATATAATGAGCCTTCACTACCAAAGCCTAAATGATCATAATGCGCTCCAATAATAATAGTTTGTTCTGCATTATTGTTTATAAAACCCAAAATGTTTGTTCCTGTAATTGTGCTGTCTTCAGCCATAGTTACGTAAGACACTTCGCTATGAGGATCTGTTTTTGGTTTAAAGCTAAATGTTTGAAAAAAGCCATTAGTTCCTTTTGGCTCAAGGCCTAAATCTTTAAATCGTTTAGAGATATATTCTGCAGCTTCTTGTTCGCCTTTGGTTCCTGTTTCTCTACCTTCATACGCATCTGAAGCCAAAACAGCAATATCTTCTTTTATTGTAATAGCTTTTGTTGAATTGTTCTTACATGATGTTAGAATCATCAAAAAAAGTAAGACATATATTGTTTTCATTTCTAAAGTATTAATTTTACACAAAATTAGGTAATATTTATATAAACCAGATGAAATGCCTACAACTACATATTTAGATTTTTACTAATTTGATAATATTGGCATCGCATCTGACATAAAAAACAAATAATAAATTACAGATGAAATACATTGTATCACTTTTAATAGCTTTTTCATTCATTTCTTGTAAAAATGAAAAAGAACTTAATGCTCATAAAAGCAATTCGGTTGAAGAAACCTCATCAAATCCATTAATTTTTCCTGAAGAGAAGCATTTCAAATCTATTAAACAAATCACTTTTGGTGGTGATAACGCTGAAGCGTATTGGAGTTTTGATGATAAGCAAGTTGTATTTCAATCTAATAACACTAAATGGAATGTGAGTTGTGATCAAATGTTTTTAATGAATGTAGGTGAAACTTTTGAAAACAAAATACCTCCTATGTTAAGCACAGGAAAAGGTCGTACAACATGTTCTTATTTTTTACCAGACAATAAGCATATTATTTATGCTTCAACACATATAGGAGGCGAAGCTTGTCCAGAAACTGCACAAAAAAAAGATGGAAAATACATTTGGCCAATTTATGATACTTACGACATTTTTGTTGCTGATTTAAATGGTAATATTACTGCGCAACTAACTAACGAAATTGGTTATGATGCCGAACCAACAGTATCTCCAAAAGGTGATAAAATTGTATTCACGTCTACGCGAAATGGCGATTTAGATTTATACACGATGAATATAGATGGAAGCGATGTGAAACAAATTACGTTTGAGCTTGGTTATGATGGAGGCGCTTTCTTTTCACCAGACGGAACCAAGCTTATATTCCGTTCGTCACGTCCAAAAACTGAAGGTGAAATTGCTGAATATAAAGAATTATTAAGCCAAGGATTAGTGCAACCAACTAACATGGAGCTTTATATTTGTAATGCTGATGGAAGTGATTTGCGACAGTTAACTAATCTTGGAAATGCAAATTGGAGCCCTTTCTTTTTACCTGATGGAAAACGTGTGATTTTTTCTTCAAATTTTGAAGCAGAGCGTGGTTTTCCCTTTAATTTATATATGATTGGTATCGATGGAAAAGGATTAGAACGTGTTACACATAGCGAAACTTTTGATGCGTTCCCTGTGTTTTCTAACGATGGTAAAAACCTAATTTTCTCTTCTAATAGAAATAATGGAGGAGGTAGAGATACCAACTTATTTATTGCTGAATGGCGCGACTAGCGTTATTCTGAAATTAAATAATTGAGACACCGATTTGTTTATTGCTAAGAGTAAAGACTAAAACTATTGTTTTTTCTCTAAACGGTCTGTTTCTTGTTGGCTACTTGAACGCTGATTTGTACTTAAATTTGTGTTTCCAAACTTATATCTAAATCCTAATTTAATAAAACGCGTGTCTAGGTTAGTGTGACTAGTGCTAGATTGATTTAAGTAATTAATTGAAGTATTAAAGTCTTGTCGGTTAAACAAGTCTGAAATAGACAAAGACAGTGTTCCGTTTTTCTTTAATATACTTTTAGAAAGCGACAAATCAGACATCAATACATCATCAGATTGAGTAAAACCCTGAGTGTTTTTAGAGGCATAAATTATCGACAAGTTAGCCGAAAGGCTTTTGTCCTTTAAAAATGTAACGTTCTGGCTTGTTTGGCTAAAGTTTGCCCACTGGCTTCTTGTTACAAACTCATTATCAAAAACGTCTTCGTCTTTTGTGTTATAAAAAGACGTTACAAAATACACTGACCAACGCTCTGTCATATTGAAATAGGCTATAAAATCAAAGCCATATTCTGTAGTTTTATTAATGTTTACTGGCGTATATGTTAATATGTTATTAGTGTTGTCTTGTCGAGGTAATTCAAAAATATTATTGTCGCTCTTTTTGTAATAAGCTTCTATTGTAAAAATATTTTTATAAAAAGTGGTTCCTACTGTAGTATGATTAACAAATACTGGTTGAAGGGTTGGATTACCAGTAACAATTGTATTATCATTTAAAAAAAACTGAAACGGATTTAAACTTTGGTAATCTGGTCTGCCAATACTTCTTTTGTAATTAGTGTAAAGCGAAAAATTATCTGAAACTGTATAATACAAACTTGCCGATGGAAACCACTCTAAATAGTCTTGTGTGTTTGTAATATTGTTAGCTACAGAAAACCCTTTAAGATTTGTTTGCTCTGCTCTAATTCCAACATTTAAGCTTAATTTTTCCCAGTCTTTAGTATAGTTTACATAAGCGGCATAAATATCTTCATCATAATTAAAAGCATCAGAATTGTTAGGATCAAGTGTTTCAACTCCATTAGATATATTAAACCTTGTAATGTCGCTATTTGTTTTAATGTTTGATGCCTTTGCGCCAATTTCTAAAACAGAGGAGTCACTTGTTGGTAATGTATAATCTGCTTTAGCTGTAAAAATTTCTGTGTCCTGATTACTATCTGTTCTAAATGCTGTTGATTGTAAAAATGCATCATTATTATCATAATAATTACTTAATACATTTTGATCTCTTTTGTAGTTATAAGTAGTGTAATGCGTATTAACAGCTAATTTTTCTCCTGCTTTTTTAAACTTGTGTACATAATCTAAATCGAAACCAAGATTATACTTATCATCATTTGATAAATTGTTTGCATCAAAATAATAGTCTAAATTTTGATTAGAGTCTAAAACATTAGTATTATTTATAATATTATACTTAAAATATGGCATCCATAGGGAGCTTGACGATAAACTTAATGTGTTGTTTTCGTTTATCGAATAATCAAAATTAAAGTTTAGATTGTGAGTTTTAGACCAAGTTGTTCTATTGATTAAAGAATTAAAAATTTGGTCTACATCATTATTGGTGTCTAAGTAATTAATTTCATCTCTTTGAAACCTATCAATCTTACTGTCATTATAAGTGTAATTTGCAAAAAAGTTGATTTTGTCAGATTTAAAAAAGTGACTCATTCCTGCTTCATAACGTGGATAAATTCCTTGAGTAAAATTTGTAAATACATTGCCTCTGTATCCTGTTACTAAATTTTTACTCATTACAATGTTTATGACTGCTCCACTTTCTGCATCATATTTTGAAGAAGGGTTAGTAATAACCTCTACTGATTTTATAGAATTTGCAGAAGAACCTTCTAGTAACTGAACCAACTCGTCATTAGTTAAATGTACTTTTTTATCGTTTATATAAACCGTTGGTGTTGAGTTTTTAACCTGAATACTATTATCCATTACCAAAATTCCAGGTGTGCTTTTTAAAACCTGAAACATATTTCCTTCAATTAATGCGGTGTTTTCTATATTAAACACTAATCTGTCTGCTTCTTTTTTTAGAGTTGGTCTTTTAACAACTACATTTATTTGGTCTAAAGCTTGGGCAGACTCCTCAAGTGTAATTTGCTTTAAGTCAATATTGCTGCTATCTAATGCTAAATCTTTTGTGAAGTCTTTAAATCCTAAAAAACTAATAACAACTCTATAGTTGCCAGGTTCGATGTTTTTTAATGCAAAAAAACCGTTTTCATCTGTAGAAACACCATTGTAATTACTAGTTTCTGCATCTATTATATTCAACAACAAAACATTAGCATAAGCAATAGGCGTGTTTTGTTCATCAATAACTTGTCCTGAAATCGTATTGTTTTGTGAAAACCCAGATATAGAAATAAATAAAAAGCATAATAAACTATAACTAAAAACTCTTTTCATTGTAAATTTTGGTTTGACACGCAATATACTATTTGTTTCAGACTTAATTTTATGGTTTATCCGCATTTTATCGATTTTTTGAGAAAAATAAAATCTCTAAAAAGCTCAATATTTGCGTTATATTTGCACAATCTTTAGATTGAAGAAAAAGGATTTATGAAGCATATTAGAAATTTTTGCATTATTGCGCATATTGATCATGGTAAAAGCACTCTTGCTGACAGGTTGTTAGAGTTTACAGGCTCTATTACAGATAGAGAAAAACAAGACCAGCTACTTGATAATATGGATTTAGAGCGTGAACGAGGCATAACAATCAAGTCTCACGCTATCCAAATGGAATATACATACAAAGGCGAACAATATACTTTAAACCTTATTGACACTCCAGGTCACGTTGACTTTAGTTACGAAGTTTCTCGATCTATAGCTGCTTGTGAAGGTGCATTATTAATTGTTGATGCTGCTCAGAGTATTCAGGCTCAGACAATTTCTAACCTTTATTTGGCTTTAGAAAATGATTTAGAGATAATTCCTATACTTAATAAAGTGGATTTGCCAAGCGCTAATCCAGAAGAAGTTACTGATGATATTGTCGATTTATTAGGATGTGATCCTTCTGAAATTATTCATGCAAGTGGTAAAACTGGTTTTGGGGTAGATAATATTTTAGAAGCTATTATTGAGCGTGTTCCTTCGCCAAAAGGGAATGTAGACGAACCTTTACAAGCATTAATTTTCGATTCAGTTTACAATCCGTTTAGAGGTGTTGAAACTTATTTTAGGGTTATTAATGGTTCTATAAAGAAAAATCAGCTTATAAAATTTATTGCTACTGGTAAAACGTATAATGCTGATGAAGTTGGAACCTTAAAGCTTAAACAATTTCCAAGACAGGAAATAAAAGCAGGTGATGTTGGCTATCTTATTACAGGAATTAAAGAAGCAAAAGAAGTAAAAGTTGGAGATACAATTACTGATGCAAAAGACCCAACCAAAAATGCAATTGGAGGTTTTGAAGATGTAAAACCAATGGTTTTTGCTGGTATTTATCCTGTTGATACTGAGGATTATGAAGAGCTTCGTGCCTCAATGGAAAAATTACAACTTAACGATGCTTCTTTGGTTTTTATTCCTGAAAGTTCTGCGGCATTAGGTTTTGGTTTTCGTTGTGGATTTTTAGGAATGTTGCACATGGAAATCATTCAAGAGCGTTTAGAGCGTGAGTTTGACATGACTGTGATTACAACGGTTCCTAACGTGTCGTATCATGCTTTTACCAAAAAACATGTTGACGAACCTATAATTGTAAATAACCCTTCTGACCTTCCTGATCCTTCTGGATTAGATCGTGTTGAAGAGCCTTATATTAAAGCCACCATTATTACTAAAGCTGATTTTGTTGGTAATGTGATGTCGTTATGTATTGATAAACGTGGTGTGATAACCAATCAAACCTATTTAACAACTGAGCGTGTTGAGCTTACCTTTGATATGCCATTAGCAGAAATTGTATTCGATTTTTACGACCGATTAAAAACTGTTTCTAAAGGATATGCGTCTTTTGATTATTCACCTATAGGTATGCGAGTTTCAAAATTAGTTCGTGTTGACATTTTATTAAACGCTCAACCTGTTGATGCACTTTCATCATTAATACATGCTGATAGCGCACAAAATATTGGGAAAAAAATGTGTGAGAAACTGAAAGAGCTTATTCCTCGTCAACAATTTGATATTCCAATTCAAGCTGCAATTGGTGCAAAAATAATTTCTAGAGAAACCATTAAAGCGCTTCGTAAAGATGTAACAGCTAAGTGTTATGGTGGAGATATTTCTCGTAAACGTAAACTACTAGAAAAACAGAAAAAAGGTAAAAAGCGTATGCGACAAGTAGGAAACGTTGAGATTCCTCAAGAAGCATTTATGGCTGTATTAAAGTTAAACGATTAGATTTTTTCTACATCAAAAGGCTTTCCTAAATATACTAGCTTCCATCCTTTAGCAAAAGTTTCTGTGTCTTTATCAATATTAGATATAATGTGAAGTTCGCCAGATGGGTCTTTTAAAAACAAAGCTATGTTGTCTTTGTCTTTTTCAGATTTAATTATTAGGCTATTGAAATGCTCTTTGTCTTTAATATTTATTTCATGAATTGCAGGGTACTTTCTTGTAACTTCTGCTAAAGAAATAAAATCGTCTGTTTGAAGAAATATACCTTGCTTTGGAGTGTGATTAGGATCACTTAATTCCTCACGTGTTACTAGTCTAAATGCTCCGTTTTCACCAAAATCTTTTCCAAACTTATTGATGGCAAAGGTGTTAATATCTGAATTTCCAGTTAAAGCAATTAAATAACCAACATCACTTAACTCAATGTTATCTTCTAAAGAGTCTGAATATATATTAGAATTTATAGCTTCTAAACCTAATTCTTTAGCTTTTAAAATATTGGTTTGGTTATTATCAATTAAAACAACATGCCTATCATTTTTTTCTAAATAATCACCAATTAACCTTGAAGCTTTGGTGGCTCCAATAATTAAAATTCCGTTAGATTGTTTTAAGAATACACCAACAATTTTAGCAACAAATCTTGCTGTTGTTGCATTTAACAATACTGTACCAAGCACTATCATAAATACGAGTGGTGTAATATATTCTGCGCCTGCAACACCTTCTTTAGCTAGTTTTAGCCCAAATAAAGACGCAATACCTGCTGCAACTATACCTCGAGGTCCAACCCAGCTTATAAACAAACGTTCATTAAGTTTTAATGAAGAATTATAAGTGCTTAAAAACACGCCTATTGGTCTTAAAATAAAAACAACAACAGAAAATAGTACTACTGTGTTCCAATTATAAATAAGTAGTAAATCTTCCATATTAATATTTGCGGCAAGTAAAATAAACAGTATAGATATTAAGAGTACACTTAAGGATTCTTTAAAATACAGAAGTTCTTTTAGGTATGGAGAATTAGAGTTTCCTAGAACCATTCCCATAACAACTACAGCTAATAAACCCGATTCGTGTGCAAAACTATCAGATAAGACAAAAACCCCTAAAACCGAAGCTAGCGCAAAAACATTTAATAGATAGTGTGGAATTAGCCTCTTATTGATTGCAAAATTGAGTCCGTGAGCAAAAGTAAAACCAAAAGTGGTTCCAAATAAAACAATTTTACCAAATTCAATCATGGCTGTTTTAGTAAACTCTCCACCTCCTCCAACACTTATAAATTCAAACACTAATACTGCAACAAGCGCTCCTATTGGGTCGATTAAAATACCTTCCCATTTTAAAACCGCAGATACATCTGGTTTTAACGGTATATTTCGTAAAATTGGCGTTATAACCGTTGGTCCTGTTACTATAATTAATGCCGAAAAGAGGTAGGACATTTCCCAGCTTAAATAAAATATATAGTGAGCTGCTACTGCTGCTCCAAAAAATGTTACAACAGAACCAACTGTAATTAGTTTAGTAATTACTGGCCCAACATTTTTTATTTCTTTAAGTCGAAGCGTTAATCCACCTTCAAAAAGAATAATACTAATTGCAAGAGAGACAAAATAGAATAAACTTTCACCTGGAAATAAACCTTCTTCTCCATTCCAAATTGGTTCAATCCATTTTGTGTGGTCTTCAGATAAATACTCAGCTGCAATAGGACCTACTAATAATCCTATTAATATTAAGGGTAGAATTGCTGGTATTTTAAACTTCCACGCAACCCATTGTGCCAATATACCCAAAATGATAATTCCTGCTAATTCTAACATAGTTTAGTTGTGGTTCTTTTTTAACTCTTGAAAGATAGTAAAGTTATTTTTGTTGAATATAAATCAATCATAAATTAATCTTACTGAGTAAAATTAAAATGGAAAAAAATAAGGTATAATAAAAGATGCAGCTAACCATATAATTAAATTAAGAGGTGTTCCAAATTTTAAAAAGTCATTGAATTTATAATTTCCTGGCGCATATACCATCGTGTTTGTTGGATAACTCATAGGTGTCATAAACGTAAGTGAACACGCAAACATTACCGCAACCAAAAAGGGACGTTCGCTTATTTCCATGATGGATGATAAGCTAATTACAACTGGTGTTAGTAATGCGGCTGTTGCTTTACTAGAAATAAGATTAGTTGATATAAACGTAACGAGATACAACAAGCTTAATGTGATGTGCGGATCGTATTGTCCTAAAGTGCTTTGTATAAAATCAGCAATCAATTTAGCGCCTCCTGTTTTTTCAAGAGCTGTACCCATTGAGAGAACTCCAGCCATCATAAAAATAACTTTCCACTCAACAGCATTATAAGCCTCAATAGGTTTTAAAGTTCCTGTTAAAACCATTAATAAAGCCCCAACCATAGCACTAATTAAGATGGATGTAAGGTTTAATGAAGCTGCTAGCACAACTCCAATTCCTATTAAAACTGCTGGAATGGCTTTTCTGAAATTGGTTTTTTTCTTTTGATATTCAGAAAGTGTTACCACAAGCTTTTTTGATTCAAGATTTTTTATTTCTTCTTTTTGTCCTAAAACTAATAGCATATCGCCTTCCATTAATTTTACAGATGATAGCTTGTCTAATATAATTTCACCTCGTTGACGAATAGCTAAAACAGACATATTGTATCGTCTATTAAAGCGCAATGATTTAAGAGAACCTTCAGCCAAACTCGACCCAAAAGGAATTATCACTTCATAGACATTATAATTATCTGATTTAACTTCTGGGTTTTTAATTCGTTTACTACCCCTTACTTTATAGCCTTTAATATCTAATAATCGATGAAGGGTTTGTGGTGGCACTACCACTTTTAAGACATCATCTTTTAGTAAAATCGTTTCTGGTCCTAAATCATATCGCAAGCTCCCTTCGCGCATAATCGAAAGAATATTGACGTTAAAATCTATCACTAATTTTGACTTGATAATAGGTTTATTGATGTCTGCACACCCTTCTTCAACTGTGAGCTCGGTAATATACTGTTCGGCTTTTTTAGTAAGTTCATTATCTTCATCTTTACGTTTAGGAAGTAAAAATGGCCCAATAATAAACATATAAGCAAATCCAACAACAAGTAAACAAATTGCAGCACCACTAAACTCAAACATACCAAACTCCTCAAGTCCGTACTTTTCCGCATAACTGCTCACTAAGATATTGGTTGATGTTCCAATAAGCGTACAAGTGCCACCAAAAAGAGCTGCAAACGAAATTGGCATTAATAACTTTGCAGGGCTAATATTTGTTTCTCTACAAACCGTTAATGCAATTGGTAGCATAAGTGCCACAACAGCTGTATCGTTAATAAACGCAGAAAACATAGCGGTAATTAGGCAAAAAACCACAAGCGCTATTAGATAGTGTATTTTGGCAAGTTTAATAATCCTGTGACTTAAACCATCAAGAATTCCCGAATTAAATACACCTCCACTAACCACAAAAATACAGCCTAAGGTTAAGGTCGCAGGATGGTTAAATCCAGAAAAGCCTTCTTCAGGATTTAATACACCTGCAACTATGAACATTGCCATAATTAGGATAGACGTTGTGTCAATAGAAAAGTAGTCTTTAACGAAAAGAAAGACGCCAACACCAATAATACAAAATGTGATAATCAAATCGATGCTCATAACTAATCCTTGTATTTAGTTAATGCTGATAACGTTAATTATCTTCTTTAGATTCAGACATATAGTACAATCTTTTTAAACTTTTCTTTAAAAGTGTAAATCGATAAATGCCAATAATTAAAAAAAGAATGCTAAAAAAAAGTGAGACTATGGCTAAATATCTAAAATTAGGAAAGATTTCCAGTTGAAAAAAAGCAATCCCACCCAATAACAAATAAAGTGAAGATCTAATATATGAAAGCAAAGTGCGTTCATTAGCTAATCGAGTGCGCTCAATTGCTAGATAGTCTCTTAAAATAACTTCTTCATCTGGCTTGAAATCACGTCCAAACCTCAATAATTTCATTTTTTTTATTTTTAAAGGTGTTTCGATAATGTGTTTAATTGCCATAAGAATCGTGGTTTTTATAAAATTAATTCAATTTTTAAACCTTTCAAAAGAAAGCTTCATTTACTTAATAAACCAAATGTTAAAAAACAACTAAATAAAACTATTGATTTAGAATAGCTATGCAACTTTTGTTAATTTGCGATTTAATAACAATACTTATACACAACCATGCAATTATATCCAATAGAATCAGGAAACTTTAAACTCGATGGTGGCGCAATGTTTGGTGTGGTGCCAAAAGCGTTGTGGCAAAAAACCAATCCTGCTGATAACAACAATATGATAGATATTGCGGCACGTTGTTTGTTAATTGAAGATGGAAATCGATTAATATTAATTGATACTGGAATGGGCAATAAACAAAGTGATAAGTTTTATGGATACTATTATTTATGGGGAAATGACTCTATCGATAAATCCTTAAAAACTTATGGGTTTCATAGAGACGACATTACTGACGTATTTATGACTCATCTTCATTTCGACCATTGCGGTGGAAGTGTTCAGTGGAATAAAGACAGAACAGGTTATGAACCAGCTTTTAAAAATGCGCATTTTTGGAGTAATAAAGATCATTGGAAATGGGCAACACAACCAAATAATAGAGAAAAAGCATCGTTTTTAAAAGAAAATATTATACCAATGGAAGAAAGTGGTCAGCTTAAATTTACTTCGCTTCCAGAAAATGATTTATTAAAAAACTCCGAATTAGGATTTGATATCTTTTTTGCTGATGGACATACTGACAAACAAATGATTCCGTTAATAACATATAAAGATAAAACCATTGCTTTTATGGCAGATTTGCTGCCAACTGCAGGTCATTTACCTATTCCGTTTGTAATGGGTTACGATACAAGGCCATTATTAACCTTAACCGAAAAGGAAAAATTCCTCAATTTAGCGGCAGATAAAAACTTTTATTTGTTTCTAGAGCATGATGCACATAATGAAATTATAACTGTGGAACACACAGAAAAAGGTGTTCGATTAAAAGACGTATTTACCCCAAAAGATATATTCACTTAATTATTTAAAAACAATGACATTTAATTTTAAACCCCTTCTACTTTCTGCTATTGCGGCTTCTATTTTATTTGGTTGCGGTAGCACTTCTGGAGTTATTTCAACTCCTATTGAAAACATTGACACATTACCATTAAAAATCTCAAAACTCACTGAAAATCAGAAACGTGTTTGGGGACATTTAGACCTTGTACAAGATACAGTTCCTGGAATGAGTGTTGATAAAGCTTACAATGAAATCATAAAAAACAAAAAAGGCCAAACTACAATTGTGGCTGTTATAGATTCCGGAATTGATATAGATCATGAAGATTTAGATGATGTAATTTGGATAAACACCAAAGAAATTGCGAACAACGGAAAAGATGATGATAATAATGGATATATTGATGATATTCATGGTTGGAATTTTCTTGGAGATGCTTACGACGAGCAATTAGAATATGTGCGCTTATTAGCAAGTGGCGACAAAAGTAATCCAAGATACCAAGAAGCTCAGGCTGAATATGAAAAAGATTATCAAAAATACTCTAGCAGAAAAGTTCAGTACGATCAAATTCTACAACAAGTAGTATCTGCTGACCAGGCAGTATCTACATATTTAAAAAAAGATAATTATACTCAAAATGATGTTAATTCTATTAAAACTGAAGACGCATCACTTCAACAATCAATTTCTATATTAAAATATGTTTATAGTTTAGATTTTGAAACTGTATCAGATTTCAAAAAAGAACTTAGTGATGCTATTGTTAGCATTTCTGAGCGTTTAAACTTCAATTTAAATAAAGATTTTAGAGGAAGAAAAACAGGTGATAATCCTGATGATTTGTCACAAAAATTTTACGGAAACGGAAACGTTAAGCCTGTAAAAAAAGACGAAAGTCATGGTACTCATGTTGCTGGAATTATTGCTGCAGAACGTAATAACAATAAAGGTGTTAATGGTGTGGCAAACAACGTGAAAATTATGTCTGTTCGTGCTGTTCCAAATGGAGATGAGTATGATAAAGATGTGGCTTTAGCTATACGTTATGCGGTTGATAATGGAGCAAAGGTGATTAATACAAGTTTTGGAAAATACTATTCTCCACATAGCGATTGGGTTAGAGACGCAATTGCTTATGCTGGACAAAAAGATGTATTAATTGTAAATGCAGCAGGTAATGAGGGAATTGATTTAGACAAGAAAGATGTATATCCTAATGACGCCATTGGAACTGGGTTAGAAGTTGCAAATAATTTTATAACTGTTGGCTCTTTAGATCCTGTTTATGGTTCAAAAATGGTGTCTAGTTTTTCTAATTATGGGAAAATTAATGTCGATGTTTTTGCTCCAGGCGAAGATATTTATTCAACATTCCCTGAAAATGAATACGAGTCTATAGGTGGTACATCTATGGCTTCTCCTGCTGTTGCTGGTATTGCTGCTTTAATTCGCTCGCGATATCCTAATTTAACAGCTACTCAGGTAAAACAAATAATTGTAGATTCTGGATTGCCTTTAACTACAAAAGTGATTGTAGGTGGAGATGCAAATAATGTTCAATCTTTCAGCATTTTATCTAAATCAGGTAGAATTGCAAACGCATATAATGCTTTAATTATGGCTGAAAAAATCTCAAAAAACATACAATAATGAAATTCATTTTAAAATATATTTTATCTACTTGCTTTATTTTAAATAGTGGAATAAGTCTATTTGCTCAACCTGGTAATTCTTATTGGCAGCAACATGTTGATTACACAATGGAAATCAATATGGATGTTAATACCTATCAATATAATGGGTCACAAAAATTAGTGTATACAAATAACTCTCCTGATGTATTAAACAGGGTGTTTTATCATTTGTATCCTAATGCGTTTCAACCAGGAAGTGAGATGGATGCAAGAGCCCAAAGTATTGCAGACCCAGACAGAAGAATGGCTCCTAACTTTGGCACCAAAGAAGAACCAAACTATCAAAGCAGAATAAGTAAATTAAACCCAGATGAAATTGGTTTTATAAAAGTAAGTTCATTAACACAAAATGGAAAAGCGCTTCAATATAAAACCGTAGGAACTGTTTTAGTGGTTGATTTGGTTGAACCAATTAAGCCAGGTGAAAAAACAACTTTCGATATGGTTTTTAATGCTCAAGTACCTGTTCAAATACGTCGTTCTGGTCGAAATAATAGCGAAGGAGTTGCCTTGTCAATGGCGCAATGGTACCCAAAATTAGCTGAATATGATACTGAAGGTTGGCACGCAGATCCTTATATTGCTAGAGAGTTTTATGGTGTTTGGGGAGATTTTGATGTTAAAATCACTATTGATAAAAATTATACGGTTGGTGGAACTGGGTATTTACAAAACCCAAACGAAATTGGCCATGGATATGAAACCGAACCAGTAAAAAAGCAAAAGGGAAAAACTTTAACATGGCATTTTAAGGCGCCTAATGTTCATGATTTTACTTGGGCAGCAGATCCTGAATATAAACATGATAAGCTTCAGGTAGAAAATGGACCAATGCTACACTTCCTTTATAAATCAACAATGCCTCAAGATAAACTAGATAATTGGAAAAATTTACAACCAAAAGTTGCTGAATTTATGACATATTATAGTGGGCTTGTTGGTAAATATCCTTACAAACAATATTCTGTTATTCAAGGTGGAGATGGAGGTATGGAATACGGAATGTGCACCCTAACTCTTGGTGAGGGTGTTTTTGAGAGATTAGTGTATGGAACATTGGTACATGAGGTGGCTCATTCTTGGTTTCAATTTCTTGTTGCTACTAACGAATTAAAACATGAGTGGATGGATGAAGGGTTTGCTACATATATTGAATATAGAGCAGTAGATACACTTTTAAAACTAAATAAAGAAAACCCATGGGAAAGAGCTTATAATACTTATTTATGGCATGCAAATTCTGGTACAGAACAACCAGAAACAACGCACGCTGACAGATATATTTACAATCGCTCTTATTCTGTTTCTTCTTATTATAAAGGGTGTGTGTTTTTGGCGCAATTAGGCTATGTTATTGGTGAGGAAAATTTAGATAAAACACTCAAAACATATTTTAAAGAATGGGCTTTCAAACATCCTAAACCATTAGATGTTATTCGTGTTGCTGAAAAAGTGTCTGGATTAGAATTAGATTGGTATTTAATGGATTGGACACAAACAACTAATACTATTGATTACGGAATTAAGAGTATGAAAGAAGATGGAAATAACACAAAAATAACTTTAGAGCGAATTGGCTTAATGCCAATGCCATTAGATATAGAAGTTGAATTTACTGATGGAACAAAACAACAGTTTTATATTCCGTTACGAATGATGTTTGGTAATAAACCAACAGAAGCAACTATACTAAATGACTGGGCTTGGGCTTACCCTTCTTTTGAGTTTTCTATTGAAAAACCAAAATCAACTATTAAGTCAGTAATTATCGACCCAAAAGGGTTTATGGCTGATATAAATAAAGAAAATAATATTATTTATAATACTAAAGAGGGAACTAATAAGCCTTAATATCTCTAACATATAAATAAAAAAACCACTAATTAAAGTGGTTTTTTTATTTAGTAATCCTTACTACCTTTACACAACATGAAGCTAACATTCAATAAAACCGAAAAGCTTAAGAGTCAAAAACTCATCGAGAAACTTTTTCTAGAAGGAAAATCGGTCGTGTCATATCCATTACGATTGGTGTTTATTGAAACTACTTTTGATGATAATGTTAAAGTAAAAGCTGGAGTTTCTGTAAGTAAGCGTCATTTCAAAAATGCAGTAGATAGGAACCGAATTAAGCGCCTAATGAGAGAAGCATACAGGCTTAATAAGGCTAACTATTTTAACAACATTACAACACAATATGCGTTAATGATTTTGTACATTGGTAAAGATGGAACAGAATTTGACGCTGTTAATGAAAAAATGAATCAATTATTTGAAAAATTTTTAAAAGAAACTTCTACTGAAGATTAAAATATATACTGATGAAAACCTTACTAAAAAAGAAAATTATAATTCCTGTTGTACTGCTTTCAATATTCTTAACAGGAACAGCTTTTAAAGGCGATTTTTTTGAAATAGCAAAGCAAATAGAAATATTCACCACGCTTTATAAAGAGGTAAACATGAATTATGTTGATGAGACTAATCCTGGTGATTTAATGGATACTGCAATTAAAAATATGTTGCAAGACCTAGATCCTTATACCAATTTTTATAATGAACAAGATGTTGAAAACGCAAGAATAAACAATACAGGTGATTATACAGGTATTGGAGCAAGTGTATTAACACTTAAAGACAGATTAGTCATCATCGAGCCTTATAAAGATTATGCGGCAGATAAGGCTGGTTTAAAGGCTGGAGATGAAATTATAAAGGTAGAAAACGTTGTTGTTGCCGATTTTAAAGATGATGCAGGTAATTTACTTCAAGGAGCTACAGGTTCAACAGTAAATGTTACATTTTTAAGACAAGGAAAAACTCAAACAGCAACTATTAAAAGAGAGTCTGTAGAAATACACGATGTGCCACATTATTCAATGGTTGATGATGAAATTGGGTATTTAGTATTAAGAAAATTTGGAGATAAGGCGTCACAAGAAACTATTACAGCTGTTAGAGCTTTAAAAAACCAAGGTGCAAAAAAACTCATTTTAGATTTGCGCGGAAATCCTGGTGGATTATTAACCGAAGCTGTAAATGTTACTAATATTTTTGTACCTCAAAACCAGCTAGTAGTAACCACTAAGTCTAAAGTAGAGAAGTATAACAAAACGTATTACACTCAAAAAGAACCTATTGACACCGATATTCCGTTAATTGTTTTGATTGATGGAAAAAGCGCTTCTGCAAGTGAGATTGTTGCTGGTGCTTTGCAAGATTTAGATCGAGCTGTTATTGTAGGAACTCGTAGTTTTGGAAAAGGCCTTGTTCAGCGTCCTAAAAGTTTGGTTTATGGTACTCAAATAAAAATTACAATATCTCGCTATTATACACCTTCAGGAAGATGTATTCAAGCTTTAGATTATTGGAATAGAGATGAAAGTGGTAAAGCTACTAGAGTTGCTAAAGAAAACTATAATGCCTTTAAAACACGTCGAGGAAGAACGGTTTATGATGGTGGAGGAATTCAGCCAGATATTGAATTAGAGTATTCAAAATTAAGCCCTATAACTACTGCAATTTCTGAAGAAAATCTTGTTTTTAATTATGCCACTAAATACTATTATAAAAACTCAGTAAGTGATTTAAAAGGGTTTAAATTAAATGATAGTGATTTTAGTGACTTTAAAAACTTCTTAAAAAGTAATAATTTTAGTTTTGAGACTAAAACAGAAAAAGCTTTTGATGAGGCTCTTACTATCGCAAAATCTGAAGGATTAAATGCTGCAATTGATAGTAATTATAAAGCAATGACTAATGCTTTAAGTACTTATAAAAGCAAGGCTATAGATGAAAATAAAACGCAAATAATGTCTTTATTGTCTGATGAAATTGTGAAACGCTATTTTTATAGAGAAGGCATGTACACTTACTATATTGCTCATAATTCAGAAATTCAAGATAGTAAAGACCTGCTAAAAAATCAGGCCAAATTTTTGAGCTATTTAAATCTCTAGTAAGCTTCTTTATTATAGATTTTCTAATTTTTAGTATATTTAATTCTGTTATTTATAAAAAACAATGAAAACCCTATTCATTTTTTTAGTATTTATTACACAACTCGCTGTGGCTCAAAAAGAGTTAGTGCATGAAGTGTATTTTGATACTGATAAATTTGAAGTTATAGAAACCGAACATAGTAGGCTGCTTTTGTTTTTATCTGAAATTGAATCTTTAGATATAGAAAAAATATCAATTTATGGTTTTTGTGATGATAGAGGGAGTCATAGTTATAATTTAAAATTATCGCAAGACAGAGCCAATAGCATTAAAACCATTTTTTCTAATAACGAATTTGACGAATCAATTATCACAAATGTTGATGGAAAAGGCGAGGTGCTTCTTAAATTAGTTAAAGAAGAAAACGTTGATAAAATACGTGGTCTTAATCGAAAGGTTCAAATAATTGTAACACCTGTTTTTCCACCAAAACCAGTTGAAAAAGTTAAAACAAAAGATGTTACAGAAGTTTTAAAAGGCGATATTAAAGCTGGTGATAATATTGTTTTAGAAAATATTCTATTTAAAACAGGATATAGTTATTTAATGCCAGAATCGGTTAAAACATTAGAAAATGTTGCTAAGGTTTTAGTAGAGCGAGATGATTTATATTTTACTATTCAAGGTCATGTTTGCTGTACTCAAAATAGTCGAGATGCTATAGATAGAAAAACTAAAAAACGTAATTTATCTGTTGCAAGAGCTAAATATATTTATGACTATTTAGTTAAAAAAGGAGTGAACCCAAAGCGCATGAAATATGTTGGAATGCGACGTAAATTTCCGTTAGGTGGAGATCCAAAATTTGATAGAAGGGTTGAAATTTTAGTAACTTATGTTGTGGAAAACAACTAATTTTTAATCATCCCAATGTGCGGAATGCCATCTTCCAAATACCCTTCTCCAACCTCTTCAAACCCAAGATTATTATAGAATTTTTTTAAATACGTTTGAGCAGAAATTTTAATTGTGGTTTCATTATAATATTCTTTAATTGCATTTATAGATGCATTCATAATATCATAGCCATACTTATGTTCTCTTTCGTTTTGTGCCACAATTACTCTTCCAATACTAGCATAATTAAAATAGTCGCCAGGTTTAAAAAGACGTGTATAAGCAACTAACTTATTGTTTTTAAAACCTAAAACATGAAGTGCTTTTTGGTCTTTATAATCTATATCTTGATAAACGCAATCTTGTTCTACAACAAATACTTCGCTTCGTAATTGTAGTAAAGCATACAATTCGTCGGTTGTTAATTCTTTAAAAGTTTTTGTAGTTATTTTAAGCATTAGTCTTGAACAATAATTTCTTTAGGATCTTTCTTATTAAATTCTGGTTGAATATTTACATGGTTTATAGCAAACTCATGATGTAAAAGTTCTTCTATTTCGTGTAAAATAACATCAAATTCACTTATAGTAATATCTTCATTAAAATCTAAATGGGCTTCTAAATGCAATTCATCATCATTTAAACACCAAATATGTATGTGGTGAAGTCTATTAACTTTTGGTATTTTATTTACAGCTCTAACAACATCTTTAATATTAATATGTTCTGGAGTAAACAACATTAATATTTTAGTTGATTTTTTAAGTAAATCATAACCAACCCAAATTAAATACAATGCAATTAGTAATGTTAATAAACTATCTACCCAAAACAACTGATAATATTTCATTAATAAACCACCAATTAATACAGCAACACTAGCCATCATGTCTGTAAATAAGTGCAAATAAGCAGAGCGCATATTAATATTGTTTTTAGAGTCTTTTTTTAATAATAAAACACTAAATCCATTCCCTAAAATAGCTATTAATGATAACCAAATAACTAGTTCTGATTCAATTTCTTGAGGGTTTAAAAAACGTTTATAAGCTTCAATAATCAATAAAACAGCAACAATAACCAAAGTAGAAGCGTTAATAAATGCAGCAAGAATTTCTGCTCTTTTGTATCCAAATGTTCTGTGTATTGAGGCTTTTTGTTTAGATAATTTAGCTGCTATATAACTTACAATAAGAGAAAGTACATCGCTAAAATTATGTAATGCATCGCTTAATAAAGATAAACTACCAGAAATAAGCCCTCCAACAACTTGAGCTACAGTTATAAGAATGTTTAAAAGTATAGAAATTATTAAATTTCTACCTTTCATATCTTTATGTTGATGTGAGTGATCGTGACCCATTTAACAACTAGTTACAGCTATTTTATCAACCCTGTTCTGATGGCGACCACCTTCAAATTTTGTATTTAAAAAAGTGTCAACCATTTTTATAGCTTGAGGTATAGCAGTATAACGCGCAGGAATACAAATAATATTTGCATTATTATGTTGTCTTGTAAGTTCAGTAATTTCATTTATCCAACAAATACCAGCTCTTACGTTTTGATACTTATTAGCTGTCATTGCAACTCCATTTGCGCTACCACAAATTAAAATTCCAAAGTCAACTTTATTATTATTTACATCTTTAGCAACTGGGTGAACAAAATCAGGATAATCTACACTATCATTAGAGTCTGTACCATAATTAGTTACAGTATATCCTTTTTTTTCTAGATGCTTTAAAATAGCAAATTTATAATCTGTTCCTGCGTGATCATTACCTATTGAAATTGTCATAATTACTTAAATTATTTATTATTGTAAAGGTACAAAATCGTACTCTAAGTATTAATATTATAAAACCCTACTTTAATAAAATATGGTTAATGTTAACAACCATAAAAATTATATTCATTAGTTGTTAATATCTTGTCGTTAAAATCTCAAACAAAAATTTTATTTATTCAGGAATTTTTACAAGCAAAAACGTAAAGGTTAAAACCTAAAATTTAACTCACTTTTTTTTGGTTATTTATCAGACTTAAAATTGATATATATAAACAAGAAATAGAAATATTTTTATTAAAATTTAGTTATTAAAATCAATTATAAACAGTTGTTAATAACATATAAAAGTCACTTTAAAATCAACCTTTTATATACATATATAATGTTAACTATGTATTAATAAATTGTAAATAGAATAGTATCATAGTAAAACATAAAAAAGTTATACCTACTATTAACACACAATCATAATCATCATTATTTTTTTAAATTTTTAAAAATTATTTATAATACTAGTATTAAATGTTTATAACATCTTTTTTAGCTTTATGTTTAGTATTTTAAATACTCTTATCTTTAAAAAAAGGTTAAATGTAAGGGGTGGAAAATTATGTTAAATATTAAAACCGTAGATTTGTAAAAACTTAATAATCAAACTTCTCCATATATTAAGTTTATGATAATTCAATTTTCTCCCATTTCTCTGGGATTAGAAAATCAATATGATTAAAAATTTTAAATGACAAGAAAGAAAAAAAAGAAATCCAATAAAGGAATTTCTAACCTTACAAATACAATTCTAAGTATTTTAAAAAAAGATAGAAACCAATCATTCAACTATAAACAAATTGCTGCTAAACTCGGAGTAAATGATGCTAGTAGTAGAAATCAAATTATAAAAAAGCTACATCAACTACTTGCTAATAAAGAAATAGAAGAAGTTGAACGTGGTAAGTTTAAAGCTGTAATTAATACTGAATATCATTCAGGTACTTTAGACTTATCTTCTAAAGGAACAGGATATATTATTTGTGAAGATTTTGATGAAGATGTATTTATTGCTTCTAATAATATTAATAAAGCATTAAATGGTGATGAAGTAGAATTTTACGTATATAAACGTCGAAAAAAAGGAAAATTTGAAGGTGAAATAACCAATATAATAAAGCGAGCTAAAAGTGATTATGTAGGTACAATTCAAATACATAAAAACTATGCTTTTGTAGTTACTGATAGTACAAAGATGTATAAGGATATTTTTGTACCAATTAATAAAATCAACAAAGCAGAAGATGGTGATAAAGTATTAGTATTACTTGAAGATTGGCCAGATAATGCAGACTCACCTTATGGCAAAGTATTAAAAGTTTTAGGTAAACCTGGAGAACATAATACTGAAATACATTCTATACTTGCTGAGTATGGTTTACCTTATGAATTTCCACACGAAGTTGAAGAATTTGCTAATAAATTAGATACATCTATTACTAAAGACGAAATAGCAAAACGACGTGATATGCGAGATATTTTAACCTTTACCATCGATCCTAAAGATGCTAAAGATTTTGATGATGCATTATCATTTGAAGTGTTAAATAATGGATTGTATGAAATAGGAATTCATATAGCTGATGTATCACATTATCTTCAAGAAGGAACAATTTTAGATGATGAAGCTTATGAAAGAGCAACATCTGTATATCTTGTAGATAGAGTAGTACCAATGTTACCAGAAGTATTATCAAATAATGCATGTTCATTACGTCCACATGAAGAGAAATATACCTTCTCTGCTGTATTTCAAATAAACGATAAAGCTGAAGTAAAAAATCAATGGTTTGGGCGCACAGTAACTTATAGTGATGCTCGATTTGCTTACGAAGAAGCTCAAGCGATAATTGAATCTAAAACTAATTCAATTCCAGAAGATGTTTCGCTTACAGGAAAAGCATATCAAACAGACCAAAAAATTGCAGATGCAGTTTTAAAAATGGATGATTTAGCTAAAATTATGCGTCGTAAACGTATGAAAGAAGGTGCTATTTCTTTTGATAAAGTAGAAGTAAAATTCGATTTAGACGAAAAAGCAAATCCAGTTGGAGTATATTTTAAAACCAGTAAAGATGCTAATAAACTTATTGAAGAGTTTATGTTACTTGCTAACAGAAAAGTAGCAGAGTTTATAGGTAAACAGTCTCCTAAAAAAACATTTGTGTATCGTGTTCATGATGAACCAGACTCAAGTAAACTAGCCGCTTTACAAGGTATTGTTTCTAAATTTGGATATAAATTAAACTTTAAAGACAGAAACAGTATTTCTTCATCATTAAATGGTTTATTAAGAGATGTACAAGGAAAAAAAGAACAAAATTTAGTTGATACTTTAGCAATACGAAGCATGAGTAAAGCTGAATACACCACACATAATATTGGTCATTACGGACTTGCTTTCGATTACTATAGTCATTTTACATCACCTATTCGTCGCTATCCAGATGTTATGGCTCATCGTTTATTACAACATTATTTAGATGGAGGTAAATCTGCTAATGAAGATGTTTATGAAGATAAATGTGCTCATTCTAGTAATATGGAAAATTTAGCCACTAAAGCAGAAAGAGACTCTATCAAATACATGCAAATTCGTTTTATGGAAGATCATAAAGATGAAGAATTTGTTGGAGTAATTTCTGGAGTTACTGATTGGGGAATTTACGTAGAGATTATTTCTAATAAGTGCGAAGGCATGGTAAGCGTTAGAGATATGAATGATGATCATTATCAATTTGATGATGCACAATATGCTTTAGTTGGTAAAAAAACAGGAATGACTTATCAATTAGGTGATGAAGTTGTGGTAAAAGTTAAAAATACCGATTTAGTTAAAAAACATTTAGATTTTAACTTAATAGGTAAACCAGAATACAATTAGTTTTGTAACAAACAAATTTTAAAAAAGACTCATTTATAAACTAATTAATTATGATTCTTACAACAACAAATACAATAGAAGGTTTTAAAGTAATTGAATATAAAGGCATTGTATCAGGAACTTCTTCAGAATTAAAAACTAAGTTTTCTTTTAAAACTGAGAAAAATATGGAGATGATTGCAAATGTTATGACTGAGGCAAAAGAGCAGGCGTTTCAAAAGTTAAAAGATAATGCTACTAAATTAAATGCTAATGCTGTTTTAGGAATTAGTGTAGATGTTGAAACTGTAAATGGTTCATATTTTTTTGTATCAGTAACAGGAACAGCAGTAAATGTTGCTTAAACTGTAACAAAACATTAATAGTGTTATCTATACTAATGGAACATTTTTTGTGTTGTATTATCTATAAAACAATTTACTTATGAAATCTTTAGTATCAGTTATTATCGTATTAGTATCGTTGAATCTGTCAGCACAAAGCCCCTTAGAAAAAGAAGTTGGTGAGTTTAATGAAGTAAAAGTGTATGATTTAATAGAGGTTAATCTAATAAAATCTAACGAAAACAAAGTAGTTATAAAAGGTGAAGATGTAAGTGATGTTGAGGTTATCAACAAAGACGGAAAACTTAAAATAAGAATGAAGTTTAATAAAATCTTTAACGGAACTAAAACGTTTGTTGCTGTTCACTACACAAAATTAACTATAATAGATGGTAATGAAGGTTCATTTATATCTTCTAACGAACTTATCGAGCAAGATTATATAGAACTTAAGGCACAAGAAGGAGCGCGTTTAAAAATAGGTTTAGATGTCAATAAAGTTGATATTAAAGCAGTAAGTGGAGGTGTTGTTGAAACTAGAGGTAAAGCAAGCTCTCAAGATATTTCCTTATCAACAGGTGGTGTTTATGAAGGCAAAGCTTTCGAGACTAAAACAACGAGTGTTAGTATAAAAGCTGCTGGTGAAGCCGATGTAAATGCTTCAGAAACTGTTAATGCTAAAATTAGAGTTGGTGGTGATATAAATATTTATGGTAATCCACAAACAGTAAATGAAGATACTGCATTAGGAGGAAGAGTAAGACGAATGTAAGAATAGTCAGTTCTTTTTTCTAAATTTGTTGAAATCACAAATTGCATGTTCAACGATATTTTATCAGCCATCCCTTTTGGTTTTATACTAGCTTTTACTATTGGACCAGTTTTTTTTGTACTTCTAGAAACTAGTGCTACTAAAGGATTTAAAAGTGCCTTAATATTCGATTTAGGCGTTATGCTTGCTGATGCTTTTTTTATTATAGTTGCTTTTTTTAGTACTAATAAACTTCTTGAAAAGATTAAAGACGACCCTAATTTTCTAATTTTTGGAGGCGTAATTTTATTGATTTATGGTATTATTTCATTTATTAAAACATCAAAATCTTTCCGTTCTATAGTTAGAGAATACCATAAAATTGAAATACAAAAAAACTACGGTAAGTTATTTTTAAAAGGGTTTTTACTCAACTTTATTAATATTGGTGTGTTAGTTGGCTGGCTTGGGTTTATAGTTATTGGCAACTCATTAACACAATCTAAAGAAGGTCTTATAGTGTTTTTAAGCACTATTTTAATAGTTTATTTTGTTGTTGACTTATTTAAAATTGTAGTAGCTAAAAAATTAAGAAACAAACTTACTCCAAGACGTATTTTTAAAACTAAAAAAATTATAGCATTGGTAATTTTAGGCTTTGGAGTATTATTATTAGCTCAAGGGTTTTTTCCAAAAGAAAAAGAAAAACTACAAGAAAGAATAGAAAAAATGAGTCCTATTAAGCCTTAAATATAAAGCCCCTCAACATAAATTGAAGACTCTTAAGGTGTTGAGAGTTCAGATGCTTCGAGAGAATTGCTGTAGCAGCTTTTGGTATACTTTAATTAATTTTTCTTAAAAAGTTATAATAAAAAAACCCTCAACATAAGTTGAAGGTTTTTGAGGTGTCGAGCGGATTCGAACCGCTGTAGCAGCTTTTGCAGAGCTGAGCCTAGCCACTCGGCCACGACACCATAATTGAAGGGCAAATGTAAAAAAAATAAAGTTTTTACACTATTTACTTCTGTTTTTTTCGCTTTTCGGTCATTTTTATCGTTACCATCTCAACATCACCACCAATTGGGGGATTTAATTTACTAATAGCAACAGTTACTTTATTAACCATTTCAGATTCATTCAATATACGAACTAATATACGTTTAGCAACAGTTTCAAGTAAATGCGTTGGTCTTTTCATTTCCTCTCGCACAATTCTGTTTAAAAACACATAATCTACAGTATCACTCAATAAATCAGATTTTGCCGATGGTTGCAAATTTGCTTTTACCTCTAAATCTACACGATAATCGCTACCAATTTTAGTTTCTTCGGTTAAACAACCATGATTAGCAAATACGCGAATATTTTCAACTTTAATGATTCCCAAAACAATTTATTTTCCACAAAAATAGTATACTATATTTTAATAACTTTGCTTTTTATTTTTAAATATGTCTGAAGAAACAAAATCACTCAATTTTATTGAGCACATCATAGAAGAAGATTTAGCTAACGGAATGTCTAAAAACGATTTGCGTTTTCGTTTTCCACCAGAACCAAATGGATATTTACACATTGGTCATACTAAAGCTATAGGAATTAGTTTTGGGTTGGGTGAAAAATACAACGCACCCGTTAACCTTCGTTTTGATGATACTAATCCTGCAAAAGAAGAGCAAGAATATGTTGATGCTATAAAGGAAGACATCACTTGGCTAGGTTACAAGTGGGCAAATGAGTTGTATTCGTCTGATTATTTTCAACAATTGTATGATTGGGCTGTTAAATTTATAAAAGAAGGAAAAGCTTATGTAGACTCACAATCTTCAGAAACAATGGCAGAACAAAAAGGTACTCCAACACAACTAGGTGTTGATGGACCTTATCGCAATAGAACAGTAGAAGAAAATCTTGAACTATTTGAGAAAATGAAAAATAGGGAGTTTGATGAAGGTTCACATGTGTTACGTGCAAAAATTGATATGCAACATCCAAATATGCTTATGCGCGACCCAATAATGTATCGTGTACTAAAGAAGCATCATCACAGAACAGGAAACGATTGGTGTATTTATCCAATGTACGACTGGACTCATGGCGAAAGTGATTATATCGAAAGTATTTCTCACAGTTTATGCTCGCTTGAATTTAAGCCCCATAGAGAGCTTTACGATTGGTTTTTAGACCAAGTGGTAGTAGAAGACAAATTACGTCCAAAACAGCGTGAATTTGCACGTTTAAACTTAAGCTATACTATTATGAGTAAACGTAAGTTGCTTAAGCTTGTTGAAGATGGTGTGGTTACTGGTTGGGACGACCCTCGTATGCCAACTATTTCTGGTTTGCGTCGTCGAGGTTATACACCAAATGCTATTAGAAAGTTTGTTGAAACAGTTGGAGTTGCCAAACGAGATAATGTTATTGATGTTGCTTTATTAGAGTTTTGTATTCGTGAAGATTTAAACAAAACAGCGCCTCGTGTTATGGCTGTTTTAGATCCTGTTAAATTGGTTATTACTAATTATCCTGAAGGTAAAGAAGAATGGCTGGAAGCCGAAAATAATCAGGAAGACGAAAGTGCAGGATTTAGAAAAGTACCTTTTTCTCGTGAGTTATATATTGAAAAGGATGACTTTAAAGAACAAGCAGGTAACAAGTTTTTTAGACTAAAATTAGGAGGAGAAGTACGACTTAAAAACGCTTATATAATCAAAGCTGAAAGTGTTGTAAAAGACACTAATGGGAACATTACAGAAATTCACTGTACCTATACCGAAGACACTTCTAAAAAAGTAAAAGGAACACTACATTGGGTATCTATAAAACATGCTATAAAAGCTGAGGTTAGAGAATACGACAGATTGTTTATGGATGAAGCTCCAGATGCACATCCAAATAAAGACTTTATGGAGTTTATTAACCCAGAATCTTTAAAATTAGTAACAGCCTATGTAGAGCCTAGTTTAAAAGAAGCAAAAATTGGAGATAGGTTCCAGTTTCAACGTATAGGGTATTTTAATGTTGATAACGATTCAACTTCTGACAGGTTGGTTTTTAATAAAACTGTTGGTTTGCGTGACTCTTGGGAAAAGCAAAAGCCAGTTGAAAACAAGAATCAAAATCAATCAAAGCCACAAAATAATCAACCACAACGTAAGGCTATTGATATTATTCAGCAATTGGGTAAAAAGTACACTAACTTACCTGAAGAGAAACAACAAAAGGCTAAAGCAGAAATTAAAGAATTAGCCAAAAAAGTAAGCTATGATGAGCTTGAGCCTTGGTTTAATACTGCGGCCAAGAAAATAGGCACACGTATTGCGACAATGATAACGCTTGGTGTACTTTTAGAAAGTGGTCAAGATCGTAACCCTCAAATCAATTCATTTATTAAAAGTGGAATTGAAGACAAGGACGATTTACTAGCTTCTGAAGCAAAATCTATAATGTAATAAAAGATCAGTTTTATGATTTTATAAACCTCGAAGATGTTCAACTTCGAGGTTTTTTTGTACATTTAATCAACTAACTAATACTTTTTATAATATGGAAATGAATTTTCTTGCAATCGCAGCAGCAGCTGTATCAACACTAGTTGTTGGTTTTGTTTGGTACCATCCTAAAGTTTTCGGAACAGTTTGGATGCGTGAAGCTGGTCTTACAGAAGAGCAACTTAAAAAAGGGAATATGCTTAAAATCTTCGGATTAACACTTATTCTTTCGGTCTTAATTTCAATGATAGTAATGATGTTGACCATTCATCAAATTGGAGCGATGGGCATGGTAGGAGGTGATCCAACAACAGCTTTACCTTCTTATCAAGTATTTATGGATGATTATGGTATGGCATACAGAACCTTTAAACATGGCGCGTTTCACGGGTTTTTAGCAGGATTGTTTTTTGCTTTACCTCTAATTGCTATTAATGGGTTATTTGAACATAAAAGCGCTAAATATATTTTTATTAACTCAGGGTATTGGATTGTTTCCTTAATGACAATGGGAGCAATTATTTGTGGTTGGGTTTAATAATATTGATTACTTTTACACTAAAGGCTGAATAATTACATTCAGTCTTTTCTTTTTAAATTTGATACACTTTAATATTTATAAATATAGCAATGAACTTCCATTAGATTGGGATGATTTTGTGCGTCATGACATTTTTTTGCAATCTAGTTATTTCAAAGCATTAGAAATCGTTTCACCTAACAACATCTCGTGGTTTTATTTAGGAATTTTTAATAACGAGAAACTAGTTGGTGTAGCAATTATTCAGCGTGTAGAGCTTTACCTTGAAGATATTTTCAGAAATTATAAAGACTCTTGTTTTAAACAAAAGTTTAAACATTTTATTTCTAAATTTTTAAAAGGGAATATGCTTGTTGTTGGAAATTTAATGCATACAGGTCAACATGGAATTTATTTTGATACTAATAAAATCACACAAAAAGATTTTTTAGAAACCGTTTACAAAGCTATTTACGAGCTTAAAAACATTATCAAAAAAGAGCACAAAAAACGTATAAGGATAATAATGTTAAAGGATTATTTTAAAAAAGACACTATACATTTTGAAAAGCCCTTTTTTCATGCTTTAAATCTCCATAAAGTAAGCGTTCAACCAAACATGATTATGAATGTTGAACCCAATTGGAATGATTTTGAAGCCTATCTTTTAGATTTAAATAAAAAGTATAGGCAACGATATAAAGTTGCTAGAAAAAAGGCGGGAAACATTATAAAAAAAGAACTGACTTTAGAAGATGTATAAAAGCACTCAAAACAACTTTATCATTTATATAAAAGCGTATCTGATAATGCTAAAATAAATACGTTTATACTACCAGAAGGACACTTCTACGCTTTAAAAAACAATCTAAAAGAAAACTTTAAGGTATTCGGTTATTATCTTGATGATACTTTAATTGGTTTTTATACACTTATACTTAACGGAACAGCCTTAGAAACTTATTTTTTAGGCTACGATGAAGCACATCAATACCCTAACCAAATGTATTTAAACATGCTTTATGACATGGCTGATTTTGCTATTAAAAACGAATTTACATCAATTGTTTATGCGCGTACTGCAATGGAAATTAAAAGCTCTGTTGGTGCTAAACCACAAAAAATGTTTGTGTATTTAAAACACACAAACCTGTATATGAATATTGTTTTAAAGCGCATTTTTAAGTTAATGAATCCAACTCAAGAATGGGAAGAGCGACACCCTTTTAAGGGTTGATTTATGACTGTAAAATTTTGAATTGGCAAGATGTTTTAGTAAATTATATGGGCAATTCTAAAACCAAGTAGCGATGAAAATACCACAAAAAATACTTACTGAAATATCACAGATAACAAGAGAGATAGAAGATAAATATCCTGAGCTTCAAAAGTATCTAGATGAGTTGCCAATAACTTTGTCAGATGATGATAATAAAGTAGAAAAAATGGATGAAAAGATGTTAAAAGAGTATTTAGAGAATCTTAAATCTATTGTAAAAAAATATAAGAAAGAATATTAAAAAAAACCCCTAGATTAGATATCTAGGGGTTTTTTAGTTTTACAAAAAAATAAGCCTATTCGTTATTCTTTTTTCTGTTTTTAGCTTCTTTCATTGCTTCGCCAATTTGATTACTTGCTGTAAAGCTAGCCACCATATTATTAAGCATATCACTACCAGCTTGAGGTGAGTTAGGAAGTAATATTAAATTACTATTTACATGCTCTCCAATAGACTGTAAAGTATCATAATGTTGTGTAACAACAATTAAAGCCGACGCTTCTTGTGAGTTAATACCAACTTTATTTAAAACCTCTACTGACTCCTCAAGACCACGAGCAATCTCGCGACGCTGGTCTGCAATACCTTGTCCTTGTAAGCGCTTGCTTTCTGCTTCTGCTTTAGCTTTTTCAACAATTAAAATACGTTGAGCATCACCTTCATACTGTGCGGCAACTTTTTCACGCTCTGAAGCATTAATTCTATTCATGGCAGCTTTTACTTGTGCATCAGGATCAATATCTGTTACTAGTGTTTTAATAATGTCATAACCATAGTCTAACATAGCATCATTAAGTTCAGTTTTCACTGCAATTGCTATATCATCTTTTTTTACGAAAACATCATCTAATTTCATTTTTGGAACTTCTGCACGAACAACATCAAACACATAACTTGTTATTTGCTCATGAGGATAATCAAGCCTGTAAAATGCGTCATACACCTTGTCTCTAATAACCATATATTGAACTGAAATTTTCAACCTCACAAATACATCGTCTAAAGTTTTAGTTTCTACAATTACATCTAATTGTTGAATTTTTAAACTTAAGCGTCCAGAAACCTTATCTATTAAAGGAATTTTCATCTGTAAACCAGAATGACGTATACTAAGAAATTTTCCAAAACGCTCAATAATTGCAGCCGATTGCTGTTTTACAGTAAAGAATGAAGAGAGTAAAATTAAAACTCCCAAAAAAATAAAAGGAATGTAATAAATTGACATAACAGTTTTTTTAAAAGGTTAGAAAATATAAAGTACTAATTTAAGTTATATTTGTTGAATAGCATCAAATCATGAATTTTAAACAACTTATTTTATTAGTAGCATTTAGTATAGGTTTTGTTACACAATTATTTTCGCAACACGGAAGATATAATATTTACAACGGCTTTAGTATTGGAGGAGGAGTTACACAGTTTAATGTTTTAACTGATAATTTTGAAACCCAACAAGGCAATGGATGGGTTGGTACAATGTCAGCAACTGTTGATATACCTCACAAATGGCATACAGTGAGTTATCTTTTACAATTATCTGAAAATAGTTTCGGAGTTTCTTCAAGAGCATTGCCATCATCTACCACTTCTGAAATGGTTGAGTATAAATTAATGACTGCTCAAGTTGCCTTTTTAATACACGCTAAAATAGTTAAAAACAATTTTACTATTGATATAGGACCTATGTTACAGTATAATGGTAAACTTGATTTAAAAGACAAAAGCAAAGAAAATTACTTTATAGATGGTTATAGTGCGCTACAAGCCAAAGAGATTATTGATATCTCAAAGTTTAACGTAAATGGAGCAATAGGGGCAACTGCAGGTTTTAATCACTTTAAACTACGTGTTCAATATGTCTATGGCGTTACTAATATGCTTAAAAAACTTAATGACCAAGACTTAAACACAGACCCTTCAAACAAATCATTTAAAGGGAACCAATCTATGTTTACTTTTTCAGCTATAGCTTATTTTTAAACAGTTTCTATTAAGTTTTTTATACGCTCAACAGACTGTGTTTTTCCAATCATAAATATAATTTCAAATACATCAGGACCTTGCATAGCACCAACTAAGGCTAGTCGTAATGGCTGCATTACTTTACCAAATCCCACTTCTTTTTTTCCAATCCAAGATTTAACTTCGGTTTGAATATTCTCAGTAGTAAAATCTGAAATATTGTTTAACACTTGAGTTAATTCGCTCATTAATTCACGAGAATCATTATTAACTATTTTAGCGAAGGATTTTTCATCATATTGTTTTGGAGATTGAAAAAAGAATGAACTTAAGTCCCATAAATCGTTCACAAATGTTGCTCTCTCTTTTACTAAACCAACTACAAGGGCTACATAATTTACATCTATGTCTTTTAATTCTAATCTTGAAGCTTTAAACAACTCTGCTAATTCATCATTGTTTTGTTCTTGCATATAATGATGATTAAACCATTTTATTTTATCTGGATCAAAGCGCGCTCCAGATTTATTTACGCGATCCAATTCAAAAGCTTGTGTGAGCTCTTCTAAAGTAAAAATCTCTTGTTCTGTACCAGGATTCCAACCTAAAAAAGCTAAAAAATTAACCATAGCTTCAGGAAAATATCCATCTTCTTTGTATCCTCTAGAAACCTCTTGTGTTTCTGGATCTGTCCATAATAAAGGAAATACAGGAAAGCCTAATTTATCGCCATCACGTTTACTTAATTTTCCTTTTCCGGTCGGTTTAAGAATAAGTGGTAAGTGAGCAAACCCTGGCTTTTCCCAACCAAAAGCATCGTATAATTGATAATGTAAAGCCAACGAAGGCAACCATTCTTCACCACGAATAACATGTGTAATTTCCATTAAATGGTCATCTACAATATTTGCTAAATGATAGGTTGGCATACCATCGCTTTTAAATAACACCTTGTCATCTAAAACGTTTGTATCTATAGTCATTTCACCACGAATAATATCTGTAAGGTGTAATGTTTGATCTTGAGGAGATTTAAAACGAATTACATAATCATCACCAGATTGCAACTTTGCTTTTAATTCATCAGCCGACATCGATAATGAGTTACTTAGTTTTAAACGATTATGCCAATTATAGATAAAAGTTTTTCCTTCTGCCTCATGATTTTTTCTATGAGCATCTAAATCTTCTGAGGTATCAAATGCATAATATGCATTACCAGAAGCAACCAGTTTGTCAGCATATTGTTTATATAAATGTTTACGTTCGCTTTGTCTGTATGGACCAAATTTTTCGTTCTTTCCAGGGCCTTCATCAAATGGAATATTGCACCAGTTTAATGACTTTACAATATAATCTTCAGCGCCTTCAACATACCTGTTTTGATCTGTATCTTCAACACGCAGGATAAAAGTTCCATTATGTTTTTTAGCAAATAAATAATTAAATAATGCAGTACGAACACCTCCTATATGTAATGGTCCTGTTGGACTAGGTGCAAAACGCACACGAACAGTTTTGGTCATGATTTTTAATTTATGACTGCAAAGATAAAACGATATTTATGAATAGAAATAGTTAAGCCAAAATCATTTCACGCGGAATGCGTTTATTCATCACTTTAAACCATAAAGGAGGAATCATTGCTAAAACCATCGATGTTGGATAACCATAAGGCATTTGTGGACTTTGATCATGACAATCTAAGACTTGGTATTTTTTAGAAGTTTTGTAATGATGATCGCTATGTCGTGTAAGTTCATATAAAACAATTCTGCCAATGACGTGATTTGAGTTCCAAGAATGTATCTCTTTTACGCGTTCATAACGACCAGAAGCGGTTTTAAGCCTTAATAAGCCATAATGCTCAATATAATTTACAGTTTCTAATAAAACAAAACCTACAACACCTGCAAAAAGAGCAAAAAGAAACCCTGATAATCCAAAAAACACAAAAACGACAGATAAATAAGCCGCTTGTAAAATTACATACCAAAGTATATCGTTTTTTAATGAAATGAAGCTGTTATTATTATTTTTTAAAAGTTTATTCTGAATACTCCACGCGTTTATATATTGTCTAAAAATAGAAGTGAACCAAAATGAATAAACCGATTGATTATATCTTGCTGTTGCAGGATCCTCTTTTGTGGCTGCATGCAAATGATGACCATAGTTGTGCTCAATATAAAAATGCATATATAACGCAGGAAGCAATAATGCTTTACCTATAAAGCGCTCGTTTGTGGCTTGTCTGTGACCAAGTTCGTGTGCTACATTAATACCATTAACACCTAAAACAATTCCAACAGTAAATACCAAACCAATAAACTCATAGGTTTGTAAGGTTGTTGTTGAAATAGTTATTAATGACAATATTACCAGAATGTATACTACAGGAAGATTTAAGTATAAAAGCCAGTCAAAAACTCTTTTTTTTAATCGATTATCTGATTCTTCTTCTGAAATATTAGTGTTGTCTATTGGAAAAACTAATTCTAAAATTGGTATAAAAACAAACCCATAAACTATTGTTAAATAAGAAAATGAGCCTTTTAAATACAACCCAATAAAAGCCACTAATGGAATTGAAAACGCAGCCAAATATTTTAAATCCTTCATTGAAAAACTTTTATCATTACCTCTAAGAAGAGAATCTTGTCTAAAATTAGCGTTAATTCCTCGAAATTAACACAACCTTATCAAATTTAGTCAATTATACATAAAAATAAAATTGTAGTTTAGTGAGTTAAATAAAGAGATGTTGAATAATTTTACTAACATACAAAACAAACTGGAACAGTTTATTAGACGCTATTATTCTAATGAATTACTTAAAGGCGCTATTTTGTTTTTTGCTATTGGGTTGCTTTATTTTTTATTTACTCTTTTTATTGAGTATGTGCTTTGGCTTAACCCAACAGCAAGAACAGTTTTGTTTTGGCTATTTATTGCAGTAGAGATTGCTTTATTCACAAAGTTTATAGCTATTCCCTTAGCTAAATTATTTAAGCTTCAAAAAGGAATTAATTATAAAGATGCATCAAAAATAATTGGACAACATTTCCCTGAAGTAAATGACAAACTGCTTAATGTGCTTCAACTTAAGGAAGATTCAAACGAATCTGAACTTTTGCTTGCGAGTATTAACCAGAAATCTGCAGAATTACAGCCAATCCCTTTTAAATTAGCAGTAAATTTTAAGAATAGTCTAAAGTATTTAAAATACGCAGCAGTTCCTGTTTTACTTTTATTGTTTACTTATTTAACTGGTCATTTTAATTTGTTTAGCGATAGTTATGAGCGAGTTGTTAATTATAAAACAGCTTATGAGCCTCCAGCACCTTTTCAATTTTTTGTTGTTAATGAAAACCTACAGGCTATAGAGAACAAAGATTTTAAACTTGTTATAAAAACCGTAGGAGATGTTATTCCAGAAAGCGCTCAGATTCATTATAACAACGAATCGTATTTTTTACAGCAAATTTTGCCAGGACAGTTTGAGTATGTATTTACACAACCTAAAGATGAGTTGAGTTTTAACCTTTCTGCTAATTCGGTAACCTCAAAAGACTACTCCCTAGATGTTATTCATGTGCCAACACTTGTTAATTTTGAAATGGTTTTAGATTATCCATCGTACACAAATAGAGTAGATGAGGTTTTAAAAAGCACTGGAAGTACCACTATTCCAGAAGGAACAAATGTGACTTGGAGGATTAATACACGCTCTACAAACAACGTGTCTCTTTATGCTAAAGACACTATTAAATTTAAAAACATTTCTGATGGTAGTTTTGAAGCTTCAAAACGTATTTATCAAAATTTAGATTATAACATATCTACAAGTAATGAAAAGCTTAAAGATTATGAGAATCTTGCATTTTCAATTAACGTTATTAGAGACGATTATCCTGAGCTAACTATTCAGGTTAAAAAAGACTCAATAGATAATCAAACGCTTTATTTTCATGGACAGGCAAGTGATGATTACGGATTAAGTAAGCTACAATTAGTTTATTATCCTTCTGATGATGAAGAGCGTAAATCTATTCAAAAAATGAATGTTTCAGGTTCTAATTTTGATGAATTTGTAACCGCTTTTCCTAATAATTTACAACTAGAAGAAGGTGTTAATTATGAGCTGTATTTTCAAGTGTTTGATAACGATGCGATTCATAATTTTAAGAGCACTAAAAGCAATGTGTTTACTTACAGAAAGCTAACAAAAGATGAAGAAGAGGAGAAACAGCTTAAGGAGCAAAATGAAACCATTAAAGATTTAAGTAAATCTTTTGATAAGTTAAAAACTCAAGAAAAGCAATTAGAAGAGTTGTCAAAAATTCAGAAAGAGAAAAACGAACTTAATTTTAATGACAAAAAGAAACTAGAAAACTTCATTCAACGTCAAAAGCAACAAGAAGAAATGATGCAGAATTTCAACAAAAAGTTGAAAGAGAATTTAGAAGATTTCCAAAAGGAAAATAACGAAAGAGATGAGTTTAAGGAGCAATTAAAAGAACGCTTAAAAGACAATGAAGAACAGCTAAAAAGGGATGAAAAACTATTAGAGGAATTAGAGAAGCTTCAAGAGAAAATTCAAAAAGAAGAATTAAGTGATAAACTTGAAAAGTTAGCAAAGCAAAATAAAAACAAACAAAAAAGTCTTGAGCAGCTATTAGAATTAACAAAGCGTTATTATGTTGCAAAAAAGGCGGAAAAACTTCAAAAAGAGCTTGAAAAGTTAGCTGAAGAGCAAGATAAGCTTTCTAAAGAGTCTCAAGAGAATAATACAAAGGAAAAACAAGAAGAGCTTAATAAAGCGTTTGAAGACTTTCAGAAACAAATGGAAGACTTGAAAAAGGAAAATGAAGAGCTTAAAAAGCCACTTCCTGTTGAGCAAGACAAAGAAGCCGAAAAAGAAATCAAGAAAGATCAAGAAGATGCTACTGACGACTTAGAGCAGAAAGAAAAAAATGAAGAGCAGAAAGATCAAAAAGGAGCTCTACAAAAGAAGGAAAGCGCACAAAAAAAGCAAAAGGAGGCTTCAAAAAAAATGAAGCAAATGAGTGCTAAAATGGGCAAGGCAATGCAGTCAGGTGGACAAGAGCAGCTTCAAGAAGACGCAGCAATGTTGCGTCAAATTTTAGATAATTTAGTTTTGTTTTCATTCGATCAAGAAAGTTTAATGAATCAGTTTAAAAGCATTCAAATTAATCATAACAACTATGGTAAATTTTTGCGTAAACAGAATAATTTACGTGAACATTTTGAGCACATTGACGATAGCCTATTTGCACTTTCATTAAGACAACCAACAATATCTGAAGTTGTTAATACTAAAATTACTGATGTGTTTTTTAATATAGATAAGTCTTTAGCTCAACTTTCTGAAAATCAGCTATATCAAGGTGTTGCCGCTCAACAATATTCAATAACTGCTGCTAACGATTTAGCCAGTTTTTTAAGTGATGTGTTAGATAACATGGAAGCGCAAATGAACCCTGGCGAAGGTGAAGGAGACGGGAAAGGACAAGGCATGGGACAAGGTAGTGGTGGCGGAATGCAGTTACCAGATATCATTATGAGTCAGGAAGAATTAAACAAGCAAATGCAAGATGGAATGAAAAAGAGCGACAAAGGTAAATCTGGTGAAGGTGAAAAAGAAGGAGGAGAAGGCGAAGGTGAATCGGGAAATGAAAAAGGAAACAAAGAAGGGAAGAACGGTAAAGATGGAAAAGGAGGAGAACAACAAGGTAATGGAGAAGGTACAAACGAAGAGTTAAACGGAGAGATTTATAGAATTTATCAGCAACAACAACAATTAAGACAAGCCTTAGAAAACAAATTAGGTGAAGCTGGTAAAAGTGGACAAGGAAGGCAGCTGCTTAATAAAATGGAAGATATAGAGTTAGATTTGATAAATAAAGGATTTACCAATCAAACGCTTCAAAAAATGATGGATTTGCAACATCAATTATTGAAATTAGAAAATGCTACCTTTTTACAAGGAGAAGACAATAAGCGACAATCAGAGACTAACACAAAACAATATAATAACAATAGTAATTCTCAAATTCCAACAGCTAAAGAATATTTTAATACTACTGAAATTTTAAATAGACAAGCACTACCTTTGCAGCAAGTTTATAAAAAGAAAGTTCAAGAGTATTTCAAAAAAGAGTAATGATTAGTTTTAACTACGAAACAGAATTTAGTTTAGAAAATGAGCAACAAATTTCTAATTGGATTTCTTCGGTAATCTCTGAGGAAGAGTTTAGAGAAGGAGAAATTAATTATATTTTTTGTGACGATGACTATTTATTAAAACTTAATCTAGAGTTTTTAAACCACGATACTCTGACAGATATTATTAGTTTTGATTACACTGTAGGGAAAGAGATTAACGGAGATGTATATATTTCTATTGAGAGAGTAAGAGATAATGCCAATGATTTTAATGTCGAATTTATTGATGAATTAAATCGAGTTATGGTTCATGGCGTACTTCATTATTGTGGATATAAAGACAAATCAGAAGACGAAGAAAAGGCAATGCGATTGAAAGAAAATTACTACACAAGTAAGATTCTTTAATATTCGGTAAATCAGCGTATATTTGCAAATTCAAAAATAATAAACCTAATAACGTTCCACGTGGAACACTTATATAAAATGTTTAACGAAGTTTATGATGTAATAGTTGTTGGTGCTGGTCATGCAGGAAGCGAGGCTGCGGCTGCGGCTGCTAATATGGGAAGCAAAACATTGCTTATCACAATGAATCTGCAAAATATTGCTCAAATGTCTTGTAATCCTGCAATGGGAGGAATAGCAAAAGGGCAAATTGTAAGAGAAATTGATGCGCTTGGCGGATATAGCGGAATTGTTAGTGATACTTCAGCCATACAGTTTAAAATGCTTAATAAATCTAAAGGCCCAGCAATGTGGAGTCCGAGAGTTCAGAGTGATAGAATGCGCTTTGCAGAAGATTGGCGTTTAATGTTGGAAAACACTCCCAATCTCGACTTTTACCAGGAAATGGTTTCTGGGTTAATTATTGAAAACCATAAGGTGGTTGGTGTTAAAACATCGCTTGGAATTGAGGTAAAAGGAAAGTCAGTAGTGCTTACAAACGGAACTTTTTTAAACGGATTAATTCATATAGGTGATAAGAATTTTGGCGGAGGAAGAGCGGGAGAAAGAGCTGCAACAGGAATTACTGAAGAGCTAGTTCAACTAGGGTTTGAATCTGGCAGAATGAAAACAGGAACGCCTCCAAGAGTGGATGGTAGATCACTAGATTATTCCAAAATGATTGTACAACCAGGAGATGAAGTGCCTGAAAAATTCTCGTACTCTGATATTACAAAACCACTAACCGTTCAGCGTGATTGTCACATGACTTACACAAGTCCTTTGGTTCATGATTTGCTTCGCGATGGTTTTGAAAGGTCTCCAATGTTTAATGGTAGAATACAAAGCACAGGACCACGTTATTGTCCTTCAATTGAAGATAAAATAAATAGGTTTGCTGATAAGGATAGACATCAATTATTTGTTGAACCAGAAGGCTGGAATACGGTTGAGGTTTATGTAAATGGGTTTTCAACATCGCTACCAGAAGATGTTCAATTTAAAGCATTACGATCTGTTGCTGGGTTTGAAAACGTAAAGTTTTTCCGTCCAGGATATGCAATTGAGTATGATTATTTTCCACCTACCCAATTAAAGCACACATTAGAAACAAAGCTTGTTGATGGTTTGTATTTTGCTGGACAAATTAATGGAACAACAGGATATGAAGAAGCCGCTTCACAAGGTTTTATGGCTGGTATAAATGCAGCATTAAAAGTTCAAGAGCGAGAAGAGTTTATATTAAAGCGAAGCGAAGCTTATATAGGAGTTTTAATCGATGATTTAATTACAAAAGGCACTGAGGAGCCATACAGAATGTTTACATCTCGTGCAGAATACAGAACGCTATTAAGGCAAGATAATGCCGATTTTAGATTAACACCAAAGGGCTATGAGCTTGGCTTAGCAAGTGAGAAGCGCTTAAGAAGAATGGAAGAGAAGCATTCAAAATCTGAAGCTTTTGTTGATTTTTTTAGAGAGACAAGTGTATCGCCAGAAGATATTAATCCAATATTAGAAAGTAATGATTCTGCAGAAGTAAATCAGTCTGGAAAGTTGTTTAAAATTTTCTCACGTCCAAATATTTCAATGGATGATGTTCGTAAAATCGAAGCTGTTGAAAATTACATTCAGGATCACAATTTAGATAAAGAGATTATTGAGCAAACCGAAATTCAAGTTAAGTATTCAGGTTATATAGATAAGGAAAAAAACAATGCCGATAAACTTAATAGATTAGAGAACGTTAAAATCCCATCTAACTTTGATTACTCAAAATTGAAGTCTATGAGTATTGAAGCAAGACAAAAATTAGAAAAAATAAGACCAGTAACAATATCACAAGCCTCTAGAATAAGCGGAGTGTCTCCAAGTGATGTTTCGGTGTTGTTAGTTCATATGGGTAGATAATTATTTATTACTATTTAGAATTTGTTCCACGTGGAACGCATATAAATTCTTTTATTTTTTATTCATTTTTCTAAAGAAACCAATTGTAAATTCGTGACAAGTAAAACATCAAGTCAAGCCTATTTAGAAGTTAAAGATTATTCTGTTTCAGGAGAAACTTTTCAATTGTTATATAATGATGAACTTGGAATGCTTGAAACTTCCCCTCAACCTTCATCACAAAAATTACCAGACTATTATAAAAGCGAAGATTATATTTCTCATACGGATGCTAAAAGGAATCTGTTTGAAAGAGCATATCATTTAGTTAAATCTATATCTCTTAAAAGAAAATTAAAGCTAATTAATTCTGTTGTAAAAGGCGAAAAGCATCTTCTAGATGTAGGTTGTGGTACAGGTGATTTTTTACAAATTGCAATAAAAAATAGTTGGACAGTTTCGGGAACAGAGCCAAATGATGAAGCTAGAGAAGTTGCAAATAAAAAAACTAACAACTCTATTTTTAAAGAAGACCAAATATTAAAATTTAAACAAAACAGTTTTGATGTTATTACATTATGGCATGTGTTGGAACATTTGCCAGAATTAGAAAATCATATTTCAGTTTTTAAAACATTATTAAAGCCTAACGGAACACTAATAATTGCTGTGCCTAATTATAAAAGTTATGATGCAATTCATTACAAGCATTTTTGGGCAGCTTTTGATGTTCCTAGACATCTTTGGCATTTTTCTAGAATCTCAATTTCTAAATTGGTTGAAAAAGAAAACATGAAAGTTGAAAAAACACTTCCAATGAAATTTGATGCCTTTTATGTTAGTTTGCTTTCTGAAAAATATAAATCAGGTTTCATGAATCCATTTAAGGCTTTTTGGATTGGTTTTTATTCAAATTTAAAAGCAAAGCGCTCAGGAGAGTATTCTTCGTTAATTTATGTTGTAAAAAACAAGTGAAAACGATTTTAAAACTCAAATTTAAATGAGTTGAGAGCAAAACAACAGATTACATTAGGTTTTTTTAAAACGCGCTTAAATCGCTTATATGAAGGCGGTTTTTAATAGAAAAAGCTTATCAATGTTTTTAAAACAATAAATTATGACTATGTTAATTATTTTCTATAAAATAGTCATCTACTTTCATACATTTGCAAAAAAATAATACACTCAAAAAAATGAAAAAAATTTTATTTGTCGTTTTCGCATTGTTGATGTTAGCATCATGTAAAAAAGAAATGAAAACAGGATTTATTGACAACAGTAAATTAATTAACGATTACCAAAAGAAAAAAGATATTGAAAGCGACTTCGACAAAAAAACTACAGCTTTTAATAAAAAAGTAGATAGTATAAGAACTCTTTTTCAACAAGAGGCAGCTTTGATTCAATCTACAGATCCAAATGTTGCTAAAAAAGCATCGCAAGAAAAAATGCAAATGCTTGGTCAACAATTTCAGGTTTACCAACAACAATGGCAATCAGAAGAGCAGCAATTAGCTAAAGAAGGGCAAACTAAAATAGATACATTAATTAAAGAAGTAAGAACTTTTGTTAAAGATTACGGAAAGAAAAATGGATATTCTTTTATTTTAGGGAGCAATGAAGCTGGAAGTGTGCTTTATGGTGAAGAAGGAAAAGATTTAACTAAAGTAATCTTAGAAGAACTAAATAAAGCTTACAAAAAAGACTAGTGTCTTTTTGAATATTAAATAAAAAAGCGTCATAATTTCTTAAGACGCTTTTTTATTTAATAATAATATGAAAATGCTTTTGGAATAATTTTAACCTCAATATCTCCTTTACCAATTAATTCTCCATCTGCTTGAATATAAGGTTTATGATTTTCAGTTATTTCTATATTAATCATTTCATTTTTGTATGTGCTCACTTTTTTGTGATTAACGATTGAGCCATTAAACAAGCTTAAAACATTCTTTATAATATCTAACTTTCCTATGTTTTTTGCTACAGAAATATCAAACAAACCATCAGTCGTGTTAGGTGTTTTGGTTAACTGCATTCCACCACCAGAATATTGACAAAGTCCAACAAGTATCATTAATGTTTTGGCTTCAATAACCTCAGAACCAATTGTGGTTTTTGATAAGAAATTCTTAAATGAGAAAAGTCCTAAAAGAGTTCCATAAAGATACACCAATGCACCTAAATGTTTATATTTATAAACCTTACTAACTACATAGCCATCAAATCCTATTCCTGCAAGATTTATAAAATATACTGGTTTTTTATTGCTTTTCACTAGCTTAATTTCACCTACATCTTGTAAAGAAGTTTGTCCTTTTTTAATAATATTAATTGCTTTTTCAATATTATTAGGAATTTTATGAGTTTTTATCCAATCATTTCCTGTCCCAACAGGAATGACACCAACATTAATTAAATTTGTTGCTATAATATTTTGAGACATAATACCATTAACCACATTGTGTAAAGTTCCGTCTCCACCAACACTAATAAAATTTTTAAAACCTTGATTTACAGCGAATTGTATTATTTTTTCGCAATCATTTTCATCTTTAGTAAAGTAATGATCAAAGTTAAATTGATGCTGTTTAAGTAAAGCTTCTATTTTTGGCCATTTGCGTTTGCCTAAACCATTACCAGATGTTGGGTTTATCACTACAAACCAAGTATTAATAATGGCCATTTAGCTAGCTTTTTTATGAAGTAAACGTGTTAATTTTATAGATAAATCGGTTAGTATAATTTTAGAATTTCCGTTGCGCTCAATATGATAAATGGCATCTTGAAGTTCATTACTTATATCTAAAATATTTGCCTCATTAACAAAAGGAGCAAAATTTTCTAGTTTAAAGTTTTTCGTTTTTGTTTCTATATAAACCAATTCGGTAGCATTATAATTAAACAGCATAGCCTGTCTAAAAAAATCGATACAAAACAACAAAAACTGCTTTTGTGTTTCTCTACCTGTTTTTGCAATTTGCTCACTCCAGCTTATTAAATCGTGAATTGCGCTTTTGTTTCCTTTTGCTTTAAAAGCTGAGCGAATCCAAAACACAAACCATTCTTCAAACTGTAAATCTTCAGAATCTTGATATACTAAATCACAAGCCTTATTATAATTTCCATTAGATTGATGAGCAATTTTTATTGCCACAGCTTCTTCAAGCTGATAGTTTTTAATTAAAGCATCTTTAATAACATTTTCAGCTAAAGGAGGAAAATGTAATACTTGACAACGTGAGCGAATAGTGCTTATAATTTGTTCCTCGTCTTCAGCAATTAGTATAAATACTGTTTTATTTGGTGGTTCTTCAATTAATTTTAAAAGCTTATTTGCTGCCGAAGTATTCATTTTTTCAGCCATCCAAATCAGCATAATTTTATAACCGCCTTCATAAGATTTTAGAGACAAAGACTTTAAAATATCTAGAGCCTCATCAACACCAATTTGTCCTTGTTTATTATCAACACCTAAAATTTTGTACCAATCAAACAGGTTTCCGTAAGGTTGTTCAGTTAAAAGCTGCCTCCATTCTTCCATAAAATGGCTGGAAACAGGATGACTTTTAATTTTATCGTTTGTAGCAACAGGAAATGCAAAGTGTAAATCTGGATGAGAAAATCCTTTAAATTTTAAGTTACAAGCATCATTACCTAGGGTGTTTTCAGCATTCTTGTTTTGGCATAATATATACTGAGCATAAGCAATTGCTATTGGTAGAGTTCCAGAGCCTTCAGGTCCAACAAATAATTGAGCATGTGATATGCGACCATTATCAACGCTTTGTGTTAAATGACTTTTAAGATGTTCTTGACCTAAAATTTCTGAAAATAGCATAAGGCAAAACTATATATATTTTTGATATAAGTAAACATTTGCTTCTTATAGTTTCTTTCAAACTATTTATAATAAAAAATATAATTCTTTATTTGTGGTATTGTTTTCACGAAAAACACATTTTTTATCGCTTTATAATTAGTTACATTTGCCTATAAATTTGAAAAAACTAAAGAAATGAAAACCCTAAATGACTTCAATTTTAAAAATAAAAAAGCTTTAATAAGAGTAGATTTTAATGTGCCTTTAAATGATAAATTTGAAGTAACAGATGCGACTAGAATTGAAGCCGCAAAACCAACTATTATTAAAATTTTAGAAGATGGTGGAAGTTGTGTGTTAATGTCTCATTTAGGAAGACCAAAAGGAGTACAAGATGAGTTTTCGCTTCGTCATATTGCTAATAAAATTGAGGATGTTATAGGTGTTGAAACAATATTTGTGTCAGATTGTATTGGTCAAGTAGCAGAAAATGCAGCAAAAAACTTAAAACCAGGCGAGATTTTATTGCTAGAAAACTTACGTTTTCACAAGGAAGAAGAAGCTGGTGATAAACATTTTGCCAAACAACTTTCTAAACTTGGCGATATTTATGTTAACGATGCCTTTGGTACTGCACACAGAGCACACGCTTCAACTACAATTGTTGCAGAATTTTTCCCAAAGGCCAAATGTTTTGGAACATTATTAGCCCAAGAAATTGAAAGCATTGATAAAGTAATGAAAACAGGAGAAAAGCCTGTTTTAGCTATTCTAGGTGGAGCAAAAGTATCTTCAAAAATTACAATTATTGAAAATATTTTAGATAAAGTTGACCATTTAATAATTGGAGGTGGAATGACTTTTACTTTTATAAAAGCTCAAGGCGGTAAAATAGGTAACTCATTAGTTGAAGACGATAAAATGGAGTTGGCGTTAGAGATATTAAAACAAGCTAAGGCAAAAAACGTTAAAGTTCATTTACCTGTCGACGCCATAATTGCTGATGGATTTAGTAATGATGCAAATAAAAAAACTGTTGAAATCAACTCTATTCCTGATGGATGGATGGGATTAGACGCTGGATCAGAAACTATTAAATTGTTCCACGATATTGTGTTGAAGTGCAAAACTATTCTTTGGAACGGACCTTTAGGAGTTTTTGAAATGGAAAACTTTGCAAAAGGAACCATTGAGTTAGGAAACTCTATAGCCGAAGCTACCAAAAATGGTGCTTTTTCTTTAGTAGGTGGAGGAGACTCAGTTGCTGCAGTAAAACAATTTGGTTTTGAAGACAAAGTAAGCTATGTAAGTACAGGAGGAGGAGCAATGTTAGAAAGTCTTGAAGGCAAAGCTCTTCCTGGAATTACTGCAATTTTAGAAGAATAAATCATCGATTTAATGCATTTATTTATCGACGAAACGCATATTTTTATGTTAAAATGTTGTTTTTAGCCTACATTTTGAATATAATTGTACGATTTTAGTAGTATCATCGTTCACAGATAAATAATTTTTATATAAAATGAATCATAGGTTTATAACACTAACGTTTGGATTTCTGCTTTGCAGCACTTTGGGCTTTTCACAAGTCCAACCCAATCCCAACAAAACTAAAAAAGTAAATCAAGCTAAAATTGATTCTATTTTAGATGGCAATACAGTACCAAATAAATCTATCAATCCAATTGGTGATACTATAAGTGCTAAAACACTTGAAGACAATAAATTAGCTTCAGAATATGACGAGAAATGGCTTGAAGAATTGTATAGCAACACATTGTTTGATACAATTTATGAGTCAATAGCTGATATAAGGTTTGAAGCTGTAGATCTTCCTGAGTTACCGACTGACACCTTAAAGATGCGCTTACAAAGGCTTAGCGCAAAAACCCCTTTTAATATTGAATATAATCCAGGGTTAGAAAGTGTTATAAAATCATATCTTAAAAACAGAAGGTCATCAATGCAACGCTTAATGGCATTGAGTGAATATTATTTCCCATTATTTGAAAAAGAATTAGATAATATGGATGTGCCTTTAGAAATAAAATATTTAGCAATTGTAGAATCTGCCTTAAAACCTAGAGCAAAATCTAGGGTTGGCGCTACAGGTCTTTGGCAATTTATGTATCCAACAGGAAAAATGTATGGACTAAATGTTACAAGTTATGTCGATGAACGAAGCGACCCAATAAAATCTACTGTTGCTGCAAGTAAGTATTTAGCAAAGCTATATGAGATTTTTGGTGATTGGGATTTAGCTTTAGCAGCTTACAATTCTGGTCCAGGAAACGTAAGTAAAGCAATACGTCGTTCAGGAGGTTACCAAAACTATTGGAATTTAAGACCTCATTTACCACGTGAGACAGCAGGATATTTACCAGCTTTCTTAGCAACAATGTATATTTTTGAATATGCTGAAGAGCATGGATTTAAAAAAGCGGTATCTGGCTATAGATATATGGAAACTGACACTATTCACGTGAAACAAACTATAAGTTTAGATCAAGTTTCTGAGCTTTTAGAATTGCCAATTGAAGAGTTACAGTTTTTAAACCCAGCATACAAACTAGATATAATTCCATTTGTAGAAGGAGAAAATCATACGCTTAGACTGCCAAGACACTCTATTGGTAAATTTGTTACTAATGAAAAAGATATTTATGCTTATGTACAGTCTGAGTTTGATAAACGAGAAAAACCAATGCCTCAACTTTTTGAGCAAGAAAATAAAACTACATATAAAGTCAGGTCTGGAGATTATTTAGGTAAAGTAGCTCGAAAATATGGTGTAAGAGTAAGTGATATAAAAAAATGGAATGGACTTAGAAGTAACAACTTAAGGGTCGGTCAACGCCTTACAATATACCAAAGAGGACGTTCAACTAGCTCAAGTACAAAATCATCAAGCTCATCAAATAACACATCAATAACAAGCAATACAAAAACATATAAAGTGCAAAAAGGAGATTCGTTATGGAGTATTTCTAAAAAATTTCCTGGAGTTTCTGTTCAAAATATTAAAGATTGGAACGATATTAGTGGTACAAATCTAAAAGTAGGAACAACTCTTAAAATCTCTAAATGAAAACGATCTTAAAACTTACATTTATTTTTATAGTCTTAGCAGGATGTAAAGAAGGCTCTAAAAACGAAAGAATCATCTCAAACTCATCAGGAAACTTAAATAATCTTACAATTGTAGTAGACAATTTACTATGGGAAGATAATGTTGGTGAACAAATCAGAACTGTATTTGCAGCACCTCTAGAAGGACTTCCACAAGACGAACCAATTTTTTCATTAAGTCAAATACCTCCTTCAGTATTTAGTGGGTTTGCAACTAAAAGCAGAATTATTTTAAAAATTGAAAAAGGAAAACCTGCCGGAACAGCTATAAGTGAAGATTTATTTGCTAAACCTCAAACATTAGTTTTAGTTACAGGTAAGACGAACCAAGAAATTATTAATCAAATCGAATCAAATTCTAAACAAATAATTTCTGTTTTTAAAAAGGAGGAAATTAAAGAGAAACTACGCAGAATAAGTTTGTCTTTACATGACGATTCTGATCTTAAAAAGGCCTTTGGTATATCAATTAAGTTTCCAACTGCTTACCGTATTGCTAAAAAAGAAGACAAATTTTTTTGGATCCGAAAAGATATCCCAACAGGAACAATGGATTTAATGATTTATGAAGTGCCTTTAAGCACAATTAAAGAAGGTGATAGCACTATAACAGATATAGTTCGAATGAGAGATTCAATTGGAAAAACACACATACCAGGACCTGTAGAAGGCTCGTATATGATTACTGAAGAATCTTATGCTCCTTACCTTTTTGAAATAAATTTAGACAACAAACCAACCTATGAAACAAAAGGAATTTGGGATGTTAAAAATGCGTTTATGGCTGGTCCTTTTATAAACTATGCAATTAAAGATTTACAAAACAATAGGTACTTAGTAGTTGAAGGGTATGTTTTTTCACCTTCAATTGAAAAACGAGACCATATTTTTGAAATGGAATCGATTATAAAGTCTATAAAATTTGAATAAAAAAAAGCCAACTAATTTTAGTTGGCTTTTTGCTTTTATAGGATAAAATATGTTTTATTCTTTTTTATCAGAAGGCTTTTTATCACTATCATCTTTACTGGCATCTTTAAATTCTTTAATACCACTTCCTAAACCCCTCATAAGTTCAGGGATTTTTTTCCCACCAAACAATAAAAGAATTAGAACGACAATTATTACAATTTGCCATGGACCAACTACGCCTAAAAATATACTTAATGATATCATAATGTTTTAATTTGAACTGCAAATTTAATAATTAAACTTCAATTCGTACGTTAAAAAACAAACTTTAGATTGATACCGTTAAAAATTGACCTATTTTTATTTAATTTTGTTTTACAATGGCCAAAAAGAAGAAAGAAAAAAAGTTTACTAAAAAGCTGCTTCATAAGTATCGCTTAGTAATTTTAAACGAAGATACGTTCGAAGAACGATTTGCAATAAAACTTACTCGATTAAACGTTTTTGTTATAGTGTCACTAACAAGTATCGTTCTTATTGCAGGAACTACGTTTTTAATCGCTTTTACGTCATTAAGAGAGTTTATTCCTGGGTACTCTTCAGCAAAACTAAAAAAACAAGCCACAGAACTTAATTATAAAACAGACTCACTGCAACAGGTAATTGCACTTAATGAGCAGTATTATGCATCTATAAAAAGAGTTCTTACAGGAGATGTAAAAACGGTTCAATTTAATCGCGACTCTATAATAGAGGCCGCAGGTAGAGATGTAGCTCAAATTAAGCTATCGGCTTCAAAAGAAGACTCTCTGCTTCGAAATAAAGTAGATAAAGAAGATAAATACAATTTGTTTGAGTCGGCAATTTCGGCATCAAACTTTGTGTTGTTTCCACCAGTTAATGGCACTATTTCTGAAGCATATAATGTTAAAGAAAAACACTATGCAGTCGATATTATAGTGGCAAAAAACACTCCAGTTAAAGCTACTGCAGATGGAACTGTAATTTTTGCTGAATGGACTGCCGAAACAGGATATGTAGTTATTATAGAACACAGTTATGAGCTTATTTCAGTTTATAAGCATAATGCGTCATTAACTAAGCAGCAAGGCGATTTAGTAAAAGCAGGTGAAGTTATAGCTATGGCAGGAAATACTGGTGAATATACAACTGGTCCGCATCTACATTTCGAACTTTGGAGCAAAGGTTATCCTGTAAACCCAACTAATTTTATCGATTTTAAATAATGATATCTCTAAAATCGGCACTAGCCAAACCATTTGCAGCAAGAGTAAAAAGATCAGTTTTAAAATGGGCAAATAACCCAATTGAAACTCAAGAAAAAGTATTTCAACATTTAATAAGTGAAGCAACTTCTACGGCGTTTGGTAAAGACCACGACTTTATAAGTATTAATTCTCATGCCGATTTTGTGAAGCGAGTACCTGTTAGAGATTATGAAGATTTAAAACCTTATGTAGAGCGTGTTGTAGAAGGTGAAGAAAATGTACTTTGGAAAGGAAAGCCACTGTATTTTGCAAAAACTTCAGGAACAACTTCAGGGGCTAAATTCATTCCAATAACAAAAGAGAGTATGCCTACTCATGTTGAAGCTGCTCGTAATGCTATACTGCTATATATAGCTGAAACAGGAAACGCTAAGTTTGTTGACGGAAAGATGATTTTCTTACAAGGGAGTCCTATTCTAGAGGAAAAAAACGGAGTTCAACTTGGACGATTATCAGGAATTGTAGCTCATTATGTTCCAAAATATCTTCAAAAAAACCGAATGCCTTCTTGGGAAACTAATTGTATTGATGATTGGGAAACAAAAGTAGAAGCCATTGTAGAAGAGACTTTACCAGAAAACATGAGTGTAATCTCTGGAATCCCTTCTTGGGTACAAATGTATTTTGAAAGAATTAATCAGAAAACAGGCAAGAAAGTAGGAGACGTATTTAAAAACTTTAATTTATTCATATTCGGAGGTGTTAATTATGAGCCTTATAGAGCAAAGTTTGAAAGTTTAATAGGGAGAAAAGTAGATAGTATTGAGTTGTATCCAGCCAGTGAAGGCTTTTTTGCTTATCAAGATAAACAAAAAGAAAAGGGAATGTTACTTCAGTTAAACTCAGGTATTTTTTACGAGTTTATAAAAGCTGATGAATTTTTTAACAGCAATCCTAAACGATTGACACTAAAGGATGTTGAGGTTGGAGTTAATTATGTTATGATTATATCAACTAGTGCAGGGCTTTGGGCATATAATATTGGAGACACGGTTGAGTTTACATCTGTTAAACCATATAGAGTTATAGTTTCAGGTAGAATTAAACATTTTATTTCTGCTTTTGGTGAACACGTAATTGGTAAGGAAGTAGAGCAAGCATTAAAAGAAGCACTAGCTAATACTAATATTCAAGTATCAGAATTTACTGTTGCTCCTCAAATAAACCCTTCAGAAGGACTCCCTTATCACGAGTGGTTTATTGAGTTTGAAAATGAGCCTAATAGCATTCCTCAAATAATTGACAACATTGACAAATCACTTCAAAAACAGAATAGCTATTATTTAGATTTAATTAAAGGTAAAGTATTACGACCACTTGTAATTACTTCAGTGAAAAAAAACGGATTTCAAGATTATATGAAATCTATAGGGAAACTAGGAGGACAGAATAAAATACCACGTTTATCTAACGACAGAAACATTGCTGATGCACTAACTAAACTAAAATTAACTAAATAGTACTATATTTGCAGGTTAAAATAACAAAATATGAGTAACAAAAAACATCATGCTAGAACGAGGGCTCAAGAGAGTTCAAATGCAATTGAAAGAATGTATATTACAATGAGGCATTTGTTTAATCGAGGATTTTACAAGCCTATGGGAGTTTCTGGTGAAACACTACGAGAAGCTTTATTACTTTTAAGACCAGAAATTTATGGTTCAATTGGAGAAGAAAAAGCCGAATTAGAAGGATTGCTTTATGTAATTGAGCGTTTACCTCAAGGTATTGAAGAGTGTACATTTATAAATCTTACCAGTGATGAAGGCTATATTAATTCGCATTTTAAAGCCATAATACCACCAAAACGAAGACGTAATTGTTTTAGAATTGACGACGAGCAAATGAATATTGAGATTACTCGTGGTAGATCTGAAATTTATGATATTCTAACACACTTAACATTTATGTTTGTTGAATCTCATAAAATAAGTAAGCGCGTATTAATTGATGAACAAGGCACCACAACTCGCGATTGGATAAAACTAGAGAAAGCAGTTCTTTCAAAAGGAGAGTTATCTCAAACTGACAAAGAGATTGCTATTACACATACAGCAAATATTTTAGGAAGAACTTTTAATGAGTTAACTGAGGTTTATAAAGCATTTGCTTTACCAAATCAGCCAGACAGATTATTACACCTGGTTTATTGGTTAGGAAAATTAGCAATAGAGGAAGTTGTAAACAACAACAAAAGAACAGTGACTTTTAGCCCTGTATTAAGAGAGCGTTTAGGCCATCATATTCATGGAGAAATTTGGGCAGACACCATTAAGGAGGTATTGCTTAAAAACAACTTATTAGAACGACCAATTCACGTCATAAGTGCTAATATGCATAGTGTTATGAATTCTTTATTTGCTCCACAAGCATTAAAAGCCTTTGCGGTAAAAAAGAATATTTTTGAAGTTTATGAAGCATTAAGCCAAAAAGATAACGAAGCACTACGCAATAAAGTTACTAAAGAAGCGTTGCAAAGAGGAATGATATATATTCCAGATGCATCAGGCACTAATATTGATGTTCAGATTTTTGATACAGCTAAAATAGACTTTTCAAAGACTGATATTGAGGTTGGGAAGAAAGTTAACGAATCTGAAATGCCAGTTTTATTTGTGATGGATTATGCCTTTGGAGAACAAGCTTATGAAACTATTGATGAGTTACTAAAACCAGTTAAAGTAAATGGAAAAAAAATACACCTTAATGTTGATTCAATTTCAATAATGGGTAAAGCAGGAATTCTTGAAGGAGGAAAAGGAGATATAATGATTCCGTCGGCACATATATTTGAAGGAACAGCAGATAACTATCCTTTTGATAACGAATTATCAAAATCAGATTTCGAAAATCAAGGAATTCATGTTTGTGAAGGATCGATGATAACGGTTTTAGGAACATCGCTTCAAAACAAAGAGATTTTAAAATTCTTCTTTAATTCAACATGGAATGTGATAGGTTTAGAAATGGAAGGAGCGCACTATCAAAAGGCAATACAAGCAGCTTCTAAAGTAAGAGGAAGTATTAATCCCAATGTAAAAGTGAGATATGCTTACTACGCAAGTGATAATCCATTAGAAACAGGTAGTACTTTAGCATCAGGCGGATTAGGAACATCTGGTGTAAAACCAACATATTTAATTACACGAAAAATTTTGCAACAAATATTTAATTAACCATTTATATTATGAGTAAAGAATTACCACAAAACAACAATTCTGAAGAAATTGATTTAGGTCTTTTGTTTAACGCTATTGGTAAGCTGTTTAATAGGTTTATTAATTTTATTGGAAGTATTTTTAAAGGTATTCTTACTTTTATTGTATTTCTTTTAAGAGCAATAATAAAAAACTTCAAGATCATTGCCATAGTAATGATTTTAGCAGCAGGAGCAGGGCTTGCTTTAGAAAAAACCCAGCCAGAAGTTTACACCTCACAAATGTTAGTAAGGCCATATTTTGATTCAAAATACCAATTAGTAACAAATGTGAACTATTATAATGCACTGATTAGAGAGAAAGATTTTAATCAACTAAAAGAACTTTTCAGCATTCAGCTTGAAGAAGCAAAAGAGATAATAGAGTTTGAAATCAACCCAGGTCCAGAAACAGAAAATGATCGTATTATTCAGTATGATGAGTTTATGAGTTCAATAGATAGTATTAGAGCTCAAGAAGTTGACTATGATGAGTTTATTGAAAACAGAAGTATTTATTCAGGTGATGTTTTTGAAATTAATGTAAAATCTACCCAAAAGGATATTTTTAGATCTCTTGAAGGAGGATTAAACGGAACATTCACTAATACTTATTCTAAAAAGAGAATGCAAAAAAGAGACTCGCTAATAGCTATAGACAAACAACGAATATTAAACTCGTTAAAAGAAGTAGATTCTTTAAAAAAGGTTTATATCAATGTATTAGAAGAAGAGTCTAAATCAGAACCAGGAAGCAGAATAACTGTTCCTACTAAAGATGGTTTACTTATACAAGAGCGCACTAATACTAGAGAGTTTGAGTTGTTAGACAAACAAATTCTATTAAGAAAAGAGTTAAGTGCGCTTGAGGCACAAAAGGTTGAACAAGATGAATTTTTTGATACGGTTTCTAGCTTTCAAGATGTAGGAGCTAAGTACACAAGTATATGGGAAAAGTACTCAATTATATTTCCTATACTTTCATTTCTTCTTTTGTGTTTAATCTTTATGGTTATAAACACTATAAAATTTGTTAACAACTATGAAGCATAATGAAACAGTTTTAATAACTGGTGGCGCAGGTTTTATAGGCTCAAATTTTATAGTTTATCTTTTAGAGCAAAATAAAAATATTCATATTATCAATTTAGACAAGCTCACTTATGCAGGTGAGCTTTCTAATTTAAACGAAATAAGTAGTGATAGATACACTTTTGTAAAAGGAGATATATGTGATAGACCGTTAGTTGAAAAGCTCTTTAAAACATATAATTTTAAAGGTGTTATACATTTTGCTGCAGAGTCGCATGTTGATAATTCTATAAAGCATCCAGATGAATTCATAAAAACTAATGTTTTTGGGACATTTAATTTACTTGATGTCGCTAAAAATAATTGGATGGAGGCTCCACATCAACCAAAAAAAGGATTTGAAAATAATCGTTTTCACCACATTTCGACAGACGAAGTGTATGGCACTTTAGGTGACACTGGCTTTTTCACAGAAACCACAGCTTATGCTCCCAACAGTCCTTATAGCGCATCTAAAGCTTCTTCAGATTTTATAGTGAGAAGCTATTTTCATACTTACGGACTTAATGTTGTAACAACAAACTGTTCTAATAATTATGGACCAAAACAGCACGATGAAAAATTAATTCCAACAATAATTAGAAAAGCAATTTCTGATGAGAAAATACCTATTTATGGCGATGGAAAAAACATTAGAGACTGGTTGTTTGTTTTAGATCATTGTAAAGGAATTTATTTGGCTTATAATCAAGGCGCTAAAGGGGAAACTTATAATATTGGTGGAAAAAACGAACGCAATAATTTATATATTGCAAATGCCATTTGTGAAATTCTTGATGAGATTTTACCAAAACAGCAATCTTACAAAAGCCAAATAACTTTTGTTAAAGATAGACCAGGTCACGATTTTAGGTATGCTATTGACGCAACTAAAATTGAAACCGAATTAGGATGGAAGGCAGATGAAAATTTTGAAACAGGAATAATAAAAACCGTAAATTGGTATATCAATAAATACAAACAATAAATGAAAGGTATCATTCTTGCAGGAGGCTCAGGCACGCGGTTACATCCTTTAACCTTGTCAATAAGTAAGCAGCTAATGCCTATTTATGATAAGCCAATGATATATTATCCGTTGTCTACTTTAATGTATTCAGGTATAAGGGAAATACTAATTATATCTACACCGAAAGACCTTCCTCTTTTTAAAGATTTGCTGGGTGATGGCGCTAAGTATGGTTGTAAATTTTATTATGCTGTTCAAAAAGAACCAAAAGGATTAGCTGAAGCATTTATAATTGGCGAGAAATTTATTGGGAACGATAAGGTAGCACTCATTTTGGGCGATAACATATTTTATGGCTCAGGATTATCACAACTTTTGCAAAGTAATAACAATCCAGATGGAGGTATTATTTATGCCTATAGAGTTCATGATCCAGAGCGTTATGGCGTTGTAGAGTTTGACAACAATGGGCACGCTATCTCTATTGAAGAAAAACCAAAAACACCTAAATCAAATTATGCAGTTCCAGGAATATACTTTTATGATAATTCAGTTGTGAAAATAGCAAAAAGTATAAAACCTAGCCAAAGAGGAGAGTTAGAAATTACAGATGTTAATAAAGAATACCTAAAACAAGGCAAATTAAGTGTCAGCATTTTGGATAGAGGTACAGCCTGGTTGGATACAGGAACTTTTCAATCATTAATGCAAGCATCACAATTTGTTGAGGTTATTGAAGAACGTCAAGGGTTAAAACTTGGCTCTATTGAAGCAGCAGCTTTTGAAATGGGCTATATTGATGAAAAAGCATTTATCAAGTTAGCAGAACCATTACTAAAAAGCGGTTATGGTAAAAACCTTTTAGGATTAATTAATAAAAGATAATGACTGTTAAAGAAACCAATTTAAAAGGGTGTTATATAATTGAGCCTAAAATTTTTAACGATCAAAGAGGCTATTTTTTTGAATCATTTAACCTCAATAAATTTAATGAGTTAACAAATAGTAATATAGCATTTGTACAAGATAATGAGTCATGTTCATCAAAAGGGGTTTTAAGAGGGCTTCATTATCAAGAAGATGAATATGCGCAAGCTAAATTAGTTAGAGTTATTAAAGGCAGCGTTTTAGATGTGGTCGTTGATATTAGAGAGAACTCGCCAACGTTTGGTGAGCATTTCTCAATTGAATTATCTGCTGAAAACAAAACACAATTATTTATTCCTCGAGGTTTTGCGCATGGATTTTTAGTTTTGGAAGACCAAACAATTTTTTCTTACAAATGTGACAACTATTACAACAAAGCAGCAGAAAGAGGCATCATTTTTAATGATATAACACTAAAAATAGATTGGCAATTCAACATATCAGAACTCATCCTTTCTGAAAAAGACAAAGAACTTCCAACATTTGAAACCTTATTCAAATGAAAACAAAAGTTTTAGTTACTGGAGCTAACAGTCAATTAGCCAAAACAATTAAAGAATTATATAATAAAAATACTGATAATGTAATCTTTGATTTTGTATCAAAATATGAGTTAGATATAAGTGATAAGGAAAGCATAGTATCATATTTTAGCACACATAATTTTAATTATTGTATTAATTGTGCTGCATATACCAATGTTGAAGAGGCCGAAACCAACAGGGATTTAGCATTTAAAATTAATTCTGAAGGCGTTAAAAATTTAGCTGAAGTATGTAAATTAAATAAAACAGTATTAATTCATATTTCAACAGATTTTGTTTTTGATGGTAAAAAGCAAGAGCCTTATATAGAAGAAGATTCTACAAATCCACTAAATGTTTATGGAGCTTCCAAATTAGCTGGAGAAAAGCATGTTGATTCGATTTTGCCTTCACATTTTATTATAAGGACATCATGGCTATATTCTGTTTATGGTAAAAATTTTGTGAAAACAATAATCAGTAAAATTAAAGAAAAAAAGAAACTACAAATAGTAACAACCCAAGTAGGAACACCTACTAGTTGTATTGACTTATCAGGGTTTATCTATTTCTTAATAAAAAGTAAAACCCTAAAATTTGGTCTTTATAATTTTAGTGCTTTAGGTCAAGCCTCTTGGTATGAATTTGCTAAGCAAATAGAATTACAGTTTATTAATACTGAAAGTAATATTGAAGCAGTAGAAAATTTTCCATCAAAAGCAATTAGGCCAATTTATAGTGTTTTAAATAACGACAGAGCTAAGCAACTTATTAAAGTAATTCCTAATTGGGAAAAAAGTCTACTCAAAGTTGTTAACCAATTAAAAAGCAATAAGTAAATCTGTTTTAAGTGATAAAATTTAAAACATATTGATATAAAACTTAAAACAATTAACTTTACAATATAAAACGGTGAAAATGCAGAAAAAGGTAGCATTAATTACAGGAGTTACTGGTCAAGATGGAGCTTATTTAAGCGAATTTCTTTTAAAAAAGAATTATGAAGTCCATGGCATTAAAAGACGTTCTTCATTGTTTAATACAGACAGAATAGATCATCTATACCAAGACCCACATGTAGAAAACCAAAACTTCTTTCTTCATTATGGCGATTTAACCGATAGTACCAATCTTACAAGAATCATACAAGAAGTACAACCAGATGAGATTTATAACTTAGCGGCAATGAGTCATGTTCACGTTTCTTTTGAAATGCCCGAATACACAGCTAATGTAGATGGCTTAGGAACCTTAAGAATATTAGAAGCTATAAGGCTATTAGGATTAGAAAAGAAAACAAAAATATACCAAGCTTCAACATCAGAACTATTTGGGAAAGCACAAGAAGTACCTCAATCTGAAACAACCCCATTCTATCCAAGAAGCCCTTATGCTGTTGCTAAAATGTACGCGTATTGGATTACTGTAAATTACAGAGAAGCTTACGGGTTATTTGCTTGTAATGGAATTTTATTTAACCACGAATCTCCTATTAGAGGTGAAACTTTTGTAACAAGAAAAATTACTAGAGCGGCAACTAAAATAGCACTAGGGTTACAGGAAAAATTATATATAGGGAATCTTGATGCAAAAAGAGATTGGGGACATGCAAAAGATTATATAAAGTTAATGTGGATGATTTTACAAGCAAATGAAGCAGAGGACTGGGTAATTGCAACAGGAAAAACTACTACAGTAAGAGATTTAGTAAAATTATGTTTTTCATATCTAGGAATAGATTTAGAGTTTAGAGGAAAAGGTTCTAATGAAAAAGGCTATATAAAATCTTGTAATAATAAAAAATATCAAGTCGAAATTGGAAAAGAAGTAGTTTCAGTAGATAAAAAATATTATCGTCCAACAGAAGTCGATTTATTAATAGGAGACGCATCAAAAGCAAAGAAAAAACTAGGTTGGACCCCAGAATATGATTTAGAAGGATTAGTAGAAGACATGATGAAAAGTGATTTGGAGCTAATGAAAAGAGAGCAATTTCTAAAAGATTCAGGATATAACATTAGAAACTATTTCGAATAGCCCATGAATAAAACTGCGAAAATATATATTGCAGGTCACAGAGGTCTTGTTGGTAGTGCTATTTTAAAAAGCCTAAAATCTAAAGGATATACAAATATTATTACCAAAACACATTCAGAATTAGACTTAACTAATCAAGAAAAAGTGGCTAAATTTTTTTCAAAAGAAAAACCAGAATATGTTTTTTTAGCTGCAGCAAAAGTCGGAGGTATTGTTTCTAATAACACCTACAGAGCAGAATTTATTTATAAAAACTTGATGATTCAAAGCAATGTCATTCATCACAGTTATTTAAATGAGGTGAAAAAGCTTTTATTTTTAGGAAGTACATGTATTTACCCAAAAAATGCGCCTCAACCTATAAAGGAAGAACACTTGCTAACCAATATTTTAGAGTATACTAATGAGCCTTACTCTATTGCCAAAATAGCAGGTATTAAAATGTGTGAAAGCTACAACCTTCAATATGGTACCAATTTCATTTCAGTAATGCCAACTAATTTATATGGCCAAAATGACAATTTCGATTTAGAGACTTCGCATGTAATACCGGCATTAATTCGAAAAATGCATTTAGCAAAGCTCCTTTACGAAGAAAAATTAGAAGAAGTTTTAAAAAACACAAGTCACAAAACAATTGAAGAAGCATTGGCATATTTGTCTTTATTTGGGATATCAAAAAAAAGTGTTGAAATATGGGGAACTGGTTTACCAAAAAGAGATTTTTTGTGGTCTGAAGATATGGCAGACGCATGTGTTTTTATAATGCAAAACAGAGATTTTAAAGACATGTATAGTTTAGACACAGTAGAAATTAGAAACACACATATTAATATTGGCACAGGAAAAGACATCTCTATAAAAGAATTGGCAGAAACCATTAAAGAAATTATAGGGTTTAAAGGCGAATTAATTTTTAATTCAAACAAACCAGACGGAACAATGAAAAAACTTATTGACGTTTCTAAAATCAATAAGTTAGGCTGGAAACACAATGTTGAATTAGAAGAAGGATTAAAGCAATTAAATGATTGGTACGTTATTCAAAAACTAAATAAAACTTGTTAAACACGATAACTATTGTACTTTTGCCACGAGACCCCAATATGCGAGATTTAAAACCCATAAAAACTTAATTTCGAATACGATTACAGTTCATAATATGACAGAAAAAAAGAGAATACTTATTGTTTTTGGCACTAGACCAGAAGCCATTAAAATGGCTCCTCTAGTAAAAGAATTTGAATCACAAGATGAGTATTTTAATGTTAGAGTTTGTATAACAGCTCAACATAGAGAAATGTTAGACCAAGTATTATCATTTTTTGAAATTACTCCTCATTATGATTTGGATATTATGAAACCAAATCAAAACCTATACTCTTTAACAGCTGATATTATTACCAATTTAAAATTAGTTTTAGAAGATTTTAAACCTGACTATGTATTTGTACATGGAGATACAACTACAACAATGGCGTCAAGTTTAGCAGGATTCTATTCAGGTGCTCAAATTTGTCATGTGGAAGCTGGTTTGCGCACATTTAATATGCAATCTCCTTTTCCTGAAGAAATGAATAGATCTGTTACAGGCGTAGTAGCAAACATACATTTTGCACCCACAACAACATCAAAGCAAAACTTACTAAACGAAAACAAAAAAGAAGAGCATGTAATAATTACTGGAAACACAGTTATAGACGCATTACTTTACAGTGTAAAAAAAGTAAATTCTACCGAATTTAAAGATATTGAAACAAATGAGCTTAAAACCATCATAGATTCAAACAAAAAAATAATTTTAGTAACAGGACACAGAAGAGAAAACCACGGTCAGGGTTTTATAGATATCTGTAAAGCACTAAAGCAAATTGCATCAGAGAATCCAAACTGTCAAATTATTTACCCAGTTCATTTAAATCCTAATGTACAGAAACCAGTATATAAATTATTAGGAGATATTAGCAACATTAAATTAATAGCGCCTTTATCATATCCTGCATTTGTTTGGTTGATGGAAAAATCATATTTAATTATTACAGATAGTGGTGGTGTGCAAGAAGAGGCACCAAGTTTAGGAAAACCAGTTTTGGTAATGAGAGATACAACCGAACGCCCTGAAGCCGTAGAGGCAGGTACAGTATTACTTGTGGGCACAAGCGTAACTAAAATTGTTGACGAAACAAAAAGATTGTTGCAAGACACTGATGCTTATAATAATATGAGTAGATTGCATAATCCTTATGGAGATGGAAAAGCATGTAGTAAAATTGTAAACCATATAAAAAGCATTACAGGTTAGTGTAATACTAATTATTAAATAATTATTAAAAAAATGAATCAACCCAAAGTTGTTATGATAGGATTAGGGTACATTGGGCTCCCAACGGCAGCTTTAATTGCTCAAAATAAAACCTATGTACATGGAGTAGATATAAACCCAAACGTTGTTGACACTATTAATGCTGGGAAAATACATATAGTAGAGCCAGAACTTGATAATGCAGTTGCTAACGCCGTTAAAGAAGGTTATTTAAAAGCTTCAACAACACCTGTTGAAGCAAATACATATTTAATAGTTGTTCCTACTCCATTTAAAGCTAAAAACGAGCCAGACATTTCATTTGTTGAAGCAGCAACAAAAGCAATCATTCCGCTCCTTAAACCAAACGATTTATATATAATTGAGTCTACATCACCAGTAGGAACTACCGAAAAGATGATGGAGTTAATTTATTCTGAAAGACCAGAATTACAAAATCAGCTTAGTATAGCTTATTGTCCAGAACGAGTTTTACCTGGTAATGTGATGTACGAATTAGTGCACAATGATAGGGTTATTGGAGGAATAAACGAATCATCTACTGAAAAAGCAGTTGATTTTTATCGTCAGTTTATAAAAGGCGATCTTCATAAAACCAATGCACGAACAGCAGAAATGTGTAAATTAGTTGAAAACTCATCGCGAGATGTACAAATTGCATTTGCTAACGAGCTATCACTTATATGTGATAAAGCTGACATTAATGTTTGGGAGTTAATAAAACTCGCAAACAAACACCCAAGAGTTAATATTTTGCAGCCTGGTTGTGGGGTTGGCGGACATTGTATTGCAGTAGACCCATACTTTATTGTATCAGATTACCCAATGGAGTCTCAAATTATTGGTAAAGCACGTGAAATAAATAATTATAAATCGTTTTGGTGCGCTGAAAAAATTCAAACAGCAAAATTACAATTTGAAATAAAACATGGTCGTAAACCAAGTATTGCAATAATGGGATTAGCGTTTAAACCAAATATTGACGATTTAAGAGAGTCTCCAGCGAAGTACATTGCTCAAAAAGTATTACAAAACGCTAATAACGAAGAGTATTTTATTGTAGAACCTAATATAGAATCTCACAAAGTATTTAAACTAACAGGCTATAAAGAAGCTATTGAAAAAGCTGACATTATTGCATTTTTAGTTGCTCATAACGAATTTAAAAACACAAACATTGGTAGCGATAAAGTTGTATTGGATTTTTGTGGAATATTAAGTAATAAATAAGTAAAGAGATGGAAGACTATTTTAGTGGCAAAAAACTTTATGGTGATGATTTTTCGCTCAACAAAATAACCGAATGGTATAAACAAGAAGAAGAAGGGTATTCTAAACTAGAATCAAGAGAGCTTGAATTGTTAGACAAAGGTATTTACTTGTATGAGCATATTAATAAAGTGCATGGCTATAAGTATTTAGATAAAAGCAAAACGTATAAAAACGTTTTAGGTATTGGCTCTGCAACAGGGCATGAGTTTCTACCAATTTTAGATAGAATAGAAAACCTATATATTTTAGAACCCTCAGATAAGCTTCAAGGACAAAAGATAAAGGACAAAAAGATAAACTATGTTAAGCCCGAAGTTAATGGAGATTTGATTTTTGAGGACAATTTTTTTGATTTAGTTACTAGTTTTGGGGTGTTACATCATATTCCTAATGTATCACATGTAATGAAAGAAATACATAGAGCCATGAACAACGATGGTGTTTTTATGCTTAGAGAACCAATTGTGTCCATGGGAGACTGGAGATACCCTAGGTATGGTTTGACAAAAAACGAAAGAGGATTGCCAATAAAATATCTTAAAAAAAATATCAAAGTGTTAAATTTTAAAACAATTAGCGAAAACTATTGTTTTACACTATCATCATTTTTTTCAAGGTTTACTCAGAAATTTTTATCTAAACCTATTTATGCCTATAAAACCTATGTTTTATTTGATAAATACTTATCTTATTGTTTAAAATGGAATATAAAATATCATACAGAAAACAAATTTAAAAGAGTATATCCTCAATCTGTTTTTTTAATTTTAAAAAAGAGCTAAAGTATAAACGCTTTCTGAGTAAGTCAGTCGATTAATTATATGTTTGTATAACAATAGTGATGATAAAAAAATTTTTCATTGTAGCTTTTTTAACGGGTTTTTCTCAAATAATATCATTGGTTTCGGTTGGGTTTCTAAAAACATTAGATCAATCTTTAGTATATGATATTGGTAATTTTGAGTCTTTAATAGTTGTGTTTACTGCTATAATTTCGCTAGGACTTCAATTAGTTACGGTTAGAGACATTGCCTTATCTGATAAATGGAAACAAATTTTACTAGATAGCCAGAGGGATAGACTAACATTTTCTTTTTTAGTATTAATAAGTGTTTTGGCTGTTGATCTTTTTTTTAAAAGGTTAGAGTTTGATAGTTTATTGTTTTATGTAGTAATTCCTTTAATTGCTTTAAATGCAGATTATTCTTTTTATGGTAAAGGCGAACCAGAACGAGGAGCTTTTTTGTCATTTTTAAGAGTAGGAATTTTATCAATATTTATCATTTTTAGTGTTATATTCGAAAATAATTACATTAAAATAACCTATATAATAACTACTCTAATTATTTATTTAGCTGTAGGTTTACTTTCATCATATTTTAATAATCAACAATACTTTGTAAAACCAAAACTAGATTTTTATAAGTCATATATTAAATCTTTAAATGTTGGTTTAGCCTCATTTGCTTTAGTGTTTTTTGGCTTAGGAGTAATTTCGTTTGCGAGTTATTTCTACAATGAAAAAGCTGTTGCAAACGCTTATTTACTGTTAAAAATTTATGTTTTTTATGTTGGTATAAAACGACTTTTAGTACAAATTTTATTTAAAGAATTAAAAGACGATTCATTAGTAAAAATAGTTGATAAAATAGGCATTATTACCGCTGTAACAGTAATAATTGCACTGGTGTATTATCCTGAGTATTCTATTAAGTTTTTTGCCAAAGATTATGAAGAATCTGTAAAGAATTTAATTTACCTTTTACCCGCTATATTTTTTACTTCAATTTCATTTGCTGGGCCATTACAACTTCTTTTAAAGAACAAGGATAAAACATATTCTTTTGGGTTTATTTTAGGAGCGATTATAGTTTTGTGTTTGGTATTAATATTTAGTTTTGTAGACAGTAATGATGAATCGTATATATATTTAGCAATCTCTATTGGCGAATGTATAGCTATTTTTATACATGGTTGGGGTTTAAATAAATTTAGATTTTTTGCATCAAGAGGTATTTATGCAATTGGAGCAATCACCTTACTTTTTGTGATTAATTACCTTTATTTATTGATAGGGATTAAAACTATTTCATTGTTATTACTTATTTTAACGGTTCTATTCTATATTTTATATATTTTCAAAATCAAAATAAACTCAAAAGATTTTTCTTAAGAATATTTCTAAAAATGGTTATCAAAATTAATAAGTCAAAATTTAACCCACTTTATATCTATATATTAATGTTGATATTCTTTGGACTGACTTTCACAAAAACTCAAATATTTGGACCACTTTACCTTCATGATTTGGTTTTAATTATTTTTTTAGTTTACTCAATTACAGTTAGACCTTTAAAAACTCTGAAATTCCCAACTATTCTTGTATTTATTTTTATTTCAATTATTTACCTATTATACTCATTGTTTTTTTTACAGCTATCTACTGAACTTAAGACAATGTCACTGCGTCAATATATGATGTATTTTTATTTAATTGCCGCATACATATACTACAATCAATATATTAAAAACTCAGATTTAACGCCATTAATTATTTTTCTTTATAGAATAGGAGTAGTGTCTATTATATTAGAGGTTTTGTTTTTGTTTTATTTAATTATATATGATTTCAATAATTTTAGTTTTTTTGAAGGGTATAATTATTACTCACATGCAGTTATGTTTGGTTTAATAAATTTTGGAGCCTATGCCTTAGTTTTTAAGCAAGGAGTTTATAAGTGGCTATTGTTTTCAACAGCATTATTATTATCGACTTTTTTAGGGCATGCATCACTTTTTTTGGCCGTGTTCTCACTACTACTTTTATATATTCTCATTAGAGTGAATCTAAAAGCAAAAATTACGGCAATTTCATTAGGCGTGTTAAGTATATGGTTCTTGACATTTTTACCGCAATTTCAAGACGCCAATGCTTCATGGAGGTTATTGTTTTGGTCAGAGATCAATAAAATTATTTTTTTAAACAACTACGGTTTATTAGGAGAAGGGTTTGGTGTGCCATATGTGAGCATTGATTTTGCTTTTGAATTACTTAATAAAATTGGTGCTCACGGATTCTTAGACCAATCTAGACATTTAGAAAGATGGGTTTCACCACCACATAATTCATTTTTTACAATATGTTTTCATACAGGTTTTATTTCGTTAGTATTATTATTGACCCCTATTAAGAATATAGTAAAGTATTTTTTTATTGACTCATCTAAGACTCAACCTGATAAAAATAAAGTTTTTTTACTTTTATTACTATTCAGTTATATGGTTTGGGTTTCATTTAATGTTGTATTGGAACTTCCCCATTCTGCAATGTTATTTTGGCTAGTGTTTTTTGTGTCAATTGAATATTTTAATAGTAACAGATATTTAATAAAATGAGTTATATAGAAAAGCGACAAATGTATTTTTTGTTTTTTCAATTAGAAGCAACTTTTCAAATGAGTAAATATATTTTAATTTTTCACAAAAAGCGTTATGCTCGATAATAAAGTAAAAATTCTTTTTTTAATGCAATTGCCACCGCCTGTTCATGGTGCTTCAATGATGAATAAATACATAAAGGATAGCAAAAAAGTAAACGCTTCTTTTGATGCTTTTTTTCTTCCTTTAAGCTTTGCTGAAAAAGTTGATGATATAGGTAAAATTTCGCTAAAAAAAATATTAAAAATGATTGCTTTTTGTTTTAAACTGACAAACAATCTCTTTAAAATAAAACCTAAAATTGTTTATTTTACAATAGCGCCATTTGGAGGTGCATTTTATAGAGATGTATTGTTTGTAATTATTATTAAGTTATTCAGAAAAAAAATTGTTTTTCATCTTCATGGAAAAGGTATTGCAGAAGAAAGTAAAAGCTTTATAAAGAAGAAAATATATCAATTTGTCTTTAAAAACACCTACGTAATTACCTTATCTAAAATGCTAGATTACGATATTAGAAAAGTTTTTAATGGAAAAATTTACCACCTTGCTAATGGTATTGAAATTAACAATAGTTATATAAAAACTAATAAAAATGACAGAATAAAAATTCTTTACTTGTCCAACCTAGTTAAAACAAAAGGTGTTTTAGACCTTGTTGATGCATTAGTGATTTTAAAAGACTTAAAATCAAATTATGAAGTTAATATAGTTGGTAATTCAGCAGATATTTCAATTGAAGAATTAAAAGAAATGGTGATTAATAAAAACACAGCATCTAAAATTAATATACTTGGTCCAAAATATGGAGAGGAAAAATGGCAAGAACTATGCAGTTCTGATATTTTTGTTTTTCCAACATATTTTAAAAATGAATGTTTTCCCTTAGTGCTTTTAGAGGCTATGCAATCAGGAAACGCAATTATTTCTACAGACAATGGAGCTATTGAGGAAATTATTATTAATTGTGGATTAATTGTTCCGCAAAATTCACCAACAGACCTAGCTGAAGCAATAAAGAGCCTCATTATTAATAAGGATAAAGTACAAGCATTAAAAGAAAAATCAAAAAAGGAGTTTGATGAAAAATATACACTTCAGATATTCGAAGAAAACTTCATTAAAACAATAAATTCAATACTAAATGAAACCTTACAGAGCTAATTTTCACACGCATACTATAGCTAGCTTTGATGGTTATAATTCATATAAAGCTATTTACTTTAAATGTAAACAAGCAAACATTAATCTTATTGCTATAACAGACCACGATACAGTTGATGGCGCTTATGGTTTTATTAATTGGTTAGAGCAAAACAACAAAAAGGATTTAGAGGTTATTATAGGTGAAGAAGTAACCTGTACAGATGGCACACATATAATTGGGCTATTTATAAACAAATTTATACCATCAGACACACCATTAAATGTTATTCAACAAATAAAATTACAAAACGGATTAGTGTATTTCCCGCATCCTGCAAGAAAGGATGGCATTATGCAGTCAGAGTTTTATAAAGAAGCCATAAAACTAGGTGACGCTTTTGAGGTGTTTAATGCTAAAATCAACAACGATTTTAATGAGGCTGCACAAAACGAGATTGTTAAACACCCACATTTAATTCCTCTGGGAGGCAGTGACGCGCATTACAATTCAGATATTCTTAAATGTGTTTGTGAAATTGATTTAGACACTCAAAATTTAAATGGAAGTTTATTAAGTTGCAATAAAGAGAGTATACAAATTTTTGGGCTTATAAAACAAAGTGGAGATAACAACTATTTTTCAAGCTATTATAAGGTTAAAAATAAATTGAATTTACCACAATTTGTTAGAAATTTAGGTAAATTTGCATTTCCATTATACAAGAATTTTAAGGAAAGAAACACAAGCTATAAGCTTGAAAACGTTTTTAATAAATGAAGCCAAGCCATGTCGTAAATAAGTTTACAAATATAGTATACACTTATTTAAAATATCCTGAATATTTAAAATTTCAATCCAAATCTGCAAGCGACATCAAATTATATCAAGAACGTAAACTAAAACGCATATTAACAATAGCAGTCAATAAAGTACCTTACTATAAGCCATATAAATCTGAAATAGACTTTGATAATTTTAGTTTACAGGAATTAAAAAAACTGCCCATAATAGATAAAGACACTATTAGACAAAATCCTTTAGATTTTATAAGAGAAGATAAAAACATTAACAATTTACAATGGAAATCCACTTCTGGGTCTTCAGGAAAACCATTCAAGGTTCCTAAAAGCTATTTTAGTGACGGCATAGAGGTCATGTTGGGATATAGGGCTTGGTCCTTCGGAAAACACAGTTACAGCCTTAGAGAGCCTGCAATTGTTATAAGAAGCTTTTCTCCAAAAGAAAATGAGCCGATTCATAAACGAGATATTATTAGAAATTTTTGGTATTTATCACCTTACCATATTAACGATGCTCATCTGCCAGTTTTTTTGGATACATTCAAAAAGTCAAAAGCAAAGGTGCTAAAGGGGTACCCCTCATCTGTTTACATATTGACTTTGCTTTTAAAAAAGCACAATATTAAATTACCTCAAATTCAAACCATAATAACTTCGTCAGAGACCATGTTGCCCAAATATAGAGATGAAATAGAAAGTTATTGGCAATGTGATGTTTTAGATTGGTATGGACAAAATGAAAGAACAGTTACAGTACAGCAATGCTTGTATGGTAATTATCACAACAATGACGATTACGGAATTTGTGAAATAGATACAGACAATACTATCATTGCTACATCGTTAAATAATGACATAATGCCTTTGCTACGATATCATACCAATGATAAAGCGATACCATTACTGAACAAAAATATAACTTGTAAGTGCGGAAGGGCAATGCACATTCCATTTAAAGGGATTGAGGGACGGCAAGATGATATTTTATATAAAGAAGGAAAAGAAGCGATACCTACTATAAATTTTTATAATTTAATGGAAAAGTTTCAAAACATCAAACAGTTTTATATTCTTCAAGAAGAAGATTTATCTGTAAATATGGAAATAAGTGAAAACCAACCATTAAATGATAATGAACTTCTTCAATTGAAAGAAGGAATTATACAACGCTTAGGCAATGTTCCTCTTCAAATTAATGTGGTAAAAGAAATACAAAGAAATAAACAAACAGACAAAGTGAAAATTATTGAATCTAAGGTAAAATTATAATGCAAACAAAAGAAGAACTAATCAGACAGCTGCGCCTTTTAAAAGAAGAAGCTGGATCGCACTCACCAAGTATTTTTACTATAAAAGAAGCTATTCCAGAACTTAAAGTTAAAGTTGATGCTTGTTTTTTATCAAACCCGTATGCAACTGACTTATTTTTGGAATACTTTAAAAGAGAGTTATTAGATACTGGAGGGTTAAGAGATTTGTTAGAATTTTACCCATCGCAAAATAGAGTCATTGCAGAATCTTTATCTAGTGCTATAGGCATCCACCCTGATAATATTTTTATTGGGAATGGAGCAATAGAAATTATTCAAACTGTAATTCAACGTTACACAAAATCTAAAATTGTTATAAATATTCCAACCTTTTCATCGTATTATGAATTTATAAATGATGATGTTGAGGTTGTTTATAATAAACTATTAAAAGAAAATAATTACGAATTAGATATAGATGCTTATATAAAGCTTGTAAAAAAAGAACGACCTGATACAGTTGTACTTATCAATCCGAACAATCCAAATGGAGGTTACATGGATTCAGAAAAAGTGCATCATTTACTTAGGGAATTACGAGACGTTAAAAATTTTATATTAGACGAAAGCTTTATACACTTTGCTTATGAAAACGAATATTACGATTTAAAAACAGCTTCCAATTTAGTGTATAAATTCCCTAATTTGATACTTGTAAAAAGTATGTCTAAAGATTTCGGTATTGCGGGTATTAGAGCAGGGTATGCTGTTATGAATTCAAGACGCGTACAAGAACTACTTTTAAATGGTTTTTTATGGAATTCTAATGGGCTATCTGAATATTTCTTTAGGCTATATACAAGAGATGAATTTTTAAAAGAATATGAACAGGTTAGAGTTAAATATATCAAAGAAACACAAGAGTTTATAAAGCAGCTTAAACAAACACCAAAAATAAAAGTGTACCCAAGCATGGCTAATTTTGCATTAATAGAAATATTAAATGGCGAAAGCAGTGACGATTTCGTATTTAATATGCTTATTAATCATGGTATTTATTTAAGAACTTGCTCTGACAAAATAGGGTTAAATGGTGAGTTTGTTAGATTGGCTTCAAGAACAAAAGATGAAAACCAATATATTATTGAGTGTTTCAAAAAAATTTAAATAAAAAATGAAAAAACTAATATTTCTATTGAGTTGCGTTTTGGTCTTTTCATGTAAAAACGACTCAAAACAGACAAATAGCAATGATAATAAAGCAGAGCAATCAACGAAAATGCTTAAGGATAATGAGATTGAAAAAGCATTGTATAATGGGACTTTTATTAAAAACAGTAATGGTTATGATGTAGTTGCTTACAACAATAGCTTATACCTTTTAAAGCCTAATCCCAATATTGAGGATAAAACAAATCATTTCTTTTTAGAATTAAAAAGCGCCCAAGATAATCCACCAACTATTGATATAAATCCTACAGATTTTATATTTAACGATAGCTTAAGTGAAAATTTTAATAATGTAGCTGTTTATAAATATCCGTTGTTAAATAAAAACGACACATATGATATTTTAATTGGACAGTTTAATGACGAAGGAAGGGTTTGGAGCTCATATATATCAAATCAAAGCTTCAAAAATGGGGTTAAAAATTACAAGAATGAATATTTAAATAATTTAAAAACCAATCGTTTTCTATTAGAGTTTGAATCCGCGCTTAATCAAGGTTATTTTATAAAGCATAATGATAATTTTGATTTATTGATTGACAATAATATAATTTATTACATTAAACCAAATGGCAATGAATCAGATTTAGAAACTCAATTTTATTTGCATATCACATATTTAAATAACCCTGAGAAACTAATTACAGACTTTAACGCAAAAGATTATCAAATAAATCAAGTTTTAGGAGACAAGTATAAAAACTTTATGGTTGTTAAAAAAGAAATACCAAATACAGGAAAAATTATTGAAGTAGGAACAGGGCAATTTAACTCCTCTGGGAGAACATGGGGAGTCTTATATAACATAGAGAAGATGTATGACAATATCTCATACATTTATGATAACCACTACAAAGATTATATTAAAGATTAGTTGCTTAAAGATAGAGAATACATGAAACAAGTTATACAAAATTTTAAATCAGGAGAGTTATATGTAGATGAGGTGCCATTACCATCAATTTCAGAAGGTATGGTATTAGTGGAAAATAAATTTTCATTGATTAGCGCAGGTACCGAAAGAGGAACGGTTAAAGTAGGTAAAGCAAGCTTAATTGGAAAAGCAAAGCAACGACCAGATTTAGTAGCTCAAGTACTTCAGAACATCAAAAAAGAAGGGTTAAAAGCTACATTAGACAAAGTAAGAACAAAACTAGATAGTTTAAAAGCTTTGGGCTATAGTACTTCAGGTGTAGTTATAGCTTCTATGGATACTAATAATCGGTTTCAAGTAGGTGATAGGGTTGCTTGTGCTGGGCAAGATTATGCATCACATTCTGAAATTGTTGCTATTCCACAAAACTTAGTAGCTAAAATACCTGATAATGTATCTTTTGAAGACGCTAGTTATACAACTCTTGGAGCTATTGCCCTACAAGGTGTAAGGCAAAGTGAGCCAACTTTAGGTGATAATGTATGTGTTATTGGCTTAGGTTTGTTAGGGCAAATTACATGTCAACTATTAAAAGCTAATGGCTGTAATGTGTTTGGAATTGATTTATCCTCAAGATTAGTTGATTTGGCTAAAGAAACAGCAGCAGATAATGCGATGTTACGAAACGATTCAAACTTATTGGCAAGCGTAGATGAGTTTACTAACGGACACGGCTTTGATAGCATTATAATAACAGCAGCAGCTCCTTCAAACGATCCTATTGAATTATCTGCAGTTATTGCTCGTAAAAAAGGAAAGATAGTTGTTGTAGGAGCTGTAAAAATGGATATTCCTCGCGATCCTCATTTCTTCAGAAAAGAATTGGATTTAAGAATGTCTTGCTCATATGGTCCAGGGAGATACGATGTTAATTATGAAGAGAACGGGAATGATTATCCTTATGCTTATGTTCGTTGGACAGAGCAACGAAATATGGAAGCGTTTTTAAAACTGATTTCTAATGGAAGTGTAAATCTTAAACCCTTAACTACACATGTTTTTGATATTATTGATGCCGAAAAGGCCTATGATATTGTTTTAGGGAAAGTTGAAGAATCATCAATAGGTATTTTATTAAAATACCCAGAAGGTAATTCAGAAAAAATTACATCTAAATTCAAAATTAACACTAATAAAACTGAAAATATCAATGTGGGCTTTATTGGAGCTGGAAGTTTCGCCCAAAGTTATTTAATACCTAATGTAAAATCTGGAGGCGTTTCACTTGATACTGTTGTAACAACAAAAGGAATAACATCAAAAAACGTTGCACAAAAATTTGGCTTCAACAATACATCATCTAATTCAGAAGATGTTATGTGTAACAAAGACATCAATACAGTTTTTATTGCAACTCCACATAATTCTCATGCTCAATACACAATTGAAGCTTTAAAAGCAAATAAAAATGTATTTGTAGAAAAACCATTGGCAATGACACCAGACGAACTAGATGCTGTCGAAACCGCTTACAAGACCTCAGATAGTAAACTCATGGTGGGTTTTAATCGACGATTTGCGGATGTTTCTAAAACCATAAAAAAAGCATTTGAAAATCTAACAGAACCTGTGTTTGTTAATATTAGAGTTAATGCAGGATTTATACCTAAAGAGCATTGGACACAAAACCCACAGCTTGGAGGAGGTCGTATTATTGGCGAAATGTGTCATTTTATTGATTTGATGCAGTATTTTACAGATTCGGAGCCAGTCCGAGTTTATGCAGAATGTATTAACATTTCTAACGACAAAATGAAAGCAGATGATAATATTTCTATTATTGTCAAGTTTAAAAACGGCTCCGTTGGCAACCTTAATTATTTAGCTAATGGCGATAAGTCATTACCTAAAGAATTAATTGAAGTGTTTGGAGGAGGTAAAATAGGCCGTATTCATGATTTTAGATCGGGTGAAATACACGAACGAAATAAAACCACAAAATTAAAATCGACTTCTAAAGGACATAAACAAGAAGTAGAGGCATTTTTATCAGCTTTAAAAGAAGGAAAAGAGAATCCAATTTCATTTGAGTCTATCTGTTTAACGACTAAAGCAACATTTAAAATAATAGATAGTTTAAAGACAGGCTTACCACAAAACATTAGCTAAATATGTTGTCACAACCAAAGTTGAATAATCTATATATATATTTATTATATGGGTTGGCTTTTTTGATACCATCAGGAGTTTATAACCTTGAAGGTGTTGTCATAGTTTTGCTTTTAGTGGTTTGGTTGTTAACAAAGCAATATAAAGGTATTACAAAACAGTCAACAATGCTTCCGTTTTTGTTACCCTTATTTTTCTTACTATATATTGTAAGTTTAGTATATACTAGTAATATTCCTAAGGGGATAAATCAATTAACAATGCACGTGTCGTATCTATTTATTCCTTTGATTTTCATAACCAATTTGATTGATAAAAGCATAAAGAGAAATATGTTATTGGTGTTTATGTATTCGACTGTTTTATTTTTATGCATTGCAGACGTGTATGCTCTTATGGATATTCTTAAAACAGAAAGTTATATTGTAAGAGTTGGTCAAGGTGACTATTACAAGTTTCTTTCCTTTGGACTTACAAGAATTTTTTCAGATTGGCATCCAACACTCGTTTCTTTGTTTTTGATTATGAGTTTAGCAATAATTGTAAAACACTTTCTTGAAACAAAAAAGAAATACGCCCTATTTATAATTTTATTTATCATTTTAAATGTATTTTTAATAAAATCATTAATTGGTATTTTGTGCTTGGTTCTAGTTATTTCGCTTTTTTTAGTTATGTTGATTAAAAAGAATAGTTATAAATTTTTTTTAGTAGTTTTTGTAGTGTCTTTAGCAAGTGTTTTTTATTTTTTTAATCCTTTTAAAATAGATAAGATCCAACAATTAAAAAAAACGAAAATAGAAATTACTGATAATGAAGATAGAAGGAATGTACTATCTATTAGATTGGTAAAATGGAGTTCTGCTTTAAGTTTATTTAAAGAAAATCCGATTATTGGTGTTGCGCCAGGTGATTTAAAGCAAGAACTAGTTGATGAGTACACAGAAAACAGCTATGAATATGCAGCAGCTAATAGGTTTGGTCCTCACAATCAATTTCTTCAATTTCTAGTAGCTTTTGGTGTTATTGGATTATTCTTGTTTTTTGCTGTTATATTCCTGCCCTATTGTAAACACATAGAAATCAATAGTCTTTACAGCTGGTTTTTGTTAATCGTACTTTTGTTTTTTTTAACCGAAGATGTTTTAGAAGGACAACAAGGTATTGTGTTTTTTAGTTTCTTTTATTCGTTATTGTTAATAAAGACAAAAAGCGATGAAAAATAAAACAGGTATAATTATCACTATAATTTTTTTACTAGATATATCTTGTCTTATTATTTTTGGCAAATCTTATACAAAATTAACTCTGTTTCCTCCTTTTTTTTATATACATGATCTTGCTCTATTGTTATTGTCAATTTTTGGGATATGGTACGCAAAAAAAGAAAATAGAGTAAAGAGCGTTGAAGTCTTATTTTTTCTTGCAATTTTATATCTTATAATTTCTTTTTTCAGAATAGATTTTAATTTCCATAAAAGCATTTTAACGATTAGACAATTTATGCTTTTTGGATATGGTATATACCTTTATATAATTATGAATGTACTTTTTAGTATAGAGGTTATTGAAAAAAATATAATTAAGTGGATAATATATTTCAGTATGACTTCTATTGTCGTTCAGATGATTTATATATTTTATCTCTTTACTTTTTATTCATCTACAGTTTTTTTTGATAGGAATTATTTTTCTCCAATCATTGTTATGGGTTTTTTTGTGACAGCAAGCTATATTTTATCACAAACAAGTAATATAAGGATTAAACACCTATTTTTTTTAATGTTATTTTTGGTTTCATTCTCTATTGGGCACGACTCTGTATATTTAAGCTTGGGGTTAATTTATTTTACATATTTATTTATTATAAGTAAAAAAAAACATAGAATAAGACTAGCTCTCACTTTGTTTGTTATTATAATTATAATTTTTATTTTTTTACCTTCATTTACTGATGTTAATGCTCAATGGCGCTTTGTTTTTTGGAAAGATTCTTTAATAAAAATCGCTAATAATTATTTCATATTTGGCGAGGGATTTGGAATACCTTATGCTTCGACAGAAACAGTTGAAAAATTAAACGGGCTTTTCCCAGACACAAAGTATAGCCCATTAATAAGAGGAGAGGATATATACTTGACTGCACCACACAACTCTTTTTTATCTATGGTAATTCATATTGGGATACCATCACTAATTCTTTTAATTTACCCAATAAAAAGTCTTTTCCATAATAAAACCTTAATAATGGACAAAGAAATTTTATTTTTGTCATTAAGTTTATTAGGAATAGTAGTTTTTTCATGCTTTAATGTCATTTTAGAACTACCACATTCTTCATCAATATTCTGGATTATATTTTTCAGCTTAATATTTAAATTATCAGAAAAAAGTGAGTCATCATCAAGTAAGAGAAAGTTTTAATAAACTAAAAGCATATTGCGAAAAAGAAGATTTTAAAGGGTGGGACCCTTACGATGGCTTAAACAGTTGGATAATACAAAAAACCGTTTTAGGAAAATCGCGTTTTTTTAGATTAGCATGGATTCAGCTTTTTAAAAGAAACCCTATAAACTTAAGGCGGTTATTTGGTGTAAAAAAGGCCTATAATCCAAAAGGGTTAGGTTTGTTTTTAATAGGGTATTGTAATCTTTATAAAATTGAAAAGAGGGAAGAATATTTAAAGCAAATTAACCTACTTGCAATTCAAATAATTGAGCTTAAAACAGAAGGTTATTCTGGCGCATGTTGGGGCTATAATTTCGATTGGCAAGCTAGAGCGTTTTTCCAACCTAAGTATACACCCACGGTTGTTGCTACCACATTTATTGCAGATGCATTGTTAGAAGCTTACGAAATAACCAAAAATAAGCTATACTTAGACACAGTTATTAGCGCTTCAAAATTTGTTTTAAATGATCTTAATAAGTCTTATGACAATGAGGGTAATTATACATTTTCATACTCACCATTAGACCATACTCAAGTATACAACGCAGGGCTTTTAGGCGCTAAACTATTGAGTTTGGTTTATCAATACACTAAAGATGAGACTTTGCTACAAAGTGCAAAAAAGGTAGTAAGCTATGTTTGTAATAAGCAAAAAGAAGATGGGTCATGGAGTTATGGGACACTACCCTTTCATCAATGGATTGATAATTTCCATACAGGTTATAATTTAGAATGTATCCATATTTACAAGCAGGTTTCCAATGATAGCTCTTACGACAGACATTTAAAAAAAGGGATGGATTATTATTTAAAAACCTTTTTTACATCAGAAGGCATATCTAAATATTATAATAATCAAACATTTCCAATAGATATACATGCACCAGCCCAGTTAGTAGTAACTCTCTCTAAATTTGGAAACTTTAACGAAAATAAAGACCTCATTGATAAAGTTTTGATATGGACAATTAACAATATGCAATCTCCCCAAGGGTATTTTTATTATCAAAAAAAGAAATTAGTAACTTCAAGAATTTCATATATTCGCTGGGCGCAATCTTGGATGTTTTATGCATTCAGTTTTTACCTTTTAGAAACCAGCGAGAATGAGTAGAGTCAATATTTTAAACACCACCATAGACAACCTTTCGATACAAGAAACACTTCAGACTATTGAAAAAGCAATTTCAAATAAAACACAATTACACCATGTAGTTGTAAATGCTGGTAAGATTGTAGCGATGCAAACAGATTTACAATTAAGAAAAAGCGTTAACGAAAGCGATTTAATAAATGCCGATGGTCAAGCAGTTGTATGGGCCTCAAAGCTATTAAAACAACCTTTAAAAGAGCGTGTTGCAGGTATTGACTTAATGCAAAACCTAGTTGAATTAGCGCATGAAAAAAACCACAAAGTCTATTTTTTTGGGGCTAAAGAAGAAATAGTTCAAGAGGTTGTTAAAAAATATTCAGAAAAATATTCCCCCAATATAATAGCAGGCTATAGAAATGGTTATTTCAAAAAAGAAGAAGAAAAGGATATTGCAAAGCAGATATCAGAAAGTGGTGCCAATATTCTATTTGTAGCAATTAGCTCTCCTACCAAAGAAAATTTCCTCTATCAAAATAAAGCATTATTAAGTAATGTAAACTTTATAATGGGAGTTGGAGGTAGTTTTGACGTTGTTTCTGGAAAAGTTAAACGAGCACCATTATGGATGCAAAAAAACGGACTTGAGTGGTTTTACCGTTTTATACAAGAACCTAAACGAATGTGGAGGAGATATTTAGTTGGAAACACTAAATTTATTATTCTTGTATTAAAAGAAAGATTTAAGAAAAGCTAATGTTAACTATAATAATGGAATGATATATTTGTAAATATAAAATTATATTATTTAGAAAAATTTAATATGTCAATAAAAAATATTTGTTGTATCGGAGCAGGATATGTTGGAGGCCCTACAATGGCTGTTATAGCTCAAAAATGCCCTCACATTAATGTGACAGTAGTTGATATTAATAAAGAACGAATAGCAGCTTGGAATAATGATGATTTAAGTAGTTTACCTGTTTTTGAACCTGGTTTAGATTTAATTATTAAAGAAGCAAGAGGAAGAAATTTATTTTTTTCTAGTAATGTAGAAGAATCAATCGATAAAGCCGATATGATATTTATTTCTGTAAATACACCTACTAAAACATATGGCAAAGGCAAAGGTATGGCTGCTGATTTAAAGTATATTGAATTATGTGCTAGACAAATAGCAAGTGTATCAAAAAACAATAAAATAGTTGTTGAAAAATCTACACTACCAGTTAGAACGGCATCAGCCATTAAAAATATATTAGACAATACAGGTAATGGCGTACAGTTTCAAATATTATCTAACCCAGAATTTCTAGCTGAAGGAACTGCAGTTAATGATTTATTAATGCCAGATAGAGTATTAATTGGTGGAGATAATACTAAAGAAGGGCAAAAAGCAGTAAACCAACTTGTAGAGATTTATTCAAATTGGGTTCCAAAAAATAAAATATTAACAACCAATGTATGGTCTTCTGAACTTTCAAAACTAACAGCAAATGCCTTTTTAGCTCAACGCGTTTCTTCTATTAACGCTATGTCAGAAATATGTGAAAAAACAGGTGCAGATATTAATGAAGTCGCACAAGCCATAGGAATGGATTCGAGAATAGGGCCAAAATTTTTAAAAGCTTCTGTTGGATTTGGTGGATCTTGTTTTCAAAAAGATATTCTTAATTTGGTATATATTGCTAAGAGTTATGGTTTAGATGAAGTAGCAGATTATTGGGAACAAGTAATTATTATGAATGAACACCAAAAACAACGATTTTCTGATAATATTGTTCAAACATTATTTAATACTGTATCAGGAAAAAAAATTGCTTTTTTAGGTTGGGCATTTAAAAAAGACACAAATGATACGAGAGAGTCTGCTGCTATTAAAGTGGCCGATAACCTATTAAGTGAACGCGCATTGGTTTCAGTTTATGATCCTAAAGTTAAAAAAGAAAGGATTTATGCCGATTTAGAAAACTTAAAGACTCGTTCAGATGAAGAAAATAAAACATTGTTAAAAGTTCACAGCAATGCTTATGAAGCTTGTAAAGATTCACATGCAATTGCAGTGTTAACAGAATGGGATGAATTTGTAAACTACGATTGGGCCAAAATACATAAGGCTATGCAAAAGCCAGCTTTTATATTTGACGGAAGAGGAATTTTGAATAAAGACTTATTAGAAAATATAGGATTTTCATATTACAAAATAGGAAGTGGATATTAAAAATAACAAATGAAAAAAATTCTAATTACTGGAGCCGCAGGTTTTTTAGGCTCTCATTTGAGTGATCGGTTTATAAATGAAGGTTTTAAAGTTATTGGTATGGATAACTTTATAACTGGAGATATAAAAAATATTGCTCATTTATTAGAACATCCAAATTTTCATTTTATTGAACATGATGTTACCGAATTTGTAAAAATTGACGGAGAGTTAGATTATATTTTACATTTTGCATCACCAGCAAGCCCAATAGATTATTTAAAAATTCCAATCCAAACCTTAAAAGTAGGTTCTTTAGGAACGCATAACTTATTAGGTTTAGCCAAAGCTAAACAAGCACGTATTTTAATAGCATCTACATCTGAAGTATATGGCGATCCTTTAGTACACCCACAAACAGAAGACTACTATGGCAATGTAAATACAATAGGCCCAAGAGGGGTTTATGATGAAGCTAAGCGTTTTCAAGAATCAATCACTATGGCTTATCATAGGTTTCACGGATTAGAAACACGTATAGTTAGAATATTTAATACCTATGGCCCACGAATGCGGCTTAATGATGGTCGTGTTATACCAGCATTTATGGGGCAAGCTTTACGAGGTGAAGATTTAACCGTTTTTGGTGATGGATTACAAACACGTTCGTTTTGTTATGTTGACGATCAAGTAGAAGGTATTTTCAGATTACTATTTAGTGATTATTCATACCCTGTTAATATTGGAAATCCTCACGAAATAACAATAAAAGATTTTGCAGAAGAGATTATTAAACTAACAGGGACAAATCAAAAACTAGTATATAAAGACTTACCTGTTGATGACCCCATGCAACGTCAACCAGATATTAGTTTGGCAAAAAAGTTATTATACTGGGAACCTAAAACACACAGGGCTGAAGGAATGAAGATTACTTTTAACTATTTTAAGGGGCTATCTAAAGAAGAACTATATAAAAGCGAGCATAAAGACTTTACTAAACACATAAAAATTTAAGGTGAGTTTATTTAAACAAGGAAGATATTCAGGGTATTTAAGACCAATTTCATACTTAATTGATTTAAGTATTATTAATGGCTTGGCTATTTTCTACTTTATAAAAAATATCGACCCTCTTATTTTTATCCCTATTATATCTATCGCTTGGATTATATTATCAATAGCATCAAAATTTTATGAAGTTTACAGATATACAAGAGAGGTTACTATTTTCTCATTAATTTTCAGGCAATTAGTCTTGTTTACCTTAATTATGTTTGCTTTTTCTGGATACCATTATACTTTAAACATTTATCCAGCAACAATTTTTAAGTATGTTTTTTTAGTGTTTTTAGGGATTACTATATTTAAGTTTGCACTATATTATCTACTTCAAAAATATAGAACGTCTTTCGGAGGTAATTATAGAACAACTGTAGTATTTGGTGCAAACAAAAAAACGCTGGCTTTAGAACATTTTTTTAACAAAAATCCAGAGTATGGATACATACATAAAAAGACTTTTAATTTTAAAGATAAAAATGAAATTGATCTTAATGAGTGTTTTGAGTTTATTTTGAATAATTCTATTGACGAAATATACTGCTCAATTACAGAATTAACAAATAATCAGATAAGCGAAATTGTTGATTTTGCAGATAACAACTTAAAAATTTTAAAATTCTTACCAGACAATAAAGACATTTATTCAAAAAAACTTAAATATGAGTATTATGATTATATACCTATTCTGTCTTTAAGAAATATCCCATTAGAGGACTCTATAAACATGGTCGTAAAACGAAGTTTTGATATTATATTTTCGAGCTTAGTTGTCATTTTTATTTTGTCTTGGTTAACACCTTTAATTGCAATACTTATTAAGTTAGAATCTAAAGGTCCAGTTTTTTTTAAACAATCTAGAAATGGGTTTAACTACAAAGAGTTTGACTGTTATAAATTTAGATCTATGACACCAAATAAAGACGCAAACCTTTATCAAGCTACTAGAGACGATCAAAGGGTTACTAGAATTGGGAAATTTATTAGGAAAACAAGTATTGATGAATTACCTCAGTTTTTTAATGTTCTTTTTGGGGATATGTCTGTAGTTGGACCAAGACCACATATGGTAAGTCATACAAATATGTATGCAAAAAAAATCGATAAATTTATGGTAAGACATTTTGTGAAACCAGGAATAACAGGTTTAGCACAAATAAGTGGTTTTAGGGGAGAAATAGAATCAGATAAAGATATAATTGGACGAGTTAAGTATGATATTTTTTACATCGAAAACTGGTCACTACTATTAGATTTAAAAATTATAACTAAGACTTTTTTGAATGCAGTAAGAGGAGAAGAAAAAGCCTATTAAAGTTTTTTTCTAGGCCATCTAATTGAGTATCAAAATCAAAATTATTTATTGCAGTGCTTTTTATTCTATTCCTCAAGTCTAGATTTAATTCATCTTTTTTTATTTTAGAAAAAACAGAGTTTAATTCTTTATAATTTCCTGCTTCTGCAACCCAACCCAATCTATTTTTATTAATAATAGTTTCACCTTCTCCACCACCAAAATAAAGCATTGGAAGCCCTAATTTTGCATATTCAAATATTTTTGATGGAACAGATCCATAAATTCTATTTAACAACGGAATTATAGCTAAATCGTATTTTAATAACGCTTTATGAAGTTCTTCTCTTGATAGTTCGCCATGATATACTATTGGCAAGTTTGGATTATCTATAATAAAGGACTCTATTTGCTTTTGCTCTGCTCCTGAGCCATAAATATGAAATTCAACATTACTATAATCTAGCTCTTGGCACAACTTATAAATGCCTTGCGCAACTCCCAACAAACCAGCATAAACTAATTTTATTTGATTTGATGAACTTTGTATAGGTTTAAGCTGTGGTGCTTCAAAATTTGGATAATTTCGATACAAAAAGGTTTCTTTTTCAGGAAACAATTTGGTTATATGAGTGAGAATTTCATCACTTTGCCCCAAAACTAAATTTGCTTTTTTATAATTAAAATGTTCAATTTTTTCTAATAGTTTGTAGCTATAATTCTTTTTAAGAGCACCTAATTCTAAACCAGCAATTGGCCACAAGTCACTTACATTTAAAATGAGTTTTCTTTTTTTTGAGCGCAAAAAAAACATAGATGTAAAGGCAACTAACAAAGGAGGAGATTGCACAATGACAGTTTTTGGAATTCTATTCCAAAGGAAAAACCAAAACAGACTAAAAACGTAAGACATCATAGCAAATAACCTTAAAAGCTTGTTTTTAGAGTTGCTAGCAAAAATCCATAAACGATGAATAGTAATATTATCTTTAAATGTTGAATCCTTAAACTTTCCTTTATAAGCATCAAAAATCTTACCTGTTGGGTAGTTAGGTAAGGGTGTAATCACTTGAACTTTAAAACCTCTTTTTTCTAACCCCTCAGCTAAATGATAAATACGATTTGATGCCGCTCCAATTTCAGGAGGAAAATAACTTGTTATAATAAGTATATCCTTCTTCATTTAAAGCTTTACATTTATTAATGATGAAAACTGTTTCAATTTACCACTTTTTGAGCGTTGTAGCTGGTTTTGGCGTTCAAAAATAATTTGAAGCCCTTTTTCTAGGTAACGCTCCATTTCATTTGAAATAATAAGTTTATTTTCTTCTGATAATTCTTCAGAGCTCACATAAATAATTTTGAATGTGTCTTTTTTGTGCTGTTCAATTACAAACTCTTTTACATTGCCATCATCTTCAATAATACTTTTGGTGATGTAGTAAAAAGTTAAACCAGCTGCTCTTTTCCCACTTGGTAAAATTGCAATATCGTTAGTTCTTCCTATTAATGTTTCTAATACAGGTTTTTTAGCTGTACTTTGTTTAGACAGCGTCCCAATATCTCCAATATCATATCTAATAAAAGGATGCGCTTTATTATAGAGAGAAGTGATAACAACTCGACCCTCTTCACCTAAAGGAACAACATTGTCATTTTTATCTAGTATTTCTACAAACAAAGTTTCACTATTAATTTGCCATTCGCCTTTTGGATTTTGAAATGCAATTAAATCAAGTTCTGATGCACCATACTCATTAATTACAGGAACTCCAAATTGTGTTTCCATAAGAGTCTTGTCATCATCAAACAGCATTTCTGAGGTAACAACACAAGCTTTTAATGATGGGCAAATTAAGTTTAAAACTATGTTTTTTCGTTCTAAAAATTTTGCAAATTGTACAATGGCACTTGTATAACCATTAATGTAATCGAACGAAGTAGACGAAAATTTCTTCAATAGATTATCAAATGCAGCATCACTTAAATCAAAAACCGAAAATCGAAAACGATTACTTAAAGTATCTTTAACTCTCTCTTTATAATAGCGTTTTTTGTCTAGCGGAATTCCGTAAAAGCGAGCTTGTTTAGATGCGTTAAAATCTAAATTAAACCATCCAAATCTATCTTTAATAATTGCCCAAGTCAATGCGTGACAAAACTTATCTTTTGCAAAAATAAATGGGTCACCAGATGAGCCAGAAGTTTTATTTATGTAAACATTATTAGTGCTAAACCCTTCAGACAAACGTTCGTTTAGAGGTTGCTGTAAATTACGCTTTGTCATAATTGGAACAGTATTCCAATCTTCAAGGTTAATACTTTTGGCAAGTGATTTGTAAAATGGAGTATGCTTTAAGTGGTAAGCTACAATCTCCTGTTTTTTATAAATTATGTAATCCTCAAATGCAACATCATTTTTTTGCTGAATTTCTTCTAAGGCAATTTCAGCTTTTCTTATAGGAAAGCCATTTAAACGTAATGAAAGATCAAATAAATTCAAGCTAAAACATAATTTATGTAAAGTAAATAAAAATTATTCGTGTATTAGTGGCATTAGTTTTATTTTTGCGGCAAACAACACACAACATGACAATTTTAATTCTTGGTTCAGGTGGAAGAGAACATACTTTCGCGTGGAAAATCGCCCAAAGCCCTTTATGTGAAACACTTTATGTTGCTCCAGGAAACTCTGGAACTGCGCAAATTGCAACAAATATTGAGATAAAAGTTACCGATTTTAAAGCCATAAAAGATTTAGTAATATCTAAAAAAATAGATATGGTTGTGGTTGGGCCAGAAGACCCTTTAGTGTTAGGTATTCATGACTACTTTTTGAATGATGATGATTTAAAGCATGTTTCAGTAATTGGGCCACAAAAAGCTGCCGCAGAACTAGAAGGAAGCAAAGAATTCGCTAAAGAGTTTTTGTATCGTCATAATATTCCAACAGCAGCATATAAAAGTTTTAATAAGAATAATGTTGAAGAAGGCTATAAATTTTTAGAAACATTAAACCCTCCATACGTTTTAAAAGCAGATGGATTAGCTGCTGGTAAAGGCGTTTTAATTTTGAATGACTTAAACGAAGCAAAATCAGAACTAAAAAACATGCTGATTAATGCTAAATTTGGCGAAGCTAGCACTAAAGTAGTTATTGAAGAATTTCTTGACGGTATAGAGTTAAGTTGTTTTGTGTTAACTGATGGTAAAAATTACAAAATTCTGCCTACAGCAAAAGACTACAAGCGAATAGGCGAAGGTGATACAGGATTAAACACAGGAGGAATGGGAGCAGTATCTCCAGTCCCTTTTGCAACAGATGAGTTTTTAACTAAAATTGAAGAGCGTATTGTAAAACCAACAATTATTGGTCTTCAAAAAGATAATTTACCGTATAAAGGTTTTGTGTTTATAGGCTTAATTAAAGTTGGCAATGACCCTAAAGTTATTGAGTACAACGTACGAATGGGAGATCCTGAGACGGAAGTTGTTTTACCTAGGCTTAAAAATGATTTAGTTGAAATTTTTCAAGCGATTTCAAACCAAACATTAGATAAGATTAACATAGAAATTGACCAACGAGCTGCTACTACAGTTATGTTAGTGTCTGGTGGATATCCTGAGGCTTATGAAAAAGGAAAAGAAATTAAAGGAATTGATAGTATAAAAGACTCAATACCATTTCATGCAGGAGCAGTACTTAAAGATGGTAAAGTTATAACTTCAGGAGGCCGTGTTATGGCTATAACGTCTTATGGAAATACTTACCAAGAAGCCATAAAAAAATCTTATCAAAATATAGAAAAACTACATTTTGATAAGATGAATTATCGTAAGGATATTGGTTTTGATTTATAAATATGAATGAGAAGAAATACTTTTATCTTCTTCTCCATTATCATTGTATTTTTTAAGTTGTAACATCCAATAAACAAATGCAACCATTCCAATAACAATAAAAAGCCAAGACATAAAATTTGCAGACCACCAGTTTGTTAATTCTAAAGAACGTAGTGCATCAAATGGAGCAAATAAAACATTTACAAATAAATCTTGTATAGCGTAAAAGAAATCTTTCATAGTATAATTATATATTTACACTGCAAAATTACATAATTTTTATTTTAAATATTAAAAAGATTAATAGTAATTTCCTCATGTTTTAGCTAATTCGTTTAAATTGAATATATGATTTCAAGTTTTTTTAGTAAAGCAAAACCAATTCACATTGCAACTATATGTGTGTTATTGCTTTTTGTTTTTATTATTACTAAAACAAATACATTAAGTGAGCCTCTTACTTTTCAATTATTTTTTGAACAAACATTGTACTTTTCATTTGTTTTAGCATCTTTATTTTTATTAGATTTTTTAGTAAGCAGAAATAACCTCACCAAAAAAAATAGCTATAAAATATTGATGTTTGGGCTGTTTATTACTGTTTTACCAGAAACACTATGTAACACAAAAATACTATTAGCCAACCTTTTTATTTTATTAGCATTCAGAAGAATTATTAGTTTAAGATCACAAAAAGAAATAAAAAAGAAGCTTTTTGATTCTGCGTTTTGGATAAGCCTTGCTGCTCTTCTTTATTTCTGGGCATCATTATTTTTTATTCTCATTCTTGCCGCAATGATTTTATATTCAATAACAGGTGTTAAAAACTGGATAGTTCCATTTACAGGTGTAATTGCTGTAGCTGTAATTACAATGTCTTTAATGATGATATTTAATATAGATTTTGTTGCATATTTAAACGATTTCTGGGCGTATAGTTTCGATTTTACAGGACTAAATTCTAAACGAATAATAATAGCAACTACAATTTTAATTTCTTACGGAACTTGGGCATCATTCTTTTTTATAAAGCATATAAAAAACAAGGCTAAAACTTACAGACCTTCTTTTGTGCTGGTTATTATATCGTCATTAATTGGGCTATTAATTATAGCTGTTTCTCCAAACAAAACTGGTAGTGAGTTTTTATTTCTTTTTGCACCATTAGCTATTATAATGACCAATTATTTAGAAGTTATTGAAGAAACTTGGTTTAAAGAAGTTATTGTTTGGGTTTTGGTAATAACTCCAATTATAGCACTAGTGTTGTAACTTATTCCCAAACGCTAAATCTCCAGCATCTCCAAGTCCAGGCACAATATAACCTTTGTCATTTAACTCATTGTCTATTGTTGCTATCCAAAGATGTGTGTTTTCATTAAAATGCTTTTTAACATAATCAACTCCTGGTTTGGCGCCAATTACACTTACTAAATGTACTTCTTTTGGTGTTCCATAAGGCTTTAAAGCTTTGTAGGTAGAAACTAAAGATTGACCTGTTGCTAACATTGGATCGGCTAAGATTAACGTTTTTCCATCCAGATTTGGACACGCTAAATACTCAACAATAATTTCAAAATCTTCAAGATTATCCTTATGATGTCTATATGCTGAAATAAAAGCATTTTCAGAGTTGTCAAAATAATTTAAAAGCCCATTATGCAAAGGCACACCAGCTCTTAAAATAGAGCAGATAACAATATCATTTTGAGGTAAATTGACACGACTTTTTCCTAATGGTGTTTTTACATCAGATGGTGTATAATTTAAAACTTTGCTTAACTCATAACCTAAAACCTCACCAACACGCTCAATATTTCGTCTAAAACGCATTCTGTCTTTTTGAACATTAACATCTCTTAATTCAGAAATAAAAGTATTTAGTATTGAATTTTTTTTAGTTAGATTATGAATTTGCATAAGGCAATTGTTGAGGTTTTGAGTGGTAAAGTTAATTAATTTAGGCTTATATTTGTGCTCTAAAATTAATATCATGTTTACGAGTAAAGCCAATAGTATTTTTCAAGACGTTATTAAAACGTATCATATAAAAAACACTGTAGACCAGCCGTTCACAAACATTTACGACAAGAGCACCAATTTGTTAGAGCACTTATTGTATCGTAAATGCTGGATAGATACAGTGCAATGGCATTATGAAGATATTATTCGCGATCCTCAAATAGACCCTGTTGCTGCTTTAAAACTTAAACGCCAAATAGACGCATCTAATCAGGACAGAACAGATATGGTTGAGTATATTGACAGTTATTTTCTTGAAGAATATAAACATATAACTCCAAAGCAAAATGCAACTATTAATACCGAAAGCCCAGCTTGGGGAATTGATAGATTGTCAATTTTAGCTCTTAAAATATATCATATGAATGAAGAAGCAACGCGTAGAGATGCTTCTGAATCACATAGAAATGCTTGCCAAAAAAAATTAGATATTTTATTAGAGCAGCGAGTTGATTTATCAACTGCGATAGATACTTTGCTAAATGATATTAAAAAAGGAGACAAGTATATGAAGGTATACAAGCAAATGAAGATGTATAATGATGATGAACTTAATCCAGTTTTAAGAAGTCAAAAATAATCTTATAATTCTGAAGCTACTTCAGAAACTCTTCAAGCGAAGTTGAGATGCCTAAAACAATAAAACATATATTAGTTATTCGTCTTTCGGCAATGGGAGACGTGGCAATGACTATTCCTGTTTTAAGAGCCTTTACACAGCAATATCCTAACGTAAAAATTACAGTTTTAACAAGAGGTTTTTTTAATCCATTTTTTAGAGATTTACCGAATGTTACTGTGTTTTCTCCAGATTTAAAAGGAAAACACAAAGGCATTTTTGGGCTTTTAAAATTATCAAGAGCATTAGCAAAACTTAATATTGATGCAGTAGCCGATTTGCATAATGTATTGCGAACAAATATTTTAAAATTCTTTTTCTTTGGAATTAATGTTGTACAAATAGACAAAGGAAGGGAAGATAAAAAAGCCCTCATTAATGGTAAAAATTTTGTACAACTTACAACAACTCATCAACGATATGTTGAAGTTTTTAAGCAATTAGGTTTCCCTTTAAACTTATCAAAACCTAGTTTTCCAAAACGAAAAGAGTTGCCATCAAAAACACTTGTTATTGTAGGAAACGATTCAAAAAAATGGATTGGAATAGCTCCTTTTGCAACGTATGAGTCTAAAATGTATCCTTTACATCTTATGGAAGAAGTAATAAAGGAGTTGTCTAAAAACAACAAAGTGTTACTATTTGGAGGAGGAGAACATGAAATCAAAATTTTAAATGATTTCGAATCTAAATTTAATAATGTTGTAAATGTAGCTGGAATGTTAAGTTTAGATGAAGAACTAGATATTATTTCTAATCTTGATGTGATGTTGTCTATGGATTCTGGGAATGCTCACATAGCAGCAATGTTAGGAATTAATGTTGTGACACTTTGGGGTGTTACACATCCTTTTGCAGGTTTCTATCCTTTTAATCAGAATCCCGAAAACGCGCTTTTAGCAAATAGAAATATATATCCAGAAATTCCAACCTCTATATATGGCAACAAATTTCCAGAGAGTTACAAAAATGTCATGAAGTCTATTTCGCCAGAGTTAGTTATCAATAAAATTAATAGCTTAATATAAAAAAACCCTACTCCGAAGAATAGGGCCGATTTATCGCTTTGCAATAGATAATCCCTAAATTACGATTAAATCTGCTCTAAAATATTTTGTTTAAAACGATGCGCAATGTTTTTGTAGGAAAATGTTATGCGTTTTCGATAAAAGGTTGCTTAAATGCGATAAAAAACAAATTTATTCGACAAGCAACATTAAATATCATCGTAATCTACTTTAATTGTTGAGGTTATTGGATGAGCCTGACAAGTTAAAATTAAACCTTCTGCAAGTTCACTATCAGTTAAAATATTGTTTTGACGCATTTTAACTTCTCCTTCAGTTAGTCTAGCCAAACAACTACTACAAATCCCTCCTTGGCAAGAATAAGGTGCGTCAAGGTCTTCATCTAAAGCAGCTTCAAGTATAGATTGTTTTTGAGACATTTCGAAAGTAGATGTTTCTTCATCTAAAATAATAGTAATCTTAGTTTTACCATCAGATACCGAAGTTTGTTCTACATCTGTTGTTTTTGCTGCTTTAAACAGTTCAAAATGAATTCTTTCTTTATCAATATTACTGTCTGTTAACACATCTTTTACAGCATAAATCATTGCTTCTGGTCCACATAGGTAATAAGCATCAACATCAATATGCTTGTGCTTGTTTTTCATTACATAGTTAACTGTGCTTTTTTCTATTCGCCCAAAAATAGCTTCATCTTCATCTGCCTGGCTAAATACAAATTGAATTGAAAAACGATCTTTATATGCATGTTGAAGTTCTAGTAACTCGTTTAAAAACATTGTATCACTAGTTGTTTTGTTGCCATAAACAAGTATTACTTTACTATAAACTTCTTCTTCTAAAGCACATTTTATAATGCTTAAAACAGGAGTAATTCCACTACCTGCAGCAAAGGCAGCAATGTTTTTTGTTTTATTATCGTTAGGCTCAAAAACAAAACGACCTTTTGGTATAGCAACCTCTAAACTATCGCCAACTTTAAGGGTATTATTTACATAAGACGAAAAGGTTCCGTTTTCAACTTCTTTAACAGCTACTTTTAAATCACCACTTTTAGGAGACGAGCAAATAGAATAATCTCTGCGCACTTCATTTCCTTCGATGGTTGTTTTTAAAGTGATATACTGACCAGCTTTAAACTTAAATTCGGCTTTTTTGTCTTGAGGTACATCAAAACTTAAAACTACAGCTTTGTCTGTTTCTCTATGAATATCTTTTATTGTAAGTTTATAAAAATGTGACATTACTTTTTTTTTGCAAAAATAAGAAAGTATAATGCCATTTAAGATTTGATTGTAACAAAAAAGAGAATATTATTACTAATGCTATAAACCCAACCAAAATTATGATTAAACATTTTTTAAGATTAGAGTGGAAACAATACTTCCGATCGTCTTATTGGCAAAAGAGTCTTGGATTAAATATACTATTGGTGTTTTTTGCACTTTATTTCATTGCAATGTTTTTATTAGGCGGACTTGCACTTTATCCAATTCTTAAAAAAATGTATCCAGATAATGACCCGTTTGTGATTGTTAATGGTTTTATATTCTATTGGATTATTGCTGATTTACTCATGCGTTTTTTCTTTCAGAAACTGCCAGTAATGAGTGTAAAACCCTTGCTAACACTTCCAATTAAAAGAAGTAGCGTGGTTAATTTTGTTTTAGGCAAATCTGCACTTTCGTTCCTTAACTTTTTACCTCTTTTTGCAGTAATTCCGTTTGGGCTAGTATTAATTTCAGAAGGTTATAACGTATCAACAACAATCGTTTGGATGTTTGTTATGTTATTGATAACACTTATTATCAACTTCTTAAATTTTATTATTGAAAGTCTTACAGCAGAAAGCGACTTATCGTTTTTACCATTAATAGCTACAACATCAGTTTTGTTTGCTCTTAATTACTTTAGTATTGTTTCTTTTTCAGAAATTGTGTCAAAAGCAGTTTTAAGTATTGCTGAAAACCCTTTATTGCTTAGTATACCTATTCTACTATTGGTTGGATTATATCTTTATAATTATAGAATATTACGAGCAAAACTGTTTTTAGATAGTTCATTAAAATCTAAAACTCAGGAAGTGAAGGTTGCAGATATGGCTTGGACAAGACGTTTTGGTAAAGTAGCACCTTTTATGCAACTCGATTTAAAACTAATCTGGAGAAATAAAAGACCAAGATCGAGTGTATTTTTAATAGTTGTTGGATTGCTTTATGGGTTGTTCTTTTATCCAAATCCAGTATACCAGAATATGCCTTGGTTTTTTGCCTTTGTAGGAATTTTCGTAACAGGTATTTTTCTTATCAATTTTGGGCAGTTTGTTCCTGCTTGGGATAGTGGTTATTACAAAATGCTAATGAGTCAAAACATCACTTATCAAGATTATCTGAAATCTAAATTTACTTTAATGTCACTAAGTGTTATAATCCTTTTTGTATTGAGTATACCTTACGTGTATTTTGGTTGGGATATTTTACTTGCGCATTTTGCTGCAGCTATTTATAATATTGGTGTTAATACACATGTTATTTTGTTTGGAGGATCTTTCAATCGAAAAAAAATAGATTTAAACCAAAGAGCTGCATTTAACTACCAAGGCACAGGAGCTATGCAATGGCTTATTGGGTTTCCTTTAATGTTTTTGCCAATGGGAATTTTTGCATTGTTTTATTACACTATCAATTTTGAAAGTGGTATTGCTGCACTTACTATTTTAGGATTATTAGGAATGGTTTTTCACCAAAAACTAATGAAATTCATCACTGAAAAATATTTAGATTCAAAATATAAAATGATTAACGCTTTTAGTCAAGATAATTAATACACATAACACATGATAACGACTTCAAACCTTTCAAAAAAATATAACGACAACATTGTTTTACATATCGATAATTTAGATATACCAAAAGGACAAAGTTTTGGTTTAGTTGGTAATAATGGCGCAGGTAAAACCACTTTTTTTAGTTTGCTGTTAGATTTAATTCAGCCAACTACAGGACACATTAAAAATAATAATATATTAGTTCACCAGAGCGAAGACTGGAAGCCATTTACATCGTCTTTTATTGATGAGAGTTTCCTTATAGGTTATTTAACACCAGAAGAATATTTTTATTTTATTGGTGAATTAAGAGGGCAAAATAAAGCAGATGTTGATGCATTAGTATCACAATTTGAAGACTTTTTTCATGGCGAAATATTAAATCAGAAAAAATACCTTCGCGACTTAAGTAAAGGAAATCAGAAAAAAGTTGGAATTGTATCTGCATTATTAGGCAATCCAGAAGTTATTATTCTAGACGAACCTTTTGCTAATCTCGATCCAACAACACAAATTAGACTTAAAAAAATTATTAAAGATTTAGCCGAAACAAAAGGCGTAACTGTCCTTATATCTAGCCACGATTTAATGCATGTTACAGACGTTTGTGAGCGTATAGTAGTACTCGAAAAAGGGAAAATAGTAAAAGACTTAGCTACAAGTGAAGCTACTTTAAAAGAATTAGAAGCTCATTTCTCTGGAGAGTAACTCGGCTAAAAGTCATTCATTTTTTCTCAATAATTCAAAAAGATGCTTATTTTTACAGCACTACATAATATTTGTAGCCGTTTTTAGTTATCTATTAACCAAATAACAAGCACGTTGAATACATCTTTAAAAGCCATACTTATAATATTTTGCACTGCGTTAATGGTAACAAGCTGTTCGCGAAAGAAGGATAAGTTTATCAATCGCAACTTTCATGCACTAGGCACAAAATATAACATTCTTTATAATGGTAATATTGCTTTAGAAAATGGGAGAGCAACTGTTGATGATGCTTTTACAGATAACTATTGGGAGTTACTTCCAGTAGAACGTATGCAGTTGTCAGATGAAATTTTATTACCAGGACAATCTAAAAACGCAGATTTTGAACGCGCAGAAGAGAAAGCTGTTAAAGCAGTTCAAACACACGGAATGAATATTCAGGGGAAAGAAAAAAACCCTCAAATAGATGAAGCGTATTTACTTCTTGGTAAAGCACGTTATTTCGATCAACGCTTTGTTCCTTCATTAGAGGCATTTAATTATATACTTTATAAATATCCTGCTAGTGATAAAATAAATGAAGCAAAAGTTTGGAGAGAAAAAGCTAATATTCGTATGGAAAATACCGATTTAGCTATAAAAAACCTAAAGCGTTTATTACAGCAAGAAGTATTGGATGATCAAGATTTAGCAGATGCCACATCTAGTTTGGCTCAAGCCTACATAAACACAAAATCTAAAGACAGTGCTTTAACCCAATTGGAAATAGCGGCTAGCTACACGAAAAAAAACAACGAAAAAGCACGTTACAATTATATAAGAGGTCAATTATATAATGAATTTGGTTATAAAGACAGTGCTAATTTAGCATTTGACAAGGTTATAGATTTACATCGTAAAATACCTAGAGCATATTATATTAATGCTCATTTAGCAAAAGCCAATAATTTCGATTACGAAAATGGTAATAAACTTGAGTTTTTGGAATACTTAACCGACTTAGAAGAAGACAGAGAGAACAGACCATTTTTAGGTAAAATTTATTATCAAATAGCAGAATATCATAGAACCAACAAATCAGACTCGCTTGCAATTGCGTATTATAATAAATCACTCAGATCGCCAACAAGTGATAAGCAATTAAAGGCTTTTGATTACTCTATACTTGGCGATATGAGTTTTGATAAATCGGAATATAAAATTGCAGGAGCCTATTATGATAGTACAATGAATAATATGGTGCTGAATTCTAAACCATATCGTACTATTAAACGAAAAAGAGACAACTTAGAAGACGTTATTTACTACGAAACAATAGCTCAGGTTAACGATAGTATTCTCAATTTAGCAAACCTTTCTGACGCAGATAAATTAGTATATTTTATAACGTATACAGACGAGTTAAAAGCAAAAGCTCAAGAAATTAAAGATAAAGAAGAAGCAAGAAAACGCCAAAACACAGGGCTAAAGACAGTTGATGAAGTTAATAAAGGAATAAATAGAGCTGAAGCATCATCAAACCAAGGGAAGCAACAATTTTACTTTTATAACCCAACCACTGTTGCATTTGGTAAAAATGAGTTTTTAAAAATTTGGGGCGAACGCTCATTAAAAGATAACTGGAGGCGTTCTGACACTAGAACAATTTCTAGAAACGATGAAGTGATAAACACTTTGTTTACTGATGCGACAGAAGAAGAACTTTTTAATCCAGAGTTTTATATTGCTAAAATTCCAACAGATCAAAAAGTAATCGATAGTTTATCAAAAGACAGAAACTTTGCCTACTATCAATTAGGTGTTATTTATAAAGAGAAGTTTAAAGAACTTGATCTTGCTAAAAACAAACTTCAGCAATTGTTAAAAAACAACCCTGAAGAGCGCCTAATCCTTCCTGCAAAATATAATTTATATAAAATATACGAAGAGTTAAACTTAAGTGATGAAGCTGAAATTGCTAAAAGCGACATAATATCTAATTATCCAGACTCTCGTTACGCTGAATTGCTTAAAAACCCTTCTTCTGGTTTAGCAAAAGATGAAAAAAGTCCAGAAAGCCTTTATGAAAAGCTTTATGAGCAATATGAAGCACAAAATTTCCAAGACGTGATAACTCAATCTGAAAAATATATTTCAGATTTTGAAGGCGATCCTATAGTTCCAAAATTTGAAATATTAAAAGCATCTGCAAAAGGACGCTTATATGGTTTTGAAGCTTATAAAGAAGGTGTAAGTTTCATTTCATTATCATACCCAAATTCGCCAGAAGGGAAAAAGGCTCAAGAAATAATGCAAGTGGTTATACCAATACTTGAAAACAAAGCGTTTGTTGATAATAACCAAGGCAAAAATTTCAATGTAATTTATCAATTTGATAACGCTTCAGGTGAAGATATTAACGAATTTATTAAAAAACTAAACGAAGAAATAGAACAGATAAAATATTTTGACCTTTCATCTTCTGTAGATGTTTACAACAATACTACTACTTTTGTTGTTGTTCATGGTCTAAAAAGTATAGAAGGAGCAAAAGGGTTCGGAGAGTTGCTTAAAGAGCGTAAGTCTAAAATTGTCAGACCTTATTTTGCAATTTCATCTCCAAATTATGAAATACTACAAAGGCATAAAAACCTTAGCGAGTATCTAGAATCTCAATAAACTTAATAATACCTATGTTTTCAGGCACAAAAAAAGGAAAAATGGCAACAGAAACTTTAACTCAGCAAAACACAATAGCACATGGTACAAATATTACAGGTGATATTGTTAGTGATGGCGACTTTAGAATAGAAGGAACTGTACAAGGCAACGTAAAAACACCAGGTAAAATTGTCTTAGGTAAAACAGGATATATAAAAGGCACACTAACAAGTGCTAATGCTGATATTGAAGGAAAATTTTCTGGAAAGTTAAGCCTTACAGATACATTAACTTTAAAATCGTCAGCTTATGTTGAAGGCGAAGTTGAAGTTGGAAAATTAGCAGTTGAGCCTGGCGCAACATTTAATGCCACATGTGTAATGAAAGGGTCTATAAAAGAGCTTAATAATGGCGGAGGACAAAGACCACAAAAAGAAGAGCAATCAGCTTAATTCTTACGCAAAATATTCAGGCATAGCTATACAAATGATTATAATTATTGGTATTGGTGCTTTTGCAGGTGTAAAACTAGACGAAAAATTTCCAAACAACCATAATCTATTTACTTTAGTATTATCTTTGACCTCTGTAATAGTGTCTATGTTATTTGTTATTAGGCAGATTATTGCAGCTTCAAAAGACGATAAATAATATGAATCAAGCATTTAAATCAAGACAACTATCATTTTTAGTTCAGAATATAATTTTCACTTTAGTTGTATTCGCAATACACGCGTATTTAGTGTCCTATTTCGCTGATTCTAGTGCTTTTTTCTTTCCTTTATGGCAAATTTATACATTTCATTTTGTGATTACTACTCTATTATATACTGTTATTAATTACAAATACTCTAATGGGAAAAAAGATATTTTCAATACGTTTATGGTAAGCACTTTTTTAAAAATGGCATTAGCTATTTTGTTTTTACTACCATTATTAATGTCTGATTTAGAAAAAAAACAAGCAGACGTGTTTAATTTTTTTATTCCTTACTTCTTGTACTTGTTTTTTGAAGTCTATTCCCTTACACTTTTTCTTCAAAAAAACGCTTAATAAAACACATCTATACCCTTAAAAAATAAGGCTTTTAATAATCATTAAAAAAGTGTTTGACAATTAATATAATGTATGTACATTTGCACGGAATTTAGAGCAAGGAATTTTTAAGCAATTCATAATGACATTAAACACTTTAAGAACCGTATTATTTTTAGTTTTTTCTACAGTAATCACAACAGTTGGGTTTGCTTCAGAAGATAATAAAGACCAAGAAAAGGAAGGGTTCAATGCTAAAGAAATGATTATGCATCACGTTAAGGATGCTCATGAATTTCATGTTTTTGATTGGAATGAAAAACCAGTAACTATTGCTTTGCCTATTATTCTTTATACTGATAATGGGTTGACAGTGTTTATGTCTAGCGAATTTCATCATGATGATTCGGGTCACCATATAGTTAAAAAAGATGGTCAAAAATTCGTGAAGTTTCACGAAAAAATATATCAATTAAATGCAGATGCTAATGAAGTTGCTTTTGATGATGAGTATCACCCAACAAATGTATCAATGCCTTTAGATTTCTCAATAACAAGAAACGTCTTTATGATGTGGGTGTCTGTTTTAGTATTACTATCAATTTTTATTTTATCAGCTAGACGCTACAAAAAAACTGAAGATAATGTACCAACAGGAATCGCAGGTTTCATAGAGCCACTTATTGTTTTTGTAAGAGATGATATAGCTAAACCAATGATTGGTGATCATAAGTACAAAAAGTATATGCCATTTTTATTGACTATCTTTTTCTTTATCTGGGTTAATAATATTTTTGGGTTAATACCTATTTTAAATGGCGCAAACGTTAGTGGTAATATTGCATTTACTCTTACGTTGGCAGTATTTACTTTTATAGTTGTCAATGTTAGCGGAAATAAAAATTACTGGAAACACATTTTCTGGATGCCAGGAGTTCCAGTACCAATGAAAATATTTTTAATGCCTATAGAAATTGTAGGAATGTTTGTTAAACCTATCTCTTTAATGATTCGTTTATTTGCTAACATTACTGCTGGACATATAATTATATTAGCGTTAATGTCTTTAATATTTATTTTTGAGACTATTGCAGTAGCGCCAGTATCTGTAGCATTTTCATTATTTATCGGATTAATAGAAATTGTGGTTACCGCAATTCAAGCATATATATTTACCGTGTTGTCTGCCTTGTATATTGGTATGGCGACCGAAGAAGCACATCATTAATTAATTTAAATTTTATAACTATGACTATTACAGGAATCGCAGCAATCGGAGCTGGTTTAGCAGCAATCGGAGCAGGAATGGGAATTGGAAGAATTGGTGGATCAGCTATGGATGCCATGGCACGTCAACCAGAAATCCAAGGAAAAATCCAAACTTCAGCGCTTATTTTAGCAGCTTTCGTAGAAGCGGTAGCACTATTTGGTGTTGTTGCTGCATTAATCGTTTAATTATGATTATTAAATACAGAGGTAACGGTTGGTTGCCTCTGTATTTTAAACTAAAATTTAAATTATAAATAAATAAAGAAAATGGAGTTAATTACACCAGGTTTTGGACTTGTATTCTGGACAGCAATTACATTTTTGTTTTTGCTTTTGATTTTAAGAAAATTCGCTTGGAAACCAATTTTAGGAGCCGTTGAAGACAGAGAAGAAGGGATTAAAAGCGCTTTAGCTTCTGCTGAAAATGCTCGTAAAGAAATGGAAAATCTTAAAGCTGATAATGAGCGTATTCTTAATGAAGCACGTGCTGAGCGTGAAGCTATGTTAAAAGAGGCGCGCGAAATAAAAGCTAAGATGATTGCTGATGCAAAAGGTGAAGCACAAACTCAAGCGGCAAAAATGATTGAGCAAGCACAAACAGCGATAGAAAGCGAGAAAAAGGCAGCTATGGCTGAACTTAGAAACCAAGTTGCTAGCTTATCAGTTGATATTGCAGAAAAAGTAGTGCGTGAAGAATTATCTAACAAAGACAAACAATTGAAATTAGTTGAGTCTATGTTAAGTGAAGCAACACTAAACTAAATTTAAGAAATGGCACAAACAAGAGCAGCAATACGATACGCAAAAGCAATTTTTGATCTAGCAAAAGATCAAAAATCAGCAGAAATTGTTAATACAGACATGAAAGCTATTGCTAATGCTGTTTCGACGAGTAAAGACTTAAGCGATATGCTACAAAGTCCTATTGTTCGTACTGCAACAAAAAAATCTGCTTTACTAGCAGTATTTACAGATTTAAACAAGTTAAGCGTTAACCTAATAGATACACTTATTGAAAATAAGCGTATTAATATTTTAGGTGATGTCGCTCAAAAATATAATCAGTTATTTGATCAGTCTCAAGGAACTCAAGTTGCAAAAGTAACAACAGCAGTAGCTTTAACAGACGATTTAAAAACTAAAGTATTAGCTAAAGTTAAAGAACTAACAGGTAAAGACGCTGAGATTGAAAGCATCATTGATGAATCAATTCTTGGAGGCTTTATTTTACGTGTTGGAGACATTCAATACAATGCTAGTATTGCTAATAAATTGAGTAAACTAAAAAGAGAATTTACATTAAACTAAAATGATTCAGATTTTTCAATTCTGAATTTAAAATTAATAAAAATGGCAGAAGTAAAACCAGCTGAAATTTCAGCAATCTTAAAGCAACAACTTTCAGGCTTTGAAGCAAGTGCTTCATTAGACGAAGTAGGAACAGTACTAACTGTTGGAGATGGTATTGCACGTGTTTATGGATTATCAAACGTTCAATATGGAGAATTAGTTGAATTTGCTGATGGTCTTGAAGGCATCGTATTGAATCTTGAAGAAGATAACGTAGGTGTTGTATTATTAGGACCTTCAAAAACAATTAGCGAAGGATCAACAGTAAAACGTACTAATCGTATCGCTTCTTTAAAAGTTGGAGAAGAGATTGTTGGTCGTGTTGTTGATACACTTGGTAACCCAATAGATGGTAAAGGACCAATTGGAGGTAAACTTTATGAAATGCCTTTAGAGCGTAAAGCACCTGGAGTTATTTTTCGTCAGCCAGTTACTGAGCCATTACAAACAGGTATTAAGTCAATCGATGCGATGATTCCTGTAGGTCGTGGTCAACGTGAGTTGGTTATTGGTGACCGTCAAACTGGTAAAACAGCAGTTTGTATTGATACCATTTTAAATCAAAAAGAATTTTATGATGCAGGTGAGCCTGTATATTGTATATATGTTGCAGTAGGTCAGAAAGCATCTACAGTAGCTTTAATTGCAAAAACATTAGAAGAAAAAGGAGCTTTAGCTTATACTACAATAGTAGCAGCAAATGCATCAGATCCTGCACCTATGCAAGTATATGCGCCTTTCGCTGGCGCTGCAATTGGTGAGTATTTTAGAGATACTGGTCGTCCTGCATTAATTGTTTATGATGATTTATCAAAGCAAGCTGTAGCTTACCGTGAGGTATCTTTATTATTACGTCGCCCACCAGGACGTGAGGCATATCCTGGAGACGTTTTTTACTTACACTCTCGTTTATTAGAGCGTTCTGCAAAAGTTATTGCAAATGATGAGATTGCTAAAAACATGAACGATTTACCAGATTCATTAAAATCTATCGTTAAAGGTGGTGGTTCGTTAACTGCATTACCAATTATCGAAACTCAAGCAGGTGACGTATCAGCATATATTCCAACAAACGTAATTTCTATTACAGACGGACAAATTTTCTTAGATGGAGATTTATTTAACTCAGGTGTTCGTCCAGCAATTAACGTAGGTATTTCAGTATCTCGTGTAGGAGGAAATGCTCAGATTAAATCAATGAAAAAAGTAGCAGGTACTTTAAAATTAGACCAAGCACAATATCGTGAATTAGAAGCATTCGCTAAGTTTGGTTCTGATCTTGATGCGGTTACTTTAAATGTAATTGAAAAAGGAAAACGTAACGTGGAGATTTTAAAACAAGCACAAAATGATCCATTTACAGTTGAAGATCAAATTGCAATTATTTATGCAGGATCTAAAAACTTATTAAGAGATGTGCCTGTTGAAAAGGTTAAAGAATTTGAAAGAGATTACATAGAGTTCTTAAAAGCTAAGCATGCAGATGTACTTAGCACTTTAAAAGCAGGAAAACTTACTGATGAGGTTACAGATACATTAACTACTGTAGCTAAAGAATTATCAGCTAAGTACAGAAAGTAAGACCTAATCAATAAACCAATACTTCTTTTCTTAAGAAAAGATTTAGGATAGTAAAATGGCAAACTTAAAAGAAATACGTAACAGAATATCATCGGTGTCATCTACGATGCAGATTACTAGTGCCATGAAAATGGTATCTGCTGCAAAGTTAAAAAAGGCACAAGATGCTATTACAGCAATGCGTCCTTATTCTGATAAACTAACTGAGCTTTTACAAAGTTTAAGCGCAACGTTAGATGCAGATTCAGGAAGTAAATTTGCTAATCAAAGAGAAGTTAAAAAAGTTTTGATAGTTCCTATCACTTCTAACAGAGGTTTAGCTGGAGCGTTCAACTCTAACATTATTAAGCAAGTAAATACTTTAGTGGCTACTACCTATGCAAATCAGGAAGTATCATTTTTAGTGTTAGGTAAAAAAGCTAATGACGCTTTTAAAAAATCTAACAAAGTAATTGCAAATAAAAGTGCTATTTATGATGATTTAACTTTTGATAATGTTGCAGAAATTGCTGAGTTATTAATGGATAAATTTATATCTGGTGAGTTTGATAAAGTTGAACTTGTTTACAATAAATTTAAAAATGCTGCAACTCAAGAAGTAATGACTGAGCAGTTTTTACCAATTGTTCCTGTGGCAAATGACGCAAATGTTAATTTAGATTATATTTTTGAACCTTCTAAAGTTGAAATAGTTGAGCAATTAATTCCTAAGTCTTTAAAAACGCAATTGTTTAAGGCTATAAGAGATTCTTTTGCTAGTGAGCATGGTGCACGTATGACAGCGATGCATAAGGCAACTGATAATGCGACTGAATTAAGAGATCAATTAAAATTAACTTACAATAAGGCGCGTCAAGCTTCTATTACTAATGAAATCTTAGAGATTGTTGGTGGTGCTGAAGCATTGAATAACTAATAAATTTTTTAATTTCGCTGTACTGCGAGATGTAATATAAATTAAGCCTCACTTTTTAAAAAGTGAGGCTTTTTTGTTTGTAATAAATTAATTTTCATATATTTAGAGTCCAAATCTTAACCAATTACCAAATGAAAACAATAAAAAAAGTAACCTACTTACTCTTTTTTACTATTGCTGTTATGAGCACATATCAGTGTTCTAGCACAAAGTATAAATTACAAGAAAAAACAACTTTGCAATTAGATCGTGTTTACTTTCAAGAATGGTATGCAGGAATTAAAGTTGGTGGCACAGGAATTAATATTTACTTCCCTAATCTTAACAGTAACAACAAAGTAGTTGTAGATAGTGTGTTTTTTAGAAACCTAAAAGGCAAGCTTACTAAAGAAAGATCAATGTATTCTGCAATTTTAAAAAATAGATCTCCATACGATTCTACACCAATAACCAAAGCGGTTAAATATCCATTTAAATTATCTGGTAATGAATGTGTGATTAGCTATATTGAAGATGGTGAAACTAAATATTTTAAAATTGTAAATGTTACAGAACGAGAAGGTATTTACTATGAAAATGGTCCTCCCTCTAGAGTAGTAACTGTAGACATAGAATAAAAGCACTAAAGTTTTATTAGGGCCTTACTTTTAGTAAGGCTTTTTTTATGGAACACTATTTGATTTATTATCTTTATAGAACAATAAATTGCCATATAATGAAAGCTTTTACAACATTAGTCTTTAGTATAATTATCTTAATTAGTTTTACGAATTGCTCATCAGCCCAGAAGTTACAAAAAGCAGCACCAATAGTGTTTGATGAAGTATATTGTCAAAGTTGGGTTGCGGGAGTACAAGGAGGAGGATCTGGAATAAATTTATTTATTTCAACACCATCAGAGCTACCTAATACTATTCAGTTAGACTCTGTGTATTTTCGTGGCAAAGTGGCTAAAATGCAGCGTAAAGCAGGTGGAAAAATTATATATGTAGCATATTTTAGAACTGAATTTAACCAGAAAACAGACATAATAATGAGTGGTAATGCTCAAGAAGAGTATGGTAACGCACTTCCAAAAAAAACTACGAAAATTCCTTTTAAACTCAAAGAGAATGAATGCGTTATCAGTTATAAAAACGGAAACAAAACGCAGTACTATAAAATTGAAAATATAGTTGAAATTCAACCAGAACACTACCCAAGTGCTCGCCCAGACAAACAATAAATTATGCATTGCATATAGGTTTATAAAACTGTATATTTAGCATAACAAAAAACAACTCTTGGGTACAATAAAAACCTTCTTTAAGGATACAATTATTTATGGTTTGGCAACTGTATTGCCACGACTAATGAATTTTATTTTAGTACCACTTCACACAGACACATTAGAAACGGCAAGTTATTCAGATAACACCACATTTTATGTGTATGCAGCATTTTTTAATGTGCTTTTAACCTACGGAATGGAAACGGCTTTTTTTAGGTTTTTTAGTAAAAGCGAAGAGAAGGGCAAGGTGTTTTCTACTACGCTAATAAGTTTAACAGTTACAACTATTGTGTTTTTACTAATAGTGGTTTTATTTAATGAACAATTAGCGGCTTTAGTAAATTTAAATCAAACATATTTTAATTTATTAATAGGAGTTTTAGTTTTAGATGCTCTTGTGGTAGCTCCTTTTGCATATTTAAGAGCTACTGGAAGACCAATAAAGTTTACAGCAATTAAATTATCTAATATTTTAGTATACGTTGCTCTAAACTTCGTTTTTCTTTGGGCAATCCCAAGGTTTGCTATAAACTTTCCCAATTATGATAGTAACGACTTAGTCAAGTATATATTTGTGTCTAATCTTGTAGCGAGCATTATTACACTTTTGCTATTATCTCCATATTTTTTCAAAACAAAACTGCAGTTTAGCATAACTATTTTTAAACAACTATTAAATTATGGTTGGCCTATAATGGTGGCTGGTTTAGCGTATGTTATAAATGAAAATTTTGACAAGTGGTTATTACCTGAGATGCTCGGGAAAGACATTAATGGCGCTTATAGTGGTTGTTATAAGATAGCAGTGTTTATGACTATTTTTATTCAAGCATTTAGGTTAGGAGCAGAACCTTTCTTTTTCAATCATGCTAAAGAGCTAAATGCAAAAGAAACGTATGCCAGAATTATGAAATACTTTGTAATTCTTGGAAGCTTAATGTTTGTTTTTACTGTTGTATACTTAAACCTTTTTAAAGAATTAATAGTTAGAGACGAATCGTACTGGATTGCTATAGACATTGTACCTATTGTATTACTTGCAAATTTATGCTTAGGAATTTATTTTAATTTGGCAATCTGGTATAAACTTACCGATAAGACACGATATGGAATGTATATTTCAATAGTTGGAGCAATAGTAACTATTATTTTTAACTATGTTATGATTCCTAAAATAGGGTTTATGGCTTCAGCTTGGGCAACACTTTTAGCTTATGGGAGCATGATGCTAATCTCTTATCAAATGGGCAAAAAGTATTATCCTGTACCTTATGACATATTTAGAATTTCAGGCTATTTAGTTTTCTCAACAATTATTTCGGCTGTATCGTATTACTTTTTTAATGAAGATTACTTCATAAGTACAGTTTTAGTTTTAGTATTTTTGACTATTATTTTCTTATTAGAAAGAAATGAAATAAAACAGTTATTAAAAAAATAGAATGAATATTAAAATCATCAATAAGTCAAACCATGCATTGCCAAACTATGAAACCATAGCTTCAGCAGGAATGGATTTACGCGCAAGTTTATCAGAATCAAGAATTTTAAAACCTCTTGAAAGAAGTATTGTTGGAACAGGTTTATTTATTGAACTTCCAATAGGATACGAAGCCCAAGTAAGACCGCGAAGTGGCTTAGCGGCAAAAAAGGGAATAACAGTTTTAAACGCTCCAGGAACTATTGATGCTGATTATAGAGGTGAAATAGGTGTTATTTTAGTTAATCTGTCTAATGAAGACTTTGTAGTTAATAATGGTGAACGTATTGCGCAGCTTGTTATTGCAAAACATGAACGTGCAGAATGGATTGAAGTAGAACAACTATCAGAAACATCTCGTGGAGAAGGTGGTTTTGGAAGTACAGGAACAAAATAAAAAAACATGAAAAAGTATTTACTAATTGCTTCAATATTAATTTGCTCATTTTCTAATGCTCAAACATCAGATAAAATTAAAAACATTTCAGCTTCTGCTTGCGATTGCATATATGAAGTTGACCTAAATGAAAGTAAAGAAGTAAAAAGTGAAAAAATTTCAGAATGTATTAAGACTGCAATATCAACAAATCAGCTTCAAGAAAAACTATCAGCGCTTGTAAGTAAAACTAATGATACACTTAGCAAGATAGAGGACATTACTAAAATTGATTCTCTAACCATTAAAGACGATGTAACAATTGTAATAAATGATAAAGAGAATTATGATGAAGTAGAAAAATATCTTTACGATAATTGTCCTGTAATGAAAACCATTTATTTCACAGACAATAAAGAGCATAAAAATTCATTTTCTAATAGAAAGAAGGCAATGAAATTTTACGAAGAAGGTCAAGTTGCTTTTGCAAAAGAGGAGTATGCTAAAGCAATTACACTTTATAAAAAAGCAGTCGATAAAGATAAAAACTTCGCCTTTGCATGGGATAATTTAGGGTACAGCTATAGAAGGTTAGGTAACTATAAACAAGCAATTGAATGTTATAAAACATCATTAGCTTTAGACCCAAAAGGTAAAATGCCATTAATGAATATTGCTGTTGCTTATCAGTTAGATAATGATTTAGACAGTGCAATTGATGCTTACAATCATTTTGGAGATCTTTATCCTGAAGACCCTGAAGCATTCTATGGATTAGGCAGAATGTATATGCTAAAAAAAGATTATGAACCTGCTTTAGATAAAATGATTGTGGCTTATAAATTATATCTCGATATGGATTCTCCATATAACATTGACGCTCAAAAGCATATTGTAATGATTTACAATGAAATGAAAGAGCAAGATAAGCTAGAGTTGTTTTATGAAATAGCTAAAAAACATAATCTTCAGATAAACGAATAAAATTAAATTAATGAAAATAATAGTACCAATGGCAGGACGAGGTTCTCGTCTTCGTCCACATACATTAACAATACCAAAACCATTAATTCCTGTTGCAGGCGAGCCTATTGTACATAGACTTGTAAAAGACATTGTAAAGGTTCTTAATCAACCAATTGAAGAAATAGCCTTTATTCTTGGCGACCCAGCATTTTTTGGTGATGATGTAGTTAATAGCTTAACAAAACTAGCAGAAAACCTTGGTGCAAAAGCATCTATATATCGTCAAGACCAACCTCTAGGTACAGGTCATGCCATTATGTGTGCAAAAGAGTCTTTATCTGGACCAGCAGTAATAGCATATGCAGACACATTAATTAGAGCAAACTTTAATCTAGATCCAGAAGCTGATGCAGTTATATGGGTAAAACAAGTTGACCAACCTGAAGCTTATGGAGTGGTTAAGTTAAATGAGAAAAATGAAATTATTGAACTGGTTGAAAAACCTAAAGATTTTGTTAGCGATTTAGCAGTTATTGGCATATACTACTTTAAAGATGTAAACGTTCTTAAAAATGAGCTGCAGCACGTTTTAGATAATAATATAGTTAATGGTGGAGAATATCAAATTAATGATGGTATTAAAGGCATGATGGCAAAAGGAAAAATATTTAAAACAGGTGAAGTTAGTGAGTGGATGGATTGTGGAAACAAAGCAGTAACTGTCGAAACTAACACACGTATGCTAGGGTTTTTAAAAGCTGATGGTGAAGAACAAATGATAGCATCAACAGTAAAATTAAACAACTCAAAAATTATTGAACCTTGCTTTATTGGTGAAAACGTGGTGTTAAACAATTCTACAGTTGGCCCAAATGTATCTATTGGTAATGACTGTACTTTAAGTAATGTAATCGTTAAAAATAGCCTAATACAAAGCAAAAACACAATTAAAAATGCTAATTTAGACCAAGCAATGATTGGTAATCATGTACAATACGATGGTAATTTTAAAATGATAAGTATTGGTGATTATTCAGTATTGGAATAGTTTTTGTCCATTCCCTTAAAAAATGGAATATTTTAAACTTAATTACAGTTATTTTTATAATTAATCGCATTGAAAAGAAAGCTTAACATTGTAATTCTTCTTTTAGGAATACTCATTCCTCAGGCGAATTATGCTCAGGTCGATTTTAATAAACGTCCAAACGACGACCTTGGCGATGTTGAAGACATGTTTCAAGAGAATTTTTTTGAAGCTCTAAAACAATCAGGAATTGAAAATCATCAAAGGGCTATCGATGCGCTTTTAAAATGCGAAAAACTTGACAACTCTAAAACAGTTGTGTATTATGAGTTGGGTAAAAATTATATAGCACTCAAAAATTTTGGAGCTGCTGAAGATGCTCTAAAAAAAGCAACTTCTAAAGAGCCTGAAAATGAATGGTATTTAGATCAGTTGTATGAAGTATATAATCTTCAAAATGATACAGATAAAGCAATAAAAACAGTTAAGCAACTTGTTAAATATCACCCAGATTACAGACAAGATTTAGCTTCATTATACATCAAAGCAAAAAAATATAAAGATGCACTCAAAATTTTAGATGATCTAGATGCAGAGTTTGGTGTAAACCAAGATAGAGATTACTTAAGAAATGAGATTTATAACCTTACTGGGAATGATGATGATAGAATAGAAAATCTTGAAGAGCGTGTAAAAGCAAATCCAGGTAATGAAACTAATTATTTAAATCTCATTTACAGATATAGCGAAACAGGAGATACAAAAAAAGCTTTTGAAACAGCAAAAGAGTTATTAAAAATTCATCCAGAATCTAGATTGGTGCATTTAGCTTTGTATAAGTTTTACCTTGATGCTAATGAGCCAAAAAACGCTATACTATCTATGAAAACTGTGCTTCAAAGCCCAGAAATAAACCCAGATGCTAAAGCTAAAGTGTTTAATGACTTTGTTAATTTTGTATCTAAAAATCCTGAATACGAAAAAGATTTAATAGAAATCACAGCGCTTATTGATACAGATAAAAGCACCAAAACACTTACAGAGTTAGGACAGTATTATTTAAAGCTTAACGATAAGCCAAAAGCACTTCAATATTTTGAAGAAGCATTAAAACAAGACACTAAAAACTTTACAATTATTAAAGACGTTTTATTGCTTCAACTTGATTTAAATATGGATGATAAGGTGGTTGCAAAAAGCAAAGAAACCATTGAGTTGTTTCCTGCGCAACCAATATTATATCTCATTAATGGCGTAGCAAATAACAAGTTAAAACAACCTAAAAAAGCAATAGAAAGTTTAGAAACAGGTTTAGATTATGTTATTGATGATGCTAAAATGGAAGCAGATTTTTACACACAATTAAGCCTTGCTCATAAACTCAACAATAATATTACCAAATCAGAAGCGTTTACTAAAAAGGCCGAAGCATTAATAAAACAACAACAATAAGTGTCTAAAAAACATTTTAATTATATGAATCTTCTAAGATTATGAAGTTATTTAAAACGCTTTTATTATTATTCATAGTTACTTCTTTAGTTGGCTGCAAATCAGCTAAAAGCTTAACATCTTCTGGGTCAATAAAAGAAGGTATAACTGCAAAGCAATTAATTAATGATAATCATAAACAAACAGCAAAGTTTAGAACTCTACAAGCAAGAGTAAAAATAGATTATACAGAAAATAATAAATCTAATGGTGTTTCTGTAAATCTACGAATGGAGAAAGATAAAATCATCTGGTTAAGCGCTCCATTATCTGTTGCAAAAGTAATGATAACTCCAGATAAAGTAAGTTATTACAATAATTGGGAGAATGTTTATTTTGATGGCGATTTTTCGTTATTAAGTGATTTATTAGGAACCGAATTAGATTTTACAAAAGTTCAGAATTTATTATTAGGTGAAACACTATTCGACTTAAAAGAACAAAAACATGTAGTGTCTAATAATGAAGCTTCATACATCTTATCACCAGAAGATCAAAACACGCTTTTCGAAATCTTTTATTTATTAAATCCTGGGCATTTTAAACTAGATTCACAACAATTAGCTCAGCCTTTAGAGAAACGATTTTTAGAAATAGACTATAAATCATATCAATTGGTTGATAAACAAATTGTGCCAGAAATAATAAATATAATTGCAGTTGAAGACACCGAAGAAATACTAATCGATTTAGAATTTAAATCAGTAAGTCTTAACGAAAAATTACGTTTCCCATTTTCAATTCCTTCAAACTATAAAGAAATTACTTTTAAATGAAACATCAATATCTAATTTTAAACTCAAAACGATATGATAATAAGGATGTTCCATGTGACCATTTAAAAAACAATAAATATTAACACATGAAATTTAGCAAACCAACATATTTTAGTTTAATTACACTCCTTCTTTTGTGTGTTTTAAATACTAATGCTCAAAGTAAAAAACAACAAGAGCTAGAGGAAAGACGACAAGAAATACTAAAAGAAATCAATCAATATAACCAGCTAATTTCATCTAATAAGAAAAAGGAGAAATCGATTGTAACTGTTGTTGAAGATTTAAATTACAAAGTTAAAGTGCGTCAAAATTTAATAAAAGTCACTAACGATCAGGCTAATTTATTAAGCAGAGAAATTAACACTAACCAAAAAGAAATTTCTCACCTTAGAGATCAATTAAAAGATCTTAAAGAAGATTATGCAGCAATGGTGGTAAAGTCTTATAAAAGTAAATCTGAGCAAAGCAGAGTTATGTTTTTATTGTCATCAGAAAATTTTAAACAAGCCTATAAGCGTTTACAGTATATCAGACAATACACAAAGTACCAAGAGCAACAAGGCGAAGAAATAAAGAATAAAACTCAAAAATTACAAGAACTTAACACATCATTACTTCAACAAAAGAAAGATAAAGACAGACTTATTCAAGAGAATAGACTTGCAAAAGCCAAACTTGAAGAAGATATGAAAGAACACCAAGCCTTAGTTGCTTCTATTAAAAAAGACTTAAGTAAATACACTTCGCAGATTAAAACAAAACAACAAGAAGTCGATAAGATTGATAGAGAGATTGAGCGTTTAATTAGAGAAGCTATTGCAGAGGCTAACAGAAAAGCTTTGGCGGAAGCGAATAAAAACGGAAACACAACTACAAAAGAAACTAAAGCATCATCATCTGGTTTTGCATTAACTCCAGAAGCTAAAATTTTGGCTGCTAATTTCGAATCTAATAAAGGTAAATTTTCTTGGCCTGTAGAAAAAGGGATTGTAAAAACCCGATTTGGCACACAACCATCACCAATAGACCCATCTTTAACAATAAAGAGTAATGGTGTTCGTATAGCAACCGAAGAAGGCTCTAAAGTGCGAGTAGTATTTGAAGGAACAGTAAGTGCTGTAATCGCTATTAAAAATAGTAATCCAGCAGTACTAATTGAGCATGGTAATTATTTTACTGTTTATAAAAACTTATCAAAAGTATACGTAAAAAAGGGCGATAAGGTGAGCACAAAACAAGTGATTGGCGAAGTGTTTACATCGTCTAATGGTGAAACTATTTTAAGTTTTAGTATTTATAAAGTAGACTCAAAAAACTCAGAATACCAAGACCCTTCAGGCTGGATTTATAAAATGTAAAATTTCTGTGAAGGCAGGAATTATTTATGGATAATAGTCTTTATTGTTTTGTTAATGTAAAAGTCGCAGGAAACAACTGAGGCGATTACTTTATCTAAAATAACTAATTGCAGTTATCAATATTATTATAATATATTTTTTGATTTAAATAACTATAACTCCAAACTGTAATAAAACAACTTGGAGTTATATAATATTTATTGTTTAATCAAAGTGTATGTTCCATCTGGGACTCTTGCTTCTTGTGGAGCATTTTCATATGGCAATACTGAACTACCTTCTGTAATTAATATTGCTCCTATTTTCTCAGTGCCATTTTCATTAATATATCTTATAGCTAATTTATTAGATAAATATTTTCTCTCTGGGTCATCAAAAAACATTAGAATGCGTCGCTCGCTTATATCACACTCTTCGCAACTTGGTTTTTGTAGTTTTTTTATTATGGTATTTCCTTCAATATAATGTTGAGCATCATTTACCATGGGATGATTGAGCCTATACAAAGAGTTAAAAATTTCTACACCATTAACTACATATTTATATTCTCCAACTAGTATATCTTCATACCATTCTCCATTATATCGTTGATTAACTTTTTTAAACGTAAGAATTAATGATGTATTTCCATTTTCATATTTCCATGTGCCTACAAACTTATTAAGTTCGTTATTTAAATCTTTAAGATATGACCCATCTGGAGTTTCATGTATTCTTGTATCAAGCGGAACAATTGGGCTTTGAGCTTTACAAGAAAAAAATGCAAAAAGGGTAATTATTATAATTATATATGGTTTCATAATTTTTATTAAAAACCCAAACAAAATTAGTTTGGGTCATAATATTTATTGTTTAATCAAAGTATAAACACCTTGCCATGGCATTGTTGGGTTTGGTTGATCACCAGTCTCATCGTTTGGGCCGATATAAGTAAATGAAAAAACGGCCTTTAAAGCCTGCTGGCCATTGACTACCCTTTTATGAAGTAATAAATTGGCATAATGCCGAGTTCCAGGATTCATTAGGCTAACATCAAGTCTTTTTTCACCATCAACACAATCATCAGCTGGCAAAAATATACAAGTGTTATGAATATTATTACCATCAATTTTATGGCTATGGCCAAGATTTAAGTTCAAATCTGCCAATGTGTTTATTTTTTCAACACCATTTTCAATATATTGATATTCACCAATTATTAAATCTTCATAATACTTTCCATTAAAATACATAGGTTTTTTGACAAGTACAATTTTTAAAGAGGTATTCCCATTTGCGTAAAGCCAAGTCCCTTCAAAGGGGTTTAATTCATTATTTAAATCTTTGTAGTATGCGTTGTTTAAGTTGTTTCTTCCTAGTTCGTCAATAGAAAGTATAGGGCTCTGTGCTTTGCAGTTAAAAAAACTAATTGTAGTTATCAATATTATTATAATATGCTTCATGATTCTTTAAGTTTTAGTTACAAGGTATTTCGTTTACTTGTGGGTTAATTATATCTCCGTTCATTTCTAATTTGTTCCAGTTACTGATATTTTCATCTGATGCTTTATAAATAGTAATACCAAAATTACCAAATTCTCTTAAAAAGACTCGTTCCAAATCGTTTGGATCTTTTTTATATTCTTTTTGAATTTCTTCATTTAGATTTTCAACTTTTTCATCGATAGTGCTACCTAAAGCATTATCTAAATCATTGGCAATAGCGGCATTTAAAGCCATAAAGTCATTTATTTTTAAAGCATACACTGTGCCATCGTGATTGACTATCATTAAAAAAGCATCTTTTTTAAAGGCACTGTTTAAATCGAGATAAAGATTGTTTATTCGATATAAGTCACTCCAAGAAAACATACCAAAGGTACCTATAGGGTGAGTATGAGCTTGTCCAAACCAATACGGACCTATACGAATTGGAGAACTTGTGTTTGATTGTCCTTGTCTAAAGCCAATAGGATCCGCAGAGCTACGCACTTGACCATAAACCATAGTTTTCCTAAAACTAATAGAGTATTCTTTATTTAAACTTGTTTTTGCCTTCAAAGAATCAATAATAGGTTTGATATTCACGCTTAATGAATCTGTTTGGGTTAATTGATTTAACTTTTCACAAGGTGTATCATCATCCTCTACAGGCGGAAAAACACCAGTACCTTCATTAGGTGCACAATCATTATTAACGCCTGCAAGTGGTTGATTGTTAACTATACTTGTTCCAGAAGTATTACAATCAGTAGATGTGCTACTACCTCCACCACCAGTTGAAGAGCCATCACCATTATTTCCATTTTCCCCTTCATTTGAACCTGAACTTGTACCACTACCTCCACTTCCAAACCAAACATTAGTACATGATTCCACTTGAGTGTATGCTAAATTACCCATACAATTTGGACCCCTTACATGCCAAGTACCACCAAAATCACACAATTCAACTGTGGTTATAGTGCAAACTTCTAAACTAGCTCTATTTGCAGTGCTATTTGTTGCATATTCTGCTTTGGTCGTCCAAATTAATTCTCTTTCAAATGAATATTTAGTAATATCACCTTGATAATCTTCAATATTAAATATTTGATTCCCTTCTGGCGAAATATTTGCATCACTAAAATACCAATCCTCATTTGGTTCATAACTCAATATATACCCAATATAACCTTGCTCTGTTTCTAGCAAATACAAGTTTTCAAAATTAATAGAGTTGTTGTCTTCATTAATTATCTTAAACGTATAGGTAGAATAACCTGTTGAGTCTGTGTATTGAATAACTTTACTCTCGTCTATATTCTCTAATGGTAAAAAGTCAGGTAAATCTCGATTAAAACTAGTGGTTTTTGGTGTCATTTTTTTAACATTAGAGATTACTGGTTTAAGCTTTGTTAGTTCATTTAAAGAGGTTACTTTATAGGTAAAGGATGGATTGGTTGATGTCTTTTCTTCAAAAGTGTCTTCTTTTTGGCAGTTGGTAATAACTAATGTAATTCCAAAAAGTAAAATACCGAGTTTAATGTAATTTTTAAGCTTGTGTTTCATAAAAAATAGTTTAGAAGGATTAAAGCACACAAATAGCACTTTTTATAAATACCAAACAATACGTAGAACTACGTAATTTATCTGCTAAAATCCCAGTAAAACTGTTTTAAAGATAAAACAAGACGTCAGATTTTAAAAATTAGAATGAGTGAAGTGGCACTTTTAGCTAGTAAAGTATCTGTTTAAATTAAGAAAACAATGCCTTTAACTCAGTAGCTTCGTTAGGTTTCATTTTACCTGCTAAAACTAAACTTAATTGTTTACGACGTAAAGCAGCATCATATCGTTGTTGTTCTAATTCGGTTTCTGGATTAATTTCTGGAACAGTTGTTGGGCGACCTGTTTCATCTACAGCAACAAAGGTATAAATAGCCTCATTAGCCTTATCTCTTAAGCCAGATTCTCTATCTTCTATCCAAACATCAATAAACACTTCCATAGAGGTCTTAAAAGCTCTAGAAACCTTAGCCTCAACAGTTACAACACTTCCCAATGGGACAGAACGATTAAAGGCAACATGGTTTACCGATGCTGTTACCACTATACGACGCGAATGACGACGTGCGGCAATACTAGCACATCTGTCCATACGAGCTAATAACTCACCACCAAATAAGTTGTTTAACGGATTAGTTTCGCTTGGTAATACCAAGTCGGTCATTATGGTTTTAGATTGTTCAGGAGTTTTTGCTTGCATCTGTCATTAATTTAATGAAGTGCAAAGGTAAGTTGCTTTTAAAAATTAAAGAAAGAAAACAATTAATTTAATTCTTTAACCAGTAACCAAGCATCAGGATTATGATTAATACGTATTTGGCGTAATTCTTTTAAAGCTTCTTCAGTAGTATCAAAAGTTGAATAAACAACTTCATGAAGACCATATTTATTCTCACCAATAGTTCTAGCCTTGAAACCTAAATCTTGCAATTGCTTTACTTTTTTATCTGAATTAGCTTCTACTCGGTAAGCACCAGCAACAATATGGTAAATACCAACTTGCTTATCTACAGTTAAAGTTGCAGCTGGCAAAGGGTTGCTAATTACAAAAGTAGCTTCTTGCACTTTAGTATCTAATTGCTCGTTTGCTTTTTCTTGTGCTATTTTATTTTGAGATTCAATTTGATTAACATAATAATTAGAAGCTGCAAAACCACCAAGTGTTAAAGCTACTACAGCTATAGCAGCATACTTAAGATAAGGACGAGATTTACGTTTCTCAGGAGTAATTGTTAAAGGAATTACTTTTTCAATAGCCTCTACCTTTTCTTTGTGAGCTTCTCTGCTAACAGAAGGAGAAACAAATTGAGTAAGTCCGAAAGCATCTGTTAAGTAATTGATATGATAAGAAGGCTCAAAAATAATTTTACCTTCATTATTTAGCATCAAATCACCAATATTTTGAAAAGTGATAGTTTCACCTTCAACTAAATATGATTTTATCGACTTAACATGTTTGCTAATTTTCTGAACAGCAACTTCATAAGGAATTTTTTCAACCTCAGCAATATAACTAGATAACAGGCCATCGTTATGCTGTAATTGCTCGTTAAAAGACAATACTTTTTTTGGAGGATAAAAAGAATTTGTAGTTTCGTGTACTTTTGCAGACACACGATTGGTTAAAAAAGCCCCAAATTCTGGTATCGCTACACAGTCGTAACGGTATAATAAATCGCTTATGTAAGTTTCTAATTGCATTGAAACAAAGTTAAAAATTTTTGATTTGGAATAAAATTTAAGCAGTAGTATTTATTAACATTGCAAAGATTTTATGTTTTACATCTAAAAATCAGTACAATATAATGACAGAACACAATTTACTTTATGTATTAGCACTTCAAAATGTAGCCAGAATTGGAGATATTACTGCCAAAAAGCTAATTAATAATTGTGGTTCAGCTGAAGCAATCTTCAAAGAAAAGAAGAGTAACCTTTTAAAAATAGATGGCATAGGAACTACAACCATTAGTGATGTTTTTAGTACATATCATTTTGAAGAGGCAGAAAAAGAATTAAAATATATTAAAGACAATGATATAAAGTGCCTTTATTTTATGGATGAAAACTATCCTGAAAAACTGAAGCACTGTATAGATGGACCAATATTATTATTTCAGTCAGGCGATATTAATCTGAAAAAACAGCGTATTATTAGTATTGTAGGAACACGAAAAATTACAACCTATGGTGCTGCTTTTTGTGAGCAATTAGTTGAGCAGTTGGCTCCTTTTAACCCAGTAATTGTATCTGGTTTTGCTTACGGAACCGATATTACAGCACAAAAAGCAGCCTTAAAACACAATTTGCAAACAGTAGGTTGTTTGGCACATGGCTTAAACCAAATATATCCTAAAGTACATAAAAAGTATGTTGCAGATATTGAGAAGCATGGTGGTTTTTTAACTGAATTTTGGAGCGCTTCAAATCCTGATAGAGAAAATTTTTTAAAACGAAATCGAATTATAGCTGGTCTTAGTGAAGCTACTATTGTAATTGAGTCTGCCGAAAAGGGAGGAAGCTTAGTAACAGCAGATATAGCAAACTCTTACAATAGAGATGTGTTTGCTGTTCCAGGTAGAACAACCGATAGTCAAAGCGTTGGTTGTAATAATTTAATAAAATACCAAAAAGCACAAATGCTTACTAATCCAATGGATATTCCATATATATTAAATTGGCAACTAGAAGACAACAAAAAACCTGCAATACAAAAACAGTTATTTGTTGAGTTGGAGGTTGATGAAAAAGCAATTTATAATTACTTAAAAGACAACAGCAAACAACAATTAGATACTATTGCTTTAGAATGCGAGATGCCAATTTTTAAAGTTGCAAGCTTGCTTTTAAACATGGAGATTAAAGGTGTAATCAGACCACTTCCTGGTAAGTTGTTTGAGGTTATTTAATACCCAACTTTATGTCTCACTCTGTTTAAAACCTCATTAGCTACTAGTTTAGCTTTTTCTGCACCAACAGCAAGAGCAGTATCAATTTTGTTGAGGTTATTCATATAATAATGATAACGCTCACGCTCGGTTTTAAATTTTTCGACAATTAACTCAAATAAAGCTTGTTTGGCATGTCCATAGCCATAACCACCTTTTTCGTAATTAGATTTCATGGCAGCAATTTCTTCATCAGAAGCAAGTAAACTATAAATAGCAAAGCAGTTACATGTTTTCCAGTCTTTAGGATCCTCTAAAGGTGTACTATCTGTTTCAATAGACATAATTTGCTTGCGCAGTTTTTTGTCGTCTAAAAAGATGTTAATGATGTTTCCTCTGCTTTTACTCATCTTTTCGCCATCAGTACCTGGAATTAGCATTGTGTTTTCTTGTATTTTCCCTTCTGGTAAAACAAAAGTTTCGCCCATTTTAGCATGAAAACGAGAAGCGACATCACGAGTCATTTCAATATGTTGTAGTTGATCTTTTCCAACAGGAATAATTTCTGCATCATACAATAAAATATCTGCAGCCATAAGCATAGGATAGTAAAACAATCCTGAATTTACATCTTCTAATCGGTCAGCTTTATCTTTAAAACTATGTGCTAAAGTTAATCGTTGATAAGGAAAAAAACAGCTTAAATACCATGACAATTCAGTTACCTGCGGAATATCGCTTTGTCTGTAAAACACCGTTTTTTCAACATCTAATCCAAAGGCTAACCATGTTGCAGCAACAGAATATGTGCTATTGCGTAAAGTTTCAGCATCTTTAATTTGTGTTAATGTATGCATGTTTGCAATAAACAGGTATGAATCATTTTCTGGGTTGTTAGCCATTTCTATTGCTGGCATTAGTGCGCCTAAAATGTTTCCTAAATGTGGTGTTCCTGTACTTTGTATGCCTGTAAGTATTCTTGCCATAGTATTTTATTTCAACAGTCACAAAGGTAATTTTTTTAGTATAATAGCTCAATAAAATTAATTAGTTTTGGCGAGCATGATTGTTATTAAATATATTTTCTGGCTTTTATATCGTATTTGGTTCTACATACTTGTTGGGCTACCAATAGTTATATTGTTTCCTATACTTTTAATTTCTATTTTAAAGGAAGAGTGGTACCCATTCTTTTTTAAGCTTGCTAGATTTTGGGCAAAATTTATTTTAATTGGTATGGGTTTTAGATGGATTATAGAAAGAGAACAAACACCAGATCCTTTAAAAAGCTATATGTTTATTGCTAATCATACTTCAATGGCAGACATAATGCTTATGTTGGTTAGTGTTAAAAATCCTTTTGTTTTTGTTGGTAAAAAGGAGTTGGCAAAAATTCCTCTTTTTGGATTTTTCTATAAACGCACTTGTATTCTGGTAGATAGAAGTTCTGAAAAAAGCAGAAAGGCAGTGTTTTTAAGAGCTCAAAAACGCTTAAAGCAAGGGTTGAGTATTTGTATTTTCCCTGAAGGTGGAGTACCAGAAGAGCATATTATTTTAGATGACTTTAAAGATGGCGCTTTTCGGTTAGCTGTCAATCATCAAATTCCAATTGTTCCAATGACTTTTGCAGATAATAAAAAGCGTTTTTCATATACGTTTTTTAGTGGTGGTCCTGGGAAAATGAGAGTTAAAATTCATCATTTTTTAAACACAAAAGATTTAACAACAAAGGATACAAAAACAATAAATGAACAATCTAGAAGTGTTATTTACAACCAACTTCAAAAATATAACACATAAAAAGCTGCTCTTGGCACAGAGCAGCTTTTCGTCATCATTGCGAGTTTGCAATAACTATCTAACCAACTAAAAAAACCTAAAACTTAATACTTAAGCCTGTATAAACGCCAATAAAATATGGCTGAAAATCACCAGACGTACCATTAAATGTGTTTATTTGATACTTGAATTTTGGTTCAAGATTTAATTTTATTTTATCTGAAACATTATAATTTATTCCCACACCAAAATTAGCACTATAGCTAACATCGTTAAGGTTATTGGCTTCACCAATAAGAATTCTATTGCCTTCTACTACAGAATAAACTTCATTTTTATCTGTAAAAAAGGTACTAAAACCACCTATAACATTAAGCCCAATTTTTTTATCTACAACTGTATATTCAATTTCTAAAGGCACTTCAATAAAACCAAATTGTTGGTCTAACGAACCTTTTTCTTTAGTATTTAAAATTTCTGGAACATCATTTCTATTAAAACTTTGAGCACTTATAAACGTTGTGTTTTGAGCATTTTGATTAATGTTTACATGACTCAGTTGATTAGAGCTGGATACATTAATTGACCCTAAAGCAGATGTTTCATTAATATCTGTATAAGAAATAACATTATTGGTAGCATATCCTAATTCAACTTTATTAACTCCTGCTCTAATTTTAAATTTCTTATTAATGGCATAACTACCCTCAATACCATAACTCATATTTATGTCACCTTTTTTTGAATTATTTACAAACTGATTATCTATTGGAGACCCTTTACCAATAGTGTTGAAATAAACAGGCGCAACATTTGGTGTTATGTTCCACCTGTTAAGTTTCTCTTCTTTTTCTTTTTCTTCAGTTGTATTAGTTTCAGCAATAGCGTCTTCTATAGTTTTTTCGTTTGTAATGATTTCTTCTTCTTTATTGACAGAATCTTCAGTTTTTTCATCACTACTAGCAACTGCATTTTTAGATGCAGATTTAAGATAGTCTGGAACTATATTGTCTTCAGATTTAGTTTTTGAATTCTTATCTGAATTAAATGGGTTTGAAGAATTATCTGCAATAACATCCTTTTTATTATTTAAGGTGTTTGATGTATTGTTTTTGTCAAATATTTTTGATGACAAATCAGGTTTCGTTGAAGCTATTTTGCTTTGGTTGTTTAATGATGAGTTTATTAGATTTTTTCCTGATGAAGAGGCGTTATTAAGGGTTTCATCAGAATTTGTTTCGTTATCTGAAACGTTATTATTAGAATCGGAATTAACCTCATTAGACGCATTTTTATCTGTAGAGTTATTTTTTAATGCATCACTATTAGAATTGTTTTCTGTATCTACAACTGTGTTTATAGAGTCATTATTTTCGTTATTGTTAAACACAGTGTTACCAATAGCAAGCATTAGCAATAAAATTGCTGCTGCACCACCAAGTTTCCACCAGATTGGGATTATTCGGCGTTTTTTGCGTTTCTCATCATGCAAACTACTGTGAATGTTTTCCCAAACTGCATCGCTAGGATTGGCTTCAAAATCTTTTAGCTTCTCTTGAAAGAGTCTGTCTATATGTTTTTTGTCACTCATTATAATGTTTGCGAGCTTATGCTCGCTTTGTAATGTTCAATTTTTTCTTTTAAAATCATTCTTGCACGCGCAAGATTAGATTTTGAGGTTCCGGTTGTAATATCTAGCATTTCTGCTATTTCTTTATGCGAATAATCATCTAAAGCATATAAATTAAAAACTAACCTATATCTATCTGGCAATTCTTGAATAATGCCTAATAAAAAATCTATACTTACTGCATCTTCATCAATTTCTACAGATACGTCTTCTATTTTATCTTCATTTACAATATCAAAAACACCTATACTTCTATAACGCTGCAAAGCAGTATTAATAGTTATTCGTTTCATCCAACCTTCCAAAGAACCTTTACTTTTATATTGTGATATTTTGATAAAAATAGTCACAAAAGCATCTTGCAGATTATCTTCAGCTTCTGCATAGTTTTTTGAATACTTTAAGCAAAGCGAAAACAATTTACTCGCATAGAGTTTATATATTTGGCTTTGAGCTTTAGCATCATTTTTTTTACACTGTTCTATGAGTTGTTCTAAACTCAAACATTTAAAGTATTAATTATCCAAATTTTTATATTAATTCACTACAGGAACTTCTACAATATAATATAAATCATTTCCATTATCATCTTGACCTTGCCAAAACCTAAATACATAAGTTCCATTGTTATTTACCATAAAGTTAAAAGAAACTTCTACTAATTCATTTTCAAAAGTTTGACAATTTTGATTTGGGTAAACTGCATTTATTATTGCAACTGTTCGTTGGTTAAGCTCACTTGCATAATAGAAATCACTAAAAATGTAACACCCAGAAGGCCTATAATAGCCAACAGTAATTTCATAAGTCTCACCTAAAACAAATTCTGTTGGAATATCAACACTCTCAATAGGTAAAATTTCATAATAAAAATCGTTAGAATTATCGTTATCAATACTACACGATACTAACGAAAGCACCATAACACATAAAAAACATAGTTTTTTCATAAAATAAAATATTTTGATATAAATACCTTTATAGGTTGTAGATGCATTAATATTATAAAGGTTGCGTGTAAAAACAAAAAAACTCGAAATTTTCGAGTTTTTTTGTTTTTTAATCATCAGATGACGAGGCTGCTTTTGCAATTACCCTAACCTTAGCTTCGAGTTCATCCATAAGCTCTGGATTGTCTTTTATAAGTGCTTTTACAGCATCTCTTCCTTGCCCTAATTTTGTGTCTTCATAACTAAACCAGGAGCCACTTTTTTTAATGATTTCGTTTTCTACTGCTATATCTAGTATTTCACCAACTTTTGACACACCTTCACCATACATAATATCAAATTCTGCTGTTTTAAATGGTGGTGCAACTTTATTTTTTACAACTTTTACTCTGGTTTTATTACCAGAAACACTACCATCTGTGTCTTTAATTTGTGTAGATCGTCTTATATCTAAACGAACAGAAGCATAAAACTTTAATGCATTACCACCAGTTGTTGTTTCAGGATTTCCAAACATAACACCAATTTTTTCACGTAATTGGTTAATAAAGATTACGGTACAATTGGTTTTGCTTATCGATCCTGTTAATTTTCTTAATGCTTGAGACATTAAACGTGCATGAAGTCCCATTTTAGAATCTCCCATTTCACCTTCAATTTCACTTTTTGGAGTTAACGCCGCAACCGAGTCAATAACAACAATATCAATAGCTCCTGAACGAATTAAATTATCAGCAATTTCTAATGCTTGTTCTCCATTATCTGGCTGTGAGATAATTAAGTTGTCAATATCTACACCTAGTTTTTGTGCGTAAGTTCTATCAAAAGCATGCTCAGCATCAATAAACGCAGCAATACCACCAGCTTTTTGTGCTTCAGCAATAGCATGTAATGTTAATGTGGTTTTTCCTGAGGATTCAGGACCATAAATTTCTATTACCCTACCACGAGGATAGCCACCAACTCCTAAAGCAATATCTAAACCTAACGAGCCAGAAGAAATGGCATCGACATCAACCACTGCTTGGTCGCTCATTTTCATTACTGTTCCTTTACCATAGGCTTTGTCTAACTTATCTAAAGTTAGCTTTAATGCTTTTAATTTTGCTTCTTTTTCACTACTCATTTTATTCGATCTTTTTCTTATTTCGGATAGCTAAAATACTACTTCTTTTTGCATCTTACAATTTTATGACGCAACCTTTTTATACTTTTTGCATCTACATAATAAGATTGGGAAATCTTGCTATGAAAAAGGTCATTTTAATGACAATCTATTTTATCTGATGATATTAACTAATAAAAGTTTTACAGATGAAATTTTTTAGAAAAATTATTTTTAATAACGCATTAGGCGTTTCAGTTGCTATTACTGTTAATAGCAATTGTAAAGCCGATGGAGGGTAACTCGTGTAGTATTTTTAAGAATGAAAATTTAAAAAAATATTAATAACGAGTTAGTCCTCAAAAAAGCACTTTAGAGATATCTTTGGTGCTTTTTTTGTTTTTAACAAGCTTGTAATTATTCAAAAATTGTAACTTTGCAAAAAATTAATCTTTAACCTTATAAAATTAGTATAGCATGCAACTGTACAATAACTTAAGTGCTAAAGAAAGAGCAGAACTTATTGAAAAAGCGGGAAAAGACCGTTTAACTATCTCTTTCTATAAATATGCCAAAATTGGCAATACCGAAATCTTTAGAAACCATATGTTTTTAGCTTGGAATGAGCTAGAAGTTTTAGGAAGAATATATGTCGCTCACGAAGGTATTAATGCACAACTATCCATTCCTGCAGATCACTTTCATCAATTTAAAAACCATTTAGATACCATTACATTTTTAGAAAACGTGAGATTAAACATTGCCATAGAGCATGATAATTTTTCATTTCTAAAACTAAAGGTAAAAGTGCGTGACAAAATTGTCGCTGACGGGCTTAACGATAACACCTTTGATGTTACTAATAAAGGAATTCACGTTGATGCAGAAAAATTCAATAAATTAATTGAAGATGAGAATACGGTTTTGGTTGATATGCGTAATCATTATGAAAGCGAAATAGGGCATTTTAAAAATGCAATAACTCCAGATGTTGACACATTTAGAGAATCGTTAGATATTATTGAAGAAGACTTAAAAGACCACAAAGAGGATAAAAAACTGGTGATGTATTGTACTGGTGGAATTCGTTGTGAAAAAGCTAGCGCATATTATAAACATAAAGGGTTTAAAAATGTATATCAGCTCGATGGAGGAATAATCAATTATGTAAGACAGGTCAATGAAAAAGGGTTGGAAAACAAATTTATAGGAAAGAATTTTGTTTTTGACGAGCGTCGATCTGAGCGTATTTCTGATGACGTCATTGCTCAATGTCATCAGTGTGGTAGTCCTGCCGATTTGCATACAAATTGCGCAAATGAAGCTTGTCATTTATTATTTATACAATGTGACGATTGTAAAGAAAAAATGGATAATTGTTGTTCTTCTACCTGCATGGAGATTCATCATTTACCTTATGAAGAACAAAAAGCGTTACGAAAAGGTCAAGGGAATAGTAATGACATCTTTAAAAAAGGTAGAGCAGATCATTTGCCTTATAAGAAGGATTTAAGAAACATTTTTGAAACTCTGAAGAAATAAAAAAAGCTTCCAAATTTGGAAGCTTTTTTGTTAATCTTTTATAAGCTTAATTGTTTTTTTCTGACCTGTATCACTTTCTAAAGTTAAAAAGTAGAGTCCATTAGAAACAGTTTCTAGGTTTACCTCTGTAATATTTTCAGATTGGCTTTCAATTGTTTTTACGGTTTTACCAAGTATATCTACAACAGTGGCTTTTTTTATAAAACTATTAGAAGAAATTGTTACTACATCATTGAATGGATTAGGATAAACAGAAGTTGTATTAAAATCTTCATCATCAACTCCTAATGCACCCGAAACATTAAATGTATGTGTAATTGTTTGTCCATTATAAGTTGCTTCCCATTTCCATTGACCATTCATATTATACACTCCAGAATAGTACCAATACCAATAAGAAGCAGCGTAATTTGCCGTGAAATTATAATTCCAGTTATACAAAACAGAATTATCAGGTCTTATAATTTTTAAGTTAATACTTGTTCCGTTAGCCTGATCTCTCATATAAATTGCAAAGTAAATTGTTGCTGAGGCATCAAAAGTGTTACTTGTATTAGTTGTTTCACTATTTGGGCATGTAGGGAAAACAGGAGGAGCAGAATGTGTTAATACAGCATTAATATTAGGATTTGTATATGGTTTTTGTGATTGCCACCAAGTGTCAACATTTAAGCTATTACATGTTCCTGCGTATGGATCAATTAAATTTGTATAAGTTTCATCTTGGTAAACTTCAAAATGCAGATGTGGCCCTGTTGAGTTTCCAGAACTCCCAACTATGCCTAAATATTCTCCTAAATTAACAAAGTCACCAACATCTTTTGTAGTTAATGAGCCGTTTTTCATATGCCCATACCAAGCAACACTTCCATCACCATGCCTTACGTATACAGCATTCCATGGATTGTTATTAAAACCACAGCTTCTATCAAATTACCCATCACCTTTAGCAATTATTTGACCAGGCGCAGCTGCAATTATTTCAACACTATTATCATCAACCATTTTCCAAGTAAAAGGCCATGTAAAAATGTCTATACCTTGATGATTATAACCAGAACTAGTATCGTAAGTTTTGGTGCCACAGTTATAATCTTGTAATTGGTTTGGATAAGCAGAATTATGGTCAACATAGTTAGAAATAGACCACACATCGTTATAAGTTACTCCAGCAGCTTTTTGAACAGGCCAGATAAAAAGAGGATGAGCACCTCTTAACGAAATAGGCGCTAATCTATTTTCTTGTTGTAATTGTCTTACATTGTTTATTAATTCAGCCTTAATAACCTCTCGCTGTGAATCAGTAAGACAAGGAGTCTTGCTTCTATTAAATTGATATTCATCACCAATAGGCGAAAAATTAACCTCTTGAGCAAATACGTCATAATTATTTGTAACAAAAGAAAGAATGTAAATGAGTAAAGTAATTTTTAATTTCATAAAATAGAAGTTTTAAAGTGTTAGACTAATACATCGCTTGTTTATTAGATATAGATACAATTACTTTAGACAATGTATCTGATTAATAGCATAATAAAAATAGTGATTTATTTTATTATATTAATAATCAAGTAATTATAAATTTATTCTTTTTAGAAAAAGCAGATTGATGTTATCTATTTTTTGCTCGATAAATAATCTTATCTTTACATTTTAAAATTCAGTATTAATCATCATTCGTTATGAGAATAACGAATTTTATATAACATACATAGTATGAGTTGTAACAGTTGCTCAACTGGAAAAGATGGACAACCAAAAGGATGCAAAAACAATGGAACTTGTGGCACAGATAGCTGTAATAAGTTAACAGTTTTTGATTGGTTGGCCAATATGTCGCTTCCTCAAGGAGAAGAGCCTTTTATTGGAGTTGAAGTTCGTTTTAAAAACGGAAGAAAAGAATATTATAAAAATACCGAAAACTTAACATTAAGTATAGGAGACATTGTAGCTACTCAAGCTCAATCTGGTCATGATATTGGTATGGTAACGCTTACAGGAGAATTAGTTAGAATTCAAATGAAGCGTAAAAAAGTTAATATTGATGACGAAGAGAATGTTCTAAAAATTTATCGTAAAGCATCTCAAAAGGATATAGATATTTGGTCTGAAGCTAGAGATAAAGAAGAGCCTATGAAAGTTAAGGCTCGACAATTTGCAATAGATTTAAAATTGCAAATGAAAATTTCTGATATCGAATATCAAGGTGATGCAAGTAAAGCAACCTTTTACTATACAGCAGAAGAACGCGTAGACTTTAGAGAACTTATTAAATTATTTGCTAAAGAATTTCGCACACGTATTGAAATGAAACAAGTTGGCTTTCGTCAAGAGGCTTCTAGACTTGGTGGTATTGGTTCATGTGGACGTGAATTATGTTGCTCAACATGGTTAACAGATTTTAGATCTGTAAGCACATCTGCAGCAAGATATCAGCAATTATCTTTAAACCCATTAAAACTTGCAGGGCAATGTGGTAAGCTAAAGTGCTGTTTAAATTATGAGTTAGATGCTTATTTAGACGCTTTAAAAGAATTCCCAAAAACAGACACAAAACTTTATACTGAAAAAGGGACAGCAGTGTGTCAAAAAACCGATATTTTTAAAGGGTTTATGTGGTTTGCTTATGAAGGAGAGTGGATGAACTGGCACAAATTAACTACTGCTCAAGCCAGAGAAATAATTGAGCTTAATAAGAAAAAACAAAAAATTGCCAGTTTAGAAGAGTATGCTTCAGAGCTTGTTGAAGATACTAAAGCAGACTTCGAAAACGTTGTTGGTCAAGATAGTTTAACTCGTTTTGATAGTCCAAAACGTAAAAATAAACGTAGAAATAATAGAAACAAAAAAAAGGGAAATAACCCTCAACAACATAAATCTCAAAAGAATAATGCCAAGTAAAGGTTATTGGATTGTTTTAATTGCAGGTATTGTATTGAGCTCTTGCGACTCTAATCAAGTGTTTGATGAATATAAAACTGTGCCAAATCAATGGAATAAAGATTCAATTATTTCGTTTAATATAACACCACCAGATTCAACTAAAGCATATAATTTGTTTGTCAATATTAGAAACACGAGCGCATATAAATACAGAAATTTATTTTTAATTGTTGACATGAATTTTCCTAACGGAAAAGTTATTAAAGACACTTTAGAGTATGAAATGGCAAAACCTAATGGAGAATTATTAGGTACTGGTTTTGCAGATGTAAAAGAGAATAAACTATGGTATAAAGAGTCTGTTATTTTTAAAGAAACAGGAGAATATAAAGTAAATATTCAACATGCAATGAGAAAAAATGGAGATGTTGAAGGAATTGACGAACTAGAAGGTGTTACAGATATAGGCTTTAGAATTGAGCCTGCAAAAAATTGATTAGTATTATATTATGGCAACAAAAAAAACTGCAGTAGAAGATTTTTCTAAGTACATACGTTGGTTTTGGAAACTATTTATAGGAGGAATTCTATTTATAGTTTTAATATTTTTATTGGCGTCTTTTGGCTTATTTGGTGAGATGCCAGACCATACGGTTTTAGAAAACCCTAAAACTAATTTAGCAACCGAAATTATTTCTTCAGACGATAAAACTTTAGGAAAGTTTTATTTAAACGACAATAGAACTCCAGTTGATTATAGTGAATTACCTCAAAATTTAGTAGATGCATTAATAGCTACTGAAGACGCTCGTTTTCGTGATCATTCAGGTATTGATGCAAGAGGAACATTAAGAGCTATTTTTAAGCTTGGAAGTGGTGGAGGTGCTAGTACAATATCTCAACAGTTAGCAAAAAACCTGTTTCATGGTGAAGGCTCTAAAAACATAATTGAAAGAGTACTTCAAAAAGCAAAAGAGTGGATTATTGCCATACGTTTGGAACGACAATATACCAAAGATGAAATTATAGCAATGTATTTAAACATTGTCGATTTTAATAATAATGCTGACGGAATACGAAGTGCTGCTAGAATTTATTTTGGAAAAGAGCCAAAAGATTTAGACGTAAAAGAATCTGCAATGATTGTTGGAATGTTAAAAAATCCATCATTGTACAACCCAAGACCTCATCGAAATCCTGTAGGAACAAGAAACAGACGTAATGTTGTCTTGAGTCAAATGGAAAAATATGATTTCATAACTGAAGAAGTTAGAGATTCTATTCAAAAGTTAGAACTAGAACTAAACTATTCTCCAGAATCTCATCGTGAAGGAACAGCAACCTATTTTAGAGCTTATCTAACAGACTTTATGAAAAAGTGGATTGATGAAAACCCAAAGCCAGATGGTTCAAAATACAATTTATATAATGATGGTTTAAAAGTGTATACAACTATAGATTCTCGTATGCAAAAATATGCCGAGGATGCCGTTGAAAAACACATGCCAAGACTTCAGGCAGAATTTTTTAATCAAAATACACCAGAAAGAAATAAAACCGCTCCTTTTTTAGATTTAAAACCAGATGAAATCACATCGATATTAAATAGAGGAATGCGTCAATCAGAAAGATGGAGAATAATGAAAGCTAACGGGAAATCTGAAAGTGAAATTATAGCTTCATTTAATAAACCAACAGCAATGACAGTGTTTTCTTGGAAAGGTGAAATAGATACCATAATGAAGCCAATGGATTCTATGCGCTATTATAAATCATTCCTACATACAGGAATGATGTCAATGGATCCACAAACTGGTCATGTTAAAGCTTGGGTTGGAGGTATAAATATGAAACATTTTCAATATGATCATGTTAAGCAAGGTAAGCGACAAGTAGGTTCAACATTTAAACCATTTGTTTACGCAACAGCTATAGACCAATTACACTTATCGCCTTGCGATACTTTCCCAAACACTAAAGTAACTATCGAAGCTGGTAAATTTGGAAACCCTGAAGCTTGGAGTCCAGAAAATTCAGATTTTAAATATGGTGGATTTAAAACCCTAAAAAACGCATTAGCTAACTCTACAAATACAATAACGGCAAGATTAATGGATCAAGTTGGCCCTCAACCAGTAGTTGATATGGCTAAGAAGCTTGGTGTTGAGTCTGATATACCTGCTGTGCCAGCAATCGCGCTAGGCACACCAGATTTAAGTGTTTACGAAATGGTTGCTGCTTATGCAACGTTTGCAAACAAAGGCGTTTATAATGAGCCTGTTTTAGTAACGCGTATTGAAGATAAAAACGGAACAGTTTTATATCAATTTACACCTAAAACTAAAGATGTATTGAGTGAGGAGGTTGCTTATGTTACCACAAACCTAATGCAAGGAGTAACCGAAGATGGTTCGGGAGCACGATTAAGAACTAAAGGAGCTGACCAATGGAATGTAGTTTATAAAGAAATAATTACAGGTTATCCTTATGAGTTTACTAATCCAATTGCAGGTAAAACAGGAACAACACAAAATAATAGTGATGGTTGGTTTATGGGTATGGTTCCTAATTTGGTAACTGGAGTTTGGGTTGGAGCCGATGATAGAGCTGCACATTTTAGAAACACAGCATATGGACAAGGAGCATCTATGGCATTACCTATTTGGGGATTATATATGAAAAGCTGTTATGACGATAAAACTTTAGATGTATCAAAAGCCGATTTTGAGCGACCTCAAAACCTTTCAATAAGAGTTAATTGTGGTGCACCAATTGAAGGACCAACTTCCGATACTGAAGGAGGAATAATTGATGAATTAGATTTCTAATACTAATTGTATATAAATTGTTTAAAAAGCCAATCTAAAATTTGTTTAACATTTTAGATTGGCTTTTTTATTTTGTATTTTTCAAATTCAAAAAAGGCATAAAATGATTAATAAAAAAGTAGCTAATATAAACGAAGCTATGCATGGGGTTACAGATAACATGACACTTATGTTGGGAGGTTTTGGACTCTGTGGTATTCCTGAAAACGCAATAGCTCATTTAGTAAAAACTGGTGTTAAAGGGTTAACATGTATTTCTAATAATGCAGGAGTTGATGATTTTGGATTAGGATTGCTATTACATAAGCATCAAATAAAAAAAATGATTTCGTCGTATGTTGGAGAGAATGATGAGTTTGAACGTCAAATGTTAAGTGGTGAGCTAGATGTAGAACTTGTGCCTCAAGGAACATTAGTAGAACGTTGTAGAGCAGCACAATCAGGTTTTCCAGCATTTTATACACCAGCAGGATTTGGCACAGAAGTCGCTGAAGGAAAAGAAACAAGAGAGTTTAATGGTAAAATGTATGTTTTAGAAAAAGCTTTTGAAGCAGATTTTGCCTTCGTAAAAGCTTGGAAAGGTGATGAAGCTGGTAACCTTATTTTTAAGGGTACAGCAAGAAATTTTAATCCAGCAATGTGTGGAGCAGCAAAAATTACAGTTGCTGAGGTTGAAGAGTTAGTGCCAGCAGGCACGTTAGACCCAAACCAAATACACATTCCAGGAATATTTATACAACGTATTTTTCAAGGAGAAGTATATGAAAAGAGAATTGAACAACGAACTGTTAGAAAAAAGTCTTAATTATGTTAGATAAAACAGGAATAGCAAAACGTATAGCAAAAGAAGTTAAAGATGGTTACTATGTTAACCTAGGTATTGGTATACCTACTTTAGTTGCAAATTATGTTAGAAACGATATAGAAGTTGAATTTCAAAGTGAGAATGGTGTTTTAGGCATGGGACCTTTCCCTTTTGAAGGAGATGAAGATGCAGATATAATTAATGCAGGAAAGCAAACTATTACAACATTGCCAGGAGCAAGCTTTTTTGATTCTTCAATGAGTTTTTCAATGATTCGTGGTAAGCATGTCGATTTAACTATACTTGGAGCAATGGAGGTTTCAGAATCTGGAGATATTGCTAATTGGAAAATACCAGGAAAAATGGTAAAAGGTATGGGAGGCGCAATGGATTTAGTAGCAAGTGCTGAAAATATAATTGTTGCTATGATGCACACTAACAGAGAAGGAGAATCTAAATTATTAAAAAAGTGTAGCTTACCTTTAACAGGTGTTGCATGTGTAAAAAAGATTGTTACAAATTTGGCTGTTTTAGAAGTTACAAAAGATGGATTTAAATTAGTAGAACGAGCTCCTGGAATTTCTGTTGAAGATATAATTAAAGCAACCGAAGGTAAATTAATAATTGAAGGAGATATACCAGAAATGAGTATCTAAATTTATAACATATTGAGCATAATGAAGACCACTTTTTAAGTGGTTTTTTTGTTATTATAGCTTTTCTTATTTAATTAATTTTGTAGGAAAATTATCTAAAATGAATGTTAAATGTTAAAATTTAGTGTATTTCATCGATTAATAATGTATTTAAACTGATAAATCAAAAATTTGTTTCATATTTACAAAACCAAATCGAAACAACCAAATTTACCATAAACCTAATTTAAGAGAGCCCCAAATCTATCCTAAATTTGACTTATGAAAATTTACCCAAATTAACCATAAACTTGATTTATGATTTGCCCCAAATCTATCGTGAATTTTAACTTATGAACACAGCCCCAAATCTACCAAAACCTACTTTTTTTGAAAATAAGTTTTTAGCTGGTTTTCAAAAAACATTTAAATTGTTAAAAAACATTTTAACCTTAACTAAAAAAATATTCATGCTATAACCCTTTAGGTATAGCATGAATTAATTTTTTAGTGTACTCTTGTATTGGATTGTTGTATATTTTATCAGCATCTGCAATTTCTTCAATTTTCCCTTTGTTCATTACAACTAATTGGTCAGACATATATTTCACTACAGATAAATCGTGTGAAATAAAGATATAAGTAAACTCAAAATTGTCTTTTAAATCATTCAATAAATTTAATACTTGAGCTTGTACTGAAATATCTAAAGCTGAAACCGACTCATCACATATAATAAGTTTTGGCTGCAGAGCAATAGCTCTAGCAATGCCTATTCTTTGGCGTTGACCACCAGAAAACTCATGAGGATATCTACTAAAAAAACTTTCATCTAAACCTACTTTTTGAAGTAAATCTAAAACCATAGTTTTTCGCTCCTCATTAGATTCTCCTATATGATGTACTTTCATAGGCTCCATTATAGCTTTCCCTACAGGAATCCTAGGGTTTAAAGACGCATAAGGATCTTGAAATATTATTTGAATATCTTTTCTTAATTTTCTTACTTCAGAAGGTGGAAGCTTATTAATATCTATCCCTCTATATAATATCTGCCCAGAAGTTGCTTTATCTAATTGTAAAATTGCGTTTGCTAATGTAGATTTTCCGCAACCAGATTCTCCTACTAGCCCAAGAGTTTCTCCTTCATATAACTTAAAGCTAATATTATTAACAGCCATAAACGATTCTGGTTTACCAAACCATCCAGATTTTGAAATGTACTCTTTTTCAAGATTTATTACTTCTAATAGAGGTGTTTTTGCATATAGTTTTGAGTGAGAATTTTCACGTTCCTTTTTGGTTATAATATCAGATTTTGTGATGTTTTCCATAAAATCCTTAATAGTAGGTAAACGTTTTAAACGCACACTTAATGAAGGTTTAGAACTTAATAAGGCCTTTGTATATATATGCTCTGGAGTCTTAAAAATTTTTGAAACTTCACCTTGTTCTACTATATCTCCTTTATACATTACCAACACTCTATTAGCAATTTCTGAGACTAATGCTAAATCATGAGAAATAAAAATAATACTCATTTCTTCTTCAGATTGCAACTGTTTAAGTAATTGAATAATTTCTTTTTGTACAGTTACATCTAATGCTGTTGTAGGCTCATCAGCAATTAAAATTTTTGGTTTACAAGCTATAGCCATAGCAATCATAACACGCTGTTTTTGCCCTCCAGAAATTTCATGCGGATATGCATTGTAAATACGTTGAGGTGAAGGCAATTTCACTTTTTCAAAAAGTGAAAGGGTTTCTGTTTTGGCTTCAGACTTTGATAAATTGGTGTGTTGTAATAATATTTCTTCAACTTGCTGGCCACATTTCATTGATGGGTTTAATGAACTCATTGGTTCTTGAAAAATCATTGAAATTTCACTTCCTCTTATATTTTGAAAATCTTTAGTATTTAACTGTGTTAAGTCTTTTTCATTAAAAAGGATGCTTCCGCTAGTAATTTTAGAAATTTGCTTTGGGAGTAATCCTAAAATTGCCAAAGTAGATATTGATTTTCCTGAACCAGATTCACCTACAATTCCTAGTATTTCATTTTTGTTAAGTGTATATGAAATATGATGAATAATCTCTTTGTCAATTCCATCAGATTGAAACGAAATTGATAAATTATTTACATCAAGCAGTTTTTTTTGTGTCATAATAATAAGTAAATGTAGTCATTTTCTTCAATAGTGTTACGGTAAAACCGTATTGTTAATAAATAGTTAAAAAAAGCTATTATTTTTAATAATAACACAACAAAATTTTTAAAAATTTTTCTAAATTCGGATAAATTCCCTCAAAAAAATAATAATAATTTAAAAATCAGATTATGACAAAAAAACTATTATGTATTATCATGTTTATGAGTGCTACTCTGGCTTTTTCGCAAAAGGACAACTTTTGGCAAAAGCAATCATTAGCTAGCAGTTCTAAAGTTAAAGCTGACAAAGCTAACTTACCAAAATCTCAAGTGTTTAGCCTTAATATGAATGCTTTTAAACAAGCACTTATTCAAGCGCCAAAGAGAGAGAATGTTTCTAGAGTTTCTAGTGTTATTTTATCGTTTCCAAATTCTGAAGGGAAAATGGAACGTTATAGAATAGTTGAAGCATCTAATATGTCTCCAGAACTCGAGGCTCGATTTCCTGAGATTAAATCTTATGCTGGTCAAGGTATAGATGATCCATCTGCTGTGATTCGTTTTAGTGTTTCTCCTCTTGGGTTTCAAAGTATGAGATTATCAGCTAACCAATCAGCAACTTTCATTGAGGCATATACAAATGATTTATCACAGTATGTTGTTTATAAAAGAGCTGATAAAGTTGCTACACCTGATGATTTTGAGTGCTTGGTTACTGACTCAATGAGTAAAAACATAGATGGTGATGCAAGTACATTAAGAAATGCAGATGATGGGATACTTCGTCGATACAGATTAGCTGTATCAGCAACTGGAGAATATACTGCATATCATGGTGGTACAAAAGCACTTGCTCTAGCAGCAATTAATGCAACTATGACTCGTGTAAATGGTGTTTTTGAAAATGATTTTAATGCTACAATGGTTTTAGTAGGTAATACAGATAGCGTTATTTATACTAGTACTAGTAGCGACCCTTATGGGAATACTACTTCTGGGTATAATAGCCAATTACAATCTACTTTAACAAGTGTAATTGGAGAAGCAAATTATGATATTGGTCATTTATTTGCTAACCTACAAAATAATGGTAACGCTGGCTGTATAGGTTGTGTTTGTACAAACAATCAAAAAGGAAGTGGTTGGACTTCACACACAGTTCCTACTGGAGATAATTTTGATATAGATTATGTTGCTCACGAAATGGGACATCAATTTGGTGGTAATCACACATTCACATTTAGTAATGAAGGTGGTACAGGCGCGCAAATGGAACCAGGAAGTGGTTCAACAATTATGGGTTATGCAGGGATTACAGGCTCAACAGATGTGCAAGCGCATAGTGACCCTTATTTTCATGCAAGAACAATAGAACAGATTACTAATTATATAAAATCTAAAAGTTGTCAAACTAATATTAATACAGGTAATGCAGTTCCTACAGCTAATGCAGGTAGTGATTATACAATTCCAAAAGGAACTCCATTTGTACTAAATGGTTCAGGAACTGATGCTAACTCAGGAGACGTACTTACATATTGCTGGGAACAGTATAATACAGGAACGTCATCAACGACAAACCCAAGTGTAAATGCTACTTCTGGCCCAGCGTTTAGATCATTTAGTCCAACAACAGATACGAAGCGTTATTTTCCTAGACTTGAAACTATTAAAGCAGGTTCGACTTCATGGCAATGGGAAGCAGTGCCAAATGTTGCAAGGTCTATGACTTTTAGAATGACTGTTAGAGATAATAAAGCAGGTGGGGCAGCAAACAATAGTGATGATATGGTTGTAACTGTAAATGGAACAGCTGGACCTTTTGTTGTAAACTCACCTAACACAAATGTTACTTGGAATGCAGGAACTTCTCAAACAGTAACTTGGAGTGTAGCAGGAACTACAGGGAATGGTGTTAATGCAGCTAACGTAGATATTTTTCTGTCTACTGATGGAGGTAATACCTATCCAATTACGCTAGCAACAAATACGCCTAATGATGGTTCTCATGTAATTACTGTACCAAATAATCAAGGTAATCAAAATAGAATTATGGTTAAAGGGTCTAATCATATTTTCTTTGACATTTCTAATACAAACTTTACTATAGCTGGAACAGTTGTATGTAATGCAACTGTGCCAACTGGTTTAGCAGCTTCAAATGTAGCATCGAGTTCAGCAACATTAAGCTGGAATTCAGTACCTGGAGCAACTTACGATTTACAATACAGAGTAGCAGGATCATCAACTTGGACAACAGTTGCTGTTGCTGGAGTTTCTACAAACTTAACAGGATTGAGCACTTTAACTCAATACCAAGCTCAAGTAAGAAGTAAATGTAGTGGTGGAAGCAATTCAGCTTATAGTAGTCCAATTACATTTACAACTACAGATGTTCAATTAAATTATTGTACATCTGCTAGCACAAATGTGAATGACGAATACATTAGCAGAGTTCAATTAAATACTATTAACAATGCTTCTGGGGCACAGTTTTACTCGAACTTTACAAACATCTCTACGACACTAACTAAAGGAACTCAATATACAATTACTGTAACTCCAACTTGGACTGGAACAGTTTATAATGAAGGGTATTCAGTTTGGATTGATTATAATAGAGATGGCGATTTTGCAGATGCAGGTGAACAAGTATGGACACAAGCAGCTACAAATGCAACACCTGTTAGTGGAAGTTTTACAATACCTGCAAGTGCTGTTGAAAACTCCACTAGAATACGTGTTTCTATGAAATATAATGGAATACCAACTTCTTGTGAATCGTTTACTTATGGTGAAGTTGAAGATTATACAGTAGTTATTCAGGCTTCAGGACCTGATACTACACCTCCATCTACACCAACAAATTTAGTTGCTAGTGGAACAACTCAAACGTCAACAAATTTATCTTGGAATGCTTCAACAGACAATGTAGGAGTAACAGGATACGATGTTTATCAAGGAGCAACTGTAATTGCAACTGTAACAGGAACAACACGAAGTGTAACAGGATTAACACCAAGTACAGCTTACAGTTTTAGTGTAAGAGCTAAAGATGCTGCAGGTAATGTTTCAAGTGCAAGTAATACGGTTAATGTAACAACTTTAGCACCACCAGACACAACAGCACCTACTGCACCAACAAGTCTTGTTGCTAGTGGAACAACTCAAACATCAACTAATTTATCATGGAATGCTTCAACAGACAATGTTGGCGTAACAGGATACGATGTTTATCAAGGCGCAACAATAATTGCAACTGTAACAGGAACAACACGTCAAGTTACAGGACTTACACCAAGTACAGCTTATAGCTTTAGTGTAAGAGCAAAAGACGCAGCAGGTAACGTTTCAAGTGCAAGTAATACAGTTAATGTTACAACACTTACACCACCAGATACAACACCACCAGTTATTACTTTAAATGGTTCATCAACAATAAATTTAAATGTTGGAGATACTTATACAGAACAAGGCGCAACAGCAACTGATAATGTTGATGGAAACATAACTGCTAACATCGTTATTACAGGAACAGTAAACACATCTGCAGCAGGAACATATTTAGTTAACTATAATGTAAGTGATGCAGCAGGTAATGCAGCTACACAGGTTACTAGAACAGTTATTGTTACTCAACCTTCAAGTGGATGTTCTGGAGGAATTTCGTCTTTCCCTTATAGTGAAGGATTTGAAAATACTTTAGGAGCTTGGACGCAGTCAACAGCAGATGACATTGATTGGACTGTTGATGCTAATGGAACACCATCTAGTAATACAGGACCATCAAGTGCATCACAAGGTAGTTATTATGTTTATGTTGAAGCATCTAGTCCTAATTATCCAAGTAAGCGCGCAATTTTAAATTCACCTTGCTTTAATTTAAGTGCTTTAAGCAGCCCAACGTTCAATTTTATGTACCATATGTATGGCGCTTCTGATATGGGAACGATTGCATTAGAAGTTAGTACAGATAATGGTGCGACTTGGACAAGCATTTGGAACGAGTCTGGTAATAAAGGTAATGCTTGGCAATCTGCAAGTGTCAATTTATCAGCTTACGCAGGAGGATCTATACAATTACGTTTTAACAGAAATGTTGGAAGTACATGGCAAGCAGATATTGCAATAGATGATGTGAGTTTAGTAGATGGTTCTACACCTCCACCAACTTGTAACACTGGAAACGTATCATTAAGTATTACTTTTGATAACTATCCTGAAGAAACTGCTTGGACACTTAGAAATGCGTCAGGTACAACAATAGATTCAGCTTCATATTCAACTGCAAATCCTGATGGATCAACAGTTACAAGAACATTCTCAGGCTTAGCTCCTGGTGATTATACTTTTATTATCACAGATAGTTATGGAGATGGTATATGTTGTTCATATGGAAGTGGTTCTTATACATTAACAGGTTCATTAGGAACAATAGTTTCAGGCGGCAGTTTTGGTTCATCTCAAGCAACAACTTTCTGTATTCAAAGTTCAGCTAGAGGAGAAGAAACAGAGGTCTCTAATGCTATATCAGATATAAAACTATATCCTAACCCAGTTAGAGGAAATATACTTAATGTAGTTTCTAATTTCAGAGATGTAAATTATGAGATATACAACGGAATTGGTCAAATAGTTGCCAAAGGCAAAGTTATTAACGAAACTATAGATGTTAGCAAACTAGAGTCTGCTGTTTATCAAGTTCGTTTCATTGCTGACGGAGAAACGTTTACCAAGCGCTTTATTAAGCAATAATATAGTTATTTTAAATTTGAAAAGTCCAGATGTAATGTCTGGACTTTTTTGTTTTTATTATTTGTCAAATTTATAGCATTGCTATAAAACAGGCTTTCAGCACACGCTTTCTGGTTAAAAACCAAAAGAGCTCAAACAAATGCTTTAATACTTTTTGCAAAAATTATATATGAATAATTTCACTGTCGTGTAGTATCGCATCACCTCGTAATCTTAAAAAGATTTGTGCGACAGCTATTGTATCTTTTTCACAGTAAGTAACAATCCTATCAATATCATTATCTTCATAAAACACTTTACAAACCTCACTACCATCAATATCATCTTTAGGAGAAGAAATTCCTAAAACGTTGGTTAAAAGCTTTAAAGAGGTATAAGTTTTATAGTCGCCAAACTTCCACAGCTCTAAAGTATCTAGATGAGGTACTTCCCATGGTTTTTTGCCAAATAAATTGAGTTTGTAAGGCAATTCAATATTATTAATAATCATACGTCTTGCTATATAAGGGAAGTCAAATTCCTTTCCATTATGAGCACACAGCAAATGTTTTGCCTGACTAAAATGAGACAATAATAAGTTTTTAAAATCTTTTAAAATTTTAATTTCTTCACCATGAAAAGAGGTGACTCTAAAGGTTCTTATATCACCTTGAATATTAAAATAACCAACCGAAATACAAACAATTTTACCAAACTCTGCCCAAATTCCTGCACGTTCATAAAACTCTTCGGCAGTTATATCTTCCTTACGTTGGTATTGTGATTTGTGCTCCCAAAGATCTTGTTTGGTTCTATCTAAATCAGAAAAATGTTGTGTTTCTGGAACTGTTTCTATGTCCAAAAACAATATGTCTTCAAGATTGAGTTTGGTTATCATAATTATTTTTCAAGCATTTTATAAGCCTCATCAATATAAGTAGTTATATCATCTGTAAACGTTGCAATAGCATCACCAGCGCCTTTAGAATGTCCAAGTCTAACAATAATTACATTGTCATTTGGCTCAACAATAACGTATTGTCCAAGATGACCACGCATCATAAAAAATTGTTTATCACCAACATTTTTAAGCCACCAACCATATCCATATTCTGGACTTGCAGCAAAACGAGGCGTGACAGATTTAGCTATAAAAGCAGAATCTAAAATCTGTTTGCCATTCCATTTTCCATGATCTTTATAAAGTTTTCCAAAACGCGCAAAATCTTTTGCATTACTTGCAATACAGCAATAAGCTTTTACTAAATCGTGTGATTCACTATCAACTTGCCATAAAGTAGAGTTTTCAGAACCAAGAGGTTTCCAGAAGCTTTCAGTTAAATAATCGTATAGTTTTTTACCTGTCGCTTTTTCTATTACCATAGCTAGTAATTGAGTATCGCCACTTGCATATTTGTAAGCCGTTCCAGGCTCATTAACAACTTTAAGTCCAAGAATTACTTTTTCTAAATCATCATCAAAATAAGCTCTAGTAGTGATCGATAGTGGTGAGTAATAGGCTTCATCCCAATTGGTGCCAGAAGCCATTGACGATAAATCACCAACAGTCATTTTTGCTGCCAAACCTTCACTAAATTCTGGAAAGAAATCGCCAACAGGTTGATCAAGACTTTTAATATATCCTTGCTCTATTGCTTTTCCCATTAATCCAGAGACATAACTTTTAGCCATGGAAAAAGAGTTGCTTTTTGAGTCTTCACCAAATCCATCATAATAGTTTTCAAACCAAATACTATCGTTTTTGATAATGACGTATGCTATGGTTCCGTTGGCTTTATTAATCTCGTTTAGCTTATCAGTTTCTTTAACTGAGTTATAATTTTTATGATTTGGCCAAGGTTGAGGTGTTCCGTTATTGACAACTTCATTATCAAACTCTTTATAGTCTTCTAAATAGGCAGTAGTATAACCTTTTAGATAAATGGTTCTAACCGCTTTAAGCAAATAATCTGTATCTGTAATGTATAATGTTGCTACTATTAGACCTACGATAATTATGGTCCATTTCAAGAATTTTTTGAGGAATTTCATTTAAATTATTTTAAGGAATTAAATATAAGAAATTAAAATAAAGATTGTTGCTTATAAGGACTCTCGTGTTCTAATAACCATTGTTTGCGATGCAACCCTCCAGCATAGCCAGTTAGGCTACCATCACTACCGATAACTCTATGACAAGGCACTATAATCCAAAGAGGGTTTTTACCATTAGCATTAGCAACTGCTCTTATAGCTTTAACATCACCAAGTTGTTTTGATAGTTCTAAATAAGACAATGTTTTTCCATAAGGGATGGTTTGAAGTGCATTCCAAACTTGTTTTTGAAATGTAGTCCCTTCAGGATTGAGTTTAAGATCGAAAAGTGTTCGGTCTCCTGCAAAATATTCATTAAGTTGAATGACACAATCTTCTAATTCTACAGGAATAATATCAGTTTCTTTTTCTTCAGAATTTAAAACAACAACAGAAGAAACACCTTCTTCATCACCGACAATTTTAGTGTATCCTAATGGCGATTTGATAATGCATTCTACCATTACTATTTAGTTTTCGATTTGATGTCATCATCAATCATTCCCAATCGTTTGGCTCTTGCTTCCCAGTTTTGCCTTGCAAGCGATTGTAAATCGGCAACACTATCGCTTTCGTCCATTATCTCTAAACCTAAAAGTGTTTCTATAACATCTTCCATTGTAACAAGACCACTAACAGAACCAAATTCGTCAACAACCAAAGCCATGTGGTTTTTACTATCAACAAGTTTTTCAAACAATTTTGGAATTGCAATACGTCTGCTAACAATAATGATGTCTCTTTTAATATCTGATAATGTTTTTTTACCATTTTTATAGGCCATTTCTTTAAAAACATCATCTTTTAAGACCAATCCTGTTACGTTATCAATATGTTCTGAGTATACTGGAATTCTGGATACTCTAAGGTTAGGATGTTCTAAAAAAAACTTTTCAATGGTTTGGGTTTCGTTTTCGGTAATCATCATCGTACGAGGTGTCATGATGTCTTTTGCCAAAACCTCTTTAAAATTTAGTAGGTTTTTTATGACCTTACTTTCTGATTCATGAAAAACACCTTCTTCGTGAGCAATATCTGTCATAGCAATAAAACCTTCACGACTTAAACCGCTTGCATGTCCTTTACCTCCAATTAGTTTAGTGGTAAGCTGTAATAACCAGAGTATTCCTGTGTATTTTAAAGGAAAAATAAGAACATTTAGTGCTGTTGATGAAAAACCGGCTAAACTTTTCCAGTAGGTAGCTCCAATGGTTTTTGGAATGATTTCAGAAAGTACCAATATTAAAAAGGTCATTATTGCAGAGACTATCATTATAGAATTATCTCCAGTACCAAAAACTTTTTCTGCCTGTACACCAACTAAAATGGCACCAACTGTATGAGCAATGGTGTTTAGTGTAAGAATAGCAATTAGTGGTTTGTCAACATCTTTTTTAAGAGCTTCAAGGGTTGAAGCATAGCGCATTCCTTCTTTTTTTTTGAGGTTGATAAATGTTGATGTAACACTTAAAAGTACTGCTTCAAGAATGGAGCAGAGAAAAGAAAAAAATATAGAAATAAAAGCGTAAAATATAAGTAGCGTCATTAGATTGTTTCGTTTGATGCTAATTTACGGAATATTATAATTTTGATAGAACAAACCGCTATGCTTTTTGAGGTCTTTCTATTTAACTTAGCTTTTTACGAAATCAATTTCACAACATCTTTAGCAAAATAACTTGCAATAACATCTGCACCAGCACGTTTAATTGCAGTGATTTGCTCCATCATAACAGCATCGTGGTCTAACCAACCTTTTTCGGCTGCAGCTTTAAGCATTGCATATTCTCCAGAAACTTGATATACTGCCACAGGAACATCAACTTCGTTTTTAATTTCGCGAACAATATCTAAATAACATAATCCTGGTTTTACCATCACGATATCTGCACCTTCATCGATATCCATTTCGGTTTCTCTGATGGCTTCAAAACGGTTGGCATAATCCATCTGATATGTTTTTTTATCCTTCGGAATGTTTTTCATATTCACAGGAGCAGAATCTAAAGCATCACGAAAAGGCCCATAAAAAGCAGATGCATATTTTGCTGAGTAACTCATAATTCCTGTATCGATAAAACCTTCGTCTTCCAAAGCTTCACGAATGGTTAAAATACGTCCATCCATCATATCGCTTGGTGCTACAAAATTAGCTCCTGCTTTAACGTGAGACACACTCATTTCGGCTAAAATGTCTGCTGTTTCATCATTAAGGATAATGCCATTTTCTATAATACCATCGTGTCCATAAGAAGAATAAGGGTCAAGTGCTACATCAGTCATCACAAGCATATCTGGACATACATTTTTCACAGTTTTTACAGCACGTTGCATTAATCCGTTTGGGTTTAAAGCTTCAGTACCTTTATTATCTTTTAAATTATCTGGCACTTTTACAAAAAGTAACACCGATTTTAAACCAAGTTTCCATAGTTCTTTCACTTCTTTTTCTAGCAAGTCTAAACTATACCTGTAGTAATTAGGCATTGAAGCAATTTCTTCTTTTACACCTTTGCCTTCTACTACAAATAATGGTACTAAAAAGTCGTTTGGTGTTATGATTGTTTCTCTTACTAGTGAACGAATGGCTTCATTAGTTCTTAATCGTCTATTTCTTCTTAATGGATACATTATGAAAATGTTTTAGTTTTTATTTATTAATCCAATTTTTAGGATTCTTTAATACATTTAAAAGTTTTTCTTCTTCACTTCCAGTTTCTGGTTGATGGTCATAAACCCATTGTACATGTGGAGGTAAACTCATTAAAATACTTTCTATTCGACCATTGGTTTTGAGCCCAAATAAAGTGCCTTTATCATGTACTAAATTAAATTCTACGTAACGACCTCTACGAATTTCTTGCCAATCGCGTTGTGCTTGAGTAAATGGTAAAAGTTTACGTTTTTCAACAATTGGAACATAACCTTCTAAAAAGCTATTGCCAACTTCAGTTACAAAATCATACCAATTTTGCATAGTCATTTCGTTGGTAGCTTTACAATAATCGAAAAACAGTCCACCTACGCCTCGTGCTTCATTACGATGTGTATTCCAGAAATACTCATCGCATTTCTTTTTATATGTGTCATAAAATGTTGGATGATGTTTATTGCAAGCTATTTTACAAGTTTTATGAAAATGAATAGCATCTTCCTCAAACAGGTAATAAGGAGTTAAATCTTGTCCGCCTCCAAACCAACTATCTACAATTTCTCCTTGATTATTATACATTTCGAAATAGCGCCAATTTGCATGAACAGTTGGAACCATTGGGTTTTTAGGATGCAATACTAAACTTAATCCGCAGGCAAAAAAGTTTGCATCTTTAACTCCAAAATAGGCTTGCATAGTTTCTGGTAACTCACCATGAACAGCAGAAATGTTTACACCTCCTTTTTCAAAAACAGTACCGTTTTCAATGACTCTAGTTCTTCCGCCACCACCTTCAGGACGTGTCCAAAGGTCTTCTTTAAACCTTGCTAAACCATCAACAGCTTCAAGTTTTGATGTAATTGTATCTTGTAATTGTTGTATATAATGATAAAATTTATCCTTCATTTCTTAATTCATAAAGCTCCATATCTATTGGAGATTCATTAATTGGTGTAAAAACCGATTTCAAAGTTTTTCGCCATGAGAAGCCTGATTTTTCGGCAACTTTTACACTGCTATAATTTTTTTTGTGTGCAATTATTTGAAGGTTTGTTAAACCTAAAGTATGAATTGCATATTTAGAGGTTGCTTTTACAGCCTCACTCATCCAGCCTTTACCTTCAAATTTTTCACCTATGCAATAGGCGAACTCACCTTGTTTTTTATCCCAATCGAGGTTTTTAAGAATAACTAATCCAGCAATATTTCGGGTGTATTTATCTTTAATTGTAAAGACAAATTCTGTGTTAGATTGCATGGCTTCAATTTTACTTATGATGTAAGATTTAGTGCTTTCTAAAGTTCTGTTTGCAGCTAATGTTTTTGGTAAAAATCGCTTTAAACGTTCGGTATTTGATACTAATAGTTTGTTCAGATGAAGTGCATCGTCATATTGTAAGTGCTCAATATAAAATGTATCTGAACTATACGTCATAGGTTTTTAATTTGTTTTGCTCTTTTAGCAATTCAATAGTTTCAGTTGTTGATGCTGTTACTGATAGTGGCAAGACAAGGATAATCCCAATAACAGGAATTAATAAAAACAAGATAAATACAATACCATTTCCTATTGCCAAACCACGATGTTGTTTAACAAACTTAATGCTATCACTATAATTAAAGTGACGCTCTAATGTATAGTCCATGTTTCCAAAACCAGCATAATAACCTTGAGTTAGAATTAGTAATACGGTTGAAACAAACCCTAAAATTGGTACAAACCCAATAATTAAAATAGGAATAGTTAATAGGATTTCCATTCCTAAATTTCTCATATTAATACGAACACCTCTCATTAATTGTTCGCTAAAACTAGTCACTCTATGTTTGTGATTATCTTCACCAAGAATATAAGCCTCTATTTTTTCTGATACAGGAGCCATAAAAGGAGCAGATAACGCCATAACGACGTGTTTATAAATAGAAATTCCAACAAGTAAAATCAAAATCCCACTCAATATCTTACTTAAAAAGAAGAAAGTCTCTTTTCCCCAATCCCAAATCCAAAGTTTTGAAAAATAATAACCAAAATCGTCTGCCAATGCATAAGCAGAAATCAGCACAAGTGCTGCAACAACAATACTAATTAAGATAGGAATTCCAAAATACTTCCAAAGACCAAGTTTTGAAATTAATTGAAGAGATCCTGCGTAGGCTTTAATGCCTTTAAAAATGTCTTTAAACATGATATTCTTTTACTGCGTCTATAAATGCTTTTGCGTTATCTAGTGGAATGTTTGGTAAAATTCCATGACCTAAATTTACGATATATTTGTCTTTTCCAAACTCGTTAATCATTTGGTGCACCATTTTTTTGATTTCTGCAGGTGGTGATAACAATCTTGAGGGATCAAAATTGCCTTGAAGTGTTATATTTCCGCCAGTTAAATAACGAGCATTACGCGCAGAACATGTCCAATCTATTCCTAAAGCAGATGCGTTAGATTTTGCCATATCACCAAGAGCAAACCAACAACCCTTACCAAAAGCAATAACAGGAGTATCGTCTTTTAAAGCTTCAATAATTTGATTAATATATTGCCATGAAAATTCTTGATAATCAGTTGGAGACAACATACCTCCCCAAGAATCGAAGATTTGTACAGCATTTACACCAGCAACGACTTTTGCTTTTAAATATGCAATTGTCGTATCTGTTATTTTTTGTAATAACTGATGAGCAGCAATTGGGTTTGTAAAACAAAATTCTTTGGCTTTATCAAAATTTTTACTGCCTTGACCTTGTACAACATAACATAAAATTGTCCATGGTGAACCTGCAAAACCAATTAATGGAACTTCATCATTTAGCAATTCTTTAGTTGCTTTAATGGCTTGCATCACATAATCTAATTCAACATGTACATCTGGGACAATAACATTATCTACTCCCTTTTGATCACGTACTGGATTTGGTAAATATGGACCAAAATTTGGTTTCATTTCTACCTCAATATTCATAGCTTGAGGAATTACCAAAATATCACTAAATAATATTGCAGCATCCATACCATAACGACGAATAGGTTGTACTGTAATTTCACTTGCCAACTCTGGAGTGCGACAGCGTGTAAAGAAATCGTATTTTGCTTTTATCTCTTGAAATTCTGGCAAATAACGACCTGCTTGACGCATCATCCAAACAGGTGGACGCTCAACAGTTTCGCCTTTTAACGCTCTTAAATATAAATCGTTCTTAATCATTTTTACTTATAATTTTCATTAACCAACTCAATAACACTTTCTACAGTTGGTATTTTTGCAACTCTTACGTCTTTAAAATATTTTTTAGCTTCTGTTGCTGTAGTGTCGCCAATGCAATACGCAATTTTATCAGCTTTATTATTTTGCATATAACTTTCAACTGTTGATGGGCTATAAAACATAACACCTTCTACGGTTGCATCTATTTTTGCAGCATCCAAAATGGTTTTGTATGCTTCAACTTCATTAACTTTTATATTGTTTTCTTCAAGAATAGCAGGTAATTCGTCTAAACGAATATCGCTACAAAAGTATGTGACATCAGTACCATCTATAAAGTCAACTAAATAATTAGCCAAAGCTTTAGCATTGTTTTCAGAATGTTTCACTTTTCCGATTTTACTTTCAATCAATTTTTTGGTGCGTCTTCCTACACAATAAATGTTTTTGAATTGTAGTTCTTCTTTAGGTAGTACTCTTGTAATGGCTTCAACTGCATTCTGACTTGTGATAATAACATTATCGATTTTCGATTTCAGAACTGGTTTAGGGATTCGGTTTAAACTAATTTTTAAAAAATCAGAACTATCAACCTTTATGTTTTTGAATAAATGACGCTGTGCTTCAGTAAGAGTTTTGGTAGAATAGATTTGAGTTTGCTTATCAACATTTTTTAAATCATCCATTAAGCGATTACCACCTCGATCTAAAATATAATTGGCAGCAAATTGAGCAATGTTATGGTGGCTTCCTAATTTTTCTTTTCGATTAACTTCTATTTTTTTAGATCCATCTAAACTTAATAACACACCTTGAAATGTCACCTCTTCATTTTTTATAAATGCAAGAGCTCCAATTGGAGCAGAACAGCCACCTTCTAAAAGGTTTAAAAACTGACGCTCAATTGTGGTACAAATTTCGGTTTCCTCATGATTTATCTCGTTACAAATAGCTCTAAAATCTTCATCTTCTTCGCGAGCTGTTATCATAATTGCACCTTGAGCTGGAGCGGGAATCATCCATTCTAAATTTATAGCTTCCTCTGGTGTAAGACCAATTCTTCCAATTCCAGCTGCTGCGAAAATGGCACCATTCCAATCGCTTTCTTCTAATTTTTGAAGCCTTGTGTTTACGTTTCCTCGCAAGCCAACTACAGTATGAGTTGGGTAGCGATTGAGCCATTGTGCTTTTCTGCGCAAACTTCCTGTGGCAATAACCGCATGTTTTTGTGATAAAAACTCTTCGTTATTTTTATAAACCAAAGTGTCTCTAACATTACCACGTTTTAGCACAGCAGCTTGTACAATGCCCTTTGGTAATAATGTGGGCACATCTTTGAGGGAATGTACAGCAATGTCAATTTCATTATTAAGCATAGCAACATCAAGAATTTTAGTAAAAACTCCTGTAATACCAAGTTCATAAATAGGTTTGTCGAGTTTTAAATCGCCATCCGATTTTACAGGGACTAATTGAGTTTTGTGACCAAGATGCTCTAACTGGCTTTGTACAGTTTTGGCTTGCCATAATGCTAATTCACTATCGCGCGTACCAATTCTTATTATTTTAGACATGCTTTGTAGTTGTTTCTAATTGAAACACTTTTTTTATGAGTTCAAGACTTTCGTCAGTAGAAATATCGTCATCTTTTAAATGATGAGCAAAGTGATTTGTAATTTTTTGAATGATATTATTACTAATTATTTCTGCCTGTTCTTCGTTAAAATTACTGATTTTTTTGCGTTGAGTATCTAATTCGGCAATTTTAAAATCATTTAACTTTAGCTTTAAAGCTTTAATAGTTGGAGCAAATTTTCTGGTTTCTAACCAATCATTAAATTCGGTGTTTACTTCTTTAATAATTTGCTCTGCAACAGGAATATGTTGTTTACGTTTTTCTAAAGTTTTATCTGTAATTTGAGATAAATCGTCCAAATGAATTAGAGATACATTATCTAATTCGGTAACATTATCATTAACATTTTTTGGTATAGATAAATCTAAAATTAATAACGGTTTTTTAGTTTGTATACAATGTTTGTCAACAGTTGGATTTTGTGCTCCAGTAGCAACAATTAATATATCAGAGTTATTAATTTCTTCTTGAAGATTTGAATAGTCTTTAACCAACAGGTTAAACTTTCCAGCAATAGCCTCAGCTTTATCCTTGGTTCTATTTATAAGAGTAATATGTTCGTTTTTGGTGTGTTTTACCAAATTTTCACAAGTATTTCTGCCTATTTTTCCTGTTCCGAAAAGCAAAATATTTTTGTTGGTAACATCTTCTACAGTATTCAAAATGTATTGAACTGAAGCAAAAGATACAGATGTTGCTCCTGATGATATATTTGTTTCAGTCTTTATTCGCTTACTAGCTTGTATTACTGAGTTTACTAAACGTTCAATAAACGGATTCAATAAAGCAAACTTTTTTGAAACTCTTGCACTGATTTTTAGCTGACTTATAATTTCAAAATCACCTAAAATTTGGCTATCCAATCCAGAGCCAACTCTAAACATGTGTGCAATTGCTTCTCTATTTTTATATATATAAGCTACTTCTTGGAATTCTTCAACTGTTCCTTTTGTGTTATCACAAAGCAGTTTTATAAGTTGGTAAGGATGCTCAGCAAAGCCATAAAGTTCGGTTCTGTTACAAGTAGAGGTAACCAATAAACTTTCAATATTGCTTTCTTTGGCTTGTTTTAGTAGTGCTAGTTTAGCATTTTCGTCTAAACTAAAATGACCTCTTATCTCGGCATCAGCCTTTTTATAGCTTAAACCAATGGCATAAAAGTAAGTTCCTTTAGAAATATGATATTGCTCCATTACCTGATTTGGAAATTCGAAAACAAAAATATGTAGGTTAATCGTAAAAAAGTAACGCTAAAAGAACTTTAAGTGTCGCTTGTGGTTTTTTACACGTTTATTTTTAAAAACTATGATAAATATCATATTTTTGCAGCTATAGTAATGCTTTTGAGAACATTTGTTTAGAATCAATCTAAATAACAGCAAAAATATTCTTATGAATTCAGACGTAAAAAATGTCGCTAGAGGTACTTTTAGTGAAACAAAAATTGATGATGGTTTTTTTGTATTAACCTATCAAAATGAAAATATTTATACAGAAGTCATTGAAAGAGCGATAGATAGTAGTTTTATTCAATTTCATTTTTGTTTAAAGGGATCAAGCAAATTTATTTTTAACGAAGGGCGTTATGCTTTAGATATTCTTGAAGAAAACTCATTACTACTTTATAACCCTCAACGCGATTTGCCCATCCATTTAGAACTAAATCCTAATTCATGGCTAGTTTCTGTATTAATTTCTATTAAAAAATTCCATAGCTTATTTTCACAAGAAGCAGATTACATCACCTTTTTAAGTGACGATAATAAGGATAAGAAGTATTATAAAGACGGAAAAATTTCGCCTTCAATGGCAATAGTGCTAACACAACTAATACATTATAATCTTAATCAATCAATTAAAAATCTATACTTTAAAGGCAAGGCATACGAACTTTTAAGCTTGTATTTTAATAGAAGTGAAGATGCTAATATTGAGCATTGCCCTTTTTTGGTTGACGAAACTAATGTGATAAAAATAAGGAAGGCGAAAGATATTATTATTGCTCGCATGGCAGAACCTCCAAGTCTTCAAGAATTGGCTGATGAGATTGGATTAAATTTAAAAAAGCTAAAAGAAGGCTTTAAACAAATTTATGGCGATTCAGTGTTTAGTTTTTTGTTTGACTATAAAATGGAAGTTGCTAGAAAATTATTAGAGTCTGGCGAACATAATGTTAATGAAGTTGGATTAAAAGTGGGCTATAGTACATCAAGTCATTTTATTGCAGCATTTAAAAAGAAATATGGTACAACACCAAAAAAATATTTAATGTCACTGACATCATAATTTAAGCATATGAGTAAAGGCGTATTACTAGTAAATCTTGGTTCACCAGATAGCCCAGAACCAAAAGATGTAAAAAAATATTTAGGCGAGTTTTTAATGGATGAACGTGTTATCGACGTTCCATTGTGGGCAAGAAACCTATTAGTTAAAGGAATTATTTTAAACACTCGGCCAAAAGCATCTGCAGCAGCATATAAAAAAATATGGTGGGAAGAGGGTTCTCCGTTAATAGTGATTTCAGAACGTTTAAAAAGTAAGGTTCAAGAACAAATAGACTTTCCTGTAGCATTAGCTATGCGATATGGAAGTATGACAATTAAAAAAGGCTTACAAGAGTTGGTTGATAAAGGTGTTGACGAGGTGTTTTTAATTCCACTATACCCTCAATTTGCAATGGCAACAACTGAAACTATTTTAGTTTTAGCTGAAGACATAAGAAAAGAGCATTTTCCTGACTTAAAAATTTCAGATTTGCCTGCCTTTTATAATAATGAAGATTACATAGAAGTTCTATCAAACTCTATAAAAAAGAATCTTGAAGGTAAAAATTACGATCACTTATTGTTTTCATATCATGGTGTTCCTGAGCGACATATTAGAAAAAGAGACATTACAAAATCACACTGTAAAATTGATGGGAGTTGCTGTGTAACACCTTCACCAGCTCATGAATTTTGTTACAGGCATCAATGTTTGGAAGTTACTAGATTAGTAGCTAAAAAGTTAAATTTAAAAGATGAGACTTATTCTTCATCGTTTCAATCCAGATTAGGATTTGATCCTTGGTTGCTTCCATATACAGACAGAACTATTGAGCGATTAGGTAAAGAAGGTATAAAAAACATGGCAATTGCAACACCTGCATTTGTTAGTGATTGTTTAGAAACATTAGAAGAAATTGCCATGGAAGGTGAAGAAATTTTTCATGAAATGGGAGGAAAAGAATTTACAACTGTTCCTTGCCTAAATGATGATGATGAATGGGTTGCTTTACTTACAAAATGGATTAATAATTGGGCAACATCTGAAACAGTTGCATCATAATGGCAAAAATATCTTCGCAAGATTTAGGCTCACAACCAATTAGTAAACTACTAATAAAACAAGCATTACCAGCATCGATAGGTATTTTAGTAATGTCACTAAACATATTGATTGATACCATTTTTGTAGGACATTGGATTGGTTCAACAGCTATTGCAGCTATTAATGTAGTGCTACCTGTGTCTTTTTTTATTGCTGCTTTAGGTATGTCAATAGGTATTGGTGGTTCATCTATTATTTCACGAGCACTAGGCGCAAATAATTATGAAAAGGCTTTAAAAGCTTTTGGAAATCAGATTACCCTTACCTTGCTATTAACCATAACTTTAGTTGTTTTTGGGTTAACATTTTCAGATTCAATTATTGATTCGTTTGGAGGCAAAGGAAACATTTTTGAGCCCGCAAAAATTTACTATACTATAGTACTTTACGGGGTGCCTATATTGGCATTGTGTATGATGGGAAATACAGTTATTAGAGCAGAAGGTAAACCAAAATTTGCCATGTACGCAATGATGATTCCGTCTGTAAGTAATCTTTTAATGGATTATATTTTTATTAATGTTTTAGACTATGGAATGGAAGGAGCCGCTTGGGCAACAACCTTATCGTATGCACTTTGTTTTATATACATTTTGTGGTTTTTCTTATCTAAAAAATCTGAATTAAAAATCAGTTTTCCTCATTTTGGACTTAACTTATCTATAGTAAAAGAAATAAGTTCTTTAGGCTTTGTAACATTAGCAAGACAAGCAGTAGTAAGTATTACCTATCTATTTATGAACAATATTCTTTATGATTTAGGAGGTGAAACATCAGTAACTGCTTATGCTATAGTTGGTCGAATGCTTATGTTTGCTATGTTCCCTGTTTTGGGTGTTACACAAGGATTTTTACCAATTGCAGGGTTTAATTATGGTGCAAAAAACTATCAACGTGTAAGAGAAACTATTAATACTGCTATAAAATATGCAGCTATTCTGGCAACAATAGTTTTTATTATTTTAATGTTGTTTCCTGAAAGCATTACCAGAATGTTTACCACAGATGTTAATGTGATTGCCCAAACACCAAGTGATATGCGATGGGTATTTGCAGCAACACCTATTATTGCTATTCAACTTATTGGAGCCGCCTATTTTCAAGCTATTGGGAAAGCTATTCCTGCATTATTACTCACACTAACAAGGCAGGGTTTTTTCTTTATTCCATTGATTCTGATTCTCCCACAATTTTATGGCGAATTAGGAGTATGGATGTCCTTTCCAATATCTGATTTATTGGCAACTATTGTAACAGGTTATTTTTTGAATAGAGAAATAAAGTCGAATTTAGTTCCAAAGGATATTCAATCGTAGAATATTCCTTATTTTTATTATTTCATAATCAAACCACAATCAATATGAAATTTTCAATTATCACTTTAGCGTGTTTTCTGTTTTCTTTTTCTATATCAGAAACCAATGCGCAAACCTTCAGTGAAAATCAATACAACGCATTAGAGTATAGACTTCTTGGGCCTTTTAGAGGAGGAAGAAGTGCAGCAGTAACAGGAGTGCCAAATCAACCTAATTTATTTTATTTTGGTTCAACAGGAGGAGGTATTTGGAAGACTAATGATGGAGGGCGAACATGGGAAAATATTTCTGATGGTTTTTTTGGAGGAAGTATAGGTGCAATTACAGTATCTAAAAGCGACCCAAATGTTATATATGTTGGTGGTGGAGAAAAAACAGTTAGAGGTAATGTGTCATCTGGTTATGGAATTTGGAAAAGTGTTGACGCAGGAAAAACTTGGACAGATGCAGGACTTAAAAACTCACGTCATGTGCCACGTATAGCTGTAGATCCAACTAATCATGATATTGTTTTTGCAGGTGTTTTAGGGAATATTTACAAACCAACTCAAGATAGAGGTGTTTATAAAAGCACAGATGGAGGGAAAACGTGGAGAAAAACTCTTTTTGCAAACGAAAACGCAGGTGTTGTTGATTTATTAATTGACCCAACAAACCCAAGAATTTTATATGCTTCAACTTGGAGAGTACAACGTACGCCTTATAGTTTAAGTTCTGGTGGTGAAGGCTCGGCTCTTTGGAGAAGTACAGATAGAGGTGAAACTTGGACTGAAATTTCAACTAAAAAAGGATTTCCTGAAGGCACTTTAGGAATTATTGGTGTTACAGTTTCTCCAGTAAATAACCAGCGTGTTTGGGCAATTGTAGAACATAAAGATAAAGGAGGCTTATATCGTAGTGATGATGGTGGAGATACTTGGAAACAAGTAAACAGTGAACGCAATTTACGTCAACGTGCCTGGTATTATACTCGTGTTTATGCTGATACTAAAAATGTAGATGTTGTTTACGTATTAAACGTACGTTACCATAAAAGTACTGATGGAGGAAAAACATTTGATACTTATAACGCTCCTCATGGAGATCATCACGATTTATGGATAGCACCAGAAAATCCTGATAGAATGATTATTGGAGATGATGGAGGCGCACAGGTTACTTATGATGGTGGAGAAACATGGAGCACATATCATAACCAACCTACATCCCAGTTTTATCGTGTAACAACAGATAATCATTTCCCGTATCGTATATATGCAGCTCAGCAAGATAATTCAACAATAAGGATTTCGCATCGTACTGATGGATGGTCAATTTCAGAAGATGATTGGGAAAGTACGGCTGGAGGAGAATCAGCTCATATTGCTGTCGATCCTAAAGATAATGATATTATTTATGGAGGGAGTTATGATGGGTTTTTAACTCGCGTTAACCATAAAAGAGGTACTGTAAGAGCTATTAATGTTTGGCCAGACAATCCAATGGGTCATGGTGCTGAAGGCATGAAATATCGCTTTCAGTGGAATTTCCCTATTATATTTTCTAAACATAACCCAAACAGGTTGTACACATTTTCACAAAATGTACATGTCACAGAAAATGAAGGCCAATCTTGGACAATTGTAAGTCCAGACTTAACTCGTAATGATCCTGAAAAATTAAAATCTTCAGGAGGACCAATAACGCAAGATAATACATCTGTTGAATATTATTGTACCATTTTTGCCGCTCAAGAATCACCTTTAAAAGAAGGCTTACTTTGGGTTGGTAGTGATGACGGATTAATCCACGTTACCCAAAATGGAGGTAAAACTTGGGATAATGTAACACCTAAAGGAATGCCAGAATGGATGATGATAAACAGTGTAGAACCAAGTGCTTTTGATGCAGGAACATGTTATGTAGCTGGAACAAAATACAAAACAGGCGATTTTACACCTTATTTATATAAAACTACAGACTACGGTAAAACGTGGACTAAAATCACAAATGGAATTAACCCAGAGCATTTTACAAGAGTAGTTAGAGAAGACCCAAAACAAAAAGGATTACTATATGCAGGAACAGAAACAGGAATGTATATTTCATTTAACGACGGTAAAAACTGGCAACCTTTTCAATTGAATTTACCAATTGTTCCAATTACAGATTTAGCTATAAAAGACAATAACTTAATTGTTGCAACACAAGGGCGAAGCCTGTGGATTATAGATGATTTAACAGTTTTACATCAACTTTACAAGGGTAATGCAAACGAGACAATGTTATTTAAACCAAAAGACACTTATCGTATGGATGGAGGCGGAAGAGCTGGAAGTAAAACTTCTGGAACAAATCATCCAAGTGGTGTAATAACCTATTTCAATTTAAAAGAGTACGATGAAAAGAAAGATGTTATTTCCTTAACATATTTTGATAGACAAGGAGATACAATAAAAACGTTTAGTACAAAAAACAAAAAGAAAGATAAATTAGAAGTAAAAAAAGGGATGAACCAATTTGTTTGGGATATGACTTATGATGGTGCTGAAGAATTAGATGGAATGATTTTATGGTGGGCAAGTTTAGATGGCCCACAAGCTATTCCTGGAGTATATAAAGTTAATCTTAAAGTTAATGATGAAGTAAAATCACAATCATTTACTATAGTCGCAGATCCAAGAGCCGAAAGTACTCAAGCTGATATGGAAAAGCAATTTAAGTTTATTACAGATGTTAATAAAACTATGGATGAGGCACACAAATCCATTAAAAAAATTAGAAATATTAGAGACCAATTAACAGCTTTTGAAACCCAATATAAAGACAACGAAAACGTAAAAGATCTTCTTGAAAAATCTAAAACACTCAAAGAAGAGTTTACAAAAATTGAAGAAGCTTTATATCAAACACAAAACAGAAGCGGTCAAGATCCTTTAAACTTTCCAATACGTTTAACTAATAAATTAGGACATTTAAATGCATTAGTAGGTATGGGAGATTTTGCACCAACAGACCAAGATATTGCTGTTAAAGATGAATTGACGGCTCAAATAAATGAACAATTGAAGGCTTTTAATGCTTTAGTGGCAGATAGAATAAATGATTTCAATTTAGATTTTAATGCTAGAAACTTAAAGTATTTATTTATCGAAGATTAATGGAGTATTACAACTACATAAAATCGTTACATCTCATTTTTGTTATTACTTGGTTTGCAGGATTATTTTACATTCCTAGGTTATTTGTATATCAAATTGAAGCATTTCATAAACCATCACCTGATAAAGAAATTTTAGGTACTCAGTTAAAACTTATGGCTAAACGATTGTGGAATATCATTACATGGCCATCGGCAATTCTTGCTACCGTTTTTGCTATATGGTTACTTGTTTTGCAACCATTTTGGTTGCATCAACCTTGGATGCACGTTAAGTTAACTTTTGTTGTACTCCTAATACTATATCATCTTAAAACACATCAATTTTACAAACAGTTACAAAGAGATGAAGTTACTAAAACCTCTAACTTTATGCGACTTTGGAACGAAGGCGCCACATTTATACTTTTTGCAGTCGTCTTTTTAGTGATTTTAAAAAGTGCTATAAATTGGGTCTTTGGCGTTATTGGAATTATAGTTTTAGGAATATTATTAATGCTTGGCTTTAAAATATATAAAAATATTAGAGCCAAAAATCCAAATGCATAAATGGCTTGGCGTGATTATTGTTATATTTAATCGTTTTTAAATCACTTCATGAATCTAAATAAATTGTCTTTAAGAGTCCGCATTTTTATAGCAATGATACTATTGGTATTAATTGCATCAATATTAATTGCAGGAGTCACTATCTATCAATATAATGAAGAAGCCCACGATTATCATAAAGAACGTTTAGAGCGAAAAGAAGAAAATATTCGTAGAAGTATAGATTTTGTAATAAGAGAAACAACTTGGGAAGTTAAAACTGAAAAAGTGCCTTTAATTTTTAAGGATGAGATTTACAAAATTGCAGATATTCATCAGCTCCAGATTAATATATATGATTTAGAAGGAGGAATATTAAAATCATCTAGAGCTACAATTGAAACAGATTCAATTACTAAATGTTTAAGTGCAGATATTTTAAATGCTTTATATAATACTGCTGAACATCGTTTTGTTAAGAAAACACAAGTAAATGAAGAAACCTTCCAATCATCTTACACATATATAACTGATACAAAGTTTAAACCTATTGCAATTTTAAACTTACCATACCTTGAAAATGATGATTTTTTAAATAAAGAACTTAAAGAGTTTCTTGAGCGTTTAAGTTATGCCTATGTTTTTATGTTGTTTATTGCTATTGCACTAGCATATCTTTTATCAAAATATATTACGAAATCACTTAAAACCATAAGCGATAAAATTAATGCTACACGATTAGAAAAACGCAACAAAAAAATTGATATAGAATCTTCAAGCGAAGAAATTGCAACTTTAGTGACTTCATATAATAGCATGATAGACGAGCTTGAAGAAAGTGCTGTTAAATTAGCAACAAGTGAACGCGAACAAGCTTGGCGAGAAATGGCGAAACAAGTTGCACATGAAATTAAAAACCCACTAACACCAATGCGTTTGAGCGTGCAAAACTTTCAGCGTAAATTCAATCCTGAAGACCCAAATATTCATCAAAAAGTAGATGAGTATACTAAAACATTAATTCAGCAAATCGATACGATGAGCTCTATTGCATCAGCGTTTTCAAACTTTGCTAAAATGCCTGCTCAACAAAATGAAACGCTTAATGTGGTAAACATTGTTAAGCTGGCTTTAGATATTTTTAGTGAAGATTATATTTTCTTTTTAGCTGATGAAGAAGAGATAATTGCTAAATTTGATAGAACACAACTTATTCGTGTAGTTACCAATTTGGTTAAAAATGCTATCCAAGCCATTCCTGATAATAGAGAGCCTAAAATTATAGTAAAGGTTAAATCAGAAAAAGATAGAGTTAATATAATCGTTATTGATAATGGTGTTGGTATATCTGAAGAAAACACAATTAAAGTTTTCGAGCCGAAGTTTACTACTAAAACAAGTGGCATGGGACTTGGTCTTGCAATGGTTAAAAATATTGTGGAAACTTATAATGGAAGCATTACTTTTACTTCGGATAAAGATACAGGAACGGTTTTTAAAGTTACATTCCCTAAAGAAAATTAAACATCTGTGAAACAGGCATTTTTTATTTTATTGTTTTTTATTTGTGGTAATATGATTGCTCAATCTGGAGTGTATGTAAACGAACCTAAAAATTCCGATGGAACAAAAATAAAATGGACACTTACTTTAGAAGAAGATGGGACTTTTTTATATCATTTTTTAAGAGATCTTTCAGCCATTTCAAAACCAAATAAAGAAGAAAATTTTTATGGAAAAGGAACTTGGATTTTAGAAGGAAAAATTGTCACTTTATTATCTGAAAATGAAGATTTAAACGAACATTACACTGTAAATTTAAACAATTCCAAAGCAAGATATATTACCAAATCACCTAGAGATAAATCAGATAAAATTGTTAAAACAGCATTGCGTTTTTATGAATCTGAAACATCTTATATTAAAGGATTAGAGTTATATAAAGAATAATACAAATTAATTTACAAAATGAGTTACAACAATATTTTAGTTAAAGAAAATAATGGTATTACAACCATAACAATTAATCGTCCAAGTAAGCTTAATGCACTAAATAAAGCTACAATTGAAGAACTGCATGATGCATTTGAAGAAGCTGATAACGATACAAATACTCGAGTTATTATTGTTACAGGAAGTGGCGAAAAAGCTTTTGTTGCAGGAGCAGATATTAGCGAATTTGCTGATTTTGATGTTGAAAACGGAGCTAAATTAGCAGCTAAAGGACAAGAATTATTATTCGACTTTGTTGAAAATTTATCAACTCCTGTTATAGCTGCTGTAAATGGTTTTGCTCTAGGTGGAGGTTTAGAGTTAGCAATGGCTTGCCATTTTAGAGTAGCAAGTGATAACGCTAAAATGGGATTACCAGAAGTATCACTTGGAGTTATACCAGGTTATGGTGGCACACAACGTTTACCTCAATTAGTTGGTAAAGGGATAGCCATGGAAATGGTTATGACGGCTGGTATGATTGATGCCAATACAGCAAAAGAATATGGTTTGGTAAATCATGTAACTACACAAGAAGACTTATTAGAATTCTGCGAAAAAATAGCCAGCAAAATTATGCGTAATTCTCCAGTTGCTATTAAAGGCGCCATAAAAGCAATTAATGCTAATTTTAAAGATGGTGTTGATGGTTACAAAGTTGAAATAAAACAATTTGGAAAGTGTTTTGGAACTGAAGATTTTACCGAAGGCACCACAGCATTTTTAGAAAAACGTAAAGCAGATTTTCCTGGTAAATAAAAGGCGATTTTTCTTTCACAATTTGTTTATAACCAGTTTTCAATTTAACAGTATTAAAACTCATAATTAATTAATTTTAAAGAGTAGTTTTTCAAATAACCACCTTTTAATTTTAGTATTATGAACCCAAATCCTGCCATAAAAGGTCGTGGAGCACAACTCAACACTCCTAATCGATTTTTCCAATTAAGTCATGAAATGCGTGACGATTTCCTCGAATTTTGTGCTAAAGAAGGTGAAGAAGCCGATAAAAACAAAACACTTTATCTCGAAGTGTTTCCTAAAACCATCGTCAATAAAGTTGATAGTCCAGATGTTGGTATGATGTATTCTATGAATATGTATCAAGGCTGCGAGCATGGTTGTATATATTGTTATGCACGCAATAGTCATGAGTTTTGGGGTTATAGTGCAGGCTTGGATTTTGAGCGACGTATTTTGGTTAAAAAAGATGCTCCAAAACTACTCGAAGAATTATTAAAAAAGAAAAGTTGGCAAGCACATCCAATTGTGATGTCTGGTAATACAGATTGTTACCAACCAGCCGAACAACAATTTAAAATAACAAGACAATGTTTAGAGGTGTTTTTAAAATATAAACACCCAGTTGCTATAATTACAAAAAACGCATTAATTCTTCGAGATTTAGATATTTTAAAAGAGCTTGCCAAAGACAATTTAATAAATGTAAATGTGTCTATTACTTCGCTTTCTGAAGATACTCGTAGAGTTTTAGAGCCTCGTACTGCAACCATAAAAAAAAGATTAGAAACTGTAAAAATATTAAGCGAAAACGGAATACCAGTAAATGTAATGTTAGCTCCAATAATTCCATCAATTAATAGCCATGAAATATTACCATTGGCAAAGACCGTTTCTGAAGCTGGAGCCTTGAGTATTGCTCACACTATTGTGAGACTTAATGGTGCAATAGGAGAAATATTTACCGACTGGATTAAGAAAACTATGCCAGATAGAGCAGACAAAGTATTGCACCAAATAGAAAGCTGTCATGGAGGGAATTTAAACGATTCTCGTTACGGAACACGAATGCGTGGAGAAGGTGAAATAGCTAAACAAATTAATGATTTAGTAAAACTGGCTAGACTGAAATATTTTAAAGGTAAGTCTATGCCTAAACTAAATACCAATCTTCACGAGCAATACAAAGTTGGGCAGTTAAAGCTGTTTTAATTGTTTTTCAAATACAATTTTTGTTTGCCCTTTTGTATTGGTGTAGACTTTAGTAATACTAAATCCGTTTTTTAAGTTTAAAATCATCATTGGTTTAAACCTATTCATAGACTTGGTTTTTAATACTGAAAATCCTTTTTGAATAGCATAATTTTCTTGTAAAGTAGCAAGCTGTTTTCCTATTCCAATATTTCTAAATTCAGAGTTTACGCCTCCAATCCAACTATAAAAAGTATTGTTTTCAACAGGATATCCAATTTTAAATCCAATAAGCTGCGTTTTTTTAAAAGCTAAAACAGAACAAATGTTTGCTTGTGTTGTAAAGCGAGTTTTAAAAAATTCTAAATCGGCATCTTCAAAAAGCTGGTTATAAAGATGAAGTAATTCTGTGAAAAGATTGTTGCTTAAATCACCTTCAAAAATGTTATATGATATACTAACGTTTCCCATCCCATTCAGCATAAAATTGTTCTAAATACAATTCCATAAACTTATGTCGTTTTTCAGCAATTCGTTTTCCAGTTTTTGTGTTCATTTTATCTTTTAACAACAATAACTTCTCATAAAAATGATTAATTGTAGGAGCAGATGAAGCTTTGTATTCTTCTTTGCTCATATTTAGGTTAGGCTTAATATCTGGATTAAATAGTGTTCTGTTTTTAAATCCACCATAATTAAATGTTCTTGCAATACCAATAGCACCAAGCGCATCTAATCGGTCTGCATCTTGTACAACATCAAGTTCTGGAGACTTAAATTTTTGAATTTCGTTTCCTCCTTTAAAAGAAATGTTTTCAATAATTTTGATAACATGCTCAATAGCTTTACTATCTACATTAATATTGAATAAAAATTCACGAGCTACTTTAGGACCAACAGTTTCGTCTCCATTATGAAATTTACTATCAGCAATATCATGTAATAAAGCACCTAGTTGAACAATAAAAACATCTACATTTTCATTTTTTGAAATTAGTAATGAGTTTTTATACACTCTTTCAATATGAAACCAATCATGTCCTCCTTCAGCATTTGCAAGTTGTTCTTTTACAAAAGCTATGGTTTTAGTAATTTGATCTTTTGAAGTCAATTAAAATGTATACTTGAATGTCAGGTTGAGCACAGTCGAAACCTAAAATTAAGTTCTCGACTGCGCTCGAACGGACAATAAATTAATATTTTCTACCTTAAAACAGCAGGCTCAACCCATTTAAACTGGTATGAGTTTTCAGGAATTTTCATTCGTTCTGATAAACGTCTCATACGATCAGGTAATTTCATTAAATAATCGCGTGCTTTTTCTGCTTCATCAGATAGGTTTGTGATGTTACCTATTTCCCATCGTTTAACAAGCTTTTCTAAAATATCAACATAATCCATTGATGTGTAAACACCAATGCGCTGTGCTGTATTAGAAAATTCTTCAAAAGCAGTACTTATTTTATCTCCAGATTCTCTTAAAAAATGTGCTGGCATGGTAATTTTTTGTTTCATCATGTATTGAAAAGCCAACATCATCTGACTAGGATCTACAGTAAAAATACGTTCCACAAACTCCGAATATGCATGATGATGACGCATCTCGTCTCCAGAAATAACATTACACATTTTAAAGAGTTGTTTGTTACCTCTATCTTTAGCCATTTTTGCAACTCTATTATGAGAAATATATGTTGCCAACTCTTGAAAACTAGTGTAAATAAAGTTTTTATAAGGGTCTCTATCTGTACCAATATCAAAACCATCAGCAATTAAATGCTGCGTAGTTTTTTCAATTTCTCTCATATTTACACGACCAGATAAGTACAAATATTTATTTAGCACATCTCCATGTCTGTTTTCTTCTGCAGTCCAATGTCTAACCCATTTTCCCCAAGAGTTTCCACCTACTTGATCAACACCTTCAACATCCATTAACCAAGATTCGTATGTTGGTAAAGCTTCTTCAGTTATCATATCACCAACTAAAACTACCCAAAAATCATAAGGCAATTCTTTGGCTAATTCTCTAATTTCTGCAACTTCTTCAAAAAAATTATCACCTTCCGAATTTGGTAAAAAATCGGTTGGTTGCCATATTTTATCTACAGGAATAAGATATTTTTCTATTAAAGAATCAACGTCTTTTTCCAGGTGCTGCATTACTTCCAGTCGTACATTTTTTAAAGACATAATTTATTTTTAGGGATTAATATTTGAAGAAATAGTATGTTCAATAGTACGTATTAATTCTTCTTTATTTGTAAAGGTAGCTAATTTGATAGGCTGATGTACTGTAAACTTCAAATGATTTCCAATTCCCATTGGAAATTTACCATATCTTAACATTTTCCATGAGTTATTGATGCTTACAGGAACAATTGTTGCTGACGGAATTTTTTTAAATAGAATTTCTAATCCTTTAGTTTGAAACGGTTTAGGCTCGCCATTTTTACTACGTGTACCTTCAGGAAAAATAACAGCAGCTCTTTTAGTTTCTTCAATATACTCTCCAAATTTCATAATAGCTGGTAATGATTGTCTCGGATTTTTTCGATCAATTAAAACAGAACCTCCATGACGTAAATTGTAAGAAACACTAGGAATTCCTTTGCCTAGTTCTTGTTTGCTAATAAATTTTGGATGATGCTTACGCATGTACCACATTATTGGCGAAATGTCGTACATACTTTGATGGTTGGCAACAATAATTAAAGGTTGGTCAGTGTCTATTTGGTAAGGATTAGTAAACGTATAACGAGTTCCTAATATATTTGTTGAGCGCATGATAAAAAACTGTAACCAATCGACGCTAGTTTTATGTGCCTTATAACCAAGTACATTAAAGCAAAACCACTGTATGGGATGAAACACAACAAGTGTTAATCCAAAACAAAGCAAATAGATAACAGTTAAAGGGTAAGCTAAGATTTTATTCATAGCCCAAAAATAATAAAAACTTAATGCAAAACTATATTAATATATAGGAATACATTGATTGTTTTCACAACTAAAATCTATTGGAGGAATTGGCGTAGAACAGTCTGAAACTGCGTCACAATTTTCGTTATAGTCTGCTTCAAGAGCATTGTATGAAGCGACAAGATTTTCTAACTCCATTGTGTCAATAGATGTTGTATAAAACAAAAATTCCCATGGTCCACCACATGGTTTACTTCCAAAAGCAATATAACGACATTCAAAATTTTCGTTACAAATAGAATTTGCAGCAAGACTTTCAATATTGGCCTTAAGTGAACTTAAATAAATAAGTTGGCTATCACAAAATGAATCAGAATCGTCTTCAATACAGCTAGATGTAGTTAAAGATAAAATAAGAGTAAGTACTAAAAATAGATTAAATGTTTTCATAGCAAGAGTTTTTACTGTAGATGCGCATTTATAAAAAAGGTTGCGTTTAAAAACAAAAAAGCCACATAAATGTATGTGGCTTTTAGTTATCAATTTAATACTTTTTAGCAATATTGGTTGTAAGCATCAACAAGGTTTTCAGCAATCATTTCAGCTGGACGACCTTCAATATGATGACGCTCTAGCATGTGCACTAATTCTCCATTTTTAAACAAAGCCATACTTGGTGAGCTTGGAGGAAAAGGAATCATGTGTTGTCTTGCTTGGTCAACAGCTTCTTTATCTACACCTGCAAAAACAGTCACAATATGATCAGGACGTTTTGCATTTTGTAAACTTATTCTAGCTCCTGGACGAGCATTTGCAGCTGCGCAACCACAAACCGAATTTACAACTACTAAAGTAGTTCCTTCTTTTGCTAAAGCAGCATTTACAGCTTCTGCAGTTTGTAATTCTTCAAAACCAACTTTGGTTAAATCTTCACGCATTGGTTTTACTAATTCTGCTGGATACATATATTTTAAATTTTATAATTAATATTTAGACTGCAAAGATACCAATTGTGTAACAAAGTACCTATGTAATCTACTAACAAATAGTATATTTACCCATAAATAAAATCAATAGTTTACATGAGTTTTTCAAAATGGATAGGAGCATCGTTAGGTTGGTCGGTTGGTGGACCAATTGGTGCAATTATAGGATTGGCATTAGGTAGTGTTATAGATGCAATGTCTGATGGTAATAGAAACCCTTTTTTAGGACAAGGCAATACTAAGCAACAAAGACGACAAACAACTTATAGAACAAGACCACAAGAGCGCCCAAAAACTCAGTCTGGCGATTTTGAAGTGAGCCTACTTATATTAGCTTCTATTGTAATTAAAGCAGATGGAAAACAAGATCAACGAGAATTAGATTTTGTACGTCAACAGTTTATTAACATGTACGGAAAAGAGCGTGCAGATCATGCTTTTAAATTGTTTAAAAATATTAATCAGCAACAAATACCAACGCGTCAGGTTTGTATGCAAATACAGCAAATGATGGATCATCCATCGCGATTGCAATTGCTTCATTTTCTTTTCGGAATAGCTAAAGCAGATACTATGGTTACTGAAAACGAAGTAACACAGATTTACACAATTTCTGGTTATTTAGGTATTAGTTCTCGCGATTTTGAAAGTATTAAAGCTATGTTTTATAATAGTAGCGATAATGCTTATAAGATTTTAGAGATTACTAAAGCTGCAACAGTAGATGAAATTAAAGCTGCTTACCGAAAAATGGCAAAAAAATACCATCCTGATAAAGTGATTCATTTAGGTGAAGAACATCAAAAAGGAGCAGAAGAAAAATTCAGACAAGTACAACAAGCTTACGAGCAATTGCAGAAAGAGAGAGGGTTTTAATCTGCAAGCAATGAATCAATTAGTTTTACTTTTAAACCAAAAAACGTTTTATCTTTTTTAATAACCGAATTATAATGTGGGATTGAGTAACTCCATATATGTTTCATTGGAGTAGCATTTTTTATAGAATCAGACTCACTTTTTGTTAATTTAACATACGATTTCCCATATTTAAGTTGTGATTTTTCTTCTCTTACTTTCATATAAACAGAGTTGATTGTGGCATTCATTTCAATAAAGGAACCATAATTTGAGTTTAAATCATATAAACTTAATATAATTTGATTTTCCTCGATAAAACTTTTAACTATTGAGAACAATTCTTCTTTTTCTATTATTTGATTTTTATAATAAAACTGATTTTCAATAAGTAAGATATAGTTGAGTTTTGAATTATCATTTTCAAACCAAGGGGAAAATGGTGGTGGAGGTGGAGTTGAATAGTCAAAAACTAAATCAACATAATCTTTGTTTATTTGAAATGGTGGAAGCTTTTTATTTAATGTTATATACTCATAATGGAAGCCTAATGAATCTGAATAATTTAAATTAATATCAATTACTAATTCAATTTGTAAAAAGTTAATTTTTTGATGTTCGAAAAACAGCTTTTCTATATCATTTAATTTTGCTGACTTATCAATAAAAAGTAATGAAACAGGTAAAGGTAAATGTCCACTACGATGTCCAATGGCAAGGAAACTTGGAATATCATTAAAGTCAGCATAGCTACCATTCAATTGTAGGCTAAATTCTCCATTATCTAATCGCTTTCCATAATTTATATAAATGGTTGCATTGTTATCTTGTTTGGATGGATTTAACAAATGTGAAGTTTTTGGCAAATCGATAGATAATAATATTTTAGCTCCATATAAAGTATCAGCTTTATCTCTTATGAAATAGATAGAATCGTTTAAGGTCAAAGTATCTCTGTCAATTATACTTTTTAATGTTAAGCCATTGAAATTTAAATTATTGTTTTTAATGGATAAAGGATACTTGTGCCAATATTCAAAATAAGGATAACAAATTTTTATAGAATCGTTTTCAATGACAAGGTTTCTCGCCTCATTATAACCACTGTACTTTAACATACTATTTGTCCATCTTCCTTGATACTTCTCTTTATTCTCACAAGAATAAATGATTATAAATAAAATAAATAACGGAAATAGGTTTTTCATAAAGACCAATATTTAAGACAATAGCCATATAAAGATACCAAAGTTATCCTCTAAACAAAAAGAAATCATCTTTCATATCTTCAATTTGAGCGTCTTCATTAGTGATAATATAATCGATAGCTTGAGATGTAAATTCATCACCTTTTTCGGTGAGTGAGACAATTTTATTATCAATTACAATCATATTGTTTTTAAGCGCTAAATCAAGAACTGTTTTACTACGTACTTTTTGCCAATTAATATGTTCGTTAAGGTGATTAACATGACGTTCAGTTTCTTCAGTATGATTTTTTAAATGCAATAAAAACGTTAGTAATGAGACTTCTATACGTTGCTGTTTTTCTCTATACATTACTGCAATGAGTCCTTTACTTGGTGCAAACAAATACACTAACAAAAACAACAAACCAAGCATGGTAGTAATTGAACCAGCAATAGATGCATCAAGCCAATGTGCAAACCAATAGCCAGAAACAGCACTCAAAACGCCAAAAACAATAGCAAGTCCTAGCATTTTCTTTAAATCTGTAGTCAATAAATAGGCACTTGCAGCAGGCGCAATCATTAAGGCGACGACTAAAATAGCACCAACAGCATCAAAAGCACCAACCGTTGTGACAGATGATACTGTCATTAATCCATAATGAATTAAAGCAGGTGAAAAACCAAGTGAAGCCGCAAGTCCAGCATCAAACGTACTTACTTTTAACTCTTTAAAAAAGGCAATTAATAATCCAACAGTAATAATTAAAATAGAACCAATAATCCATAATGATTTTGGACCAACATCAGTTCCAGAAATAAATAACCTATCAAAAGGTGCAAAAGCCAATTCACCTAACAAAACTGCATCAACATCTAGATGCACATCATTGGCATTTTTAGCAATCATAATCACACCAATACTAAACAATGCAGGAAACACTAAACCTATAGCAGTGTCTTCCTTTACCAAACCAGTTTTCTGAATTCGTTCAACTAAAACTACTGTAATAACTCCAGTTAAAGCTGCTAATAATATGAGTAAAGGAGAGTTGAGGTCTTGTGTGATAAAAAAACCAACCACGATTCCTGGTAATATGGAGTGACTAATAGCATCACTAATCATGGCCATTTTACGAAGCACTAAAAAAGTACCTGGAATAGCACAAGCAATGGCAACTAAACTTGCTATAAGCTGTATTTCTATTTGAGCATTACTCATCTTCTTTTGCTTGTTGGTTATACAAATTTGAAGCTTTGTCAAAGCCTTTTTGAGTTAAACTCCACATAGTTCCATCTAGCATCACATATTCTTTATCTACTAATTTTTGAAGTGTTTTTCGAGTAAACCCTTGAAAATTGTTTAATATTTTAATAGTATGAGGATGCGAAATATTGTCGTGTGTTTCAGCGATATGATACATAAACGCTAACGTTTTTTGCTGCTCTAAATCACGTCTGTTAGAAATAAACCTAATTTGACGGAATAGCAAGCCTCGACTAGGCGAAAATATAAAGGAGAATATAACAAATACTGAAGCCACCAAAACAATTACAGGACCAGTAGATAAATTATTTTGGCTAGAGCTTATTGCAGTTCCAAATACACCAGAAAATGCTCCAAAAACTGCAGCTAAAAACACCATTTTGCTCAAACTGTTAGTCCATTGTCTTGCAGCAGCAGCAGGAGCTAAAAGCATAGCACTCATAAGCACAACACCTACTGTTTGTAAGCCTAAAACAATAGCTAAAACAATAAAGCTTGTTATTAAAATATCAATGGTTTTGGTATTAAAACCAAGGGTTTTAGCGTAATCTTTATCAAACAATAATATTTTAAATTCTTTCCAAAAGAGTAGTAGTACAAACAAACAAAGGCCTGTAACAATTGCCATTAACCAAACATCACTTTCAACTAGTGTGGCTGCTTGTCCGAATAAATATTTATCTAATCCTGCTTGATTGGCGTTTGGTTGCTTTTGAATAAAAGTGAGTAAAAGCATTCCAAAACCAAAAAACAACGACAGAATTAATCCTAAAGCAGTATCTGATTTTAAGTGTGTTTTGGTAATAATACCTCTAATCCAAAACGTGCCTAAAAGTCCACTAACTAAAGCGCCTAATAGCAATGTATTACTGTCTTTTGCTCCTGTAATTAAAAATGCAATAGCAATTCCAGGTAATGCAGCATGCGAAATAGCATCACCAAGTAAACTTTGTTTACGAAGCACAGCAAAGCTACCAAGCATACCAGTAACTGCTCCTAAAATAGCAGTTCCTAATGTGATGGTACGAAGTGTGTAATCACTAAATACTAAAGAAAAATACTCTTGTAAATCCATTACTCTTGAATACTCACTTTATAGTTAATTCCGTAGGTTTTGGTTAAATTATCATCATTAAAAATGTCTTTAACAGGACCAGTTGCAATTTTTTTCACGTTTAAAAACGTCACCCAATCAAAATATTCTGGAACGGTTTGCAAATCATGATGAACGACAATAACTGTTTTTCCTGCTTTTCTTAATTCTTTTAAAATATTAATGATGGCAATTTCGGTTGTAGCATCTACACCTTGAAAAGGTTCATCCATAAAGTATATAGATGCGTCTTGAACCAAGGCTCTGGCTAAAAAAATACGCTGTTGTTGTCCGCCAGAAAGCTGACTAATTTGCCTGCTCTTAAAAGGCAACATACCTACTTTTTCTAAAGCTTCGAGTGCTGCTTTTTTCTCTTTTTGACCAGGACGTTTAATCCATCCCAAACTTCCGTATGTTCCCATCATAACAACATCTAAAGCAGTTGTTGGAAAATCCCAATCTACACTTCCTTTTTGTGGAACGTAAGCAACTAGTGAGCGTTGTTTTTCATAAGGCTTTTCGTAAATACTAACACTGCCAGCAATAGGTTTTAAAATACCTAATATAGCTTTTATAAGGGTAGATTTTCCCGCACCATTTGGTCCAACAATAGCCATAAGCACGCCTTCAGGAATTTCTAAATCGATATCCCAAAGCACAGGCTTGTAGTTGTAAGCAACCGTTAAATCGTCAACTTTTACTGCTATTTTTTGTTCCATTATTTTAATGCGTTTACGATTGTATTTACGTTGTATTTAAACATCCCAATATAGGTTCCTTCTTCGCTTCCTGCATTTCCTAAAGCATCAGAATATAATGTACCTCCAATTGTAACTTCATGACCTTTAGATTTTACAGCGGCTTGTAAAGCTTCAATAGTACGTTTCGGAACAGAGCTTTCTACAAAAATGGCTTTTACATTTTTTTCAATAATAAACGCTGCCAATTTTTGTACGTCTTGTACTCCAGCCTCGGTTGCTGTTGATAATCCTTGTAAACCAACAACTTCAAAGTCATATGCTTTTCCAAAGTAATTAAATGCATCATGAGCTGTAACTAATATGCGTTTTTCTTTTGGTAATTCTTCAATTTTCAATATAATATCGGCTTTTAAGCTTAAAAGAAGTTTGTAATAGTTTTGCCAATTTTCTTCATAAATTTGAGCGTTTTCAGGATCTTTTTCTGAAAGTACTTTAGTTACTTTATTAGCAAATAGTTTGAAGTATTCGATATTAAACCACACATGAGGATCGTAATTTGATGCAAAATAATCTGAACCAATTAAAGTGCTTTTGTCAATTTCATCAGCTAAAGCAATTGGTGTTTTATTGCTCTTTTCCATTTTTTCAAAGACTTCAACCAATTTACCTTCCAAATGCAATCCGTTATAGAAAATAATGTCTGCGTTTACAAGTTTAGATACGTCTCCTTCACTGGCTTTATATAAATGCGGATCAACACCACTTCCCATTAAACCTTGAACATTTATATAATCACCACCTATGTTTTTTACCAAATCAGTAATCATAGTTGTAGTGGTAACAATGTTTAGTTTTCCGTTATCTTTCTTGTCATTTTTACAGCCAAAAAAAACTGATATAATTGAGAATATTAGTATGTGTTTTTTCATTGTATTAATTGTTTTTAGTAGGTAATCTGAAACTAACTCCAGCGCTAATTAATATATCTTGTCCTTTGGTGATGCTTGAACCAACTGTAGCATCTAATTGCACATTGTTTGAGACTAAATAAGTAAGACCAGCATCCCAAAGATGATTTGCTTTATTGTTTTCTGGTAAATCACCATAAAGTTCTGCGTAAGCACCTAATTTATCAGTAATACTGTGACCATATGCTATAGTGTAAACATACGATGCTTCTGGTGAATCGTCTCCCCAAGCTGCACCAAGATTATATGATAAGCTAGAGTTTTTACTTAAGGTGTGTGCAAATGAAAATCTAAAGTCTACTCCTGTGGTTTCTGGTTTGTAATCGTTACTTGCAGTAAATGGCAGGTATAAATGACCAAGAAATCCAATTTCTGGGAAACAGCCATTTTCTTGTGCTATACTTGTTTTAAAACCAAATAGTAAAGGGTTAAAGCCACTGGTGACATCGTCTAAAGTTGTACCATTTATTTTTGTTTTGCCCTCAACAAAATCCCATCCTAATCGAAGTTCGAGATTGTTTAATAAGCCATAACGAACCAAAGTAGTATTGTAAGTATAGTTTTCATTTTTAATGCTATTGTCCTCAAAAGTTTCGTAAAATGCTCCTGTTTCTACTTGAAGAAAACCTTTTGGCATTGGTGTTGGAGATTCGGTTTGGTCTGGTCTATCAGTTATAAGTGCACCAAAGGTTTTCTTGTCTTGTGCAAAAGCAGAAACAGACATCGAGCTTAAAAAAAGTGTAACTATGTTCTTGTTAAATTTCGTTGACATAGATAATATTGGTAAAATCTTCATTAAGAAGAATAGTGTTATTATTAATTGAGATTTGTGTCATTTTGTTTTTACTGAATTGCTTTGTAATAGTAATCGTGTTTCCATATTTCAATCCGTTTTGAGCACAGAAATCGAAAAACTCTTTATCATCACTCATTAATCTAGATATAATGTATGTTTTGCCTTCTTTAGATTGTGACAACGCAATAGATATATCTTCAGTAGTGATTTCGCCATCAGCATTTGGAATTGGGTCTCCATGGGGATCAAATTTTGGATTTCCTAAATACTCACTTATTTTATTAGCCAAAAAATCTGAAGTTTCATGTTCTAACAGTTCAGCTTCACGATGAATTTCATGTAAGCTCATATCAAACATTTTGAATAGTAAAGCTTCCCAAAGGCGATGTTTACGCACCACATTGAGTGCCATTTTTGTGCCTTTTTCTGTTAACTGAAGTGCTTGATATTTTTCATAATGCAACAAGTCTTTTGTAGCTAATTTCTTTGCCATATCTGTTGCTGCAGCATTAGAAATACCCAGCTTTTTGGCAATGTTACCAGGCTTGGTGTCATTATTATCTTGCATGTCGTTTTTGTAAATGGCCTTTACAAAGTTTTCAATTGCTACTGACATTTTTAATTGCTTTAATTAATTTTTAAGCTTACTTAAATATTTTTCAAAGATAACTAAAATATTGAATTTTGAAAGTGATTTTAATAATTTTAGATAATAGCCAGTGCTTAATTAATTTAACATTACGTTAACGAATTTATATATACTTTTACCAAGATTTATTCAATGTTGCTTTAAGCATTCTATTGATGTAAAATCTTTAATTTATTTATCAATAGTTACTTCTGCGTTAATGAAAAAAGAAGTGTTTTTTGCTTATTTAAAAGTTATATTTTGCGTCTTATTATTTAGTATAAGCTCTATTAGTTTTGCTAATTCTGAGATAAAGGTTCAATCTCAAATTAAAAGCGAAAAACAGGATTTAGTATTCAAAAGCGCTAATCATTCTACTTTTTTATTAGTTGAGTCAGAGCTAGATGTTAATACTGTTTTAATTTCTGGATTTAAGAAAACTAGTAGTATTTATTGCCTTAGAGTTAATTCAATTCTTAAGCATAATAATAAAACAAATAAGCTTACCTATAATTTTATTCATTTAGTAACTCCTAGTCTAGAGAGTACTAAAATGATTTTTCCGTTCCATTCATTTTATTAAACGTTTTATTTTTTTAGTAAGACTTTGACTAAGTTTTAGTCATTAGGATTTTTAATATAAAATAATTTAAAACATAAAAAAATGAATACACAAGTAGCTATCATAACTGCTATAATTTTTATTAGCATCTTTTTACCAATATTTTTAATGATTAAATCTGGAAACACAGATTTCAATAAAACAATTAAACTTTTTAATAGTGTTGCTATTAAAAATAATTTAAAAATCAATCAGAAAGAGTTTTGGGGAAATACTTTTATTGGGATAGATGAGTCACAACAAATACTTTTATATAAAAAAGGGTTTGATAGTGATGATTTTAATATTGTAAATTTAAGTGGAATTAATCAATGTGAAATTTTAAAAAATGTTTCGCAAAAACGAATTGATAAAGTGGTTGTTAATATTTTAGACACTATAGATTTAAGGTTAACTTCTACAACAAATAAATCTTCTTATCTTTTTAATTTTTATAACATTGATAATGATTATAGAGAAGATTTTGAATACAAAAGAGCCGAGAAGTGGGCTCAAATTATTAACAATAACTTGGCTTCAGTAGCCAAGAAAAAAGCAGCTTAAAGATTATAATGGAACTAATGATCATTTTTTTTGTTGTTGGATATTTATTTATTGCATTAGAGCATGTAGTTAAAATAGATAAAGCAGCAACAGCCTTGTTTACAGGAGTAACTTTGTGGGCTATACTAATTTTTATAGGACATGACGCTATTGAAACAAAGCTACATCTGTCTGAGCATTTTGAAGAAATTGCTGAAATATTATTTTTTCTTTTAGCGGCTATGACCATTGTAGAGCTGATTGATTCTCATAATGGGTTTAGTATTATTAATAAGGTTATTACCACAACAAAAAAGATAAAACTATTATGGTTGTTATCGATTCTCACATTTTTTTTATCAGCTGTACTAGATAATTTAACAACAACCATTGTTATGGTTGCGCTGATTAAAAAATTCTTCGACGACAAATCTGACCTTTGGTATTTTGCTGGTTTTATTATAATAGCAGCAAATGCTGGAGGCGCATGGTCGCCAATAGGAGATGTGACTACAATTATGCTTTGGAACGGAGGGCAAGTTTCAACTAACGCTATAATTCTTGGTCTTTTTGTACCAAGTTTAATGTGTTTGTTAGTTCCATTAACTGTTGTTTCTTTTTATATAAAAGGAAATATAGACAATAATGCAGAGCAAACTGATAACAATCACTCTCAAATAAGTACAAAAGAGAGTTATTTTATTTTAGCTTTAGGAGTTGGATTGTTATTGTTTGTTCCTGTTTTTAAAACCATTACACATTTACCTCCATTTGTTGGAATGCTGTTTAGCTTAAGTGTTTTGTGGATTGTGACCGAAATATTGCATAGAAAAAAACCAGAAGATGTAAGACATTCGTTTTCTGTAGCAAGAACTATTCAAAAAATAGATACGCCAAGTGTACTTTTCTTTTTAGGGATATTACTAGCTGTCGCATCTTTACAATCTAATGGAACATTAACCCTTTTAGGAAAAACATTAGATAATTCATTTAACAATATTTATATAATAAATGGAATATTAGGATTGCTTTCATCTGTAGTCGACAATGTACCTTTAGTTGCAGGTGCAATGGGAATGTATTCATTAGATATTTTCCCTCAAGATCATAATTTCTGGGAATTTTTAGCTTATTGTGCAGGAACAGGAGGAAGCGTACTTATCATTGGCTCAGCTGCTGGAGTTGCTGCAATGGGAATACTTAAAATAGATTTTTTATGGTATTTAAAGAAAATGTCATGGTTAGCTTTGCTAGGATATTTTGCAGGAATTGTTAGCTATTTAATAATGAAATAATGGATAAATCAGGTATCAATAAAGTATCATTAGCGTCATTATTAATGACTTTAGGGATTGTTTTTGGTGATATTGGTACCTCGCCATTATACGTATTCACAGCAATATCACAAGGCAAAATTTTTGACCACATACTTATAATGGGAAGTATGTCGTGTATATTTTGGTCGTTAATACTAATAGCTACTCTTAAGTATTTGTTTTTAGCTTTAAATGCAGATAATCATGGAGAAGGAGGAATATTCTCATTATATGCATTGTTAAGAAAAACGAAGTCTAAATGGATAATAATTCCAGCACTCATAGGTTGTGCAACATTATTAAGTGACGGATTTATTACACCTGCAATTTCAATTTCTTCTGCTATTGAAGGATTAAGTTTAATTTATCCAGAGTTACCAACGCTACCAATAGTTTGTGTTATTGTGATTATGCTGTTTTCAATTCAGCAATTTGGAACCAAAAAAATTGGAGGTTTTTTTGGCCCAGTAATGCTTATTTGGTTTTTAACCTTAGGTGTTTTAGGGCTAAATCAAATAATAAAAAACCCAGATGTATTAGCTGCAGTTAATCCAATGTATGCATTATCATTTCTAAAAACATATCCAGAAGCACTTTGGGTTTTAGGAGCAGTTTTTTTATGTATAACAGGGGCAGAAGCTTTATATTCAGATTTAGGACACTGTGGCAAACGAAATATAAGAATCACTTGGGTGTTTGTATTAAGTATGTTATTACTTAGTTATTTTGGGCAAGCCGCATTTTGCTTATCTCTTCAGCCAAATGTAACAGTAGAATCTGTTTTCTACGAAACTGTTCCAAAGTCAATTTTACCTTATATTATTGGTATTGCAACTTTGGCTACCATAATTGCAAGTCAAGCTTTAATTACAGGAATTTTTACACTAGTTAATGAAGCCATTAAACTTAAATTATGGACCAATCTTAAAGTTAAGTATCCATCAACGCATAAAGGACAAATTTATATTCCGTTTATTAATTATTTCCTATTAGCTGGTTGTTTACTAGTTATAGTTATTTTTCAAAAGGCCTCAAATATGGAAGCCGCTTATGGATTAGCAATAACTATTGATATGTTAATGACAAGCTTATTGTTAGGTTATTTAATGTTGATAAGACATAAGAAGGCAAGAGTTTTGATAGTGATTTTATTTGTCATCTTTTTTGTAATTGAATTTACTTTCCTAACATCAAATCTAAACAAAATCGTACATGGTGGTTGGTTTACACTTTTACTAGCAATTATTTTCTTTACGCTTTTGTATTTTCATCATAAAGCAAAATTATTGAGAAATAGTGTAGCCGAATATGAAGACATTGACCACATAAAACCAATGTTAGAAAGTGTTATTGCGAATAAAAAATTACCATATACATCTACCAATTTAGTATATCCAGCAAGATCAAGGCGAATTAATTTTATAGATAAAACAATAGTACATTCATTGTTTTATATGCAGCCCAAAAAAGCCGAAGTATATTGGTTTTTGCATATTGATATCACTGATAAACCTTATGGTATGGATTATAGTGTTTGTACTATAATACCTAAAAATTGCTTTTTTGTAAATTTAAAATTAGGGTTTAAAGAACCTCATTTAATCGATCAGGCAATCAAAAAAATTCATGCTGATTTAAAAGAATCTGGAGATATAGAAGGCGTAAATGTTTTTTATGAAAATTCTAATATTCAAGTACCACCAGATTTTAAATATATACTTATAAACTCTAGAGTAGCATCTGATAATAAACTTTCAGTAATTGATATGTTTACAGTAAGAATTTATAGATTTTTAAAATCTGTAGGTTTAAGTGCAATTGAAGACTTTGGGCTAGATGTTACCAATACCATTGAAGAAAAAATCCCTATTAATGTGTCTAAAATAGAGTAGTATTAATGGCATCCACAATCGCCTTCTTTGCTACCACAACTTTTATCTGCTTTTGTTTTTTTAAAAAAGTACTTTTTTACTAAAAAACCAACAGCTAATACGAGAGCAGAAAAAACAAGTATATTTTGAAGTAGAGTATTCATAGAGTCTTAGTCGAAAATTATGTTAAAACCTGATACGCAATTAAAGCAACAATATATGCAAAAGCACTCATAATAGTTAATTGCAAAATTGGCCATTTCCAGCTATTGGTTTCTCGCTTTACAATTGCTAAAGTACTCATACATTGCATTGCAAAAGCATAAAATAGCAACAATGATATACCTGAGGCAAAGTTAAATAAAGGGCCTCCTAAAATAGGATTTACCTCTCCAGCCATTCTGTTTTTAATAGTATCTTCATCATCATTTCCTACGCTATAAATAGTAGCTAAAGTGCCCACAAATACTTCGCGAGCAGCAAACGAACTTACTATAGCGATTCCTATTTTCCAATCATAACCTAAAGGTCTAATTGCTGGCTCGATAGCTCTACCAGTGATACCAATAAATGAATGTTCTAATTTGTATGATGCTATATGTTGTTGTAGTTCTTCTTCTGATAAATTTTTAGAAGCATATTCTTTAGCTACAATATCTTCAGCTTTATTAAAGTCATCACCAGGACCATAAGAAGCCAAAAACCACAATACAATTGAAATAGCCAAAATGATTTTTCCAGCTCCAAAAACAAATGACTTTGTCTTTTCTAGAACTGTTAATGCAACATTTTTAAGCATTGGCCATTTATAATTTGGCATCTCAACCACAAAAAAAGTTTTGCTTTTTATTTTAAGCACTTTATTTAAAATCATAGCCGAAATTAAGGCTGCTCCAAACCCAATTAAATACAAAAGCATCAAAGTCAATGCTTGATAGCCCAAACCGAAAATTCTTCCTTCAGGTATTACTAAAGATATAATTATTAAATATACAGGAAGCCTTGCTGAACAGGTTGTAAAAGGTGTTACCAGAATAGTAATAAGGCGTTCTTTCCAACTTTCTATATTACGAGTTGCCATAATTGCAGGAATAGCGCAAGCAGTGCCTGAAATAAGAGGAACAACACTTTTACCACTTAATCCAAAGCGACGCATGCCTCTATCCATTAAAAACACAACACGACTCATATAACCACTTTCTTCAAGAACTGAAATAAAGAGAAATAAAAATGCGATTTGAGGTATAAAAATGACAATGCCACCAAGACCTGGAATAATTCCTTCAGCCAACAAATTTGTAAAAGCACCACTTGGAAGCACATTTTTTGTCCACTCACTTAACGATGCAAATGCGCTATCAATAAAATCCATTGGTACACTTGACCAATCGTAAATAGCTTGAAAAATTGTAAGTAATATGATTAGAAAAATGGCATAACCCCATACTTTATGTGTTAGAACTCTATCAAATTTAATACGTAAATCTGTAGCTGTATTTAAGTCAATAGTTTGACCTTTTTTAAGTGTATCATTTATAAATTGATATCGCTTAATAGTTTCTTTTTGCTGTAAACGTTTTAAATCGGCTTTAGATTTGGTTTTAAAATTGGCAACTGGATCTATTTCGTTTCTATCAGTTTTTCCGAAGTTAACATCTTGAGTAATTACCAGCCAAAGCTTGTACAATAATTGGTTTGGGAATGCTTTTCTTAAGCCATCAAAATAATCTTTATCAATTTCTGAAGCATGCATACATGGCTCAACAGACAACTCTTTATAGTTGGAAATTAATTCTTTTAGTTCGTCAATACCTTTGCTTTTTCGAGTACTAACTAGAGCAATTTTTGTGTTTAGTTGCTGTTCTAAATAATTAATATCTAAAGAAATTCCTTTTCTAATCATTCTATCTGCCATATTTATAACAAGAATAACAGGAATTTCTAAATCTTTAATTTGGGTAAACAGTAAAAGGTTGCGTTTTAAGTTTTCAACATCACTTACAACAACAGCTACATCAGGAAAATCTTTATCGTTTTTATTTAGTAAAAGCTCAATAACTACATTCTCATCAAGCGATGATGCATTAAGGCTATAAGTTCCTGGTAAATCAATTATGTGAGCTTTAACACCTCTTGGTAATTTGCAAATACCTTCCTTTTTTTCGACAGTAATACCAGGATAATTTCCTACTTTTTGGTTTAGCCCAGTTAAAGCATTAAAAACTGAAGTTTTTCCAGTGTTCGGATTTCCAATTAAGGCAACATTAATCTGCTTACTCATTTATAATATCTATTAAAATATGAATAGCAGTCTCTTTTCTTATGGCTAAATGCGTTCCGTTTACATTTAAGTACATTGGGTCAGCAAATGGAGCAACTTGTACAAGCTCTACCTCATTGCCTGGTAAACAGCCCATTTCGAGTAATTTTAAAGGAATATGAATTGACGAAACATCAATGATTATTCCTCGTTCTCCACGTTTAAGATGTGCTAATGTTACTTCCAAGCTTATTTAGATTGATTTTAAAGAAGCAAAAATAATGTAAAAATTTAGGGTAAAAAAATTGTAAGCAGAAAAGTATGATTAGTCTTCTTTTTTAAGAATTTTAATATCATTAAGCAAGCGTTCAATATCTTCAGGTTTAGTGCCATCATAGTAGCCTCTAATTTGACGCTTTTTATCAATTAGCATAAAATTTTCAGTATGAATCATATCATACTCATCACCATTTCCATCAGTTTTTACAGCTAGATAACTTTTACGAGCTAATTCATAAATTTGTTTTTTATCGCCAGTAACCAAATTCCATTTAGTATCATTAACGCCTTTTTCAATTGCATAACGTTTTAATTGAGCAACGCTATCAATTTTAGGAGTAACAGAGTGTGATAGTAACATTACTTCTTTATCATTTAAAATCTCTTTTTGAATTTTTGCCATGTGATCAGTCATTATAGGACATATGGTTTGGCAAGTTGTAAAGAAAAAATCTGCCACATAAATCTTGTCTTTATAATCATTTTGAGTTATAGTTTTTCCATTCTGATTAATGAGGCTAAAATTTGCAATTTTATGGTATTTACTTACATGTTGAATGGTACTATCAACCATTTCAAAATTCACTTTAGAAGGTTGATAAATTGGAAGAGGTTTTTCAACATTTAATATTGAATAAAAAACAGAAATTATAATTACAGAAAGAATTAATAAAGCAATTCCGAAAAATTTATACTCTTTAAAAAAAGATAGCATTAGTTTATAATTTAAGGCGTTATGTAAGATTTGAGTGCAAAAATACGACAGAATATACAAAAAATAGGTATTTTTAACCTGCTAAATGGAATGCTATGAAAAGAATTTTACTACTTGTTTTTGGTTTTATTACTGTTTATTCTTTTGGTCAGGATTTTAACGAATCTATGAATAGTATTAGAGAAGCAGAAGCTAAATCGGCTTTGCATCAAATGTTGTTTAGAGCAAACCCAAATACAGGAAATTATAATGTTACCTATCACAAGTTAGAGCTTACAGTAGACCCTTCAGTAGCATTTATTTCTGGAATTGTAACCACTCATTTTCAAGCTAAAGAAAATATGAGCGAAGTGACTTTTGATTTAGCTGATAATATGACTGTATCACAAGTTATGCAAAATGGAAACAGCTTATCTTTTACTCAAAACGCAAATGATGAATTAATTATAACATTATTTCAAACCTTAAATACTGGACAAACAGGAATTGTAGAAATTACATATAGCGGAAATCCAATAAGCTCTGGTTTTGGTAGTTTTGAGGTTAATACACATAATGGCAAACCTGTATTATGGACACTTTCTGAGCCTTATGGAGCAAAAGGTTGGTGGCCATGCAAACAAGATTTAATAGATAAAATTGAGTCAATTGATGTTTACATTACAACACCTCAGTTTAACTCTACTAGCGACGAGTATGTAGCTGTATCTAATGGGTTGGAAGTTAGCCAAACTATAAATGGTTCTAATAAAACCACGCATTACCACCATAATTATCCAATTCCAGCTTATTTAGTTGCAATAGCTGTAACTAACTATTCAGTATATTCTCATACAGTACCTAATAACGGAAACCCTTTTGATATTGTAAATTATGTGTATCCTGAAGATCTTGGGTATGCTCAAACTAATACACCAGTAACAGTTGATATTATGAACTTATTTACCAATTTGTTTGAGGAATATCCGTTTGCAAGTGAAAAATATGGTCATGCACAATTTGGATGGGGAGGAGGTATGGAGCATACCACTGTTTCTTTTATGGGAAGTTTTGATCGTAATTTGATTGCTCACGAATTGGCACACCAATGGTTTGGTAATAAAATTACATGTGGTAGCTGGAAAGACATTTGGCTAAATGAAGGGTTTGCAACGTATCTGTCAGGTTTAACCATAGAAAATTTAGATGGAAACACAGCCTTTACAACTTGGAAACAACAACGCAATAACTCAATTACCTCTCAACCTGGTGGTGCTGTATATCTAACAGATACAGACACATTAAGCGTTAATAGAATTTTTAGCGGTAGACTTTCATACAATAAAGGCGCAATGGTTTTGCATATGTTGCGAAAAAAAGTAGGTGATGCTAACTTTTTTCAAGGATTAAAAGATTACTTAAGCGATACAGATCATGCATACGCATACGCAAAAACACAAGACTTTATTCCAATTATGGAAGCTGCAAGTGGTCAAAGTTTAACAGAGTTTTTTAGTGATTGGTTATATAATCAAGGGTATCCTAGCTACACAATAGAGTGGAATCAAATTAGTCCAACAGAGGTTAAAACAACCATAACTCAGACTCAAAGTGATGCTTCTGTATCATATTTTGAAGCTCCAGTGCCTTTGCGTTTTCTCGGGACAATGGGAGAGGTTTTAGATGTTACATTAAACAATACAACCAATACAGAAGAGTTTTTTAACACTGTAAATTTTACAGTTGCTAATGTTGTTTTCGACCCAGAAAGCGATTTAATATCAAAAAATAATAGTGTTCAACTAGGGCTTTATGAGCCACCAGTAGATTTAGAGTTTCGCATTTACCCAAATCCAACATCGCAAAGTTTTACTATTCAAAAACCAGAAAGCCTTATAGTTAATGAAATAAGAATATTTAATGCATTAGGGCAGTTACTTCATCAAACACCTTGGTCGTCAAATATTGATGTGTCTACACTAGCATCAGGCTTGTTGTTTGTTCAGTTTCAAACTAATGAAGGCACAATTAATAAATCGTTGTTAAAAAATTGAGCGAGTATTAATAATTGTTTTCTAAATGGTGTTAAAACATTACTTTTGTGCCTTATAATTTTTTTGATTTAGAGACACATGGAGTTTGTAATAAAAATTGGGCAATTCTTATTGAGTTTATCGTTACTAATCGTATTACACGAATTAGGACATTTTATACCAGCAAAGTTGTTTAAAACACGAGTAGAGAAGTTCTATTTGTTTTTTGATATTAAATATTCACTATTTAAAAAGAAAATTGGCGATACAGTTTATGGTATTGGTTGGCTACCACTTGGAGGTTATGTAAAAATTTCTGGGATGATAGACGAGAGTATGGATAAAGAGCAAATGGCTCAGCCACCACAACCATGGGAGTTTCGTTCAAAGCCAAGCTGGCAACGTCTTATTATTATGCTTGGTGGAGTAACCGTTAATTTTATTCTAGCATACGTTATTTATGTGTTTTTGTCATTTACTTATGGAGACAAAGACACAAATGTTAACAGCTTAAAAGATGGTTATTGGATTGAAAGCCCAACATTAAACGATATAGGTTTTAAAACAGGAGATAAAGTTTTAGCCATTAATGAGAATCCGATAATTAAAGATTCAGATATTGGCAAAAATATTATCAGTGCAAAAACTATCACTATTGAAAGAGACAATGCAGAAAAAACAATTGCCTTACCTGAAGACTTTTTAGGACAATTATCTACAAGACAAAAAAGAGGATTATTTGAATTTAGAATACCTTTTATGATAGGCGAAGTTGCAGATTCATCTGTAAATAAATCGGTAGATTTAAAGAAAGGCGACATTTTGGTTTCTTTTAATGGCGAAGAATTAAAATATTATGATCAATTAGAGTCGAGAAAAAAAGATCTTAAAAATGCGTCTATCGAAGTAGAGATTCTTAGAGGAGAAAACACTTTAAAAAGAACTTTAAAAACTAATGAAAGAGCTGAGTTAGGTATTAGACCAGCTTATGATGAAAGCCGTTTTGCAGAATTAGGATATTTTGATTTAATAACTACTGAATATACGTTTGGAGAGAGTTTTGGTGCTGGTTTTTCAAAATTCACAGGACAAATTTCTTCATATGGAGAACAGTTAAAAGCTATTTTTACACCAAGCACAGGTGCTTATAAAGGTGTTGGAGGCTTTAAGGCTATTTATGATATTTTTCCAGGAACATGGAGTTGGCAATCGTTTTGGATTTTAACAGCCTTTTTGTCTATTATGTTAGGAGTACTTAATTTATTACCTATTCCTGCTTTAGATGGTGGTCACGTTATGTTTTTACTGTATGAAATTATTTCTGGTCGTAAACCATCAGAGAAGTTTTTAGAACGCGCTCAAATGGTTGGATTTTTCATTTTAATTGCTTTAGTATTATTTGCTAATGGTAATGACATTTTCAGAGCGATATTTAAATAAAAATAATTTTTAAAAATATATTTGTTGAAATTAAAAAATACAATATATTTGCAACCTCAAAAAAGGTAAAACACCTTCCTCCTTAGCTCAGTTGGTTAGAGCATCTGACTGTTAATCAGAGGGTCCTTGGTTCGAGCCCAAGAGGAGGAGCAACTTGAGAAAAGAAGACTTACATGAAAATGTAGGTCTTTTTTAATTTTATGAGTTTAAAACTAGAAACAGGATAAGAAATAAAAAAGGCTTTACGTTGTGTAAAGCCTTTTTTATGTTATTTAAAAAAACTTATTTTTTACTAAGTTGTGTTAGCATCTCTTTAGTCATTAGTTTTAAATCAAAATTATGATTCCAGTTCCAGTCTTTTCTTGCGTAGCTATCGTCTATAGATTTTGGCCAGCTATCAGCAATTTGTTGCCTAAAATCTGGTTTATAGGTAATAGTAAAATCCTTTAGCTCACTTTTAATAGACTCGGCAATTTCTTTTGGAGTAAAACTCATTGCTGCTAAATTGTATGAAGACCTAATGCTTATATTATCTGCTGGAGCATCCATTATTTTAATAGTAGCATCAATAGCATCATCCATAAACATCATTGGTAATTCGGTGTTTTCAGATAAAAAAGACTCATAAGTACCATCTTTTAATGCTTTGTGGTATATTTCAACAGCATAATCGGTAGTTCCTCCCCCTGGTAATGTTTTCCAGCTTATAATTCCTGGATAACGAATACTACGAACATCAACATCATATTTTTCAAAATAATATTCGCACCAACGTTCACCAACTTGTTTAGTTATTCCATAAACTGTTGAGGGCTCCATAACTGTATGTTGAGGTGTGTTTTCTTTAGGAGTTGTAGGTCCAAAAACAGCAATACTAGATGGCCAGAATATTTTACTTATATATTTTGCTTTGGCAAGGTTTAGTACATGAAACAGTGAGTTCATATTTAAATCCCATGCTTTCATTGGGTACTTTTCACCTGTGGCGCTTAGCATAGCAGCCATTAAATATATGGTATCTATTTTATGTTTTTCAACGCAAATAAGTATTGAAGCATAATCTTGAGCATCGACAATTTCAAAAATCCCTGAGTTTACAACATCAAGATTATTATAACTAATATCACTAGCAATTACATTATCGTCACCATGAATTTCGCGCAATTTATAAGTTAATTCCGACCCAATTTGACCACATGCTCCTATAATTAATATTTTAGACGCCATTATATGTTTAAATTTTAATCAAAAATAAAAAGAATAAAAGGTTTATAAAACATAATAAACCCAAATTATACTAAAGCAATAACAATTAAGTTTAATTATATTTACACAATATTACTCTTTGTAAACTATTGAACAGTATTATACCTATGAAGTTTATTTATTTTTCTTTTTTCTTTTTTTTAGTTTCTAGCTGTAATCAAGAGCCTAAAGCTGTTGACACTACCATAATTGAAACAACCAAAGAGGAACAGAAAATAACCAAAGAGGATATTGAAAAAATTAAATATGTTGAGTATTTACTTAGTGCAGATTCACAAAATGCTGTAAGTACTTGGCAAAAATATCAAGATCTTTCAACAAATATTGACTTACTTAAAAACGCAAACTTCTCTTTTTTTAAAGACGAAGAAGCAATTTTTAAAACATTTATAAACGATTTTAAAGCTGAAACTCCTGCAACAATAAAATCGCCAGCCATAGATTCTAGAATAACAGTTTTAGAAACTAAACTTTTAAAACTCCATGATTCTGCAAATCTTGATAATATTGACAAGAAGGTAGTGTTAAAAGATATTAAAGACCTTTTGGTTGCTTTTACTAATTTGAATCTTCAAATTAATAAAAAACTAGAGTTTGAATCTCAAGTTATTGAAAAACCTTACTAATCAGTAAGTTCTAATTTTCATTTTTCTTAATGTTTTGTTAAGATGTAACAATTTAGAGGTTTAACCTTCTAATAAATAACTAATTTTATATAAATCAAATATTTAATAACTATGAAATGCTTCGCATTCATGAAATCCATTAAACTATATAAATTATGAATAAAACCAATATTAAAATGATGTTGGCAGTTTCTGGTTTTGCTTTTATTGCTTTAGTTGCATGTAAAGAAGAGCCAAAAAAAGATACTGCAATGACAGAAAAAATTCCAGGAATCATTCTAGAGAATATGGACACTTCGGTAAGTCCAAAAGACGATTTTTACAAGTATGTAAATGGTAATTGGGAGAAACACACTACCATACCAGAAGATGAATCTACTTGGGGAGGTTTTGGCGTTTTACGTAAATCTACAAGACAAGATGTATTAGACATTGTAAAGACTTCAAAAGAGTTGGGTACATATGCTGATGGTACAGATCAAAAGAAAGCATTGTTATTATTCGAATCTGAATTAGATACTGTAGCTAGAAATAAAGCAGGAATTACTCCATTGCGACCTTATCTAGATAGAATTAATGCAGTTAAAAACTTATCAGATTTACAAACAGCAATTGCATCTAGTAATGCTATTTCTGCACCATTTATGGGATTAGCTTCATTTCCAAACTTAAGCAATAGTAAGGTTAACGCAGCTTATATAGTGCCTGGTGGTTTAGGTTTACCTGATAGAGATTATTACTTAGATCAAGATGATAAATCTAAAGAAATACGCCAGCAATATGTTGATCATATTGTTAGAATGTTCAAGTTTATTGGTGTTGATGAAGCTAAAGCTCGTGTTGATGCACAAAAAATATTAGCATTAGAGACTAAGCTTGCCAGCCCAAGATTAGACAAAGTACAAAGCAGAGATGCGCGTAATTTTAATAACCCAAGATCTATGAGCGAATTGCAAAGCATGACCTCAAGTATTAATTGGAAAAAATTTATTGCAGATTTAGGTGTTGAAAAACAACTAGATACAGTTATAGTTTTGCAACCAAAATATATGACTGCTCTAGAAACATTTTTAAAGGAAACTAATGTTGAAGATTTAAAAACATTAACACGTTGGTCTACTTTAAATGGAGCAGCTGGCTTATTAAGTACACCAATTGAAAAAGCAAACTGGGATTTTTATAGTAAAACTTTAAATGGAGATAAAGCTATGCGTCCTGCTGAAGAAAGAGCTTTAGGAACTGTTGATAATTCTGTAGGAGAAGCTATTGGGCAATTATATGTTGAAGCTAAGTTTCCACCAGAAGCTAAAGCTAAGGCTGAAAAAATGATTAAAAACATTATTGCAGCATTCCAAGATAGAATTATGGCTTTAGATTGGATGACTGATGAAACAAAGAAAAAAGCAGTTGAAAAATTAGATAAATTCACTGTTAAAATTGCTTACCCAGATGAATGGGAAGATTATTCTAAACTTCAAATAAAAGAAGGCAATAGCTATACAGAAAATATTTTAGCAGTAACAGATTGGGCAACTAAAAAGAGTTATTCAGAAATAAACGAGCCAGTTGATAAAAAGAAATGGGGAATGGCACCACAAACAGTGAATGCATATTTTAATCCTTTAAATAACGAAATTGTATTTCCAGCAGCAATCTTACAACCTCCTTTTTATAATTATACTGCTGATGATGCAGTAAATTATGGAGGAATTGGAGCCGTTATTGGTCACGAAATATCTCACGCATTTGATGATTCTGGGGCACGTTTTGATGCTGATGGAAACTTAAAAAATTGGTGGACTCCAAAAGATTTAGAAGAATTTACTAAACGTGGTGATGCTTTAGCAGAACAATATAGCCAAATTGAAGTTTTAGATAGTGTATACATTAATGGTAAGTTTACACTTGGAGAAAACATTGGAGATTTAGGAGGAGTTCTTGGTGCTTATGATGGATTACAAAGAAGTTTTAAAGAGAATGGAAGACCAGAAAAAATTGATGGTTTTACTGCAGAGCAACGTTTCTTTATGAGCTGGGCAACTGTATGGAGAACTTTAATGAGAGAAGAAGCTCTTAGAACACGTATTAAAACCGATCCACATTCTCCAGGAATGTATAGAGCTACACAACCGTTAAAAAACATTGATGCGTTTTATGAAGCGTTTGATATTAAAGAAGGAGATAAAATGTATTTAGCTCCAGAAAAACGAGTTAGAATTTGGTAATAAACTAAAAATATAGAGAACAAAAAAAGCAGCCTATTGGCTGCTTTTTTTATATAAAATCTATTATTTATTCTCCTTTTTGTCTTGCTAATAATGCGTTTTTAGTTAATACAGCCATATTAAAATTAGGGTCGATAACTAAAGCATGGTTTAATGTAGCAAGTGCAGTTTCAACATTAGCATCTTTATCTTCATTAAAGATAACAAGCGCTTTTAAATATATAAAAGCCGCTTTTAATGAAGTTTGATAAGGTTGTTGTGTTTCATAAAAAGTACGTTTCATATCATCTTTAACGTTTGCTAAACCATACTCAATTTTAGTTTTAGCAGTAGCAAAATCTCCAGTTTGAGCGCTTAAATCTGCAATTTCATAAGCTAACTGAGGCCCTGGTTTTCTTTCAAATAAAAGATTATAAAATTCTAAAGCACGTGCAGGTTCATTTAACGCATTTAATGCTATAGCTTTAACTTCAAGATTAATGTTAGAATCTGTAGCTTTTTTTTCAATACCTATTGTATTTAAAGCTTCTAAATTTCTTCCTTCAGACACATAAATGTAAGCTAAAGTATCTTTACGAGCTTGACTAGGTTCTAATACATCTAAGTGTGTCATAGCATTTATTACACCTTGTATGTCTCCTTGAGATTTCATTTGTTTATAATAAGCCTCAAAATGCTTTTTAAGCTCTGTTTTGTTTTGTGCTGTTAAGCTAAATGAAGACATAACAACAAGTAAAAGTAAAATCTTTTTCATCTGTTTAAATTTTAATGGGCTAAAACTATAAAAATTAATAGTATTAAATCATAAAAGGATGCAAATATTATAGTTTTATTTTGAAGCTATAATTCAAAAGTTGTACCAGTTTATCTGAGTTTATAATTTTTCCTTTGTTTATCATACTTTCATCAAATTTAGGAACAGGTAAATTTAATGAATTGCAGACTGATGTATAATAATTTTTTCTTGAAGGATGTGGTGTAGTAGATGCATTAAACTTGTTGTTCCAAACATTGTTTTTTATAACCGATTTAATAATGCCTATGCAATCATTCAAGTGGATTAAATTTACTGGAGCTTCAGGATTTTTAAGATTAATTTTTCCTGATAATGATTTTGCTGGATGTCTGTCTCCACCATACAAACCACTAAAACGGATAATAGTTGTTTGAAAATGCTTATTATTTTGAAGCAAATTTTCTATGATTAAAAGCTGCTTTCCAGATTCTGTTTCTGGTTTTGGTATTGATTTTTCAGTAATTATTGGAATTGATTTTTCGTCAGAATAAACAGAGGTAGAGCTTATAAAGATTAACTTTTGTATTGATGAATTTTCAATATACGGAATTAGATATTCAATTTGGTTTACAAAATTTATCTCAGGTTGTTTCCTCAAACCAGGAGGCACATTTAAGATTAAAATATCACTGCCTGAAAGACAATTTTTTATATCACCATTAATACCATCTTTGGTAAACTCTATAATATAAGGCTCAATGTTTACTGCTTTTAACGCGCTTAATTTATTGGTTGTAGTTGTTGAGCCTTTTACTATATATGTATCTTTAATTAATTCTTTAGCTAGAGGCAAACCTAACCAGCCACAACCAATTATACTTATTTGTTTATTCAATAGTAATTTTCTTTTTAATAATTACAGCGTCATTTAGTACAAATGGTTTTGGAATCATTGTTTGTGGTCGTTTAGTAACATTAAACATGTCGTTTTCTAACATATCAAATGAAGCTTCATATAACATTATCTCAGTTTTTTGAGAAGCTGGAGTTGTAAATTCTAACTCTAAATGATTATCATCAGCCACATAAAAACCAAACAGTCTATTACTTTTTCGCTTTTTAAATACCGAGTTTTCACCTTTGGCTTTTTGCACGTCCAACCCATTTATATTAAATGATAAAAATTGATTAGTTGAATCTGCAAAAAACTCTAAACGATTTACATATCGTTGAGGTGAAATAAATAATTTTATATTTCTAACATTATCAATAATTGTGTCTTTTTGCTTGTCTATATAAGGTTGATCTAATGGTTTTATGTTAGCTTTTTTACTAAATGTAAAACCTGTATCATATTTACTTCCAAAAGTTGTTTTCTTTATATTATCAGAAGTATCAGGACTATCTGTTAAATATGTTTTTGTCCAATAGTCTAAAATAGTATCGTAAGTTCCCCAAATTGCAGAGTCATTATCAGAATCTAAAATATAAACTAAACTGTTAGGTTTTGGTCTTTCTTCATTAAATCCAGACTGAAAATGTGCAGTTATAAAAAAGCCTAGTGAGGCAAGAAATAGTGCATAAGCCCATCTGTTTTTATATCTAGAAAATCCAAAAACAGAAATACATAAAGAAAATATTAATGAAACTAAAAGTGTAGTTGCTATTAGCATTTTTAAGCCTAACCCAACAGGAAACATTTTTATAAATGGCGATAAAATCATTAATGCAGGGAACAGCAGTAATGCCATAAGTATAATGTTAGGATGCTTTTGTCTTACTAAAACAAACAAGCTAATTAATCCAAAGTATACTGGAATAATAAAAAAGCTTGCGCCTTTAAGTTTAAAAGCTATAACACCACATATTACTAACCATAAAAATAAAGGAGGTACAACTAAGCTTGCAGTGTTTTCGGGCTTATAAACCTTGTTATAAAGCCACATACAAACACCTGTTGAAAACAAAGCAAAAGCCCAAATATATAAATGTCCATTATAAGGAAAACCATGTAAAATCTCACCATATTGTGGGTAGATTGCTAATAAAGCCTTCCAGCCAAAATAGCCAACTAGCCCATTAATTAAAACCGCAGCAATTCCTGGAAGGAATGCAGCAGCCATATGCTTTGAGTCTAATGTACGTTTATTAATTCCATAAAAGACCAATGCGATAAATATTAATATTGCTAGAATAAGCATAGGTAAAATCCAAGAAAACGGATAACTAATAGTTTTAAACAATGGCACATTAAAGTAAACATCGTCAGCATCACTTTTTAGATTATTTAAATTAGCATTAGAAAAGTGGTGAAGTAATGGCATTAAATAAGTGCCTTGATGTTCTAGTGTGTTCCTATCCAAACGATCATAATTATCTAGTGCAGTATGATAATCGTAATGATCGTCAATAAAAGCGAAATTAAATCCATCTATATCTCCATCTTCTCTAAAGCGAGTTAAATCTGTATCGTTAGGTAGCATTTTATAAATACTATATGCTAAAGAATTAGCTACAGGATAATCTGGATTAGCTTTTACAAATTCATTAACAAGATTTTGATTTCCACCATTGGTTTCAATTAGCATATAGCTAGGCCCTCCACTTCCACGAGCTTCAAAATTTAAAGCTAGTCCTACATCTTTAGCCCAAGGGTGTTTGTTTACAAAAGTATCTGCGCCATTTAAGCCAAGTTCTTCGGCGTCAGTAATAAGAATTATAATATCATTTTTAGGTTGTTTATTTTCACTTAAAAAAGCACGTAAACCTTCTAAAATAGTCACAACTCCAGAGCCAGCATCACTTGCTCCAAAAGACGAATGCGGATTACTATCGTAATGTGTGAGTAATAATAAAGCTTTAGAATTATCACTACCTTTTATTCTCGCTAGTATATTTTTTGGTTTGGTAATTGTTCCCCAATCGGTAAACGAATATTCATCTTGTATTTCTGTTTCTAAGCCTAAATCATTTAGAGATTTTACAATATAGTTTCTAACATTTTCATGCTCAGGAGAACCTATATAATGTGGTTTTTTACTGATGGCTTTAAGATGAACTAAAGCTCTTTCAGTAGAAAATGAATTTTTTGGAGCATCTAAACCAGAAATTTTACTTGGCATTAAAGCCGAATAACTTAAATAGATTGCTAAAATAATTAGAAGGAAAGCAGTTATTTTTTTAAGCATAGTTGGAAGTGTTAGTTGGTTTTATAAAAATACAAAATAATCTCATAGATATTAATGTTAGTTTAATTGCCTTATTTTCAGTAAATTTAAGTTCACTAAAACATGTTTATTATGGGAATTAAAAGTTTTCAAGGTGCAAGAAAGCAACAGCAAAAGGAGTCAGAATCTATTCCTTTTAAGGTGAGAGATTATATGACTACTAACCTCATTACATTTAAACCAGAACAGTCTGTTGAAGAAGTTATTGATGGATTAATAAAAAATAAAATTTCTGGAGGACCAGTTGTTAATGAAAATAATGAGCTTGTTGGAATTATATCTGAAGGAGATTGCCTGAAACAAATTAGTGATAGCAGATATTATAATATGCCTATGGCTCAAGATAATGTTGAAAATAGAATGATTAAAAACGTTGAAACTATTGATGGAAACATGAATGTTTTTGATGCTGCAAATAAATTTTTAGAATCTAAAAGACGACGATTTCCAATAGTTGAAAACGGAAAATTAATAGGCCAGATTAGTCAAAAAGATATTTTAATTGCTGCTTTAAAACTTAAAGGCCAGAATTGGAAATAATATTATTCTCGTTTAACCAAAGCAAAGTAATCATCTTCTAAAGGTAAATAGCCTTGATTATAAACAAAGTAATAAACAGTTCCTGCTTTAGTAGTATAAATGCTTGTAAAATAATTAAAGTCAAAACCCTTTTCAATTAGTTTTGATCTTGAGGTTTTTGTTTTTTTATCAGGATTTAAATCTTCTAATATTCTGTAATTTTTGCGTAGTCTATTATTAGTGTTTCTAATTAAGTTTTTACTGTCTTTATTTACTCGATTGTTGTAAGAGTTTCGGCAAGCATCACTACAGAATTTTTTATCAATTCTACCAACAATTTTTTCACCGCATTCTGGACATTCTTTTTTCATGATTTATCATTTTGTTAAAATGGGAAGATATTCTACCCAAGGTCCAACTTCATTTTTATATTGTTTTGCTATGACTCTGGCTATTTGTGCAATATGACCTAAATCGTGCGCTACCCAACAAGCTAATAATTCCTTTAAGGTTACTTCGCCTAATTCAGGATGTTTCCCTTTTAGGTTTAATTGCGCTTCTGTTATAGCTAAGGACTTTAAGTATTCTATATTTTTATGTCTTAAATCTGAAAATTCGTTTAGCAATTGTTTTAGATGTTTACCTTTTGAGTTTTCAAATTGAGCAAATCTATCATAGGGTTGAAGCGTTTTATTTTCTGAATGACTTAATATAATATTCATTCTAGGAATCCAATCTGTTTTTTCGCCATGAATTAAATGTCCAACAATATCAAAAGCACTCCAAGTATTATCACCTTCAGTACAAAAAATCCATTCATCAGATAAATTAGACAAAAATGAATTTAATGTTTTGGGAGTTTGTTTTAAAATCTCAAGACTTTTCTCAATGCTATATTCCATAGAGGTTTGTTTATAATGGTTTTGTGTATTACTTTGTTGCATGAAAATCTTCGAGGAATTTCCAATAGGAAATCCAGAAACAAGGAACTATACAATTTGTTATGTGTACGTGTTTTATTTCAGTCGTTTTTTTTTACGTTATAAGGCAACAGTTCAACAATTACTTTTCCGTTTTTATCTTTTTTAATTATTTTTTCAGGTTTATTTTCTCCGTTTGTCAATATTCGTGCTTTATAGAACAATTCCAAATTTCCGTTTAAGAATCCATTACCGAATTCCGACAAATCTGTTTTCGCTTTTTCCAGACTTTCTCGAAATTTACTTTTCTTTGGAAAGTCATATCCATTATATTTTTTATTCGGTTCAGATAATTTTTGAATATCAGAAATTGAGATTGAATCCCATTCTGATTCAAAGAAATCATCGCAGTTTCCTTCTCCAAGAATTATATCAAATGTGTATGGATAATCAGTTGGAAAGTCTGAGGCAGATAATTTAACGTACTGTTTTTCTTTTGTCCAGATAATTGTTGTAAAGTACGTTTCTACCTTTTTTCGATAAAATTCAAATCCATTTTCCTCTAATGGATTTCCAATTACCTCCAATGCCAAATTGGAAAACGAAATATGCTTTCTCGAAGGTTTAGAATTATTTCTTGGTTTTAAAAAGTCAAATATTCCCATAATCTTGGTCAACATTGTATATAGATGCCTTGTAATATACAAAATATTCGTTTACAAACGACTACAAACATTTACAAACGAGTTTAAATAGTTAATAACCGAATAAAATTTGGTGGCTGTTTCATATTTGCAGTGTTGAATCGATGAAGGTTCAATAGTATTAACTGTTTAACATTAAAATTTATAATTATGAACACGCTAAAAAACAAAGTACAGTTGATTGGAAATCTAGGAAACGATCCAGAAATTATCAATTTAGAATCAGGAAAAATGCTTGCAAAATTTTCTATAGCTACAAATGAAAGCTATAAAAATGCACAAGGAGAAAAGGTAACAGACACTCAATGGCATAATGTAGTTGCCTGGGGAAAGACAGCTAGTTTAGTTGAGAAATATTTACAAAAAGGTAAAGAAATTGCCATAGAAGGGAAATTAACTACGCGTTCTTGGGAAGATAAAGAAGGTATGAAACGATATACAACCGAAGTTGTTTGCAACGAATTGCTTATGTTAAGTAAATAATCATTTTGATTATTTGGTAAAGGCTCACAATTGTGAGCCTTTTTTATTTAATTACAAATCAGAAAAAAATCATATACTTCATAATAACATTAATTAGTACTTTTATAAGTAAATAAAATTATATGTCTACTCAACCAAAGCTAGTAAGGTTTCAACAAAATGTATTATCAAGATACCAAATTTACAACAGTATCTTTATGACACTTCCATTCGATACTATTACAAAAACTGGAGTGTTATTGCCATTGTTTCATGAAACTTGTCAAAAAGGGTTTGCACAAGGCGACAACCCAACAACAATAGTAGATACGTTTTTCAAGAAATACCAAGCACGACGAAGCAAAGAAAGTCAATTGAGTTTGCTGTTTCGCTTTATTCAATACATAGAAAGACAAGTAGTATTGTTCGATGCTATTGAAGATGCTTCTTTTCCAATCGTAAATAATATGGATGGAATAGGAACCTTAAGAAGTTTAAAAGAGTCTGCTAGTTCCGAACAAAAACTTGAAATTTTGCGACAGTATTTAGAAGAATTTAAGGTTAGAATTGTTTTAACTGCTCATCCAACACAATTTTATCCAGGAGATGTTTTAGGAATTATTACAGATTTAACTGAAGCTATTAAGAAGAATGATTTATTAACCATTAACGATTTGTTAGCACAATTAGGGAAAACACCTTTTTTCAAACATCAAAAACCTACGCCTTATGATGAAGCTGTGAGTCTCATTTGGTATTTAGAAAATGTATTTTATAAATCCTTTGGAACAATTTTCGATTATATTCAACAAAACATTTTTGAAGACAAACCATTATCAAATGACATTATTAATATTGGATTTTGGCCAGGTGGCGACAGAGACGGAAATCCGTTTGTAACACCAGAAATTACCTTAAGGGTTTCACAGCGTTTAAAGCATACTATTTTAAAAAACTATTATAGAGACATTCGACAGCTTAAACGAAAATTAACCTTTAGAGGTGTTGAAGAGCGTTTATCTTATTTAGAAACCAAACTCTATGAAAGTAGTATTAGTCAAACAGCACAACACTCCATAGAGTTACATGATTTTGTAGCTGAACTCGAAGCTGTAAAATCGATTATTATAAAAGAACATCAATCATTGTATCTCAATGATATTCAAAGTTTAATAAACAAAACCAAGCTCTTTGGTTACCATTTTGCCATTCTAGATATTAGGCAAGACAGTCGTGCACATGGCTCGGTTTTTAATGCAATGGTTAATGTTTTGATAGATTCTGGAAGTCATATATTTCCAAAGAATTATCATAAATTATCAGAAAAAGAGCAGGTTAAATTACTCTCAAATGTAAAGGGTAAAATTGATTTAAACTTAATTAAAGATGACGATGTTTTAAAGGCTCTTAATACAATGAAAGTCATAAAAACCATTCAAGAATCTAATGGCGAGCAAGCATGTTGTCGATATATTATAAGTAATAATCAAACTACACTCAATGTAATGCAATTATATGCTATGTTGAAATTAGTTGCCTTTGAAGATGAATTGACAGTAGATATTGGACCTTTATTTGAAACTATAACCGATTTGGAAAATGCACCAGCGGTTATGGAAGAATTATATACAAATCCAACTTACAGTAAACATCTAAAAAAGCGAGGCAATAAACAAACCATTATGTTAGGATTTAGTGATGGTACTAAAGATGGAGGCTATTTAATGGCAAATTGGGGCATTTTCAAGGCTAAAGAACGCCTTACTGAAGTGTCTAGAAAATATGGTGTTACAGTTCTTTTCTTTGATGGTCGTGGTGGTCCACCAGCCAGAGGAGGCGGAAAAACACATCAATTTTATGCGTCTTTAGGACCAACTATTGAAGATAAAGAAGTGCAATTAACAATACAAGGTCAAACCATAAGCTCAAATTTTGGAACTTTAGATTCATCTCAATATAATTTAGAACAGTTAATAAGTTCTGGTATTTTAAATCGATTGAATGAAACCAACTTACAAATGTCTAAACAGAATGTAAAGGTTATGGATGATTTAGCTCATAAGAGTTATGAAGCCTATGTAAACTTTAAACGCCATCTGATGTTTGTGCCGTATTTGGAGCGAATGAGCACATTAAAATATTATGCTAAAACCAATATAGGTAGTCGTCCATCTAAAAGAGGAAAATCTGACGCATTAGTATTTGAAGATTTGCGTGCTATTCCATTTGTTGGCAGTTGGAGTCAATTAAAACAAAACGTCCCTGGATTTTTTGGTGTAGGAACAGCATTAAAACACTATGAAGACAAACATCAGTTTGAAAAAGTAAAACAGCTATATCAAGAATCAAGTTTCTTTAGAACTTTAATTGAAAATAGTATGATGTCTTTATCTAAATCCTTTTTTGATTTAACAAAATACATGTCTGAAGATGCTGAATTTGGTGAATTTTGGAATATTATTTATTCAGAATACGAAACCACTAAACGCTTGCTTTTAAAATTAACAGGCTACAAAAACTTAATGGAAGAAGAACCAGCAGGTAAAGCTTCGATTGATGTTCGTGAATCTATAGTTTTACCATTACTGACCATTCAGCAGTATGCTTTAAAGAAAATTCAAGAGCTTCAGAAAGAAAAAACTCCAAATAAAGCACAAATTGAAATTTATGAAAAATTGGTAACACGTTCACTCTTTGGAAACATCAATGCGAGTCGTAATTCGGCGTAATTATTTATGTAACTTCAGCTGAATTCGCTTACGTTGAATATCGACTTCTAAAACTTTAACAATCACTTGCTGATGTAAACTTACATGCTCATTAACATCGCTTACAAATGAGTCAGATAAATTAGATACGTGAATTAGTCCGCTTTCCTTAATTCCAATATCTACAAACGCACCAAAATTAGTAACGTTGTTGACGATTCCTGGTAATAGTTGCCCTTCTTGTAGGTCGTTTATACTTTTTATATTCTGATTAAAAGTAAACACTTTGGCTTGTTCTCGAATGTCCAAACCTGGTTTCTCTAATTCTTTTACAATATCCTGAAGTGTTGGTAACCCAACTGATTCTGTACAGTATTTTTGTAAATCTATTTTCTGTAGTTGCTCTTTATTACCAATTAAATCAGATACGTTTTTACCTATATCTTTAGCAATTTTTTCAACGATGTTATAACTTTCAGGATGAACTGATGAATCATCTAATGGATTTTTGGCAGATTTAATTCTAAAAAACCCTGCGCCTTGCTCAAAAGCTTTTCCTCCCAAACGAGGCACATTTTTTATATCATTTCTTGATGCAAACGCACCATTTTCATCTCTATAGGTCACAATGTTTTCTGCTAATTTAGGCCCAATTCCAGATACATAACTTAACAGCGAAGTACTTGCAGTATTAATATTAACACCAACAGCATTCACACAACTTTCAACAACAGTATCTAACTCTTTTTTAAGTTTCGTTTGGTCCACATCATGTTGGTATTGCCCAACGCCAATCGATTTTGCATCTATCTTTACTAATTCTGCTAAAGGATCTTGCAAACGTCTTCCAATAGAGACTGAACCTCTTACTGTGACATCATAATTAGGGAATTCATCACGTGCAATTTTTGAAGCCGAATATATACTTGCTCCAGCTTCGCTCACAACAAACACCTGAATGTCGTTTTTAAAATGAATACGTCTAATCAACGATTCTGTTTCTCTTGAAGCAGTTCCGTTACCAATAGCGATAGCTTCAATTTGATAAGCTTCGGTTAACGAGCTTATTTTTTTTATGGCTCCAGCACTGTCACTTTTTGGAGGATGCGGATAAATAGTTTCGTTATATAATAATCCTCCTTGAGCATCTAAACATACCACTTTACAACCTGTTCTAAATCCTGGATCGATTGCCAAAACACGTTTTTCTCCTAAAGGAGAACCTAGTAAAAGTTGTTTTAGGTTTTTTGCAAACACAGTAATTGCTGAAGCATCTGCTTTTTCTTTAGCTATTTGTAGAGCTTTGTTAGATAACGCAGGAAGTAACAATCGTTTATAAGCATCTTTAATAGCAATTTCTAATTGTTTTGCACAATCATTACTAGAACGAATGATTCGGTCTTCAATTTTTGCTATTGCTTTTTTTTCGTCAATAGCTATTTTTGTTTTAATATATCCTTCGGTTTCGGCACGTAAAATAGCCAATAATCTATGCGACGGAATTCGGCTTAATGATTCTTCCCAATCAAAATAATCTCTAAATTTTTGAGCATTTTCATCATCAGCTTTCGATTTTACTACTTTGGTTGATATCATAGCAAAGCGCTCTAACTGATGACGAATATTGTTTCTAATATCTGTACGTTCGTTAATCCATTCAGCAATAATATGTCGAGCACCTTCTAAAGCATCATCTACAGAAGTTATTTCACCTTTTACATATTTAAAAGCAATTGATTCGACATCATTTGCATTTTGTGACATAATAATTTTCGCCAATGGCTCTAATCCGTTTTGTCGTGCAGTGTCTGCTTTTGTTTTTCTGCTTTTTTTGAATGGTAAGTATAAATCTTCAAGTGTTGTTATATCTTGTGCAGCTTCTATTTTATGCTTTAACTCATCTGTTAAAGCATCTTGTTCATCAATAGCTTTTAAAATGGCAATTTTTCGCTTTTCTAAAGTTTCAAAAAGCTCTTTATATTTTACGATCTCGCCAATTTGAACTTCGTCCAAATTTCCTGTACGTTCTTTTCGGTAACGAGAAATAAAAGGAATTGTACAATCTTCGTTTAATAAATCAACAGTGTTTTTTATTGACGTTTCAGGAAGTTGTGTATTAGTCTTTATATAGGAAATCAAATGCATTTTGGGATACTTTAAAATTAAAAATGTAAAGATAGTTAGTTTAAAATATACGACATTCATCGTATGGTGCGAAATACGTTTGAATAATAATTTTGTTATAAACAACAATAGGATTTTTATGAAAGCTATTCTTACTTTAATCGGACTTTTTATTTCTATGAGTATATATTCCCAAAAAACAGATTGGGTTAATGCTCCTTTAAACCCAATTGCATTTAAATATAAACTTGAACATTTTAACTTAAAAGGGGATGTTTATTCATATGGGAAGCAAATGTTTTCTAAAGACGGGTTAATGATTTTTGAAAATCAATTTAGTACAGATAGGTTTTTATATAAAAACAATCAGCTTTATGCAGATACGTCTGGTAGATTGTTTGAGTTTAATAGCCAAGGCTATATTTCAAAGATGACATATGCTTCATCAGGTGTGCATACACAATCATATACATATAACAATAAAGGATTACTAACTAATGTTACAAATACCAAAGGCTATAATGCGGTTTATGATTATGATACTAATAATAGACTCATTAAAAGTGTGGTAAGCGGAGTAACTAAAGAGTATAGTTATCAGAAAAAAGGAGAAGAGTTGCTTATTACAGAAAAAGATTTATCAAAATCACCAATAACACAATCAATCTTAATTTATAAGAATGGACATTGTATAGGGAAAGATGATTATAGGTTTAATAACGACCATGATAAATTTAACAACTTAATAGCTCCTTTTCAGGGAGAAACTTTGTTTTATAGTGAAGTTGAAAACAAGACAAATGAAATTTCTCTAGTTTATGAAAAGCCAAGCTATGGCTCAATTAATTTTCTTTATGATTGCAAGTTTTACATTAATAATAAACGTGTAGGGATTTTGTTTACAAAAGTGATTAACCAAAAAGATTTAATGATTTATGATCCTTTTAAAGAAAAATACTTAATTATAGAAGATGCATTTAACGATATAAAGTCAGGAAAAAAACAAGTATTCACAAAAGTTTATATAGATGCACATTCATTTTTGGATTTTTCAGAATCTTTTGAGCAACTATGTTACAAAGGCACATCGCTTGTAAATGCGTTATATTTAAGAAAAAACAGCCTAATAGTTTATAATCAATATAATAACTACATATGTTATGATGAGTTTATTGATAAAACATTGTTTTGTAAATTCAATCCTAATGAAAAATTTAGTTTTTATCCTTTACAAGAGGTTAACTCCAAAGAAAATTTATTTTTCTTAAAAGGTAATGACGGCATTTTTTATGTTGAAAAAGGGAAGATTTTGTCAAGTGCTGAACATACTTTTGCTTACAACAATAATGATATTGTTCTTTTTAAAAACAATGAGCCAAAATATTATTTTCCTAATTATAAAAATGCACTTGATGCAACTGTATATCCAGGAAGAGCTTATAATAATAAAACAGATGCTTACACATTAGAGCAATCAAACTCTAATCAAAAAAATGTAACAGAAACTAACGTAAAAGCACCAATAACTCCAGATTCTTATTGCGTTTCGGGCAATTGCACTGATGGCTATGGCGAACTAAAATTGTCAAAATCTAATATTGTTGGGTTTTTTAAAAACGGGAAAGCCAATGGTTACGGAAAAGAAGTATTTAATGATGGATCTGGATATTATCAAGGGACATTTAAAGATGGATTTAGAGAAGGATATGGTTACTATGAATGGGTAAAATTAAAGCAAAGCTACATTGGTTTTTGGAAATCAGGTTATCAACATGGTTATGGTTATTATATTGAAAAAGGAATAGTGTTTCAAGCTGGATATTACGAAAATGGAAAACAAACCAGAAATATGCTTACTCAAGATTTTAAGGATCAAAAATTAATTGGCAATTGTATTGGTGATTGTGTTAATGGTTTTGGTTCTTATAAATATTCTAATGGAGATATTTACACTGGATTTTTTTCAAACAATAATAGAAACTATGTTGGTGGTTATACTTGGGCTTCAGGAAATATATATACTGGTGAGTATTATAACAATTTAGGAAATGGCCAAGGTGAAGAGTATTACGGTTCTTCTGGTACTATTTATAGAGGTGCGTTTTCAAACGGTAAACGACATGGTTTAGGAGCTTACTTTAATAAATCTGGAGCAATACAAAGTAAAGGTTATTGGGAAAATGGAGAACTAAAAACCACCAATTAAAACTTATTTTTAAGCCTCTTTTGAATTGTATTTTATTTCTTGTATCTCAAAATACAACTTTAACAATAAAAAAGGGATAATAGCAAATACAGCTACATAATTTTCAAAAACAACAAATTCCTTTTTAATTAAAAAAGAGAGCATTATTCCTAAAATAAGCGATATATGAAGCGTAATAATACCACTTGAAAGTAGGTGATGAGAATTTAAAATTAACTGATTGTTTTTGTACAAATAAATTTCACGTAACAAGAATGTAATTAAGCTAATATTAAAAAGAGTATTCTTAAAAAAGAATACTTCAAAATTGCCTAAAATTAAATCAGTATTGTTCCAGTCTAGTATTAAACCAAAACAGACTATAATAAATACTAAATAAATTAAAAGCATAAAAAATCTGTTTTTAATATTTAAAATATAGTTTGTTGGGTTTTGTATTTGCTCTTTTTTAAATCGATATCGCAAACCATCAAAAATCGTTTTTAAAAACTCATCACACCAAAACAAATAAATAATATAAAATACAGTAATTTGTTTACTATAAATAGCCATAATGGTAATACAAGTCATTACAATTAATGATAAGTATTCACCAAGTATCTTATGCTTTTTGTTTATCACAAGGAAAAGATAAGTTTCTATTTTTAAATAATTACTAACTTATATGTAATCCGTTAGCAACAGATTTGTCATCAGGATTTACAAATACTAATTTGCCTTCAGCATTTTCAGTCATTAAAATCATACCTTGACTTTCAACACCACGTAAAGCTCTTGGAGCTAAATTTACCAAAACAGTTACTTTTTTACCAATAACTTCTTCAGCAGAAAAACTTTCTGCAATACCTGAAACAATAGTTCTTACATCTATTCCTGTATCCACTTTTAAAACCAGTAGTTTATTAGCTTTAGGCATTTTTTCAGCTTCTAAAATAGTACCAACTCTAATATCTAATTTTGAAAAGTCATCGTAAGTTATTGTGTCTTTTTGAGGCTCTACAGTTTTGTTTGCAGCTTCATTAGCTTTTTTACTAGCGATAAGTTTGTCTAGTTGATGCTGAATGGTTTCGTCTTCAATTTTTGAGAAAAGCAACTCAGCTTTTCCAATTTGATGACCTGTAGGGAGTAACACATTTTTAGTGCTAATATCTTCCCAAGACATCTCGACTGCGCTCGATGTGACAGATAGAATATTCTTTAATTTATCTGATGTAAACGGTAAAAAAGGCTCGCTTAAAGTTGCTAAGGCACTTGCAATTTGAAGAGCAACAAACATAATAGTTTTGGTGCGTTCTTCATCTACTTTGATGACTTTCCAAGGCTCTTCATCTGCTAAATATTTGTTACCAAGTCTAGCTAAATTCATTAATTCTTGGCTTGCTTCTCTAAATCTGTATCTTTCAATAGAGCTTGCAATAACATCTGGATATGCTTTTATAGCAGCCAATACTTCTTCGTCAACTTGAGTGAAATTAGAAGGTGATGGCACAATTCCGTTGTAATATTTATCAGTTAATACCACAACACGATTAATAAAGTTTCCAAAAATGGCTACAAGTTCATTATTATTTTTTGCCTGAAAATCTGCCCAAGTAAAGTCGTTATCTTTTGTTTCTGGTGCATTTGCAGTTAATGCATAACGTAACACATCTTGTTGATTTGGAAAATCTTCTAAATATTCAGGTAACCAAACAGCCCAATTTTTAGAAGTTGACAATTTGTTGCCTTCTAAATTTAAAAACTCATTCGCAGGCACATTATCTGGTAATATATAACTTCCTTCAGCTTTTAACATTGCAGGGAAAATAATACAGTGAAACACAATATTATCTTTTCCTATAAAGTGAACTAATTTAGTGTTTTCATCTTTCCAATAAGGCTCCCAATCTTTACCTACACGTTCTGCCCATTCTTTGGTTGCAGAAATATACCCAATTGGTGCATCAAACCACACGTAAAGTACTTTTCCTTCAGCACCTTCAACAGGTACAGGAATTCCCCAATCTAAATCTCTGGTTACTGCACGCGGACGTAATCCATCATCAATCCAAGATTTTACTTGTCCGTACACATTAGGTTTCCAATCTTTTTTATGTCCTTTTAAAATCCATTCTTTTAAAAAAGCCTCATGTTTGTCTAAAGGTAAAAACCAGTGTTTGGTTTGCTTAAGAGTAGGTATGTTTCCAGTAATTGCAGACTTCGGGTTTATTAAATCGGTAGCATTTAAACTGCTTCCGCATTTTTCACATTGGTCACCATAAGCCTCTTCATTACTACATTTAGGGCATGTTCCAGTTACAAATCTATCTGCTAAAAACTGATCAGCTTTTTCATCATACAATTGTTCAGTGACTTCTTCAATAAACTCACCTTTGTCGTAAAGCGTTTTAAAGAATTTTTGAGCAGTATCATGATGAATTTTTGCAGATGTACGTGAGTAATTATCAAAAGAAACTCCAAAATCTTCAAACGATTTTTTAATTATAGCATGATATTTATCTACAATATCTTGAGGAGTTACACCTTCTTTTTTTGCTTTAATAGTAATTGGCACTCCATGTTCGTCACTTCCACAAATAAAGGCTACATCATTTCCTGTTAAGCGAAGGTAACGTGCATAAATATCTGCTGGCACATAAACACCTGCTAAATGTCCAATATGTATTGGGCCATTGGTGTAAGGTAATGCAGCTGTAATGGTATATCGTTTTGACATTTTTGTTTCTTTTTTGAAGCCACAAAAGTACACATTTTGAAAGGGATTTAGAAAAAAAATGTACATTTACAATATGTCAAAAAGCAGAATAATAATTGCGTTATGCTGTGTTGTTTTTTTCTTTGGGAAGATGAATATTTCAGCACAAGCTAAATTAGCAACTAAACAAGAGAATAAATTGATACAGCCACCATATTTAAAAGCAGGTGATACAGTCGCTATTGTTGCACCTTCAGGAATTTTAAAAAACAGAACTGATGAAATTGAGCAAGCTAAGGCTTTACTTAAAAGCTGGAATTTAAATGTTGTAGTTGGTAAACATGTGTTTAGTCAAGCCAATCATTTTGCAGGTACAGATGATGAGCGTTGTGAAGATTTTCAGAAGGCTTTAGATGATCCTAAAATTAAAGCTATTTGGTGTGCTAGAGGAGGTTATGGAACGGTTAGAATTCTTGATAAATTAGATTATACTAAATTCAATAAAAAACCAAAATGGATTATAGGTTATAGTGATATTACGGCATTACATAATCAAGTGCATAATGAAGGATTTCAGTCTATACATGCTATGATGTGTGTAAGCTTAACAGATGATAAAGTTGGTTTAGAAGACACTATTTCTACTTTTAAAGATGCTATTTTTGGCAACTCATTATCATATACATTAAAAGGCTCAAAGTATAACAGAGAAGGTAATGCTACTGCACCATTGGTAGGTGGAAACTTAACCGTTTTGCATACCATGTTAGGTTCAAAAACAAGTATAGATGTTTCTGGAAAAATTTTGTTTATTGAAGAAATTGGTGAGTACGAATATCATATAGACAGAATGCTGCAAAGCTTAAAACGCGCTGGTTATTTTGATAATTGTAAAGGTGTAATAGTTGGTGATATTACTAAAGTGAGAAAGAATACAACCGCTTGGGGAAAACCTGTTGAACAACTTATTATTGATGCTCTTGCAGAATATAACTTTCCTATTGCGTTTAATATGCCAGCAGGACATGAGAAAGATAATCGTGCTATGATATTTGGTAGAACGGTTGAGTTAAAAGTTGGTAAGGATAATTCAACATTAAATTTTAATAATAATAAATGAAACTAATTTCAGCTGCTATTTTAATTGGCTTGATCTTATCAAGTTGTTCTTCAAATAGATATTTGCTCACAGATATTAATGAGGATAAAGAATTTTTAAGCAAAAAAATAAAAGAGTATAAAAATACAGAAGGGATTTCTAACAAGCCTTTAATTGTTGTTGATGGTAAACCTTACAGATATGATCATGAGTTAAAAGATAAAAGACTTGAACTGTCAAAATCTGATATTAAAAAAATTGATGTTTTAAAGAAAGATGTTGGTGTAAGAATTTATGGTGAATTTGCTGAAGGAGGCGTTTTGTTAATTACCACAACAGATTATAAAAATGAAGAAAAAGGAAAAAGTCAGAAAAAGGAAAACATAAAAGAAACCACCTTAAATGATATAATAAAAAGCGGTAAAATATTAATAATAATTGATGGGAATGAGGCAGATAGAGAGGCTTTCGATAAGATTAATCCTGATGATATTGAGTCAGTTGATGTTTTAAAAAGAGAAGCTGCTAACGAATTATATCCTGAAAAAGATTTAGATGGTGTGATATATGTAAATACGAAGACATCTTTTTCTGATAGTAATGTTTTGTTTTTAGTTGATGGTAAGGAGATTCCAAAAGAAGATTTAGAAAAAATCAACCCAAATGATATTCATACTATTACAGTAATAAAAGATAAAGAAGAGCAAAGAAAATATACAAATAAAGAATATGATGGTGTGGTAATTATTATAATGAAAAAACAATAATTTTATTACTCCAATCCGTTTACAGTAACACTTATTTGTCCGTTTATTTTCATAAATGCTAGAATAGCATTATTTGTTAACTGTATTTTTTCAAATTCAAAAGCATCTATTTTTCCGTTAACAAAAACACCAGAGATTGGTGAATAATTATTAAGATAACTTAATATGGTTTGTGTGCCTTCATCAATATTTGGTTGAATAGAATATCTGCAACTTTCCTGAATTCTTTTTAATATTAATCCTTTAGCTAGCCAATTTGCTGTACTAATAAGTTTGTTTTTAGTGTCTAAAACATATTCTAATTGTTCAAAATATATTTCTCTTTTTTGTTCGTCGTATTTTGGAATTCCTGAAAGATAAATAGTTCCATTAACCGAGCCTACAATATCTAAAGCAATTACCATACTTGCATTTTTATGCCAAATATTTACTTTTTGTACAACAATTTTTTTTGATCCAGAGCTAAATTCTTGTCCGTTAAAATTTTTGGTCATTATTTTAGATGCATCCTCATAAGTTGATATAGCTATTATGTTTGATGTTACATGATTAGGCATTTTAATAACTGGTTTCAAAACAATTTTACTCGCATCAAATTTAGATTTTGGTTGCTGTCCAATTATAGTTTCCATTTGGCATTTCATGCCCATTTGTAGCAATACATTATCTTTTTCTAATTTGGCATCTGTAGCATATATTTCTATAGGAACAATTCGTAACCAGCTCTCATAATCGTCACTCATTTTAAACGGCTCTGTAAGCTTTTCGATTGCTGATAAAACGTTTGGTTTAAAATCCATTGACTCTTCAATCGATGAATCGATACTCTTTTCAATTTTCGACTTAAATATTGTTATTGCTGGATTTATAAGATAGGTTACAGGTACGTTTTTTCCAAAAACTACCATTGAAGGACTTTCAACCCACTCAAGAGATTTTAAGTCTGTTTTTGATTTTAGTTGCCAATTTGTTAAGCCTAAATCGCTAGTTAAGGTAACTACTCCGTTAAGATTAAATTCGTTTGTTTTGTAAAGATTCATGCCTAAAGTTGATGTGCCAACTCTATATTTAATTTTTGCTTTTAGCGGTAACGTTATCTTTATTTTATTTCCTTTAGAATTTTCATCATTTTTAATTGTAATAGGCGCTAATTTCCAGATTTTTATCTCAATGTCATCATCTTCAATAGTATTGTCTTCGTAAATTAACCCTTTTAGCAATGCATTAGTTTGATTTTCTATGTCTTTTAATTTTACAGATATAGGAATATTTATAAAAGACGGACTGTGTTCATAAACTAAAGGACTGGCTTCACTAGGTTCGGGTTTTAGTGTCATTAATTGTTTTTTAGTGCCACAAGAAGAATTTAAAATAAGCATAAAAAGCACTAAAATAAACGCACTATTTTTCATTATACTGTTCAGGAAATTGTTAGCGACAAAAATAGCAAAAGTGTGTTTTAATTATAATGCGTTTTAACATATCGTGTAAATTTTTTTTAGTTGAATATTAGTAATATTTTAGACCATAGGTTTTACAAATTAAATAAGAAATATTACTAAACATGGCTCAACACAACGAACTTGGTAAGAAAGGCGAACAAATAGCTGTCAATTTTCTATTAGAAAAAGGATATGATATTGTAGCTCAAAATTATAGGTTTGATAAAGCTGAAGTAGATATTATTGCTCAACAAAAAGATACTCTTGCCATAGTTGAGGTTAAAACAAGGTCTTCAACAGACTTTGGAGATCCTCAAGATTTTGTAAAACCAAAGCAAATTCAACGTCTAGTAAAAGCGGTTGATGAATATGTAACTGTAAATAAGTTAGATGTTGAAGTGCGATTTGATATTATTGCAATTGTAAAAACAGGAAAACAGTTTGATATTGAGCATATTGAAAATGCTTTTTATCATTTTTAATTTTACTTATAAAAATTCATCTCATCAACATATTCCCAAACATGTTCAGGAAGCATTGGTCTTACATTTTTACCTTTTTTGATAGATTTTCTTATAAAAGTAGATGATAATTCCATTATTGGAGCATCAATATGATGAATTTTAGGATGCTTATCAAATTGTGTTTCTATTGTTCCTTCAGATAATCGTGGATATACATAAATATTATAACCTTCTAATATCAGCTCATAGTTTTTCCACTTATGAAAACTCTTTAAATTATCTTCTCCCATAATTAAAGCAAACTCATAGTTAGGATGCTTTTCTTGTAAATAGGTAAGTGTGTTTATGGTGTAATTAGGCTGTGGCAAACCAAATTCAATATCGCTAGGCTTTAGCTTTAAGTAATCTTTTGTTGCTCTATACACCATTTCTAATCGTTGATGATTATCTAGCATTGAGCTTTTAACTTTAAAAGGGCTTTGAGGCGTAACTACAAACCATATTTGGTCTAAGTCACTGTATTCTGCCATATGATTTGCAATGGTTAAATGTCCAACATGAATTGGATTAAAAGTACCAAAATACAAGCCGATTTTCATTTGTTTATTTTTTAACTTCTAAAAAATTAGACACTAGTTTATAAGCTTCGTCTAGAGCAATATCTAAATCATCATTTATTACAATTTTATCAAATAAAGGCGCAGTTGCAAGTTCGGCTGACGCTTTTGCAATTCGCATATTAATTTTGTCGCTGCTTTCTGTTTTTCGATTTTTAAGCCTAATTTTTAACTCATCAATACTAGGTGGTTTTACAAAAATGGCTAATGTCTCTTTTGGAAATTTGCGTTTTATACGTAATCCACCAGACACATCAATATCAAAAATTACATGCTTACCTTTTGCCCAAATACGCTCAACTTCGGTTTTAAGCGTGCCATAAAAATTATCGCGATATACCTCTTCCCATTCTAAAAATTCATCGTTTTTAATTTTTTTCTTAAACTCTTCAAACGATAAAAAATAATAATCTTTTCCGTCAACCTCTTCTCCACGTCTTTCACGAGAGGTCGCAGAAATAGAGAATTCTAAATCTAATTCCTTTTGTTTTAATAGGTGTCTTACAATGGTAGTTTTACCTGAACCTGAAGGTGCTGAAAAGACAATTAATTTTCCTCCACTCATTATAAAACATTTAAAAGTTGCTCTTTAATTTTTTCAAGCTCATCTTTCATCTGTACAACTAGTTTTTGCATAGGAGCATAATTAGATTTTGAGCCTATGGTGTTAATCTCTCTACCCATTTCTTGTCCTATAAAACCTAATTTTTTTCCATTTGAATCAGCCGATTTTAATGCTTTTAGAAAGTAGTCTAAATGGTTTTTAAGACGCACTTTTTCTTCAGTAATATCAAATTTTTCGATATAAAACACTAACTCTTGCTCAAAACGATTTTCATCAACTTTTTCTTTTAATTCAGCAACACCTTTGTGAAGACGTTCTCTAACACCTTCAATACGTTCTGGATCCATAGCAATAACCTGATCTAATAAATCAGAAATATTCTTTACACGATCAAAAAATTCAGACTCTAAACTTTTACCTTCGTCTAAACGATATTGATGTATTTTCTCTAAACTATTATCAATTTCTTTAGCTATTTGAGCCCATTCATCTTCATCAATTTCATCACGTTCTGTAGTTACAGCATCTGGAAGACGAATAGCCATTTTTAGCATTTCTGTTTCGTCACCATCAACTACCTCTTTTAGTTGTTTGATGTATTGCTTAACAACAGTTTTATTAATTTGAGTTGAAGTTTCTTCTCCAGTAATTTCCATGTACAACGAAAAATCTATCTTACCTCTTTCTAATTTTGTAGCAATAAGTTTTCGAATGTCTAATTCCTTTTCTCTATACAAAGAAGGCATTCTAGTATTTAAATCTAAATTTTTACTATTTAAAGATTTTATTTCTATTGATATTTTTTTTGTTGGAAGCTGTATTACAGATTTTCCATAACCTGTCATAGATTGTATCATGGACTTATTTTAAAAGTTGAACAAAGGTAAGCAAAAACATAAAGTTTTAAGCATTGAAAATAGTTTACATCTATTATGCAGACCTTGTTAAAAGTTTTAGATTTGTATCCTTAAAATAAAAATGATGTATAAAAAACAATTTGAAATACGTTGGAGTGATGTTGATGCAAACAGACATCTAGCTAATTCTGCTTATGTGAATTTTATGAGTCACACTCGTGTGGCATTTTTTGAAGACCATGGTTTTTCATTGTCAAACCTAGCAAAGTTTTATATTAGCCCTGTTATTTTTTATGAGCATATTTACTATTTTAAAGAAGCCTTTTTAGGCACACCAATAACTGTTAGCCTAGAGGTTTCTGGATTGAGTGAAGATGGAATGTTTTTTAAGATTATTCATAATTTTTATAATCATAAAGGTGAAAATCTTGCACATTGTGAGATTTTAGGCGCATGGATTAATTTAAAATCAAGAGCTCTTACACCATTGCCTGAAGATTTTATAAAAGAAATGGACACGTTTCCGAAGTCTGAAGATTTTAAAATTTTAACCAAAGAAGACACTAGAAAATTTGGCAAAAAACCTGTTAATTTAGTCTGAGTTTTTAGGTCTTTTAGTTACTAAATATACACCACAAAAAATAAGGCACATCGCTATTACTTTTACGTAGCCAATATCATCTGCTCCCATTATTAGTGCAAAAAGCCCAGCAATTACTGGCTGTAGATATATAAATATACCAACTGTAGACGCCTTTAATTTACGTAAAGCTAAAGGGTTTAATAGGTAAGTGCCAAATGTTGCTCCTACCACTACAAAAAGAACAGAGAATGTAACATAAGGTGTAAAAGTATGCCATTCAATTTGCTTAAACTCAACATAACCAAAAGGAAGAATTAAGAAGAAACCAAACAAAAACAGCCATTTTATAAATGTAAACGGATGGTATTTTTGTGTTAATTTTTTAATAAGAATAATATAGATGCTATAAGAAATTACATTTATAAAAATAAAGAGATTGCCTAAAGGGAGATTGTCTCCAACACGTGTTGATTCTCCTAAAATTGTGAGTAAAACGCCACCACTAAACCCTAAAATTACGCCTAAAACTTTAAGCCCTGTTATTTTTTCATTTAAAAAGAAAGATGATAATATTAAAATAATTATAGGTGTTATAGTAACAATTACAGAGGCGCTAATAGGAGTTGTTAGTTCTAAACCTTTTAAAAATAAAAGCATATTTATTGCAACACCAAAAACGGCTGCAATAAAGAATTTTAAGAAATCTTTTTTATCTATTTTTTCTTTTGGTAAAAAGAAGCTTACCAACCAAAACAGAATTGCTGCACCACCAACACGTAAAATCACAAAAGCAAATGGCTGAACAAAGTTTTCGTTGATTACTGTTTTTGCAAAAGTATAGTTAAGTCCGTAAAGTAATTGAACTAAAAAAAGCGCGACAATTGCAAACGTTCTACTATTCATGTATGGCTAATTTTGCTAATTCTATTGTTTTAGCACTATTGCCAATAAAAATTTGATTTTTAAATACAATTACTGGTCTGCTTAAAAAGGTATAATGTTCTAAAATGTAGTGTTTATAATCTTTTTCAGTGAGATTCATGTCCTTTAAGCCCATTTCCTTATATAGTTTAGCTCTTTTACTAAACAAAGCCTCATAGCTCCCTGAAAGTTTATAAAGTTCTTCTAATTGCTTTACAGTTATCTCTTCTTCCTTAATATCCTGAAACACAAAATTTGAAGGTAATTGTAATGACTTTATAATTCTAACACAAGTGCTGCAAGTTTTTAAATAGTAAATTTTGTTCATTATAAGGAATTATTGTTCAATTTTTAAATAAGGATTAGCTTCAGCATAAGGAATTGTAAACTCGGTTACACCTTGTACGTACGACGCTATTTCATAAACATTATATAATAAAATAATACCATTTTCATTAAAGCCCATATTTTCTGGGAGTTTAAAACCTTCTCCAAAAAAATAATCTTCAAGATTATCACCATTGTTAATTGGTTCAGCTTCTTTTAAGAAATACTCTTCAGCAATCTTTTTAAAATCTTCAGGGTTTTTAATTAAATCATTTTGTTTTAAGAGCTTGCCAGTTTGAGCATCAAAATTTAAAAAAGTAACATGACTATTGCCATGTGCTCCACCAGTATCTAAATAAGTGTTAATACTAAAGCATATTATTTTCGAAGACTCATAAATAACTTCAGCATTAACTGAAGCTTTCCATTGTTGTGTAACATTTTCAAAATCTTTTTTAAATGTTTTAAACTCGTTGTCAAATCCTTTAATAGCCTCATTAAGCGTTACATTTTTTACCACATCCTCACTCATATTAATTTCATTAGCAATAAAATTTTCTAGAGTTGAATTTATAGATTCAGCAACATTTTTTGTGCCTTGTGCTTTTGGATAACTTATTTCGACTATAGCATTTGTGGTTTGCTCTATATTTTGCTCTTCAAAATCTAATTTTACATCTTTTTTACAAGAAAAAAGTATAAAACTAACACATAGTAGAAGACTAATTTTTTTCAAAGTTTACAGGTTTTGTTAAACATTCAATAAAGGTATTACATACTTTTGAAACCAACGAAATAAAAGAATAAATTTGTGTTAAAATAAACTAGATATGAAGTTTAATACAAAAACTATTCACGGAGGACAAGAGCATGATAAAGCTTATGGCTCTGTAATGCCTCCTATATACCAAACATCAACATATGCACAATCAACACCTGGAGGACACAAAGGGTATGAATATTCAAGAACGCACAATCCGACAAGGAATGCATTAGAAAATGCTTTTGCTAGTATAGAAAATGGTAATTACGGTTTGGCATTTGGTTCAGGTCTTGCTGCTATAGATGCTGTTATTAAGCTTTTAAAGCCTGGTGACGAAGTTGTTTCTACTAATGATTTATATGGAGGTTCTTACAGGTTATTTACAAAAATATATGCGGATTTTGGAATTAAGTTTCACTTTGTTGGAATGCAAAATGCAGCTAACATTAAAAACTATATAAATAAGAACACAAAGCTAATTTGGGTTGAAACGCCAACAAACCCAATGATGAATATTATTGATATTAAAGCGACATCAAAAATTGCAAAAGCACATAATGTTTTATTGGCAGTCGATAATACGTTTGCAACACCCTATTTACAATTACCTTTAGATTTAGGAGCTGATATAGTAATGCATTCTGCAACAAAATACCTTGGAGGACATAGTGATGTGGTTATGGGAGCATTAATTGTTAAAGACAAAGATTTAGCAGACAGATTGTACTTTATACAAAATGCTAGTGGAGCTATTTGCGGACCACAGGATAGTTTTTTAGTGTTAAGAGGAATTAAAACTTTACATATTAGAATGCAGCGTCATTGTGAAAATGGTAAAGTAGTTGCAGAGTATTTAGTAAATCATCCAAAAATTGAAAACGTATATTGGCCAGGGTTTAAAAGTCATCCAAACCATAATATTGCCAAAACTCAAATGAAAGATTTTGGAGGAATGATATCATTTACAACAAAAGGAAACAATTATGAAGAAGCTATAAAAATAGTAGAAAGGCTTAAAATTTTTACTTTAGCTGAATCTCTTGGTGGTGTTGAATCATTATGTGGTCATCCTGCAAGTATGACTCATGCTAGTATACCAAAAGATGAAAGAGAAAAAATAGGTGTTGTAGATTCTTTAATTAGACTTAGTGTTGGTATTGAGGATGAAGACGATTTAATTGCTGACCTAAAGCAAGCTATTGGATAGATGTAACAATAATAAAAGTAAAAAGACTTAACTTTAAAAATTAGGTCTTTTTTATGTTTTGTAAAATATGTTTAATCTAAATAATAAATATAACCGAAGTTAAGCCAAACTAACCAATCGTTAGATTTATTAGAGGGCAATTGATGATTTAACCCATCAACCCAATTATTAAAAAAGTGTTGCCATCTTAAGTCTACCATCAAATCTGATAAAATAGTAAGTTTATATCTAGTACCAACACTACCTACAACAGACCAAGTTGTACCACTTGATGGGTCAACAGAACCTGGATCCCAAAATGAGTAAAAGTTATTAGGATTATTTATGTTTCCGTCACCATAAGTAGTATAAACTTTAGGGTTATATGAAGTAAAATGCGCACCTAAACTCACAAATGGAGCAAATGATTCTTGTTGAGCAGAAAAAGATCTAATACTTAAAGGAAAGTATTCTAATTGCATACCAATATCAAAATTATTGGCTTCGCCAGTATGGGCTCTTAATTGATCTGCCTCTATAGATTGTCTAGATTGGTCAACCCATTTTCCAAAGTGTTCTAATTTGGTTTTATTCCACGAAATTTCACTTCGTAATTTAAAGTGGTCATTAAAGTAAGTATCTGTTGAATAACAATTACAATCTGCTCTATAAGAGAAATTGATATAGTGAATAATACCTATACCTATACCTGTATTGCCTGCATTGGTCTCAAAGTCGTTTCGAACCCCAAAATCAGACTGAAAAGCTACTGGACCAGTAATCACGCCTATTTCATGAGAAAAGCCGAGTTGAGAAAAGCCACTATTTATACTCGCAACGAATACAAAAAGATAGGCTAACTGTTTAAAATTAAGCGTCATATAGGTGCTTTTTTTGAGGCAAAGTTATTAACAAATATATAAAAACTCATTCAACAAACAAATAAAAGAGATATAACGTGTCTATAAACTTAAAATTATACATTTGTTAAATAAAATATCTCAATAGCATTATTTTGAGAATATGAAAAAAAAGATTTTAAATTTTTAAAGATAATGTATCTTTGTTGCGCAAAATTAAGTTTAAAAGATTCTTAATAAACAAAATAAATGAAAAATAAAATTGAAGATTTTTTAGATCTTGTTAAAAAAACAAATGGGCATGAACCAGAGTTTTTACAAGCTGTACATGAGGTTGCTGAAACAGTAATACCATTTATTGAAGAGAACCCAAAGTATAAAGGTAAAATGTTATTGGAAAGAATGGTAGAGCCTGAGCGCACTATTATTTTTAGAGTGCCATGGATTGACGACAAAGGGAATACTCAAGTTAACAGAGGGTTTAGAATCGAATTTAACTCTGCTATTGGTCCATATAAAGGAGGTTTACGTTTTCATCCATCAGTAAACCTTAGTATACTTAAGTTTTTAGGATTCGAACAAACATTTAAAAACTCGTTAACAACTCTTCCTATGGGTGGAGGTAAAGGAGGATCTGATTTTGACCCTAAAGGAAAAAGTGATAATGAAGTGATGCGTTTTTGTCAATCATTTATGAACGAATTATTCCGTCATATTGGTGCAAATACAGATGTTCCTGCAGGAGATATTGGTGTAGGAGGAAGAGAAATAGGTTACATGTTTGGGCAGTACAAAAGATTACGTAATGAGTTTACAGGAGTATTTACAGGTAAAGGAATAACTTATGGAGGTTCATTAATTCGTCCAGAAGCTACTGGTTATGGTTGTGTGTATTTTGCAAAAAATATGCTAGCAACTAAAGGTGATTCTTTTAAAGGAAAAACTGTAGTTATTTCAGGTTCTGGTAACGTTGCTCAATATGCTTGTGAAAAAGCTACTGAATTAGGAGGAAAAGTTGTTACAATGTCTGATTCATCAGGATACATTTATGATAAAGATGGAATTGATGCTAAAAAATTAGCAAAAATCATGGACATTAAAAATGTTAAACGTGGTAGAATAAGCGATTATGTTAAGACATACAAATCGGCAACTTACCATGAAGGTGAGCGTCCATGGTCAGTAAATTGTGATATCGCATTACCATGTGCTACTCAAAATGAATTAAATGAAAAAGAGGCTAATGCTTTAATCAAAAATAAAGTAATTGCTGTTGCAGAAGGCGCCAATATGCCTACTACACCTGAAGCTGTTACTGCTTTTCAAAAAGCCAAAGTATTGTTTGCTCCAGGTAAAGCATCAAACGCAGGAGGAGTTGCAACATCTGGTTTAGAGATGAGTCAAAACTCTTTACGTTTAAGTTGGACAAGAGAAGAAGTTGATGAGAAACTTAATAGAATTATGGATGATATTCACCAATCTTGTGTTACCTATGGTAAACAAAAAGATGGTTATATAGATTATGTAAAAGGTGCAAATATTGCTGGTTTTGTAAAAGTTGCTGATGCAATGTTGGCACAAGGCGTGGTATAAAAGTCACTTATTGATTAATAAATAAAAGCTCTCATAAATTTATATGAGAGCTTTTTTATTGAAGTTATATATGATAACATTATTTTTTTCGTTTGTTATAAATATATTTGATACATAATAAAAACGTATGATAAAGAAGATTACTATATTTTTAATAATGTTAATTTCTTTAACCAGTAAAGCACAAAATTTTTCTGCTTTATGGGAAGGTCATTTTTCGTATTACAATATAAAAGATGTAGTACAAGGAAATGATAAAATTTATGCAGCTTCAGAAAATGTGGTTTTTAGCTATGATTTAATTACGAATGAGTTGCAAACTATAACAACTGTTGATGGTTTGTCTGGAGAATCTATAACAACAATTGAATATAGCGAAACTTATGAATCATTATTAATTGGATATGAAAACGGATTAATAGAAATAATTTCTGGTTCAGATAATGAGGTTTTAAGAGTAGTTGATATACGTGATAAAGAAACAATATCACCAGTATTTAAAAGAATTAATCATTTTAATGAGCATAATGGTTTTGTTTATATTTCAACTGATTATGGTATATCAGTATATGATTTAGATAGACTAGAATTTGGAGACTCTTATTTTATTGGAGCAGGAGGTAGTCAAATAGTAGTAAAACAGACAACTATTTTTAACAATAGTATTTACGCTGCATGTGGCAGTAATAATGCTGTTAAGAAAGCACTATTATCAAATCCAAATTTAATTGATTACCAACAATGGCAAACATTAAACAATGGTAACTTTTTAGCAATACAAAGTGTTGAAGATAATTTATATGCTGTTAAGTCTGATAATGGAATTTATCAAATTATTAATGATACATTTATTGGGTTGTTTACTTACCCAAATCAGCCATTAGATGTAAAAGAGGCAAATGGCAGTTTGATTATAACCACTCAAAGTAGTGTTTTTGTTTATAATTCTAGTTTTTTATTACAAGCGACTGCTTCAGGAAATCAGGAGTATAATACCCTATTTAGTTCGGCAACTATTTCAGATGAACATATTTATATTGGTACTAGTGATTTTGGAGTTTTAAAAACAGAAATTACAAATCCTTTAGATTATATTGTAATAAGGCCTGATGGACCTTTAAGAAATAATGCGTTTAAAATTGAAGCAGGTGATAATAATTTATGGGTAACTTATGGTGAATATGATCAATTTTATAACCCTTATCCTTTAAGGACTTATGGCTTAAGTCATTTAGTTGATGACGAATGGAATAACATACCTTACGATAGCTTGTTAACAGCAAGAAATCTCACATATATAGCTATCAATCCGCTTAATCCAACACAAACATATATAAGCGCTTTTTTTAATGGGTTATTAGAGATTAATGATGATATAGCTACAAATTTATATGATCAAAATAATAGCGGATTAGAATCAACGCAATTTCCTAATACAACATATACAGATTTAAGACTTGGACCATTAAAATTTGACAGAAATGGATTGCTATGGTCTATGACGTGTTTTGTTGTAAGACCATTAAAATCTTACAATCCGTCTTCAGGACAATGGCAATCTTATAGTTTTGAAGAAATTATTCCAAACCCTTTTGGAGATGAACTTGGCTTTTCTGATTTAGAAATTGATACTAATGGTACTAAATGGACAGGTTCTTTTTTTAATGGAGTTATTGGGTATAATGAAAGCGGTAGCAGAGTCAAAAGATTGTATACCCAAGAACAAAATATGCCGTCTAAAAGTGTTAAAGCTTTAGCAATAGATAATAGGAACCAATTATGGATTGGTACAGAAAAAGGGTTAAGGGTTTTGTATAATACATCCAATTTTTTTGATGAACCTAGTGTTGAAGCTAGTGAAATAGTTATTTTGGATGACGGTATTCCAAAAGAACTATTATCCAATCAATTTATAACCGACATAAAAGTTGATGGCTCTAATAATAAATGGATAGGGACTTTAGATTCTGGAATTTTTTACTTTTCCCCTGATGGACAACAAACAATTTATCATTTCACTAAAGATAATTCGCCTTTACCTTCAAATACGATAAGTGATATTTCTATTGATTCTCAAAATGGTAGAGTGTATATAGCTACTAATAAAGGATTAGTTTCATTTTTATCTGGAGGCTCAAAACCTGAAGACGAACTAAAAGATGCATATGTATATCCAAACCCAGTTAGACCAGAATATAATATACTTGGCGCTAATGATTTAAACAACATTAATAATGGTGTTAAGATTAAAGGATTAACCCAAAACGTAAACATTAAAATTACTGACATTGAAGGAAATTTAGTAGCCGAAGCCCAATCTAAAGTCAATTCAAGAGCGTCACAAGCGAATTATAATTTTGCTATTGATGGAGGAACTGCTATTTGGAATGGTAAAAATCTAAGAAATAATATTGTGGCTTCAGGAGTGTATTTAATCCTTATCTCTGATTTAGATTCATTTGAAACTAAAGTGTTAAAGCTATTAATAATAAGATAATAAAATTAACAAAGCTAAGATGTTAGTTAAAACAAATGCCATTGTTCTTTCAAAAATTAAATATCGAGATAACGATTTAATTGTAAAATGCTACACTTATAATAGAGGAGTTGTTAGCTATTTACTAAGGGGAGTTTTAAAGTCTAATAGAGGAAACTCAAAAGTCGCTTATTATCAGTTATTATCTCAACTGCAAATAGAAGAACGATATAAAGCCAATCAATCACTTCAATACATCACTGATGTTAAATTAGATGTTGTTTACAAAAGTCTTCATACTAATATCATAAAAAGTTCTATTGTAATGTTTTTAGCTGAGGTATTATCTTCTGTTTTAAAAGAAGAAGAAGAAAACACATTACTCTATAGTTATTTAGAAACAGCATTTAAATGGTTAGACCATGAGCAAGAGTTTTCAAATTTTCATCTATTGTTTTTGCTTAATCTAACTAAGCATCTTGGGTTTTACCCAGACGACACAAATATCGATGCAAATTATTTTCACTTAAGCACAGGACAATTTGAAACAATTAAGAGAGATTATTACTCAATTTCTGGTGAAAATTTAACAATCTTAAAACAACTATTAGGCATAAAATTTGATGCACTAAATACTGTCAAATTAAATTCAAAACAGCGACAATCATTTTTATCAATGCTATTGCTTTATTTTGAATTACATTTGGGGGATTTTAAAAAACCAAAGTCCCTAGTTATATTTAATCAAGTATTTAATTAACCCATTATTTATTACCCTTTATGAAGTATACTTTTTTATTAGGTATATGGTTGTTTTTTTCAACTTCATTACAAGCTCAAAACATTTTAGTTTTAGAGCAAGACACTAACTTACCCTTGGCTGGAGTTTTAATTTATAATACTCAAAAAACTAAAACAGCAACAACAGATATTGATGGACATGCTAACATAGATAAATTTTCATCTGATGAGGATATTCATTTTCAACATATGTTTCATAAAAAAGCATACTTTACGAAGTCTGTTATTTTAAGTAATAAAAATATTGTGTATTTGCTATCAAAGATTGAAGATTTAAATGAAGTAGTAATATCTGCTTCAAAATTTGAGCAAAGTAAAAGAGATATACCACAAAAAATTATAAATATTAGCGCAAAATCCATTCAGTTTTCTAACCCTCAAACAAGTGCAGATTTATTGGAAAGCTCTGGAAACATTTATGTACAAAAAAGTCAACTAGGAGGAGGAAGCCCAATGATTAGAGGATTTTCAACCAATAGGTTGCTTATTACTGTTGATGGCGTTCGTATGAACAACGCTATTTTTAGAGGTGGAAATTTGCAAAATGTAATTTCTATCGATCCTTTTGCAATTCAAAATACAGAGGTTACTTTAGGTGCTGGTTCTGTTGTTTATGGTAGCGATGCTATTGGTGGTGTTATGAGTTTTTATACACAAAAACCGCAATTATCGTATTCAGATTCTTTATATTTTAAAGCAAATGCTGTAACTAGGTATGCAACTGCAAATAAGGAAAAAGCAGGTCATATAGATTTAAACTTTGGGCTTAAAAAGTGGGCATTCCTTACAAGTGTTAGTTATACCGATTTTGACGATTTACGCATGGGAAGTCATGGTCCTGATGAGTATTTAAGACCAGAATATGTGCAAACAGTTAATGGGCAGGATGTAATGGTTGCAAATGATAATCCATTAATACAAAAGCCAACAGGATATAATCAAATTAATGCAATACAAAAGGCTCGATATGAAGCGTCAGACAAACTCTTTTTTGATTTTGGATTATACTATAGTACAACTTCAGATTATTCTAGATACGACAGATTAATAAGATATAGAGGAGCCAATTTACGTTCTGCAGAATGGAATTATGGTCCACAACGTTGGTTTATGGGAAATGCTCAAGTGACAAAACTGAGTAGTAACTCTAATTTATACGATAAAATACAAACAACTGTTGCTTTTCAGAATTTTCAGGAAAGCCGAATGGATAGAGATTTTAATAAAACAACAAGAAACATTCGTGAAGAAGCTGTTGATGCCATATCTGTAAATTTAGATTTAGAAAAACAACTAAGCTCTAAAACTGAACTTTTTTATGGCTTAGAATATGTGTTTAATAAAGTAAAATCTTCAGGAGATGAAGAAAACATCTCTACAAATGAAATTACTCCAACAGTATCTAGATATCCTAACGGATCTGAATGGCAATCAATAGCAGCATATACAAGTTTAAAGTATAAGCCAAATACCAAGTTTACGTTTCAAACAGGATTACGTTATAATCACATTATTGCAAATGCCAATTTTGAAGCCAATAACCAATATTTAAATTTGCCTTTTGATACTGCCAAAATTAACTCTGGAGCTTTTACAGGAACAGCAGGAATAAGCTGGATACCTAGTGAGATGATAGAGTGGAAACTAAATGCTTCATCTGCTTTTAGAGCGCCTAATATTGATGATATTGGTAAAGTATTTGACTCAGAGCCTGGCTCTGTTGTTGTTCCTAATAATAATTTAAATCCTGAGTATGCTTATGGAGGCGAACTGGGTTTAAAACTTAATTTTGACAATGCGCTTATTATAGACATGGCAACATATTATACCTTTTTAGATAATGCATTGGTACGTAGAGATTTTACATTAAATGGACAATCACAAGTTATGTATGATGGCGAGTTAAGTAATGTACAGGCTATACAAAATGCATCTAAGTCGTGGATTTATGGTTTTGAAGTTGGTGTAAGAGTTAATTTTAATAAACAATTAAAACTTACCTCTCAGTATAATATTATTGGCGGAGAAGAAGAAGACGATTTTGGAGCAATAACTCCACCAAGACATGCAGCACCAAATTTTGGAAATACACATTTAGTATGGCAAAACTCAAAATTTTTAATAGATGCTTTTGCAAATTATAATGATGAATTATCATTTTATCAACTTGCACCATCAGAGCAAGAAAAAGATTATATCTATGCTTTAGATGATAATGGAAATCCATATTCACCATCATGGTACACTTTAAATTTAAGAACTCAATATAAAATTACTGATGATGCTACAATTGTTGCTAGTTTAGAGAATATCACAGATCAACGTTATAAAACATATTCTTCTGGTATTGCATCAGCAGGACGAAATTTAATTGTGTCTTTAAAGTATAGTTTATAAGTAATCTTTAAGCATAAAAAAAGCCTCAACTATTTGTTGAGGCTTTTTTATTATAAAGGATTTATTAGTTTCTTTTAATTGCACGTTTGGTAATTACCTGTCCACTAGACAGCTCAACTTTAGCAATATATACTGTATTACTTAAGTTAGAAAGATTGTAAACTTCAGAATTGCTTTGACCTTCAAATTGATAAAGCGTTCTACCTAAAAGGTCTAAAATAGCTACAGATTTAATATCAAAATTATTACTAACAGTAAACTTAACATTGTCATTATTAAGCTCAATAATTGTTAAACTATTAGCATTTAAATCATTTTCTCCAATTGATAAGGTTTCTGGTTGAAATACGATTTCAAAACGACTTTCAAACTCACCAACTTGTGAAATAAAATTATAAGCAGAAGTTGATAAATTATGTATAGTATTTAAAACATTATCTTTAAGATAAATAGGGTTGTTAGTCATAAAATCACCTTCAAATTGAGCGATAGATAACGTATAAACCGTAGGCACGTTAATAGATGTATTAAATCCTAGCGGAATAACTTCGTCTAAAGTTAAGCTATTTGGATTTTTTCCTTGTATCACAAACTTTTTAGTATTCCCTTCAATTGATGTGTAAATTGAAGAAGGTAAGTTAGCTGATAAATTTCTAGGAGCATCATAAAATGTACCATCAAACTCATTAGTTGCACCATCAATATATGCTATTGCAATTTGATTAAACACTCCATTATCTGAAGTTAAATTAACCCAAAGCTTATTATCAGAAGGCGTATTAGAATTTCTGAAAAACTGTGTATTACTAGCAACAACTCTCATTGAGTTATTAAACACTACATTACCTGAAGGCAAAGCAGGAGAATCTGAAACCGACACAAAAAAGGCTTGTCCAGAAGGGATAAATCTAACAGGAGTTAAGCCATCTCCACCAGCGGTTTGAGCAGCTCCATTAATAGTAGCATAATCTGAAGCAGAAAAATTCTGACCTTCATTACCATTTGTTGAGTCGCTAGGCGCTATGTTTTGAGACCATAAATATATGCTTCCATCAAGCTTACCACTTGTAGGGTTTAAAGCATAAGAGTTTACACTAAAAAAAGTATCTGCACTTATAGCAGATGGGTAAGGATTACCTATCAAATTCCAGTTATTATCATTAGTTTCAGTGTCATTTCTAACAACATTTACATTAATTATCCCATTATTAAAAGGACCAGTAAATGTGTAATCAAATTGATATGGAGGAGAACCAGGACCAACAAATCCAGCTTCATCATGTGTAGCAGCATAACCAACACCTGGTTGCATTACTGTAGCTCCATTTACTAGAGTCCAATCATCACCATTATCATCAACATCATCTTGACCTGCAACAAAAGTATTATTGTTAGCTGTTTCTCTTAAAGCGTCTAAATAGTTATTAGCATTAAACCTAAAACGTCTATCTACATCAGATTCTGATAAACCACTTCCGATAGTTTCACCTGAAACAGGCGAACTCCAATATGTGTATTCATACCAAGCATTTAAAGGTGCTGTTGTTTTTGTAACACTAATAGTTCCATTTTCAGTTACTTTAGCAGTATTACTATTTTGTTTAACCGAGCCTCTTGGCCTTACGTTAATTGCACCATCAACAGTTATATCGTTTTGAACTTCAACATAATAATTGTTATTTACAGTAAGGGTTGAGCCAGCATTTACAGTTAGGCTACAAGCACTAAAGCTTGGATTAGCCACATTTGTGAAATAGTTACCATTTATAATAGCATTTGTACCAATGTTTGGTACTCCAGCACTCCAAGTCGCACCATTCCAAGTTGTACTTGGCGCACAATAAGCCCTTACATCACCATTTATGATAATACCTTTGTCAGTAAGATTATGTGCTGTTAGCTCTTCAATTCTAAACGTACCATTACCTGTTCCTGCATTAAAAGCGTATAGTCTAAATGTTATTGTAGACGTTAAAGATGTATATGTAGATAAATCTATTGTGTGGTCTTCACCAGCTGTTGAAACTGTATTAGAGCCACTATCGTTTAAAATTGTAACAAAACCTGAACCAGTATCCATTCTAATCAACAATTTATTTGGACCAGTGTTACTTCTGTTGTAACGAATTTCCAAACTAGTTAAATCAATTTGATAATTCGCATTTGGCGATAATGTCCATTCTAAGTAGTCATTTGTATTGAGAGCATTTACGGTTGTCCAGTTTCTTGAATTATATCCAGTAATACCAGTATTATATGCAATACCAGCACTTCTACAAATACCAGCTGCAGTTACATTTGCATTATTAGCTATAACACCGCTGCAACCAGTGCCATTAACTCTACTGTAAGAAGATAATTCAACTTGCCCAAACCCAAAAGAAATGGCACATAAAAAAGCTATAAAAAAAGCAGAGGGTTTACTAAGAGTAAATATTTTTTTCATAATGTTAAGTTTAAATTTTTTTAGACTTGGTTATAAAAATTAAACGTTTGTTTTAATAATCTTTTATTTTTGATACATGTTAAATAACAAAAAGACATACACAGTTACAGAAGCTAAAAGTAAGCTAGAGCATTATTGCGCATATCAAGAACGTTGTCATAAAGAAGTGATTCAAAAACTTAAGGATATGCAAATGATACCTGAAGCCATAGATGTTATTGTTGTACACCTAATTGAACACAATTTTCTTAATGAAGAACGTTTTGCCAAAGCATACGTTAGAGGTAAGTTTAAAATGAAGAGTTGGGGGAAACTCCGTCTAACTTCACAATTAAAGTTAAAAGACATAAGCAAAGTTAATATAAATCAGGCACTTAACACTATAGATTATGATGAGTATATCGATGTTTTTAATGATTTAGCCGAAAAAAAAGCAAAAAATATAACCGAAGCTAATATTTGGAAGAAAAAAAAGAAGCTAGCTGACTATTTATTATATCGTGGTTGGGAAAGCAATTTGGTGTACGATAAAGTAAACCAACTTATAAAATAAGACATTAAAAAAGGCACTTTTTATTAGTTTTAAAAGTGCCTTTTTTAATTTTTAAAGATTAAAAGTAGCTCCAAAATTTACAGCAAACTGATTGTGTAATTTTTCGGAAGGTGTAAGTGCATCTGAAGTATATTTTGCAAAAGGCACATTAAACTCAGTATACACACCAAAACCATCAGTAAACAAATAACGCATTCCTAAATGTCCACCAAAGTTTTTTAAACTGATATCTAAACCAGGATACACATCAAAATTTTCATCAATTTTAAGCACATTACCTAAATTAGCATTAAAACGCGCTTTTAAATCAAATCTATCAGTAAAGTCTTTACTTATTTTATCATCAATACCTAATGCGTAAGATGTAGAAAAACCTAACGATATGTTTTCGCCAACACCATAATCGTAACTTAAATTAATACCTGTTGCATTGTTTTGAACATTAGCACCTACTTGTAACTTAGTATCTCCTTTACCTTTAAATGCTTGTGCACTTATTAAAGATGTACTTAATATAGCTAGTAATAAAAATATTTTTTTCATGATTTGAGTATTATGGTTTATTTTAAAATCTTATTAGTTTTTGTAATAGCTTGTTCGTTTTTCCAATCAATCCATTTCTGACCTTTAAGACGACGCATTGCATTATCAAAATAACGCATTATAAAGATATTATAAATTGCTTTACCTAAATTTTTTGGATTTCTAGCAATTGCTCGCAAACTCATTGAAAATCCAGGTGTTAAATATTTCATGTAATGCCAATAGCCTTCTGGCATATATAATACTTCACCATGTTTTAGTTCTGTAATATATCCTTTTGCTTTTTTAAGAGCTGGCCATTTGTCTAAATCTGGACTAGACATATCTATATCTTCTCTGTTTATTAACGAATACGGAATTTTATAGAGGTATTTATTTTGTTTCTGGTCAAATAATATACATTGCTTTTTGCCTTCAAAATGAAAATGAAAAATGTTGGCTAAATCAATATCATAATGCATAAAAGTATGCGAGTTTGTGCCTCCAAAAAACAACATTGGCAACCCTTTCATGAGTTTTAAACCAAAATCTGGAAACTTAAAATCTTTTTGAAGCTGAGGGACTTCCTTTAAAACATTCCAAAGAAAAATACGATATTTAGTAGGTTCACTTTTAAGCAAATCTACATATTCGCTCATTTTCATTTTAGCATGAGCTTCATTAAAACCATCTTTATAATCTACAGGTCTATCATCATAAAGCGGAACAATTTTGTCGCCAGCCACCTGTTTCATGTAGTCTAAACTCCACTTGTTATAAGCAGGCCAATCTGTTATACATTGTTCAATAACCACAGGTTTTTGTGGCTTAAAATAATGTTTTATAAACTCCTCTTTGGTAATAGTCTTTACACGAGGAATGTCTTGTAGGTCTAATGCCAATGCTATAAAATTTTAACGTGTAAAGTTAACAAAACGTTATATAATCAAACAAATTGTATGTTAAAATTTGGGTGTTACGCTTATGCTTTTCAGCAAAGCGTCAGGCTTTCAGCTTTATCTTTTTATAGCAAAGTAACTATAAAAAGGATATCGCTTCAATCCTTAACACAAGTACTTACTACTTTAAAGCTTTAGCTTTTTGTTTAGCCTCTTCGTTACGCTCAATTTTGTGTTCTGGACGTGACCATTTAGGTTTTTCACCTAAAGCTTGAAATTTAGAATCTTTAGCTTCAACCGTTTCTGGTTGCATTTTTTTAATAAAAGGCTTTTGCGGATTAAGCCCTAATAACTCAAACATTTTCATGTCTTCATTAACATCAGGATTAGGAGTTGTTAATAATTTATCTCCTGCAAAAATTGAATTAGCACCAGCAAAAAAGCACATTGCTTGACCTTCTCTACTCATATCTGTTCTACCAGCACTTAATCGTACTTGAGTTTCTGGCATTACAATACGTGTTGTAGCAACCATACGAATCATATCCCAAATCTCTATTGGTTGTTGCTCTTCTAAAGGTGTACCTTCAACTGCAACTAAAGCATTAATTGGCACAGATTCTGGTTGTGGATTTAATGTAGAAAGCGCCACAAGCATTCCTGCTCTGTCTTCAATTTTTTCTCCCATTCCAATAATTCCACCACTACAAACAGTTACATTGGTTTTACGAACATTATCAATTGTTTGCAGTCTGTCTTCAAAACCACGTGTAGAAATAACTTCTTTATAATACTCTTCAGACGAGTCTAAATTATGATTGTAGGCATACAAACCAGCTTCAGCAAGGCGTTGCGCTTGGTTTTCGGTAATCATACCTAAAGTGCAGCATACTTCCATATCAAGTTTGTTAATAGTACGTACCATTTCTAGTACATTATCAAACTCTTGACCATCTTTTACATTACGCCAAGCGGCTCCCATACACACGCGTGAGCTACCAGAAGCTTTAGCTCGTAAGGCTTGCGCTTTTACTTGTTGCACACTCATTAAATCATTGCCTTCAACATTGGTGTGGTAACGAGCAGCTTGCGGACAATAGCCACAATCTTCTGGACAACCTCCTGTTTTTATAGATAAAAGTGTAGATACTTGTACAGTATTTGGGTCGTGATGCAACCTATGAATTGTTGCTGCTTCATAAAGCAACTCCATCATTGGTTTGTTATATATATCTAAAATTTCTTGTTTTGTCCAATTGTGTCTTGTCTCGCTCATAAAATCATTAGTTTGGGTAAAAATAGAAAATTCCACCTTTGCGGTGGAATTTTATCTTACTTTTTATCGTTAGAATTATCAACAGCTTTTTTATCTGGCTCAGCTTTATTTTCTATCTCTTTACCTTTTAAATAATCTGGTAATTGCATTCCAGCCATATTAAACATTTCTTGTAAAGGCGGAACTGATTGATACATTCCAGAAAGAAAGTTTGCAGTTGAAGATTTTCCGTCTTTTCCACCACCATTTTCCCAAACAGTAACTTTATCTATCTTAATATTTTTAATAGCTTCAGCTTGTGTTTTAACTAATTCAGGTAGCTTATCAGCAATTAATAGTAATACTGCATCCTTAGAATTATTACCAGCAGCTTTAACAATTTGCTCCATACCAGCAGCTTGTTTAGTTAAAATTTCAAACTGACCTTGGGCTTCGGCTTGGGCTTTAAATAATATAGCATCAGCCTCACCTTTAGCACGTCTTCTAATACGTTCAGCTTCAGCTTCAGCATCTATTTCAACTTTACGTTTATCAATTTCAGCAGGAACTATAATATCTGCTACTTGAGAAGATCGCTCGCGTTCAGCTCTTGCAATTTCGGCATCTTTTTCAGCAGCATAAGATTCCTCTAAAGCTTTTGCGCTTTGTACTTTTTCTGAAGCAATTGCTACGCGTTCTGCTTCTGCTTCTCGTTGACGACGTAAAGAATCGGAATTAGCAACTGCAATTTTAGCTGTATTTTCTCCTTCTACAGCTTGGGCATTAGCAGCGGCAACTTGAGTTCTTTCGTCTTGTACAGCATTTGCTTCACCAATAGAACCATCTCTAGTTTTTTCGGCAACAGATTTACGAGCAGCATTTATTGCATGAGCCGCAGCTTCTTTACCAAGTGCTTCAATATATCCAGACTCGTCAACAATATCTGTAATGTTTACGTTAATTAATTTAAGACCAACTTTCTTTAATTCTGACTCAACACTTTCAGAAATATTAGTTAAAAATTTATCACGATCGTTGTTAATTTCTTCAATATCCATTGATGCCACAACTAAACGTAATTGACCAAAAATAATTTCTTGTGCTAATTCTTGAATTTCATTTTGCCCTAAACCTAATAAACGTTCAGCAGCATTTTGCATTACTCCTGGTTCTGTAGAAATACCAATTGTAAAGCGTGAAGGTACATTAACACGAATATTTTGTTTAGAGAGGGCGTTTACCAAGTTTACTTCAATAGAAATTGGTGTTAAATCCAAGAATTCATAATCTTGAAAAACAGGAACTATAAAAGCAGCTCCACCATGAATACATTTGGCAGACTGACCTCCACCGACTTTTCCGTATACAACTAAAATACGGTCTGATGGACAACGTTTATATCGCTTAATAAGGATAATAAAAAAGACAAAGACAAAAAGTATCGCAAAAATAACTGCAATAGGAAAACCTAAATCAAAGGTTTGTTGTGTTAGGAGGTAGTTCATATGTTTCTTGTTTAATTGGTTCTATTGGTTTCTTAGTTTGTTCAACTATTAAAATGCCATTGTTTGTAACATCTATAACTTGAATAATTGTGCCTGATTTCAATTCAAATAATGAATCAGTTATTGCTTCTAACTCTCTTAAAGTACCTTGAACTCTGATGCTTACTTTTCCCATTTTAGAGCGATTTGCACCTATAGTTAAATAGACTTCTCCAGTTGCATTAATTGCGTTTTTATAGTTTAATGTTCCACTATCTGCTAGTTTTTTCATTCCATAAAACATAGCAGCCATAATAAGCATCATAAGAATTCCGCCGACTAAAGCAGCAATAACAGTTACAAGAATTGAAAAGCCAGCATTAATGCAAGCAATTCCTATCCATCCAAAAATGGTAAAAAAACCAACCAAATTTTTGAAAGTGATAAATTGAAATTCTATTCCAGCGTCTGCATTAATACTTGAATCGACATTATCAAAATCATCTCCACCATCAACACTTAAAAATGTTGTTATGATTACAAAAACGAATAGCAATGATCCAATAAGTGCTATAATCCAAAAAAATTGGGAGAACCCATCTAAAGCTGAAAACCATTCCATCATAAGTAGAAATTTAAATTTTATGTTTGAAATATAAGACCTTTAAAAATGTCTCACAATATTATTTTGAAAGAAGAATAGACACAGCATTTCCACCAAACCCAACAGCGTTTATCATAATGTTTTTGATGCGTTTTGGTTTTATTTCTTCAATAAAAGGAACCGAAATAAATTCTTGATACATTAACATTAAAACAGCCATTTCTACACTTAACATTCCAGAAGCACCAAGGCTGTGGCCAATCTTCCATTTATTAGTAGTAAATGAAGGAATCTTGTTACAAAATATTTTTTTTATAGCATTGTATTCAGATAAATCTCCTTTTACAGTCCCAGGAGTATGCGTAATTATAATGTCTATTTCATTAGGAGTTAAATTACCTAAAGCCATTACCATAGACTTTTGAAAACAATCAGCATTTGTTGAAAGTGATGCATTATGCTCTAATATTTCGGTTGCATAACCCAATCCTATAATTTTTGCAATCGCATTTTCTTTGTTGCCTTGCTCTAAACATGCCACAGAAGCTGCTTCACCAAGAATCATTGTGTTTTTTGTTTTATCAACATCTAATGCAAGACAAGGATATGAAGCTTCATTTTTATTTTCTTTAGCATAAATTTTTAATGCTTGCATTTGAGCAATAGTAAAAGGTGTTAAAGGCGCTTCGCTACCTCCAACTAAAAACTTATCACACATACCAGAATTTATCCAAGCTATACCATTAAGTAATGCATGTAATGCTGTTGAGCATGTAATAGAATGACTTATTTCTGGACCTTGAGTTTGTAAATCGTGAGCAACCCAAGATGATATGTTTCCTAATGTTGTTGTTGGAGAGCTAAGTGTATTGGCTTTATTTGTTTTAAGAAATGCTTCATGGTGTTTTTCAAACAATTGTGTTGCACCTCGAGAAGAACCTATATTAATTCCGAAGTTATCTGAAGGGTTCCAACCTGCTTGTTCAACAGCTTTTCTTGAGGTATAAATTGCAAATAACACGGAGTCATCAAGCGATTTATATTTAGAATCTGAAGCTCTTAATGCTTTAATTTCTTTTTTAGCTGAAACAGGTAATTTCGATACTAAAACTTCTGAGTCAAACAATGACGTTTTACTAAAGCAATGATTGCTATTTAAGTAGTTATTCCATATATCGTCTAAAGAATAACCTAAAGGCGAAATTGATGAAATTGATGTTATTGAGATTGGATTTTTCACTAAAAATTAAAGCTTTTGACAAAGGTATGTTTTATTAAAATGTAACAAAAGCTTGAAGTCAATTACTTATATTTATAAAACAATTTATAGAATGGAAGAAGTAAAACAAAAAAGTTGGTTTGGAAGAAACTGGGTTTGGGTAGTGCCACTAGGAGGATGTTTAACAATTATAGCATTATTTGTTTTAGGTATTGGAGCATTAGTTTTTGGAGTTTCAAAAGCTATTTCAGGCTCAGCGCCTTATGAGTATGCTGTTGAACAAGCGTCTAATAGCCCTAAAGTTATTGCAGCACTAGGAAGTCCTGTAGAAACAGATGGTATTATGCAAGGCAACATATCTCTTGAAAATGGTGATTCTGGTCACGTTGATATTACAATTCCGCTAAAAGGGTCTAAGCGCAAAGGCTATGTTACTATTATAGGAGAAAAAGTAAATGGAGATTGGGTTTATGAAGAGTTATATGTATTAATAAAATCAACAAATGAAGAAATTAACTTACTAGATAAAAGTTTAGAAGGAAATTAAATCATTTAAAAATATTCATGCTTTCATCATAAATAGGGCTTTCTATTGCTAAAAAGTTTAAGACACTATGAAAAACATGATTTTGTGACAAGGTTTCAGTTTTATTATATTTAAGTTGTTTTGAATTATCAGACATCCATACAATAAAAGGTATTTCTAATTGCTCTTTTGGCGCAAAAGCTACTGGAATTCCATGCATATATAAATTGTTTTCTCCCAATGATTCTCCATGATCTGAAACAAACATCATCATGCTATTATAATCTTTTAATTCCTTTAAATTTTCTATTAAACTAGATAGTATGTAATCTGTGTAAACAATAGTATTATCATATGCGTTTATAAGCTCTTCTGAAGTGCATTCGCCTAGTTCAACACTATTGCAAACTGGTTTAAAATTTTCAAACCTAGATGGATATTTTGTGTTATAGGATGGTCCGTGACTTGTACTGGTGTGTAGTACAATTAGTATTTTATCTTTTTTACTCGCTAAAATTTGCTCTTGTAACCCTTTTAAGAGAATTTCATCATAATTACATGTTTCTCCTTCGCAATCTTTTCTTAATTCAGTTTTATTATAGAAATTTTTAATGTGTATTGGTGGTTCTCCCCAATTTGTTGTTTTCCATATAACTTCTACATTATTTCTATGTAGATAATTTGGTAGTATTTCGTACAACTTATTAGTGTTTTTATGCTCCAAAATACATTTAACACCTGCTGTGGTATAAGTAGCACAAGCTGTTGCTTTATAACTATGAAGATTCTCTATTTTAGATAATAACGGATTTGTAAGTTTTTCATAACCATATAGTGAGAAATTCTGGCTTCTTGCTGATTCTCCAATTACTAAAACTGCAATAGACTTTTCATTGTCTTTTATGGTTGCGTTAGGTAATAAAATTTCCTTTTCATTTTCTTTACTTTTTTTAATATAGTATCTGGAAGTATTTACAATATAAGACCAAGGCATTGCTAATGCACCTAATTTGGTTGAATTTTTATCTATCCATCTCCAATTGCCACCATTTACAAAAACCATGCATATTATAAAAAGTAATGTTAACGAAAAACTGATTAAAAACCTTTTGAGTGATTCCTTTATAATTTGCGCTTTAATAATAAAAAAGGAAGGTATCAATCCAAATAGAATTAAATACAAAATTAATCCCCAAGAAAAGAAACTACTGGCCTCTTCATAATCGGTATTAATAACATTACCAATCATGGTTATGTCAATTAAAACATTGTAGGTATTAATAAAATATAGAGCAATTGCGTTAATGATGAAAAATATGACCAATAGCAATTTTCCAACAAATCGAGAAAGAAAAAATATAAGGTATAATACAAAAGCGTTTACAACCAGCATTATTATTACCAAACTTACTATAATGGTAATTCCACTTAAACTTTTATAATCTAGGGTGTTAAAAACGAATTTAAAAAAAGGGAAATGATATAATAAAAAATTAATTAAGCTAGCTATTAATACAAAATGGCTTAATTTAATATTGTTTTTTAACATAAATAATAGAGGTTACATATAGTGTTGTTAACAAGCATGCTAACGAAAAATAAAACACTATCAAATTTATAGTAATTATTTTATTAATTAACGCAATGGCCCAAATTGAAAACAAAATCATTGAAATGAAATAGTATTTCTTGTTTGTTAACCAAGACAGAAGATTAAATTTTCTACTAAAAAAAATGCCTATTAGAGCAGATATATAGCCAATTATACCACCAATTACAACATCTAAAGGGTAATGTGCACCTATAGCAACTCTAGTAAACGCAATTAGTGTGCCTATGCTTAAAATGATAGAGAACCACATTATTTTAAATTTTAATTTTTTTGGCATGAAAGCAAATAGTACTGATGTTAGAATTGTAAAAGTTGCTATTGAATGTCCAGAAGGCAAACTATTATGAGATATAATTGCCTTTCCAGTAATAACAAAAATATCATTATCAAAAATAGCAGCTGGTCTTGGTACTGCGAAAAACCTTTTAAGTACGTTAGTGAAAATACATGAGACTATTAATGAAGCTAGTATTGACTCCCATAATTTAGGCGCATAAATCATAAAAATAGCCACAAAAGGTAAGAATGTGATTACGTCACCTAATTGAGTTAAGTTATATTGTAAGTTAGGGAGCTTTGATAAGATTGAATTAATATATAAAAACAAATCTTTTTGAATTAATATATATGCGTCAACTGAAAAGTCATTTTCAATAATTAAAACAACAACAATTAGAATCATTAAAAACAAAGGAGGAAAAAATACACTTAACCTTAATTTTTTAAAATTATTAATTACTTGGGTATTTAATGTTTGATTGGTTATTAAGGAATTTTTAATGATAGATAGGTTCATAATAGTAATCATAAAAAAATTACAAATGCTATTATAAATTAAGTTTCAGTTGTTACAGGTTTGAAGGTTAAGTATAACCACAAACTAACAATTAGAGTTTTAAAATAAGTAGAGAAAAATGGGAAGTGTATTAATTAAAGCCTTTTGGGTTTTAGCACTTCTTCCATTTTTAAAATACGTTATAGGCATTTGTTGATACAAATAACGAGAGATTAAAAATGGATGTTTTATCATATAAGTGCAGAATAATTTATCTGCACCTATTTATTGTTTTTGAGAATAGTCTTATTGTATTCAGTAGGTGTTAACCCTTTGAATTTCTTGAAAATAGCATTGAAAGAAGATTTTGAGTTGAATCCTACATCTAAAGCTATGGCTAGTAGGGTAAATTGGTTGTCTTGATTGTTTTTTAACCTATTTATAAACTCTTCAACTCTATATTCATTAACAAAATCCTGAAAGCTAGTATTCATATACTCATTTAAAACTTCAGAAATATACTGACGAGGAATGTTATTTTTTTTTGACAAATCATGAATTGACAATTTCGGGTTAAGATACATTTTATCATTTACCATTGAGTTAATCAAATCTGTTTTGTATTGAGCAATAGCTTCTTGGTTAAGGTTAGAGTTATTATACTTGTCTTTTTTTATTTTAGGTAAAATGTCATTCATTTTTTTATTCATTAAAGTCAAGGAAATAAAATAAAAAAGGAAGGCAATAATTAGAAGTAAATAAGTATTAAAATTTTGATCGTTAAATATTTCAAAAGCATCATAACCAAATGCCAATAAAAAATCATTTATAGAAGCAAACCCAAATAAAATAGAGATAGGGATTACAAAATATAATATCCAGTGCTTTCTCTTTGTTGTAATTATAGAATAAAATAAAATACAGAGATATGCAAAAAAAGTAAACTCAATAAGCACCTCAATAATTTCAACAATAAAATTTTCTGATTGTGAGTTTATTTCAATTAGCTCAATAATAAAATAAATCAAATTTGGAATAAAAAAAAGATAGTCAAGCTTAGCAAAACTCTCTTTGCCATTATTATAGTATCTAAAAAACAGAAAAAGAAATGTGATAAATAATGAGCTATCAAACAAAAATAAATCTACGCCTTCAAAAAACAAGTTATTTTCATCATCACCGATAATATAAAGTATAATCGAAACAAGAGCACCAAAAATTAATCTGAATGTCATTTTTTTGTACTCTTTTCTATTAGCAAACAAAACTACAAGAACAAATAAGCCTTGAAATAAGGCTATAATTTGAAGTGTTTTAATCATTTTTAGTATTTAAGTATCCTCAAAATTACAATTATTTAAGCTTAACAAAAAAATGAATAAAGGATTGAGTAATCATTTAAATTGTAACTAAAACGTCTTCAATGGTTTTATATACTTTTTCTAATTGTTTTTCACTAATTACATAAGGTGCTAAAATATATATTGTATTACCTAAAGGTCGAAGAAAAACACCATTACTCATAAAAAAGCTAAAGAGTTTATCACGTAAATTTCCGTAACGCTCCATTTCTATATTTAAATCGAGAGCAAAAATAATTCCTGTTTGACGTGTTGATTTTACTTTCGGATGATTTTTAATTCTATTATTAAAATCTTTATGAGAATTTATGACACGTTGAATATTATCTTGAATCTCTTTAGATTTAAGCAACTCTATGCCTGCAATTGCAGCTGTACATGCTAGAGGGTTTGCCGAATAGGTATGACCATGGAACAAGCCCTTACTTATATCGTCGCTATAAAAAGCATCATACACATCTTGAGTACATGAAGTAATAGCCATTGGCAACAAACCAGCTGTAAGCGCTTTACTTAAGCACATAATATCTGGTTTGGTATGTATATAATCTGATGCAAAATAGTTTCCTGTTTTACCAAAACCTGTCATTACTTCATCAGCAATAGTTATTATATTGTTTGCCTTGCAAAATTTTAAAATGAGCTCTAGTCCTTCAGCATTGTGCATTTTCATAGCTGCTGCGCCTTGTACTAATGGTTCGTAAACAAATCCAGCAATGGTATTGCTTTTAGCAATTTCTTTAAGAGATTCTAAAATAGCATCGTGATTACTTCCGTTTGGTGTAGGAATACGTTTTACATCTAAAAAAAAATCTTCAAAAGGACCATTATAGACTGATAAGCCAGACACACTCATAGCTCCGAAAGTATCACCATGAAATCCGTCTTCAAAAGCAATTAATATATTGCGTTTATCACCTTTATTAAAGTGGTATTGTAACGCCATTTTAATACCAATTTCAACACTTGTCGAGCCATTGTCACTAAAAAAAATCTTGTTTTGATTTTGTGGTAAAATGGTCATCAATTCTTCAGAGAGTAGTATTGCAGGCTTGTGAGTAAAACCACTAAACACAACTTGATCTAAAGTTTTCATTTGTTGGCTAACACGATTTGTTATAAACTCATTACAATGGCCATACATACATGTGTACCATGAGGCAATAGCATCAATATATTCATTTCCGTTTTCATCTGTTAACACACAACCTTTCGCTTTTGTAATCGCTATAGCTTCAGGATGTAATTTATGCTGTGTTAATGGATGCCAAAGGTGTTTTTTATCACGTTCTTTTAATGTCATAATTTTTCTTTAAACAATTCAGCATATTCTCTAACAACATTTTTATCAAAATAAGGTTCGTCATCAATTCTACCAATAACAGAAGCATTAGTCATGTTGGCAATAATGTCTTCTGTAGTTTTATGCTCATTACCACTATAAATAAGTGAAACATCAAAACCTTTTTCTTTTAAAAAATTTACGGTTAGTAAAGTGTGATTAATACTGCCTAAATAATGTCTAGAAACTACAATAACTTTATAGCTAGGTTTTATAATATCGAAAACCGTTTGCGTATTGTTTAAAGGAACAAGTAAACCTCCAGCACCTTCTATAACTAAATTATTTTTAGTTTTAGGTTCAACTATCTGTTTAATATCAATAGAAATATTATCAATTTCTGCCGCAGCATGAGGACTCATAGGCGTTTTTAGAGCATAGGAGTTAGCATGAAATTTAGATATTTTGTTAGATACTAATTGTTCTACTTTTTTAGTATCACAAAAACTTAATTCTCCTGCTTGTACAGGTTTCCAATAATCTGCTTCTAATGCTTCAACAAGAATTGCTGATGCTATTGTTTTACCAACATCTGTTGAGATTCCTGTAACGAAATAAGTTGTTTTCATTTTAAATCAAATTCAGTTAAGCATAGTTCGCATTTATACTTATGCTTCGTGTAAAAAGGAAGAGAACTAAATAATACTCCAAAAATAAACCAGAACAACGATTTGAAATCTTTAATAGTTGAAAAGAGTTCGATTTGCTCACTCTTACAATTTGGGCAATGTATAGAGTTGCCCTCATCATCTAGCGAATATTTTTCAATAGAACTTAAAATTTCTTTTGCTTCTTTAGCTTGATGAGATAACACCTTTAGCTTAACTCCACCAATTGCGTTACTAACTAATGGATCTGTATCAATTGTAAGGTTGTCTGTTAAAAACACTTCGATATTTTCAGATTCTAACCTGCCTTTTATTATTTGAGCTTCAGAAGAATATTGAAATATTGCAACAGTTGTAAACTTTCCTTTTTTCATTTTACAAAAGTAGCTAACAACTGCAAGACTTCCGAGATTTCTTTATGTGAATTGTAACTGTGTAAACAAAAGCGAAGTCGTTCATGACCTAGTGGAACTGTTGGAGATAGAATAGGCTTTACATCAAACCCTTTTTTGTTTAACATGTTAGAAACCGATTTCACGTTTTCATTACCTCTAATAATGCAACACTGTATTGCAGAATTGCTTTCTATAAAGCGTGATTTTAATTGATGTATTTTAAGTTGCAATTTAAAAAAATCAATGTTTTCATGAAGTTTTTCAATGTTGTGTGTATGTGCTAATTCTTTATAAACCGATTTTAATGTCATTAAAGAATGTGGTGGTAGAGCAGTGGTATAAATAAACGGACGAGAAAAATTAATTAAGTATTGTTTTAAATCTTCACTGCCTAAAATTGCTGCGCCATGTGAACCAAAAGCTTTTCCAAAAGTAATAATACGTGCAAAAATATTGGTTTCTAATCCTAATGCTTGTATCAACCCAACACCTAGATCACCAAAAACGCCTACTGCGTGAGCTTCGTCAACAATAAAATGATACTTGTTTTGTGAGCAAAATTTAGCGAATGCTTTTAAATCTGGTGAGTCACCATCCATCGAAAAAACCGATTCTGTAACGATATAAACCTCTTCATTATGTTGAACACGATTAAGTATTGCTACAATATCTGATAAATCATTATGATTAAATTTATAAGATTTTGCATTACTCATAGTAATGCCATCGCGAATAGAAGCATGAATATACTCATCATATAAAATGATATCGCCTCGTTGAGGTACTGATGAAAAAAAACCAAGATTAGCATCGTAACCTGAATTAAAAATAAGCGCTGCTTCAGTATTGTGAAAGCTGCAAATAAAATCTTCTACATCATCATATAACTGATGGTTTCCAGTTAATAAGCGTGAGCCTCTGGAGCCATTTTGTTTAATAAAATTTTCTTCCAAAAAATGATGCGTCATATCAAAAATATCTCTAGATATAGAAAACCCTAAATAATCATTTGATGAAAAATCTACCAGATTATGTTTAGTGCCTAATTGGCGCAATGTGTTTTGAGTTTTGCGCTGTTCTATTTTATCTTGAAGTTTTTTAGGAATCATAAAACAAAGATACTTAAGTAGTAATATTATCATATTAAAACACCATCAAAAATATTATCTTAGAGGCAAAAATTGGTTTTATGCAAAAGTCTATTATTGGTATTATAACATTGTTTTTTTCGTTTGTTATTAATGCTCAAGTATCTTCAAAATATGTTATCTCTTTTGAAAATGCTATTCATCATGAAGCAACTATAAAAGCTACTTTTTCAGATTTAAAATCTGATGAGGTTGAGTTTACTATGAGTCGATCATCTCCTGGTCGATATGCTTTACACGAGTTTGTAAAAAATGTTTACAATGTTAAAGTTACAGACAGTAAAGGCAATAGTTTAATTGCAATACGGCCTAACCCTTATTCTTGGCTTGTAAAAGGACATAATGGGACTATAAATGTAACTTATACATTATATGGAAATCATGGAGATGGGACTTATGCACAAATTGATGAGACTCATGCACACCTTAATATTCCTGCTACTTTTATGTATGTTCCAGAATTATCTGAAAATGAATTTGAAGTTATTTTTAATGTAAGAGAAGATTTAAATTGGAAAGTTGCCACTCAGCTAAAACACGTTTCTGATTTCAAGTATTATGCTAAAAATCTTCAATATTTTATGGATAGCCCTGTAGAGATTAGCAATTACAGAAAGCGCTCATTTAAAGTTAAAAATCAAACCATAAATTTTGTATTACATGATGATAAAGCTACAGACGCTAATTTAGATGCCTACTTTGATAGTGTTAAAAAAATAGTACTTCAGCAAGAGCAAGTATTTGGCGAGCTACCAACTTATGATTATGGAGAATATACTTTTTTAGCATGTTATATGCCTAATGTAGATGGTGATGGTATGGAGCATCGCAACTCAACAGTAATAACTAGTACACGAAGTTTAGCACAAGGAGGAATAGAACAAAACATAGGCACAGTTGCGCATGAGTTTTTTCATTGCTGGAATGTAGAACGCATTCGACCACAAGATTTAGAACCTTTTAGTTTTGAAGAAGCTAATATGAGTGGTTCACTTTGGTTTGCTGAAGGATTTTCAAACTATTATGATGCTTTATCAATGTGTAGAGCAGGCGTGTGGAGTCATGAAACCTATTTAAACGATATGGCTAGAGGGTTTAATTATGTTTGGACTTCACCTGGACGTCAGTTTTTCAATCCTATTGAGATGAGTTATCAAGCACCTTTTGTTGATGCAGCAAAATCGGTAGATGAACAAAATAGAGGCAACACATTTATCTCATATTATAACTATGGCGAAATACTTGGTTTAGCATTAGATTTATCATTAAGAGAGCAAAACTTAAATCTTGATGACTATATGAAATTAATGTGGACTAATTTTGGAAAGATTGACAAATACTATTCTGTTGAAGAGCTGCATCAAACACTTATTAATTATGCTGGGAAAGAATTTGGAGATGCTTTCTTTAATAATTATATCTATAAAAGTGGGATGCCAGATTTTGAAAGACTTTTTAAAAATGTTGGGATAGAATTAAAAACCGAAAATGCTATTACATTCGGAGCTTTTGTTAGAGACCATAAACTATTAAGCAATCCAAAACTTAACTCTTCGGCATATAATGCTGGTCTTCAAGTTGGAGATAAGCTTATAAAAGTTGGCGATTTTACCCTAAATAGCGTTGTAAATATTGATTTAGCTTTAAACAAATATAATATTAATGATGAGGTTGTTTTAATTTACGAACGTTATGATATTATTTACGAAACGACTTTAAAAGTACAAACAGATGTAAGTTATAAATTGTCATATTTAAATTTGGATGATAATTTAAAGCTTAAAAAAGTTAAACAGAATAAAGCACTTTGGTTGAATATTAAAGAATAGCAATTATGAGCAATCTAACTTATCATAGAGCAACCACTGTTGAAGAACTCAATGGGATTTTAAAACTTCAGGAGCAAAACCTTAGAGAAGTTTTATCTGTTGATGATAAAAGTAAAGAAGGCTTTGTTACCTTAAAGCATACTTTTGATATGTTAAAGTTGATGAATGATAAGTGCGCACATTGTATAGCAAAATATGATGATAAGGTTGTAGGCTATGCATTATCTATGTTACAAGATTTTAAAAAGGATATACCACTTTTAGTACCAATGTTTGAAGAAATTGACAAAGCGCTCTTAGAAAACAATACAAGTTTAAACTACATAGCCATGGGTCAAATATGCATTGATAAAAGCCAACGAGGCAAGGGCGTTTTTAGAGGCTTATATAATTTTATGAAAGATGAGTTGTCCAAAGAATATGATGCAATAATTACTGAAGTTGATGTTTTGAATACACGATCATCTCAAGCACATAAAGCCGTTGGATTTGAAATTTTAAAAAACTATTCTTCTAACAATCAAGATTGGGAATTGATTATTTGGAAATGGAAATAAAAATATACGACGTTTGTCGTATGGTGTGACGTTTTATTTTATATCATCTTTGAGATATTCAAAATATTATAGAGATGAAAACCTTACTATTTTTGCTTTGTTTTGTTAGTTATACGTTAGCATTTGCTCAATACAACATCAATTGGGTAGAGGCACCACTCAATGAAATTCCAATTAAATATAAAAAAGAGCATTTTAATTTAAAAGGACCAATTAAAACCTATCAATTTTATCGCACTTATAATTTTGATAAAGAAGGTTATTTAATTTATGGGGTTTTTGGGTCTAATTTTGAATTTACTTATAATCAAAACCATAAGCTTATTTCTACCAGCTCTTGGTTAGGCGATGCTTTTAAGCCACTTTACCCATTAGTGTTAGATGCAAAGGGACGCATAATAGAGAAAAAAGTATTCAATAATTCAGAGATTTATACCTATGATGCTAATGGCAATTGGACAGGCACAGTTGATCAATATGGCAATCGCATAGTTAATTCCTTTATCTATAATTATGATACTAAAAATCGTGTGATAAAAGCAGAATACTATGATTATCAGTTTAAAGTCGCTTGGGAAGAAACCTATACTTATGCAAAAGATGGTGATTTTGTAGTGGTTACCAAAACTAATACAAATTTTAAAGATGCTTCAAAAAATTACAGAGATGTTGTTTATTATAAAAACGGATATTGGTATGGTTGGGTAAAAAATGACAATGTAAAGTATGATAGGTATGGTAATATAATAAATGGTGTAGATAAAGATGGGAAAGTAAATATGATGTCAACTTATAAATACGATTACTATGGTGATGTAGGTGTTACAGACACGTTTGAAAGGGATATAAAACAAAAAACTACAGCTACTAAAGACCCAAACTGTACAGAAGGCAATTGCATAAACGGTTATGGAGTTTATGAATTTGATAATGGTACTTATGTTGGTTTTTTTGTAAACGGAAAGAGAGAAGGCTACGGTAGTTATGTTTGGGATTCAGGCAGTAAGTTTGTTGGTGATTGGAAAAATGGAATTATAGATGGCTATGGAATTGTTAATTTCTCAAATGGTTCATGGCAAAAAGGGGTTTTTAAAAACGCCAAACTTCAAGGGCTTGGTACAGAGTATTTTAAAGATACCAATACAGCACAATATGGCATATTTGAAAATGGCAAGCTAATTACAAAATATAATTATTTTAAAAATACTCAAAACACAGATAAAGGATGTTTAATAGGTGACTGTACAAATGGATATGGACAATATATTTATGATAATGGCAGCAAGTATATAGGCTTTTATAAAGATGGGTATATGCTTCAAGGTACTTGGTATGCGTCTAACGGTTTTATATATGATGGGCAATTTGGTGAAGGCAATAAATATAATGGTTATGGCTCTTATACAAAAGTTAATGGTGAAGGGTATTTTGGGTGCTTTATAAACGGTCAACGTAATGGTAAAGGTGTATTATTTAATAAAAACACTAATAGCATAAAAAAGGGTGAATGGATTGACGATGTACTTATTAACGAATATTAAAATAAAAAAAGCCAAACGTAACGCTTGGCTTTTTTTATTTTATAAAGTTGTATTGTGTTAATCAGCTAATACAATTACTTTATTATCTTTCATTTCTACTGTTCCAGAATTGATTTTTAAAGTCAAAACTCTTTTATCATCATTATGAGGAATTACTTCAGCATGCAATTCGTCAAAAACTAAATGACTTATTGAATGAGTTTTAATTTTAACAATTCCTTCTTTTAGTAGCGATACAATAGGAGCGTGATTATTTAGCATTTCAAACTCACCATTAACACCAGGTACAACAACAGAATCAACTTCTGAACTAAATAACGTGGCTTCTGGTGATACAATTTCTAAATACATAATTATTAATTAAGAATTAATTAAGCGTCAGCTAACATTTTTTCTCCTGCTTCAACAGCTTCTTCAATAGTTCCTTTAAGGTTAAAAGCAGCTTCTGGTAAGTGATCTAATTCACCATCCATAATCATATTAAATCCTTTAATTGTTTCTTTAATATCAACTAATACACCTGGAATACCTGTAAATTGTTCAGCAACATGGAAAGGTTGAGATAAGAAACGTTGTACTCGTCTTGCACGTCCTACAGCCATTTTATCTTCTTCAGATAACTCTTCCATACCTAGAATGGCAATAATATCTTGTAATTCTTTATAGCGCTGTAATAACTCTTTTACACGTTGCGCACATTCATAATGTTCTTTCCCTAAAATATCAGCAGTTAAGATACGTGATGTAGAATCTAAAGGATCTACAGCAGGATAAATTCCTAACTCAGCAATTTTTCTTGAAAGTACTGTTGTTGCATCTAAATGGGCAAACGTTGTAGCAGGAGCAGGATCGGTTAAATCATCTGCAGGTACGTAAACCGCTTGTACAGATGTAATAGAACCTCTTTTAGTTGATGTAATACGCTCTTGCATTGCACCCATCTCTGTTGCTAAAGTTGGTTGGTAACCTACCGCAGAAGGCATACGACCAAGTAAAGCAGATACCTCAGATCCAGCTTGTGTAAAACGGAAAATGTTATCTACGAAGAAAAGTACATCTTTTCCTTGTCCTTCACCAGCACCATCACGGAAATATTCTGCAATAGTTAAACCAGATAATGCTACACGAGCACGAGCTCCAGGAGGCTCATTCATTTGTCCAAATACGAAAGTCGCTTTAGACTCTTTCATTTTATTTTTATCCACTTTAGATAAATCCCATCCGCCTTCTTCCATTGAGTGCATAAAATCATCACCATAACGGATAATACCTGATTCTAACATCTCTCTTAAAAGGTCATTTCCTTCACGAGTTCTTTCTCCAACTCCAGCAAATACTGAAAGTCCACCATGTCCTTTTGCAATATTGTTAATCAACTCCTGAATTAATACTGTTTTACCAACACCAGCACCACCAAATAAACCAATTTTTCCACCTTTTGCATAAGGCTCAATTAAATCGATTACTTTAATACCAGTAAATAAAACCTCAGTAGACGTTGATAATTCTTCGAATTTTGGAGCTTGTCTGTGAATAGGTAATCCAGCAGATCCAGCTTTAGGCAATTCACCTAAACCATCAATAGCATCTCCAATTACGTTAAATAAACGTCCGTAAACATCATCACCAATTGGCATTTGAATAGGAGCACCAGTAGCCGTAACTTCTGTTCCTCTGCTTAAACCATCTGATGAATCCATTGCAATAGTACGAACAGTATCTTCACCAATGTGAGATTGAACTTCTAATACTAATAATGAACCATCTGGTTTTTTTATTTCTAAAGAATCATAGATTTTTGGAAGGCTTGAACCAGCTTCAAACGCTACGTCGATAACTGGACCAACGATTTGTGCAACTTTACCTGTAACTTTTGACATTACTTATGTGTTTAATGTTTACCTAAAATTTTACACGAAAAAACATACTTTTTTCGCGCTGCAAAGATATATTTTTTAATTTAAAATTAAAGGCATTTTTTTTCTTTTTTACATATAAAAAACGCCTTCATTATGAAGGCGTTATAAATATATATTTTAAACATGTGTTATTGCAACGTTGGAGAAAAATTTGTTGTATAGTTTCCTGCTTTGGCAACATTACCAGACGCGATAAAATTTGATCCATAAGTAGAATCTATTGCTTCTAAAAATTTGTTAGCCATAAGCGCATAACCTCTAGCAGTTAAATGAATACCATCTAAACTAACTAAACCACCAAATACTAAACTAGTGTTCATTGTATAATCATCAAACATAATTCCAGTAGTTGAAGCTTGAGTTAAAATAGCATTAAGGTTTACTAAAGCTAGGCCATTAGTTGACGCTACATTTGAAATTGTCGCGTTATATGCATCAGTAGCATTTCTAATAGCAGTTTGCTCACTTGGTATTAATACCCATTTGTCTGCAAGCGGATAGCTTACACCATTTAAGTTTATTGGAGCAGGTGCTCCAGAAACTACGGTTCCTATACTAGAAGATAAAGGTAAAACAAATAAATCTGCGTCAGTTGCGTGACGAGCTCTTCCAAAAATAGCACCAAATGCAGCTGCTGTTGGCGCACCTAAGGTAGGTGTTAATGCAGCTGTAATTTCGGCAGATCTATCTACAGCATTTTCGTCATTAATTAATAATGGGTTTGCAGATGTAGTTGATAATAATTGTATTCTATTTGGTTCTCCATAAGCAGTAAATATGCCTCTTAATGGACCATATAATTGTGCATTTAAAGTATTTATATTAGTTGCTCCTCCTAATAAAGCTGGTGATAAAGGATTATGAGGTACAGTTGTAAAATGTGGTAAATCTGTGATGTAAGGAACATTTGTTACAACACCTTTTGCATCATTTGCAGTCAAAGCAGTTACAATGCCATTAAAGGCAGCATTAAATGTTGCTGTATCAGTAATTGGGTTTGTGCCATCTCCACCAGTAGTTGCATATCCAAGGACGTCATTCCCACCAATTTCAGATAAAGTAAAAAATGTTGGATTTTGAGCTGTAGCCATATCTAACATTGAAGCATTAGGAGTGGCTCCTGTCATTCTCACGAAGTATGGATTAGCTAAATTTGGTAATCCTGCAGCATTACCATATCCATTTGCTAATAAGTGATAACTTTTAGCACCAGGAACTCCCATATTATTGAAAGGTCCAGTTGGGTTATTTAATAATATATCAGTAGATACAGTTACAGGTCCGATTACATTTTCTAAAGGGACAGGTCCAGCACCACCAAAAACCAGTCTTGGTGAGGCAATTCTTGTACCGCCAGCCGCTAATCCACCATAATTATCATTCATAAGAGGTTGTGTGAAAGCTCCACCACCACCTACAGCAAATTGCTGTGCCAGTATGTTTGGAAATGAGCTTTGTTGAGATGCTTTAAAAAGAGCTCCATCAGTATAACCCGCAGTAAAAGAAGCCCCTAAAGAAACATATTTAGAAAAATCTGCAGAGCCAGTTGTTAGCTCTGGTAATGGTTCTTCAATCATGTCGTTGCTATCATCTTCGTTACATGAAGTAAAACCAATGAGAATAGCAGATAGTAAGATGTATTTTATATTTTTCATTTTAGTTTTTATTATAAGTTATTAATTGTCCATGACACGTAGTACATAGATCCAATATTACCGACTCCAATAGCAGTAAAGTACTCATCTCCTAAAAGATTTGTTGCACCTGCTTTAAATGAAGATTTTAATGATGGAACTTTTAGATTGATTTGTGCATCAACAGTATGATATGATGGAATATCACCATCTCCAAAAGTTGCTTGCCAGAAATAAGTATCACTCCATCTCCAAGCTACATTAAATCCGAAATTCTTAAATAAATCTGTGTTACCAAATGAAGCTTTTGCTTTATGTTCTGGAGTATTAAAGTTTGTTCTAAAATCAGGAAATGCGTTTTCATCAAAATCTTGTTTAGTATATGTATAGCTACCTCCTAAATCAAAGTTTCCAAAAATTTTAGTTGATAATCCAATAGAACCTCCATATGAATTAACATCTGCTTTTGAGTTTGTATATGTTTGATAAACTTGATAATCTCCATTTGCAATAGCTGCAATTGATAAAGAGTTGTCTCCAACTGTACCATAAAAAGGTGCAACAACGTTTTCTCCAGAAATAAAGTCTTGATATTTGTTATAATAAACACTCATATCCACAATAACTTTATCTAATTTACCTCTATAACCTACTTCCATTGAAGTAATTTTTTCAGGTTTAACTAAAGCAGAATTTCCAATCTCTAAATCGGCTGGATTGTCTGAATTAGCGAAGGCTTGTACAGAAGATTCTAAATAAGAATTTGTATATGCTGCACCACCAGTTTGAGTAATAGTTGCTGGTTGACCCGAAATTTGTCCAGCAGCACTTACAGGATGCGTTCTAGAATATCTATCTAAATTATCTGGAGCCGAACCAACTAAAACAGATCTACCAGTATCAAGACCTATAAATAAATCTTGTGTTGAAGGGTTTCTAAAACCTGTTTGTAGTGAAGCTCTAATATTATGATTCTCATTAATCGTTAAACCCGCAGAAATTCTTGGAGATACAAATCCATCAAAAAACTCAGATTTATCGTAACGTGCAGAACCTGTTAGTTTCAATTTCATTTCTTCATTTAAATCGAATTCCTTTTGTAATTGCGTATAAACACCAAATTCAGAATAAGGAATTGTACCATCGAAATCCGTATAGATTGTACCTCCAGAGTTTAATTCATATTTTCTGTAAGAACCCCCAACTTGGACATCTACAACATCCCATAAATGGCTAAAGTTGTAATTGGCATCTCCATGATAATATTTAGAGGTATCTTGGAATCTTGAACCCGAACCCAAATCAGGATTAGCAATTACTTGATTAAAAGCGTTTTGAAACGCTGGAGTTCCTGGTAGTAATCTACCTGTTTCTGCAGCAGCTCTTGCAGCGGCATGCGCTTGAGCATCTGTTGCTCCACCTAATGTTGCACCAGCATAAGTTGAGATATAGTCGCCAAACCAAGCTGCATCAGATTTCCATGAACGGTTAATGTTGATACCTGTAAATACCATATCATAAGAATCGCCAGCATTGTCAGAAACCACATAACCTCTTACAAAGAAATTATTGTTTTTAACTTCTAATTTATGTTGTTGTTGTGAAAACCCAGTGATGCTGTATCTATTAGTTCCTTGATAAATTGTTGAACCAGTACCAATTTTTCCAACATATTGAATTTCAAAATCATTAGCCCAAGGACGGAAATATAATCCCCAATCGGCTTTTATACTTTCAGCATTGTATTCAGTTAAATCACGTTCTTCATAACCAGTTCTACTTACTACCACATCTGGAATGATTCCTAAACCTCCAGAAGCCGCTCTAATATTTGTTGAAACCTCATCACCATATATATTATAGCCATCGTAACCTACACTTGCTCTTGTATCGCCAGTACCTGGTTTTCCTTGATAATTATTAGCAGTCCAATCGGTTCCTTTTAACCAGCCAAAGTTAACTTTAGCAGCAAATTTATCACTGAATTTATAGGCTGCTCTAATACCTGTATCTCTGTAGGTATTATCGCCACTTGCATCTTGTGATGTGATACCTTGTTTGTGATAGCCACTAATACCTTGAAAATCAAATGGATTTTTACTTTGCATAAATAAAATCCCATTAAATGCATTGGCACCATATAAAGCAGAAGCCGCACCTGGAAGTAATTCTACACTTAACACATCAGTTTCGTTCAAACCAACTAAGTTACCCATTGGGAAGTTTAAAGCTGGAGATGAATTATCCATTCCATCTACCAATTGCATAAAACGTGTGTTTGCAAAGGTTGCAAAACCTCTGGTGTTGATTGACTTAAAGGTTAAACTGTTGGTGTTAACATCTACACCTTTCAAGTTTTCTAAGCCATCATAAAAATCAGCAGAAGCTGTGTTTTTAATTTCTTTTAAACCAAAACGCTCCACAGTTACTGGAGATTCAAAAATTCGCTCAGGAGTTCTTGAAGCTGAAATAACAATTTCATCTAAAGATGTTCCTTCTATTAATGTAATATCAATAGTTTGAGGGTTTGTAGTAACTTCTTGAATAACGGTTTCAAAACCAACACTACTTACTTGGATTGTAAATGGCGGGTTTTGGTTCACACTTAACGTGTATTGCCCATCAAAATCGGTGATGGTACCTGTTGTTGTTCCAACAACAATGACATTTGCACCAGGAAGCGGTTGCCCAGTATTGTCGGTAACTTTACCTTTAACTGTTGTTTGTGCATAAGTTAGGGCACAAGAAAACAGCATAATAATCTTTAAAATTGTTTTCATCTTAGGGAATTAGTTAATTTTAGTCAGCAATATAAATAAATTAATGACATGTTAATTAAATATTTAATAAAATTATGCACGCATAGTATTTTTTTGTGAAAAAAACACGCAAAAAATTACATAATTCTTTTATTTATTAACTAAATGTACAAAATTATATGCTATTCTACAGTAACTGATTTAGCTAAATTTCGAGGTTGGTCTACATTTCTATTTAGCATTACTGCAATATGATAAGAAAGTAGCTGTAATGGAATTGTTGTTAATAATGGAGATAGAGATTCTAAAGTTTCTGGAACTTCAATTACATGATCGGCTAATGCTTTTACTTCAACATCACCTTCAGTAACTATACCAATAATTTTTCCTTTTCTTGATTTAATTTCTTGTATGTTACTTACCACTTTTTCATAATGACCACGTTTTGTAGCTATAACAACAATTGGCATATTTTCGTCAATTAAAGCTATTGGACCATGCTTCATTTCAGCAGCAGGATATCCTTCAGCATGTATGTAAGATATTTCTTTAAGTTTTAATGCGCCTTCTAAGGCTACAGGGAAATTATAACCTCTACCTAAATATAAAAAGTGATGTACATCTTTATATATATCGGCTATCATTTTAATATGAGCTTCAGACTCTAAAGTTTTTTTAACTTTTTCAGGAATCATTTCTAACTCTATTAAATGGTGGCGAAAATCTGAACTTGATATTGTACCATTTGCTCTCGCTAATCGCAAGGCAATTAGTGTTAACAATGTAATTTGAGTTGTAAAAGCTTTTGTTGAAGCTACACCGATTTCTGGGCCAGCATGTGTGTAAGCTCCAGCATTGGTTTCTCTTGCAATGGAAGATCCAACTACATTGCAAACTCCAAAAACAAATGCTCCTTTTGATTTAGCCAACTTTATTGCAGCTAAAGTATCAGCTGTTTCACCTGACTGTGATATAGCAATTACTACATCCTTTTCTGTTATTACAGGGTTTCGATATCTAAACTCAGAAGCATATTCTACTTCAACTGGTATTCTTGCTAAATCTTCAAATATATATTCTGCTACTAGCCCTGCATGCCAAGAAGTACCACAAGCAACGATAATAATTCTATTTGCATTTAAGAATTTTTTCATGTTATCTTCAACACCTGCCATTTTAATAATAGCTTCGTCTACTAACATTCTGCCTCTATAAGTGTCTTTAATAGCGCTTGGTTGCTCATAAATTTCTTTAAGCATAAAGTGATCGTAACCACCTTTTTCAATTTGCTCTAAATTAATTTGCAATTCTTGTATATACGGATTAACTAAAGAGTCGTCTTTAATTTTTCTTATTTTAATCTCTTTGTTAAGTCTTATAATTGCCATTTCTTCATCTTCAAGATAAATGGCATTTTTTGTGAACTCAATAAAAGGAGAGGCGTCACTAGCAACAAAAAACTCATCTTCACCAATTCCTATTGCTAAAGGGCTTCCTAATTTTGCAACAACTAATTCGTTTGGTTTATTTTTATCAAATACAACTATAGCATAAGCGCCAACAACCTGGTTTAAGGCAATTTGAACTGCTTTTCCTAGCTTGAGATTTTGGTTAGTCATAACATCTTCAATCAAATTGACAAGAACTTCTGTATCTGTATCTGATTTAAATGTATAACCACGATTAATTAATTCTTTTTTAAGAGATTCGTAATTTTCAATAATACCATTGTGAATAATTACTAAATTTCCTGAATTTGAGTAGTGTGGGTGAGAATTTACATCATTCGGCACTCCATGAGTTGCCCAACGCGTATGACCTATTCCTAGTTTGCCAGTTGTAGGTATTTCTTTTTCTAATCGTTGTTCTAAATCGGCTACTTTACCTTTTGTTTTAGATAGTTTTATTTCATTGCCATCATACAAAGCAATACCAGCACTATCATAACCTCTATACTCTAATCTTTTTAATCCCTTTAAGATTATTGGATAAGCTTCTCTATGACCTATATAACCAACGATTCCACACATATAATTTTAATTATTTGGTTCAGTATAAAAAACTTCTAAATATAACTTTTTTTGCTCATTTGTTGTGTTATTACCATAAAGAACTGTTCCTCTAGGAGAGGTTGTAGAGCTTACAGGAATCTTTTTAATAATGTCGGAATTGTTAGAAGTCAACACATTGTATTGTGTAGCGCCATTTTCAATGTTTACATTCCCACAAACTACAAGCCCTAATTTCACATTAGTAGAGTCTTTTAAAAGAATATTATTTATATGTTCAGTAATTCTGATTTTATAACGAATACCTTCACCATCAGGTTCCCCGCCGACTCTTTGTAATTTTCCAAGGTGATTGGCTTTTGAGTCATTTAATGTTACAGTATTTGTGATGTCAAGATAATAGTCTATCAATGGGGTTTCATTATTTATATCATATAAATATATTCTTTCTGGTTCTTGTCCATTCACCAAAGTCTGATCTACATAAAAAACTAAGTTTGCTTCATTAACTAACCTTTTAGCTTTCACAAAATGGCCATCAGAGTCAGTTTCAACATACTGGTTTTTAAAAGTGTTAAATTCTGTTGAATTTCCATCAGCATCACCATTAAATAAATTTATTACAGCCATTGAGCCTTCCCCTCCTTTAAGATAAAGTTTTTCGTCTCCAGTTGTTGTATTCCCGTCTTGAATATTAAAATTAAAATTGTTATCAAAAAAATTAACTCTATTCCCTGTAAATGTCAATACAAAAGTAGATTGAGATGTTTCAGTCACTCCCTCAACAGTAGTTTCATGAGAATAATATATAGTTACATTAGCACTATTAGAACCAAAATTTAAAAGAGCCATATTTCCAGTTCCATTAATATCTTCAACTTTAAAATATAAACCTCTAAAATAATTTAAAAAATTGTTTTGGTTGCTTAAAACAGGACTTCCCTCCATGTCTAATATTTTTTCTTGCCAAAACTGGTTACCTAATTTTATACGCAAAGAAGGAGCTAATCTATCTGTAATTTCATCTCCGTCTTTTAGCACTATTTGCTTTTTATTTGGCTTAAAACTATTTAAGTCTGGGTAATAAAAATCTCCAACAGTAGTTAGTAATTGACCTTCTAATAAAGATGGGTTTATTGAGCTAGAACCAGTAGATTTATTAGAAAAGTACTTTTGAGGTGCATCAAATTCAGAATTTGGATCAAAATTTCTTAAGAAATAATTATTTTCAAATATTGAAAGTTTAATAGGATCATCACCATAAACAGAATCTAATTCATAAAGTGTTTCTCCATCTGAAGTAAGCTCAATAGCTTTACTAAAGTAAGGTACTGTAAGTACTACAGAATCTACAGTTGCGTTAGTTCCGAATTCAGGATCAATTGCAGATGAGTTAAGTTGACTTACAAACGATGCTGTAGTTAAACCATATAAAGGGTCTTTGTAAACTCCTAGTAAGTTTATTGGCAACCCATTTGTCTGCACTGGATTAAGTTTTCTATTATAGGCAATTACATCATATTTAATATGATCAGTGTCGAAATTGTTTTGACCAACTATATCAGATCCAATAGTGGCAAAATCTTTATCACAAGCTATAAACGACGTTATAAGTAGTGCTAAAATAGCAACGTTTTTAAGGGCAAATTTTATTCTTTTCATTTAATATTTTCTAGTTTAAAACTTTTGTATTGTAAAACTCTGTATAAGGATCTGCAAATTCTTCAGGAGAAAAATATTCTAACACAGGTTTTTTTGAGTCTTTTAAATAAGTTTCTAATTCTTTAGGTATTTCTTGTGAACCAATAATTAACGCATCTGAATAATCGATAGCTACTTTCATTATATTATTGTAGCTAGGAGTAATTAGTGCTTTAATAGCATTTTCATCAATGTTATCAAATTTTAATTTATTAATCATCTCCTTATCTAACGTTTCATCGAAGCTTTGATTGTATATAGAAGTAACAATTTTACTATCGCTAAAAAGTGGTTCAGTTTTATAGTATTCTTTTAAGTATAAAGGGAGTAAAGAAGCCAACCATCCATTTACATGAATAATATCTGGAGACCAGTTTAGTTTTTTTACAGTTTCAATAACACCTTTTGCAAAGAAAATCGCACGTTCATCATTATCTGGATAAAGGTTTCCATCTTCATCAGTTAATGTAGCTTTTCGCTTAAAATAGTCTTCATTATCAATAAAGTAAACTTGAATTCTTTCCTTAGGGATTGATGCTACTTTAATAATTAAAGGCATGTCTAAATCATTAATAACTAAGTTTATACCAGATAATCTGATAACTTCATGCAACTGATGTCTACGTTCATTTATGTTTCCGTATCTCGGCATGAATATTCGTATTTGTCCACCTTGTTTATTTACCATTCTAGGCGCTTCAAATGACATTGAAGAAATTTCTGTTTCAGGTAAATATGGTACAACTTCCGAGGACACGTACAATATTCTCTTATCTTTCATAAATCACGTAGTTTTTAAAAAATTAAAAATAAAAAACACGCAAAATTACAAAAATTTATGCAGATTGCTAGTAAAATATTAAGTTTGCACGCTGTTAAATTTTTGTTATTACGTGATTATTTATTATAAAAAAGAAGAAATCAATACTGTTGTTGAGGAATTAAAGTCTCAACAGCTAACTATTGGGTTCGTGCCAACAATGGGAGCTTTGCATGAAGGGCATCTTTCTTTAGTTAAAAAGGGCTTGCAGCAAAATGATATAATTGTGGTAAGTATTTTTGTTAATCCAACTCAATTTGATAACAAAGAAGATCTAGAAAAGTACCCAAGAACCTTAGATAGAGATGTAAACCTCTTAAAGACAGTTTCTGATGATATAATAGTATATGCACCAACTGTAGAAGACGTTTATGGGAAAAATATTACTTCCAGTAAATTTAAGTTTAATGGATTGGAGTTCGAAATGGAGGGTAAATTTAGAGAAGGTCATTTTGATGGGGTTGGAACAATAGTAAAACGATTGTTTGAAATTGTAAAACCCAATAATGCTTATTTTGGTGAAAAAGATTATCAGCAACTACGTATAATACAAACATTAGTTAAAAACAATAACATTCCAGTGAAGGTTATTGGATGTAATATTTTCAGAGCAAATGACGGATTAGCAATGAGCTCAAGAAACGAGAGACTAAAGCCTGAGTACAGAAAAGCAGCACCTTTTATATATAAAACACTAAAAACTGCCAAGCAAAAATTTGGCACAAAAAGTGCTAATAAAGTTACAGAATGGGTTAAAAATCAGTTTGAAAAGCATGATTTATTAAAACTAGAGTATTTCACCATAGCTGATATACAAACCTTAAAAACAGTAACAAGAAAATCTAACAAAAAACAATATAGAGCGTTTATTGCAGTATATGCAGATGATATTAGGCTTATAGACAATATCGCTTTAAATTAATTATCTTTGCCTCATGCAAATTCAAGTAGTAAAATCTAAAATACACAGAGTTAAGTGTACAGGAGCAGACCTAAATTATATAGGTAGTATAACCATTGATGAAGATTTAATGGACGCAGCTAATATTATACAAGGTGAAAAAGTTCAGATTGTTAATAACGACAACGGTGAGCGTCTGGATACATATGTAATTCCAGGACCTCGTAATAGTGGTGAAATCACTTTAAATGGTGCTGCTGCAAGAAAAGTAGCAGTTGGAGACACACTTATACTAATAACTTACGCATTTATGGATTATGAAAAGGCTAAAACCTTTAAACCTTCGTTAGTATTTCCAGACGAAGCGACTAATCTTTTAAAATAAATTTTGAATACTAAAATAAGCAAAACCCTAAAAATAGTACTCCCTTTATTATTAGGAGTGGTTTTGGTTTGGTATTCTTTATCGGAAATTTCTATCTCTCAGCTTCTTCAATATTTTAAAGATGCTAATTACATTTATATTGGATTAGGGTTGTTTTTTGGCTTATTAAGCCACTTATCACGTGCTTATCGATGGCAGTTTATGATTGAGCCAATGGGTTACAAGTTAAGACTTCCAAACAGCATAATGGCTGTTTTTGCAACCTATTTAGTTAACTATACAATACCAAGAGCTGGAGAAATTACAAGAGCAACTATTATAACTAATTATGAAGGTGTTCCTTTTGAAAAAGGCTTTGGTACAATAGTAGCAGAACGTATTGCTGATATGCTAGTAATGTTAATAATCATTATTATAACTCTTTTTTTAGAGTTTGAATTTATCTATCAAATTTTTGCAGAAAGATTCGATGGTCATAAAATAGTTTATGGTTTAATAGCTGTTTTGATTGTTCTAGCTTTAATCATTTTACTTATAAGAAGTAGTTCTTCAAAATTTGCAATAAAAATAAAATCATTTATTAGTGGTTTAATTGAAGGAGTAATGACCATTTTTAAGATGAAGAAAAAATGGGCATTCATTTTTCATACGCTATTTATTTGGACTATGTATGTTCTTATGTTTTATGTTACAACATTCGCGTTAGATGAAACAACTAACATTCCTTTAGCCGCAATATTAATAGGTTTTATTTCCGCTAGTTTTAGTATTGCAGCAACTAATGGTGGCATTGGTTCTTATCCTGTAGCTGTGTATTTGGCATTTTCAATTTTTGGTATCGCAAAAGATCCAAGTATAGCTTTTGGTTGGATTATGTGGTCATCACAAACCTTAATGATTATTGTTTTAGGAGGATTGTCTTTAATTTATCTGCCAATCTATAATAGAAAGGAATAATTTTTTACCTTGCCATAACAAATCTTAATCTCAATTATAATGACTAAACTTATTACAATAGTATTATTGTTTTTTGTAACAATAGGTGCTAAATCTCAAGCAATTTATGAAACTATTGAGTCTAATAAATTAGGGAACTCTCGTCAATTAAAAATACTATTACCTAGAGGATATGATAGTGATGATAAAAAAAGGTATCCTGTAATTGTAGTTTTAGATGGTGATTACTTATTTGAAGCTGTAGCAGGAAATGTAGATTACTATTCTTATTGGGAAGATATACCTGAATCTATTATTGTTGGCGTTAATCAAGTTGATAGTCGTTATGACGATACTATGTATTCAGAACAGAACTCTTTACCGATAGAAAAGGGAGCAAGTTTTTTTGAGTTTTTAGGCTTGGAATTATTACCCTATATTGATAGAACGTATAAAACCGAGAAATTTAAAGTTGCAGTTGGACATGGTGAAACAGCTAATTTTATTAATTATTATTTATTAAAAGATAATCCGATTTTTCAAGCATATATAGCAATTAGCCCAGATCTGGCACCTCAAACGTCAGATTATTTAGCAGAAAGACTTAAAGGAATACAAAGTAAAGTGTTTTACTATTTAGCAACATCTAGTAACGATGTAAAATCAATTAGAGAGAAAACGGAGGCTTTGAACTCAAAATTGAGTGCATTAGATAACAAGAATGTTCTTTATAAGTATAATAACTTTGAAGGCCCAACACATTACACGCTTCCAGCCCATACTATTCCTAAAGCATTAGAAAGCATCTTTTTGGTTTTCCAACCAATAAGCAAGAAAGAGTACGATGAAACAATATTAAAACTTGAAACAAGTCCAGTAGAATATTTAGTTGAAAAATATAAAACGATTAAAGATTTATTTGGCATTGATAAAGAGATCTTAATTAATGACTTTAAAGCTATTGAAGCTGCAATCGAAAAAAATCAAAAATTTGAATACTTTGAAGCCTTAGGAAAATTAGCTAGAGATCAATATCCAAATACATTATTAGGACATTATTACTTGGCTCGTTTTTATGAAGAAACCAACGAACCTAAAAAAGCAATGAAAACGTATCAATCTGCTTACATATTAGATGAAATAGGTGGAATTACTAAAGATTTAATGTTAGAAAAAGCAGCTTCAATTAAAGCAGATTTCGGGTACTAAATGTCAAAAATTAAAACAACTTTTTTTTGCCAAAATTGTGGCTCTCAATATTCAAAATGGCAAGGTCAATGTACTGCTTGTAAAGAGTGGAATACCATTGCTGAAGAAGTTATTCAAAAAGCAGAAAAAAGTAACTGGAAGCAATCATCATCAGAAGTAAAAAGAGTTTCAAAACCATTAAAAATTAATGAGATTGAAACATCTCAAGAAACGAGATTAAACACTTTTGATGAAGAGTTCAATAGAGTTTTAGGTGGAGGAATTGTCCCAGGATCACTAATTTTACTAGGTGGCGAACCAGGAATTGGTAAAAGTACATTGCTACTCCAAATAGCATTAAAATTACCCTACAAAACACTTTATGTATCTGGAGAAGAAAGCCAGAAACAAATCAAGATGCGTGCAGAACGCATTAATCCAAATAGTGAAAATTGTTATGTGCTAACAGAAACTAAAACACAGAACATATTTAAACAAATTGAAGTAATTCAACCAGATATAGTAGTGGTCGATTCAATTCAGACATTACATAGCGATTATATTGAGTCTTCATCAGGTAGTATTTCTCAAATTAAAGAATGCACTACAGAATTAATCAAATTCGCAAAAGAAACTTCTATTCCTGTTATACTTATTGGGCATATTACAAAAGATGGAAACATTGCAGGACCTAAAATTTTAGAGCACATGGTAGATACTGTTTTACAATTTGAAGGCGATAGAAATCATGTGTTTAGAATTCTAAGAGCAAATAAAAACCGTTTTGGATCTACCAATGAACTCGGTATTTACGAAATGCAAGGATCGGGATTACGAGAGGTTTCTAATCCATCAGAAATTTTAATATCAAAAAAAGACGAAGAACTCTCAGGTAATGCTGTTGCTGCTACATTAGAAGGCATGAGACCATTAATGATAGAGGTGCAAGCGCTTGTCAGTTCAGCTGTTTATGGAACTCCTCAACGAAGTGCCACAGGCTTTAATGCCAAAAGGCTAAATATGTTACTTGCCGTTTTAGAGAAAAGAGCTGGTTTCAGATTAGGGACTAAAGACGTGTTTTTAAATATTACTGGAGGAATTTCTGTTGATGACCCAGCAATAGATTTAGCGGTTGTAGCTTCTATATTATCATCTAATGAAGATGTTGCGCTTCCAAAAGATTATTGTTTTGCAGCTGAAGTTGGGCTGTCTGGTGAAATAAGACCAGTACAACGTGTTGAACAACGTATTCTTGAAGCTGAAAAGCTTGGATTTACCACAATATTTGTCTCTAAATACAATAAAATTTCTCTTAAAAATACCACAATTAAAATTCAATTACTTTCAAAAATTGAAGATCTTATCGTTTTTGTTAACTAGCATTTTGTCGGATAAAATAATCATTTAATCGATTTTTTATTTATATTTGTTAAATGTGAAAAGCTGTTACTTAATTGATTATAAGTGTTTTTTATGCTTTAATAAGTTAATCTAACTTTTAAACTTTTAAACGATTAAATAATTCAAATAACGAGTATATAAACAGTTTATCGACTAATTTTCATCTAATTTGCTGATTAAGTTAGTTTTACACAGTTAATTAAATAGTCCCAAACTATTAAACCCTACTTATGAAAACAAAATTACTTTGTAGTTTACTACTTACCGTATTTGCTTTTAGCAGTTTATCAGCACAAAGATCTGATGTAAAAATCACTGTTAAATGGCCTTCAAGGTCTTATGAAAATAAGATAGAAGTTTATAACACCACAAACGATTTATTAATTACCATTTGTGATGACAATCAATGTTATTCGTCTAGTCAACAAGGTGTTACTGATGCTTATGGTTCAACTTATGATTTAGGTTGCGCAACTAATGGTAGCAATTATTACATAAAAATGTATGATGTTGCAAACAACGGTTGGACTAGCAGTAGCTATGTTAGTGTTGTAGTTGCTGGTACCGAAGTTCTTAATAATAATGGTAGTACAGCAAATACATCTGGTACAATAGCGTACTTTAATGTTTCTGGTGGTGATGCCACTTGTAATGCTTTATTAGATACTGACCAAGATGGTATTATTGATAATCTAGATTATGATGATGATGGAGACGGCATAACAGATGCAAAAGAAAATTTAGGTCAAGACAGGTTTGAATGTACTTTGCCTTCATTAGATTTTCAGAATGGTGTTTACGACCCTTCTGCAAGCACTGGTTTAATTGGTCAAGTAGGCGCAGTATATAGATACAGTAATGCAATTCAAGGTTATGATATCTTAATGAAAATTACTGAACTCCAAAACACAACAATTGCAAATATAGATAATGATTTAGTTGATAATCCTGATTATCTCCAAACAGAATTAACATTTTCTGGAACTGGAACACCAGGAGCAACATTTCAATTTACAATTGTAAATGCAGGAACAACTGTGCCATCAACCTCTATTTTTAGAGTTAATGGTATTACTTGGGATTGTGATGGTAGTGGAAGTCTGCGTGAATCAGTAATTTATAAGCAACCAGCTGCATACGGGACAGATAACCCTACTTCTTTACTGGTTTCAAATTTAGGAGGTGGAGATATACAAATTAGTGCTTCAGGATTACAAGAAGGTCCTGGTTTCTCAACTTTAAGAGTATTAAGAGCGTATTACCAATTTATAGGTAACACATTTACTATGCGTATGCAAGCTATTAAAACTTCTTCAGGCTCTTCTACAAGACAATTTGGTATGTCCTTTACGCAATGTGAATTCTTAGACTTTAATGCTAATTCATTAATTATTGTTAAAGGTGAAGATTTTGATAATGATGGTAAGTATAATCATTTAGATTTAGATAGTGATAACGATGGAATTCCTGATAATGTAGAAGGGCAAACAACTTTAGGTTATATTACACCTTCAGGAACTGTAGATCCAAAAACAGGAATAGATATCGCGTATGGCAATGGTATTCAGGTAGTTAACACAGATTACGATAAGTATCCAGATATTTTAGATTTAGACTCTGATAATGATGGTTTACTTGATATTGAAGAAAACGGAATGGCAGATGTTATCGTAGCTTTTTCTGATGCTGATAATGACGGACTTGATAATCTATTTGAAGGTTCTAATATTTCTGATCCATTAGATGTAAACGATGAAATTAATAATCCTTCTGCTTCTATTCTTCCAGATTTAGATGGAGATGTTAATAGTGGAGGAGATGTAGATTATAGAGATTTATTTAATACAAATCCGCCTCCTTCTGCAACTCTAGATTTTGATGGTATTGATGATTACTTGTCAACAGATTCTTTTATTGAAGGGTTTAGTAGTGTAAGTATTATGGCTTGGGTAAAAGTAGATTCAGGAAATTTAGGTTATTTAACAATAGCTGGTGAAGATGTATCTTGTAAAATATACCTGCAAAATGGTAATGAGCCGTGCTTTTCAATTAAAACAACAGGAAATACTACAAAAGTTGTTAGTTCAGCACCAATCAATTTTGATGAATGGCATCATATAACAGGGACTTATTCTAATATTTCGGGTGCCTTAAAATTATATATAGATGGTAATCTAGTTAATACATTAAACACGCTTCCAACTGTAACAACAATTGCTAGTACAGCCAATGGTAATGATGCATTTGAAATAGGAAGAGCCTCAAGTAATATTGCAAATAGAGAATACTTTAAAGGAGAAATTGACGAAGTTAGAGTGTTTAATACTGTTTTAACTGATGATCAGCTACAAAGAATGGTATATCAAGAAATTCAAAATAATTCAGGAAATGTAAGAGGGTCAATTATTGAAAAAGATATAGTTGATATATCTAATGGAAATAAAATTCCGTGGTCAAATTTAATCGCTTATTATCCAATGACTGATATTAAAAGTAATGTGACTTTTGATTATTCTGATAACAACCACACTTTAAAACTTAATAATATAACAACAGCTCAAGGACAAACAGCTCCTATGCCTTATAAAACTGGATCTAATGGAAGCTGGACATCACAAGCAACTTGGTTACATGGATCTGTTTGGGACATAAAAAATATAGTAAATAATAAAGATTGGAGTATTGTAAAAATTGAGCACAATGTAACAACTGTGAATTCTCATAAAAATTTAGGTTTAATAATAGACAGTGGGAAATCACTAATTGTAAATGGGGATAACCTAATAAACAATACATGGTATTTAAAGCTTGATGGAACATTGGACTTACAAAATGATTCTCAATTAATTCAAACAGTTAATAGTGATTTAGTGACATCAGCAAATGGTAAAATATTAAGAAGACAAGAAGGAACTTCAAATGTATATTGGTATAACTATTGGGCTTCACCAGTTGGATCAACTGGGGTAACAACCATTTCTAACAATAATGCTGCTACAAACAATGCAAACAATTCCAATTTTAGATTAAACTTACTTAAAGAAGGAAATGCAAACAATGTTCAATTTACTTCAGCATATAATCAAGTAGGAAAAGTTAGTACACGTTGGTTATATACATATAAAAATGGAGTGACATATTGGGATTGGGCATCATTGACACCAACAACTAATATTAACCCAGGAGTAGGTTATTCTCAAAAAGGAACAGGAAACTCTGGAACAGAACAACAGTATATTTTTGAAGGAAAACCAAACAACGGAACAATACTAGTTCCTGTAACTGACGTTGGAGGATCAGGATCAGTACCAACAGTATCTAAAACAGACTATTTATTGGGCAATCCTTATGCTTCAGCATTAGATATTCATAAATTTATTGATGATAATGCTGGTGTTATTGACGGAACTTTACAACTTTGGCAACAGTGGAGTGGAAGCTCACATTATTTAGATGAATATGATGGAGGTTATGCTAAAGTAAATAAACTTGGTTCTGTACGTGCATATCAGTTTGTTGGAATTAATGGTGCAAACAATGGGTCTCAAGACGGAACATTAACACCATCAAGATATCTTCCAGTTGGGCAAGCTTTTATGGCAGAAGTTGTAGCAAATGGTAATGTAGTGTTTAATAATAGTCAACGTATTTTTATTAAAGAAGCTGATGCAAATGGCACTTACAATAACGGCTCTGTCTTTTTCAGAAATGGAAATCAGGCTGATGTAAATACTGAAGACGAGAGTAACTCAACTGAAGAAACTAGTATTCTTAGTAAAATAAGATTAGAGTTTAACTCAGTAAATGGACCTGAAATGCGTAAAGAATTGTTGCTAGGATTTAGTAATATAACTACAGACGCATTCGACTATGGTTACGATGCTAAAAACATGGATAATGTAAGTAATGATCTTAACTTATTATTAAATGGGCAGAATATGTCAATGCAAGCATATTCGGTAATTACAAACGAAAAAGTTGTACCATTAAATTTTAAAGCATCAGGTGATTTTACGTTTGAAATTAAGATGACAGAGATTGAAAATATCGATGAAAATCAAGAAATATACTTAAAAGATAATCTTACAAGCACATATTTTGATTTAAGAACAACAGAACAACCATATAGTTTTACATCAACAGCAGGAGAGTTTAATAACCGATTTGAAGTTGTATTCCAAAGTGGAGAATCATTAAGTACTGAAGAGTCAGATTATAACTTTAATTTAATTTATTATAATAACAAGCAAGACAAATTATATGTAAAAGGATTAAATACATCTGTTGACAACCTAATGGTAATAAATATGCTAGGACAAACAGTTAATGAGTTTAAAGATGTAGCTGCACAAACACTAGATAACGGATTAAGTATTTCAGGTTTAGCTAGTGGTACTTATGTTGTATATTTTAATACAGAAAACACAACAAAAACAAAAAAGATAATTATCGATTAATAAAGTAATAATAATCTTAAAAAAAGCCCAAACATTTGTTTGGGCTTTTTTTATATTCTAAATTGACCTTTAATGTCAAAATTAAACACATGAAAACTAATATTAGTATTATAGCTTTATTCCTTATTGTTTTGTCTTGTGGAACAAAAACTGGTGCCAATCTAGATTTAGCAATAAAAGCCTCTAATGATTTAGCAACAAAAACAGATGCAAATAAAAATTTAACCGAACTTAAAACAGAAGGAGCTTTAACAGATAAAGGCGGGTTTAAAGATGTAGGTTCATTTCAGCACTCTGTTTTCTATGATAAAAAAACGAATGAGCTTTTTAAAATACAAAACACAGAAATCACTGACAAAACCATAATAGAAACTTACTATTTTGCAAGTAATAATGTATACCTAATTGTATCTGAATCACAGCAAACGCCTACAAAAAGAGTTTATGTTAAAAAGCGGAAAACTATAAGTAGTGAAAATATAAATTCCGAAGAAGAAAACCTTCTTTTGCATAAAGCGCTCTATTTCCAAAAAGAATTCAAAAAAAGCCATTAAGTCAAATGATTAAGTTTTAAGATTTGATAATGGTTTTTTAAGCAATTACACACGCTATTTTCTCAAAATTCATTAATTTCGCACCTCGATTAGAATTAATGATATAATGAGCAGTAAATTCACTGAATATAAAGGTCTTGACTTACCAAAAATAGCCGTAGAAATAGGTAAATACTGGCAAGAAAAAGACATTTTCGATAAAAGTGTTACCACAAGAGAAGGTAATAAACCTTACGTATTTTTTGAAGGCCCACCTTCAGCAAATGGACTTCCAGGAGTTCATCACGTATTAGCTCGTGCTATTAAAGATATTTTTCCACGATATAAAACCATGAAAGGCTTTCAGGTTAAGCGTAAAGCTGGTTGGGATACACATGGTTTACCAATAGAGCTTGGTGTAGAAAAAGAGCTTGGTATTACTAAAGAAGATATTGGTAAAACTATTTCAGTTGAAGATTACAACGCAGCGTGTCGTAAAGCAGTAATGCGTTACACAGATGTTTGGAATGACCTTACTCAAAAAATGGGTTATTGGGTAGATATGGATAATCCATACATTACTTACGAACCAAAATATATGGAATCTGTTTGGTGGTTATTAAAGCAGATTTACGATAAAAAATTGCTTTATAAAGGCTACACTATTCAGCCTTACTCGCCTAAAGCAGGTACAGGTTTAAGCTCACATGAGTTAAACCAACCAGGCACATATCAAGATGTAACAGATACAACTGTAGTAGCCCAATTTAAAGCTAACGAAAGTTCACTCCCTAGTTTTTTACAAAACGAAGGCACGATCTACTTTTTAGCTTGGACAACTACACCTTGGACGCTTCCAAGTAACACAGCATTAACTGTTGGACCAAAAATTGATTACGTTTTAGTAGAGACATATAATCAATATACATTCGAGCCAATTAATGTTATTCTAGCAAAAAATTTAGTTGGAAGTCAGTTCGATGGAAAATTTAATAAAGTTGAAACTAAACCAGAATTGTTAGATTACAAATCTGGCGATAAGAAAATCCCTTTTTACGTAGTAAAAGAATTTAAAGGGAAAGATTTAGTAGGCATTACCTACGAACAATTATTGCCTTATACTTTACCAAATGATAATCCTGAAAATGCTTTTAGAGTAATTTCTGGAGATTTCGTAACGACTGAAGATGGTACAGGAATAGTGCATACAGCGCCTACTTTTGGTGCAGACGATGCTATGGTTGCTAAACAAGCAACGCCAGAAGTACCACCAATGTTGGTAAAAGATGAGAATGGTAACTTAGTACCTCTTGTAGATTTGCAAGGAAAATTCAGACCAGAAATGGGCGAATTTGCTGGTAAGTATGTTAAGAACGAATATTATAATGATGGTGAAGCACCTGAGCGCTCAATAGATGTTGAACTTGCCATAAAATTAAAAGAAGAAAATAAAGCTTTTAAGGTTGAAAAATATAAACATAGCTATCCTAATTGCTGGAGAACTGATAAGCCAATTCTATATTATCCATTAGATTCTTGGTTTATTAAAGTAACAGATGTTAAAGACAAAATGTTTCAACTTAATGAGACCATCAATTGGAAACCAAAATCTACAGGAGAAGGTCGCTTTGGAAATTGGTTAGCAAATGCAAACGATTGGAACTTGTCGCGCTCTCGTTATTGGGGAATTCCGTTACCTATTTGGAGAACTGAAGATGGAAAAGAAGAAATTTGTATTGGTTCGGTTGAAGAATTAAAAGCAGAGATGCAAAAAGCTGTTTCAGCAGGAGTTTTAGCAAAAGACATTTTTGAAGACTTTGAAGTTGGAAATAATTCTGAAGTCAACTACGCAAAAATCGATTTGCATAAAAACATTGTTGATGAAATTGTATTGGTTTCACCTTCAGGGCAACCAATGAAACGCGAAGCAGATTTAATTGATGTTTGGTTCGATTCTGGTTCAATGCCTTATGCACAATGGCATTATCCTTTTGAGAATAAAGAGCTGATTGACGAAAACAAATCATTCCCAGCCGATTTTATAGCAGAAGGTGTAGACCAAACAAGAGGATGGTTTTATACACTTCATGCCATTGCAACAATGGTTTTTGATTCTGTAGCATATAAAAATGTAGTGTCTAACGGATTAGTTTTAGATAAAAACGGACAAAAAATGTCTAAACGTCTAGGTAACGCAACCGATCCTTTTGAAACATTAGAAACTTACGGAGCAGATGCAACGCGTTGGTATATGATTGCTAATGCAAATCCTTGGGATAACTTAAAGTTTGATTTAGATGGAATTGAAGAAGTAAAACGCAAGTTTTTCGGTACGCTTTATAACACATATTCATTCTTTACCTTATATACAAATCTAGATGGTTTTAACTATTCTGAAGCAGATTTACCTTTAGAAAAAAGACCAGAAATAGATCGTTGGATACTTTCTGAATTACATACATTAATTCAAAAAGTAGATGAATATTATGCAGAGTACGAGCCTACAAAAGCGGCTAGAGCTATTTCAGATTTTACACAAGATTACTTAAGTAACTGGTATGTGCGTTTAAGTAGAAGACGTTTCTGGAAAGGCGATTATCAACAAGATAAAGTATCTGCTTATCAAACGCTTTATACATGTATGATTGCGATTGCTAAACTTGGAGCTCCAATTGCGCCTTTCTTTATGGACAAACTGTATTTAGATTTAAATTCAGTGACCAAAAAAGAAACTTTTGAAAGTGTGCATTTAGCAGAGTTTCCAAAGTTTGATGCTTCTTTTGTTGATAAGTCTTTAGAACGTAAAATGGAAGCAGCACAAACAATATCATCTTTAGTATTATCGTTAAGAGCTAAAGAGAAAATAAAAGTACGCCAACCACTTCAAAAAATAATGATTCCTATTGATAGTGAATCTCAAAAACAAGAGATATTAGCTGTTGCTGATTTGATTAAATCTGAAGTAAACGTTAAAGAAATTCAGGTTTTAGATGATGCTTCAGATATTTTGGTAAAGCAAATTAAACCTAACTTTAAAGTTCTTGGGCCTCGTTTTGGGCAAGACATGAAAGCTGTTGCTAACGTGGTTAATAACTTTACTGCAGATGATATCAAAAAAATCGAGCAAAAAGGTATTTTAGACGTCCAAATTAATGGAAAAAGTATTACCTTGGAACGAGGCGATGTTGAAATAACATCACAAGACATCGAAGGTTGGCTTGTAGCTAGTCAAGGAGCTTTAACAGTAGCTCTTGATGTTACATTAACAGACGAATTAAAAAAAGAAGGTATTGCAAGAGAATTGGTAAACAGAATTCAAAATTTACGTAAGGATTCTGGATATGAGCTTACTGATAGAATTGTAGTACAATTTCAAAAAGACGAACAAATTATTAATGCAATAAACAAGAATTTAGATTACATAAAAACAGAGACCTTAACAGAAGAGTTGGAAATTTTAGAACACTTAACTAATGGTATAGAAGTTGCTTTTGATGATGTAAATACCAAATTGTTTATTAAAAAAGTTTAAAGTTATGGCAGTAGAAGCAAATCAAAGATATTCTGATAAAGATTTAGCAGAATTTAAATTACTTATTCAAGAGAAAATTGTAAAAGCAGTTCATGATTTAGACCTTATTAAGAGTGCTTACATGAACGACCTTAATAACGGAACAGATGACACTTCACCAACCTTTAAAGCATTTGAAGAAGGTAGTGAAACAATGAGTAAAGAAGCAAATTCACAATTAGCTATTCGTCAAGAAAAGTTTATACGTGATTTAAAAAATGCTTTAATACGAATAGAGAATAAAACTTATGGTATTTGTAGAGTTACAGGAAAGTTAATTGGTAAAGAGCGATTAAAACTTGTACCACATGCAACATTAAGTATTGAAGCTAAAAATATGCAACAATAACATTTCCTTGGAAATAGGAAATCTCGTGAATTAAACGAGTTATTATAATTTTAATTAACGTCTTGCAATTGCAAGACGTTTTCATTTAAATAATAATTCTATTTTTGCCAGCAACAAGCATAGTTTAAATATGTCATTAAAAAAAGCAGTTTTACTTATCGTCATCATATTACTTATCGATCAAATAAGTAAGATTTATATTAAAACACATTTAGTACTTAATGAAAGAGCTTTCGATTATAATTGGTTTCAGATTGTATTTGTTGAAAACGAAGGTATGGCTTGGGGAACTAAAGTGAGCGATTTTATTAGTTTCATTTCAGATAGAACAGCAAAATTATTTTTAACAATTTTTAGAATAATTGCAGTTATAGGTATAAGCTATTGGTTAGTAACTTCCATAAAAAAGAAAGGTTCTAAAATATTAATAGTTGCTATAGCTCTTATTTTTGCAGGAGCACTTGGGAATATTATTGACTCAGTGTTTTATGGTGTTCTTTTTAACGATAGTTATAGCCAAGTGGCTACGTTTTTACCACCTGAAGGTGGTTATGACACTATTTTTCATGGTAAAGTAGTAGACATGCTCCATTTTCCTATGTGGAAAGGGTTTTTACCAGAATGGATACCTTTTATAGGAGGCGATTATTTTACTTTTTTTGAACCTGTTTTTAATGTAGCAGATATGGCAATAAGTACAGGAATTGGTATGCTGATTGTTTTTAATAAAAGAGCTTTTGGAGAAAAGAAAGAACTAGCAGAAAACGAAAATCAATCAGGAAATGTATAAACAGTTTTTGGAGTAATGCAATAATCTAATTTTATATCTGTTTCAAAAACGTCATCAATAATCTCCTCAGATTCAAAAAATGATAAGCCAATTTTAATAGTTTTTGGTTTACATTCAGATAAAAACTTATCATAAAATCCTTTTCCGTATCCAACTCTGTTTCCTTGTTTATCGAAAGCTAAAAGTGGAACAAAAACAACATCAATTTTATTAGAAGCAATCTCTATACCATCAACAGGTTCAGGAATATTCCACTCATTTTTTTTAATAACTGTATTATCGGTTAATAAAAAATGAGTCATTTTTAAAGTATTAAAATCACTTTTAGAAATGATAATGTTTTTGTCTTTGCCTGATAAAATATTTAAGATATAATCAGTATCAACTTCTTTATGTTCGGTAATACTTAAAAAAATATGATAGAAAGAGTGATTCCAAATATCTAATAGCAATAGTTGATTTGCAATAGCTAAGCTTTGTTCGTCAATACGTTCAGTAGATAACTGCTGTCGACGTTTTTTATAAAGATGTCTTAATTCAGATTTAATCATCTTAAAAGGTTACCTTTTTTATTTAATTACATCAGTTGCTATATGAAAAAGTGCATCACCTTGATAAACCAAAACAGCTTCATTAACATTGATGATGTAGCCATTAGCATTAGATTTTACAGTGTGGTGAATTTTACCATAAGGATCGGTTATTTGTCCTAAAACAGATCCTACTTTTATTTTAGTATTTATTTCGACCGAAGATTTAAACATTCCAGAGCGTTTTGCTCGTAACCATTTACTGCTATCAATATAAATTGATGGTGTTTCGATAGGAGATGCTTCAAAATTTTTATCGAGCATTTGAAAATGTGCCAAAACTCGTTTAACACCTTCAAGACCAACATCAGAAATGTGATTATCTATAAATGATGATTTCCCGCCTTCAAACAATAAAATTGGCTTACCTAATTGAAAACAAGCATTTCTAAATGATTTTGATATATGATTAGAGTATAATACAAAAGGAGCTCCAAAAACTGCAGCTAGTTTATCTAATTTAGGCTGATTTTTTACTATTCGTATTTGAGCAGCATTATATCTGCTTGCTCCACCAGTATGAAAATCGACAACTAAATCAACATTTGGTATAACCTCTTTTACTAATCTATAAGCAACTCTACTAGCTAAAGAACCATTTGCAGATCCTGGGAAAACCCTATTTAAATCTCTACCATCAGGAAAATCTCTAGAAGCATTTAAAAAGCCAAAAATGTTAATAATTGGCATGCAAATAATAGTGCCACGTTTAGGTTTGTTTATTTTTCTTGAAATTAATTGCCTTACTATATCAACACCATTAATCTCGTCGCCATGAATACCAGCAGTAAAGAGAATTGTTGGACCAGGTTTTTTTGAGCGTTCTATAATAACAGGAACATCAATTTTTGTTGATGTATGTAGTTTGGCAATATTAAAATTAATTTCTTTAGATGTTCCTAGCGGAATTTCATGTCCAAGAATGGTAATAATGTCTTTATAATTTTCGCTCATAAAGGCTTAAACGTTACGTTCAATATATCTAATAATGCTTTTTGCTATATCTTTTTTTGTTGCAGCTTCAATACCTTCTAAACCTGGAGAAGAGTTTACTTCTAAAATTAATGGTCCACGTGCAGATTGTAACATATCAACACCACAAACTCCTAAGCCTAAAGCTTTGGCTGCTTTTAAAGCAGCATTTTCTTCTTCATCTGTTAATTGAATAATGTTTGCGCTTCCTCCTCGATGTAAGTTAGAACGAAACTCGCCTTCTTTCCCTTGACGTTTCATGGCTCCTACTACGTTACCATCAACAATAAATGCTCTAATATCAGCTCCTTTTGCTTCTTTTATAAATTCTTGAACTATAACACGTGCTTGTAAACCGTTAAAAGCTTCTAATACAGATTCTGCTGCATTATTTGTTTCGGCTAAAACAACTCCTAAGCCTTGAGTTCCTTCTAATAATTTTATTACTAATGGTGCTCCGCCAACATACTCAATAACTTCAGCAACATCTTTCGTATAATTAGAGAATACAGTTTTAGGCATTCCTAAACCAGCTCTAGATAACACTTGTAAGCTTCTTAATTTGTCTCTAGATCTAACAAGAGCTTGCGACTCCACCACAGAAAACACTTTCATCATTTCAAACTGCCTTACTACTGCTGTGCCATAAAAGGTAACTGAAGCACCAATACGTGGAATAATGGCATCGATATTTTCTAAAGTTCGTCCTTTGTATAATATAGCAGGATTTCTTTTCTCAATTATTATCTCGCACTTTAAAGGGTCAATAACTTCTACGTTGTGTTTGCGTTGTTTTGCTGCTTCAACAAGGCGTTGAGTTGAATATAGATGAGGGTTTCTAGATAAAATGATAATGTTCATTATAAAATTAAAAGTGTTTAGTTAATGATATTTAAAGTGAAGATTTATTGTTTAGTTGTCACTTTGGGTTAATTTTTCTTTATAAGATACGTTTTTTTGATCAACATCAACAACAAATTTTTTCAATAGAAATTTACGACCAATAAGTACAGGGTATTTCATTTTTTCTCTTGTACTTAATGTAAGGTTTATGTTGTATTTTTTTTCAAAAATAACAATGGTTGTTTTTACTTTATAACGAGTTTGAACAATGCCATTACTACTTTTTACTTTGGCTTTAGAAAAGCTCTTAAATTCTACTTCCTTGCCAGTATATAGAGGATGTTTTTTTTCATAAAACATACATTTAAGCACACCATCTTCCACAATTACCTTATGGCAATGAATGGATGATGTGTATGCTCCAGTATCTATTTTTATGTCAATGTCAAATAAATCTAGCGCAGGAAAATCGGCTTTATCTATTCGACCAATAATTTTTTTAGGCATTACATTATAAAATAGTGTTGCAAGGTAATGAAAATCTTATGTTAAATTAAGTAACCAAATAATATTAGGCTCAAATCTTTTTTAGATTAATGCTATCTTTGGTTTTATGAGTAAACCGCCTTTAGAAATCCAATTACAAACACTGCCTCATCAGCCAGGAGTGTACCAGTATTTTGATGCAGATGATAAAATTTTGTATGTAGGTAAAGCTAAAGATTTAAAAAAACGTGTTAGCTCATACTTTACTAAAAACCACGATTATGGTAAGACTAAAGTTCTTGTAAAAAAGATTGTAACCATTAAGCATATTGTTGTTGAAACGGAAACAGATGCTTTGCTACTTGAAAATAATCTCATAAAAAAATATCAGCCTCGTTATAATGTATTGCTAAAGGACGATAAATCATATCCTTGGATTTGTATAAAAAACGAACGATTTCCAAGAGTGTTTTCAACACGTAGGGTTTTTAAAGACGGCTCAGAGTATTTTGGACCCTATACAAGTATGAAAACTGTTCATACACTTTTAGATTTAATAAAAGGTTTGTATCAATTACGAACATGTAATTACGATTTATCTAATGATAAAGTTGAAGCAGGCAAATATAAAGTCTGCTTAGAATATCATCTAGGAAACTGTAAAGGGCCTTGTGAAGATTTGCAAACAGAAACCGACTATCATCAAAATATTATAGCAATAAAAGAAATTTTAAAAGGTAATTTTAAAGAGTCACTTTCTCAATTCAAACAGCAAATGAAAACTCATGCAAAAGCGATGGAGTTTGAAGATGCGCAACGAATAAAAGAAAAAATAGATATTCTTGAAAACTATCAATCTAAATCTACAGTTGTAAACCCAAAAATCAGCAATGTTGATGTGTTTTCTATTGTTTCTGATGAGAGTTATGGCTATGTAAATTTTTTACAGCTTTCTTATGGTTCTATAATACGTTCTCACACTTTAGAAATTAAGAAAAAACTAGATGAAACAGATGAAGCATTATTACAATTAGCAATTACAGAAATTCGCCAACGATTTCATTCTAAATCTAAAGAAGTTTACGTGCCTTTTATAGTTGATTTGGGAGAAGATATTAAAGTAACAATACCAAAATTAGGCGACAAAAAACGAGTTTTAGAACTTTCTGAGCGTAATGCAAAATATTACAGAATGGAACGGTTTAAACAAGTTAAAATAACAGATCCAGATAGACATGTAAATCGCATAATGGCTCAAATGAAAACCGATTTACAACTAAAAACAGAGCCAAGACATATAGAGTGTTTTGATAACAGTAATATACAAGGCACAAACCCTGTTGCTGCTTGTGTTGTGTTTAAAAATGGTAAGCCCAGTAAAAAAGATTATCGACATTTTAATATAAAAACTGTTGAAGGACCTGATGATTTTGCCTCAATGGAAGAAGTAGTTTACAGACGTTACAAACGATTATTAGATGAAAATCAACCCTTGCCTCAACTTATAATTATTGATGGAGGTAAAGGACAATTATCGTCAGCTTTAAAGAGTTTAGATGCTTTAAAATTAAGAGGAAAAATTGCAATTATCGGAATTGCTAAACGTTTAGAAGAATTATTTTACCCAGACGATCCAATTCCCTTATATTTAGATAAAAAAAGTGAAACACTAAAAATTATTCAACAATTACGTAACGAAGCACATCGTTTTGGAATAGAACATCATAGAAACAGAAGAAGCAAAGGTGCATTAACAACAGAGTTAGAGTTAATTTCTGGAATAGGAGAGCAATCTATTGTAGAGCTAATGAAGCACTTTAAAACGATTAAAAAAATAAGCGAAGCAACCCAAAAAGAGTTAGAAACTGTTGTTGGAGCATCTAGAGCAAAAAAAATAGTGAATTATTATAAATCTAAATGAACAAATACGTTTTTACCATATTAATCTTATTACTGACATTTAATTTAAATGCTCAACAAGAACAATCAAAAGATAGCATTAAGGTTGGACTTGTGTTGAGTGGTGGTGGCGCCAAAGGGTTTGCTCATATTGGAGTGCTAAAGGTTATTGATAGTTTAGGGATTAAAGTCGATTATATTGCTGGAACTAGCATGGGAGCTATAATTGGTTCGTTATATGCCTCAGGTTACTCAGGGAAACAATTAGATTCTATTTTTAAAAGCCAAAATTTTGATGATATAATTAGCGATAACCTTCCTAGAGCTGCAAAAACATTTTATGAACGTGATAATTCAGAAAAATACGCTGTTACACTCCCTTTCGAAAACTTTAAAGTTAAATTACCTTCAGCACTTTCAAGAGGTCAAAATGTATTTAACTTACTCTCAAAATTAACCCTTCATGTAAGCGAGATTGATGATTTTGAACAATTACCAATTCCATTTTTTTGTATAGCGACTAATATAGAAACTGGAGCAGAAGTAGTTTTAAATAAAGGCAATTTAGCAAGAGCTATAACGGCTAGTGGAGCATTCCCTTCATTATTTCAACCAGTAATAATTGATGACCAAATTCTTATAGATGGAGGTGTTGTAAACAACTATCCAATAGATGAATTAAGAGCAAAAGGGATGGATGTTATTATTGGTGTTGATGTACAAGATGGTTTGTCAACTAGAGAAGAGCTAACAACAGCACCAGACATATTACTTCAAATCAATAATTACAGGACGATTAATGATATGAAGAAGAAAATAGCTAAAACAAATATTTATATAAAACCAGATATTAAAGATTTTACAGTGGTCTCATTCAGTGAAGGTCGAAAAATTATTAAAAGTGGCGAGTTTGCTTCAAAAGAAAAAATAAATGTATTAAACGCTTTACCCAAACGTAAAGATTTTAGAGAATTACATACAGATAGTTTTTCTAGAGATAGTATAACAATAAACAGTATAAGTTTTAAAGGAAATACAAGATATACAAGAGCTTATATTTTAGGAAAACTAAAATTTAAAACTAATACTACGTTAAGCTATGACGATTTTAGTAGAGGAATAAATAATTTAGTAGCAACAAATAATTTTGAAACCTTTCAATATGAGCTACATAAAACTAAAAACGAAGAAGGGTTTGATTTAGAGGCAACACTAAAAGAGAATGATATAAAAACCTATTTAAGGCTTGGAATTCATTATGACGATTTATATAAAAGTGCAGCATTAGTTAATTTAACAAAAAAGAGATTTTTATTTGATAATGATGTAGCTTCTTTAGATATAATCCTTGGAGATAATGTGCGTTATAATTTTGAGTACTTTATTGATAAAGGATTTTATTGGAGTATTGGTTTAAAATCACGTTTCAATCAATTTCATAAAAATGTTAGCGCTCAATTATTTTTAGATAATAATCAGCAAACCATTAATGGTGTTAATAAACTAGATGTAGAGCTGCAAGACCAAACAAACCAAATTTATTTTCAAACATTATTTAGAAAAGACTTTGCTTTTAGTATTGGAGGTGAGCATAAAAGGCTTAAAATAAAATCAGAAACTGTTATTGATAACGTTGATGATGACGAATTAATTTTTGAAAACACAGATTACTTAAGTGTATTTGGAGCACTTAAATTTGATACTTATAGCAATAAATATTTCCCAAAACGAGGTGTTTATTTTAATGGAGATTTTCATTTATATGCTCATGCATCAAATTTTAATAAAGAGTTTTCTCAATTTTCAATCGCTAAAGCAGATATTGGCTATGCGTTTAGCTTAAACGATAAATTAGCAATAAATATTCAGTCACAAGGTGGTTTTAAAATAGGAGCAGATACAACAAGTTCATTAAACTTTGCTCTTGGAGGTTATGGCAATAATTTCATTAATAATTTTATTTCTTTTTATGGGTATGATTATGTGTCTATAATAGGAAATAGCTTTGTAAAAGGGACAATAAGTGTAGACTATGAGCTATATAAAAAACATCATTTAATAGCTTCAGCAAATTTTGCTAATGTAGATGATGATATTTTTGAGGATAGCGAATGGATTACTGCTCCAGATTATAGCGGCTACGCTATTGGTTACGCATTCGAAACATTTTTAGGACCAATAGAGGCAAAATGGTCATGGTCTCCAGAAGTCAATAAAAGCATATGGTTTTTTAATGTTGGGTTTTGGTTTTAACTACTTTCTGTTACAAATGATTATTAAAATTTTCCGATATTTGTATCATTATGACACCGTTTTGGGAAAACATATTATTACTTCTTAAATTTCTTATCAAAAGAAATCCTGAATAATTACGCATTTTTGTCATTCCTGCGTAGGCAGGAATCTCTTTAATTTTCACTATCTTTATTTAAATTTATTTTACACCTTTTATTAATCTAAAGGGCAAACTATAAAATATAAAAAAATGCCATTTTATCATAAATTAGGGAGTATACCTCCTAAACGACACACACAATTTAAAAAACCAGACGGTAGTTTATATTCCGAGCAATTATTTGGAACCATCGGTTTTGATGGAATGTCAACAAATAGCTATCACGAACAACGACCAACACAGGTAAAGGAAATAAAAAAACAATATAGTGTAGCTCCAAAAATTGCAAAAGAAAACAGCATACAATCGTATCGTTTTAGAGGGTTTCAGGTAAAGCCAGAAAACGATTATTTGCAAAGCCGTAAAACAATATTAACCAATAGCGATTGTAGCATTATTTTGGCTGCACCAAAACAATCAACCAAAGATTATTTTTATAAAAACACTGATGCCGATGAGCTTATTTTTATTCATAAAGGCACAGGAAAATTGCGTACACATTTAGGTAATCTCGATTTTAAATATGGAGATTATTTATTGGTACCAAGAGGAATTATCTATAAACTAGACTTCGACACTGAAGACAACAGATTGTTTATAGTTGAGTCTCGACGACCAATCTACACACCAAAGCGTTACAGAAATTGGTTTGGGCAATTGTTAGAGCATTCACCTTTTTGTGAGCGTGATATTCGCCAACCACAAGAATTAGAAACCTATAACGAATCTGGTGATTTCCTTATCAAAGTTAAAAAGCAAAACGATATTTTCGAAATGGTTTACGCCTCACATCCTTTCGATGTTGTAGGTTATGATGGTTATAACTATCCTTATGCGTTCTCAATTCATGATTTTGAACCTATTACAGGGCGCATTCATCAACCACCTCCAGTGCATCAAACATTCGAAACAGATGCTTTTGTAGTCTGTAGTTTTGTGCCACGATTGTACGATTACCATCCACAAAGTATTCCAGCACCTTACAACCATAGTAATATAGATAGTGATGAGGTGTTATACTATGTCGATGGCGATTTCATGAGCCGTAACGATGTCGATGCAGGACATATTTCACTTCATCCAGCTGGTATTCCTCATGGTCCACATCCAGGAGCTGTAGAGCGAAGTATTGGCAAAGTAAAAACAGACGAGTTAGCTGTTATGGTTGACACGTTTAAACCATTAAAAGTTACAGAAGAAGCATTAAAAATAGCTGACGAAGATTATTTTAAATCTTGGCTTTAAATAGAAAATAGATAAGAGAGAAAAGAAAATAGATAAGTGAAAGAATGAAAAGACATAATTATAAGAATCTTAAAATCTGGAATTTAGGAATTGAAATAGTTGATGACGTCTTTAATATTATTAACGAATTTCCTAATGATGAAAAATTCGGTTTAAGCTCTCAAATAAGCAGATGTTCTGTCTCAATCCCTAGTAATATTGCTGAAGGTTCTTCAAGAACTGATAAATCTTTTTCTCATTTCATAGATATTTCACTAGGCTCATCTTTTGAACTAGAAACACAATTAATAATAGCATGCAATAGAAATTATATAACAAAAGATAAATTAACAAAAATTCAAGAAAAAATAGAAGAGTTTCAGAAAATGACTATGAGTTTTCAAAATAAACTTTAACATCACTTCTCTCTTTTCTCTCCTCTCTTTTCTTAATTATAAAAACAAACAATATGAGTAAAGACATAAAATCAGTAGAATACGGACTAGAAAAAATATTTGAAGGCGCACAAGATTTCCTTCCACTTTTAGGAACCGATTATGTAGAGTTCTATGTAGGTAATGCAAAGCAAGCTGCACATTTTTATAAAACAGCATTCGGTTTTCAATCGTACGCCTACAAAGGTTTGGAAACAGGCTCACGCGATGAGGTAAGTTATGTGCTAAAACAAGATAAAATACGATTGGTATTAACAACACCATTAAATAGCAAATCGCCTATTAACGACCACATCGTTAAACATGGCGATGGAGTAAAAGTGGTTGCCCTTTGGGTAGATGATGCTCGCAAATCTTATGAAGAAACTACCAAACGAGGTGCAAAATCTTATATAGAACCAAAAGTTGAAACAGATGAATTTGGTGAAATAGTTAGAGCAGGAATTTATACTTATGGCGAAACAGTGCATATGTTTGTAGAGCGTAAAAACTATAAAGGAACATTTATGCCTGGTTTTGTAGAGTGGAAAAGTGATTACAATCCAGAACCAACAGGATTAAAGTTTATTGATCATATGGTTGGTAATGTTGGTTGGGGACAAATGAATACTTGGGTAAAATGGTACGAAGATGTAATGGGCTTTGTTAACTTTTTATCTTTTGATGACAAGCAAATTCATACTGAATATTCAGCTTTAATGAGTAAAGTAATGAGTAATGGTAATGGAAGAATCAAGTTTCCAATTAACGAACCAGCAAAAGCAGCAAAGCGTTCTCAAATAGAAGAATATTTAGATTTTTATGAAGATTCTGGAGTGCAACATATTGCAGTTGCAACAGACGATATTATTACAACAGTAGCAAAACTAAAATCTCGTGGTGTTGAGTTTTTATCAACTCCACCAGAAGAATATTATAGAGCAGTTCCAGGGCGACTAGAAGAACATAGTCATGCTCTGAAAGAAGATATTGAAACACTTAAAGGTTTAGGTATTATGATTGATGCAGATGAAGAAGGCTATCTGCTTCAAATTTTCACAAAACCAGTAGAAGACAGACCAACATTGTTTTTTGAAATCATTCAACGTATGGGAGCACGAGGTTTTGGAGCAGGCAATTTTAAAGCACTTTTTGAGTCTATAGAAAGAGAACAAGAAAAAAGAGGGACACTATAACAAATAAATTGAAAATTAAACATTTATTTAACATCTGTATCATCTCTTATATATAGCTACATTCAAGAATTTTTATATTTTTGGAACAGTAATTGTAAATCTATTTATTAGATAAAAAATAGAATGAAAATAAGTATTTACAATTACAGTATAAAGATGAAAAAGACACTACTTTTAATATTGGCTATTTTAACAATGCAGGTTTCTCTTGCTCAAAAAGAGCAAGCATATCAATCTGGTGAGTGGTTTAAATTTCGAATGAGTTATAGTGGATGGCTTAAAGCTGGTAATGCCACTATGAGTGTTGAAGAAACAACTTATAAAGGAAAACAAGTTTATCATGTTGTTGGTAAAGGTTGGACAACTGGAGCTATAAAATGGTTTTTTAAAGTAAAAGACAATTACGAAAGTTATATAGATAAATATACAGGCTTGCCTTATAAATCTATAAGACAAATTGATGAAGGAGGTCACACAAAAGATATAGAAACTGAGTTTGATCAGGTTAGTCAAAAAGCATTTGTAAATAATAAAAAGCATAATACCAAAAACACATTTTCAACAGAAAAGAATGTGCAAGATATGGTCTCGGCCTTTTATTATCTTCGTAATAATTATAATACCGACACAATTAAAGAAGGTGATATAGTTTCGTTAAATATGTTTTTTGATGAAGAAAACTATAACTTTAGACTTAAATTTCTTGGTAGAGAAACAATTAAAACTGAATTTGGTAAAGTAAAAACCTTAAAATTCAGACCATATGTAATGGCAGGACGAGTATTCAAAGAAGAAGAAAGTTTAACCTTATGGGTAAGTGCAGATAAAAATAAGATTCCTTTAAAAGTTCAGGCAGATTTAGCTGTTGGTTCTTTAAGAGCAGAATTAGAAGCTTTTAAAGGCTTAAAACATTCATTTCAGATACAATTTGACTAAAAACATGTCTAATCAACCAAACTTTGATCCAATATTAGAAGAGCTTCAAAAGAAGTACAATAGCATTAATCAAGATACTCACACTCATTTAGAAGGCTTACTCTACAGTAAGCCTATTACATATTGGGACTATATACAAACTGACGCATTACTTAACTTACAAATACAACGTACCACATTACCAGATGAAATGGTTTTTATAGCCTATCATCAAATTAATGAACTTATTTTTAAAATGATACTTTGGGAAATAGAACAGGTATCAACAAAACAGCAATTAGATGTTGTTTTTTTCGAAAGTAAAATTATGCGCATTAGCCGTTATTTTGATATGCTCACAACATCCTTTAATATTATGAGAGAAGGAATGGAAGTTGAGCAATATATGAAGTTTAGAAATACTCTTACTCCAGCTAGTGGTTTTCAAAGCGCACAGTATAGATTAATAGAATTTGCATCAACCGAACTAATCAATTTAATTGATTATCGTTTTAGAGCAAATATTGACAGAAATACACCATATTTGCACGCTTTTGAGCACTTGTATTGGCAAGCAGCTGGAAAAGATTACGAAACAGGTAAAAAATCAACACTTTTACTTAATTTTGAGAATCGTTATAAAGATGAGTTTTTAAGGTTTATGGAAAGCTATAACACTAAAAATCTTTGGACTCGTTTTAAGGAGTTACCTAAAGAAGACCAAAAAGACGAAGATTTGGTTAAAGCAATGAGGCATTACGATTATACAGTTAATGTAACTTGGGTTATGGCACATTATAATGCAGCAAAACATTATATTGAAAGCGGCAGTAAGAAAGTAGAAGCTACAGGAGGTAGCGAGTGGAAAAAGTATATGCATCCAAAATATCAAAGACGAATTTTTTTCCCAGAGCTTTGGTCAGATGAAGAATTAAAAAACTGGGGAAACGATATTTAAAACTAAACTAACTAAAAAGCATAAATGCATTCAAAAAAAATATTAATAGCACTTGCAGTTTGCATCAGTTTTTTTTCTTGTAAAAATGATGAAAAAGATAATATTGATGATGATTTACAGAGCTATGTTGAACCTGAAGAAGTAATAGAGTTTGGTTTTAATCTTAACGATTATGTTGTAAAAAGAGACACCATAAAAAATGGAGATAGCTTTGGTACTATTTTAGAAAGAAATAGCATTGGTTATCCACGAATTTTTCATATTGCAGAAAGCGCTAAAGAATCGTTTGATATTCGTAAACTTCAAATAGGAAAACCATACACTTTACTATGCTCTAAAGACTCACTTCAAACTCCAGAATGTTTTATTTACCAGCCTAATAGTATTGATTATGTAGTTATAAAATTTGCTGATTCTATAATTACATACAATGAAAGCAAACCAGTAACAGTAGTCGAAAAAGAAGCTTCAGGTGTAATAATGAACTCATTATCTGAAACTATGGAGGCACAAGGATTACCTTATCAGTTAATCAACGATATGTCTGATATTTATGCTTGGACCATTAACTTTTTTAAAGTTCAAAAAGGAGATAAATTCAAAATCATTTATAAAGAGAAATTTATTGAAGGAGATATATCTGTTGGATTAGAAAGTATTCAAGCTGCTTATTTTCAACATAAGGAAGAAGATTTTTATGCCTTTAGTTTTAAAACAGATAGTCTACAAAAAACACCAACTTATTTTGATGAAAAAGCTAAAAGTTTAAAGCGAGCTTTTTTAAAAGCGCCAGTTCAATTTAGTAGAATTTCATCGCGTTATAATCTTAATCGTCGTATTGCTTATTATGGTTATGCTTTACGTCCACACAAAGGGACAGATTTTGCAGCAGCAATTGGCACACCAATTTTAGCAACTGCTAATGGTACTGTTACCGAATCAACACAAAAAGGAGGTAACGGAAAATATGTAAAAATTAAACATAACGATATTTACAGTACTCAGTATCTTCACATGAGTAAACAAGCAGTAAAGAGAGGGCAATATGTAAAACAAGGAGATGTTATTGGGTATGTAGGAATGACAGGGAATACTGGAGGTCCGCATGTATGTTATCGTTTTTGGAAAAATGGTCAGCAAGTAGATCCTTTCAAAGAAAAACTTCCAACAGCCGAGAGTATACCAGATAAATTAAAAGAAGAGTATAAAACTTATTTTCAACCTTTAAAAGAGCAGTTAGATAAAATCCCTTTTAAAAAGGGGAAAAAGCATATAACTACTAAAGAAGAAAACCTAGTTAGCCAATCTAATTAATGTCATTAAAATCAATTAATCCAACTACTACTGCATCTTGGGAGCTTTTAAATAAGCATTTCGAGGCTGTTAAAGATGTGCATATGTCTCAATGGTTTGCTCAAAATAATGATAGAGCAAATCAAATGACAATAAAATGGGAAGATTTTTATATTGATTATTCAAAAAACAGAATTACTGAAGATACTCTAGAATTGCTTTTAAAATTAGCTGATGAAACAAAATTAAAAGAAGCTATTGATAAGTATTTTGGCGGAGACATTATTAATAAAACTGAAAACCGAGCAGTTTCTCATACAGCATTAAGGTGTCCAAAAGACAAAAAAGTTTTTATTGATGGAGTTAATGTTATTCCAGAAGTTTTTGAAGTAAAAAAGAAAATTAAAGATTTCACAAATGATATTATTAGTGGAGACCGTAAAGGATATACTAACAAGCCATTTACAGATATTGTAAATATAGGAATTGGAGGGTCTGATCTTGGTCCAGCAATGGTTGTTGATGCATTACAATATTATAAAAATCAATTAACGACTCATTTTGTTAGTAACGTTGATGGCGATCATGTTAATGAAGTTATTAAAAAATTAAACCCAGAAACAACATTATTTGTTATAGTTTCTAAAACCTTTACAACTCAAGAAACATTATCAAATTCAACAACTATTAAAGATTGGTTTTTACAATCTGCTTCAGAGCAAGATATCAAGAAACATTTTGTTGCTGTTTCTACTAATATTGAAAAAGTTAAAGCATTTGGGGTTGCTGAAGCTAATATTTTTCCAATGTGGGATTGGGTAGGTGGACGTTTTTCATTGTGGAGTGCTGTTGGGTTGTCAATTAGTTTATCTGTAGGTTTTGAAAATTTTGATCAACTTCTTTCTGGAGCTCACAAAATGGATGAGCATTTTAAGAATGAAAAATTTGAATCAAATATCCCTGTTATTTTAGCACTTTTAAGTATATGGTATGCTAATTTTTTTAAATGTGAAAGTGAAGCAGTTATTCCTTACTCTCAATACTTAAATCAGTTTGCTACCTATCTTCAACAAGCCATTATGGAGAGTAACGGTAAAAGTGTAGACAGAAACGGAAAAAAGGTGAATTACCAGACAGGTAATATTGTTTGGGGAGAACCAGGAACAAATTCACAACACGCTTTTTTTCAGTTAATTCATCAAGGAACAAAATTAATTCCTTCAGATTTTATAGGATTTGTAAAATCACTCTATGGTAATAAAGAGCATCAAGATAAATTAATGTCAAATTTTATCGCTCAAACAGAAGCTTTATTAAATGGAAAATCTGAAGAAGAAGTCGTTCTAGAATTAAAACGACAAGATGTTTCAGATGATAATATAAAAATGCTTACTCCTTTTAAAGTTTTTGAAGGTAATAAACCAACGACAACAATTCTTATAAATAAACTTACACCTGAAAGTTTAGGGAAGCTTATAGCATTATACGAACATAAAATCTTTGTTCAAGGTGTTGTATGGAATGTTTTTAGTTATGATCAGTTTGGTGTTGAGCTAGGCAAGCAACTTGCTTCAACAATTTTAAGCGAAATTAACAATGATGTTACAATTGTAAAACATGATGCTTCTACTAAAAACATCTTAGAATATTACAAGAAATTAACATAAATTTTGTTAAAAACTTTTTTATAGCTTAAATTTTATATTGTTTTTTCATTTTTCATTTTTTGTAATTTCAACATGTTAAAAATTCTTAACATTTAGGTAATAAATTATCGTAATAATGATGTATTTTTGCCGCAAATTTAAAATCTAATTTTAAAATCTAAAAATGAAAAAAATTACACAATTCTTAACTATTGCTGTAGTCTTATTATGCACTACAGTCGCTTTTTCACAAAGCACAGTAAAAGGTAAAGTGATGGATTCTGATATGAATGCACCACTTCCAGGAGCAAACGTTGTTGAAAAAGGAACAACGAATGGAACTACTACAGATTTTGATGGTAACTTTACATTAACTACTAAGTCTAACTCAGGAGTGATTGTTATCACTTATGTAGGTTTTGGTTCAAAATCTATTGCTTTTAATGGTAACCAAGATTTAGGTACTATTAAATTATTGTCTGATAATACACTTGATGAAGTTGTTATTATTGGTTCTGGAGTTATCGATTTAGCTGAAGGAAGACAAACTCCTATAGCAGTATCGACAATTAAAGCTAAAGAGATTCAAGAAAAAATTGGAACTAGCGACATTACTGCTACTTTAGTTAACACGCCTTCTGTATATGTTGCAGGACAAGCAGGTGGTTTTGGAGATTCTAGAATAGCTGTTCGTGGTTTTGGCCAAGATAACACAGCTTTCTTATTAAATGGCCAACCAATTAACGGAATGGAAGATGGTTTAATGTACTGGTCTAACTGGTCTGGAATGGCTGATATTGCTAACGCAATCCAAATTCAAAGAGGTTTAGGATCTTCTAAACTTGCAATATCTTCTGTTGGAGGTACTGTTAACTTTGTAACTAAAGCTACTGACAAAAGACAAGGTGGTTTTTTACAAACAGGAATAGCTAATGATGATTACTTTAAAACTACATTAGGATACAGTACTGGTATGTTAGAAAATGGTTGGGGAGTTACTGCAATGTTAACTCACTGGCAAGGTGATGGATATAACGATGGTACTTTTGGTCAAGGACAAAACTATTTTGTTTCTGTTGGATACAAAGCTAATGATAATCATAACTTTAACTTCTTAATTACAGGTGCACCACAATGGCATGATCAAAACTTCACTAAAAGTATTTCGGATTATTTAGCTAATGGTAGAAGATTTAATAATAACTGGGGAACTTTGAATGGTGAGTACATGACTGAAAGAAGAAACTTCTACCACAAGCCAGTTGCTAACTTAAACTGGGACTGGAATATAAATGACAATTCTTCATTATCAACTGTTCTTTATGCATCATGGGGACGTGGTGGAGGAACTGGTAACTACGGTAGAAGTAGTGCCAGAATCAGAACTGCAGATGGGCAAATAGATTATGATGCTATTGCTCAAAATAATAGCAATGTTCCTGGTGGAGATGGAAATTTTGGAAACAGTACAGCTTATTTAATAAGATCTTCAATGAACTTACATAGCTGGTATGGTTTAGTTTCTAACTTTGAAACTAAATTATCTGAAAAAGTAACATTAAATGCTGGAGCAGATTTAAGAACTTACTACGGAACTCACTTTAGACAAGTTGAGAACTTTTTAGGATTAAACAGCTGGACAGAAAGTAGAAGATTAAGAGATAACACTCACCAAACAACAGGTTCTGATGTGTTTAACACGGTAACTGAATCTTTTGCAGCTAACCCTTGGACAGCTACTTTTAATACAATGGCAGAAGATCAACGTATTGATTATGATAATAGTGAGCGTATTTCTTATGGTGGTCTTTTTGCTCAACTTGAGTATGCTACAGATAACCTAACTGCATTTTTCCAAGGAGCTGTATCTTCTCAATCTCACCAAAGATTTGATAGATATGATTACCTACCACAATTTGAAGATTCTGAAAAAGTAAACAACACAGGATATAACGTTAAAGCTGGTGCAGCTTATTTAATCAATGATGATAATAAGTTTTATGTTAATGCTGGTTACTATTCTCGTCAACCATATCATGACAATATTTACTTAAACTTTACAAATGAAATTAACCCTTTAACGCAAAATGAAAAAATCTTAGGATTAGAAGCTGGTTACTCATTTAAAAGTCAATATTTTACTGCTAACTTAAATGCTTACAGAACGTCTTGGAAAGATAGAGTAACAACTAACTCTAGAATTTTATCTTCTGATCAAGTTATTGGTGGTACTACTGTATTAGCTGGAACACAAGTGTTTACTACTAACGAAGGTGTTGAGCAATTACACACTGGACTTGAATTAGACGTTGTTGCTAAACCATTTGAAGGCTTTGATGTTAAAGGTTTTGTGTCAGTTGGTAACTGGGAATACAAAGGAGATGTATTTACTACTCAAAGAGATGAGGACAGAAATGTTTTAGAAAGAGTTGGAGAAGATGTTGATGGTGGTAAGGTAGGTGATGCTGCACAATTTACTGCTGGTGCAGGTTTTGTTTACAGAGTTTGTGAAGCTTTTTCTTTTGATGCAGATTGGAGAGCATACGATAAATTATATTCTAATGTAAGTGCTAGAAAAGAAAATTTAGAACTGCCAGCTTACGATTTAGTTGATTTTGGTATGTCTTACAAAATGCTTTTAGGTAAAGATAAGTCTAACTCATTAAACTTTAGAGTTAACATTAACAACCTTTTTGATGAAGTATATTTATCTGAATTAAGATCTGCTAATGTTGCAAATCCAGGTGATACTACTTACAATGGTATTAATGTATCTAACCAAGGTTACTTTGGTTTAGGAAGAACTTGGAACTTAAATGTTCGTTACAACTTCTAAGAGTACAATATCATAAATAAATTAAAAGCCCATCAATGTTGATGGGCTTTTTTTATTAGTATAGATTAAAAATTATTCTTTCCATTTTAAACTTTCCATAATGTGCTTAATATCATTTTTTAAATAATCAGCAGCAGGAAGTATAGAATCGTAATTTGGTTTAGCATAAAAATAAAGCGAACCGTTTAAAAAATGCTTTGTGCTATCAGTAACATAAAATTGAGATTGAGAAGCAGCATTTCCTCCAACCTCATAAAACATCCCAAAAACTTTACTTTTAGTATTTATATAAGGTTGTTCAACTATCTCATCAGCCTTTATAGCATGTTTTTGTGTAAGGTTTTGAGCGTCTCTAATGTAATTTAAAAGTAGTTCTTTATCACTTACATTTTTATAGGTTAAATATATAGTACCTTTTAAAGAAGGGTAATCTATATCAATGCCATAAATATTATTTAATGAGTCTGCTTTTATATATCTAATTTTACTCGAAAGCTTATTTTTTTCAAAAGTAAAAGGCAGTGATACATCAACATTTTTATAATCCGCTTTTGGGTAATCTAACCGAAGATACGCTCTAGGTTTTGGAATAGGGTCATTTCCACATGAAAGCATTAGTCCAGCAGTGAATAATGGAATTAAAAAACGTTTTGGACGTATCATTTAGGTATAGTGAATTTTACTTGTTTAATTCTTTTTTTATCTAACTCTTCAATAGTAAAAATGTATTTTTTAAAATTTATTTTACTATTTTTTTTAGGGAATATACCAGATATTTCTAAAACAAAACCAGCTAATGTCTCGGCTTCACCTTTATAATCTTCAAAATCTGATTCGTCTTCAATATGTATTACTCTATAAAATTCTTTCAATGTTGTTTTTCCGTCGAAACTAAAATTGTAATCATCAATTTTAGTATAAGCCAAATCATCGTCATCAAATTCATCACTTATATCACCAACAATTTCTTCAATAACATCTTCAAGAGATACCAAACCAGAAGTTCCACCATATTCATCAACAACAACTGCTAAATGAACTTTTTTGGTTTGAAACTCTACCATTAAATCATCAAGTTTTTTGTTCTCAGGCACAAAAAATGGTTCTCGAAGTAATGTCGTCCAATCAAACTGTTTTCTATCAAGATATGGTAACAAATCTTTTACATACAAAATACCAATAACAGTATCTATACTATCTTTATAAACAGGAATACGAGAATACCCATTTTTTATAATTTCTGGAATAATTTCTACATACTTTTGTTCAGATTGTAAAGCAAAAATATCTATTCGTGGTCGCATTACTTGTTTAGTATCTGTATTACCAAATGATACAATGCCTTGTAATATTTTATGTTCTTCGTGAGTTGTGTCACTCTCTCGGGTTAACTCTAGAGCTTGTGAAAGTTGGTCAACACTTATATTAGATTTTTGTTTTCCTAGTTTATTATGAATAAAGATAGTTAAATGCCGCATTGGCACACTTAAAGGAGAAAACACCACATCTAATACTTTTATAGGGTAAGCCATAAATTTTGAGAACTTAATGCGGTTTCTGCTAGCATATATTTTTGGAATAATTTCTCCAAATAGCAAAATCATGAAAGTTGCGACAATCACATCAAATAAAAATGCAATATCTAGCTTTAAACCATAAATATTAAAAATCATATCTCTGCCAGCAAAAACACTACTGCTAATTGAAGCAAACAGTAATACTGTAGCAATGTTTATGGCATTATTAGCCACAAGTATTGTAGCTAATAGTTTTTTTGGTCGTTCTAAAAGTTTTGATATAATTTGAATTTGCTTAGAGTTCTCTTCTAAACCAGAGTTTAAATCTGATCGGGTTAATGAAAACAATGCAACTTCAGCTCCAGAAATAAGTGCAGAGCAAAGGAGTAATATAAAGAGTAGTATAATACTCATTACTAAAGAAACATTATCAACAGATAATGTTATTAATAAACTCGTGGGTTCAGGGTCCAATATATAAATTGTTAGTTAAACATAATTAAAAAGGTAAGTCATCGTCCTTATCATGCATTATTTCATGATCATTTTGTGGAGGAGTAGATGCTTGCGTTGTTTGCTGACCTTGACTTTCGTTTTTAGTGGTTAAAAAAGTAAAATCAGTACATTGAATTTCGGTAGAGTATCTATCCATACCTTTATCATCTTGCCATTTTCTGGTTTTTATTCTACCTTCAACGTAAATTTTATCACCTTTGCTTAAATACTTCTCACAAATTTCAGCAGCTTTATTACGAACAACAATGTTATGCCACTCAGTGTTTGTAACTCGCTCATTAGTTTGCTTGTTTGTATACGTTTCATTTGTAGCAAGAGGAAAGCGCCCTACACAGTTTCCACCTTCAAAATAATGCATTTTCACTTCATCACCTAAATGCCCAATCAGCATCACTTTATTTAAGGTTCCAGACATATATCTTTAAATTTAATTGCAAAATTAACCTTTTGCATTGACTTTTTTAAAAGTAATAAAAAAATGTGAGTCTTTAAATAGGAAATTTAAATTCATCTATAAAATTACTAATCAAAATATTGGTTGGGAAAGTTGTTAATTCTGAAATGCGAATACCTTCAGATGGAAGTTTGTCAACTTCAATAATCCAAAACTTTGTATATAAATGTTGATGAGATAGTTTATGAACAATATCTTTCTCATTATATAAACTAAATTCAAATGAAATATCATTTAGTAACGATTTAACCTTTGCACTTGCTTTAAAGGCATCAATATTGAGTGGTGTTTTAGTTTCAATAAGCGGGAATTGATATAAATTTTGCCAAATACCTTTATATGTTCTTTTCTCAAATAACGTTTTTTTGTCTGATGAGATAAACACCAAAAAATTGTAATACTTATTACTAACCTTAGTTTTCTTTAGTTTTACAGGTAGTTTGTCAATACTATTTTTTTGCAATGCAATACAACTATTTTTAAATGGACATACAGAACAATCAGGATTTTTAGGTTTGCATTGCCTAGCGCCAAACTCCATGATTGCTTGGTTATGTTCAGCAGGATTATTTTTATCAATAAGAGCTGTGGCTAATTTTTTAAACTCTTTTATCCCTTCAGTTGAATTTATTGGAGTTTCAATGCCATAATAACGAGATAAAATTCTATACACATTACCATCAACAACAGCAGTTGGTTTGTTAAAGCAAATTGAAGCAATTGCACTAGCTGTATAATCACCAATTCCTTTTAGTTTTAATAAATCTGTATATGTATCTGGAAAAGTGCCATTTAATTCGTTAGCAACATAATTGGCAGTTTTATGTAAATTTCTTGCTCTAGAATAGTAGCCTAAACCTTGCCAAAGCTTTAAAACTTCGCTTTCTTTTGCGTTTGCAAGATCAAAAACTGTAGGAAATTTGTTCACAAAAGCTTCATAATAAGGTAATCCTTGGGTAATTTGTGTTTGCTGTAAAATAATTTCAGATAGCCATATGTGATAAGGTTCTTTAGTGTTTCGCCAAGGAAGGCTTCTTTTATGTATTGAATACCAATTAGTTATGATTGAGCTGAAATTCATTTTAAAATTTAAATCTTGACAAAAATAATTCTTTATAAGGTTAAATTTTAATTAATTAGGTTTGAAATATTGAAATTAAAATCCCTATATTTGCATCCCTTATAATTAATAGATAACCCTAAAATTAATAACAATGACAAAAGCTGATATAGTGGCTAAAATTTCTGACAAATTAGGAATTGAAAAAGGAGACGTTCAAGCAACAGTTGAAACATTTATGGAAGAAGTGAAAACTTCATTAGAGAGTGGTGATAATGTATATTTAAGAGGTTTTGGAAGTTTTATCGTTAAAACTAGAGCTGAAAAAACTGGAAGAAATATTTCTAAAAACACAACTATCAAAATTCCAGCGCACAACATTCCTGCATTTAAACCTGCAAAAGTGTTCGTAGAAGGTGTAAAATCAAGTGTTGAAGTTGAGGCTTAAAAAAATAAATATTAATTAAAAAACTTTGATTTATGCCAAGTGGTAAAAAAAGAAAAAGACACAAGGTAGCGACGCATAAGCGTAAAAAACGTAGACGCGCTAATCGTCACAAAAAGAAATAAATTGAAAAAGTAGTTTTTTAACTACTTTTTCGGTTTTAAAGTAACGTTCTTTGATATGAAATTTTGTAATTATTTGTTACCTAAATAATTATATAATTTACCGGATTTAACATCCTGTGTCAAAAAATAAAGTATAATCCATCTGTTCTAATGTATTAGAATGGATATAAATTAACATTATGGATAAAGAATTGATTATTAGATCGAGTTCTGATATTGTTGATTTTGCCTTATTAAAAGATGGAAAACTTATTGAATTGCATAAAGATGAAGAGGATAACAATTTTGCGGTTGGCGATGTGTTTATTGCCAAAATACGTAAAGCTGTTCCAGGGCTAAATGCTGCATTTGTTAATGTAGGTTATGAGAAAGATGCATTTTTGCATTATCATGATTTAGGACCTCAATTACCTTCACTTTTAAAATTCGTAAAACGTGTAAGCACAGGGAAACACACAGATTTTTTACTCAAAAACTTTCAGTTTGAGAAAGAGATTGATAAAGACGGAAGCATTGCTGACGCCTTAAAATCTAACCAGTCTATCTTAGTACAAATAGTTAAAGAACCAATTTCTACCAAAGGACCTCGTATTAGTAGCGAGTTGTCTATTGCAGGTAGATATATTGTTTTAGTTCCTTTTTCAGATCGTATTTCTATTTCTCAAAAAATAGAATCTAAAGAAGAAAAAGACCGATTAAAACGATTGGTAAAAAGCATCACTCCTAAAGGATTTGGTGTAATTGTTCGTACTGTAGCAGAAGGCAAAAAAGTTGCCGAACTAGATAGCGATTTACAAAATTTGCTGAGTCGATGGACAGCAATGTGTAAAAAACTTAATAAAGCCAATCATCCAAGTAAAGTATTAGGAGAAATGAATAAAGCCTCTTCAATTTTAAGAGACATATTTAATGACACTTTTTCTAGTATTGTAGTTGATGATGAAGAGCTTTATGTACAAATTAAAGATTACGTGCATCAAATTGCACCTAAAAAAGAATCTATTGTGAAACTACATCAAAATGGCGTACCTGTTTATGAAAAATATGGTATTGAGAGGCAAATAAAAACCTCTTTCGGACGTACAGTATCTATGGCAAAAGGTGCGTACATTGTTATAGAACACACCGAAGCACTGCATGTAATTGATGTAAACAGTGGAAACCGATCTAACAAAGAAAAAAATCAAGAGGACACAGCTTTAGAAGTAAATTTAATTTCAGCTTCAGAAATTGCTCGTCAGTTACGTTTACGTGATATGGGAGGAATTATTGTAGTCGATTTTATTGATATGTCTAATGCCGAAAACCGCAAAACACTGTACAATCATCTTCGTGATGAAATGAAAGATGATAAAGCAAAGCATAAAATATTACCTCCGAGCAAATTTGGATTGGTACAAATTACCAGACAAAGAGTACGCCCAGAAAGGAATATTGAAACCAAAGAGGAAAACCCTAATGGATCTGGAGATGAAATAGAAGCACCAATTAAAGTTGTGCAAAAAATATCTCAAGACATGGAACGACTCTTTAAAAAAGGCTATAAAAAGATGACTTTAAACACACACCCTTTTATAGCAGCCTTTTTAACAAAAGGCTTTCCATCACAACGTTCTAAATGGTTTTTAGAACACAAAAAGTGGGTTAAAATACAACCCAGAGATGCTTACACATATCTTGAATACCATTTTTTTGATAAAAATGGTGAGGAAATCAATTAATATTAAAAACCCCTTTCACTTTTGTGGAAGGGGTTTTTGTTTTTAAAGAAATTTACTTTGAAATAGAATAACAATTGTTTATGGTTAAAAATACGGCTCCATTCTCTTAAAGAACTTAAGCCAAGCTATTTTTTGAAAACTTCTTTGATTTGAATAGTGTCTTGCATAATTTTAATTTTATACTCAACACTTGCAGATGGAATGCCATTACTGTAATATCCGAAGTTTTTAAAAAATTCTTCCGAATTTAATTTATAACTTAATTTGTATCCACCATCTAGTTTTGGCACATTTAGAAAATTTAATTTGACACTCTTTGTCATATTTGGCATTATGGTATCAATATAAATATCATTAACTCCATTAGATATAGTGATATCAGAGACATTATTGTAAGTACCATTATAGACTTCAAAACTCGCCATTTGCTTTTCATTAATACATCCTATTATGATAGTATGTATTATTAATAAATAAATTATTTTTTTCATTGATTAGTAGGAATTAATTGAGTTGAACTTGTGATACCATGGTCGCCATCATTTGGCTCAATTGTCGTTGGATTATCCCAAAAATTTGGGTCACTATAGTTAATAGGGAACAAATATTTTAATGAGCCCCATATTAATGACTGATATACTAAATTTGACAACTCTTGATCTGAAATAAAAGAACTTGCATTATTCCCGATATTATGACCTACACTATTGTTGTATAAATCCATTTGTTTTTCCAAAACAAGATTTGATGGAGTTTCACTTTCATGAGCATTAGAAAATTTTCGTGCGACTATATCTCCAGCATCATTAGAGTTCATAGCATTGAAAAAAGCATGTCTAAAAGCATCAGATTTATCATTAATTCCATTATCCCCAAATCTATTTACAGTTTCAGTTTCTGCTGGCTCTCTATTTTCTCTGATTATTAATGCTTGAGCAGGATATAATACAACTAGTACTTTTTCTTCAGCGGTCAAATTATCCAAACCTCCACCTGCATCAAATCCAAAATTAAAATTATTTTCTACAAAATCATTATCTAACCACCATTCAAATTCATAATTTAATTCCATTCCTGGGTAATTTGTTTCTGTATAAAGTGATAAGCTTGTAATTGCTATTATCATAGCTTCTTGTGTTTCCTCACTACATCCATTTTGGCTAATAAAAGACGCTATATTTCCTACTTGGCAGCCATTTGCAGGATTATTAATCCAATTGGCAATATTGGGTTGTGTAAAAGAGTTTACATCTAAGCAATCTATAACATAGTTATATATAGCAGGAGATACTTGGCAAACAGTTTCTGTGATTTCTGGAAAAACACCAGTACCTTCATTAGGCGCACAATCATTATTAACACCTGCAAGTGGTTGGTTATTTACCACACTTGTACCAGAAGTGTTACAAGTATCAGAAGAACCATCACCACCACCACCAGTTGAGGAGCCATCACCATTAGTCCCATTTCCTGAAGAACTACCTCCTCCACTAGACCAAACAGAATGACAACTCTCCACCCAGTCATATACAGTTGCCGTACAATTATCCCAACCTTGTGAATCGCTATGATTCCCTTCAGTACATATTCTTTCAACTGTGTAAATGCATTCTGTAATAAAGCCACCTGCTCTTGAGCTTGTGTTTTCTTGACTATACTCTTCTTTAGTTGACCATATTACTTCTCTCTCAAACGAGTATTTGGTAATATCACCAACATAATCATTCATATTTAAAACATACTCACCATGTTGGTAAACTAAATGACTATCATACCAGTTTTGGTCTGGCTCATAACTTAATATATACCCAATATAACCTTGCTCTGTTTCTAACAAATACAAGTTTTCAAAATTAATAGAGTTGTTATCTTCATTAATTATCTTAAAAGTATATGTAGAATAGCCTGTTGAATCTGTGTATTGAATAACTTTGGTTTCGTCAATGTTCTCTAAAGGTAAAACGTCTGGTAAATCTCTACTAAAACTAGAAGTTTTGGTTGTCATTTTTTTAACATTAGTGATTACTGGTTTTAGCTTTGTGAGTTCATTTAATGAGGTTACCTTATAGGTAAAGGATGGATTGGTTGATGTCTTTTCTTCAAAAGTGTCTTCTTTTTGGCAGTTGACCAATAAGCTGACAATCACAAAAAGGAAAGCTTTAGATAAAAGCTTAATGTTTAGGTATTTTTTCATGAAAAAATAGTTTTAAAGTTAATAAAATGATGTTGCTATTAAAACTAATTTCTTAAAGGGAATAACCAAAATACAAAGTAATAAGTGGTAATTGTGTTAACCCAATTGTTAAAATTCTTACAAAAATCCTATAATATTTACGGTAAAACCGTACTCTTTAAATATAGTAAGTGTTTAAATGTGGTAAAAAAATGACAACTTTTGCAAAAAAATTAAGTGTTAAGGCGCTGGATTAGGAATGTTGTTATGCACTTTTTCTATAGCGTCTAAAACATCTTGGTTTAAAGTTACATTAATACTATCGATGTTTTCTTTTAGTTGCAACATAGAGGTTGCTCCAATAATATTACTTGTAATAAAAGGACGTGATGTCACAAAAGCTAATGATAGTTGCGCAAGCGTAATATTATGTTGTTCAGCAATTTTTAGATACCCTTTTGTAGCTTCGGTTGATTGTTCAGAACTATATCTTGCAAACCTTGGAAATAATTTTAACCTTGCATTATCTCCTGCTGTGCCTTTTATGTATTTACCAGATAACACACCAAATGCCATTGGTGAGTAGGCAAGAAGACCTATTTGCTCTCTAATAGCTATTTCTGCCATATCACCTTCAAAAACTCTGTTTAGTAATGAATAAGCATTTTGAATGGTTATCATTCTTGGCAAATTATGATGTTTAGATTCTTCTAAATAACGCATTGTTCCCCAAGCTTTTTCGTTAGAGATACCTACTTGTCTTATTTTTCCAGATTTTATAATCTCATCTAGTGTATGAAGAATTTGGTTAAAATTATCTTCCCATTTGTCTTCAACATGTTTATAATCTCTAACGCCAAAAGTATTGGTATTACGTTCTGGCCAATGCAGTTGATATAAATCTATATAATCGGTTTTTAGTCGTTTTAAACTTTGGTTTACTGCATCTTTAAGTGCTTCTGGACTAAAACCATTGGTTCTAATATGAGCGGTATAATCTCCAGTTCCAGCAATTTTGGAAGCCAAAACAACTTTATCTCTATGACCTGTTTTTTCAAACCAATTACCAATAATACGTTCTGTTTCTGCATAAGTTTCTTTGGTTGCAGGTACAGGATACAACTCAGCAGTATCAAAAAAATTAACACCTTGGTCTAAAGCATAATCCATTTGTTCAAAACCTTCTGCTTGTGTGTTTTGGTTTCCCCAAGTCATTGTGCCTAAACATAATTTACTAACTTTTATATCTGTGTGTGGTAGTTTTGTGTATTTCATCTGTTAATATTTATTTGTTTTTTAAAGGTCAGATGCATGTCCAGATTATCATTTTGGTTGAATTTTCAAATTGTAGGAATGGACATTTCATGTATTTTTTAACAAGCACCAAAGATAAAAAAACCTTTCAGCGTTTAAGAACTGAAAGGTTTAAAACTATGTTAAGTTTATGCTTAACTAGTCATTTAATAGCTTTGAAATCTCATCTAACTTTGGTGTTAAAATCACTTCAATACGTCTATTTTTTGCTTTGCCTTCTGCAGTATCATTACTAGCAATTGGAGCAAACTCTCCACGTCCTGCTGCAGTTAAATTTTCTGGGTTAATAGATGCATTTTCTCTTAAAATTTCTACGATTGCTGTTGCTCTTTTTGTAGATAAATCCCAGTTACCTGATAATTGACCAGAACCTGTATAAGGAACATTATCTGTATGTCCTTCAATTAAAATTGCAATTTCAGGGTTTTCTGCTAAAACACTTCCTAATTGTTTTACAGCTTCTCTACCATTTGTTCCTACAGCCCAACTACCAGATTGGAATAATAGTTTGTTTTCCATAGACACATAAACTTTTCCATCACGTTGCTCTACAGTTAAGCCTTTACCTTCAAAGTTAGTTAATGCTTTTGAAATTGCATTTTTTAACTTGGTCATTGCAGCATCTTTAGATGAGATTATGCTTTCTAATTCTGCAATACGTTGCGAACGTAAATCCATATCTTTCTTTAGTTTTTCTAAACGTGCATTTTCGGCAGCAAGAGCTTGTTCTTTTGCTTCTAATTGCGCTAATAACTCTCTGTTCTTTTTTGCGTTTTCCGCAATTGCAGACGAGCTATTTTTTTCTAATGCCTCATAAGATTTTTGCAAATTATCAAGACTGGTTTTTGTTGCTTCATAATCTTGTTGCAGTTTATCGCGTTGTGCAAGAGTAGCATCATAATTTTTCTGAAGCTTTGCAAGTTCATTTTGAGCAGCTGTTAATGCTTTTGAAAGTTCAGTATTTTCATCAGAAATTTTTCTGTTTTCTTTTTTTAAATCGGCATACTTGTTTTCTAAATCGGTATATATCTTTTTAGAAACACAAGAAGTTGATAATACTAATGTTAATGCTATTAATGACAGTTTTTTAATCATGGTTAAATATATTTAAGTTGTTTGGGTTTTTAGTTTTCTATTTCTAGTAAAATTGGGCAATGGTCGCTATGCACTGCTTCCGACAAGATAACGCTACGTTTAAGCTTTTCTTGCAATGGTTTACTTGCTAATGCATAATCTAATCGCCAGCCTTTATTATTGGCTCTAGAGTTTGCTCTGTAGCTCCACCAAGTGTACTCTTGTTTTTCTGGATGTAAATATCTAAATGAATCAATAAATCCGCTATCAATAAATTTTCCTAACCATTCACGTTCTTCAGGTAAAAAGCCTGAAACACCTTTCATTTTTGGGTTATGAATATCTATTTCTTCATGGCAAATATTATAATCACCACAAATAATCAGATTAGGAATTTCATGTTTTAGCGTATTAATATACTCTTGAAACATATCCATGTAATCAAACTTATGTTGAAGGCGATCGTCATTTGTTCCTGAAGGTAAATACAAGCTCATAACAGAGAAACCATCGAAGTCTACACGAAGATTTCTACCTTCAAAATCCATAGATGCTATTCCTGTTCCAAACTCAACATGATTTGGTTCGGTTTTACTTAAAATAGCAACACCACTATATCCTTTTTTTTGTGCACTAAACCAATAATGATACTTGTAACCAGCAGCTTCAAAAATATCTAGCTCTAACTGATCTTTCATCGCTTTAATTTCTTGTAAACAAATCACGTCTGGATTAGCACTTTTTAACCAGCCAATAAAATTTTTATTAAGAGCAGCTCTAATACCATTAACGTTATAGGAGATGATTTTCATGTTATATGTTTAGAATTTCAGCTAAAATAAATAATACTGTACTTTTATACGATATTTTTATAGTCATTTTAACTATAAAATATTTTTAAGCTTATCAAGTTTATATACTACATGAAAATTGCTATTGGTTTTATATGTTTATTAATGTCTTTTTGTGCTGTTGCACAAGAACAAGCATCTAATTATAAAACTAAAAAAGTTGCCGTTAGAGATACAATTTTGGTTGATTCTGTAAGTATAAACTCTAGCAAATTTGTTTTAAAGACAAAAAACAATGTTATTATAGATACTTCATTTTATAACATAGATTTTTCAAAAGCGATATTAACCTTTAGAAAGCCGATAGAAACCGACTCTGTAACTATCGAGTATTTAAAATATCCTGAATTTATTACACGTAAATATTTTCAGTTAGATGATAAAATTATTGTTGAGAATACTGATAATATGCAACGCTTATACAAGTTGTCTCAATCTACATTAACTAAAAATTTTACACCTTTTGATGGACTTACAACTTCTGGAAGTATATCACGAGGCGTAACGATTGGAAATAATCAAAATTCGGTATTAAACAGTGAACTAGATTTACAAATTTCAGGAAAATTAAGTGATAAAGTGTCATTGCGTGCTTCAATTCAAGATGCCAATATTCCGTTACAAGAAAGTGGTTATTCACAACGATTAGATGAATTTGATCAGGTTTTTATTGAATTGTTTAGTGATTCTTGGAATGTAAGAGCAGGAGATATTGATCTTGAAAACAATACAAGCTATTTCGGTAGATTTAGCAAACGTGTACAAGGATTATTGGTTAATGTTAATCTAGACAAAGAGGAGTCTAAAACTAATTTGTTTGTAGCTGGAGCATTAGTAAGAGGACAGTTTACAACAAGTCAGTTTTTAGCACAAGAAGGTAACCAAGGACCTTATAAATTGCGTGGTCCAAATAATGAGTTGTTTGTACTTATAGTATCTGGTAGTGAAACAGTTTATGTTAATGGCTTGCCTATAGTTCGTGGAGAGAGTAATGATTATATTATCGATTATAATGCTGGTGAGATTATTTTTAACTCTACATTTCCTATTACTTCAGAAATGCGAATTACTGTCGATTATCAATTTAGTGAACGTAATTTTTCGAGATTTACAGCTTTTGGTGGAGGTAATTATGAAACAGAAAAATTAAAACTTGGTGTTTCTGTTTATTCAGAAGTAGATTCAAAAAATCAACCATTACAGCAAAATTTATCAGCAGAACAAATACAAATTTTATCAAATGCTGGAGATGACCAAGATTTAATGTTTGCTCCTTCAGGAACTCCAGAAACGTATAGTGAGAATAGAATTTTATATAAAAAAGAACTTATAAGTGGAGTTGAAGCATTTGTGTTTTCAAACAATTCTGATGATGAGTTATTTAGTGTAAAATTTAGATTAGTTGGTGATAATCAAGGTGATTATGTATTAATTAATAGTAATTCAATTAGTAAAATTTATGAATATGTAGAGCCAATTTCTGGTGTGCCTCAAGGAAATTATGCAGCAATAGTTCAGCTTATTGCTCCAACAAAATTACAGCTAGCTATTGTAAATGGTACATACAAGCCAACAGACAAAACTGATATTTATTTTGAAGCTGCAGGAAGTAAAAATGATTTGAATTTATTTTCAAATTTAGATGATAGTAATAATGATGGTTTTGCAGGAAAGTTAAGAGTAAAACACAATATTATAAAAACAGATAGTCTTTGGAATCTATCTACAATTGTTGATGCTGATATGATTCAACAAAACTTTAAAACAGTACAACGTTTGTATTATGCAGAGTTTAATAGAGATTGGAATTTAGATCAACCGCTAGGAAATCAAAATCTACTAACAACAGGTTTTGAGCTTGTTCATCCTAAAAAAGGGTTTGCCTCATACAAATTTGAACATCTTAATTATTCTGAAAACTTTAATGGAAATAAGCATAATGTTTTTGCAAACCTTAACCTTAATAAACTTAATGTGTTTACAAACTCTAGTGTATTAAATAATAAGGCAAGTAACACTACTTCAACTTTTTTAAGAACATTTAATAGAGTGACTTATAGTTTTAACAAGCAATGGATTGGTACAAAATTGGCTGCAGAAAATAATGAACAACGAAGCACAACCACAGACAGTTTAACGCCTTTAAGTCAAAAATTCAAATCGTATCAAGTGTTTTATGGTGTTGGAGATAGCACTAAAGTATTTGCAGAAGTAGGTTATAAGCATCGAATAAATGATAGTTTAAGATTTAATAAAGTGGTTAAAGTTAATAGTTCTAACACATATTATATTAAATCAAAAATCATTCAAAATACAGAAACAGATTTAGGAGTTTACATAAATTATAGAAACTTAAAATCGGTTGAAGCTAATATTGAAGATGAGCAATCACTAAACTCAAGATTAAATTACAATCAGCAATTATTTAAGCAAATTGTACAATGGAATACCATTTTTGAAACCAATGCTGGGAGTTTGCCACAACAAGATTTTACTTATGTGCGAGTAGAGCCAGGACAAGGCGCTTACACATGGATAGATTACAATAACAATGGAATACAAGAACTAAATGAATTTGAGGTTGCTCAATTTCAGGATCAAGGAGAATATATAAGAGTATTGTTACCAAATCAGGTTTTTGTTAAAACGCATCAAAATAGGTTAAGCCAAACGCTCACATTTAATCCACAACAATGGTCGGCTTCTGATAGTAAATCGAAGCAATTCTGGTCTCATTTTTATAATCAGGCATCATATTTAATTGATAGAAAAATTAAAAGGGAAGGCAATTCTTTCGATTTAAACCCTTTTGCAAGCAGTGATGAAAATCAACTAGCACTAAATAAAAGTGTTAGAAACGTTTTATTTTTTAATAGAGGGAAACAACATTACACAACCTCTTATACTTTTTTAACCAATACAAGCAGAACATTATTGTCAATTGGTTTTCAGGAGAGCAAACTTAAAAGTCATCAACTTAATTTTAACCATAAATTTGCTACAAGTTGGTTGGTGAATTTGAAATCGAGTTTAGAAAAGAATGAGAGTTTGAGTGAAAATTTTGCATCTCGAAATTATATAATTGATGAAGTAAGATTCCAGCCAAAGTTATCTTATTTGTTTAATGAAAATGCACGTTTTGATGTGTTTTACCAATATACATCTAAAGATAATACTGTTGGAAATATGGAAACACTGTTGCAGAATAATTATGGTGTTTCGTTTACATATAATAACGCTCAAAAAGTGGCTTTAACTGGCGAAATTAATTTTTTTGATAACACTTTTGATGGAAATGCAAATACACCAGTATCTTACCAAATGTTAGAAGGGTTGCAACCAGGAAAAAACTTTACTTGGAGTTTATTAGCCCAAAAGAAACTAACAACTTTTTTAGATTTAAACCTTAATTATTTTGGAAGAAAAACAGAAACTTCCAAAACTATCCATACAGGAACAGTACAACTTAAAGCTTATTTTTAATTTAAGTTTTTTCTTACGCAACCTTTCACTTATAATTGCATCTACAATTGGAATAATAGTTGTTGTTATAGCCTAATTAATAAAACTTAAACTTATATGAAAAAAATTCTTATCACAGTATTGTTATTTACATCATTTATATCAATAGCACAAGAGTCTGATGATGACCAAACCAAAAAGCATGAGATATCATCAAACCTCTTTGATTTAGTAGTGGCTGGTTCATTAAATGTAAACTATGAGCATTTATTTGCAAAAAACCAATCGCTCTTTTTAGGTGTTACTTTTTTTGATACTTATGGCTATTATGATGCTGGATACTTAAAAAGTAGTAATGCAGTTAGTTTAAAAGCAGCTTACATGATTTATTTTTCAAAGCAGAAAGATCATGAAGGGTTTTACTTTTATCCTCAACTTAAAGCTAGAACAGGTGAGGTAGTGTTAGATGATTATATTTATTTTGATTATGAGAATGATGTTTATATTGAAGAAGAATATAAATATGATGTTTCTGGATTTTCAGCAGGTTTTGGTATAGGCCATAAATGGTTATTTAATAACAAGTTTACATTGTCGATCAATGGAGAAATAGCAAGAAATCTTGGAAATTTCGATACAGACTATTTAGATAATATTGAAGGCCGTTTTGGAGTAAACTTTGGGTATAGGTTTTAGTAGTTAAAATATTTTAAATTAAAAGCCCAATACTTAAATTGGGCTTTTTTATTTAAGTATAAGAAATGTTGTAAATGTGTAATATATTCTTAAATTTATATTGATAGACTACAAAGTGTAATCATTAAAGAATATGATTATTATTTAAGCAAAGCCTGTTAATAAAGTATGAGTATTTTTAGCAGAGTTTTCAACAAGGTTAGGCAAGAAGGTTTTATAAAATTACTTCAAGGAGGCGTAACTTACCTTTATGATCTTTATTATGATTACAAATTTGGCTTAGACACTTATTCTTGGGTATCAAAAGACAAACTAGAGGTTGAAGATAGTATTAATGAACATGCAGTTAAATATCAGGCTACAAGAGCATTGTCATTAATACGCTTATTTAAAAAGTTAAAAATTCCCGACGACAAAGTTTTTATTGATATTGGTTCTGGTAAAGGTAGAGTACTTTTAATAGCAGCCGAATTTGGAATTAAAGAGGTTAGAGGTATTGAATTTTCTCCTGTTTTATGTGAAATAGCAAAAAAGAATATTTCTATTTATAAAGAAAAAACAAAGAGTAAGACGGCTTTTAAAATTATTAATTTTGACGCTGGAGAGTATGTATTTTTAGATGATGGTTATGTTTATTTTATGTATAATCCTTTTGATGAGTTTATTCTAAAAAAAGTTCTACAACATATATCTGAATCTTTAGTAAGAAACAAAAGAAAGATACTTATTATTTATGCATATCCTGTTAATAGGAAACTAATAGAAACACTTATGCCAATCCAAAATACTAAAAGTTATAAAATTTGGGGAGGAGAAATGGTTGTTTATGAGATATAAAAAAAACACTCAAGGATTTGTTTCAAGAGTGTTTTAGTATTTATTATTTTAAAAAGAATTACATCTTCATCAACCAAGTTTTTACATCAACTGCTTGCTTAATTATATGTCTTAAATCTTCAATTTTTACTCGTTCTTGCTCCATTGAATCTCTATGACGTATTGTTACTGTATTATCTTCTAAAGTGTCGTGATCTACAGTAATACAAAAAGGCGTTCCGTTTGCATCTTGCCTTCTATAACGTCTTCCTACAGCATCTTTTTCATCATAATCAACATTAAAATCCCATTTCAAATCATCAACAATTTGTTTTGCTATTTCTGGCAAACCATCTTTTTTTACTAAAGGTAAAATAGCGGCTTTTACTGGTGCTAAAACAGCAGGTAATTTTAAAACAGTTCGGGTAGTGTTATTGTCAAGCTCTTCTTCAACTAACGAGTTAGAAAAAACAGCTAAAAACATTCTGTCTAAACCAATTGATGTTTCTAAAACATAAGGTGTATAACTTGCATTGTCTTCATGGTCAAAATACTGAAGTTTTTTCCCTGAAAACTCTTCATGTTGCTTTAAATCGAAATCTGTACGTGAATGAATTCCTTCGAGTTCTTTAAACCCAAATGGAAACTTAAACTCTATATCTGTTGCTGCATCTGCATAATGAGCTAATTTTTCATGGTCATGAAAACGATAATTATCTGTTCCCATTCCTAATGACAAATGCCATTTCATTCTGGTTTCTTTCCAGTGCTCAAACCATTCTTTTTGTGTTCCAGGTTTAATAAAAAATTGCATTTCCATTTGTTCAAACTCACGCATTCTAAAGATGAACTGTCTTGCAACAATCTCATTTCTGAACGCTTTTCCTGTTTGAGCAATTCCGAAAGGAATTTTCATTCGCCCAGTTTTTTGAACGTTTAAGAAATTAACAAAAATACCTTGTGCTGTTTCAGGTCTTAAATATAAGTCCATTGCATTTTCTGCAGAAGCTCCTAGTTTGGTTCCAAACATAAGATTAAACTGCTTTACATCTGTCCAATTTTTACTTCCTGTTAAAGGATCTGCAATTTCTAATTCTTCAATTAGAGCTTTTACATCAGCTAAATCTTCTTTTTCAAGAGATTTTGCCATACGTGAAAGCGTTGTATTTATTTTTTCTTGATACTCAACAACTCTAGTGTTTGTTGCTAAATATTGTGCTTTATCAAACGAATCACCAAAACGTTTTGCAGCTTTATCTACTTCTTTGTCAATTTTTGCTTCAATTTTTGCACAATAATCTTCAATAAGTACATCTGCTCTGTAGCGTTTTTTTGAATCTTTATTATCAATTAATGGATCATTAAAAGCATCAACGTGTCCTGAAGCTTTCCATGTTGTTGGATGCATAAAAATAGCAGCATCTATACCTACTATGTTATCGTGCATTTGCACCATGGCTTTCCACCAGTAATCGCGAATATTTTTCTTTAATTCAGCACCATTTTGTGCGTAATCGTAAACTGCACTCAAGCCATCATATATTTCACTACTCTGAAACACATAACCATACTCTTTGGCGTGAGATATTACTTTTTTAAATTGATCGTCTTGATTTGTCATGATGCAAAAATAAAAAACCGCTCCAATTAATAGAACGGTTTATTAAAATATATTTGTTAGAATTAGTCTAGTACAATTTGAGTACTTCCTAATTTTCTGTCTTTATAAAAAACTGATACGTAGTAAATGCCTTTTGTAAGTGGTTTGTCATCAATATCTGCTTCAATATTTGTACAAATATCAACAACATCGTTATTATAATATACATTGTTTTTTGAGCTATATATTAATGAAGACGTGCCAAATTCGATAGAGCCTTTATCTGCTACTACATTATTTTTAGGGTTAACTATTTGTATGTATAACTCTTTTTCTCCTTTGAGTGCTAATGCGTTTTCGGCTAAAGTAAAACACACTTGAATTGAAGTGGCTTTCGATGCCTTTTTTGTCTCGTATTGTTTTCCTGAAACGGTTTGATACGCTTTTGCTTTAAAAGAATTTGCTGTAAGTAAGGCTCCTTTTTCTAAGGCTTTATTTAAATCTTTATTTTCTTTTGCTAAGGAAGAGTTTTCTTCTTTTTGCTTTTTTAATTCATTAAAAGCTAGAAGTTTGTCTTTTTCAAGTTTCTTATTTATGTCATCTAACGAACTGATGGTTTCAAAAAGTTCTTTGTTTTTTGATTTTAATGTTATAAGCTGACTTTTGTATTTTGAAATTACCGAGAAATCACTTTTTAATAATCGAAGAGAATCTAAAGCCATTTTTGTTGACAGTTTAGCTTCTTTAAGTTTTAAGGATATATCATCATTAGTTGTAGATACTTCGTCATATCTCACTAACATTTGAGATAATTCACCTTCGACTAATTTTTTTTCTTGTTCTAAAAATAGCTGATGCGATTTAATTGATTCGTAATTTGTAAAACTAAAAACCGCCAAAACTGCAATGGCCACTATTAAAGAACCTATAATTAATCTGTAGTTAAATAGTTGAGGGTTAACTATCATTATTTAATTATTGAGGGAGGTTATGAATTATTTAATTAACTGGAGCGAAAATATATATTATGTTTGTGTTATCTCTTTTTTATCGATAAAATGATAATAAATTTGTTAAACTTGTTTTTTCCAAAGGTTTGCTTAGCATGTGAAGAGCATTTAGGTGATAATGAGCAATATGTTTGTACAGCATGTAGGCATGAATTTCCTATAACAGATTTTCATACTAAACCTGATAATGCTGTAACAAAAAGGTTATACGGACGAGTAAATTTCTGTAATGCCACTTCATTATTGTGGTTTCATAAAAAAGGGAAAGTACAACACATGATTCATAATCTAAAATATAAAGGTTATGATGAGGTTGGCTTGTTTTTAGGGCAATGGTTAGGTGCTGAGCTTAAAAACACTAATCTTTATAATGATATAGATGTAGTTATTCCTGTTCCGTTACATAAATCTCGCTTGCGTAAAAGAGGATACAACCAAGTTGATAAGTTTGGAAAAGAAATAGCAAAAGCGTTAAATACAGTTTATAATGATGATGTTTTAATTAAAACTAAAGCAACTACAACGCAAGTATTTAAAGACAGATTAAAAAGAGTTACAACCCATAACTCCGATTTTTCAATTGTAGAAAAGACCTCTCTAAAAGGCAAGCATATTTTATTAGTTGACGATATTATTACAACAGGAGCAACACTTGAGGCTTGTTCTAATGCTTTACTTGCTATAGACAATATTAAAATAAGCATTGCAACGATGGCAATTACAGAATAGTTTTAACAAAATGATATGAATTTAATAGTAATTTTAGCCTTATCGTTTTCGTTAGTATCCCAAATATGTTGTTAATTTGCTTTAAATTTTAAAACAGCGCATGCAAAAGTTTTTTTATAGATTTTTTACTTTCTTATCAGTTTTGGTCTTAGTAGTATCTTGTGCTAATAGAGGCACACCTTCAGGAGGTGAAAAAGACGAGATGCCACCAAAAATAACAAAGTCTACACCTGAAAATTTTACTACTAATTTTAAAGGCAATGAAATACGAATTTATTTTGATGAGTATATCAAAATAAAAGATATTCAAAAGCAGCTTATTATTTCGCCGCCAATGACTACTGAACCTGATATTACACCTTTAGGAACAGCTAGTAAATACATTAAAATTGTTTTAAAAGACACTTTACAACCAAATACAACATATGCTTTTAATTTTGGTACGAGTATAGTTGATAATAATGAAGAAAATCCATATCCATACTATAAATATGTATTTTCAACAGGCAATTATATAGACTCACTTTCTGTAAAAGGAAATATTTTAGATGCTGAAAGTATGACAGCAGATACGTTTGTGTCTGTTATGCTTTACGAAGTTGATTCTACTTATAACGATTCTGTTGTTTACAAAAAAAAGCCTAAATACATTACTAATACATTAGACAGCGTAACAACATTTAATATCGAAAACATTAAAGCAGGGAAATATAAATTGGTAGCGTTAAAAGATGAAAACAGAAATTTTACATATCAGCAAAAAGAAGATAAAATAGGTTTTTACGACAAGGTAATAACAGTGCCTTCAGATACTGTTTACTCTGTTAAATTATTTAAAGAAGAGTTAGATTTTAAAGCTGTTAAGCCCAAGCAAGCTGCTGGTCAAAAAATAGCTTTTGGTTTTGAAGGCGATTATAAAAATATGCAAATTGAATTGCTGGGTGATAGACCAGAAGGATTAGTAGAACGAATTACTAAAGATGTTAAATCTGATACTTTATATTATTGGTATAATAAAAGCCTGGAAAGAGATTCAACTTTATTTGTAGTAAGTAATAAAGAACATAGAGATACATTAAATTTTAAATTTAGAGATTTCAAAAAAGATTCTCTTACTATTAACGCAATTCAAAAAGGGAGTTTAAATTTTAATCAAAATTTTGAAATTGAAGGCTCAGTTCCTTTTACTTTTATTCGTGAAGATTTAATTAAAATTATTGATAAAGATTCTGTTCCTGTGCCTTTTACAACTCAGTTTGATGAGCTGCATAATAAATATACTTTTCAGTTCGAAAAGAAAGAGTCTCAAGTCTATAAAATTAAAATGCTACCAGAAGCATTAACCAGTTTTTTTGGAGAAGTAAATGATACACTAAATTATAATTTGCAAACCAAAGCGTATTCAGATTATGCTAATATTAGGGTTGTATTAAATAATGCAACATATCCTGTAATTGTTCAATTAACTGATGAAAAAGGAAATTTAAAATATGAACAGTTTGCCGATAAGCCAAAAGTATTCGATTTTAGATATATAAATACTGGAAATTATTATTTAAGAGTTGTTTTTGATGCTAATGGAAACCAAAAATGGGATACTGGTAATTATCTTAAAAAGATTCAACCAGAGCGTATTAGTTATGATTCAAAACTTATTGAAGCTTCAGCAAATTGGGATATAATTCAAGATTTTACTTTAGAGTAAACTCGTCTTTATCATTTAAAAAGTTAAGTTTATTTCTATAGTTTTCCAATTCAGTTTTATCTAGAGTTACAATACTTATAGCTTCTTTATCAAAAGGTGTTGTATCTAATCTATTACCTAATACATCATAAGCTGCTGAATGACCAGAATATTCATGATTATTAGCATCTAACCCAACTCGGTTTACTCCAATACAATAACTCATATTTTCAATTGCTCTTGCTTTTAAAAGTGCATCCCAAGCATTAACACGAGGTTTAGGCCAGTTGGCAACATATATTAAAACCTCATAATTTTCAGTATTTCTAGCCCAAACAGGAAAACGTAAATCATAACAAATTAAAGGGCAAATACTCCAACCCTTAAAGGCTACAATGAGCTTTTTTGTTCCAGCAGTATAGACTTTGTCTTCTCCTGCAAGAGTAAAAGTATGGCGCTTGTCATAACTATTAATCTCACCATTTGGATGCACAAATAACAAACGATTATAATAATTGTCATTCTCTTTTATTATCAAACTCCCAGTAATTGCAGCTTGTTTTTTTGATGCTATACTCTTCATCCATGAAACGGTTTCGCCTTGCATTGTTTCAGCAACACCCTTTGGATTCATGGTGAAGCCAGATGTAAACATTTCGGGAAGAACAATAATATCAACAGGTTGAGTAATACTATCAATTTTGTTTAAAAAATTCAGTCTGTTTTGAGATGGGTTTTCCCATACCAAAACAGACTGAATAAGTGCGATATTTAATTTATCTTGTTTCAGATTAAGATCGGTTTAATTTCTTTTTAGCTTTTTCTAAATCTTCTCTATAACCATCAAGTTTTTTAAGCCATTTTTCTTCATCATTAGGAGATAATTTACCTCTGTTTTTTAGCTTTTCGTATTTCGCCTGATTTTGTTCTAGCTTTTTCGAAGCTTTTTCATAAGCATCTTGTGCTTTTTGCTTGCGTTTTAGTTCTTTTTCAGCCTTTTTCTGAGCCTTTTCTGCTTTTTTCTGAGCTTTTTCAGCTTTTTTCATTTCCTGTTCAGCTTTCTTTTGCTCTTTCTCTCTTTTTTTGGCTTCCTTTTCAGCCTTAGCTTTTTGGTCAGCAATACTTTTTATTTCTTGTAGCTTTTCAGCAGATAAAGTTGCGGTTACGTCTTTACCATCTTGATAAATAGTTTTTCCTTTTACTTCATATTTCACGCCTTCGTGTTCAACTTGTTGAGCATAAGAGTTTAGCCCAAATGTTAAGAACAATAATAAAATCCAAAATTTCATAGTTTTATACTTTAAAATGTTATTTAATAACTAAACACAAAACTATAAAAAAAGTCACTCTAAATTCTTTAATTTAGTATCTAGTTTAATAGTATAAATGTAATTGTTTTTCAATTAATTTTTATCAATATTGATATGAATTTAACGTTTAAGAAATGCACTTTGAGTGACTTAGATATGTTGACTAACATATCAAGACAAACGTTTATTGATGCTTTTGAAAAAGAGAATAATCCAGAAGATTTTAAAACATATATTGATATTGCTTTTAGCAAAGAACAAATCAAAACAGAAATTCTAAACTCTAACTCTCAATTTTATTTTGTGTACTCTAAAAGTGATTTAGTATGCTACTTTAAAATAAATGAAAATGAAGCACAAGCCGAACCATTTGGTAAAGATGCTTTAGAGCTTTCGCGTATTTATGTTTTAAAAGCGTTTCAAGGTCAAAATTTTGGAGCATATATAATAAGTTGGATTATTGAATTGACTAAAAAGATGGGAAAAACTTGGTTATGGCTTGGTGTTTGGCAACAGAACGTTAATGCTGTTAAGTTTTATGAACGTCATGGATTTACTAAATTTGACACGCATTCTTTTTATATAGGAAACGACAGACAAACCGATTGGTTAATGCGATTAGATGTGGTTTAATATGTTAGTAGCTTTTACTAATGTTTCATCAGTTTTAGCAAAGCAAAATCTCAAGACCTTGTTATCTATATTATTTTCATTAAAAACCGACATTGGTATCGAAGCAATTTTATTGTCGATGGTTAATCGCTTTGCAAAATCGACATCATGTTCGTTAGTAATTTCTGAATAATCTAAAACTTGAAAGTAAGTTCCTTTTGCTGGAGTAATTTTAAAACGAGATTCTTTTATTAAACTTAAAAACAAATCTCTTTTCTGCTGATAAAACTCTGATAATCCTAAATAATGTTCTGGATTTTGTAAATAATCTGCTAATGCTTTTTGTGTTGGATGATTTACACAAAACACATTAAACTGATGTACTTTTTTAAATTCATCCATTAACTCTTTTGGCGCACAACAATAACCAACTTTCCAACCTGTATTATGAAATGTTTTTCCAAAAGAAGCAACTACAAAACTTCTCGATTTTAAATCTGGAAATAAACATGCACTTTGATGCTTCTCACCATCAAAAATAATATGCTCGTATACTTCATCACTTATTAAAATAATGTTAGTGCCTTTAAGTATTTCTTGAAGTTGAAGCATATCATTTTTTGTAAACACAGTGCCACTTGGGTTTTGTGGTGTATTGATGATAACCATTTTAGTATTGCTATTTATTTTTTGTTTTACTTCATGCCAATCAACTTTATAATTAGGAGCATTTAATTGAACAGAAATAGTTTTTCCACCATTAAGTTCAATAGCAGGTTCATAGCAATCGTAAGCAGGTCTAAAAATGATGACTTCATCATTTGGTCTTATAAATGTCGAAATGATAGTGTATATAGCTTGTGTAGCTCCTGCTGTAACAGTAATTTCTGTTTCTGGATGATAACTTGTTTGATATAAAAGATTAAATTTATTAGCAATAGCAATGCGTAAATCAATATTTCCAGCCATTGGAGCATACTGATTGTAATCAGAATTCATTGCTTGAGTTACTAAGTCCATTAATTTTTGGTCACTTTTAAAATTTGGGAATCCTTGCGACAAATTAAGTGCGTTGTGTTGATTAGCCAAAGTACTCATGACTGTAAAAATGGTTGTGCCTACGTTAGGAAGTTTTGAGTTGTGTTGCATAACTATAAATGTATCATAAAGAAACAAAAAAACCCTCACATTTCTGTAAGGGTTTAATTTATTTAAAGGTTTACTGAAACAAGTTCAGTATTACAAAATTAATATCTGTAGTATTCTGGTTTAAATGGACCTTCAACAGGCACGCCAATATAATCAGCTTGCTCAGTACGTAGCTCTGTCAATTCTACACCAATTTTTGCTAAGTGTAATTTTGCTACTTTTTCATCTAAATGTTTAGGTAACATGTACACTTCATTTTGGTATGCATCTCTATTTGTCCAAAGTTCTATTTGAGCTAACGTTTGGTTAGTAAATGAATTACTCATTACAAAACTTGGGTGACCTGTTGCACAACCTAAATTAACTAATCGTCCTTCAGCTAAAATGATAATGTCTTTACCATTTACTGTATATTTATCAACTTGAGGTTTAATTTCTACTTTAGTGTTTCCAAAGTTTTTGTTTAACCAAGACATTTCAATTTCGTTATCAAAGTGACCAATGTTACAAACGATAGTTTTGTCTTTCATCATTTCAAAATGACGTCCTTGTACAATGTCTTTATTTCCTGTAGTTGTAATTACTATATCTGCATTAGCAACAACAGTCTCTAATTTTTTAACTTCAAAACCGTCCATTGCAGCTTGTAAAGCACAAATTGGGTCTATTTCAGTAACAGTTACAATACTACCTGCACCTTTAAAAGAAGCAGCAGTACCTTTACCAACATCACCATAACCACAAACAACCACACGTTTTCCAGCAAGCATAACATCTGTTGCACGACGCACAGCATCTACAGCACTTTCTTTACAACCGTATTTATTATCAAATTTACTTTTAGTAACTGAATCGTTCACGTTAATTGCAGGCATTGATAATGTTCCGTTTTTCATGCGCTCATATAAACGATGAACTCCTGTTGTAGTTTCTTCAGATAAACCATTAATTCCAGCCATTAATTCTGGGTATTTATCAAAAACCATATTAGTTAAATCGCCACCATCATCAAGAATCATATTTAATGGTTTTCTGTCTTCACCAAAAAATAACGTTTGCTCAATACACCAGTTAAACTCTTCTTCGTTCATCCCTTTCCAAGCATAAACAGGAATTCCAGCATCAGCAATTGCAGCTGCTGCTTGATCTTGTGTAGAGAAAATATTACAAGAACTCCATGTAACTTCTGCACCTAGAGCTTTTAAGGTTTCAATTAATACAGCTGTTTGAATTGTCATATGTAAACAACCAGCAATACGAGCACCTTTAAGAGGTTGAGAATTTCCGTATTCTTCGCGAAGACTCATAAGTCCTGGCATTTCAGCTTCAGCTAATTCTATTTCTTTTCTTCCCCAAGCTGCAAGTGACATGTCTTTAACTTTGTAAGGTACGTAAGGTATTGTTTTTGTATTCATAATTGTATATTTGTTATCTTATATTCATAAAACGAGTGCAAAGATAATTAATAACTTCGAGACTTCTAAATGCCTTTATATAAAACCTTTACTCCAAACTCACAAACTACTGTTAAAATCTGGAAGATTACAGAGTCTTATGACGATTTAATGCGTCCTATTAGTTTAAAACCAGAAAGTTTAGAGCGTGTTTTAGGAATGAAAAGCGAAATACACCAAAGAGGGTTTTTAAGTGTTCGTCATTTATTAGCAGAATTTGGATATACAGATATAGATTTGTTTTATGATGCTAATGGTAAACCTCATTTAAAGGATGGGAAATACATTTCAATTACGCATTCGTTAACATTTTCTGCTATTATAGTAAGTGAACATGAAGTTGGTATTGATATAGAAATGCAACGTGAAAAAATTAAAATTATCGCTCATAAATTTGTTGATTATGAGTTTGATTATTTAAATAAAAGTGCTGAAGATTATATTAAAAAACTGACTGTTATTTGGGGAATTAAAGAGTCACTGTATAAGCTTTTTGCTACTCCAGGAATGTTGTTTAGAGAACATTTTTTGGTAGTACCATTTATGTTGGAAGATGGTGAAACTATTGCATGGATAGATTATGAGCATAAAAAATATAGATATAACACATATTTTTTAGAATTTGAAGATTTTACTTGCGCATACGTAACCACCTAATGGAAAGCATCTATAACAACATATTACATTCAATTTCTAAAGACGAAAGGTTACTTGTAGTTTTAATTGATCCTGACAAAACGAAACTCAAAGGGTTGTCTGATTTTATGATGAAACTCAATAATTCGAAAGCAACTCATGTTTTTGTAGGAGGAAGTACTGTTGAAGATAAAATAACAGAAGTTTTAGTAATTGAAATAAAAAAGCACACAAAATTACCAGTAATTTTATTTCCTGGTGATGTCACCCAAATTACAAACGAAGCTGACGCATTATTATTTTTGTCATTACTTTCTGGAAGAAATCCAGATTATTTAATAGATAAACATGTTAAAGCTATATCCAAATTAAGAGGCTCTAAACTTGAAGTAATTCCAACAGGTTATTTATTAATTGAAAACGGTAAAGAAACCTCAGTACAGAGAGTAACACAAACAAAACCAATAGCTAAAAATGATATTCAACTTGTTGTTGATACTGCTAGTGCAGGAGAATTATTAGGGATGAAGTTGATATATCTTGAAGCTGGAAGTGGTGCTTTGCATCCAGTTTCTGAAAACATTATTAAAGCAGTAAAACAAGAAATTAAAATCCCTTTAATAGTTGGTGGTGGAATAAAAAGTATTGAACAATTAGAAAATGCATACAAATCTGGAGCAGATATTGTTGTAATAGGTACAGCTTTTGAAAACGACAAATCTTTTTTTGATAAACTTAAGAAATAGTATAATGAAAATATCTGTTGAATTAACCTTAACACCATTGCATGACAATTTTGAACCTTCTATTATACATTTAATAAAAAAGCTAAGAGCTTCTAACTTAAAAGTATTAGAAAATCCCCTAAGTACTCAGGTATATGGAGACTATGATGAAGTTATGGATTTGCTTAAAAACGAAATAAAAGAAGCATTTGAGCTGATGGATAACGGCTTATTATTTATGAAAATTGTAAAATCTGATAGACACAATTATGAGCCACATTTTTGATTTTTTTCTTGAAGCTTATAAAAATACTCCAACGTTTCAAATTGTTTTAGAAGCCATTGCGTTTGTATTTGGAATATTAAGTGTTTGGTATGCTAAAAACGAAAACATTCTGGTTTATCCAACAGGAATTATATGCACAGTTATTACAGTTTACCTACTTTATATCAACCAATATTTTGGTGATATGATGATGAACTTTTATTACTCTGTAATGAGTATTTATGGATGGTGGAACTGGTCACGAAAAAAAGAAAACACTTATATTTTGCCAATTTCTAAGACTAACCAAAAAGAGAAAATTATAGGTCTTGGTTTTTTTGCTTTAACAATCGTAATAACTTTTTTGGTGTATAAAGGGTTTAACTATACAATGCAAATCCCTAATTATATAGACGTAGTAACTTCTGGTGTTTTTTTTACTGCAATGTGGTATATGGCAAATAAAAAATTAGAAAACTGGACGTTGTGGATTATTGGCAATTTAATAACAATACCACTATATGCCTATAGAGGTTTAGGTATGTTGTCGCTACAATATATCATTTTTACAATTCTAGCTATACAAGGATATTTACAATGGAGAAAAAGCTTAAACAAAGAAAAAGTAACTGTATAAAAGTAGTAATGTTTGGACCAGAATCGACTGGTAAAACAACACTATCAAAACAACTAGCTAGGTATTACAACTCAGTTTGGGTCCCAGAATATGCTCGTGAATATTTGCAAAATAAATGGAATAACGAACGTAAAACTTGCGAGCCTAAAGATTTATTACCTATAGCAATAGGGCAAATGAATATAGAAAACCATCTCGCTCAAAAAACCGATACAGTATTAATTTGCGATACAGATTTATTAGAAACTAAGGTGTATTCTGAGGCTTATTACTCAGGAACTTGTGATCCATTAATAGAAAAATATGCGTTAGAAAACACTTACGATTTGTATTTTTTGACTTATATTGACACACCATGGGAAGCTGACGATTTGCGTGACAAACCTCATGAAAGAGAACGTATGTTTAAAGCTTTTGAAGAGGCATTAAAAACAAGCAAAAAACCTTATGTATTGTTAAAAGGAAGCTTAAAAGAAAGACTTGATGAAGCAACAAAACATATTGATTTACTATTAAAAAATAAGAAGTGAAATTTTCCGAAAAAGATATAAAACAGATCGAAAATAAAGGTCTAACTATAAAGCAAGTTAACACTCAATTAGACTTGTTTAAAACGGGATTACCGTTTATAAATTTACATTCTGTTGCGACTGTTGGACATGGTATTAAAAAATGCAGTGATGATGAAAAAGTAGATTATATTAATTTTTTTGATACAAAAAGAGATAATACATCAATTATAAAATTTGTTCCTGCATCTGGTGCTGCCACCAGAATGTTTAAAACGCTTTTCGAATTTATTTCAGAGTTCAATCCAAAGAATGATACAATAAATTCATTTATTAACAGAAAGAAAGAAAGGGATTTATCTGTTTTTTTAGTTGCAATAGAAAAACTTCCATTTTATGATATTGTTTTAAATAAAATTGAAGAATATTATCCAGATTACAAGTCGTATTCAAATGATAAACAGAAATATGTATTTATAAAAACTATGTTAGATGAAGACAAGCTTAATTACGGATTTTATCCTAAAGGGCTACTGCCTTTTCATCAATATAAAGATCATTTAGCTACAGCTTTTGAAGAACATTTATTTGAAGCAGCTTTATATGCATCAAGTAAAAATGAAGCTTATTTGCATTTTACAATTTCTGAACGATATAAAAATATTTTTGATGACGAGTTCAAGCGTATTGAAGATATTGTTGAGCGTAAAAAAGGCACAAAATTTCATATTTCATTTTCCTATCAAAATGAATCTACTGACACTATTTCTGTTACACCTCAAAACGATCCTTTTAGAGATGAAAATGGTGAGTTGTATTTCAGACCTTCTGGTCATGGAGCACTTTTACAAAATTTAAATGAGTTAAATGCAGATATAATTTTTATAAAAAACATTGATAATGTAGTTGTCTTTAAATATGAAAAGGAAGTGGCCGAGTATAAAAAAATGCTCGCTGGCTTATTACTAAAAACTCAGGAGGAAGTATTTAAGATGATTGATATTTTAAATAAAGCAGATGTTTCTCATTCCGATTTAGTTTCAATTGCTGAGTTTTTGATAAATAAACTAAATGTTAAGGTGAGTCATGAGTTTGAAAAATATTCTAAAAAATACCAAATAGAGTATTTAATCGAAAAATTAGATAGGCCTATTCGCGTTTGTGGAATGGTAAAAAATGAAGGAGAACCTGGAGGAGGACCATTTTGGGTGAAAGAAGAAAGTGGTAATATCTCATTACAAATTGTAGAGTCTGCACAAGTGGACAGAAAAAATAAAAATCAAAAAGAAATACTTAAAAAAGCAACACATTTTAATCCTGTAGATATAGTTTGTGGTATAAAAAACCATAAGGGAGAACCTTTTGATTTGCAAAATTTTGTAGATCATAAAACAGCCTTTATAACTATGAAAACAAAACTTGATAAAGATTTAAAAGCTTTAGAGTTACCAGGACTTTGGAATGGAAGTATGGCAAGTTGGAATACTATTTTTGTTGAGGTACCATTAATAACATTTAATCCAGTAAAAACAGTAACCGATTTACTAAAACCAACACACCAAATAAGGTAGAATGAACCAAGAAGTGTTACTTAGCGAACTTCAATTTAAAGCTGTAAGAAGCTCTGGTGCTGGTGGACAAAATGTAAACAAAGTAGCTTCAAAAGTCGAGCTTACTTTCAGTTTAGAGGATTCATTAGGATTGTCTGATGAAGAAAAATACCTTTTAAAACAAGCCATTGCTAATCGCTTAACAAAAGAAAACTTTCTACTTCTTCAATGTGATGAAAGCAGAAGTCAGCATAAAAACAAAACACTAGTAATAGAACGCTTTTTTAAAGTTATTGAAGAAGGATTGGTTGTTCCAAAACAAAGAAAGCCCACTAAAGTGCCAAAGCAAGTAAAAATAAAACGGTTAAAAACCAAGCGGATAGCTTCAGAAAAAAAGGCTAACAGAAAACCACCAGAAATTAATTAAATTCTTCATTGATAATTATTAATTGATAGTTATCTTTGCATCGTTCTCAAAAAAGGGGTGCCTATTATCGGCTGAGATCATACCCATTGAACCTAGAACAGGTAATGCTGTTTAGGAAACGAGCGTTAAGAAAATGTCTAGTAGACATTTTTAGTGAGTGCGAATAGTTCATCAATTATTCAACAAACAAAAATGCTTAAATAAAATCAATTATTAACAAAGAATAATGACCTCTTTTTATTCGATTATAATATAATCGTAATGAAAAATTTATTCGCTTTTTTAGCACTTTTTGCACTCTCTGTCAGTGTGTTTTCACAAGAAAAACAACAAGATTCAACAAAAACAGAAATTTTAGATGAAGTTCTAGTTAAGGCAGTTCGTGTAGAAGCCACTTCACCAATTACACACTCTAATATTACAAAACAACAATTAGCAAAACGTAATTTAGGGCAAGATATTCCTGTTTTGCTAAACTATTTGCCATCTGTAGTGACCACAACAGATGCTGGAGCAGGAGTTGGTTATACTGGTATTAGAGTTCGTGGTATCAATGCTCAGTCAACTAATGTAACCATTAACGGAATTCCTTATAACGATGCCGAATCCTTAGGTACGTTTTGGGTTAATTTAGGCGATTTTGCATCTTCTGTTGAGAGTCTTCAATTACAACGAGGTGTTGGTACATCAACTAATGGTTCGGGAGCTTTTGGCGCAAGTATTAATGTGTTAACAGATGCTGTTTCAAATGAAGCTAATGGAGAAATATCTAATAGTTTTGGTAGCTACAATACAAGAAAACATACAGTAAAATTTAGTACAGGATTACTTAATAATCATTTCGAATTAGCTGGTCGTTTATCTCAAATAGCTTCAGATGGTTATATCGATAGAGCTAGTTCAGATCTTAAATCTTACTTTCTGCAAGCTTCTTATGTAGATAATAATACATTAATTAAAGCTATTACTTTTGGTGGAAAAGAGGTGACCTATCAATCTTGGAATGGGTTGGAAGATTTAGAACTTTTAGAAAATAACAGAACTTTCAACACTGCAGGAATGTATACAGATAATAATGGTAATACTCGTTTTTATGATAACGAAGTTGATAATTACAACCAAGACCATTACCAATTGCATTGGAATGAACGCTATAATAATAATTGGTCAACTAATCTTGGTCTAAATTATACCTATGGTCGTGGCTATTTTGAACAATATAAAGAGGATGAAGATTTTGCCGATTACAATCTTGAAGAAATAACTATTGGAGGTGAAACAATTAACACAACAGATTTAATACGACGTCGTTGGTTAGATAACGATTTTTATGTGGTTAATGCAAGTGCAAACTATAAAAAAAATGCACTAAATATGACCTTTGGCACATCTTATAGCAACTATGATGGTGATCATTTTGGAGAAATAATTTGGGCTCAATACGCAAGTAATAGCGAGGTTAGAGACCGATATTATGAAGGAAATGGAAGAAAAAAAGATTTTAGCACTTTTGTAAAAGCAACCTACAGGCTTAACGATAGAGTAAGTTTATATGGCGATTTGCAACTTAGAAATGTTGATTATAAAACATCAGGACTTACATCAGACAGAGTACCTTTTAATGTAGATGAGAACCATAGTTTTTTTAATCCAAAAGCAGGAATTACATATAAGCTAAACGATGAAAATAATTTCTATTTTTCTTATGCAAGAGCAAACAGAGAGCCAAATAGAGATGATTTTGAAAATAATGAAACTGTAAAGCCAGAGCAACTAAATGATTTTGAATTAGGTTGGAGACATATTACAGAAAAATTCAGAATTAACATTAATGGGTATTACATGCTATATAATGAGCAATTGGTATTAACAGGAAATATTGATAATGTAGGTAACCCAATAAGAACAAATAGTGGAGATAGCTACAGGTTAGGATTAGAAGTTGAAGCAACAGTTAAACTAACTGATAAATTTTTAGTGCAACCAAATTTTACAGTTAGCTCAAACAAAAACAAAGAAACCGTTGCTTCAATTGATGGTGAATTAGTAAATCTAGGTAAAACAAATATTTCATTCTCACCAGAGTTTATTGCAGCTAACGCAATTGTGTTTCAACCAAAAGAGAGTTTTCAAATATCGTTTTTAAGTAAATATGTTAGCGAGCAATTTATGGGAAATACAGACGCAAAAGCATCAAAATTAGACAGCTATTTCATAAACGATTTTAATATAGTTTATGAAATAAAAATGAATTCAATTTTTAAGTCAGTTGTGATATCAGGTTTAGTAAATAATGTGTTTGGTGTAAAATATATTTCTAATGGATACTATTATACCTATGATGATACTTGGTCTGTGCCAGGAAGCACAACAACCATTGAAGGTGCTGGTTATTACCCACAAGCTACGACTAATTTTTTAGTAGGAGCTACTTTTAAGTTTTAATTAGTAACTAAATAGCTATTATTACCAATGGCTTCAACTCTGTATTCTTTTAAACCACAAGGTAATTGTGTACCTAAAGATTGACCAGTAAATAAGCTATACTCATTGGCGTCAGCGCAACCACACTCTGCATTGGCGCCATTTATTGTCATTATAGAGCAACTATTAGGTTGATGGTTTGGGTCTGAAGCATCCCAAGCTCTTAGTCCAGAACCAACATTAGTAATAATAACACCACCATTACCTTGATTGCCAACATAAACAGAGTTACTAGTAAATTGTAATTGGCTAAACTGAGGTAAATTTAAATTTACAGTAAGGTTAACACCAACATTTAGTAAATAATTACAATTATTTATAGTGTCATTCTTGCTGCAAGCTGTTAGTAATAAAAAAGATAAACCTAAAATATAATGCTTCATAAGTCGAAAAAAATTGAGTTGCAATTTACAACAAAATAAACGTTGCAATAAATATTTTGTATATTTGCTATATAATCTCGTGTGAGCGGGATTTTTTCTATTTATATAGTTGTGCTTTAGTGCTAAACTATAATTAAAACGATGAAGTTATGAGTAAAGTATCTTATTACACTGCAGAAGGGTTAAAAAAATTAAGAGACGAACTTAATCAGTTAAGAGATGTAGAGCGTCCAAAGGCGTCACAAGCTATTGCTGAAGCCAGAGATAAAGGAGATTTAAGTGAAAATGCTGAATATGATGCAGCAAAGGAAGCACAAGGTATGTTGGAAATGAAAATTTCTAAACTTGAAGAATCTCTTGCAAATGCTAGACTTATTGATGAGTCTCAATTAGATGCGTCTAAAGCATTAGTATTATCAACAGTTAAAATAAAAAATCAAACTAATGGTATGGTGATGACCTATACATTAGTAGCAGATGGTGAGGCAGATTTAGCTACAGGCAAAATATCTGTAAACTCACCTATTGGTAAAGGTTTGCTTGGTAAATCGGTTGGTGAAGTTGCTGATATACAAGTGCCAAATGGTGTTATGAAGTTTGATATTTTAGAGATTACGAGATAGAAAGTATTCAGATAGAATTTTTAAATATTATAATTCCTGTTCAAATAAATCTGAACAGGAATTTTCTTTTTATCTTTACATTAACTCAAAAACTAATAATCTAATGGCATCAATATTCACGAAAATCATAAATGGCGAAATACCATGTTATAAAGTTGCAGAAACTAAAGATTTTATTGCATTTTTAGATGTCAATCCAAATGCAAAAGGACACACGCTTTGTGTACCTAAAATAGAAGTTAATAAATTATTCGATTTAGATGAGGTTACTTATGTTGGGCTAATGGAATTTGCCCGAAGTGTTGCAATAGCTTTAGAAAAAGCAGTACCATGCAAACGTGTTGGAATGACAGTAATTGGCTTAGAAGTGCCTCACGTGCATGTGCATTTAATACCATTAAACTCTATGGAAGATGCTCGTTTTTTAAATAAAGTAAGTCTTAAAAAAGAAGAGTTTGAAGCTATTGCAAAACAGATTAGTGATCGTCTTTAATTCACAAAAATAAAAACATTCAAAGCAATTATAATTAAAATTGCTAATACCAATAACAGCCAAGATATTCTTTTGAGTTTAAAAGTAGCCGATTTTGGCACTAATGCTTTTTGTTGGTAACTCACAACACTATCAATATCATCAGTCCATCGAGAAGGTGAAATATCTGTTTTACAAATGTTGCAAAACATAGAGTATGTCGTTTCGTTTGTTATTGCCTTGTAGAAAGTATTTTCAACAAACTTTTGTTTAAAAGTAAGCTGTAACCCATCACGCGAATAACATTCTGGGCAATGGTTATTCAATTCAAATTCTTTAACTGTAAAAAGCTTTTCATCCATAATAGCATTACTAAGATAGTAATTTTAAAGAAATTTGCATTGTAGTACCTTTTCCTATCTCAGAATGAAGCACTTTAATTCTTCCTTTGTGGTAATCTTCAATGATACGTTTTGCTAAGGATAAGCCTAATCCCCAACCACGTTTTTTGCTAGTAAACCCAGGTTCAAAAATTTTATTGAATAAGTTTTTTGAAATTCCTTTACCAGAATCAGTCACGTTAATTTTTACAAAATTTGCATCTTGAATAATGGTTACTTTAAGTTTGCCTTTACCTTTCATAGCATCAATAGCATTTTTCACCAAATTTTCAATAGTCCAACTATACAACTGTTTGTTTAAATTAACATATATAGCTGTTTCAGGAGCTGAAATCTCAAAATCAATTAAGTTAGATGAACGGACTTTTAAATATTCGTAAGATTCAACGGTTTCTGTAACAATATCAGCTTTTTCGAGAGTAGGTACAGAGCCAATTTTACTAAATCTATCTGTAATTGTTTGTAGCCTGTTTATGTCTTTTTCTATTTCTAGTAGATATGAAGGATTAACATGCTCACTACGTAATATTTCTGTCCATCCTACTAATGAAGATAAAGGTGTGCCTATTTGATGAGCAGTTTCTTTAGCCATTCCTGTCCAAAGCTTATTTTGAGTTGCAATTTTTGAACTTCGGTAAAAGAAATACACAACAGCACCAAACAGAAATATGATTAATAATAAGGCTAAAGGATAGTATTTTAACTTGTTTAAAAGAGGAGAATTACCGTAATAAATTGTTGAATAAACCTTATCTCCATATTTTACTTCTAGAGGCTGATTCTCATTTTTAAATTGTTTTATTAACTTTTGAATATAAAGTGAATCTTTAGCCTTTTCTTCATCAATGTTGTTATGATTAATACTTCCATCATCATTAACACGAATCATGGGAGTTGTTGTGTTACTTGAAAGAACTTGTATTGTAAGTTCACCAAAATCTGTGTCCAAGTCCATATTTCTATTTAATTCTTTCTGAGCAAAAGACCAGTTCTGCATTTTAGTTCGCTCTTCAGCTTTAAAATTTTGAAAGAAAATATAGGTATTCCAAAGGATTAAAGAAATAATTATAAACGATGTGGTTATAATAATCCATCGCAACACATTTCTATTCATACTAAATGTCATTGGTAAGTTTTAATTATTTAAATATACTTTAAATATACAATGTAAATATGTTAATATTATTGTTTGTTTATTGTTATAAATCGCTTTTATAAAATTGCTAATATGGTTACATTTGCATCTAATCAATTATTTAGATGATATCTTTTGATCCAAAAGACCTTTCAACAGGAAAACTTCATGGTTATTTATTAAGTGCTGTAGCACCTCGACCAATTGCGTTTGCAAGCACTATAGATGCTGATGGAAACCCTAATTTGTCGCCATTTAGTTTTTTTAATGTATTTAGTGCTAATCCACCAATTCTTATTTTTTCTCCTGCAAGGCGTGTGAGAGATAATAGTGTAAAACACACATTAGAAAATGTTGAGGTAACAAAAGAAGTTGTCATTAATGTGGTTAATTATGATATCGTTCAGCAAATGTCATTAAGCAGTACAGAATATGCAAAAGGAGTTAATGAGTTTGATAAAGCAGGTTTAACAATGCTTAAATCAGATAAGGTAAAACCTTTTAGAGTTGCTGAATCTCCTGTTCAGTTTGAATGTAAAGTAAATGAAATTATAAAACTTGGTGAAGAAGGTGGAGCAGGTAATCTAGTAATTTGTGAAGTTGTTAAATTTCACATTACCGAAGAGGTTTTAGATGATAATAATACAATTATACAAGAAAAGTTAGATTTAGTAGCCAGAGCAGGAGGCGATTATTATAACAGAGCTAAAAAAGGATTTTTCGAAATTCCGAAACCGCTTTTAAGTCTAGGAATTGGTGTTGATGCCATGCCTGACGAAGTTAAAAACAGTATGATTTTAACAGGTAACGATTTAGGGATGTTAGGTAATATTGAAAGATTGCCAACAAAAAAGGAAGTTACTGAGTTTTTAAAAGAGGTTAGCGAACGCTATCCAAACATTAAAGAAATGACACATAGAGAAAAGCATAAAATAGCGCGTAATTATTTAAGTTATGGAGATGTTGTTAGTGCATGGAAACTTTTGTTATCATAAATTAAAGAGAATAATAATTAAGAATAAACAAGATTAAAATGGAAGTACAAGGAAAAATTAAAATGATAGGAGAAACTCAAACTTTTGGTAGTAATGGGTTTAGAAAAAGAGAGGTTGTAGTAACTACAGAAGAGCAATATCCTCAGCATATTTTGGTAGAGTTTGTTCAAGACAAAACAGATTTGTTAAATAACTTTCAAGTTGGTCAAAATGTAAAAGTGAGCATAAATTTAAGAGGACGCGATTGGGTTAATCCGCAAGGGGAAACAAAATATTTTAACTCTATACAGGGTTGGAGAATTGAAAGTGTACAAGCAGGAGCTCAAGGCGATATGCCACCAGTTGCACCAGCTGAAGCTTTTGAGCCAGTTGGAGATTTAAATGAAGATGATCACGACGATTTACCTTTCTAAATTGTTTAAATACTGAACCTCTAAGGGTTTAAATATAAAATCTCAATGTATAACTCTACATTGAGATTTTTTTATTTTTATAATAGAAGAAGTCCTAATTATTCATAACCAGGACTTCTTATTGTGGTTTTAGGTTTGACCTTTATAAACAAACTCAAAAAAGCAATGATGAATATAATTCAAAGCATAAAGGTCATATCAAATATGGCGAAAAAAGTTCGCTTTTCAAAGTAAAACAACTGTTTTTAATCAATTATATTTACGCAAACGATGTAGTAAACTAATGAATTTTTTATCACAAAAAATAGAGTTTCCTGATGTGTCAAAGACCTCAAAAGAGGGTCTTTTAGCTATTGGTGGCGACTTGTCTGTCAAACGTTTAATATTAGCATATAAAAGTGGCATATTTCCTTGGTTTGATGACGAATAACCTATCTTATGGTGGTCGCCAAATCCGCGTTTTGTGCTCTATCCAGATAAGCTTAAGGTTTCTAAAAGTATGCAACAAATATTGAGAAGAAAAGATTTTGTTGTTACAACAAATAAAGCTTTTAAAGAAGTTATAAATGAATGCTCACAAGTAAAACGCATTGGTCAGCCTGGAACTTGGATTACACAATCTATTATAGATGCCTATATAAGTTTACATAACCTAGGTTATGCAAAATCTGTTGAGGTTTGGCAAAATAATGAGCTTGTTGGTGGCTTATATGGTGTTGATTTGGGTAATGGTGTTTTTTGTGGCGAAAGTATGTTTGCCAAAGTAAGCAATGCAAGCAAAGTTGGCTTTATAAATTTTATTAAAAACTCCAATTATAAACTTATCGATTGCCAGGTTTATACACAACATTTAGAAAGTCTAGGAGCTGAAGAGATTTCTAGAGATAAGTTTTTGAAGTATTTATCTTGATTTTCACAGATAAATAGCTGAAAGACATTATAAATTATACCTCATTATACCTAAAACAAGTCACCTCGTGGTCGTTTACCATTCCTGTGGCTTGCATATGTGCATATATTACAGTTGAACCAACAAACTTAAAACCTCGTTTTTTTAAATCTTTACTTATAGTATCACTTAACGCTGTAGTTGGTGGAGCTTCTTTATAGTTTTTTACCTTGTTTTTTATAGGTTTATCATTAGTAAAAGCCCAAATATAGTTGCTAAAACTTCCAAACTCTTTTTGTATATCAATAAAAGCTTGTGCATTGCTAATGGTGGCTTTTATTTTTAATTTATTTCTAATAATTCCTGCGTCTTCAAGTAGTGAATCAATCTTTTTTTGATTGTAATTAACTATTTTTTTATAATCGAAATTATCAAACGCTTTTCTGAAATTTTCACGCTTTCGAAGAATGGTAATCCAACTCAATCCAGCTTGAAACGTTTCCAAAATTAAAAATTCAAAAAGCGTAGCATCATCTTTTACAGGAACTCCCCATTCAGTATCATGATAAGCTTCATAAATTGGGTCTCCAAGACACCAGCCGCATCTGTGTTTTGTCATATTATTGTAATTAATTACTGTTTACTAACAATTGTAAGTTTTAAGTTTAAAGTAAGACTTACTTATGATAAAAGTCATAAAAAATAAAACAACAAGATACTATTTTTGTGACATCTAATAAATATATATGGAATCAATTATAGCGTTAAATGTAACTAACAGTAAAAGCTATCAAGAATACAGAACTATAGTAAATCAATTAGTAGAACAAAATTCAACTTCAGGGAATGATACTTCTGAAGCAATGGTGAATTATACAATGCTTAACGATAGAAGAATGAAGCGTTGGGATAAAACTATAAAAGTATCTTATGAGGTTATAAAAAGAGTATCAAATTTTAAAGGCGATATTACATGGTTAGTACTTACTGAAAGCTGGTGTGGTGATGCAGCTCACGTTGTACCTGCGATTAATAAAATTGCAGAGTTGAGTGATAACATTGACCTAAAGCTAGTTTTTAGAGATGAAAATGAAAAGCTTATGAATCAGTTTTTAACTAATGGGAGTAAGTCTATTCCAAAATTAATTATGGTAGATAATCTATCAGGTGAAGTTATTAATACTTTTGGGCCACGACCTAGCAAAGCAACACAATTAGTGAATGATTTTAAGGCTAAACACGGAACTCTAACACCCGAATTTAAGGAAGAGTTACAACATTGGTATAATACAGATAAAGGACAGAATACAATTAACGATTTGCTAAACCTATTAGGTGTTTAGTTTTTTCCTTGAAAATAATAAGTTATAGATCCTATTTGCTTGTCTTTTGATGTATCAGAATTAAAGCGAGCTGTCTTGGCGTATTCTAAAGCACTATCAATTAAGCATTCATTTGTTGATGTAGATGATGCTTTATTTACGTAAGTGTCAATAACATCGCCTCCAGAATTTACAGTAATGTTAATTACAATTTTTCCGCCTGCTTCGCATAAATATACAGGAGGAGGTAAGTGTTTATCTTTTCTGTCTTTAAGTGAATAAGAAACACTACTATTTCTGTTTACAGAAGAGTTTACACCTGTTTTGTTCGTAGAATTGTTACCATTAGATGCAGATGATTCTCTTCTCTCTGGTGAACGCATTGCAATAACATTTTTGATCTTACTATAAGATGATAATTCGTTTTCGTTAATTGAAGGGTCGTAAGATGCACGAGTATTTTTTACATCAGTAACTTCTTCTTCAACCTGATTATCTTCAGTTTCGGTTTGCTTTGTGTTTTTATCAAAATCATTAGAACTTATCGATTTGAAATTTTTCATCATATCTTTAAATTCGCTTTCTTCATTAAAGGCTTTGTTGGTTTCTTGCGATGTTTTATCGTTTGCAGCTAACTCTTCAAGTCTTTTTTCTTCAGGTGTTTTTTCTGGCTCTAGTTCGTAATAGCTTTCAGTAATTAATTCAGCTTTTTGCTTTAAATGAAAGCTAAATAAAGCCAATACCAAAGTAGCTGATATTAATACAGATATGAGTAATGCTTTATGTTTTTCAGTAAAATTCAAAAGTAGGTTTTTATGTTATTTAGGTTGCTTAGTTACTAATATATACGTTAAAGTAAGTAAAAAAGATTAAAACAACATAAATTCTAAAAAAATTGAGACGCTAGATAGCTTCTCAGTTTGCCTGTAACCAAAGCGTTTTCTATAAAAATCGAGACCAATAAGCCATGAATTTTTATAATTTTCATCATAGATTTGTGCGCCTAAACCAACTTTATATAACGTACCAGTTTCAAAAACTTTTCCTAAATCGATAAGTCTGCCATAACCACCTCTTATAAAGACTTTATCATCAAAATCGAAAACATTATACTGAAAGTTTAAATACATTGGAAAAAATTGCAAACCACTCTCAGAATGCCAATTATATTCAGCATTTAGGCCAATTGTTGACCTATTGTCAAACTGATACCCAATAGTATTATTTAAAAAAAATGCATTAGGTTTAAAAAATGGACCAGTATCATCTTCAGCTAAAGTGTAGTCTTCATTAATGGTTAATGTTGTTGCTAGCGATATTTTATAAAAAACACCATTAGTTTTAATATCGTCTTGAGAAAATCCGAAGAAAGAAATACTTACAAAAAGCAAAGGTAAAAGTTGCTTCATATACAATTTAGTTAGAAACAAATCTGTAGCAATAATTATTCCGAAGGAAGCTGTTCTATAAATTTTTCTGGAGAAAGAGCATCAATAACATTAAAATTTCCAATTTTAGTACGACGCAATGCTGATAAATGAGCACCAGAATTAAGTGCTTTTCCAAAATCGTGAGCTAACGATCTTATGTAAGTACCTTTGCTACAAACAACTCTAAAATCTATATTAAGACCAACAATTTTTGTGATTTCAAACTCAGAAATATTCACTTTACGAGACTTTATTTCTACATCTTCACCTGCTCGTGCAAATTCATACAAACGTTTTCCGTCTTTTTTAATAGCCGAAAACACAGGAGGATATTGATTAATATCACCAATAAACTGTGAGGTTGCATTTTTTATTAATTGCTCAGTAAGATGCTCTGTAGGATAAGTTTGGTCTATTTCGGTTTCTAAATCAAACGAAGGTGTTGTACTGCCCAAAACAAATGTACCTGTATATTCTTTTATTTGTCCCTGAAATGTATCTATTTGCTTGGTCATTTTACCAGTGCAAATCACCAACAAACCTGTTGCCAAAGGATCTAAAGTACCAGCGTGACCAACTTTTATTTTTTTAATATTGAATGCTCTTCGTATTTCCCACCTTAATTTGTTTACAGCCTGAAAGGAAGTCCAATGCAAAGGCTTGTCAATCAATAATACTTGACCAGAAAGATAATCTTCAGCAGTGTTCATTGGGTTTAGTTTAAAAAAGAATAAGAAATGGCAACAATACCAATTACACTACAATATATTGCAAAATATGAAAGTTTACTTTTCTTTACTAATGAAATCATCCAAGTGCAGGCAAAAAGTCCTGCAACAAAAGCAGCAATAAAACCAGCACTTAAAGGTAAAAAGTTAGCACTATCATAAGTTAAATCTCCACTTAATATGTCTTTTGCAATTTTACCGAATATGAGCGGAACAACCATTAAGAATGAAAATCTTGCGGCTTTGGTTTTGTCATTACCAAGTAAAACAGAAGTTGATATAGTTGCACCAGAGCGTGATATTCCTGGAAGCATTGCTATGGCTTGAGAAACACCTATAATAAATGCATTAGAAAAACTTACCTTTTTTTGTGTGTCTTTAGCTTTGTCTGCTAAAAACAGTAATAATGCAGTTACCAAAAGCATACAACCAACAAGCATAATATTACCACCAAAAAGTTGCTCTAGTTCTTTTTCAAAGAATACACCTATAATTACTGCTGGAATCATTGAAATTGCAATTTTAGAAGCAAATTGTAAGTCGTCATTCCATTCAAATTTTAAGATACCTTTTAAAATACTCCAAATATCTTTTCTAAAAACAACTATGGTACTTAAAGCTGTTGCAAAATGTAAAACAACTGTAAATAAAAGGCTTTCTTTTGGAACAGATTGGTCTCCTAATATAGCTTTGCCGAGTTCTAAATGACCACTAGAAGATACAGGTAAAAATTCTGTAAGACCTTGAATTATACCGAGAATTATTGAATCTATAAAGTCCATAAAATTAGGAGAGAGTTATTTAATAATTAGGAGCTATTATTTAGATTTTTTTTCTTTGTTTGGATTCAATAAAATAGCATATACTTCAATAGCAAAACCAATTAAAACTAATGTTGGAGCTAATCGTATACGTCTCCAGCTAAAAATAGATTCATCAAATACATTTGGGTCATCACTTCCGCCTCCAGCCATTAGTATAAAACCAATAGCAATAAAAGCTAAACCTATAAGCATAAACTTATAGTTTTTCTTTCCGAAGATAAACTCATTTTTACTGTCTTCTTTGCGTTTTTTTTCTCCCATGATTTTTAGTAAATATAATATTTAATAATACAATTGATCGGTTTTTAAATTCAAGAAACGCTGTGTTGCAATAAACGTGCTTATCCAAGTTATAAAAATGCCTAGTAAAAACACTCCAATAAATAAACCTCCAAGTAAAACAGGATTTTTTGCAAGCTCTAACTCTGGGAATGTTTGGTTAAGGTAGTACAACACTAATGCCATACCAATTAAAGCAACAATGGCTCCAATTATACCTAATTGTACACTTTTTAATATAAAAGGTCTTCTAATAAACGATTTAGTTGCACCAACCATTTGCATAGTTTTAATAATAAATCGTTTTGAGTATACTGCTAAACGAATAGAACTATTAATCAATAATACAGCTATTAGCGTAAAAATGGCACTGATTATTAATACCCAAAAGGTAATTTTTTTAACGTTATCGTTCATAAGCTCAACTAAATCATTATCATAACGTATCTCTTCAATAAACTTTTTGGACGCTAATTCTTCAGTGATACTTTCAAGCGTTTCTGTAGTCACAAAATCGGCTTTTAGGTGAACGTCAATTGAGTTTTGTAATGGATTATAACCCACAAAATCCATAAAATCTTCACCTGTTTCTGCTTTCATTGATTCTGCTGCAGCTTCTTTAGAAACATATTCAGTGCTTTTGGTATATTCAGCCATAGCTAAACTTTTCTCTAGTTGATTTACTTCAACTTCTTTGGCAGAATCATTCAAATAAATAGTAACAACAACTTGTTCTTTAAAGTGGTCAGCTACTTTTTTAGCATTTAAAACCAACAAGCCAAGACAACCTAATAGAAAAAGAACCAAAGCAATACTAATTACAACAGAAAAATAAGATGAAATTAATTTGCGTTTTTGATACTTGTCAAATGATGAACTCATAAATAAAATGGATTATGCTGTAAAAATATAAAAGAAATCTATTCTGTTAAGGTTTACAACGTTTAAACTTTCAACATTGTTATAATAAGTTTAAATTTGAAAGCTAATCAAATCAAAATCTATCATAATTAACGCTCTACACGATTTAAAAATTTCACGTCCTGGTTTATGGTTTCCAACGCTATGGATTTATTTAGTGCCATTTAGCTTGGAAACTAATTTTTGGCTACATTATAATTTTTGGATTGGGTTGTTTTTTGTCACTTTTCCTTTAAATTATTTAGTGTACGGACTTAATGATTATAACGATTTTAAGGCTGATAAATTAAATGACAGAAAGGGTAATTTTCTATTTGGAGCAAAATCTACACTGCAACAATTAGCTTCAATACCTAAAAAAGTGGTACTTGTAGTTTTACCTTTTATAGTTTACTTCACCATAGTTTCAGGATGGAAAATGTTGTTGCTTTTAACGTTTATGATAGTGATAAATATTATTTACAATTTTAAACCTTTCAGAATTAAAGAGCGTCCACCTTTCGAGATTTGTATTCAAATGGGTTATGTTTTTACTGCCTTTTTTAGTGTAGTGCTTAACGATTTACAAATGTTACCATGGCAAACCGTTTTATATTTAACCTTGTTTGCATTTCAAGCACATATTGCTGGAGAAATTATGGATATAGAACCCGATTTAAAAGCAGGAAAAAGAACAACAGCAACTTTAATTGGCAGAAAAAAAACAAAATTTTTGATGCTGTTTTTATTAGGTTTAGAAACGTTTATTCTCTCTTTTTGGTTTCAAGATTATATTCTTGCAGGCTTTTTAGCACTGTTTTCATTGTGGCTAATAGCTGATATTTTTATCTTTTTTAAAGAAAAACCTTATTCGATAAGTCAAATGAAACTATTCGGAGTTGCTATGAATATTGTAGCTATTTTATCAATGATTTGGGTAGTGTATTCTGGCAAGTTACTGCAACCTCTTTTTTGATACATCTTCCTTTTACAATCGTATAATAAACCGTAAATTTGCGACTTGAAAAAAGTAGTAAGGCACTAGTAAATAGTAATTAGTCGCATTTCTCTTTCAAAATTTAATTTAAGTTATCTTTTACTAATTAGTTCTGCTGTCGCCTTGAGCATTGGTTGAAATTAAAATATATTTTAATAGAAAGCACTTTGCGAAGCATAACGAAAGGTAAAAAAGAAAAGAAATAACAAATGCAATACCATTTTAACGACATTGAAGCCAAGTGGCAAAAATATTGGGCAGAAAACAAAACGTTTAAAGCCTCAAACACTAGCGATAAACCAAAATATTACGTACTAGATATGTTTCCTTACCCAAGTGGAGCAGGCTTACACGTAGGTCATCCATTAGGTTATATTGCTAGCGATATTTATGCACGTTACAAACGTCATAAAGGGTTTAATGTGTTGCATCCACAAGGATATGATAGTTTTGGTTTGCCTGCAGAGCAATATGCCATTCAAACAGGCCAACATCCTGCATTAACGACAGAAGAAAATATAAAAACGTATAGACGACAACTAGACCAAATTGGGTTTTCATTCGATTGGAGCAGAGAAGTACGTACTTCTGACCCTAATTATTACAAATGGACACAGTGGATTTTTATTCAGTTGTTTGAATCATGGTATAGTAACGATAGCAATAAAGCTGAATCAATTGAAACGCTTATTTCAAAATTTTCAGCAGAAGGAAATGCCAATGTAAATGCAGTTTGTGATGATAACATTGAACCTTTTACTGCTGAACAATGGAATACTTTTTCATCTGAAAAACAACAAGAAATACTTTTACAATACCGACTAACATATTTAGCTGAAACCGAAGTTAACTGGTGTCCTGCTTTAGGAACTGTGTTGGCAAATGACGAAATCGTTAACGGAGTTTCAGAGCGTGGTGGTCATCCTGTAATCCGTAAAAAAATGACACAATGGAGTATGCGTATTTCTGCTTATGCAGAACGTTTACTTCAAGGATTAGATACTATCGATTGGACAGATTCACTTAAAGAAAGTCAACGCAATTGGATTGGAAAATCGGTTGGAGCGAGTGTAACGTTTAATGTAATTCCTGCTGTCACATCGAGCGCAGTCGAGATGTCTCACAAGATTGACGTCTTTACAACACGTCCTGACACCATTTTTGGCGTTAGTTTTATGACGCTTGCTCCAGAACACGAGCTCGTATCTAAAATTACAACTTCAGAACAAAGAGCAGACGTTGAAGCCTATATCGAAGCTACTGCAAAACGAAGCGAACGCGAACGTATGGCAGATGTAAAAACCATTTCTGGTGCATTTACAGGAGCTTATGCAGAGCATCCTTTTACAAAAGAGCCTATTCCAATCTGGATTGGCGATTATGTTTTAGCTGGTTACGGAACAGGAGCAGTTATGTCTGTGCCTTGTGGCGACCAACGTGATTACGATTTTGCAAAGCATTTTAATATTCCTATTCCTAACATTTTTGAAGGCGTAGATATTAGTGAAGAAGCCTTTGCAGATAAAGACAATACTATAATTGCGAATAGCGATTTCCTTAACGGATTAAACTATAAAAAAGCAACCAAGCTAGCCATTTACGAGTTAGAAAAGCTAGGTCAAGGAGAAGGTAAAACCAATTATAGATTACGTGATGCTGTGTTTTCTCGTCAGCGTTATTGGGGAGAACCATTTCCTGTGTATTATGTAAAAGGAATGCCTCAAATGATAGATGCACAACATTTACCAATTACATTGCCTGAAGTTGAAAAATATTTACCAACCGAAGATGGTGAGCCACCTTTAGGTAATGCAACAGTTTGGGCTTGGTGTACTGAAACTAATTCAGTTGTATTAAATGATAAAATAAATAACACTACTATATTTCCTTTAGAGCTAAACACAATGCCTGGTTGGGCAGGAAGCTCACAGTATTTTAATCGTTATATGGATCCTCATAATGAGAATGAAATTTTCTCAAAAGAAGCGATAGATTACTGGCAACAGGTCGATTTATATATTGGAGGAAGCGAACATGCTACAGGACATTTATTATATGCACGTTTCTGGCAAAAGTTTATGTTCGATTTAGGATTAGTGCCTGTAGATGAGTTTGCTAAAAAACTGATTAACCAAGGTATGATTTTGGGGACGAGTGCTTTTGTTTATAAAGTATTATGGAATGTGATTTCTGGTGAGGATTATGATTTTTCTTCTCTTCCAAATATAATGATTTCTAAAAATCAATTTGAAAAGTTAGAAAATGATGATCAAGATATAGATGATAGAATAAGACTTTTAATGAATGAAATTTTAAATGAAAAGTTTCCTAATGAAGACATTAAAAAAGTTTTTAATAAGCCTTCTGTTTCGAAAATACATACAGATGTTTCTTTTGTAAATGCTTCAGATGAATTAGATATAAAAGCTTTTAAAAAATGGAGACCAGAATTTAATGATGCTATTTTCATTGGAGAAAATGGAGAAATAATTGAAGGGGAGAATGATGTTTACATAGTGTCTCGCGAAGTCGAAAAAATGTCTAAATCCAAGTACAACGTCGTAAATCCTGACGCTATTTGTCATCAATATGGTGCAGACAGTTTGCGTTTGTACGAAATGTTTTTAGGACCTTTAGAGCAAGCAAAACCTTGGAATACTGCTGGTATTACTGGAGTTCACGGGTTTCTTAAAAAATTCTGGAAGTTGTATGTTGGTGACAATGGTTTAAACATAAATGATGCAAAACCAACTGCTGACAATTTAAAAACGCTACATAAAACTATCAAAAAAGTAGAAGAAGATATTGAGAATTTTTCTTTTAATACATCAGTGTCTACCTTTATGATTGCATGCAATGAGCTAACAGCTCAAAAGTGTACTAGTAAAGAGATTTTAGAGCCTTTGTTAATTCTATTATCACCTTATGCGCCACATATCGCTGAAGAATTATGGAATCAGTTAGGTCATAAAGAGTCTATATCTACTGCTGCTTTTCCTAAATTTGATGCAAGTCATTTAGTAGAAAGCAGTAAAGAATATCCGATTTCCTTTAACGGAAAAATGAAATTCACGATGGAATTGTCTTTAGATTTAAGCAAAGATGACATCGAAAAGGCAGTAATGGCTCACGAAAAAACTATTGCTCAATTACAAGGAAGAGCGCCTAAAAAAGTAATTATTGTTCCTGGTAAAATTGTAAATATTGTAGGCTAATAAATTATAACGTTATGAAAAAAATACTTTTTGTTTGTGTTCTGTTTTTAAGTTTTGCATGTAGCGAAGACAAAAAGCAGATTGTTGAAGCATCTTGTGGGCAATGCCAATTTGGATTAACATCTCAAGATGGATGCGATTTAGCGGTTCGTTTTGATGGTAAAGCCTATTTTGTGGATGGTGCAGATATTGACGATTTTGGCGACGCACATGATAAAGGTACTGGCTTTTGTGAAGTTGTAAGAAAAGCTGAAGTTACAGGTAAATTAGAAGGAGATAGATTTCAAGTATCTTCTATGAAAATGCTTGATTAATTATTGCTCAATTAACTCATACTTTTCCACACAAGCTTCAATACAAGTATAGTATATTAGTAGTATTGAGTTTTCAATTACAAAAGTCATACTAAAAGGTGGCTCAAAAGTACAAGAGTTTGGTGTTATTGTATTAGTTGTTCCTATGGTAAAGGTTCCAAAACTTCCATCAGTTGTATTTGTACCCATAATACACAAATCTCCATTTGATGCTATAACATCGTCACTGTAAAATGAAACAGTTTTATTGCTACTAACAGTTTCAAAATCTCCACTTCCATCACCAGGATCAGAATACATTTCAATAAGTTTCCACTTGCTTATAAGATCTGCTTCGCTAGGCATGAAAGAATCCTCATCTTTATTAGTGCATGAAATAATAAAAAAAGAGAAGACGATATAAAGGAAAATTCTTTTCATAATATGTTATTTTAGTTAGTGCTTTATATGTAGATGTAAAAAAGGCTAAATGGTTGCGTAAAAAAAAGATACTGACAAAATTTCTTAACTCAAATTTGGCTTATTTTTTGCTATACTTGTATTACATTTACAATTAATAAAAAGTATAAAAAATGATTGGATATTATATATTAATAGGAGCTATAGCTCTAGTAAGTTGGTTAGTAAGTAATCAATTAAAGAAAAAGTTTGCACATTACTCTAAAGTGCAATTACGTAATGGCATGAGTGGTAAAGAAATTGCCGAAAAAATGTTGGCAGATAATGGCATTTATGATGTTGAGGTAATATCTGTTGCAGGGCAATTAACAGACCACTATAATCCAAAAAATAAAACAGTAAACTTAAGTGAGGCTGTTTACAATCAGCGAAATGCAGCAGCAGCAGCAGTTGCAGCGCACGAGTGTGGACATGCTGTACAACATGCTCAAGCTTATAGTTGGTTACAAACACGCTCTACTTTAGTGCCAATGGTAAGTGTGACATCAGGTATGTCGCAATGGTTGGTTATTGGAGGCTTGATATTAGCAGGAGCAGCAGGTGTTGGTTTCGGACAATGGATTGCAGTAGCTGGATTAGCATTTATGGCAGTTGCTACAGTATTTAGTTTTATAACATTACCAGTTGAATATGATGCTAGTAATAGAGCATTAGCTTGGCTAAAAGCAAAAAACATGGTTACTCCTGAGGAATATAAAGGTTCAGAAGATGCACTTAAATGGGCAGCTCGTACATATTTAGTTGCAGCAATAGGTGCTTTAGCATCACTATTATATTGGGCACTTCAAGTGTTTGGAGGAAGAGATTAATTCACTAAAAAATATACCATAAACCGAATTCGATATACTGTCGTAATTCGGTTTATTTTTTTTCATATTTTTAACTTCTAACAAAAAACTAACATATTATGGAAAATTCACCTGAAGGACCTTTTCAGAATTTTGAAAGCAAATTACTATTGAGTTCATTATCTGAAGTTGATCGTGTCGCATTTTATAAAAAAACCTATGCACATGTTGCTGGTGGCGTTTTAGTATTTATTTTATTTGAGTATCTACTGCTTCAAAGTGAAACTATTGTCAACTTTGCTTTATCAATGACAGAGGGTTTTAAATGGCTTTTAATGCTAGGAGGGTTTATGTTTATTACTACATATGCTGAAAGAATGGCTCTAAAAACTCCAGATAAAAACAAGCAATATTTAGCCTATGGTTTATATATTTTGGCTGAAGCATTTATTTTTGTGCCTTTAATTTATATTGCAGCTTTTTATATGGATTCTGGTCCTGAAATTTTAAATCAAGCAGCCATAGTAACACTAGCATTATTTACAGGATTGTCAGCAGTTGTGTTTTTTACTAAAAAAGATTTTTCGTTTTTAAAAACAGGATTAACAATAGGTTTTTTTATTGCTATAGGATTAATTATTGCAGGTTCTCTTTTTGGGTTTAATTTAGGACTGTGGTTTTCAGTTGCTATGTGTTTATTAGCAGGAGGTTCAATTTTATACCAAACATCAAATTTGGTAAATAAATATTCTAGTGAAGATTATATACCAGCAGCTTTAGGATTGTTTGCATCTTTAATGTTATTGTTCTGGTATATATTGAGTATTTTTATGTCTAGAGATTAAGCATTATCATAATAAATAAAAAAGCCTCTGAATTTTCAGAGGCTTTTTTTATATTTTAATTTGTCTATCTATTTGCTGTGCTAATGATATAAAGGTTTCGGTTCTTGAAACACCTTCAATTGACTGAATTTCTTTATTTAATAAATGCATTAAATGCTCATTATCTTTACAAAGTATTTTAATAAAAATACTCCAGTTACCTGTAGTATAATGACATTCTAAAACTTCAGGTATTTTTTGTAATTGTTTTACAGCTTCAGGATTACTTACTGCTTTATCTAAATAAATACCAATAAAAGCCATTGTTGTATAACCTAAAATTTTAGGGTTGATAACAAATTTAGAACCCGAAATTAAACCAGATTTTTCAAGTTTTCGTAACCGTTGGTGTATAGCTGCTCCAGAAATGCCTACTTGTCGTGCAATTTCTAGAACAGGAGTTCTTGCATCTTGCATTAATGCACGAAGTATCTTTTTATCGATACCATCTATCTGTAAATTTTGATTTACAATTTTCATCTGTATTTATTATTTCTGTTTAAAAGTTAAAAGTAATAAAATGATTTAAAATTGTAATTCAGGTTCAGCCAAACTGTAATTATATTCTATGTTTTGTGCTCTTCAAACATTCAAAGCATTATAGCCTAAATAAGGTACGTCAGACTCTGTAAATTGAATATCATAATCTTCTAACTCTTTTAAAATAGGATCATAAACTTCTTTGGTTATCGGAATTTGAACACCAGGCGTTTTAATTTTTTCATTTAAAATTGCTAAGGTTGCAATCGCAACAGGTAACCCAACAGTTTTTGCCATTGCAGTATAAGTTTGGTCTTCTCCCTTAGTAACCATTGTAGAATCTATTTGATGCATTTTTCCATTTAACTCATAGCCAAATTTGTGATACATTACAATCATATCTTTATCATCTTCTTCTAATGTCCAACTGTCCATTAGTATTTTTTGAAGAATTTCAGCAGGTGTTGCTTTTTTAAGCTCTACCATTTTTTTAGAATTAAAAATATCTAGCTCTAAAAATTTATCCCAAATAATATCGTCTTGCTCAATTTTTAATTGGTATCTAAACTTTAATTCCACAGAATCTGTATGGCTATATGGTAAGAATGAATTTACAAAGTCGCGATAGCTCATATTTTCACTATCATCAATAGTATAACTATCATCAGTCATCCCTAATTGTACAAACATATTCCAAGCTCTGCTAAAACCAACACGTCGTATAGTACCTCGATATAATGTTTTCACATCATCTAATCCGTAAACACTTTGATACTTTAAAGAGTCGCGATTAGCATAAGCTTCAAAACGACCAAAGCCTTCTACTTCTAAAAACTCAGTTCGTCTAAATAATCTATGGTAAGGTATATATTTGTAAGTACCTTCTTGTATAAATTTTGCTGCTCCACCTTGTCCAGCTACAACTACATTTCTTGGGTTCCATGTAAATTTGTAATTCCATAAGTTGGTATCGCTTTCAGGAGCTACTAATCCTCCAGTAAACGATTCAAATAAAATCATTTTACCGCCTTTAGATCTGATGCTGTCAATTACTTTCATAGCACTCATGTGGTCAATACCTGGATCTACACCAATTTCGTTCATAAACACTAGCCCTTTTTCTTTAACAGCTTTATCAAGTGCTTGCATTTCGTCACTTACATAAGATGCAGTTACCATGTTTTTATTATAGGTAATACAGTCTTTTGCAACTTCTATATGAAAACGAGCAGGAAGCATTGATACTACTATATCAGCATTTTGAATTGCGTTTATGCGAGAAGATTTATCAAAAACATCTAGCATTATAGCTTGAGCATTTTCATGCTTTCCTATTAGTTTTTTAGCGTTATGTATGTTAATATCTCCAACAATAACATGAAGGTTTTCTGTAGTTGATTTATCTAATAAATATTTTATAAGGTATGAGGTTGATTTTCCAGAACCTATAACTAAAATCTTTCGCATAATGGGATTTGTTGAGTAATTTTGTAATTGCGAATTTACTAAATACAAAAGGTTATAAAAATTTAAACACAAACTTTATATGAACAAAACTATATTAATTACAGCAGCCATTTTAGGGATATTAAGTATTGTTTTAGGAGCTTTTGCAGCTCATGGTTTAAAAGAACTTATTTCGGTAGAATCTCAACAAACATTTGAGACAGGAGTACGATACCAAATGTATCATTCTATTTTTCTTTTGTTTGTGGGAACAACCTCAATAATCTCATTAAAAGCTAAGAAATCTATATTTTATTGTACACTTATTGGGCTTTTGTTTTTTTCTGGTTCTATATATGCGTTAGCTACAAATACACTTACAGGTTTCGATTTTAAAACGATAGGATTTATAACTCCAATTGGAGGATTATTATTAATAGCAGCTTGGCTAATTTTGTTGATAAACTTTTTAAAAATCGATAAGGATAAATCATAAAATTAGGTGTGTACTTTAAAATAATGTTTAATTTTGCATCAACAAACAACACAAAAATATTATGGTAGATCATACCCAAACTACGAAATCGATTTCGTTAGAACAATATGGAATTAAAAATGCCAAAGTTAATTATCAACTCTCTCCGGAACAACTTCACGAGATTGCAATAAAAAAAGGACAAGGTGTTGAAGCCTCTACTGGAGCTTTAGCAGTAAATACTGGAGAATTTACAGGACGTTCACCAAAAGACAGATTTATTGTAAAAGACGCAGTTACTGAAGATAAAGTATGGTGGGGAAATGTTAACATTCCTTTTGAGTCTGATAAGTTTGAAAAATTATACAAAAAAGTAACAGCATACCTTTCAGATAAGGAAGTTTTTGTAAGAGATAGTTATGCTTGTGCAGATGAGAAATACAAATTAAATATTAGAGTTATAACAGAATATGCTTGGAGCAATCAGTTTGCTTATAACATGTTTTTACGTCCAACAGAAAAAGAATTAGAAAATTTTACACCAGAATGGACTATTGTTAATGCTCCAGGATTTATGGCTAACCCTGAAGTAGATGGAACACGTCAACATAACTTTGCTATTTTAGACTTTACTAGAAAAATTGCTCTAATTGGAGGAACAGGTTATACAGGTGAAATTAAAAAAGGAATTTTTTCAGCTTTAAATTTTATTCTACCTGTTTACAAAAATACTTTACCAATGCATTGTAGTGCTAATGTTGGTAAAGATGGAGATACTGCAATTTTCTTTGGATTATCAGGAACTGGTAAAACAACATTGTCAGCAGATCCAAATAGAAGATTAATTGGAGATGATGAACATGGTTGGACAGCAGAAAACACTGTGTTTAATTTTGAAGGTGGTTGCTACGCAAAAGTGATTAATCTAACGGAAGAGAATGAGCCAGATATTTATCATGCAATTAAGAAAGGAGCAATCCTTGAAAATGTTGTTATGAATGATAAAGGAGAAGTTGATTACGAAGATATATCTATTACCCAAAACACCAGAGTAAGTTACCCAATTGATCATATTAAAGATATTCAAGTACCATCAATTGGAAAAAATCCTAAAAATATATTTTTCTTAACAGCAGATGCTTTTGGTGTATTGCCTCCAATATCTAAACTAACTCCAGGTCAGGCAGCTTACCATTTCATTTCTGGATATACTGCTAAGGTTGCTGGAACAGAAGCAGGTATTGATGAGCCAACACCTAATTTCTCAGCATGTTTTGGAGCGCCTTTCATGCCATTGCATCCTACAAAGTATGCAGAGATGTTAAGTGCTAAAATGAAAGAAACAGGTGTTAATGTATGGTTAATTAATACAGGTTGGACTGGTGGACCTTATGGTGTAGGAAGTCGTATTAAATTAAAATACACACGTGCCATGATTACAGCTGCACTTAATGGAGATTTAGACTTAGTGACTCCAGAAACATACAGAACCCATTCAGTATTTGGATTATTACAACCAAGATTTTGTCCTGGTGTACCAACAGAAGTATTAAGTTCTAGACAAACATGGAATAATGATGAAGCTTATTATAAAACAGCTTACAAATTATCTGAATCGTTTAGAGAAAACTTCAAAAAGTTTGAAGAGTTTGCTAATGACGAAATACTTGCAGGAGCTCCAAACTTAAAAAGTTAATAAAATAAACTATCATAAAAAAAGCGCGATTTTTAAAATCGCGCTTTTTGTTTTTATATGGATAAAGGTTTATTATTTTCCTTTATTTACTTTTTCAATATATTTCTCTAAAGCCATAGTCATAGATGGTGTTTCTGGAGTTGGAGCAGCAATATCAACACGCAATCCTGCTTCTTCAACAGCTTTAATAGTAGTATTACCAAAAACAGCTATTCTAGTGTCATTTTGTTTAAAGTCAGGAAAATTATGTAATAATGAATCAATTCCTGAAGGACTAAAAAATACTAAAATGTCATAAAACACATTTTCTAAATCAGATAAATCACTAATTACAGTTTTGTAAAAAATGGCTTCTTTCCACTTCACGTTAAGTGAGTTTAAAGTTTTAGGCACTTCATCTTTTAATTTATCTGTAGTTGGAAGTAAAAATGACTCATCCTTATATTTTTTAATTAATGGAGATAAGTCTTCAAATTCGCGTTTACCTACATAGATCTTACGCTTTCTGTACACCACATATTTTTGCAAATAAAAAGCTACTGCTTCCGATTGGCAAAAGTATTTCATAGTATCCGGAACTTTAAAACGCATTTCTTCAGCAACTCTAAAAAAATGATCTACAGAATTTCTACTTGTTAGTATAATAGCAGTATAGTTATTCAAGTCAACTTTTTGTTGTCTGATATCTTTTGCTGAAACACCTTCTACATGTATAAATGGTCTGAAGTCAATTTTTACCTTCTGCTTTTCTTGAAGATCAAAATAAGGCGAATTTTCGATTTTAGGTTCGGGCTGAGAAACTAAAATTGTTTTCACTTTCATAGGCCTAAGTTAGGTTTAGCTTAATATTCTATAATTAGTTTATATAAAATCAGATAAGGTCCAATTTCAAGTGCGCAAAGATACAAAATAAAATAGAATAAGTTATTGATAATTAATTTTTGGTAGTTTTTGAAAGAAGTAAACAATCCAATGAGATTTATTAAAAGCAAAACAGCTAATACTATATATATAATTGTTTTAGAAGGTTCTAATGTAAAAATTAATAACACGTTTATTGGAAGTAGTATAAAACCACTAAAATTAAGATAGCTGGTTTTTTGAAACAGGTAAGAATCTATAATTCTATCAATTTCAAATAAGCTAGCAATTAAACGCTCAAAAAGAACTTTCATTAATATTAAAGCAGTAACACCAAAAGCAACTTTTAAGAATGTTATAATTTCAAACTTTATAGGGCTAATAACTGTTGAGTAAGCTATATAAGAAAAGGTTGCAGCTCCAAAAACTAAGTTTAAAAACAAAAGCGTATCAAAGCCATCAATAAATTTCTGATCTCTTTCGTAAATTTTAAGATATTTAGAATTACCAATTACTTGCAAAAAATCCTCAAAACGTTTAGCAAATAAAAATTTAGACATGGTAATTAACACCAAGCCAAATACAATGAAAATGGTAAACCATTCGTTAGATACTATTTCTCGTAACATGTTTGCTAAATTATAAAGAATATTTTATCTGTTTAACTTTTATTTATGCTTCTTTCAATAAAATTAATACTTTAAAAAAACTTACTTTTGCTAAAATTAAATTTTAATGAGAGACACTATTGTCATCATTCCAACTTATAATGAAATTGAGAATGTTGAAGCTATAATAAGAGCAGTATTTGCTCAAGAAAAAGCTTTTAATATTCTTATTGTTGATGATAATTCGCCAGATTTAACAGGTCTTAAAGTAAAAAGCTTACAAAAAGAGTTTGGAGACAGACTATTTTTATTAGAAAGAAAACTTAAAACTGGTTTAGGTACTGCATACATTGATGGTTTTAAATGGTGTTTGGATAGAGATTATGAGTATGTTTTTGAAATGGATGCTGATTTTTCTCATAACCCAAACGATCTAATAAAACTTTATAATGCCTGCCATATTGATGGAGCAGATTTAGCAATTGGCTCAAGATATATAGATGGTGTAAATGTTGTAAACTGGCCAATGACCAGAATTTTGTTATCATATTTTGCATCTAAATATGTGAGATTTATAACCAGAATGAAAATACAAGATACTACTGCTGGTTTTGTATGCTATAAACGAAAAGTGCTATCTACTATAGATTTAGATAGTGTTAAGTTTGTTGGATATGCATTTCAAATTGAAATGAAGTATAAAGCGTATTTAAAAAAGTTTAAAATTGTTGAAGTTCCAGTAATTTTTACTGATAGAACAAAAGGAAAATCTAAAATGAGCGGAAGAATTATTAATGAAGCTATTTTTGGAGTACTAAAAATGAAGTTTAAGAGTTTACTTGGTAAAGAATAAAATGAAGGAAAAAACAGTGCTTATTAAGAATGCCAAAATTGTTAATGAAGGCAGTATTTTTGAAGGCGATATACTTATTGAAGGTGAGTTTATAAAAGAAATTTCAGATTCAATAAGCGCGAAATCGTCAGATGTTAAAGTATTGGATGTTGAAGGAAGCTATGTGTTTCCTGGTGTTATAGATGACCAAGTTCATTTTAGAGAGCCTGGATTAACCCATAAAGCAACAATAGAAACCGAATCTAAAGCTGCAATTGCTGGTGGAATTACATCATTTATTGAAATGCCAAACACGGTTCCAAATACAACAACGGTTGAAAAACTTGAAGAAAAGTTTGATATCGCAGCAAAAACATCGCATGCTAACTATTCTTTTATGTTTGGTGGTACAAACGATAACCTTGAAGAAATTTTAAAAGTCGACCCTAAAAACGTTGCTGCATTAAAGTTGTTTTTAGGCTCATCAACTGGAAATATGTTGGTTGATAATCCTGAGGTTTTAGAAAAAATATTCAAGAGTACGAAGTTGTTAATTGCTGTACATTGTGAAGATGAAACCACAATAAGAGAAAATCTAGATATTCATTTAAAAAAGTATGGTAATGATATTCCAATTGAGTGCCATCCAATTATAAGAAGTGAAGAAGCATGTTATTTGTCATCTTCTAAAGCTATCGAATTAGCTAAGAAAACAGGTGCAAGATTACATGTTTTTCATTTGTCTACAGGAAAGGAAACTAAATTGTTTTCAAACAAAATTCCTTTAAAAGACAAAAAAATAACAGCCGAAGTTTGTATCCATCATTTATGGTTTAGTGATGAAGATTACAAACAAAAAGGTACACTCATTAAGTGGAATCCTGCTGTAAAAACTGCTAACGATAGGGAAGAGTTGTGGAAAGCACTGTTAGATGATAGGATTGATGTAATAGCTACAGACCATGCACCTCATACGCTGCAAGAAAAGAAAAATGTATACACAGATGCTCCTTCAGGAGGACCACTTGTACAACATGCTTTGGTAGCAATGGTTGAAGCTTATCATAAAGGAAAAATATCGCTAGAGAAAATTGTCGAAAAAATGTGCCATAATCCTGCTATTTTGTTTCAAATAGATAGACGAGGTTATGTAAAGCCTGGATATTTTGCCGATTTAGTTGTTGTAGATATAAATAGTCCTTGGACTGTAAAAAAAGAAAATTTATTGTATAAATGTGGATGGTCTCCATTTGAAGGTGTTAACTTTAAATCTAGAGTAACACATACATTTGTTAATGGAACCTTGGTGTATCAAAATTCTAAGTTTTTTGATGTAAAACCAGCAAAACGATTAACTTTCAATAGATGAGAATTTTAGTTTTCATAATGTATATTATTCTTTTTGTTGGTTGCAATTCTGTTAACCGACCAAAAAAGCCAGATAATTTAATTTCAAAAGATAAAATGTCTGAAATTATTTATGATGTTTACATAATGAATTCTGCAAAAGGAATTAATAAAACATTACTTGAAAACAATGGTATTCTCCCTCAGGAGTTTATATATAAAAAACACAGTATTGATAGCTTACAATTTGCGAATAGTAACGATTATTATGCTTTTGATACTGAGGTTTATGAAGGTATAATTAATAAGGTGAAAGAGAAAATTGAAAGTGATAAAGCAAAGTATGAAGCTATAAATGAGGAAGAACTCAAAGCTGAAAAAGAACTAAGAGAAGCTAGAGCTAAAGAATTAAAAAAATCACCTAAAGTTTTAAAAGAATTTAAAGAGGTTAAGCAATAGGCTTAGCTTTTTCTTTGATCCTTTATAAAATATGCACACACTGTTTCTAATGAGTTGTCTATGGCGCTAAACTCAAACCCTAAAGCATTTTTAATTTTAGAATTATCATAAAAAGTTTTGGTTCTTGCAGTTTTTGCTACTTGTTTAGATAGTCTTCTTCGTTTGCCAAGAAGTTTATGGTTTAGCCAATCTAATCGCCAACCCATTTCTAAAAGAAATTTTGAAGCTTCTTTTTTAGCAGGAACAACACCCAAAATTTTTGCTGTTTTATCTTGAAACTCTTTAAACGACAAATTATCTGATATGAGAATAAAACGTTCGTTTTTTATGTCGCTTTGCATTAGCTTTTGCATAATAGCGACAACGTCCCAAACATCAACATAAGCAGTAACACCATGTGTATAGTGTGAAAATCCTTTATAAACCTGTTTAATTAAACTTCCACTTCCACCACCATTCCAATAACCAGGACCTAAAATAATTCCAGGGTTTACAATTACAGCGTCAACACCTTCTTGAGTACCTCTCCAAACTTCAATTTCGGCACCATATTTTGTAATAGCATAAACGCTATTGTCGTATTCTGGATTCCATTCGGTAGTTTCACTAATAATATCATTAGTTTTATTATGTCCAATAGCTGCAATAGAGCTCACATAACATAATTTCTGTACATTATTTGCAACACATAAATTAACAATATTGGCAGTGCCTTGAATATTAATTTTACGAAGTTGATGGTATTTGTCTGGTTCAAAGCTTACAAAAGCAGCGCAATGATATACATGTGTAACATTGTTAAATGCTTCAGATAATGTAGGTAAATCATTTAAGTCGGTTTCAACCCAATCAATTGAATCAAAAAGTGCCTCAAAATCTTCTGTATAGTATGAAAATACTTTTTTTACAGATTCCAATTTATGAGTTCTTCTATATATTGCCCTAATGTTTTTTGTGGTAGTTGCTAATTTATAAAGTAAATGCGAACCTACTAAACCTGTGCCTCCTGTAACTAAAATCATATAACTAAGGTAAAGAATTATTCATAATTGACTAGTAATTATGCATTGATTTTTATCTTTGCGACAGTTTATTAAAAATTTCACCAAATGATAAAGAATTTTGTAGAAGAATTAACTTGGAGAGGCATGATACACGATGTAATGCCAGGTGCTGAAGAACATTTAATGGAAAGCATGCGAAGTGCTTATGTTGGTTTTGATCCAACGGCTGATTCTTTACATATTGGTAATTTAGTGCCTATAATGCTGCTTGCACATTATCAAAGATGCGGACACAAGCCTTTTGCTTTGGTTGGAGGTGCAACAGGTATGATTGGTGATCCTTCAGGGAAATCTAGTGAACGTAATTTGTTAGATGAAAAAACGCTGCGTCATAATCAAGAAGCTATTAAAAAGCAATTATCACACTTTTTAGATTTTGATAGCAAATCTGGTAATGCTGCTGTTTTAGTAAATAATTATGATTGGATGAAAGATTTTTCATTCCTTGAGTTTATTCGTGATGTAGGTAAGCATATTACTGTTAATTACATGATGGCTAAAGACTCTGTTAAAAACAGAATTTCTTCTGAATCTACCGACGGAATGAGTTTTACTGAGTTTACTTACCAATTGGTACAGGGTTATGATTTTCTTCATTTATACAAACATAACGATTGTACTATACAAATGGGAGGAAGTGACCAATGGGGAAATATTACTACAGGTACTGAATTAATTCGTCGTATAGGTAATGGTAAAGGATATGCTATAACCTGTCCTTTAATTACAAAAAGTGATGGGTCTAAATTTGGTAAGAGTGAAGGAGGTAATGTTTGGCTTGATGCAGAACGTACATCGCCTTATAAATTTTACCAATATTGGCTTAACTCAAGTGATGAAGATGCAGAAAAGTATATAAAAATATTTACGTTTTTAACTCAAGACGAGATTAATACACTTATTAAAGAACATCAAGAAGCACCACATTTAAGACAATTACAAAAGCGTTTAGCCGAAGAAATTACAGCAATGGTTCACTCTACTGATGATTTAGAGAATGCTATAAGAGCTAGTGATATATTGTTTGGAAAATCAACAAGTGATGATTTAAAACGATTGAATGAAAAAACTTTTTTAGATGTGTTTGATGGTGTGCCACAAGCAGAAATTTCTAGAGCTGATATTGATGAAGGTTTAGATATGATTGCTGCACTATCTGCTAAAACAGAATTTTTAAAATCTAATGGCGAAGCACGACGAGCTTTAGGTGAAAATGCTATTTCAGTCAATAAAGAAAAAGTTGCTGAAGATTATATTATTACTAAAGACGATTTAATTAACAACAAATTTGTCTTATTACAACGAGGTAAGAAAAACTACTACGTTATTGTAGTAAACTAAACAAAAGCAAAAGCCTGATTTAATTACTAAATCAGGCTTTTTTAAAATAACTAACAACTATTTTCTTTTTCAATAACTATAGTTGTTTATTTTGTCGACTTTCTTATTAATTACTTACTTACAAAACCATTAAATTACAACCTCTAATATCACTGTTATCAAATCGGCCAATAATTTCAAATGTTCCATCATGATGTACTTTACCCAAATCTTGAGTTGCAATAAATGAACAGGAGTTAATATTTGCCAAATCTATCACATTAATACCTCCATTTTGTTGTTGAGGTAAAATGGTAAGTGCATCTTCAGTATCTCTGGTTAGTATTTTCATCCATTTAGGACATTCAAAAATACCATTGCCTTTCGAATATGCTTGACTTAGCAATTCGGTCATTCCGTATTCGCTATGTATAGTATTTACTCCAAAACCTTGTTTTAAAATTGTATGAAGTTCATCTCTAACCAATTCTTTTCTGCGTCCTTTCATTCCTCCAGTCTCCATTATAACTGTATTTTTAAGCTGAAACTGATAAGATTCAACCAAATCTAAAAGCGCAAAAGAGACACCAATTAATAATATTTTTTTTCCTTTTTTATCTAAAGCTGTAAGTGTTTCATTTAATTCAGATAGGTTGTTCAAATAAAAACCACTTTCAGGATGTTTAGATGTTTTAATGAAATCTTCAACCATATAAATTAATGAAGAGCCTTCGCGTTCTAAATAAGAAGGCAACAAAGCTAAGATTACATAATCTTCAATAGGTCCATAAAAGCACTCAAATCCTTTAGTAAAACTTTCTTTGTATATATTTAGGTCTGTAACATGGTGTTTACTAGTTATACTGCCTGTAGTTCCTGAGCTGGAAAACGTTTTTTCAACAGTGTTTATGTTACTTAAAACGTCATGCGATTTAAAAAACTGAATTGGTAAAAATGGGATTTCGTTAATAGACCTTACATCGCTTGGATGTTTGTAAAGTAAATCACAAAACGAGCGATAAACAGGGTTGTTTTCAAACTGGTGTTTGAATATTTTTAAAGCTAAGTTATTAAACTCATCTTCTGTAGAAATGTTAAAAATTGCATTTGTGTTTATCATCAACGCAAAAGTAGATAAAATAAAAAAGCGTTGCCAACTAAGGCAACGCTTTTAAAATATTATAACGTGAAAATTATTTAATCACTAATTTTTTAGTTACTGAAGAATTATTTTGAGAAATTTTAATAATGTAAATTCCAGAATTTAATTCAGAAACATTTAATCTATTATTATTAATAGTTTGGTTTATTACTTGTTTTCCTAAAATATCATAAACTGCAATAGACATAACTTCACTATTATTACTTGTAATAGTCACAAAACCAGTTGATGTTGGGTTAGGATAGATACTAAAGTTGTTAGTTTCAAACTGATCAACAGAAAGCGTAAAGTTATTTGTTGCTCCAGGAGAGCCTAAATCTCCATCTCCAAAAGGAGTTGTAGCTGCTCCCCAATTTGTATTAATATCGTTATCGGTTGCATTTAATCTGTTAGTAGCTAATTCCATAGAAACACCAGAAGCATATGGGAAACTTCCATCCCAAATAACTTGGTCAATAACAGTAGAAGCACATTCAATTATAATTCCATCTGTACTATTTCCTAATGAAATGTCATTCCCATAAGTGTAGTTCATTGTTACACCTCCATTTGGAGTTGCAGCATTACCTATTACTATATAACCATTTGCAGGAACAATTAAAGAAGTTGTTATGGTATGAGTTTCTGTAGGAGAAACATCGTCTTTGATAACCCATCCTGCCATATCAATAGGAGCTCCAGTGGTATTATAAACTTCAAAATATTCACCTGCAGGATCTGAGTTAATAGATGGGTTTTGCATAACTTCAGAAATGATAATGTCACCTGGATTACTACAACTAACAGGTATACAAGAAGGGCTGTTAATGTTTCTGTTTATATCACAACTACTGTTAGCAACATCTCCAGTAACATTTACTGAAAAGTCAGTTCCTTCGTTAACTCCAGTTATAATAATTTGACCAGATACAACAGATGAAGGATTTTGACCACCAACTGTACCATTACCACCTGTATCAATAGTGTAAGTTGAAGTTCCACCACCAGTAAAATCAATAGTAGTCGTGTAAGTATCTATACCAGCTGTTACTGCATCACAAGTTGTAGTAATTGTACCAAGAAATAAATCGCAAGGGTACTCAACAGAGAAGTTAACAGTGGCATTAACATTAGGCACAATAGGTGTGTGACTATTATCAACTAATTGCATAAAAACAGTATAAGACTGACCGTCTGCAACAGGAATGCTTACATCAGCAACATCGTATTTCATAGGCTGCGCAGCACCATTAATCGTCCAGTGAATATGACCATCAATACCTGCTCCTGGGTTGCCAACAACAAAATTTTGAACAATAATAGATACATCAACACTTGTAGTTCCTCCAGGATAAACAGCATTGTCAGATGGAGAAGAAATAGCCAAGTTTGGCTCTGCAGCTCCAGTATAACCAGTCCATACAACATCATCTATTACAACTTGGCCATCACTGTTGTTAACATTTCTAAATTTTATAACAACGTCACCTGGTTGATTAACTGTTATAGCACCTGATGCTTTAACCACGTTTTGTTCACCAGAACTAGTAACAGTACCAACTACTACATCATTAACTAATACATTTAAGTTAACATTAGTAGAGAAAGCTTGCATATAGTTAAAAGAAATGGTTCCAACACCTCCAGAAATGGTTCCAGAAAAAGTTTCTGATTGAGGCGTTCTATTTCTTCCAATCATTAACGCATTTGAATTAATTGCTACATCTCCTCTACATTGTGTGTACGTCCAGTTAGAACCATCTTGTCCAACAAACGTTCCATTAACATATGATGAAGTAGCAGAAACAAAGCCATTAAAGTTTTCATTACCTTGAGAAAAGGTATTAAAACTTAAAAGCGATAAAAGGGAAAATAAAAAGTAAATTTTTTTCATAATTAATTAATTTATAAATCTTGACAAATATAATGATAATTTAGACAAAAATATAGCCTTGATAAGTTCAATAACCTATTTTACAATATAATAACATTTGGAATGCAATTATCTAACAACCAGCTTTCTTGTGGCCGAAATATTGTTTTCCTTAATTTTAAGGATATAAATTCCAGGTGTTAGTTTTGATACATTTAACTCGTTGCCAAATAATGAAGAAGAGTGTATTTTTTTTCCTAAAACATCAAAAATCTCAATGTCTTTAGTTAAGTTTTTTGTAGTAGTTATATAAATTTTACCATTACTTACAGGATTAGGATATATTGACAGTCCTGCAATAGTTGTATCATCAGATTTATATGATTCTGCCACCTGTGAAAAACCACTAAGCGGAACCATTAAAAAAATCGTAAAAACTAAAATGTAAAAGTAATTTTTCATCAAATAAATCAACTTAAATTTAAAATTATAAAATTAACTCAAATTATGTACCAAAAAAATGTTAAACAATAAAAAAACTCGACATAATGTATATACAACATTTACTAAAAGTTATCTTAATGTTATTAATAGTCTTGTTGTTATAATTTTTTGTTATTAATCTTATCTTTACAATGCCATTTTTATAATCTAAAGAAATGAAAAAAAGAGAAATTAAAATTTTATTAGTTGATGACGAGCCAGATATTTTAGAAATAGTTGGTTACAACTTATCATCAGAAGGTTATGACGTTATTACAGCAGAAAATGGTTTGGAAGCCGTTAAAAAGGCAAAAAAAGAAAAACCTCAATTAATAATCTTAGATGTGATGATGCCTGAAATGGATGGCATTGAAGCATGTGAACAGATTAGAAAAATACCAGATTTAAGTAATACTATTATTACATTTTTAACAGCAAGAGGCGAAGATTACTCACAAGTAGCTGGTTTTGATGCTGGTGCTGATGATTATATTACTAAACCAATAAAGCCAAAAGTATTAGTAAGTAAGGTAAAAGCTTTACTTAGACGATTAAAAGAAGATGATACATCAGAAGGTATAATGAAGGTTGGTGGTTTAATTATTAATAGAGAAGAATACAAAATTACTCATAAAGGCAAAGAAATAATTCTGCCAAGAAAAGAGTTTGAATTGTTATCTTTGTTGGCAACAAAACCAGGTAAAGTTTATAATCGCGAAGAAATTTTAGACAAAGTTTGGGGAAATGAAGTTGTAGTTGGAGGTCGTACTATAGATGTGCATATTAGAAAACTTCGTGAAAAGATTGGTGATGATAGCTTTAAAACCGTTAAAGGTGTTGGGTATAAGTTTGTAGATTAATGCAAAATAAACTAAAAAAAACTTACAAGTTTGCGATTAAAACATCGCTATACATAACTATTTTTTTAACGCTCTTTATGAGTGTTTTTTTGTATTTAAGTAATGCCGTTAATTGGGAATACATTATTGCTTTTTTTATTATATGTTACATAACCTGTTTCTTAATTACACAATATAGGGTTGAGCGTTTTATTTATAAACGTGTAAAAAAAATATATGACGATTTAACACTTTTAGAGTCTACATCGCTTATAAATAAGCCAATCACTACAGATATGGCTACACTTACACAAGAAATCGACAAATTTGCTAGAGATAAAAAATTAGAGATTGAAACCTTAAAAGTAAGAGAAGAATACAGAAAAGAGTTTTTAGGAAATGTATCACACGAATTAAAAACACCACTATTTACAGTACAAGGCTATATTTTAACGCTTCTTGATGGCGCTATGAAAGATAAGAAAATAAGAGAAAAATATCTTAACAGAGCAAATAAAGGTGTTGAACGACTTATTTATATTGTAAAAGATTTAGACATGATTACCAAATTAGAAGTTGGTGATTTAAGTCTGAAAGTAGAAGAATTTGATATTATAGAATTAGTGAAAAGTGTTTTCGATTTGCTTGAAATGAAAGCAGCAAAGAAGAAAATTACACTAACCTTCGATATGGATTACCAAAACCCAATTAATGTAATGGCTGATAAGGAACGAATTCAGCAAGTGCTTACAAATCTTGTGGTTAACTCAATAAAATATGGTAGAGAAAAAGGAACTACCGAAGTAAGTATCGAAAACTTAATTAAAAACAAAGTCATAGTTCGTGTAACAGATAATGGCGAAGGAATTGAAAAAATGCATATCCCACGATTATTTGAACGTTTTTACAGAGTTGATAAAAGCGGATCCAGAAAAGAAGGCGGTTCAGGACTTGGGCTAGCAATTGTTAAGCATATTATTGAAGCTCACGAAGAAAAAATATATATAGAGAGCGAACCAGCAGTAGGTAGTGAGTTTTCATTTACTCTAGAAAAGGCTAAATAATCGTTTAAAATTTACTTCATAATCAAAATTTTCAAGCCCTTTATAATCTTTTATTGTTTCAAGTTTATCAATTGAAAAATCATCTTGTTTACAGTAAGGCACAAATCCACCATCAAACAATCGTTTAGCTAAATATTCTTGTTCAAACTGTCCAGGCGTTGGAATAAAAAATGCTTTCTTTCCTAATTTGGCTAAATCCATTATAGTTGTATAGCCAGATCTAGATACAATAAAACTACTTTCGTTTAATGCCTTTTCTAGCACATCACTAGTCATATAATTACAAATGGTTAAATTATTTTTTTCAATTAATGAGAATTCCTTTTCAACTACTCCTTTCACAAAAAGCACTTTCCCAGAATAAGACTCAAAATCAATCAATAACTTTTCTTCAAGCATTGTGCGTTGAGGTTCTGGTCCAGATAACAAAACCATAACATCATATTTTATATCACAATCAACTTTTTTAAATCTACTTAAAGGCCCAATGTATTTAGTGTTTAAATGACCATTTTCAGTATGACCTAATTTACCACTTAAATTAGGTTCATCTCTATTATCAGGGATCCAGCATTCGTTAAAATTATGTATAATTTTAGTGTGCAATTTTGTGCTCAACCAAGTTGTATTACCACTTAAAACCTGTAATTGATGAGTTATAAAAACACAAGGCAAATTTTTATTATAAACCCCTAATCTGTTATCAGAAATAACACCATCAATTTTATAAGTAACAATAATGTTTTCAACTGCTTTTTTCTCCGCTTTTATAGCTTTAATTACTTTTGGTGAATCCTTTAAAAGTTTAAATTTAAACAAGTAACCTTTCTTCGCATATTTTATATTGTAACCAGGCAATTCTAAACAAGTAATTTCAGGAAATTCCTTTTTTAAAAGCGCTAAAGCAACACCATCACTAGCAATAATAGGTTCAAAATTATGCTGTAAAAGGGCATTAATTAAAGGGATACACCGAGTAGCATGACCCAATCCCCAATTCAATGGCGCAACTAAAATTCTTTTCTTCATCTATTTTTAAGGGCGTGACTTTTGCTTTGCAAAAAGTCGGGTTTTACGCTATATCTTTTTGCTTAGCAAAAATGATGTCGCTTCAACCCCTCACGCAAATTAGAGTAACATTCAAAGATAAGCATATAATCACTACCATATATTTCCTTAATTTTACCAAAAATTTAAATTAAAGTAGTGGGAAGTAAAAATAAACTTAAGCGTTTTAATGAAAACGAAACCTTTGCTAATGTAGTTCAACCAAAAAGAGACGAGCTGGTAAATGGAGAATTTAATCTAAAAGGACAGTGGAATTCAAGCTTTTTTAAAAACAATAATCCATTAATTTTAGAGTTGGGTTGTGGAAAAGGAGAATACACCATTGGGTTGGCAAAAAAATATCCAAACAAAAATTTTATTGGTATAGATATAAAAGGTGCTCGTTTTTGGAGAGGAGCAAAAACAGCTGTTGAAGAAGGAATTGAAAATGCAGCTTTTTTACGCACACAAATAGAGCTTATTGAATATGCTTTTGCCGAAAAAGAAGTAGATGAAATATGGATTACCTTTCCAGATCCACAAATAAAATACAAACGCACAAAGCACAGAATGACAAATTCTGAGTTTTTAGAACGATATAAAAAAATTCTAAAACCAGATGGTGTTGTAAATTTAAAAACCGACAGCGAGTTTATGCATGGTTATACACTTGGGTTATTACATGGTGCAGGACACGAGGTGCTTTATGCAAACCATAATGTTTATAAACAAGAAGGAAGTCCAGAGGAAGTTACAGCCATTCAAACATTTTATGAAAGCCAATATTTAGAGAAAAACAAAGCAATTACCTATATTAGATTTAAAATTAAATAATCTTGAATATTACAGTTATATTTTTTCTAGGATTAATAATCGCGCTTGTAGGTGTGATTCCACCTGGATTATTAAATATGACTGCTGCCAAAATTAGTTTAAAAGAAGGATATGGCAGAGGTATTGTGTTTTCAATAGGAGTTTGTGTAATCGTTTTTTTGCAAACTTATATAGCATCTATGTTTGCAAGATATTTAAACAACCATAGAGATGTTGTCGAAATTTTACAGCGCGTAGCTTTTGTAATTTTTGTTCTTATAACAATTTACTTTCTTCTTATTGCAAAATCTGACCCTAAACCAGATATAGAGCCACATACAAAAAGTAAGCACAGTCGTTTTTTTCAAGGTATGTTTTTGTCTGCAATAAATGTGTTTCCAATTCCATATCAGGCTTATATGACTATTACAGTAGCGTCTTTTGGTTGGATGAGTTTTGAAAAGATTTCGGTTATTGCTTATGTTACAGGTGCAACAATGGGTACTTTTGTTATGTTATATATGTATATTTTCTTCTTTCACAGAATTAGAAGTAAAAAGTTTACATCACAAAAAAACATGAACTACCTAATTGGTACAATTACAGGCATTATTGCAGGAGTTACACTCATTAATATTTTAATGGAATTATAATGCAGCAAGAGACTTTAAATTTTTTCGATAAAGTTTATGAAGTTGCTAAACTTATACCTTATGGTAGAGTAACAAGTTATGGCGCAATTGCAAAACACCTTGGTGCAGCTCGTAGTGCGCGTATGGTTGGTTATGCAATGAATGGTTCTGTAGGTAAAGAAGTTCCAGCACATCGCGTAGTTAATCGAAAAGGGTTACTTACTGGTAAGCATCATTTTGATGGTACTAACCTTATGCAACAGTTATTAGAAAGCGAAGGCATTAAAGTAAAAGACAATCAAATTCAGAATTTCGATAAAGTATATTGGGACCCTTCAAAAGAGCTATAATTTATACCAATATTCAAATCAATCATTTCAATAAAAGGGTTTCAAATTCTAAACAATTCGCAGTATATTTGCACTTTAGAATGATTCTTAATTAAATAGAAAAAAGAATTTAGAATAATGAAAAGAGATTATAAAAAAAGTCTTTATTCTCTGGTCTAATTTCTTATATCTCAAAATATATGAAACTTAACAAGCAAGATATATACAAAGCACTCGAAACTATTTCTGCTCCTGGTGAAGGACAAAACATGGTAGAAAGTGGTGCTGTTACCAATATAATTACGTTTGGTGATGAGGTTATTGTAGATATTACAATTAAAAACCCAAGCCTTCAAGCAAAAAAGAAAACAGAGGTTGAAATCTTACAAACAATACATAATTTGGTGTATGAAAAAGCTAAAATTACTGTAAATGTTAAAGTAGATGCTCCAGCTAAACCAGCTGTAAATGTTATAAAAGGGAAAGCAATTCCTGGTATTCAAAACATTGTAGCAGTAGCTTCAGGTAAAGGAGGAGTTGGTAAATCTACAGTAACAGCAAATTTAGCTGTGACTTTAGCAAAAATGGGTTTTAAAGTTGGTGTATTAGATGCCGATATTTATGGGCCATCAATCCCAATAATGTTTGATGTTGAAAATGAAAGACCTTTAGCAGTAAATGTTGATGGAAAATCTAAAATGAAGCCTGTCGAAAATTATGGTGTAAAAGTATTATCCATTGGGTTTTTTACTCAACCAAATCAAGCAGTAGTTTGGAGAGGACCAATGGCTGCAAAAGCGTTAAACCAAATGATTTTTGATGCACACTGGGGAGAATTAGATTTTATGCTTATCGATTTGCCGCCTGGAACTGGAGATATTCATTTAAGCATTATGCAATCACTTCCAATTACAGGAGCTGTTGTAGTAAGTACACCTCAAAATGTGGCCTTGGCTGATGCTAAAAAAGGTGTCGCTATGTTCCAGCAAGAAAGCATTAATGTGCCAGTATTAGGTATCATTGAAAATATGGCATACTTTACACCAGAAGAGTTGCCAAACAATAAATATTATATTTTTGGAAAAGAAGGTGCTAAAAACTTAGCAGAAGATTTAAAAGTCCCTTTTATTGGAGAAATTCCACTAGTACAAAGTATAAGAGAGGCAGGCGATGTTGGTCGTCCAGCAGCATTACAAACAGCTACAGTATTAGAAAGTGCTTTTGAGAAATTAACTCAAAATGTAGTGCAAGAAGTAGTAAGACGTAATGATGATTTACCTCCAACCGAAGCAATTAAAATCACAACAATGGCTGGATGTTCAGCAGTTAAAAAATAGTCTATGACCACAGAAGAACTTAGATTAAATATAGAGAAAGCATTAGATGAAATTCGACCATTTTTACAAAGCGATGGAGGAGACATCTCTTTATTATCAATTGAAGATGATAAATTGGTAAAAGTACAGTTGCAAGGTGCTTGTGTTGGATGTAGTGTTAACCAAATGACATTAAAATCTGGTGTAGAGATGACTATTAAAAAATATGCACCTCAAATAGAAAAAGTTATAAATATTGAAGCTTAAAGTGATTAATATCATAAAAATTAAGAATTTGCAATAATAACTTTGTTCTCGAAATTTAAAAATTCATGATTAAAACCGATATACTTATCATTGGAGCTGGTCCAACAGGCTTATTTGCTGTTTTTGAAGCTGGCTTACTAAAGTTAAAATGTCATTTAATAGATGCTTTGCCTCAAGCAGGAGGACAGTGTTCAGAAATTTACCCTAAAAAACCTATTTACGATATTCCAGGATTTCCAGAAATTCTTGCAGGAGATTTAACAAATAATTTATTAGAGCAGTGCAAACAGTTCGAACCTGGGTTTACATTAGGTGAACGTGCAGAAACTATTGAAAAGCAAGAAGATGGTAGTTTTATAGTAACTACAAATAAAGGCACAAAGCACCAAGCACCTGTTGTAGCAATTGCTGGTGGATTAGGTAGTTTTGAGCCTAGAAAACCACTTATAGATAATATTACATTTTTTGAAGATAAAGGTGTTGAGTATTTTATTAAAGACCCAGAAGTATATAGAAACAAACGTGTGGTAATTTCTGGAGGTGGTGATTCTGCACTCGATTGGAGTATCTTTTTATCTAAAGTAGCATCTGAAGTAACCTTAATTCACAGACGAAATGAATTCCGAGGTGCTTTAGATTCTGTTGAGAAAGTACAAGAACTAAAAAACAAAGGCAAAATTAAACTTATCACACCTGCTGAGGTTATTAATGTCGTTGGACATGATAAAGTGGAAGCAGTGGTAGTCTCTCAAGCAGAACATATTCAAAAAGAATTTGAAATAGAGTGTGATCATTTTATCCCATTATTTGGCTTGTCACCAAAACTAGGCCCAATTGCTAATTGGGGATTAGAGATTGAAAAAAATGCTATAAAAGTCAACAATGCGTTAGATTACCAAACTAATACACCAGGCATTTTTGCCATTGGCGATGTGAATACTTATCCAGGAAAATTAAAATTAATTTTATGCGGATTTCATGAGGCAACACTAATGTGTCAAGCAGCTTATCAAATTATTAATCCTGGTAAGAAATATGTGTTAAAATACACAACAGTTAGTGGTGTTGATGGGTTTGATGGTACTCGAAAAGAGGCACCAAAGCAAGTTGTAAAATCTATTAATTAGTGGAACAAGATATTACCATAAAAATAACTGATAGAGAAGGTGTAACACACGAAGTGTTGGCTCCTACAGATATGGCAATGAATCTTATGGAAGTAGTTCGTTCGTATGAACTAGCACCTGAAGGTACTATTGGAGTTTGTGGAGGGATGGCTATGTGTGCTTCTTGTCAATGCTATGTGTTAAGTGACACCAAATTACCAGAAATGCAAGATGATGAAGAAGCGATGCTTTCTGAAGCGTTTTATGTCAAAGATAACTCGCGTTTAGGGTGCCAAATTCATATTACTGCAGACTTGGAAGGCTTGGAAGTGGAGTTAGCTCCTGAAAGCTAATCTGTTTTATAATTAATCAATTTTCTAGGGCCTTCAAGAAGTACTCTTACAATTTGTAAAATGCCATCTTCATTAGTGTCAATCTGCCATTTTATAAGCGAGATTTCACCGTTTTCAATTTCAATACCTGTAATGCTTCTTGGATGCACACAGCTACCATCATTAAAAAAAGCGATATCACCAGGATTTGGAAAACGTGGTCTATGTGTATGACCAACAATGGTAATTAAATTATTATTATCTGCAATCCACTTTTTTGTTCTACGTTCCACTTTTATAAGTTCTTTGTAGTTTTTCGCAGGACTAGTTGGGTCAGCAATTCCCATAACGTTTAATGGTTTCCAAAGTATCCTCACCAAAAACCGACTCCATTTCCAAAAGGTGTAATTCCACCAATCGGCTTGATGTCCATGGGTTAAAAACAGCTCTTGTTGCGTTTCAGTATGTTTTATGATAATGCCTTCATGATATTTAATATCACAAAAAAGTTCAACTTCTTCTCCTAGTTTTTCATCAAAATAAGTTGATAAGTGCTTTTCAACATATTTTGGATCACGATACACCATGTCATGATTTCCCCAAATCATGTGTAATCTATTTTGTTCATGAAACAATTTCATCAACATATACACATTTTTATGTGCCTCTAGTATAGGTATAAACGACAAATTTTCCCAAAGTTCGTCACCATCACCAACTTCACAATAACTAAATCCTTCAGAATAATAATGTTTTAAAGCGTGGAAGTATATATTTCGATTATTAGCAAAATCATCTGCGAAGCTATTATCACCTCTGTGACAATCACTAAATAGTATAAATTTACTCGAGTTATCAAAATTGATAACTTTTGCATTCTTATAAGCTCTATCTAATCGTTTCTTAGCTGAAAACATTTAGTAAATGTAAACAAAATTGAATAAAAAATGCTTCCCATTTTAGAGAAGCATTATCATAAATTTATATTTAATCTAACTCGTTGGAGTTAGATAATCAAATGTTGTTTAGCGACTTATTTAAAAGCGTTTAATCCAGTAACATCCATTCCTGTAATAAGTAAATGAATATCATGTGTGCCTTCATAAGTAATAACACTTTCAAGGTTCATTGAATGACGCATAATACTATATTCTCCAGTAATTCCCATTCCTCCAAGCATTTGTCTAGCTTCGCGAGCAATATTGATTGCCATATCAACATTGTTTCGTTTAGCCATCGATATTTGAGCTGAAGTGGCTCTGTTTTCATTTCGTAATACACCAAGTCTCCACGTTAATAACTGTGCCTTGGTTATTTCAGTAATCATTTCGGCAAGTTTCTTTTGTTGTAGTTGGAATTGTCCAATTGGTTTGCCAAATTGAATTCTTTCTTTACTATAGCGTAATGCAGTATCATAACAATCCATTGCAGCACCAATTGCTCCCCAAGCAATACCATAACGAGCTGAATCTAAACAGCCTAATGGCGCTCCTAATCCAGACTTATTAGGTAGTAAATTTTCCTTTGGTACTTTCACATTATCAAAAATAAGCTCACCAGTAGCAGAAGCTCGAAGTGACCATTTATTATGGGTTTCAGGAGTAGAAAATCCTTCCATACCACGCTCAACAATTAAACCATGAATTCGTCCTTCTTCATTTTTAGCCCAAACTACAGCTATGTCAGCAAAAGGAGCGTTTGAAATCCACATTTTTGCACCATTTAGAAGATAATGGTCTCTCATATCTTTAAAATTAGTAACCATACCACCAGGATTACTCCCATGATCTGGTTCAGTTAAACCAAAGCAACCAATAAATTCGCCAGTTGATAATTTTGGTAAGTATTTTTGGCGTTGTTCTTCATTACCATACTTCCATATTGGATACATAACTAATGAAGATTGTACAGATGAAGTTGACCGAACACCAGAATCTCCACGTTCAATTTCTTGCATAATTAAACCATAACTAATTTGGTCTAAACCTGCTCCACCATACTCAACAGGAATATAAGGTCCAAAACCACCAATTTCACCTAAACCTTTAATAATTTGTTTAGGAAATTCAGCACGTTGTGCATATTCTTCGATGATTGGAGATACTTCTTTTTTAACCCATGCACGAGCAGAATCACGAACAAGTTTGTGTTCTTCAGATAATAAATCGTCTAAATTGTAATAGTCAGGTGCTTGAAATAAATCTGGCTTCATATTGTAATTTTAATTGTATAGCAAAAGTAACGAAATCGTTTGCAGTGTACAATTATAAACTACATTTTTAAGTAGAAATCTTTAGTTAGATTTATATAGTCTTGGGTGTATTGGTGTCTTGCAGTTTCTATGATAAGCTCATTTGATTTTATATCACTTTCTTGAAAAGAAAATTCTAAAAGACTACGTTTAATGTCTGAAGTAGGAGTGCCTTTTAAATGTAGTTTTTTGTTTACAAATAGACTCATTTGAGATGCTAATGCAATAAAAGAAGTTTCTTCTTTAAATGGAATTATCACAGAAAAAACACCGTCTTCTGCTAATAATTTTGAAACACTTTTAAGTAGATGTTCAAAAGGCATAGCATCAACAAACCGAGCTAAATCACGCTGATTATTTTCAGATTTGTAATCTTCAGAATAAAAAGGAGGATTAGAAATGATGAGGTCGTATTTATCTTCAATCTCATCAGTAAATTCTTCTAGTGAAGCATGGTAGCAAAAAAGTCTATCACTCCAAGGTGATTGTTCGAAGTTTTCTACACATTGCTCGTAAGTGTTATCATCTATTTCAACGGCATCAATCAGTTCAGCAAGACTGCGTTGAGCTAACATTAAGGCTAAAACACCTGTTCCACTACCAATATCTAAAATTGAAAATGGTCTTTTTTCAAGTGATGTCCAAGCGCCAAGAAGCACACTATCAGTTCCAATTTTCATTGCGCATTGGTCTTGATTAATGGAGAATTCTTTAAATTTAAAAGGGAGATTAGACATTGTCTAGATATAAATCAATCAATCCTTCGGGAGTATCTACAGTGATAATTTTCTTCTTTTTATCAACTTTTTTTATAAACGCATCATTCATCGGGATTAATATTTCAATGCCATCACGATCAATTTCAAATAAAGGTTGTGAAGTAGAATCATTGATAGATTTAACAATGCCGACAGCTCCAAAATTGACATCTTCAACTTTGAATCCTATAATTTCATGAAAATAAAATTTTCCGTCTTCAAGTTTTGGTAAAAATTCGAGAGGTAAATATAAATCACATTTTAAAAGTGAATCTGCATCTTGTTCAGTATCTACATCTTCAAATTTTATACGTAGCAATTCAGATTTATGTAATTGAGATGACTCAATAAAAAAGGGCACTAAATTGTTTCTTAAATCAACAAAAACTGATTCAAGGCCATCATACAATTCGGGCTCATCAGTATCTAGTTTTACAAGTAATTCACCTTTAAAACTATACTTTTTTACAATTTTACCGAGATAAAAACAATCTTTTTTGTGCATAGGATTTAAATAAAAAACTCCGATAAGTTGTATCGGAGTTTAAAAGTATAAAAAATTATGTTTTTTATTTTTCTGTTTTTTCAGCATCTTCAGCTGGAGCCTCTTCAGTAGCAACTACATCTTCTGTAGTAGCTTCAACTTCTTCAGTAGCTTCTGTTGCTTCTTCAACTGGAGCATTAGCAGCAGCTTCTGCAGCTTCAGCATCAGCAATTGCTTGTGCAGCATCAGCTTCACGTTTAGCATTTACTTCTTTTTCAGCTTCTAAAGCTTTAGCTTTTGCGTCTGCTTGAGCTTTTGCTAAATTTTCTTTTTTAGCATCAACCAAACCAGCTTTGCTGTCTAACCATTCAGCAAATTTTGCTTCTGCTTGTTCTTCGGTTAAAGCACCTTTTCTAACACCACCTGCAAGATGATTTTTAAGTAAAGCACCTTTGTAAGACAAAATTGCTCTAGCTGTATCAGTAGGTTGAGCACCATTCTGAAGCCATTTTACTGAGCCGTCAACATCTAATTCGATAGTTGCTGGGTTAGTGTTTGGATTGTAAATACCTAATTTTTCTAAGTATTTACCATCTCTTTTTGATCTTGCATCTGCTGCAACAATCCAGAAAAAAGGTTTACCTTTTTTACCGTGTCTTTGTAATCTAATTTTAACTGACATAAAAAATTAATTAGTGAGGTTCTCGACCTCGATTATTAATAAGTGCGCAAAGATAATATATTTTTATGAATTTCAGACTTTTTCTATTAATTTAAGTGATGTGTAAATTTTATTATACTTTTAAGCGCTTAAAAACGTTATTTTTTATTTAATTAGCGTTTCAATTTACTGAAAACAAAAAATTTGAATGCATGAAAAAGATTGCCTTACTTTTCTTAACCATGGTAACATTATTGAGTTGTGGTAATGAGGTTGAATTTAATACACCAGGATTCCAAGGTAATAAAGATTACAACTTATGGAGAGCTACATATTTTAATGCAACCATAGGAACTAATGGAATGGTAACTATTACAGCTGGAAACAGTAATGAGTCAATGATATTTACAGTAGTGTCTTCAAATACTGGAACTTATACGTTAAGTGATGCAACAATTTCTAAAGCTAATTTTGTAGATTTTAATGATACAGTTTACTCAACAAGTAATACTCCTGATCCTAGTGTTACAATATATCCTGAAATTGGCGAAATAGTAATAACAGAATCAACTCCAGGAACACTTTCAGGTACATTTAGATTTAATGCTTTTACATCAGATGGTTTAAATTCTGTTGGATTTAATGAAGGTGTTTTTTATAGAGTGCCAATAATAAATTAATAAACAAAAAATAATACAAAAAACGCAGCCATTAAGGTTGCGTTTTTTGTTTACAAGTGTTTATAACTTTTGCTTCTAAAAACTTCAATTTTTATTAATTTTAACGTTCTTATTTTTTCAGGATAAAACACTTTTATGTACTTAATTTTCGATACAGAAACAACAGGATTACCAAAGCGTTGGGACGCGCCAATTAGTGATTTAGATAATTGGCCGCGTTGTATTCAAATTGCTTGGCAATTACATGACAATTTAGGCAATTGTATTGAACATCAAGATTATTTGGTACAACCTGAAGGGTTTAATATTCCCTATGATGCTGAAAAAATACATGGTATTTCTACAGAGTTAGCTCAAGAGCAAGGAGTTCCTTTAGTAGATGTTTTAGAAAAATTTAATGCTGCACTAAACAAAACCAAATTTGTTGTTGGACAAAATGTAGGCTTCGATTTAAATATTATGGGAGCCGAATTTATTCGTGCTGATATTGCTAATAAATTACAGGAGTTACCTGTACTAGATACATGTACAGAGCACACTGCTGAACTTTGCCAATTGCCAGGTGGTCGTTATGGAAAATTTAAGTTACCAACTCTAACTGAGTTACACGAATTTTTATTCAATGTGCCTTTTGCAGAAGCTCATAATGCAACAGCAGACGTTGAAGCAACAACACGTTGCTTTTTTGAGTTAATAAGATTAGAAGAATTCACAAAAGAACAATTAGAAGTTCAACCTGATTACTTTAAGAATTTTAAAGAAGCAAACCCTTCTGAAATTCAACTAATTGGGCTAAAACACATTAACTTAAAGCAAGAAAGTGCTAAAATAAAGAAGCAAATTCAATCGCTTCAAACAGATGCTGAACCTTCTAAAGTTGAAATAGCTCAAAATATACAAGAACTAAAAGAAGTAGATTTTGTGCATTTGCATAACCATTCGCAGTTTTCGGTACTACAATCTACTATCAGTATAAAAGATTTAGTAGCAAATACTGCCAAACAAAAAATGCCTGCAGTTGCATTAACCGATCATGCCAATATGATGGGAGCTTTTCATTTTGTTAAGGAGGTTACTAACCATAATAAAGCTATAAAAGCTAAAAATGAAGAGTTAATTGCTAAAGGAGAAACTCCAACTGAAAAAGAAATTAAGCCTATTGTTGGTTGTGAGTTTTTTGTTTGTGAAGACCGATTAGATAAAACCAGAAAAGATAATGGTTATCAGATAGTGTTTTTGGCAAAGACGAAAAAAGGATATCATAATTTGGCTAAACTTTCTTCTTCTGCTTATACCGAAGGATTTTATTATGTGCCAAGAGTTGATAAAGCTATTATAGAAAAACATAAGGAAGATCTAATTGTGCTTACAGGTAATCTATATGGCGAAGTGCCAAGCAAAGTTCTAAATGTTGGTGAAAGTCAAGCTGAAGAGGCTTTACTTTGGTGGAAAGAACAATTTGGTGACGATTTGTATATCGAACTTATGCGTCACAATCAAGAAGATGAAAATAGAGTAAATTCTGTTTTAGTTGAATTTTCAAAAAAGCACAATATAAAACTTGTTGCAACTAATAACGCTTATTACGCTGAAAAGCAAGATGCAAATGCACATGACATTTTATTATGTGTTAAAGATGGAGAAAAGCAGGCTACACCAATAGGAAGAGGTCGTGGATATAGGTATGGATTACCAAATCAGGAGTATTATTTTAAGTCTTCTGATGAAATGAAATTGCTTTTTAAAGATATACCTGAAGCCATTTCAAATATTGAAGAAGTAGTTAATAAAATTGAAGATTATCAGTTAGCTAGAGAAGTATTACTTCCAAAATTCGATATCCCTCATGCATTCGAAAACGAAGATGATTATTTACGTCATATTACATATGAGGGCGCAAAAAAGCGATATGAAGTTCTTACAGATGAGATAAAAGAGCGTTTAGATTTTGAGCTCGATGTTATTAAAAAAACAGGTTATCCAGGTTATTTTTTAATTGTTGAAGACTTTATTCGTGAAGCTCGAAAAATGGATGTTTCTGTTGGGCCAGGTCGTGGTTCAGCAGCAGGTTCTGTTGTAGCTTATTGTCTTTGGATTACGAATATAGACCCATTAAAGTACAATTTGCTTTTTGAGCGTTTTTTGAATCCTGATCGTGTAAGTATGCCAGATATCGATATCGATTTTGATGATGAAGGTCGTGGTCGTGTAATGGATTATGTGATTAATAAATATGGTAGTAGTCAAGTTGCTCAAATCATCACTTATGGGACAATGGCTGCAAAATCATCTATTCGAGATACAGCTCGTGTTTTAGATTTACCATTATTTGATGCTGATAGAATTGCAAAGTTGATTCCAACTATGTCCAAACTAGGAAAGATTTTTGGATATGATGAAAAGCAATTAAGTAAAGCATTTAGAGCTGAAGACCTAGAAAAAGTAAACCAACTGCTTAATATTTCTGATGGTGAAGATTTAGAAGCTGAAACTGTTAATCTCGCAAGAACACTAGAAGGTTCAGTTAGAAATACTGGGATACATGCATGTGGTGTAATTATTACACCAAGCGATATAACCGATTTTGTTCCAGTTGCAACTGCCAAGGATTCAGATTTATATGTTACTCAATTTGATAACTCTGTTGTTGAAGATGCAGGATTATTAAAAATGGATTTCTTAGGATTGAAGACTTTAACCTTAATTAAGGATACCGTTAAAATTGTTAAGGCAAAACATAATGTTTTATTAGATCCAGATAATTTTCCGTTAGATGATGAGAGAACCTATGAACTTTTCCAAAGAGGAGATACAGTAGGGATTTTTCAGTACGAATCTGCTGGAATGCAAAAGCATTTACGCGATTTAAAACCTACAGTTTTTGATGATTTAATTGCTATGAACGCGCTCTATCGCCCTGGACCAATGGAGTATATACCGAGTTTTATTCGCAGAAAGCATGGTGAAGAGGAGATTGTCTATGACCTTCCAGATATGGAAGATAACCTTAAGGAAACTTACGGAATTACAGTATA